>Ga0118677_10000052_pt1 | contig 208130 bp, 155 predicted proteins | sample AliMusrvi5mmetaG_FD_86154 | JGI IMG/M metagenome (GOLD analysis project Ga0118677, IMG submission 86154) | reverse complement strand
CGCCGATACCATCCTGGCCGCCGCCGCCCCCGCCGGGATAAACCGTTACGCCTGAAAGTGTATTACCGGAACTGCTGGAAATAAAGACGGTATAGGACTTTCCACCGTTCCCGCTGGTTGGCGTGTTGCCAATACCGCCCGTAACGGTGCTTTGGATTACCTGGTTGTTGCCGCCGGTAATGGCCAGGGTGACTGCGGGCAGAGAAACGGAGCCGAAGGCGGCGGTCGCATAACCGTTATTAGTGACCGAACTATTGAGGACCGTATTAAATGAGCCGGTCAATTGCAGCGCGTAAGGCGCATATACCACAGCTATTGTTGAGCCGCTTACGGACGTATAGCTGGAAAGCCACACGCCGGAAATGGCGATGCTGCTGCTTATAACGGTCATCGAACTTATCTGCGCATAGGACGAGGAAACATAAATCCCATACGGAACCGTATTGGTAGAAACGACGCTTATTCCTTGTACGGTAACGCTGTCGTTCATTATCCGGAAAGCGGCTGTGGACGCGGCCGGAGGGTTGATCACCGGCGCGGAACTGACGAAAGTCGGGTCCGCCATTATCTTCAACCGGTAGCCGTTAGTGGTAAAGCCCTGCACCGTCACCTGCTCGGAATAGGTCTGCGTGTCGCGTATCACAACACAAGTGTCGCTGGTGAGGTTGCGGTTTAATGCGTCAACCGCGTCCTGAATAGATGTATAGGCGCCGCTTCCGTTCTTCTTAACGGTAAAGCCCGACGCGCAACCGGGCACGGCCGGAAAATCCGCATTCCATTGCACCTTCGCATTCGGGTCATAATCGTAAGCTTCGCCCCACAAGGGGCCCAGGGGCGACGTGGTCTTTAGGAATACGAGGGAGAGTCCGGCATCGCTTCCTTCCACGCGCAGATTATAGGCGGAGGCGTAGCCGGCCGAGGAGCGCGACAAGTTGAATGCCACATTGTAGAAAGTGGTGTTTGAGGTGAGGTCCCGCGCGGTAATATAAGTGTTGGTGCCGGAGGCGTAGCCAAGGTAGTCAAAAGTGGAAGATGAAATAGCCACGCCGGCCGAACCGGAAAGCTGTATACCGCCCGGGTCCATATTGGTGAATGAAGAAAACACGGCGGTGAATGCGCCGGAATCAACAAAGGTGTAGTAGGTGGAGGCGGAGCTTAACCAGTCCACCATCGTGTTGGCCGTGCCGTCGCTTTTGCCGCGCAGCACGATCCCGCCCGTCGAGTCCGCTTCAAGCTTTGAGCGGCCATTGTTGAACGTTGCGGCGCCGGGGCCGAATAGCAGCTTCTTTTGCCGGTTGGCATCATTAGAAGCGGCCTCGGTAACAAAATCCAGCGCATCATCCACATTCAGCGTGGAGCCGACCGTAAGTCTGAAATTCACCTTGCTGTTTACAAAGTCATAATATCCCGAGCTGCCCTGTGTGAATGTTCCCAATATACCCGAAGATGACCCCGTGACGGTCCAGAAGTTGCCGCCGGTGTGCTGAACTGTTATTAGTTCCGAAAGCGCAGCCGCGTCGTTAGTAACCACATTAGTGATTGAATGCCCGATGCCCCGCATCAACTTGGGAGTGGTATTAGTGGAAACATATAGCTGCTGCGCGTGGTCCAACGTCAGAGTGGAGCCGGCCAACTGGTAATTGCCCCAGATACGCATCGTACCGGTATCAGCGTCCTGGTTATAAGAGATAAGCCAAGCCCCTGCCACATCCATGCCCGCTGGGAAGATACCCACGGCCGGGTTCACGCGCACGCCTTTAAGGATCAGAGTCTCAGGCGTGGCGGGAGCACCAGGTGCAAAATATATCTCGGCGTTGGTATTCTTCAAACTGACGCCGGAGGCATCATAACCTATATTGCCATTAATAAAGGTGTTGCTGGATGCGCTGTTGGCATAAATGCCAAAGAATCCATTGAAGTAGAAATTGTTCCCGGTCAGGGTGTTATTATTGGAGGAGGAATTGAGGTAAATGCCGTCAAATGAATTGGAATAGAAATTATTCCCAGTCAGGGTGTTATTGGCGGAGGAGTTCTCCAGGGAAATGCCAGTGCCTCCATTAGAGTAGGAATTGTTCCCGGTCAGGGTGTTATTATTAGAGGAGAAATTGAGGTAGATGCCATGGTTTACATTGGAGTAGGAATTGTTCCCGGTCAGGGCGTTATTATTGGAGGAGGAATTGAGGTAAATGCCATGGTTTACATTGGAGTAGGAATTGTTCCCGGTCAGGGTGTTATTATTGGATGAGGAATTGAGGAAAACACCATAGCTTCCATTGGAGCAGGAATTGTTACCGGTCACGGTGTTATTGGCGGAGGAATTGAGGTAAATGCCTACAGATGAATTGGAGTAGAAATTGTTCCCCGTCAGGGTGTTTGTAGATGAAGCGTTAAAGTATATTCCGTGGTAGCCGTTGCGTATGGTTGAACTTGAAATCGAGCCATGCGTTCCAGAACCATCAAAGGTCAGCCCATATTTACCACTGGCATTAACGCCAAGGTAAGCGAACTCGCCATAGGTAAGCGCAAAATTTGTGGTATTCTGCGCCAGATTTTGTATATAGGCGGTGTTGTTGTTAACATCAGTGCCTGAGGATTGCACCAGAACATTGCGCGTCAAATTGGCTACGATAATGGGGCTGGTGGAGGACAGCGTGCGTGCCGTACCCAGCGCTCCCCCCGACCAGTTGACGATATAGGGATTACCGCCGGTTACGCTAGTTATAGTGCGGCTTGAGGTTGTGGTCACACCGCTGCCGGTAATCGGACCTATGGTAATTACATCCCCCGCCTGCCAGCCTACAACCGAAGTGGAACCGTATACCGTCAAGCTGGTGGCCGCCGCGCCGATACTGGCGCCGGCGAACGCGTACGGCGTTTTGGTTGAACCGCGCACGGTAAAATTGCCGCCGTTGTTGACTATAAGCCCGTACTGCCCGGCCGTGGCGCCGTAGGCCAGTACCAGCTGGGAGTTAATGGCCGCTGGAATGACATCGGCTTCATTTCCGTAATCAAGCGCGCCGCCGGGGTTAACGATAATATCACCTCCGACCAAAGTCCAGCTTGAGTTAACCACCCGACTGGCCTGCAAGGTTCCATTAACGACCATGCCCGCTGAAACCGCGGTCATAGTATCTATGGTAACGGTATGCCCGGCGGCGATGGTAACGGTGTTGCAGGCCGAAGGAATGGCCCCCAGGCTCCACGTCTCGGCGGCGGACCAGGAACCGGACTGAACGCTGGTAAGCGCCCCGCAGTTTATCCAGGTTATCTTGTCGTTAAGATCCAGATCAAGCTCTTCGCCCCAGAGAGCGCCGGCCGGGGTAGTGAAGGTCCAGTTAAGGTTGTCATCCGTACCCTCCACCTGTACATTGTAGGCGGAGGAATAGCCCGCCGACGAGCGCGAAAGCGAAAAATCAACATTATCTAGAACGGCGTTTGAGGTCAGATCGCGCGCCGTGATATAGGTATTGGTACCGGGGGCGAAGCCCAGGTAGTCAAAAGTGGAAGACGAAATAGCCACGCCCGCCGCCCCGGAAAGCTGTATGCCGCGCTGATCCATATTGGTGAATGAAGAATACACGGCGGTGAACGCGCCCGAATCCACAAAAGTGTAATAGGTGGAACCGGAATCCAGCAGGTCGACCAGAGTATTGGCCGTGCCGTCCGTCTTACCGCGCAGCACAACGCCGCCTGTTGAGTCTACCTCGAGCTTGGAGCGGCCATTGTTGAAAGTTGACGCCGCCGGGCCGAACAACAGCTTCTTTTGGATATTGGCATCGTTTGAGGCGGCCTCGGTCACAAAATCCAGCATGTCGCCAGTATTCAAAGTTCCGCCCGTCGTAAGCCGGAAATTCACCTTGCTGTTTACAAAGTCATGATACCCGGACACGCCCTGGGTAAATGTACCCAGTACGCCCGAAGATGAGCCCGTAACCGTCCAGGAGTTGCCGCCGGTATGCTGAACTGTTATTAGTTCCGAAAGCGCAGCCGCATCGTTAGTAACCACATTAGTGATGGAATGCCCGGCGCCCCGCATCAGCTTGGGAGTGGTATTAGTGGAAACATACAACTGTTGTGCATGGTCCAAAGTCAGTGTGGACCCGGCCAGCTGGTAATTACCCCAAATGCGCACCGTGCCGGTATCCGCATCCTGGTTATAAGAGATAAGCGAAGCACCGGCCACATCCATGCCCGCCGTGGAGATACCAACAGCCGGATTCACGCGCGCGCCTTTAAGGATCAGGGTTTCAGGATAAGCGGGTGTGCCAGGCGCAAAGAATATCTCGGCGCTGGTATTCTTTAAACTGTCGCCGGCGGCATCATAACCTATATTGCCGTTAATAAAGGTGTTGCCGGATGCATTTTCGGCGTAAATGCCATAGAGTCCATTGGAGTAGAAATTGTTATCGGTCAGGGCGTTATTGGAGGAGGAATTGAGGTAAATTCCGTATTGCGAATTAGAGTAGAAATTGTTATCAGTCAGGGTGTTATTATTGGATGAGTAATTGAGGTGAATGCCGTGGTATAAATTGGAGTAGGAATTGTTTTCGGTCAAAGTGTTATTGGAGGAGGAATAGAGGTAAATGCCGGCAAATGAATTGGAGTAGGAATTATTTCCAGTCATACTGTTATTGACGGAGGAATTGACGTCAATGCCATAGCCTTCATTGGAGTAGAAATTATTACCGGTCAGGGTGTTATTATTGGCGGAAGTATAGAGGAAAATGCCGGCATATAAATTGGAGTAGGAATTGTTCACAGTCAGGGTGTTATTGGCGGAGAAATAGAGGTCAATGCCGACACCTGAATTAGAGTATAAATTGTTACCGGTCAGAGTGTTTGTGGAAGAGGCGTTAAAGTATATTCCATAGCGGCCGTTGCGTATGGTTGAACTTGAAATTGCACCATGCGTTCCAGAACCGTCAAAGGTTATGCCGTATTTCCCGGCGATGTTAGCTCCAAGGTAAGCGAACTCGCCTTGGGTGAGCGCAAAACTTGTCGCGTTCTGCGCCAGATTTTGTATATAGGCGCTGTTGCTGTTAATATCAGTGCCCGAGGATCGCACCAGAACATTGCGCGTTAAATTGGCTACGATAATGGGGCTGGTTGAGGACAGCGTCCGCGCCGTGCCCAACGCCCCACCAGACCAATTGATGATATATGGGTTGCCGCCGGTTACGCTAGTTATAGTGCGGCTTGAGGTTGTGGTCACGCCGCTGCCGGTAGTCGGACCTATGGTAATAACATCCCCCGCCTGCCAGCCAACGACCGAAGTGGAGCCGTAAACCGTCAGGCTGGTGTCCCCCGCGCCGATACTGGCGCCGGCGAACGCGTACGGCGTTTTGGTGGAACCGCGCACGGTAAAGTTGCCGCCGTTGTTAACGATAAGCCCGTACTGCCCGGCCGTGACGCCGTAGGCCAGCACCAGCTGGGAGTTAATGGCCGTAGGAATGACATCGGCTTCATTGCCGTAATCAAGCGTTCCGCCGGAATTTACATAAATATTTCCGCCCACCAAAGTCCAGCTTGAACTCGCCACCCGGCTGGCTCTCAAGGTTCCATTAATAAACGTGTCTGATGAAACCGCGGTCATAACATCAATGGTTACGGTATGCCCGGCGGCAATAGTAACAGGATTAAACGAGGTAGGAATCGAATCGGAATCCCAAGTGGAAGTGTCAGACCAGAGGCCGGATCGTACGCTGGTGATCGGCCAGTCGATATAGCTCGCTGGGTCGTTTTCGTAGGCCGGGCCGGATATTTGGCCGGCAAATTTCCTCATAGTGATACGCGAACCGGCACTAAGTTGAGCCGCGTTCACATTCACCGTAATATCCGGGCTATTGAACGCAACATCCGTAAAGGTTGAAACGAACTGCCCGCCAAGGAAGTTTATGGCCGTTGCGCCGGCCGTAAGAGAAGCAAAGGTCATGCTGGAAATTGAAAATAAAGTCCCTGTCGTCTGCGCTGCAATAGTAACGCCATATTGGCCGCCGCTTATAGTATTGGAGGAAAGATAGATGGCCCCGGAATTATAAGAGTCAAGATAAATACCCGCGCTCTGCGCCCCGCCGGTGATGGTGCTTGAAGATAACGTTAAATTGAGATTACCGTCGGATAGCCACAGGCCCACGCCTGAAGAAGAGTTTGAAACCAGCGTACTGTCTCCGATAATGGCGTCTGTAGAGGCAAACACATAAACAGCCGTTGAGCCCTGAATGTAGTCAGTAACAATGGTATTTGTGGAGGCCTGGTTAAAGTAAAGTCCCACACCGGACGCGCTGAACATGGCGCTATAGCTGATGTTGTTGAATTGTGCGCTACTACCGTAGAGAACCGCGCCGTAATAGCCGGAGAAATAACTCTGTATCGCGCTGTTATATGCGCCGCCGCTCTGATAGCCGAAGTAAGAGTCTCGTGCAAGGCTGCTAAAGGTACTCAGGCTTATCGTGTTGAAGGAGGAGTTTGCGTCCAGGGAGAGGCCGTTGGCCCCCGACATGGCGATGTTGGCGAGGGTGGTGGAAGAGGCGACGGCCAGGGAGAAAGTGGCCGTGGCGGTGGAGCCGGCGACGCTGCTGCCGCCGATCACCGTGATAGAGCTGTTGATCACCTGATTGTGGGAGCCTTGAAGATAGAACGTGTAGGCATTGCCGCCGCCATTGCCGCCGGCGCCGCCCCCGCCGCCGCCGGTGTAGCCGGCGCCGCCGTTGATCGTGATCGTGCTGTTTAAAACACTATTGTAGGAACCTTGAAGGTAGAACGTGTAGGCGTTGCCGCCGCCATTGCCGCCGCCGCCGCTGTTGCCGGCGCCGCCCCCGCCGCTGCAGGCGCCGCCGCTCTGCGCGACCGTGATATAGGAGAGGTTGTTATTGGAAGAGCCGGCGTCAAGATAGACCGTGTAGGCGCTGCCGCCGCTGCGGCTGGCGGCGCCGCCGCCGCCGTTGTTGTTGCCGCCGCTGTAGCCGCCGGAACCGCCGCTCTGCGTAACCGTAAGGTTGGAGAGGGTATTGGAAGAGCTGTTGACCAGAGAGACCGCATAGGCGCTGCCGCCGACGCCGCCGTAGCCGCTGCTGGCGGCGCTCTTGCCATTAGCGCCGGCGCCGCCGCTTTCAATGATCGTGATGCCGGAAAGCCTGTTCGAGGAAGTATTGAACAAATAGACGGCGCGTGCGCCGCCGCCGTTCTGCAAGTAGCCGGCACCTCCTCCTCCCCCCGATGCTCCGGCACCGCCGGTGTTGAAGCCGTTGGCGCCGCCTCCGCCGCCTGGATAGACCGCGATGGTCGAAAGTGTGTTGCCGGAGCCGCCGGAAATAAAAACACCGTAGGAGTCGCCGCCGTTGGCGACGGCGTCGGGCGTGTTGCCGTTCCCGCCCGTGACCGTACTCAGTGAAACTTCGTTATTGCCGCCGTATATCGCTAAAGCAGTTGCGGATATTGTCGCGGCTCCGTAAGGACTGGCACCAAAACCATTATTAGTGATCAAACTCTGGACCACTATATTGTTGGAGCCGTTCAGTATAAGGGCGTATGGGGAATACGCCACTGATATTGTCGACCCGCTTATAGTGGCGAAACTTGACACCCAAACGCCGGCCACGGAAACGCTGCTCTCGTCGACAACCGTCACCGAGCTTATCAGCGCGTAGCTGGAAGAAACGTAAATACCGTAAGCCGCCGTATTGGCGGGAACAATACTTATCCCTTGCAGCGTCACGCTGTCGTTCATAATCTGGAACGCGGCGGCGGACGAGGCCGGCGGGCTGATCACCGGCGCCGAACTTACGAAAGTCGGGTCTGCCATTATCTTCAGCCGGTAGCCGTTATTTGTGAATCCCTGCACGGTCACCTGCTCGGAATAGGTCTCGGTGTCCCGTATTATAACGCAGGTAGTCCCCACAAGGTTTTTGTCCAGGGCGTCAACCGCGGACTGGATTGTAAGAGAATCGGCGGTTCCGTCCTGTTTTACATTTATCGCCGCGCTGCATTCCGCCGGCAGATTCTGGAACAGCCAATTGGCGTTATTATTACCGGAGCTGCGGGAATTTGCGGTGGCTACGGTGTTTAACAGGGCGTTGGAATCTTTTATGTTCGCGTATGCGACGGTTTGCGGACCGTTCGGGAAGCTTATAGACCAATTACTGCCGTCGACGGAGGACCGTAATTTGACAAGATTCCCGGGCGCGCCGGTAATCGAAAACAGATTAGTCACCGTCTGGGTTAAGCCGGCGGCGAATTTTATCACTTTCCCGGCCGCCGCTAAAATGAACGAATAGAAACTGGTACTCCCATTAATAGCTGAGGTGCTTGCGCTGTTTTCAAAAGCCACGGTTGAGGTCCCGGCGTTAAAGGCGCCCGAATTCGTCCAGTTCCCGGAAACGCTTATTTTAGAACTGCCGCCGTTCAGCGTGCCGCCCGCGTTGATAGTTATGGTCGAGGTCCGGAACTCAACGTTATTGTTGAAGGTAATGGAGCCGTTGTTAATGGTAAGCTCGGCAAAGGCGCGGCCGGCAGGCAATAGCAAAAGCGCCATTGCCGGCAAGGTTACCGCTAATATTTTCCGCGCCCGTCTCTCCATATTAATTATGTATTATGTCGCGAATGTCGCTGACTACAGATCACGGTGATGACGGACAAAAGGCTGCCGCCCCTTTGATGGTTCACCTTCGCCGGTGCGTACAAATTACGGCTGAAGTGAACGCCGCTTACTTTCTTACTTGTTGTTTTTAAAAATAAAAGCCGGACTGAACGGATTTCAAACCGCTTAGTCGCTCTTTAGCCCTGTTATTTACATTTCAATTTTCCTGAATTCATCGTGAACACTGCCCTCTCTGAATCCAGCCGGCGTTTCCCCTAACTTTATATAACCATATTATATATACTTGGCGAAATAAAAAACAATGACTTTGAAATTGTATTTTCTAAGAGCGGACTCCTATGCGCCTTTTGATGCCGCAACAGGGTTTTCAAGGCCGAAGATGAACCGATTACGGTCCCAAAAAAATAACCTGAAAACTTCAACTGAAGTTTTCAGGTTAAAAGTGAAAGCTTGATAATTTCTAGGCCTTGGTCGCCTTCACGAGTTCCTGGGTCTTTTCACGGACCTGGTCCGCATAGCCGGTAAACTCATCTGCCTGCCTTAAGATCTCATGCGCGCGCAAAACGGCGGAATAGCCGATCGCGGACGGCTGGATGCCGCCGACCGTCTGATCGAGCATGTCGGCGGCGCAGGAAATGGACTGCATACCGGCGGCGGAGGCGTCCATATCGAGCGCGCGCAGATTCAGTTCCCTGTCCTTGGGCGCCAAAGGCAGAATATTCGTTACCGAATAGACCATGTTCCGCGCGTCGTTAATGTATCCGGTAAGGTCCGTGGAAAGCCGCATCATATCGCTTTGGAACGAGAGATAGGAGCCGCCGGTCTGGGATAAGCGGGCGGCTTCGGACTGGAGCCGGAACATCTCGGAGCGGGCGTTATCGGCCTTGCTCCTCAGGACTACAAGATCTCTTTTGAGGGATTCGAACTTGTTCAGCAGCTGAGGGTCGGGGTTGGAAATATTAGCCGGCGCGGGCGGCTCCGCCACTATGATTTTTTCAGCCGCATTTTTCACGCCGTCCGGACCTATCGACTGCAGGGAGTTAAATTCCAGCGCGCCCGCCTGAGAAACCGCGAACAATAAAACCGACAATGCGCGAATATTCAGCATTTTATATCATCTCCTCTATCTGTCTGGGCAGGTTATTTACAGGTCGTATTGACTACCCCGTCGCAGCCGTCGGTGCAGCAATCATAATCGTGCGCGCAAGTATCGCCTTCGCACTTGTTCCAGGCGTTGATGCAGCTGTTGATGCAGTTAGAATGCCCGACAAGATCTTTAGTACCGCCTATAAAAGCCGGATCCACTTTTCTGCCGGCAGGCTGGGTCTTGTTCGCCAGACTCTGCGTATCGGAAGCTATATTCCGGGCCTGGTAGTTGAAATCCCTGGCGGCTCTTGAGATATCCATGGCCGTCCACTGCGCGTCATAACCGACGAGCTCGGGTTTGCCGGAGCGCACGGTCCATTCCAGACGCTGGGAGGAATCTTCTATCCCCGGCCAGGACTCGCTAAGGATGTCGCGGGCCGACATATCCATATTCCGCGCGATAGCGTTGAGGTCCGGGGATTTCTGCGCGAGCGTAAGAAGACTTTTTATATCCGCGGCTATGCTCTGAATATCGCTTACGCGGCGGGTCATATCGGAAGACATCCTTCTGAGGTCCATCTGGAAAAAGGGATCGGCGGAGTTGACCTGTATCATCTGCCGGGCTTTTCTTTCCAGGTTGTCCAGGTCGCTGGAGATCCAGGTAAGGTCATTGCGCATCGAGGAAAGCCGGTTGGCCGCGCTATTGAACTTTGCAAGAAGGTCCTGGGGAACCGGATCCGCCTTACCGGGGACGGCTGGTATGGGCATTTCAGCGCCGGTAACCGGGAGCGCCAATTTAATATCGAAAGCTCTCACGCTTTCCAACTTAGACATGTCCGCGGCTTTGACGGCGGAAACGGCGAATATGAACAACGGGAACAGAAATAACGGTCTTTTCATTGAATACCTCCACCAAGGATGCGGACTATAGATAATATTTTAACAATATCAAAGAGGATTGAACCGGGTCTTTAGGCCTATCCGAAAGAGATATTTTGACCTAGGAGCCTGTCCGATATAAGGTTTTTAACGCGAAATTGTCGATTTTGAAGCCGAGCCGCAAAAAGCGGCAATTGCAGCCAAAATTCCTTATGTCGGACAGGCACCTAGGCGCGTACTACCGATCCAGGCTCTCGGCGGCTGGTTTTACGCGGATAATATTATACGCCCGTGTCAATTATGCAGGATCATCATGGATAGCGCCGGCACGTCCATGAAACCGGAATATTTACGGCCGCCGGCGCAAGCCCCGTTCTCGTCCAGGGCCTTTTCGAATTCTCCCGCCGGCAGGGCGAACCGCTGCGCGGTCTTCTGAGGATTGATGAGCGTTACGATGCGGTTCCAGGGATCACCCGCCTCGGCGCCCATGAGCAGGTAGGCGATATTCGGCGCGGCGACGGGCAGCCCGAGGTCCTCGTAGAATTTCAGGTTGTCGCGGACCGCCCCGGCCGTTTTCATCCTGAAGGCCGGATGGGCTTTGCGCAGCGCGATAAGGTCGCGGTAGAAAGTAAATACGCCGTTGTTGCTTTTCTTGAGCGTCCAATCTATCTTGTTAATCTCGTCGGGCAGATCGTAGGAGTTCTCCTCGCCTTTTTTGGTGCGCAGGAACTCCTCGCCCGAATGTATGAACGGAATGCCCTGGGAGGTAAGCACGACCGCCTGGGCCAGTTTATCCATTTTCACCCGGTTCTCCAGCGGCTCGTCTTTTACCGAGAGGCTGATGCGGTCCCACAAAGTGTGATTGTCGTGGCAGCTGACGTAGTTAAGGACCTCCAGCGGCGAGTCCGCGAATTCGTCTATGGAACCCCTGATGCCGCGCATGACCTCGTCACGGTTCGCGGCCGCCTGAACATAGCCCAGGTCCGTCACCTTGAAAACGCTGCCTTTGAGCGCGTCGCGCAGATTGTCGTTGAACACCGAAAAACCTTTTGACCGCTGGGTCCCCTTCCGCACACCGGTCACAGGAGTGTCGCCGGAGGTCCAGGGTTCGCCATAGATAAGAATGTCCGGCTTGATCTCTCTAAGCCGCCTGACCAGTTCGAACGCGGTATCCTGGTCCATAAGCCCCATCAGATCGAAGCGGAAACCGTCAACCTTGTACTCTTCGACCCAGTGCCGCAGGCTGTCGATGATGAACTTGCGGCCCATCGGCGATTCGGACTTGAATTCGTTCCCGCACCCCGAGCCGTTCCAGCGGGTCCCGTCGTCTTTGACGCGGTAGTAATAATCCTTCGCGAGCGCGTCGAAGTTGAACACCTTGCCGCCGGTTTCCGCCGTGTGATTATAGACCACGTCCATGATGACCTTGATGCCCTTTTTATGCAGGGCGTCTATCATGGCTTTGGCCTCTTTAACCCGCTCTCCTCGATAAAGGCCCGTGGCGTACCATCCTTCCGGGGAATTAAAGTTGACCGGCATGTAGCCCCAGTTATACGCCGGCGAACTTTCGTCGTTCTCAAAATCCTGGAACGGCATGATATGAACGGCGTTCACGCCGAGCTCGGAAAGATGATCTATGCCGGTCCTTATTCCCGGATATTCGGGATGCACGGTGCCGGTCTCCGTGAAAGCCAGATACTTGCCTTTGTGCTCGATCCCGGAAAAACCGTCGATACTAAAATCCCTGATATTCATTTCGTACAGGACGGTCTCAGACAGATCGAAGACAGGTCCCGGCGCGACCGGCGTGGCGTCCGAGTCGACGAACGCCAACCCGTCGTGCGCCGTTACGCAGGAAGCGTACGGATCCAGACCTTCCGAGATAGAATTGTTCTGTGAAACGCGGAGTTTCCAGTACTTGCCGGTAAGATCGGCGGCGATCCCGGCTTCCCAAAGGCCGTTCTCCTTCATGGTCAGCGGATAGACGGCGGGATCCCGGGCGGCGGGCGTGTCGTAAAAAAGCGCCTCCGCCTTTAAAGCGAAGGGGGCAAAGACCCTGATGAACGTAGTCCCGTTCTTAACGCGCAGGCCCATTTCCTTATCGCTTTTAAAATCATCTCCGTAAACCGCTCCTCCCAGCCTCAGCGGGACCGGCTTCATGCCGCCCGAACGGAGCTGCCAAAGCCCGGCATTAACGGCGCGATAATCCATCTTTCCGAGGGCGCCAAAAGTAAGAAGGGCCGACCTGCCATATGGCTTATTTTCCGGAAAAGAGGCTTTAACCGGACGGAAAACGTCCCCGCCATTGACCAAGTAGAACTCCTGTTTTAAGACGTACGGCTGATCGACGACACGGCTGAAAACGACCCGGATCTCATTTTCGCTTTCAAGAAAAGCCGAGACTATCGCGGTGGAGATCTCCGGCGGGGACATATAGATCGCGGAATCGCCCTCGGCTAAGAATATCCCGCCCGCGGAGGCTTTTTTATACAGCCGGTCAGGGCCGTCCTTATCTTCCCAATTTTTATAGCGCGGCAGGATCCCGATAGTTTTCCCGGCCAGTTCCAGGTGTTCCAGATCCATTTTATAGACGGCGCCATAGGCGTCGGAACCGGAGAGCGCGATTTCAAGACCCGCTTTTTTATCCTCTTCGTTCCACACCCAGAGGTTCCAGCCGGTATAATCACCTTTGAGGCGGTTATAATGCACGATAAGTTCGCCCTGCGCGTAAAGGTTCATGCTCATGAATAATGCTCCTGAAAAAACCATCAGATTATTTATCTTCATATTTATATCTAGTGTAGCGTCTCGCAAATGGCTTTACTTTTGACTGGCCGAGTTTTGGAGCGAAACAAGTAGCGAAGAGCGCGGCATAGCAGCGCTATGTAAGCGATTCGCGACGCGGTTGCAGCCCAAAAGCATAGGGGAAACCACTGTGTGGTTTCCACCTGTGGCTAATTCCCCTGGAAGGGGTGCCGCCAGCCCCCTGGGGGAGGCGCATTTTTGGCAGGCTACTTCGTTGCTCTTCCTCAACATATTTATAGTATGTCATCGTCATCGCGCCTCACATCCGGCTCAAATCTGAGCCTTCAAAAGTAAAGCCATTTGCGAGACGCTACACTAGCGGCTCTGTGTTTAGCGGCTACAATTAATTGTAAAATATATTCATATGCTTAAGATAATATTTTTTTTGCTGATCGCGCCGTCTTACCCGATATCCGCCGAAGTCCTCCCGTCCACCGAGGCGACGCGCGTTTCCATTTCCACCGACACCGTACGCAGGCTGATACTTTCTAAAAGGATAGTGCGCGGCATCCATCTGACTTCCTGGGCCTCGGGCGCTAAAAAGACCCGCAGGGAACTAATCGCTAAAATAAACAAGTCCGTCATCAACACCGTGGTAGTGGCGGTAAAAGAAACCGACGGCCTGGTCTATATTCCGGGCGTGGAAATGGCTAGGAAGTATAAGGCGTACGAAGCGGCCATCTCCGATCCCGGAGAAATGATAAAAGATTTCAAGGACGCCGGCCTCTACACGATAGCGCGGATAGTCGTCTTCAAGGACAGCACGATGCCGCTGGTCCGCAGGGATCTGGCCGTTCACAATCCCGACGGCGGCATCTGGCGCGCCCACAAGGGCGCCACCTGGCTGGACCCTTATAACACCGAAGTATGGGCCTATACCCTTGATATAGCGGAGCAGGCCGCGAAGGACGGCTTCGACGAGGTCCAGTTCGATTATCTCCGCTATCCGACGGAGGGCAGGACCGACCTCTGCCGCTACGCCAAACCGCACAACGCGAAGAACGCCATCGCGAACCTTAGGGATTTTCTCGTCTACGCCCGCGGGCGGCTCAAACCCTACAACGTAAAGATCTCGGCGGACGTATTCGGTCTGACCACCACCGCCAAGGACGACATGGGCATCGGCCAGGATATCCGGGTCATCGCACACAACGTGGATTTTGTCTATCCGATGATGTATCCCTCCCATTACTACGCCGGGGAGTACAATCTTAAGAACCCGAACAGCCAGCCTTATAAGGTCATAGACCGCGGACTTAAAGGAGCGCTGAAACGCCTGGGACAGGATTATTCCAAACTGCGCCCCTATCTCCAGGATTTTAATATGGGCTGGCACTACGGCCCGCACGAAGTGCGCGCCCAGATAATAGCCGCGCGCCGCAATATGCTGGAAAGCTGGGTGCTTTGGAACGCCGCCAACAAATACGACTGGGCGGCGCTGACCCCGCAATCTTTCAAGGCTTTTGTCGAACCGAACTACGGCAAAGCCGCCGCCGCTCCACAAAAATAACCCCTAAGTCTGCAAAAAGAAAGAAATAACCAGAAGCAATTCATACATGGATGGACAGGATAGGGTCCAAAATCCGAAATCCTGCTCATCCTGTATATCCATGTTAATTTTTCCGGACCTACAGATTTATTTTAAAATAGTCGAAATATCTCACACTAAGCCACGAAGCCACAAAGAAAGAACCGAAAATATAATTCACCGATCAGAAGTCAGAAATTAAACACGAAGTTCACAAAGTCAATCAACAAAAAGTTCACGAAGTTACTGCAGAAAAACTTTGTGTTCTTTCCGTGCGGAGCTTTGTGACCTTAGTGGTTATTCCGGAATTGATATGTTTACATGGATGAACAGGATATACAGGATAGGATTCAGGTTAATATTTCTTTTTTCAGGAGCTCGTAGAATTTTTGCTTCGCGGTTTTCTCCACCCATGGCCTGTGTCCGCAGTCCCTGAGCAGGAAGAACTTAAAGGTTTTGAGCGCCGCGCGCAGCGGTTCTCTGACCCCCGCGGCTGGATGAGGGTCGCGGTCCCCGTGGATGGCCGTCACCGGACATTTTATCAGGCTGGCGCAGTCAAGCAGACCGCCGCCGCGGCGGAGTTGAGCGGCCTCCTTCCATACGCTTTGAAAGATCTCCGCGTCCAGCGAGACGCGTTCCGCGAAGCCGGCTTCTTCCGGCAGCGGGTCGTAAGCGTCGGTCCTGGAAAGAAGCACGCTCATCCGCTCGAACGCCTCGGACCTGCCGGGCGCCGCGGGACCTTCGACCTGTTCTATCAGATCCAGGGCCTCCGCGCGATCGGCGGCGCTGAGCCGCGCGAACCTCGCCTCGGTGATGGTATGAGCGTATTTCTCTTCAAAAGGGCCGCTGCTGATAAGTATAATTTTTTTTACAAGTTCCGGTTGGCGCGCGGCAAGGATGAACGCAAGCCAGGCTCCCCACGAAAACCCCGCGAGGATGAGCGGCCCTTGGTTTTCCCTTTCCAGAATGGCCTTCAGTTCCGCCACCTGTCCGTCGAGAGAACCGGCGGTCTGCAGCGGTTCGAGCACGGAAAAGTCCGCCGACAGCTCCGCGGCGACCGGGGCAAGCTCTCCTGCGGCGCCGGGCCCGCCGTGGATAAGCGCGGCCTTAAAAGGCGGCCGCCCGTATTTGCGCGGATTTTCCATAAAAGAAGATTAAAATATTTCTCGCACAAAACCAAGCAAATTAAACTCAAAGGTCACTAAGATGCCAAACTGCCAAGGTCACAAAGTTATTATTCAAGAAACTTGGTGAACTTATCCGTTCCGTACTTCGTGCGCTTTGTGTTTAGTCCGTCTCTCACTTTCCATCTCTTCTTCGCGGCTTCGTGGCTTTGTGTGATACTGCTCTCATTGCTTTTTCTATTTTGTTTTCCGCAGTTCTTCCTTTTTGTTCTATTCTTTGTGTACTTAGCGGTTCATTTTCTTTACTATCCCCAGATATTGCTTCTGTACGCCGAAGAACTGCGCGGTCACGTGGCCTATGTCGGAAAGCCCGGGACAGACTCCGGTCTTGAGGCCGCCGAGCTTTCCGTCGCAGCCTTTGCGCGCCGCCATGAACGGAAGCGGCTCATTGGAGTGATAACCGTAATCTTCTTTGTGTTCCATGCCGTGGTCGGCGGTGATGATGAACAGGTCCCCCTTATCCATACGGTTCTCGAACAAAGGGATGATGCGGTCTATCTCCTCGATAGCCTTCACCGCGCCCGCGATATCGCGCGTATGGCCGTAGACGCTGTCCGTATCGACCAAATTAGTGAAGATGAAAGTTCCTTTGGGCCGGTAGATATGTTTTGCTCCGGCCAGCGCGTTTATAGTCCCCTGGATGCAATAAGGATTTGTGTCTTTCTTCTTGGGGTGGACGAACCGCAGTCCCAAAGCCGGATCGATGAACAGCTCGTGATTCAGCTTGATCTTGGCGTGGTAGGAAGTGTTCACCAGGTCGCTGGTCTTGCCTACGGCCACCGTCCAGATATTATTTTCCCGCAGGATGTCCACCAGCGTCTTCTGGCCTATCGGAAGAACGGCGTCATGCCGGTTGGATGTGCGAATGATCTCGCCGTCGGCGCTCTTTATATACGACCGCGCGATCGCGCGCGTGATGGGCAGCCCCATCTCCATGGCCAGCGCGAAGGCGGTATCGGCGATCTTATGCTGCTCGGCGACGGGAATGACATCCTCGTTCATGGCCAACTGGATGAGCGGGTCGCATTTGCTGGCGTAGACGATAGGGTTTCCGGTCCGCTCATGTTCGGCGGCGTTAAGTTCTATCGCTTCCATTCCGGCGGCCATCTTGTTGAAGAAAGTTTTGCGTCCGATGCGCTTCTCGAGAGCGGCGATGTACTTCTTAGGAAAACCGCCGTTGAACAGATCGTAGGTCCGGTCGTCCAGCACGCCCATCATCTCGCGGTGGCCGACCAGACTGTCGGCCGTGGCGGAGGCCTGCGTAACGGCGGCGGCGTAGGATCTTTTGGCGGCGCCGCGCGCGAAACGGTCCTTAAAGGCCGGCCCGACTATGCGGCCCAGGCCCAGTCGGGAAAGATTAGGGAGACGGATCTTGCCCTTATAATTAGCGAACAGGTGTTCGAGAGTGGTGATACCGACAGCGTCGACTACCAGCAGCAAGGCCACAGGTGATTTTTTCACGATTCCTCCGGACTGATATTTTACGACGGAAGCTTCAGCATTCGACTAGAAATGGAGTTTCACCAAACGGGTGATAACTTCTTGATGCGCGCCTAATCCACGAGGTCCCGAATCCTTCGCGATCGGAGGAGTTGGGATATCTTCGCCCCGTATATTCCAAAATTATAGTATATTATAAAATATGAAAACCCCGATATTTCTCCTCTTTTTTCTTCTATCCGCGAACCTCAGCGCCGAAGTAATCAACCACGACCTGCGGGTCACGATAGACCCCGCCCGGAACGGACTGGAAGCGGAGGACACTATAACCCTGCCCCGCTCTTTCACAGGCGAAACCAAAGGCGGCGCCGCTTCGGTCGAAGACAATAACGGAGCAAAAGGGCGGAGCGAACTGGTATTCTCGCTACATAAAGGACTTTTCCCCTCGACCGTCACAGCCGGAGTCGAACTCAAAGAAATAAGCTTTGAAGAAAACAAGGCCGCCTACGGCGTTGATTATTCCACCGCCGACTCCGTCTTCGCCAAGTATTCCCTACTCCTGCCGCCCGGCTTAAAAACTTTCAGGATAAAGTACGCGGGAGTTATAGCTCACCCGCTGGCGGAGCAGGCCGAGAATTACGCCCGCTCTTTCTCCGAGACTCCTGGACTGATAGCGGCCGACGGGGTCTTTTTATCCGGCGCGTCTTTCTGGTACCCCCAATTCGACGGCCGGCTTTACACGTTCAGGATCGAGACGGACCTGCCCGGAAGCTATGACAGCGTCTCCGGCGGGGACCGGATCTCCCGCTCCGAGAAGAACGGCCGGGTCCTTACCGTCTGGAAAGTTTCTTCTCCGCAGGACGAACTCGTTCTGGCCTGCGGAAAATATAAAGAGTACGACGCCGGGGACGCCGGCCTGAAATTCCAGGTCTTCCTGAGGGAACCGGACGAAGCGCTCGCGCAGAAATACCTGGCCGCGGCCATGCGGTACACCGGCATGTACTCGGAGCTTGTCGGCCCCTACCCGTACGGCAAATTCGCGCTCGTGGAAAATTTTTGGGAGACAGGCTACGGCTTTCCGTCTTTCACTCTGCTGGGACCTAAAGTGATGCGCCTCCCGTTCATCCTGAACTCCTCCTACCCGCACGAGATACTGCACAACTGGTGGGGCAACGGCGTGTTCGTGGATTATGAACAGGGCAACTGGAGCGAAGGTCTGACGGCCTACCTCGCCGATTACCTGTTAAGCGAGTATCACGGCAAAGGCAGGGAATATCGAATAACGGATCTGCAGAAGTACGCCGATTATGTGCGCCAGGCCGGCGATTTCCCCCTGCGGAGCTTCCACGCCAGAACGACCTCGGCCTCGGAAGCCGTGGGTTACGGCAAAGCGCTGATGTTCTACCACATGCTCAGGAACAACATCGGGGACGAAAAGTTCATAGCGGGGCTGCGGGATTTCTATGAAAAGTACAAGTTCAAATACGCTTCCTTTGAAGACCTGAAATATTCTTTCGAAGGCCAGACCGGCACGGGCAGGCTGGACAAATTCTTCAGGCAGTGGATAGACCGCGCTGGCGCGCCCGAACTGGCCTTGAAGGACGTCAGCGTCGATCGCGAAGCCGACGGTTACAAGCTTAATTTCACCGTCGCGCAGCTCCAGGACGGCCCGGCCTACCAGCTCGAAGTGCCGGTGGCCATCCAGTTCGAGAATATCGACCAGCCCCACATGCTGCGGCTGGCCATGACAAAAAAAGAGGAGACGTTCAAATACAATTCCGCCGTGCCGCCTACGCGCGTGGAAATAGATCCGGAATTCGATCTTTTCCGCAAGTTGAGCCCTCTTGAAACCCCGCCCACTCTCTCCCGCCTGCTCGGAGCCGAGAAGCCGCTGATCGTGCTTCCCGCCGCGGCTTCGGACGAAGACCTCAGGGCCTACGAAACTTTCGCGCAGGCCTGGAGCAAGAATAACGCTAAACCGGCGGGGGCGTACGGCGGCGAAGCAAAGATAAATGTTTCCAACTCCGCGCCGCAGGGCGGCGCTGTCGCCGCAAAGGACGGGGAGCTGCCTGAAATTGTAAGAGATTCGGACCTTGCCGCTCTGCCGAAAGACCGGCAGGTGTGGGTGCTGGGAGAGGAGAACAGGTTCTACCCCCAGCTGGCGGCCGGCCTGGAGGCGCTGGGAGGCAGGATCTCGCCGGTCCGGGTCACGCTGAACAACCAGGCCTTCCCGCTGGCCTCCTCCACTTTCGTGATCGCGGAATATAACCCGGAGAACCCGCTCTATTCCACAGGACTTATTCTGGCGGGCAGATCCGGAAAGCTGCAGCTGCTTGCCGATAAACTTCCTCATTACGGGAAATACGGCTATCTGGTCTTCGACGGCGATATGACCGCCGTAGCGACAGGCGGCTGGGAAGTGAAAAATTCCCCCCTCTCCGCCGAACTGAACCCCGACGCGCCGCGGCCGGTCTACCCCAGGCGCCGGCCGCTGGCGGCGCCCGCCTCTATTTTTTCAGCCGACCGGATGAAGCATGATGTTTACTATCTGGCCTCCGGAGCGGAAGGGCGCGGCCCAGGCGAAGCCGGACGTGAAAAGGCTTATGAATACCTGGACAAGATGTTCCGCCAGTACGGCCTGACCCCGTTCTTCGGGAACGGGTTCACGCAGGAGTGGAACGAATCGGGACAGATCTTCCGAAACCTGGCCGGCGTTGTTAAAGGTTCAGGCCGCGGGGATGAATATGTGGTCATAAGCGCCCACTACGACCATCTCCCCTCCGCGAACGGCAAGGTGTACCCGGGAGCTAACGATAACGCCTCCGGTCTCGCCCTTATGCTGGAACTGGCCGGCTATTACGCCAAACAGCATCCCGCGCGCAACATCATCTTCGCCGCTTTCGACGGAGAGGAGGAAGGCAGGCTGGGTTCCAAGTATTTCGTCAGGAACCTTCCCGCTTCGCCCGCCGCAAAACCCGGCGCGGCCGTCTCTCCGGACAAGATAGACGCCGAACTCAACCTGGATTCCGTCGGCAGGCTCGACGGCGGGAAATTGATCTTTTTAAATTCCGGTTCCTCGGATAAATGGGTGCATATCCTTAGAGGCGCCGGCTTCGTGACGGGCGACGACTACGAGGCCTCGAAGCTCGACCTGGATTCCAGCGACCAGATGAGCTTTATAGAAGCGGGAGTGCCGGGCCTCCAACTGCTCAGCGGCATTAACGCGGATTATCATAAGGTCACCGACACCGCCGATAAACTGGATTATCAGGGCATGGTAAAAGAAGCGGAATTTATAAAGGAAATAGCCGATTATCTGGCCGGCGACAGCGACCCGCTTACCCGCCCCGCCTCCGATTCGGGAGAAGACGCGGCCCGGCAAAGCGCCGGACCGGCCGCGCAAGGTCCCCGCGGCGACGCGAGGAAAGTCTCCACCGGCTTAGTTCCGTCTTTCGACTGGGACGGGAAGGGCGTAAAATCCGATTCCGTAGTACCCGGTTCGCCTCTGGCGAACACCGAGTTCAAGCCCGGCGACGTGATAATAAAAATAAACGATATTCCTACGGACGACCTGATCACTTACTCGCTGGAACTTAAAAAACATAAACCCGGCGACAAGGTAAAACTTACCTATCTCAGCAACAACGCTGAAAAGACGGTCGAGATAGAATTGACGGCGAAATAACAGTGACTTGCGCTTAGCCTGAAAGTTCAAGTCGAAGCCGTAAAATCGTCGGGTTGAGCAGGATTATTTTATTCCGTCGTTCCGGCGGCCTGCCCTTCGCAGCGGCGGAGGATGGAAGCCGGAATCCAGTCCCCGGCGGAATCTGGACACCGGCTTTCGCCGGTGAGACGAACCAGCTGAAGTTTCCAGGTTAGCGGATAGTTTGGCGTTCAATTAGCAGTCTGCTGAAAAACCCCCTTTCGGGGTCTTTTGGCCGCTTTTGGCCTGCGCCTTTGCGCCGCTCAACTCACATTCTCTCGTCGAGGATGCTCGTCTCGCATCGCTTCGGCTCGGCTCAAAATAGTCTCAAAATACCTCCGAGTGGGGTTTTTCAGCAGACTGTTAGGAAATTCCCTCCACCGGCCACTCGCCACTAATCACTAACCACTATTGGTCACAGGAAAGGAAGAACGTTGAGGAAGTCTTTTGGCGGATCCGCTTTAAACGTTTTCTTCCGGCCCGCCATGTCGGCGAACTCAAGCGAATAAGAATGCAGCATAAGGCGCGGATAAGCCGCCTGTTTCGTCTGATCTCCGTAAAGGCGGTCGCCGATAACGGGATGCTTTATGTAGTACATATGGACCCGTATCTGATGCCGTCGGCCGGTGATAAGCCGCACCTCCAGCAGCGTGGAATGTTTATACTCTTCCAGCACTTCGTATTTGGTCAGCGAATCCTTGCCCTCAAAACCCACTCCCATCCGCCCCGAGCCGTAAGGCTTTATGGGTTTGTCCACTTCGCCGCGCCGCGGGGTCACCGCGCCCTCGACCGCGACCAGATATTTCTTTTTTATCTCTTTGGTCCCGAACAGGATGGAAAAATACCTGTGGGCTTTCTCGTTCTTGGCGAAAACGATAAGTCCGCTGGCGTCCTTGTCCAGGCGGTGCACGACGAACATCGGGCGCTTAAGCGCCTGGGTCAGCAGCGCGAGCAGGTTCTTCTCGCGGGCGGCGGGCCCCCGGCCCGGCATGGTCAGCAAACCCGATGGTTTGTCGACCACTATATAATCCTCGTCCTCGAAAACGGTCTCAAAAGGTTTGGTCATGATAGTGTAGGCTCCGGGTGGAAGTCTTTTTTATAATACCGGCCGGCGAAGATGGACGTCACTCCGCCGAAGAACAGGAACATCACCGCCAGGAAGATGGCGAAACCCAGGCCTCTCCTATCCGAGACCATGCCGAGCAGCGTGGGAGAGATGGCGTCGCCGAAGGCGTGCAGGATGAAGATATCCAGCGCGAAAGCCATCGAGCGCATATTAACGGGGATGACCTCCACGATGGCCGCGTGATAAGGCCCGGACTGCGAGAAGATAAAGAACTCCGTCAGGAATACCATCCCCAGCGCCACCGGGAGGGTGTCGGCCAGCACCGCCAGCACGCCGAAGGGCATGCTGAGAAAAAAGCTGAGATAGCCCACGATGAAATAGGCGCGCTTGGTCTTTTTATGCAGCCAGTCGGCGATCCAGCCGCCGGCGAGATTGCCGCTTACGCCGGCCAGGACAGTGACGGCGCCGAAATAAAAACCAGCCCGCGCCACCGAAAGGCCGAAATCCCTTACAAAGAAGGACGGCATCCAGGCCGCCAGGCCGCCAATCGAAAATGTGCTTATGGCCTGCGAGAAAGCTATCAGCAGAAAGGTGCGGTTCCGGAAAAGGTCTTTATACTGGCTTAGTTTTATCCTCTCGGACTTTCTGGCCTTTTTCTCTTCTGTCTCTTTAAGGAACATGGCGGCTATGCCGAGGAATATGCCCGGCGCGGCGACGATATAAAAAGCGGCGCGCCAGCCGAAACGCTGTCCCAGCCCTCCGCCAAGAAGGTAGCCGATGGCGCTGCCCACTGGTATCGCCAGGGCGTAAAGGGCCATAACGCGCGCGCGTTTTTCTACGGGGAACCATTCGGCCAGATATGGCGGGGATACCGTGCCGTATCCCGCTTCGCCTATACCTACGGCCGAGCGGGTAAAGATCATCTGGGGATAGGTTTTTGTCACGCCGGTAAAAATGGTGGCCACGCTCCAAAAAACGGCGCTGAGGCCGATGATGGACGACCTCTTGTACTTGTCGCCGAAATAGCCGACCAGCGGAGCGAAACACATGTATACGATCATGAAAGAAGAGGCCAGGAAACCTAATTGCGTGTCTGTCAGGAACAGTTCTTTCTTTATTAGAGGGAAGACCGCATAAAGCACCTGCCTGTCTATATAGTTGAAAAGGCTGATGCCGAAGATCAGCAGAAGAACTTTTCTGGAATAAGGATTAGCGGTGAACATTGCAGTTATGATATCAAATGCGGGCGCGGCAGCGCGACAGACAACAGGCCGCTGACGCCCGATATACAGGAATATGTTTTATGAATTATGCTAATATTAAAAAAGCGGCAGGTGATCGGCGGTTTGCAGAAATTAAAAGTAATTTCCTTCACTAGTCACTCGCCGCTAACCACTATCCGCTATATTTAAAGGAGTCCTTATGAAAACTCTTGCAAAAACCTCTAAAAAAAGCCCGGCCATCACTTACACCAACAAGAACGGCTATGAAACGCTTTCCCCGGCGGAAGCCAAACTGATGGAAGCCGTGAACAAGCTTTATCTTGACTTCCTCGGCGCCGGCAAGACCGAGCGCGAAGCGCATGACGAAGGCGTACGACTGTTAGAAGCCGCCGGATTCAGCGACCTGGTAAAATACGAGAAAGAGCATATCCGGCTCGTCCCAGGCGACAAGGTCTATAAATCCTGCGCGGGCAAGACCCTGATGGCCGTCATCATCGGCAAAAAACCGCTGGAAGCCGGCATGCACATCGTCGGCGCCCACACCGACGCCCCCCGCATCGATATCAAGCAGAACCCGCTGTACGAGAACGGCGATATGGCCCTGCTGGACACCCACTATTACGGCGGCATAAAGAAATACCAGTGGGTCACCATCCCGCTGGCGCTGCACGGCGTATTCGTCAAACCCGACGGCAGGAAGATCACCGTCACCATCGGCGAAGACCCCTCCGATCCGGTGCTCTGCATCTCCGACCTCCTGCCGCACCTGGGCGCGGACCAGGCCAAAAAGACGCTCTCGGAAGGCATCGAAGGCGAGAATCTTGACGTTATCGTGGGCTCCGCGTCCGTTAATGAAAAAGACCGCAAGGAAAAGATCAAATATAATGTCCTTAAACTGCTGAACGACAAATACGGCGTCACCGAGGAGGACTTTCTCTCCGCCGAGCTCGAGCTGATCCCCGCCGGCAAACCAAGGGAAGCCGGGATCGACCGCTCGATGATACTCGGCTACGGCCAGGACGACCGCGTCTGCGCCTACGCCGGCCTCAAAGCTATCGTCGACGTGAAAGGCGTTCCCGAATACACCTCGTGCGTGCTGCTCTGCGATAAAGAAGAGATCGGTTCGGTGGGCGCCACCGGCATGGCCTCTAACTTCTTCGAGAACACCTCCGCGGAACTGCTCAACCTGACCACCGACGGCTACAGCGAGCTGACCCTGAAACGGGCGCTTAATAATTCCTGGATGCTTTCGGCCGACGTCAACGCCCTCTTCGATCCGCTCTACGCCTCCGTTTCGGACAAAAAGAACTCCGCCATTCTCAATCACGGCGTGTGCCTGACCAAATACACCGGTTCGCGCGGCAAGTCCGGCTCTTCGGACGCCAGCGCGGAATTCGTGGCCGAGATACGCCGCATCTTCGACAAGGCCGGCGTCGTCTGGCAGACCGGCGAGCTGGGCAAAGTGGACCAGGGCGGCGGCGGCACCATAGCCTGGCTGATGGCGCGCTACGGGATGAACGTTGTCGACTGCGGCGTAGGTCTCCTGTCGATGCACGCGCCTATGGAGCTTGCCGGCAAGCTGGACATCTATATGGCGTATAAAGCTTATCTGGCCTTCCTGAAGGACGGAAGGAAATAACAGCCGCGAGGCGGCTGGCTGGGCGGCTAGACCGCTAGGCTGCTAGGCGGCCAGCACCGGAAAGACGGCGACGGAAACACGACTGCTGGCCGGCGGAACAGCCAATATGCGGAACTCCTTAAAAAGCTGTCTAGCTGTCCAGCTGTCTAGCAACATTAACCTTATGCCAATAAAAATCATCGTCACCGGCGGGACTTTCGACAAGGAATACAACGAGCTCAACGGCGAGCTTTTCTTCAGGGATACGCATCTTCGGGAGATGCTGGCGCTCGGCCGCTCCCGCGTCGGAGTCAGAGTGAAAACGCTGCTGATGATGGACAGTCTGTTCATGACCGCCGCCCACAGGAAAAAGATCCTCGATGAGTGTCTGGCCTCAAAAGAGCGCTGCCTCGTGATCACGCACGGCACCGACACCATGCCTGAGACCGCGCGCCTGCTCGGCCCTAAAATAAAGAATAAGACCGTGGTGCTTACCGGCGCCATGGTGCCTTATAAATTCGGCAGCTCGGACGGGATGTTCAACCTGGGCTCGGCCCTCTCTTTCGCCCAGACGCTCCCCTCGGGCGTCTACATAGCGATGAACGGCCGTTATTTCAACTGGTATAACGTAAAGAAAAACAAGACCAAAGGCGAGTTTACCGAACAGCAGTGATCAACAGACTAGTGGTCAGTGGACAGTGATCTGTGGTTAGTGAAGGAATTCCCTTATTGGGCCTGACTATCCACTGGCCACTGTTCACTGACCACTGTTGTTTCAGAACAGGCTTTTTTCCTTTTCCCAGACGGCGCGGCTGTTCGCGTTGGAGAACGCCTCGATCGCGCCCGTGCCGTTTATCCACGCCGCGGCTGTGCCCTTGATCCTGCCCAGCAGCGCGAAGGCCTTCTCTTTGCCCATCACGGCCAGCACCGCCGACGGGATGTACTCTCCGTTCTCAATGGACGGATAATAAACTATAAGGTTGGAGAAATCCGGTATCGGATAACCGGTCTTCAGGTCCAGAATATGGGAATATAGTTTCCCCTCGATCTGCACGAAGTGGTCGCGCCCCGAGGAGGACATCACTACCCCTTCGGCAAAACGGAACCGTCCGACGGAACGGTCCTCGTGGAACGGGTCAGACACTTCATAAACCCAATCCCTCTTGCCGTAGGCCAGCATATAGCCGCCCAGCCTGAGCTCCACGGCGTACTTATCCCCGACCATCTCTTTGAGGATCATATAACCCCGCTCCAGGCAATAGGCGCGCAGGATGCCGCCCATATTTATCTGTACCGGCTTAGTGAAGCGGACCATTTTCCTAACCTGATCTATCTGCACGTAATCCGAGCCCATGGCGGAGAGGGCCTTGTTTATTTCCTCTTTCGAAGGCATCTTTTTGGAAGAGGCGGCCTCTTTCCAGACCGGCCACAGCGGCGCGAAAGTGATATCGAATGCGCCCCCGGTCAGCTTATAATAGTCCATGGACAGGACCAGCAGCTTAAGGAATTCATCGTCTACCTTGACCCATTCCGCGCCGGCCTTCTTATTGACGTACGCTGTGTTGGAATACGCGTCGCCGAAATCATACTCGCCGACGATCCGCTTCCATTCTTTATAAACCGCGTCCGCCGCTTTCTTCGCCCCGGCCTTGTCGGTGGTATACACCCTGACATGGGAAGGCACGTTCATAATGAACATGGTCTGAATATAGGAGGGCTCCTCTTTCTTTTTTGAACAAGCCGAAAGCGAGAGCAATATGGCCGGCAGGACCGCGGCGAATATATATTTTTTAAAAAAGAACATTTATCTCCCCCAAGTCGATTGACGCTTGATCTTCGCGCTTATAATAAAGATATCAATTTATTTAGCGGAAATTCACTTTTTTCCAAAGAACTCCGGCTTTCCATAAAAGCAGCATGAGCATCGTTATCAGCGAGATAGCTAGGCCCGCGAGAAAAGAAAACGGCATATAATACAGCTCCACCGCATGACGGCCGGGCTGGAGCGGTGCGGAAATAAAATAATCCTCAAATATCCCGGGAGTTGTTCTCTCGCCGTCCACCTTCAGCCTCCAGCCAGGGTACCACGCCTGCGAAAGCACCAAGGATGCCGGCGAGGACACCTCTACCGCGCCTTTAAAACGGCCGGGGCCTTTTTTGACGATCTCTATTTTTCCGCCGGGCGGCTCCAGGAAGCAGGACGGCTTGGCGTGCGGATTCCTGATAACTACGGGCTCCGGCAGGACCTTTCCGGACTGGTCCGTTTTAAGAGTAATGACCTCGCCTATAGAAGCGTAATCAAGAAGGGAAGAGCCGGGCGCCGCCGCTACTCTGGCGGCGTACGCTCTGGCCCTTTTTGAACTCAGGACCTGGTAGCTTCCAAGCTCGCCGTATCCGAAGGCCGTGCCGTAGGAAGGATACGCTGTCTCCCTCAGCAGGAGGGCGTCGCCACCGGCTCCGATCTCGAAGCCTTTATCCATGCTCGCCCTCAGCAGGGGAGTGTGGTAGATCGCGTTCCCGGCCGGATAGCCCTGCAGAACGGCGGGGATATCCGAAAAATAGACCGGCTCCACCCACAATTTATGGCGGAGCTGGGCATTGGCAAGAAGCTCTAGCGCGACGGCGGCGGCCAGGACTCTTTTCCAGGCAGGACTTTTGACGGAGCTGAACCCAGCAGCGACCGCTAGCGGCGCGAAAAGAGCCGTCAGCGCCAGCCAGTTGGACGGATAGCGGAACACCTGAAACAACGGTATCGCATACAAGGGATTTATCCGGCCTAAACACAATGTAAAAGCGAAGGCGAGCGCTGCGAGAACGTAAAGGCCGTATTTATCTCTTTTACGCAGCAAAATAAGGAGCGCGGCGGCCGGCAGGGCGAGGCCGAAATAAAAATTCACCATCGCCGGATCGCCGTCACTTTGCGGAAAGAAAGCGTACCAGAGCGGGACGAATATTTTTCTCAGCAGCTCGGCCGGGGCCAGTGAGTAGACAAAAGCGGAAGCGCTGTTCACCAGCAGTCCCCGCGCGGACTCTCTAAGCATCTCCAGGAACGGCAGAAGCTGTACGGCGGCTAGGCCTAGGAAAATGAGATAAGCCTTCAGCAGGCGTAGAGCGCTCTCCGAAATCCTACCGGTCAAAGGCAGCAGGAGCGCCAGCGCCGCGAAAGTTATCAGCGAAAAAGGCGGATAGCCCGCGAACCACTGCGCCGCGAGGCTCAACCCCAGCAGCACCGTTCTGCCTGAGATAAAGAAATAAGCGATCGCCGGCAGCCAGGAAAGCGCGGCTAAATGGCACGGAATGGACGAACGTGCTATCATCATCCCGTTGAAGGCGGCCAGCAGCCCGGCGGTAAAAGCGGCCTCCCTGTCGCTGAAAAGTTTTTTTGCGAGCAGATAGGCGAACCCTCCGGCCAGCAGCGTGTGCGCCGCGGTCCAGAACTTAAAGTAGGCGGACCAGTCGCCGAGGTAAGTAAGCCAGGTCGGAGGATAGAGGACGGAGGTCTGCGGATCGGCCAGGAACGGCTCGCCCAGGTTCCGGAAAGGGTCCCAAAGAGGCAGCAAGGCGCTCCTGAAAAAATGCCTGCCGATGCTCCAGTCCGGATAGGACATAAGAAGCGTGTTGCCGTCGGACGGAATAAGGTTGAAAAAGAAGATCTTCTTCCAGAAAAAAAGAAAATAGACGGCCAGCCCCAGTAAGAGCAGCGCCGTATTGCGGGAGGTTCTATTCCATTCCATACTTCGATATCTTACTAAAATGAGGTAAAGAAAGAACATGCCTGAGAATGCGGCCTAAGGCAGAAAAACAGCCGGAAGAACGAAATACTAATAACTTTGAACTCACGACGACATTATTGGGTTCGCTTAAAGGCCTCCGCTTTTCTTTTTTGAAGGCCCTCAAAAAGCCTGCGGTCCCTGGCGGTCGAGTAAAGCTTTTCAAGTTCGGCCCAGGCGCCGAAGTTGGAAGGAAGATTGATAATGGCCCTTTCCAGGTCTACAGCCGCCTGGAACAGCAGGCCTGAATCGTTCTTTTCAAAACCGTCGCGCATACGGACCTGGCCAAGCATCATAGGGACGATCGGATCTTTAGGAGCAAGCCGCCCGGCCGCCTCTAATTCCGCTTCGGCGTACGCATAGTCGCCAGCTTGAAAAGCTTTCAGCGCCCGTCCGCGCAGCCGCTCGAACTTCAATTGCGTAGCGAATACCCCGCATAGAACCGCGAAACAAGCCAGCCCCAGCGCGGCCGTAATAACAGTTGTTTTTCTGTCCGGCCCTGTTATTGCCGCGGCCGGCGCGGCTTCCGGCGGCGCGGGCTCGCTTAACAGGTAACAGAAAACAAAAAAGTTAGCGGGCACGGCCAGTCCGAAATCAGCGATAGAATGTACCAGCGCCGCGATGAGCGCGTATTTTTTATATCCGCTGATGTTCCTTAACCGCGCGGCGGCGGTCCAGATGCAGCAAAGGAAAGCAAAAAAACCGTTTTCAGCCAGGAACTCCAGATAATAATTATGGACGTGCATCGTAGCCGCGCCCCCGGCAGCGGGGCTGTGATAGGCCGGATAAATGTAAGCAAAAGAACCCGCGCCGAAACCCAGCGCCGGCCGGTCTGCGAACATCCCAAGCGCCGCACGCCACCAGTTCAGCCGGTCAAGGACGGACCGCGGTTCGATCTGCGACACGGCAAACGCGGCAACCGCGCACATCACCGCCAGCAGCCACCATCGCTTTTTCAGATCCTTCGCCTTCATATTATCCAGGATATAAACGCCGGCGGCCGCGACCCCCGCAAGCAGCGCGGCTTCCGACCTGGTCAGACCCAGTACTATAATAAGCGCGCACAGAAGGACAAAATCCCTCCATTTGATAGCCAGCGGCAACAGCAGCAGTATGAAAAGAGCGAGGGAATTGGGATTGGTGAATGAAGCGCAAACATGGGAACTCTTAAGAATAAAAGTCTGATACAAACTTAAAAGAGCGATGAACCAGGCGGAGATCCTCAAAGCGGAATCCGTACGCGGCAAATCCACGGCCTTCAGAGAGCCGCCCAGAGCCAGGATAAAAAGTCCGGCGGCGAAGGTCCACCACTCGGGCATGACAAGCGCGCGCACCGGGCTTAACGCAGCGGCGAGCAGGGAAAAAAACGCCGCGAATAACAGCGGAATATTCCTTTTGTCGGATAAAAAAGCCGGCTGCCGCCCCTCCAGCGTCTCCCTGAAAAGCCAGAACCCGCCGGTTAGAAAAACGGCGGACTCGAACGCGAACTGCGTCCGGAAGTCCCAGACGCACTGCAGCGCGGGCGCGAGCGATAGGATCGAACAAAAAATAAATACCGGCATGTTATAGATCTACAGGCGACATAGAGCATGTTATTGAAAGCTCTTTAACGCACCCAATGCTTCCGTACGTGGTTAAAATTTGCTGCAAGTGCCCTACCGCTATAATACAAAAACACGAGGTGATTTTATCAAATTTAAAAAGCCGCTGATTTTCACCAGCGGCCCGGAAGCGTGGGATAAGTAGACTGCCCCGGGAATTAAACAAATCCGCCAGGCGCCCTGGCAGGCTAATAATACGGGGATCGATCCTTAATAGGTTTTGCGGCGGAGATTAAGGCCGGAATCTTCTGGCTCCTCAGGAGGCTTGACGACCGGACGGGCGGTTGGCCGGATAGCCGAATATACTGGCTGAGCGGCGGGAGTACGAGTTGACGGGCGGCGGGGAGACTGGGAGGCTGAAACGCTGGGTAGTTTAAAGGAACCGGAGAAGCTGTTCGCGGCTTTAAAAGCGGCCTCCATCAAGGAAAGTTTTGTTACCTCAGCGGTTTGTATCTTCTGGCTAAAGAGTTCTTTTTTTGTAGATAATGTCATATAAGCTTTCCGTGGTGCCTGGCAGCGCACAATTCACCTCGGAAACCTCCTGACGGGCCGCTTCTGAACGGTGATCTTTAGACAGTGTTTGACCCGAACCCCAACTGTATTTTATTATACTATATTTTCGCCAAATATTACGATTTATATGATTTATGTGATTTGTGTGATATTGTCTGGCCAGACTTAATCCCGGCTGGGTTCCGTTAACAGTGAAGTTCTGGGGACAGTATACATATCTCGATAAAGCGACTTTCAATTAATTATCCCGCAATTAGTATACTGTCACGAATGGCACTAACAGTCTGCTGAAAAACCCCACTCGGAGGAATTTTGAGACGATTTTGAGCCGAGCCGAAGCGACGCGAGACGAGCATCCTCGACGAGAGGATGTGAGTTGAGCGGCCAAAGACCCCGAAAGGGGTTTTTTCAGCAGACTGCTAACTTAAGATCCGCCGGACAAGCCGCAAAGGATGCAAAGTTAGAAACGGAAACAGGAAAACCCGTCATCCCCGCCCCGCACTTTTTCCAAAATGGGCCAAAGTGCGGGGCCCGTAATCTGTAGGCAGCCTACCCCACCGCAGTGTGGTGGGGGGATCTATTAGGAAAAAAAGATTTATGGATTCCCGCCAAAAGAATGCGGGAATGACACCTTTAACGGCCTTAAGTTAGTGCCATTCTATACTGTCACCGGAATTACCACTGGAATTACTCAATGGGACACTGCCCTAATGTCCTGAATGAACTGGGACCTTGGTCCCTCGCAAATATGCTTTCACGGAACCATAATATATATACATGAAGATGCTAACCACCGCCGTGCTGCTGCTGGTGTCGCCTGTTTTCTCCGGCGCTCTAAATTTTGACGGACAGGCTGTGACCGCGGCCGGTATAACGGCGGACTCGCGGGTTGTCCCAGAGGTTCCCAGTCCGTCTCGCGCGGAGGCGCTTCCCGTAACCCGCCACGGCTTGAGGTATAAGGACTTTCTTCTGGATCCGGCCTACGCGCCGGCCTACGCCGCCGCGCTGGGCGGTAAGTGCGTCAAAGAACTGCAGGATTTCTACAGGTCCCACGATTCCCTCCGCAGCGATTACGTCGTCTCTCATTCCAGGACACTTGGGGAATTGAAGCATTCCGCGGGCCGTGTTCCGGTCTATCATTACACCGATTCTTCCGTAATAATACGGGAGTTCTCCCCCGCTATCAAAGACAGGGCCGCTCTGCATGCCGCCATGACGGACCCGGCCTCCGAATTTACCTACACCGACCTTCTGATCTACCCCCGCAGCTCTCCCGCGCGGGGCGAGGCCGTGTGGATGCAGTCCTGGGGCAATATGGAGACCACGGTATTGTTCGTGGCGGATAACCCTTACACTTCTTCGGCTTATGGCCATGTGCAGGCGGCGTTCTGGATGTCGCCGGATACCAGGGTCTATGACGTCACCTCCGGAGCCGGTGAGCTGCGTGAGGCCATCAGGCGCGAGCCCGGCAAAGACCGGCTGGCTGACGCGTGCGGGTCCGGGTTGAACCTGATAGTTTTTGAAGACAGCGGGGTGGACCTGGTAGACTATACCAGCGGCACTTTCGAGCCGGGCAAGAGGCCCGGCTGGTACTACCTCATAAGCACTTCAAGGATAACCGGCAGCGACGCTCTGGAGCTGAGCGCCAGGGACGCCCGGCCCGCCGAAGTAAACCGCGCGCTGGCCGCTGCCGGCCGCGCTTCCGAAATCGACCCTGCATTCAAATAGCGGATAGCCGCAGGGCACATCGGCCCGGTCATATTCGATACGAAGTACAATTCAGCGAACAACTCCCCTGCCAGCCCCCCTTTTTTTCCGCTGACACATTTAGAACAACCGACTTCCGTTATCCGGAATAATAGGCTTTATCCGCATCAGGCAAAGAGAAGCCGATACTTTTTTGTGTTTTTCAAGTGGCGTTCCACCAGCAAAACAAGGCCACCGGACTACTCTACGGCTTCAATTTAGGCATAGGGGCAGGTCTATACTTTTGACCTTTTGGGGATCTGTACCCGCCGGAGAAACCCGGCGGTTTTGTTTTGTTGGCAAGGGAGCCCGATGCGCGGAATTGACACGCTAGTCTAATTAAGACTACAATATGGCTACGGAGAATGTAGCAAAGAAAATAAGGAGGAGTTCATGAAACTGAGTAACATAAGATTAATGACCGTTAAGTTCGATGAGACATTCCTGTTCTACAGCGAAACCCTCGGCTTTGAGGTTACTTGGGGCGCTCCAGGTGACGCCTACGCGCATTTTAAGGCGCAGAACGGCGGCGAACTTTCACTGTTCAGCAGAAAAGCTATGGCTGAGGCGCTGGAAACCGCACATCTTCCTGCCGGGGCCAGCAGTCAGGATACTTTCGCGCTTATACTCGAGGTGCCATCCGTAGACGAGGCGTATAAAAGCCTTTCAGCAAAAGGCGTCAGGTTCCTCACCAAGCCTGTGGACCGCAAGGATTGGGGCATCCGTACCGCTCATTTGCGGGACCCGGAAGGCAATCTTATTGAGCTCATCTCTAATATGCCAAGGGACCAATGGAGCAAGGAATTGGATAATGAAGCAAAAACCTACACCAAGTAATCGGCGTCTGCAAGACCTAGCGGCTACGCTGGCGGACCTGCGCAAACTGGAAGTCCACACGGTAACGGCGCTGGCGCTTTGTGAGCCGGAAGAGTTGTATCAGCGGCTGTGCCGTATCTCCGGCAAGAACCTTGATATCTGCTGTCTGGACACTTTTTCGGCCGCGGTCGCCCAGGCAAGGGACCCGGGCCTGCCGCCGCATAAAAAATTCTGGTGGTATTGGAGCCGTCTGCGCAAGAGGGAGGAACGATGAAATCCGGATTGTCACTTTCCACGTGCGATCTTCTGGTCTTAAGCTTTCTCAGCGAACAGCCGATGCATGGCTACCAGTTGAACCAGGAACTCGAGAATAGAGATGTGCGGGATTGGGCCAACATATCCCGTCCGCAGGTTTATTATTCCCTGAAGAAACTTGTGCAAATGGCGGTTATCGCATCCGTGGCCGACAGCGGGGCTCCGAGTGGGCCTGAAAGGCGGATGTACAAGGTAAATGCCTACGGTCGAAAAGCTCTGGCCGCCGCGCTGGGGCGAAAAAGCTGGGTCGCCCGGCGGACGATTCCGCCGTTCCTTACCTGGCTAGCTCTTTCACCCCACGCCGAAAAGCGAACGGTTCACAACCAGATAACGGCGCGGGCTGTATACCTGAAGCAGGAGTTGCTGCGTGAACGGGCAACGTTTCTTTCTCTGGCGAACGACATGGGAGTGATGGTGAAGCCGGCCCGCCTTATGGTTGAACTTACCATAAAGCATTTTGAGGTCGAATTGGAGTGGCTTAAAAATGTGGAACAGGTTCTTTTAACCTAAGGCAGTTGACATGGGGTCAGGTCTTTACATTGGATCTTTTAAAATGAGAATTGCGTGTAGAGGTCAAGAATCAAAACCTGCTCCCATTTCACCTTGAAATTGATCCGGCGTTCAAATAGCGGATAGCCGCAGGGCACATCGGTCCGGTCGTATTCTTACATAGGGCCCGCCGGCCCAAAACAAAGCCGCCGGACTATTCGCGGCTTCGATCTGCGCCCGCGACCGCGGCTATTGAGCCCTGCGTAAATAATGTCCGTGTTGGAGGCTTGGATTTGAGATGAATGCGAGGCGCGACGAACGAGCATACCGGTGGTCTGTGAGCGAGGAGCAACGAAGCAGTCGCTCAAAGGCAAGCCTCCCTTTCCCTTTGGGAAAGGGCCGGGCGCTTTTGGGCTGCAACTGCGTCACAAATCGCTTACATAGCTCAGCTATGCTGCGCTCTTTGTTCCTTGTTTCGCTCCAAAATCGGCCCGGCCCGCGCGGACATTATTTACGCAGGGCTCAATAGTGTAGCGTCTCGCAAACGGCTTTACTTTTGAAGGCTCAGATTTGAGCCGGATGTGGGTGGAGCGAAGCGACACAATTCAGTGAAACAGGTCGCTATGACGATGACATACTACATGTATGTTGAGGAAGAGCAACGAAACAGCCGGCCAAAGATGAGCCTCCCCCAGGGGGCTGGCCGCTTTTGGGCTGCAACTGCGTCGCGAATCGCTTACATAGCTCTGCTATGCCGCGCCTGTCGGATACAGTTGAATTGTGTCCATGGGTGGCGCAGGACGGCGGCGAAGTCCACCCTTCGCTCCTTGTTTCGCTCCAAAACTCGGCCAGTCAAAAGTAAAGCCATTTGCGAGACGCTACACTAGGGGATATACTCATCCAGCACTGAGATCTTGGTTACGGATTCGCCATTGGCGCCGGTCTGCGACGCTACCGCGCTTGCCCTGCAGCCGGCCGGGGTCAGGACGAAGTCCCTGCCGCCTCGCACCAGTATACCCTCTATAAGCCTGGTGTCGGCGTTGAACACCGCGCTGCCTGAATTACCGCCGAAAGTGTCCAGGTCGGCCTTGAAAAAATACTTAGGAGAAGCGTCGAGCACCCGCGCGTTGTAGGCAACCTTGAGCGGCAAGCCGACCGGGTAGCCTATTACGAACAACCTGTCCCCTTTAGCCGGGCAGGAGTTCCTGTTTATCCGCAGCGGCCTGCGGCCTGTCACCTTCCTGTCCAGTTTTATCAACGCGAAGTCCGGCCCCGGCCCGCCGTTAGCCGCATCGGAAACCGTGTCCAGCTCCCTGGCTATAATGTTCTTGCAGCCGTACACGTCGCCGGCCGGGACGGAATCGGGATACTCTCCGGCTTTTTTAAGAAGGTAACCGAATACGAATTTTGTGGCGGCGCACTTGAGCCGGCTGGTCACGCAATGGCCGGCCGTCATAACTATATCGTCGCCTACCAGGGTGCCTGAACAGAGAGCCCCCATAGGCTGCGCGGCGAACTTCTCTCCGGGGCAGAGGCGTGCGAAAGCCCCGAAAGGCGTAACGCGCAAAGAAGCCTTGTCGCCGGTTATTTTAACGGCATTGGCGTCCCATAGAGAGACCACGGAGTTGGACAACTCTTTCATGGCGGCGCTGGCCTCGTAATAATCTATGCGGTCATCGGTCCCGTAAATGGATTTATCCGCGGAACGCGGGGGCGAGACGGGGACCGGAACCTCCGGCACGCTCACCTTTGTACCAGTATTATCCAGCGACGTATAAGCGTTATCCGCGACCGCATCGCGCAGATCCCCGGGCACCGGCGCCGCTTTCTTAGTAAAAATTAAATAAGCCGGCAGCAGCACCGCCGACAGCATTATAAAAGGCTTTATCTTCATAAGTTTCCCCGGCAAAGAAATTGAGATCCGTAATATTGGAACTTATAAATAAAGTTTAGCAGAGCCGCCTAGACGTGTCAAGGACGATTCGCGTGAACTTTACACTTCGATAAATCCGGCTGCATTTGATATTTACAATAAGCCTGGCTGTGTTTTTTGACTTTAATTGTTAGTTTTTGTATCCTGAATTCGTTGAATTTCCAGACGGGGCGCTTGTTCCGGTGTAAGAAAACTCTCCTGGCACATTTTACTCTCATCGCCGTAAAGAAAACCCATGAATAGCAGAAAAAAGACATACTTAAACAAAAATAACATCAACTGGCCCGCCGTAAGAAAGTTATTTCCGGCGGCTTCAAAATATGTTTTCGCCAACGCGGCGGGCGGTTCCCCCATCCCCTTTCCCGCTGCCGAGGCCGGAAAAAGGTTCTATGAGGAAGCCCTGGCGGACGGCGACGCCTCCTGGGACGCATGGCTTCAAAGAGCCGCCGAGACAAGGGCGAAATTGGCGAAATTCATTAACGCCGGGCCGAAGGAGACGGCTTTCGTGCTGAACACTTCCCACGGCATGAACCTCATAGCAGGAATGCTGAAAGGCCGGCGCGCCGTCCTTACCATGCGCGATGAATTCCCCTCCACCACCTACCCCTGGCTGCACCAGGGCTACAAGGTTAAATTCGCCGCTCCGAAAAACAATATTTATTCCATAGCCGACATTGAAAAAGCCCTGGACGGCTCCATAAAAATCCTGGTCACCAGCTGTGTGCAGTACCGGACCGGCTTCAGGCAGGACCTGGCTGAATTAGGCCGATTCTGCAGGTCAAAAGGGCTTATTTACGTGGTCAACGCCACCCAGGCTCTGGGGGCTATGCCAGTAGACGTAAAAAAGGCGGGCATGGATTTTATGACTTTCTCCTGCTTTAAGTGGACGATGTCCGGCTACGGAATAGGCGGGCTTTACATAAATAAAAAATGGCTGGGCAGGATAGAATTCCCGCAGGCCGGCTGGCGAAGCGTCGAATGCCCCGAAGACATGGACAACGCGCGCGTGCTGATGAGAAAAGAGGCCTCGGCGGTAGAAGTCGGCTGCGGCCATTTCCCCAACATCTTCGCTCTGGGCGGAGCATTGGACCTGCTGGGCGGAATAGGGATAAAGAACATCCAGGAACGCATCTTCACCCTGAACGACCTGCTGGTAAAAAAGCTCAAAGAGCTCGGACTTGAAATAGTTTCCCCCCTTGAAAGAGAGCACCGCTCCGGCATTACCGTCTTCAAGACCTCCGAGCCGCAAAAGCTGGTGGAGCAGCTTAAAAAGCGCAAGATCATAACGGCCGCCCGTGGCGAGGGAGTCCGCATAGCGCTACACATCTACAACAACGAGGAAGACATAGAAAAGCTAGCCGCAGCACTCAAGCTCTGCCTGCGCGGCTAACCACTTTGACTTTGGGTGTGTGAGATGCGAGAAGCACAGTCGGGGCGACGAGGGCATGGGCCGCGTCGGGCACGCTATCGACCACACCGTGGTAGCGCACAAAAGTGTCCGTAGCAAACCTTTGATAGCCCAGTCCACGCCCGCTCGGGTTCGGCGCTTACGTAAGCCTCACCCTGCGCGAGGGCCCGCCGAACCCATGCCCCCGCCGCCCCTCCGATAATAGCTTACGCACTTAATAATTCTCAAGCCATAATTCTCTGCATTCTTTAAACCATTAACAATATCCCGCCCTTGAATTACGGTACAGCCATTAATTACCCGCCCGTAGGTAAACAAATATCCTTACAACTAACCACATATAAACCAAATCACTCTACATGAACTAAATAGTCGGAGAGAGTCAGGGTCACTTACATTCGGCCTAATAACTTTCGACGTCACAAGTGGAATTACACCTGAAAAAATAACATAGATCAAGAACTTCTTTTCCACGGGATGGTCAATTGTTAAAGTTCCGCCAACAATTGCCCCAATAGCAGCAAGTCCCAAAAGCAGAATTTTAACACGATTATTAATCGAATTCAGACTTTCTTTTCGCAGGCTTTCATATTGGGCCACGAGTACGCCAAGTTCAGCCGAATCTTTATTACCCCATTGCATTAGAGCCTCATAAGTCTTGGAAATTGGGGGAAATGTCTTGATTTTTATGCCCCTGTAAAACATTCTACAAAACAACCGCCGGGCTTTCTCTGCGGTTTTTCTTAGAAGCCGTGTACCCTTGGTGACGGTTCTTAATAACTTAATTATTTATAGCTTTAGAAATTGTTGAACCCAACGCCCTGGTAGAGTATAGATGAACCTTTCCAAAAAGTCAATCACGCAGAGCTTAAGCGTTTTTTTGCGTTTTCACGTCAAGGAACGGTTTGCGAACACGATTTATGGCAACAAACTTCAGTATTTATATAAGCCTGGCTGCGACCGACGGGTGGGTAATTGTGCCGTACCATAAACGAGGGCGGGGACACGTTATTAAATTAGTACGGGGCAATTTGCCATGTAAATATAAGGATGCGGCGGGGTATTTTTGGAGGGGAGGCGGCCATGGGTCGGATCGGGCCGAGGAGGAACCGGCGCGAAGTCGCCGGGCCGGCCGCAGGCCCGATCCGACCCATGGCTGACAGGACCCCGAACTTGCAGCCCGCCGTTACCGCATAACCATAACGAAGTTTGGAACTTTTTTGGGTATCCGGTGTCAAATAGAGCGTACGTGATGGTGTTTACTATGGATAGCCGGCTGTTTTTGACTTTGGAGGTTGGTTTTTGTATCCTGAATTCATTGAATTTCCACATGGGGGCTCTCATTATGAAACTTTTACTGGTCCTGACGTTCTTTTTCCTCATCCCTGTCCGCTCCGGCGCTGAAGCCCCGGCCCAGAAAGCCCAGACGCAGGCCTCCGAAGAACTTAAACCGCTTGCCGAACAGCTCGGAGACGGCGTCAAAGACCGCACCGACATCAAACTCGCCGTGCTCGAGTTCTCCTACACCAGCGACAAAGCTTCCGACGGCCCCGCCATAATACAGGAGCGCCTTACAACCCTGTTGGCCCAGAATAAAAAACTGACCCTTATCGAACGCAGCCTCCTTAAAAAAGTCCTCGGCGAACTGAAACTCCAGGCCTCCGGAGTTCTCGACGAAGAAACCACAAAAAAACTCGGCAAGCTGCTAGGCGCCGACGCCGTCGTCACAGGCACGCTGAACGATATTAAAGACGGAGAAACCGAGGTCAACGCCCGCGTGGTGGAGACCGAAAGCGGCAAGATCCTCGCCGCCGCGGCCGTTAACGTCCGCAAGACCTGGCAGGACGCCGCCGCCGTGACCCAACACGGGAATAATTACGCCGGCAAGCCACTGGTCCAGATAGCGATACTGCTTGACACTTCCAACAGCATGGACGGCCTCATCAATCAGGCCCGCAATCAGGTCTGGAAAATAGTCAACGAGCTGAACTCCTCCGAGAAGAGCGGCTCGAACCCTGTTATAGAAGTGGCAGTCTACGAATACGGTAACAGCGGCCTAAAAGAAGAGAACGGCTGGATACGCCAGGTTCTCCCCTTTACCAAGAACCTGGACAAAGTGGCCGAAGAACTTTTCTCGCTTAAAACTAACGGCGGCGACGAATTCTGCGGCGAGGTCATAAAAGACGCCGTTGAGCAATTGGCCTGGAGCAAAAAAGACGACGTCTACAAAGCTATTTTCATCGCAGGCAACGAGCCCTTTACGCAGGGCAAGATAGACTTCCACCAGTCCGTCGAACTTGCCAAAGCGAAAGGTATCTTCGTCAACACGATCTTCTGCGGCCGCCGCCAGGAAGGCATAGCCACCCAATGGCTGGCCGGAGCGCAGCTGGCTGAAGGCGAATATACCAATATAGATCAGTCGGCCCCCGTGGCTGCCATAAACGCGCCTCAGGACGACGAAATAGCCCAACTGAGCTCGAAACTCAACACCACCTATGTGGCCTACGGCTCAAGGGGCAGAGCGGAAATGGATAAGAAAGAGGCGCTCGACAGCAATATCGCCGCTTCCGGCGCCGGAGGCATATTATCGGAGCGGGCGGCGTTCAAGGCCGCCGCGCCCGCGGCCATGTCGGAGTACGAATCTTCGTGGGACGTCATATCGGCGGTGGAAGGCGGCTCCATGAAGCGGTCAGAGATAAAGAAGGACCAGCTTCCGGAAGAGCTCAAAAAAATGGATGAAGCGGAGCTGGATAAATACATAGATTCCAAGCTCGCCGAGCGTAAGAAGATAAAAGCTGACATCCTCCGGCTCCAGGAAGAGCGCAAAACTTACATCGCCGAACAGGAAAGGACACAGTCAGGCGCGCCGGTCACGCTGGACAAAGCTATTATAGACGCGGTGCACAAACAGGCCGTCAAAAAAGGCTATAAATTCAGCCGGCCGTAACTGATTGACCATTTAACTAAAGGAGCGTATATGACCGATTCCGGACCTGTAGTCGTGTATGAAACGCCGGACCCCACGGAAGCCGAGTGCATCCGGCAGGCGCTGGAATCCAACGATATATTCTGCCAACTGCTGCATACGAACGCCAACAAGATGATAGCCTTAGGGATGTCTCTTGGGATCCAGATCGTGGTTCCCGCTGAACAAGCCTCCAAAGCGAACCAGATCATTAAGGAATTTAATAATCCCCAATAGTTCCGAAGACGTTTATCGGCATAACTTGGTGAATTTAACGTCTAATTAGTTCGTTTTATTAGGAATAAACACCAACTACACGAAGTACTGAACGAATAAGAACACGAAGATGTATTACTTGGCATAAACTTGGTGAACTTTCTGTTTAGGTACTTTGTGAACTTAGTGTTTAAGTCGTTTGCTTAATTTGTCCGAATTTCATCACGGTTACTCAGGGCTACAAGTAATGCTCGCACATATTTTGATCTCGGTTTTATTATTTCCTTCAGGAGCCCGCCTTTACGCCCAGGCTGCGCCGTCGCTTGAGGACAGGGTAGGACAGCTGCTGATGATCTCCATCGACGCGGCGGAGGTGGCCAAGGCCACGGGCCCGGTAACGCTCGGCCTAGGCGGCATTCAGCTGCAATGGGGCTCATACTCGCTTGAAGACACCCGCCGCCTGACCGACAAGCTCCAGCAGCTCGCCCTTCAAAGCAATTCCCGCATCCCGCTTTTTATCGCCACCGATTACGAGGGCGGCAGCGTCTACGCTCCGACCACGCTGGGCCTGGCCGAACTGCCTACGAATATGATGCTGGGCGCGGCGGACGACGATAACAATACGGCTTCGCTCTTTTATCTGGCCGGGCGGGAACTCAAGAGAGCGGGCATCAATATGGCCTTCGGGCCGGTGCTGGACGTCAACACCGATCCGAAAAATCCGATAATCGGCGTGAGGGCTATCGGCGGCGATCCGGCGCTGGTCTCAAAGATAGGCTCAGCCGTTATCAACGGTTTCCGCACCGGCGGCATCCTGACAGTGGCCAAGCACTTCCCGGGCCACGGCGCGGCGGAGCAGGACTCGCACAAACTTCTTCCCGTGATAGCTTTGCCCCGAGCGGAGCTGGAGGCGCGCCATCTGCCCCCCTTCAAAAAAGCGATAGCGCTTAAGGTTCCGCTTATCATGACGGCCCATATTCTTTATCCCGCTCTGGACCCGGAAAAGCCGGCCACTCTTTCAAAGCCGATCATCATGGACCTGCTCAAAAATAAAATGGGATTCACCGGCCTTGTTATAACCGACAGCATGGACATGCAGGCGATCAGCTCAAAATACCCAATATATAAAGCCGCCGCTCTCGCCATTAAAGCCGGCGCCGACATCGTGTTGCTCGGGAAAAGCGACTTTATAAAAGCCCGCGACGAGATAGTCCGCCAGGTAAAAGCCGGCCTCATAACCGAAACGCGGGTGAACGACGCCTATTACCGGATATGCGAAACCAAACGCGCGGCCGGGCTTTTTGAGCCTCAGAGCAATCCAGTCCCGTTCGAGAAGGCCTATGTGAATATAGCAGAAGCCATCTCGCGCGAAGCGGTAACTCTTGTTAACGATAAAGACCGCCTCATCCCGCTGAAGGATAAAACGCTGAAGACCGCGGTCATAATCTTCGCGCCGGCGCGCTTCAGCGCCAACGCACTGGCGCTTTACAAGTCGCTCGCCGAGAAGGGTTATTCGATGGAGCAGTCGGTATTCGAGATTAACCCCGACGCGAAGACCGTCGCCGAGGCCGTTGCCATAGGCGGGAAGGCGGACCGGCTCATTATAGGCAGCTTTCAGTGGGCACAAGCGCAGAATATCAATCAGAAGAAGGCTATCAAAGCCCTGCTGGCCTTAGGCAAACCGTCTGTTCTGATCAGCCTGATGAGCCCTTACGACCTCGCCAATTATCCCGGGGCCGGAACGCAGCTGGCGGTCTACGGCATGACAGCGCCCGGCATGGCCGCGGCCGGCGAAGCGCTTACCGGCGACACGCCCCCAAGAGGCCGTCTGCCTGTGAAGATAGGTTATTAGGCTGTAGGCTATTAGCCTGAAAGTTTTAGTTGAAGCCGTAAAATCGTCGGATTGAGCAGGATTATTTTATTCCGTCTTTCCGGCGAAAGCCGGAATCCAGGCCCCGTCGGGATCTGGACACCGGCTTTCGCCGGTGAGACGAACCAACTGAAGTTTTCAGGTTAGGGCGGCGTTGCAGAAAGACAGCGTCAATAGCTCGATCCCTTTGTTTCTTTACCTACAGCCTATAAGCCTACAGCCTAACAGCCTATTTATGAAACGAATAATCATAATTATCCTGATAACCCTGACAACGGTAATGGCGGTCAGGAAATACGCCTATGAGCCGATGTACATAGCCAGCGAATCTATGGAACCCACGCTTTACGTGGGACAGCATCTCATCATGGATAAGCTCGTCTTTAAATTCCGTTCGCCCGCGCGGGGCGAAATAATCGTCTTCCGCTCTCCGGTGGAGGAACAGGACAAGGAATCCGTCAAAAGGGTGATAGCGCTGGCGGGCGACACGGTAGAGATCAGACAAAAAGAGGTGTTCGTTAACGGCGAGAAGCAGCTTGAAATTTACGCGCAGCATACCAAACCGAATGTGCTGCTGGACGGGGACGATCTAGGGCCGCTTACCGTTCCGCCCGATTCGCTGTTCGTGCTTGGCGACAACCGCGACAACTCTTACGATTGCGCGACCTGGCGCGACCCTATTACAAAAAAAAATATATATTTCCTCCCCCTCACATCGGTAACCGGCAGAATTCGCGGCTTTTACTGATCCCAAAAATCAGATAAAAGTGATTTTTTGGGTCCTTGGAAATGAATTTGTTTCACAATGAAAACCAAGTTGAATTGCGGAATTCAGTTTAATCCCGTAAACACCAAATCCTCCTTTATTCGGAGGATTTGGTGTTTCCAGGTTTGTATTATTTTTATAAATTATTTACACTCTTATATATGCTGACTCGCCGTCTTATATCCTCCGCGCTGCTCCCGCTCATATTCTCGGGACTCTGCTCCTGCTCCCCTGGCGAGAAATACGACTCTTCCAAGCCGGCCGTGGGGCTGGTCTTCGACGTTGGCGGCCGCGGCGACAAGTCCTTCAACGACTCGGCCTATAACGGAATAGAACGGGCGCAGAAAGATTTCAAGATACCCATAGATTACATCGAGCCCGGCGAAGGCGCCGATAAAGAGTCCGCCCTCAGGCAGATGGCCTCCGGCCGCTACGGCCTCATCTTCGGCACCGGCTTTTTGTTCACCGACGATATAAACACCGTCGCCGGAGACTTTCCCGCCAAAAAATTCGCTTGCATAGATTACGCCATCGATCCCGCGAAGACCATTCCGCCGAACGTGCTGGCCATTAAATTCAAGGAAGAGGAAGGCAGCTTTCTGGTGGGCGCGATCGCGGCCCTCACCACCAAAACGAACGCCATCGGTTTCGTGGGCGGCATGGATATCCCCTTGATTCATAAATTCGAAGCCGGCTACCGCGCCGGAGCCCTGTACGTAAACCCTAAGTGCAGAGTGCTCATCGGCTACGCCGGGGTAACGGGCGAAGCCTTTAAGAACCCCGCCAAAGGCAAAGAGATCGCCCTTTCTCAGATCGGCAAGGGCGCGGACGTCATTTTCCACGCCTCGGGCTCCACCGGACTCGGCGTTTTCGAGGCGGCGCGCGACAAGCACATTTACGCCATAGGCGTGGACTCCGACCAGTACGCCGAAGCGCCCGGCTATATCCTGACCTCCATGATCAAGATGGTGGATATATCGGTATATAAGACGATCCAGAATTATCTGAACAACACCTTCAAGGGCGGCATGCAGGAATTCGGCCTGGCCGAGGACGGCGTGGGTTACATTTACGATAAAAACAACAAGGACCTGATAAAGCCCGAAGTAATTAAGAAAGTGGAAGAGCTGAAGAAACTGATAATAGCCGGCAAGATAAAAGTGCCGAACAAGTAAAAAGATTCATGGTGTAGTATCACACAAAGACACGAAGCCACAAAGAAGATACAAAGATCGAGCAACGGACTAAACACAAAGTACACGAAGTTTAGAACAGATAAGTTCACCAAGTGATTTTAATATTAGCTTTGTGTCCTTAGTAGTTGGCGCTTAGTGAGCTTAGTGTTTAATTTGTTTTGATTTGGCTTAGCATAAGAGATATTGCCATCTAACATGCCAGATAACGATAATTTCGCGATAGAGCTTACGGGCGTCACCAAACGCTTCGGGAGCATTTACGCCAATAAGGACGCCTCTTTGAAAGTTAAAAAAGGCCAGATCCACGCGCTGGTCGGCGAGAACGGCGCCGGTAAATCCACTTTGATGAAGATCTTGTACGGGATGTACCGCCCCGACGCAGGCGAGCTGAAGGTCAACGGCAAAGCGGTCACGCTGAATTCCCCGAAGGACGCCATAAATCTCAAGATAGGCATGGTCCACCAGCACTTCATGCTTGTCAAGACCCTGACCGTGGCCGAGAACGTGGTGCTCGGCGAAGAGCCGGTCCATAACGGCTTCTCGCTGGACTACTCCAAAGCCAAGGAAGAGACAAAGCGCCTGATAGAAAAATTCAACCTGATCCTGGACCCCGACGCCCTGGTCGCGGACCTGAGCGTGGGCGAGGAGCAGCGGCTCGAGATCCTGAAGATCCTTTACCGCAAGGCCGATATCCTCATCCTTGACGAACCGACCGCGGTGCTCACACCGCAGGAAATAAAATATTTCTTCGACATCATCCGGAAGCTCAGCGCGGAGGGCAAGACAGTAGTGCTCATCACGCATAAGCTCAAGGAAGTGCTCGCCATCTCGAGTTCCGTGACCGTCATGCGCCAGGGCGCCACCGTGGCCCGGGTGGAAACCGCGGGGGCGACCGAAAGTTCGCTCGCCCAGCTAATGGTCGGACGCCCGGTCATTTTCCAGGTGGAAAGGACGCTGCGCACTAAAGAAGAGCTCGCCAAGAGCGGCACGACGCTTTCGATAAGAGACCTTAAGGCGATTTCCGCTAAAGGGCATCTGGCGCTTAACGGCCTTTCCCTCGAGATAAAAAAGGGCGAGATCTTCGGCATCGCGGGCGTAGAGGGCAACGGCCAGTCCGAACTGATAGAGATCATTACGGGACTTAAACGCCCGATCTCCGGCACGGTTACGGTGCTCGGCAAAGATATCGATTTTTCCGGTAACACCCCCAGGAAGATGTTCGACGCCGGCCTGGCCCACATCCCCGAAGACCGCCATAAAAAAGGCCTGGTCCTGGACTACTCGGTAGCGGAGAACCTGATCCTCGGCAGGCACCGCGAGCCGGCCTTCTCCACCGTGACCGCGATCGATTTCGAAAGCGTGGACGCTTTCTCAAAGAAAGCGTCGGGCGACTACGGCATTTATCCCCCCCGCACCGATCTGCGGGCCGGAGCGCTGTCGGGCGGCAATCAGCAGAAGATCGTGGTGGCCCGGGAACTCTCCCGCGGGCCGAAGCTGCTGATCGTTTCCCAGCCCACGCGCGGAGTGGACGTAGGGGCCATAGAATTCATCCATAAGAAGATCATAGAGACCCGGGACCAGGGCTGCGCGGTGCTGCTGATCTCGGCCGAACTTTCGGAGATACTTTCCCTCTCGGACCGCATCGGGGTCATCTACCGCGGCCAGATAGCGGGCGTCTTCGGCGCAGGCGAGGTAGGCGAGGAGCAGCTCGGCCTGCTGATGATGGGCGGAAAAAATTAGCATGAAACTTTCAAAAACTTCCAAGGCTTTCCTGATAAACATCGGCGTGACGCTCGCGGCGATATTCGCTTCCTTCGTCGTCGGCGCTTTCTTCATACTGCTGGTGGGCGTCAATCCGCTCACGGTCTACTGGAAGCTTTTTGAAGGCATAATCCTTAACCCGTACGGCCTGGCGCAGACCTTCTTCAAGGCCACGCCGCTCATTATGACGGGGCTGGGCATAGCGCTCGGCTTCAAAGCCAATATTTTCAACATAGGCGCCGAGGGCCAGATGGTCATCGGCGGCTTCGTCTGCGCCTGGCTGGGCTTTACTTTCACCGGGCTCCCCCCTTTCCTTCTCGTGCCGCTCTGCATATTCGGCGCGTTCCTCGGCGGCGTTCTCTGGGCGGCCGTGCCGGCCATACTCAAGGTGAAGACCGGAGCGCATGAAGTTATCACCACCATCATGATGAACTTCATCGCCCTCGCGCTCACCAACTATCTGATAACCTATTTCTTCCATCTTCCCGAGACCGTCCACACGCAGCTGACCTCGCCGTCCGCGTTCCTGCCGAGGCTCGACCAGTATATCGCCGCCTTCAAAGGCTCCCCCGCCAACGTTACGCTTTTTCTGGCCGTGGCGCTGTGCGCGCTCTTCTGGTGGCTTATCTGGAAGACGCCCTACGGCTATGAGACCCGCGCCATCGGCCTCAATCCCTCCGCTGCCGAGACCGGGGGAATAAATATCAAGCGCAACGTCCTTCTGACCTTCCTCATCTCCGGCGGCCTGAGCGGCCTGGCGGCGACCAATTTCATAATGGGCTATAAACATTATTTCGAGGAAGGCTTCTCCCAGGGCGTGGGCTTCATGGGTATAGCCGTGGCGCTTGTCGGCCAGAACAACCCCTTCGGCATAATCTTCGCCGCGCTGCTGTTCGGGGCGCTTTCACACGGCACGCTGGTCATCAACGCGCTGGTCCCCAAGGACATAATACAGATACTCCAGGCCCTTGTCATATTCTTTGTGATCTCGGCCAATCTGCTGATCAAAAAATATATAGCTAAGATCAACGAAGACAGATCATGAACGAATTCCTGCAAATATTCACGCTCGCGCTGCTGAGCACGACCATCCGGATCTCCATTCCGTATATCCTGGCGGCCCTCGGCGCCACCGTCTCCGAGCTCGGCGGGGTGGTCAACATCGGATTGGAAGGCCTTATCCTGATAGGCGCGTTCTGCTCGGTGCTGGGCAATTACCTCACCGGCAACCCGTGGCTGGGCGTCCTGTGCGCCATCGCCGGCGGCATGTTCTTCGCGGGGCTGCACGCCGTGGTCTGCATAAAATTCCGCGCCAACCAGATAATCTCCGGCCTGGCTCTCAACATCATGGCTGTAGGCGTGACCAAATTCTTCCTGAAATATTTTTTCCATTCCTCCTCCAACTCGGGCCGCATCTCCGGACTGCCGAAATGGGACATCCCGTTCCTCTCCGGCGTTCCCGTGCTGGGCGACATCGTGTCCAACCCGCTTATTCTGATAACCATCCTGCTTATTTTCGCCGTCTTCTATGCCGTTTACAAAACACCTTTCGGCCTGCGCCTGCGCGCCGTCGGCGAGAACCCAGAGGCGGCCGACACTCTTGGCGTGAACGTCTACAAGATGCGGTACGCGGGCGTGCTCATTTCCGGCGCGCTGGCAGCGCTGGGCGGCGTCTGGCTCGCTTACGACCAGCACCAGTTCACCGACGGCATGAGCGGCGGCCGCGGCTATATAGCGCTGACCGCGATGATCTTCGGCAAGTGGAACCCGCTGCTCGCGACGCTGGCCTCCCTTTTCTTCGGCTTCGCGGAAGCCATACAGATACAACTGCAGACTATAGGCGTGGACCTGCCGGTGCAGTTCATCCAGATGATCCCTTACGTTCTTACCATCGTGGTGCTGGCAGGATCTTTCTCCAAATCCACCGCCCCCTCGGCCGACGGCGTTCCCTACGAAAAAGAATAATGGCCCTAAAATTGCTGATAAACTCCCTCTTCAGGGGCGGCGCGGAGAAACAGTTCGCCGCCCTTTCGGCCTTGCTGCCGCACGATTCGCTCCTGTTGCTGGAAAATGAAACGGCGCAGGCAGCTGACGCTTCAAAACCCGTTTTTCTTTCCTCCCACGACTCTTCAACATCTTCGGTCTTAAAGACCGCTTATCTTCCCATTTACGCGCGCAGGCTGGCGGCTTTGACCGGACGCGCAGACACGGTGCTGTCGTTCATGGAGCGCGCAAATTTCGTCAACGTTCTGGCGGCGCGTACCAGCGGCCACCGGGCCGTCATCTGCGAGCGGACCCGTCCTTCAGGAGAATTTTCCGGCCTGCGCGGAGCGCTGATGCGCCCGCTCATTAAAAGATTTTATCCGCAGGCGGGACTTATTGTCGCTAATTCGCAGGGAGTTAAGAGCGACCTCGTGAACAACTTCTCCGTGCCGGCGGACAAAATTCAAGTGATACCCAACGGCTACGAAACTGCCGCTATAGCCGCGAAAGCCGCTGAGAAGCTCGAAGCGCCATATGATGAAATTTTCAAAAGGCCCGTGGTAATAACCAGCGGCAGGCTGACTTCGGCCAAAGGCCAGTGGCATTTGCTGAGGTTCTTTAAAAAGGTCAAGGAGACCCGTAAGGGCGCGGCGCTGGTGTTTTTAGGCGAAGGCGAGCTTAGAGAATATCTGATAAACCTAAGCCGGGAGCTTGGCTTTAAAACTTTTTCAGGGCCGGGCGCGCCGCCGCCTGACGCTGACGTGTATTTCGCCGGCTTCCGGGAAAACCCCTACCGCTTCCTGTCCAGGGCCCGCCTGTTCGCGCTTACCTCGCTCTGGGAGGGTTTCCCCAACGCGCTGGTGGAAGCTATGGCCTCGGGTGTCCCGGCGCTCGCTTCCGACTGCGCTTCGGGCCCGAGGGAAATATTATCGCCTGAAACTCCGTTCCATTACCGCACCCTGAAAGCCGAACCCGCGCCATACGGCAAACTCATGCCGGTCCTTTCCGGTTTAAGGCGCAGGGCGGACACTCCGCTAGAGCCGGGGGAGGAAGTCTGGGCGGAAACAGTTGCGGAAATGCTGGAAGATAAAGCCGCGATAAGTAAGTACGCTCGCGCCGGCGTTAAAAGAGCGGAAGATTTCGAGCTTTCCAAAATCGCCGCCCTCTGGCGGAAAATATTAGGCATTTAAACTTCTAACACAAAGCCACGAAGCAAAACCGAACAAATTAGACACAAAGGTCACTAAGTTTTGTACGGAAAGTTCACAAAGATTATATCCGAAAGACCTTTGTGTCCTTATCTGTTCCGAACTTCGTGTACTTTGTGTTTATTCCGAATCTTTAAATAAGAATCGGCAAACATATCCACATGCCTGGACAGGACATGCGGGATAAGATAATTGATCCGGCATTCTGTTACTGAGGATTCGGCGGCGGACTTTACCACATAAAATAAACAGGAGCTTCTTCCTTGCCTGATGACTTTGATCCTTTGGCGGGCTTGCGGCCTTTATCCGGCGAGGCGCTTTTTTGAGCCTGTGACGGCGGCTTGCCGGCGCGGTATGTTTTTTTAACCCGGCGGTCCTGAGAGAGTTCACCTCGGTCTTCACCGAATTTCAGCGTAAGCGTGATCCGGTGCGTATCGCCCAGATCGCCGAACGGGGAGAAAGCGTAATCGATCTGCAGGTCGTTGCTGCGCAGTCCCGCGCCTGCCGAGAACCCGGAGCCGGCGTTCTTGGAACGACCGGTCATGTAACCGAGCCTGCCAAAAACCGCCTCTTTGCGTCCGTAAGAATATCCCGCCTCCGCTCCGGCAGCGAACGCGGCGGCGGACTGGCCGGCTTTCACGGCTTCCGCCGTCAGCCAGGACATATCCCCGATCCGGTAGGCCGCGCCGCCGCGGTACGTGAGCGGCAGGTCAAAACTCTCGCTGTAAAGTTTCAGCCGGGTACCGAAATTCTGAGCCGACACCCCGAGACGCACTCTATCCCCGATAGTCTTTATCAGACCGAAGTCCCCGGCGTATGCGAAGGCTTTTCTGCTGTCCGCCTGCTGATAGACGGTCTTTGCCAAAACGCCGCCGAAAAGGTCCCGGCTGAAGGCCCAGGACAGACCCGCGCCCGCCGCACCGTCCATAGCGCTGAAGCTGCCGGTCTTATTGCCGAAGCTGTCGTATCTGTCCAGCGACGGACTGATAAGAGCCGTGATCCCCGTGAATAGCGTCAGTCTGGGCGAAACCGGCAGGATATAGGCCGCATGCTCGTTCTTGAGGCCAGCCAGCCATTCACTATGCGACAACATAAGCTCCTGGCTTCGCGCTAGAGCGGGCCCGGCCGGATTATAAAAAACCGAAGAGGCGTCGTCGCCGGCGGCGGTAAAGGCCCCTCCCATCGCCGCCGCGCGGGCCCCGGCGTTAATCTTAAGAAAAGCGGCGGCATCGGACCCGGAGCCTGCGCAAAGCGGCGAAGCCGTAAGGCCCGCGAACATGACCGCCATCAATAAGCCGCCGCGTAGTTTCATAGTAACTGCAGGTAAAGACATAGGTATAGGTAGAGAGAATAAAAACAGTAACCGAAAACAAACAATTCGACTTCCCCTCTACGCTTTACCTATACCTTTACCTGTACCTCTACCTATGCCTGGTTTTCACCAGAAGATATAGAACTTTCCTGTCCCGGCCCCGAGATTGGACGTTTTAGCCAGGTAAATATAAAGTCCGCTGGCCGCCTTCTGCCCGCTCCCGTTCTTGCCATCCCATACGGCCTTATTAAAAGTGTCTATACCGTCGCCGGGTTCCAGTTTGCGCACCAATTCTCCGGCCGTGTTATATATAAATATTTTAGGCGACTGGGCGTCGAAAGGAATGCCGCCGATGTTCAGGTTGGAGCGGCTGAAATAACAGGGGTTAGGGTATGCCTTGAGATTAGCCATCCCGGACTCGGAGATATCCGCGACACGTATTGAATATATCGATAAGTGGGATGTTGGAGCACTGATGCAGTTCGCCGCCGTGTCCTTAACGGCGCCGGGAACAGGTATCCACATGTACGAGGTTTCATCCAGCCAATAAAGCCCGGCCAGGTTCTCATTAATATGATCGCCGTCTATATACCCGTCATTATTGTCATCCTGGTAGCAAAGTTTAATGGTGATAGGATCGTTAAAGAAATTCACGGCCAGCCCGGCCGGAGTTTTAGCGGTGATCTCCCGCGTAAGGTCGTGGGTTAACAATGCGCGCGATTCGACGGAATCGGAGTTCGCCAACGAAGTCTTTGAGGGCGCTACTGTGGAGATGGATATCACCAGATAATCCGGGGAGGCGCCGGCCGGCACCGTCACCGTATCGGTATCGCTGTTGACCACGGCGCCGCCCGTTATACCGCTAACGGCGGTGTCGATCTGGAAAGTCGCGCCGGCGGTAAGAACAGAGCCTGTATTACCCACCAAATCCGCGGCTTTGAAAGTAAAAACCGCCGTGCCTGTGGAACAGACCGATTCTATGAAAGCCGAGCCGGTCCAAGTTGACGAAACAAGGTGGCTCAAGTTGACTATCTGCGAAGAACCGGAGGCCTGAGTGAAGGTTAGCGACGGGGCATAGGCCAGGCCGTTGGCTTCGGTCACGATCAGTTTGAGAAGCAATGGGCCGGTCTTGGCCGGAAGAGGAGAAGTTATCTGGATCGACGCCGTGGGGCTGGAAACATCCACCCGCTGCCCGTCGGAAACCGCGACATTCGAATACACCGGCCCCGCGCCGACCGCGCGCACGCCGAAATAACACATCGTATCGTCGGCAAGATTAAGCCCGCTGCGCGTCACGCTGCGGTTGGTACCGGCGCTGGTCCAGGTTGAGATCTCGGTCCCGCCCTGAGTGGTTCCGATGGCGTATTCATAGGTCACGCCGCCCGTAAAAGAGGACGCGCCCCAGTTGGCGGAGAGGGCATTGCGGCTGGACACGAAACTTATATCGACGCCAAGGCCGTCGTACACATAAGCGATATCCGAGGGCTGGGGATTGACGACGGTCAGTGAATCGGATTCGGGCGTGGCGTCGTAGGCCCCGAAGTTGTCCTTCGCGCGGGCCTGTATGGTATGAGGTCCGACCGCCAGCGCTGAGGTAATAAAAGTAAAACTTTCTATGTTCTGGTCGAAAGCTCCGTCGCGCGGAGTCGCCGCCAGCCAGCCGCCGGAGTCCACATTGTATTCCACTCCGGCTATCAGGTGCTGGTATATACTTATATTATTCGGTACCCTGGCCGGAGACCAATCTGCATAAGGATTTGTGTTAGGATAATAAGCGGCAGTGGAATGGGCCATACCGTAGTATGTGGGCGTGGCGTTGGTGGTTGGATCGGGCGAATAAGCGTAAAGTACGGTAGTCGGCGGCAGATCGTTGATGTCCAGTATGCCGTTCGAATTAGTGTCGCGCCAGCCGACCATCTGCCGCGCGGACGGGGATATGGCGTTATCGGTATATGGCTGGATCTGGCCGCGCATAATACTCTCGTAGGGAGCATTGTTCTGTGAAATCTCGCAATTCGCATTGGCTATATTTAGATAGCCGGACCTATCTGTTGCAGCGCAGCCGGAGTCATAATACTCATCCAGCGCGTAGAATATATGGCCGGTCTCATGCGCAGAGACACCGGCTATATCGACTATACCGTACCCGTCGTTATTGTAGGTCATCACCATGAAAGGGCCGCCTAAATAAGCGTAAGCGAAGCCGTAATCGGGCGCGGCGAATTCTCCGTCCCCGTCCTTCTCGCTATCGACCATAAAAAGAGTGAAAGCCCAGTCCGTGCCATTGGCGGTCCTTAGATCATTATCATAATGGTACACCCGGTCAAAATAATCGCTTTCGCTATAGCCGAGCTTGCCCATCACGTCCGCTATCCACAAACCTTCGTCGGTGGTGTCATGGTTTATAGGCTCGTATTTCGTGGTCAGCGTTCTGCTCTGGAAAGTGAATGCGAGATTTGCCTTAGGTTCCCGTGCTGCCCACCAGGCCATGGCGTTCTGCAGGCCGGTTATCACTTGATTTTTTTTATTGGTGGTCCAGTTGTTCGTTTCGGTCCGCGGATCGAGCGTGCCGTCGCTCTGGACAAAAACGATATTCACCGTCACTTTTCCCATCATATACTCGCTAGTGTCGTAAAACCCGGCCCCATAGGGCGCGGCAAAACCCCGGGCGGTGTTAAAGCAGGAGAAAAGCAGCGCGGCGGCCGCCAGGGTCAAAGTTTTTTTCATTTTTTACGGGGCCCGATCCTTCGCATATCGTTCTTTATCGGCCCCGGCTGGGAGAACGTCACCGAGGACGCCCCCGACCAGGTCCCGGCCGAAGCTCCGTCCGAACCCATAATTCGCATGAAATACGTTTTTTCGTATTCTATGGGCAGGCCGGAGATCTTGTAGAACTCTTTATCCGTGAAAGTATCCAGCAGCGGCGCCGAAAAGTCCGCCGCCTCGGAGAGCTGGACCCGGTAATATTTAAAAGCGGGATCTTTAGTCCAGCCGAGCGGCTTCCGGCCTTTTAAAGCCATTGTTTTGGGCAAAGCGGGCGCGGCAAGCGGCGCCTTGGCAGCCGCGGAGGAGGCAGGTTTTGAGACGGCAAAAGAATAAGCGTCGGAAAAACGGCCCTCTTTTTGCTCGCCGTTGTTCAGGGTCAGCAGCCCCGAAACGCGCCAGTAGTAAATGCCGTCCGGGAAAAAAGCCGGGTAGACCTCGTAATTGTTCCGATTAAGGATCGTTTCAAGCACTAGCGCCGTGAAATCTTTATCGGAGGCTATCTGGAGCTTGTAATCCGTGGCCTTCATCACTTCGTTCCACGAAAGCGCTATAGCGTCCCCTTTTGTCTGCTGCGACACTTTATAGCTTATCACCAGCGGCGCCTCGGGCGGGTCCTCGACAAAATGTTTGTTCCAGATATTCACCGCGAAAAAAGCGTTCTCGCCGTATTTGGCTATCACCGACATGTCGTCTATCTTAGCGCGATAAACGATGGTGGCGTAATTTTTAACCAGATCAGCGTCAAGGCCGGCCGGCACATAACCCATGAAAGCGTGCGGAGGGAAAGCGTCGGTAACACGCGCGCCGTTATCGGCCAGATACTTCTGGAAATCCCTGTTAAAGGCCGCGGAATCGGAATCCACGATCATCAGGGCGTTCATCTCTCTGCCGCCCTGCGCCGCCGCGCGAATAGAAAATACGGGCGCCAGACCCGCAAAAAATATTAAGATAGCTTTGCGCATCTTATTTCTCCTTAACGCAACCGCTCAGGCTGTTTAGGCTGTAGACTATTAGATTATTAGACCGTTAGTCACACCTATCCTGCCTAATATTCTAACAGCCTAGCCGCCTGGCAGCTATTTATATTATACAACGCCTGTTTTACGGATTTGTTGCGCATCTTCCGGAACCGCGCCTTAGAATTTTATACGCATACCGGCGTTGATAACCTGTCCCACGAAATGTGAACTAAAATCCGCGGAATAATCCAGATTAACCGTGGTCCGCCCGCCCCAGCTCGCGCAAACTCCTATCCCGCCGAGCGCGGAATCGCGCGCAGTCCCCCCCACCGCCGTTGAGAACACGCCGCCGCTCCCGGATGCCAGCTGCGAAGCTATCGCTCCTTTGTCTTTAAACTCATGCCGCCAGGCGGCGCTGACGTATGAAGACACCAGATATTTATTGATCGTAACTGAGTCAGCGTATCGCACCCCCAGACTTGACCTTAAAGATTCCGCGGTCTGCCGGGCTACCTTCAGATCGAGACTGTCGGCGCCTTTTTCCGTGAACCCGTCTATCTTAAGACTGTCGTAATCGAGCCCCGCGAACGATGAAACCGGACCCCAGCCGTCATAAGAGGCGCTAGCGCCCATATTTACTTCGCGGCCGCCGGGTTTGGCCGTCGCTTTGCGCGAGATATCCCCGAATGCTACTTTACGTTCCGTGGTAAAAAGATCCGAAGCTTTTCCGGCGTACAGGCCCGCGCGGAAAGTCTCGCCGTACGCCGCGGCGTAAACGGCGTAGCGGGCGCTGCTATTATCTATCGTGGCGCTCCAGGGCGAAGAGACCGACGCCTGCCCGTCCAGATAACCGCCAAGAACGCCGGCGGCCAGATGTTCGCCCAGACTGTAATCCGCGCCCATCATCAAGCCGCCGCTGTAAAATTTATAGCCGGGCAGCGCGTCCGCCTCCTTATTGACTTTACCGATAGTTCCCGCCCCTGAGGCAAAGAAGCCCCACGGCCCCCGCGAAAACCGTTCTTCCAGGCCGGGAGAAACTGCCGCGCCGGAGCGCCGCGCCGCGGGATCGAACTCGTCCGGTCCGGCCGAACGTTCTGTTAAGTCATTAGAGCCGGGCCGGCCGTGAATGGCTGTGCCGGCTAAAGCGTCGGCCCGCCTTGTAATCTCGGCGGACTGTATATCCGCCCCGGCCAGACCTAGGCCCCTCATGGCCCCGAAGGCAAAAGGGCTTATCTGATCGAGCGCTGCCCTCAGTTGCGCCGCATTAAGGGTATACAGATTGCCAAGCACTGCGGCAGTGTCCCCCGCAGGAGCGGCGCGGAAGGATTCAAGGCCGTTCCCTACCGTTCTTTGGTTTCGCGTCAGCGCTGCCGCTGAAAAGGGCACCAGGCCGGCGGTCAACACCACACTGCCGGAGTTATAGGTCGGAGTGAAAGAAAGCGCCGCCGGCCCCGTTATGCCAGTAAACTGTCCGGTGATTGAAGCGGCGCTCAGCGGAGTGAAGATCTCGCCTGCCGTTACTACCTGCGGCGCCAGCCCGACCGCGAGCGTCCCGGACAGAGCCGCGGCGTTGGTTATCGCCAAATTCGTTACGCCGGAGCCAAGCGTAAGAGCAAGTGTTCCAGCGCCTGCGTACGAATCTATGGTCTGCGTGTAAGCGCCAAGATCAAGCTCCGCCCCGGAGGCCACGGTAACAGCTCCGCCTGAAGGCAGAGCGTTATTCGAGCCGGCGCGAAGCGTGCCGCCGCCGACTATGGTGCCGCCGGTATAGACGTTGGGACCGCTAAGCACCAGCGTGCCGCCGCTCGCTTTAGTAAGGCCGCCCGCGCCGCTTATAACTCCGGTCAGATACAGCGTGTACGAGGTGTTGGTGTCGATGGTTCCGCCGCCCGGCAGGAGTATCAACTCGCGCGCCGAGGAGATGTTCCCTCTGAGCTGCAGCGTCCCTCCGTCAAAGGTCAGCGCACCTGAAGCGGCGCCGAGATTGGCGTCGCCTTTTATGCTGACTATACCTTTTTTGAAGATCGTCCCGCCGCTGTAAGTATTATCTTTCATAAGGTACAGCGTGCCGTCTCCGTCCTTGGTCAGCGAGCCCGTGCTGGTCAGAATGACGGATATCGTTACGGGGCTCGCCGTATTGTCGTTCTTTACCGTAACGGTTCCGCCGAGGCCGAGGGTATAGTTATCGTTAGAGGAATAGAGCGTGACGGCGGACGCGGCGTTAGTGACGTCAAGGGACGTTACCCCGTTTATGTTCGGCATGGAAGCAGCGAGCGAAATCTGGCCGCCGGTGTATCTCCAGATGATATTCGTATCGACGCCGTCTCCGTTGGACGCGGTTATAGCGTCGCGCAGCGTGACCACGCCGGAACCCGAGGGATCGTCGGAAGTATCGACGTAGATCACGCCGGCCGGGCATAGAGGCGGCAGGAGGAGCAGCGCGCAGGCCGTGAGCAGGGCTTTCATCGGTTTACAGTCATTAACGGATATCGGCAATATGGCCATATAAGATAGTTCTCCACGCAAGACAGCTTATCAATAGAACGCGGTTCCGGGGCATATTTGCCGGACCGGAGCCGAAAACTAACATTAGGACAGACTGCATATACGGGAGAAAGTTCTTGTCCCGGCCCATGCTGTCAGTTAGGGCGGCCGCTGCCAAAACCGGCCATAAGTTCTTCAGCCGCCTCGCCCGCCGCTAATCGAACCGGCGCGGCCCGCGTCAATTCTGTCCGGTCTTGGGCCGCCCGGCCAAAGTAACGCGCACCCACACATCGAGCGGGCCTGTATCTTCCTTATCTCCAGCCTCCGGACCTCCGTTCGGGGCGCCGACCGAGCCGCTTGCGCCTAAACCGCCCTGCCCTCCGCCGGGAGAAGGTCCGCCCGCCAGGCCCGCGCCGCCTCCGCCCGGGGGCGGACCGCCGGGACCGCCCATTCCGCCTCCACCCGTCGGCGGAGCGCCATATCCGCCCGCAGAGCCGGCGACGCCGCGGCCTGTTCGCGTCATGATCTTCCCCGCCCCCGTCCGGCTCAGGCGCGCGTTTCGGGCGCGACGATATTAATTTAAGGCCGGAGCCTTTCTTCTTATGCGCCCCGGTATCGACCCAAATGGTAAAATCCTGGTCAAAGGCCGCGGCCAGCAGAGCTTTCGCCGGTTCTGTTTTCGGCGTTATCATAAGATAAAGTTCTTTATCGTCGTTGGAAAAAGAGAAGGCGAAACCGGAGTCCTCGACATCGTCTCCGACCGTCCAATCCTCCGCGGCCCCGTCCAGAACGACCGGCTTAGCGGCCCAGGCGCTCTACGAGGAAGAGCCTCCCAGCCAGAATGCCCGGCACGGGACACAGATCAGCAACCGGGTAAAGAAAGCCGCTATTCCGGCCGTTTGTTTACGGTTCATATGCATAGTATCGCTCCTGCGTTTATAGTAAGGAAAAGTATACCGGCGGGGAGGCCGAGCGGGCCGCTCCTCCGAGGATAGAATAACAGGCTACCTCGCGTCGGGCGGAGGAGGAGATGTCTTTCCGCCATGGCCGCCGGCCATCCCGTCCATCCCTTCATGTGACGGCGGCCTCCCATTAGGTCCCGGGCCGGCCGGCTCGCCCATTCCGATAAGCACCTCCGGAACGGCGGGACCGCCGCCGCGCGAGGGGCGCAGCTTATCTATCCGTCTTATCTGCGCGTACGTAAGTATCTTTCGCGCTTCCAGCAGGCCTTCAAAACGCTCGTCCTCGAGCTTATCAGAGAGAACCTTCATTTCAGCCTGCGCCTTGCGGGCCTTATCCGCGTTATAATCGGGCTTGCCCAATTCCTGAATCACCGCGCCGCGCAGCGCCCATATTTTTTCGCCGAGCGCGGACATTTTAGCGCTTCTGGCGTCGCGCAGTTCCTTCAGCTTCTTTTCCTGCGCCTCGGTTATTCCCAATTCTTTTTTCATCCTAGCCATGCGCTCTTTTTCCTTTTCGGCCATCTCTCCGCGGCGCCCGGGCCCGCCAGGACCGCCGCCGAAAAAGCCGGGATGGCCGGACTCGCCGCAGTTCTCCGGACATCCCTTAGGACCACAAGCACCCAGGCTCAGCGCGAGCACTAGCGCCGAAGCGAACACAATAAATCCCGCGCTGTCACGATACATATACGCCTCCATTTCATGAACCTAAAATATAATCCGACACCTGAGAATAACTATCCGTCTCCGCTGTATCCGGTGTCATGAGTTCAGCCACGAACGCGGTTCCTTCGATATTCGCGGTCTTTCGCCGGACGATGACCGGGCGCAAAAGCGATAAAATCAGCGCTATGACCGCCATGCCGGCAGCGAGGCGCGGTAGGGTGGCATACGCGCGCAGCGCGCGGAGGAAGCTGCCGGTGGAACGTTCTTCCTCTTTTATCGCGAAGGTGACCCGCGCCGCGAGGTCCGGAGGATCGAATTCCTTATCCGCCGCGAAAGCGGCCGCGGACAGGGCCTTCCAGTCTGCCAGCGCCCGCCGACAATCGGCGCAGCCCGCCAGATGGAGCTTTGCCGCTTCTCTCTCGTCCCCGGCGAGTTCTCCGTCATACTGATCGAAGATCATATCCCTTCTATCACAGCCCATATCCCGCTCCTTAACCTTTAGACGCTCACGGCGCCAAAAAGTGTCGCGCCGCAGCCGAAAACATCGCGCGGGCGCGCCGCAGCCTGGACCTCACCGCCTCCACGGAGATATCCGCAGCGGCCGCCATCTCCTCGTACGACATTCCGGAACCCTCTCTCATAACTAGTATCGCGCGGTAATCCTCCGGCAGGCCGGCGAGAGCTTTTTCGATCAGGACGCGCTCTTCCGCGCCGACCCCGCCCGGCGCAGGCTCCGCGGGCTCACGGTCCATAGCATCCTCTTTTTTTTCCGCCTTTTCCTTAAGGATGTCGGCGCACAGATTATACGCGATCCTGTACAGCCATGTTGAAAAGGCGGCTTCGAAACGAAATTTTTTTATGTTCCGATAGGCCTTAATGAATACCGCCTGAGCGGCGTCCTCGGCTTCAACAGGCGAACGAAGGAGCGAAAGGCAGATGGAGTATACTTTTCCCTGATGCCCGGTCACGAGCGAGGCAAAATCGTCCGCACGCCCATCCATGACGCTCTTAATTATCTCCGTTTCGTTTTCCATATCAAATGCATCAGGGCCGAAACACCAGGTCCGATCACAGTTTAGACGTGATTTTTGGTTAAAAGTGTCGCGAGCTGGATTGTAAAGAAGGTATTGTTTTTTAAAGCCGCGCTCGCTTATAACCGTCGTTAGAGATATCTTATTAATAAGAACGCCAAAATCGTCGTAATATTGCACCCTCGAACTAACTCCGCTTATGCGCGGGCATGATTGTTTTATATAATCTGAGAATGGAGCTGGAGAAATTTAAAAAAACCGCGGATGACGACTGCGTGGAAGCGGAAATAGTATCCGGCCCCGGCATTGGCGGCGCTTCTGACCCGGCAGACGGACGCCCTACCGGCCCCTCGTATCATAGGGCCAAGAACTATGGAGCGCCCGACCCGGAACCCTCCAACATTCCGTTCTACGGCCTGTTCGTCAAGCTGAAATACCTGGTTATTATCGCCACAGTACTATTAAGCTTCGGCCTTATAGTCGTAGGCCTGATACTGACCTCAACCGTGATAGGCGCCATCATAGGCGTACCGCTGCTGCTGATAGGCGGCTTTCTCATCTGGCTGCTGTTCAAGCTCCTTGGCAAAGGACAAAAGAACCAGCCTTTCATCTTCCACCGATTTTGATCCTTCGATGGAGGATCAAAATACCGCAAGACACAAGTCTCAGAGGACAAGCATAACGACTATCCGACCTTTAGTGCGCCAGCCAATGACCGCTGGTCCGGCGCTGCCATCTCCCCCGGTGGTCATCCGGCAAAATGATATAATTGACTGTTGAATTTACCAGACTTAAGGACAAAACCATGTCGAAATACCTCATAACCAGCGCTCTTCCCTACGCCAACGGGCCTATCCATTTCGGGCACATCGCCGGCGCTTATCTGCCGGCCGACATCTTCAACCGCTTCCTCCGCCAGAAAGGGGAAGAGGTCATCTACATCTGCGGCACCGACGAGCACGGCGTGGCCATCACCATCAACGCGGAGAAAGCCGGCGTGCCCTACAAAGATTATGTCGACAAGAACCACGCGCTCATAAAAGAATTCTTCGACAAACTGAATATCCGCTTTGACCATTTTTCCAGAACGACCATCCCCGAGCATTACGTTCTCGCGCAGGAATTTTTTCTGGAGCTGCACAAGAAAGGCTTTATCAAGCCGGCGGTAGAGGACCAGTTCTACTGCACTGTCTGCGACCGCTTTCTGGCGGACCGCTACGTCTCGGGCACCTGCCCCAAATGCGGCTCCGCCAATGTGCGCGGCGACGAGTGCACAAAGTGCGGCGAATGGCTGGACCCGGCCAAAATAGTCTCTCCCGCCTGCAAAGTCTGCGGCAAGAAGCCCGAGATCCGCAAGGCCACGCAGTATTTTCTGGACCTTAAAGCATTCTCCCCCCGACTGAAAGAATGGATTGAAAGCAAAAAGGACTGGAAACCGAACGTCAAGAACAAAGCCCTCTCTCTCATCGAAGAAGGGCTGGTGGAGCGCGCAATCACCCGCGACCTCACCTGGGGCGTGCCCGTACCGCTCGAAGAGGCCAAAGGCAAGGTCCTTTATGTCTGGTTCGACGCGCCCATCGGCTATATCTCCGCCACCATGGAGTGGGCCAGACTGAACGGCAAGCCGGAAGCATGGAAAGACTGGTGGTTCGATAAAGGAACAAAGCTGGTCCACTTCATCGGCAAAGACAACATAATTTTCCACACCATCGTCTGGCCCGCCATGCTCATGGGGCAGGATAAGCCGTATATCATCCCCGACAACGTGCCGGGCAATGAGTTCTACAATCTGGAAGGCCGCCAGTTCTCGAAATCTGAGGGCTGGTATATAGACACGGCGGACTTCTTCTCGAAGTACGGCGTGGACGCGCTGCGCTACGCCATCGCCTCTAACGGGCCGGAGACCTCGGACTCGCAGTTCACCTGGGAGGATTTCCAGGCCCGCAACAACGAGCTGGCCGACAGCTTGGGCAACCTGGTTAACCGCTGCTTCTCGTTCATAAAAAAGAATTTCGAGGGAAAGATCCCGGCCATAGCCTCGAACCTCACGCCCGAGGACAAGGCGCTGCTGGACAGCTTCGGCCCGGCTTTCGACGAGGTGAGCAAATCGTATTACTCGTACCGGGTCCGTCAGGCGCTCACGCAAACAATGGCGCTGGCGCATGCCGCCAACAAGTACGTGAACGACACGGCCCCCTGGAAGCTCAGGAAGACGGACCTGGCGCGCTGCGGCACGGTGCTGAACGTGGCTTCGCGGGCTATAATAAACGCGGCCATACTTCTATATCCGGTGATACCGGAAACTTCACTGAAGATACTGGCGAAGGCCGGGCTTACTCCCGACGGCAAAGCTCCGGAGTTCAAACCTTATACCGGCGACCTGAACAATCTCGCGCTAGGCGCGGACGAGACGCTACTGTTCGCCAAGATAATGGACGACCAGATAAAGCTGGAAGTGGAAAAGCTGAAAGCCTCCGCCAAGCCATTGGAGTAGTGCGGGCTACAGATCGATCATTTACCAGCTTTGGGTAAAGAGCCGCGAGCTGGTTCGGGGTCCTGCCAGGCATGGGTCGGCTAGGGCCTGCGGCCGGCCCGGCGACTTCGCGCCGGTTCCTCCTCGGCCCGAGCCGACCCATGCCTGTCACCCCTCCGCCAAAAAACTTACGCACTTGATGGTCCTACAGCCATTCAGTTTCCGCTACTTTAAAATATAACACATTGACCCCACCCTAACTATTACTTGAATTACCCACCCGTGATAGTGGTTCGCGATACGGAATGTTATAATGAGCTTAACAAGTGGAAGGAGAAAATTATAATGGGCCTAATGATTCACTCGCTCGGTGAATTACCGACCAAAGCTTGCCGGGGATATTATGTTTACCTGCTAGATTATGGCTGGCAAGAGCCAATGGTAGATTTACTATATAAAAATTTTGGCAGATTATCCGATCTGGCATCACACAATAATGCCGTGGTACTTCGAGGCACGGTTGGGAGTCATTTCGTTGATGAGGTGCTGTCTTGGCACCATGTCAACGGACAGGACGCTAAAGACATCCTTCCCGCAATTCTGGTCACAACTCGCCATCCCGAAGAATTCAGGCTTGCAGAAAAAAAGACTATACCTAAGCATCCCATGCTTTTGATACCGCTTCGGCAGATATGCAAATCAGCAGACGAAGCGATCCCGCTGGTAGAAAAAATATTTAGCGACATCAAAGACCGAAAAAAACTTTCTGACTTCACAGTCGCGAAACAACTAAAGAAGGGACAGAATGGAGCTCTGGTTGATGCCCTCATACTTCAACCTAACATCGGAGGCATTGGAGTCGATCTTAAGGTGCTGGGCACCCTATTAGGACATGCGGCAAAAAAAGTATTAGGTAGCTGACATTAAAAAGCTGGCCAAACTGGTATTTGTTTATCACCTGGAGCGTATTGAGACTTATCATGAACAGGTCAGGGCCAACAAATTGTATTTCATAAACGTTGAATAAATTTACTACGTGTAAGATTCCCGGAGGAGCGGCGGCGGGCTTTCCGCGCGCTCCATCGGAGGGTTTTAAGACCGGGGTCTGGAGCGCATCCCTCCGGGACGGCGGTGAATGTTTGAGGCCAAAAGCATTGTCTTTTTGCCGGGTGGACTGGGCTAACGAAGGTTTGCTACGGACACAATTCAGGCAATCAGGTTCGCACTCCGACGGAAGACCCCGGTCTTCTTCTGCATAAAACCCGGACCCGGAGCGCGCAAAAAACCCGCCGCTGCTCCGACTCCACCATCCTGCGGCTCAACTACCCAAAACCTCTTCCACTTACTTCACGCTCAGAGTGATGCCGGCGGAGTGGGCCGCGAATTCGGGGGCGTACATGGACTGCATCACCGCCGAACCTATCCGGTAAGTCCCCGGCGTCGTCGGCCTCACGCGGTACTTAAGCACGTATTCTCCGTGCGGCAGCCAGTCCACAAAGAAGTTCGTCAGGGAATCCCTGGGCTCTTCATAGCGCGACAGTTGGTCCCACTTCCAGCCGCTCAGCAGTTCCTCCGCCTCGAATCCCGCTCCGCGCGGGTCTTTAATGTGCACATATTCGAACTGGCTGCGCGTGTTGATGGTCAGCTGCACTTCTATCTGGTCGCCAACCGAGACGGTGTCGCCTGCGGCCAAGAGCTTCAATACATAGTCCTCGCCCTCTTTCGCGCGCAGGAAATACTTGCGCGAGATGTTCATCATGCCCGCGGGAGATTCCCCGGACAGTTTGTCGGTGGTGTAGATGCCCGTAAGAGAAGCGTAGGCCAGGCCGGGGCCCGTCTTTTCAATAGTAGCCGATACGTCGCCCGCGGTTATGCCGGAGCCGTACTTTGACCAGCGCAGCGGCTTGGCGGCCCAGTCGAAAGGCTGGAGCGTCACCTCGTCGTTAAGGTCGGCCCATTTTATTTTGAAGTTTTCCTCTTTATCCAGCGCGCCGCGGGACTTCATCACGTCCAGCAGCGAATAGATGGCGGCCGCGGAAGCCTTGGTAGACTTCCACTCGCCTGCCTTACGGCTGAACAGCAGCCATTTCACCATGCCGGAGATTCTGTGGTCCTTCGGCTTCAAGACCAGCAGGGTACGCAGCATGAAGGCGTGCTTCTCCACCGTGTCGTTGTACCAGAGCCAGGAGATCTTCTCAGGGGTCCAGTAAACACCGGCGATATCGTCCTCTCGTGAGCCGTCCATCGCGCGCGCGAGATAACTGTCCGCTTTTTTCCGCTCGCCCAGGCGCATATAAACGTAAGCCGCGTAGGCCTTACCGAAAGGCGTGATCGCGTTGGAGTACTTATCGGCGTAATCCACCCAGAGCTTCGCGTAGGAAAGCGCGGTGGTATGCTCGGGCCATTTTTCCGGGAACGAGGTGACTACATAGGCAGCGTAAAGGATCAGCGAAGTCTCACCTTCCTCGGCCCTCATGTGCCGCGGGATCTCGCCCAGAACATAGCGCAGCGCTTTTCTCGCGACATCTTCCGGGATGGCCACGTTATAGCGCAGGGCTTCGGACAGACCTTCCAGAGCGTAGAGCGTCATATACAGGTCCGAATGTCCGCCCGGGAACCAGGGGAAAGACCCGTCGCCGTTCTGATATGACTTAAGCTTTCCTATCGCGTCCTCTTTTTCGTCGGCCACTACTTTCGGGTCCAGCATGTCTACGGTCGGCAGGGACGATCTTATGCCTTTGGACACTTCTTCCCACGGCGTTTCCATCAGCGTCATGCTCCGCGCGGGATTATCGCGCTCCCACTCTGGCGTCAGGGTCGTGCGCTTGGGGATCTTAGCGACGGCTTTTTTTAGTTCCGGGTAGCGGTTGTAGAAACTATTGGTTATGGCCAGCGGAACATAGCGGTTAAGCAGCTGCTCGGTGCACTCGTGCGGGTAATGCACGAGGTAAGGCAGGCTGTTCAGGACCGTGAGGATCAGCTGAGGCTGGATCTCCAGGTGCATGGATTCCACCACGCGCGTCTCGTCCTTTTCATCGAGTTCATTCAGCTTAAGTTCCTTCGATCCTTTTCCGTCGAGTGAAGCGGTGACGGTTGCTATCAGGCGCTCCCGCGAAGGCAGCACCGGCAAGTCGTTCTCCTGCGCATCGGAAAGCGCGCCGGCCCTGGCCACCGACCGGACCTTGTAGACCGCTGTGCCTAGGGGCGCGGTAATATCCCAGTAAAGCGAAACTGTGCCGCCGGCTTTGACGGTGAACGGCTTGGACAGGTCTTTCAGCGCAAAGTTATCCTCTGCGGAAGTCCCGTCCAGCGTCACTGAAAGCGCGGTCTCGCCGGAAAGTTCGGCGCCGCTCTCATTGCTGATGATAGCCGTCAGGATCGATCTGTCGCCTTCACGGAAGAAGCGCGGTATATCCAGCCGGACCATCAGGTCTTTTTTGGTCACCGTTTCGGCGGAGAGCTTGCCGCGTTTGATATCCCTGGTTATCATATAGGAGCTTATCTTCCAGCTCGTAAGGCGCTCCGGGATGGTAAAAGAGAATTTCCCGGAACCTTTTACGACCTTAAGCCGGGGATTAAAATACGCGGTCTCGGAAAAATCCTTGCGCACCTGTACCGGAGCCGCCGCATGGGCTTCGGCGGGAGCCGCAGCGGGGGCGGCAAGCGCGGATTCGCTCTTCTTCATATCTTTCATCACGGCGTTACCGCCAGAACCGGGGGCGAGCCCCAGCGAATCGGCTGCTCCTGCGGCCTGCATAGCGGGGGCGGCCTCCTCCTCCATCATGCCCAGGCTTTTCGCCATATAGCCCCCTCTGCCCGCGAACCTGCTCAATCTTGAAGAGTTTATCCTGAAAGCCGGCATCCGCTCTTCCTTCATGCCCCTTCGGAACAGGTCGAACATCCGTTTGATGATCCCGGTCTGTATCGGCATGGAGATGGCGCCCGGCTGGAATAATGAGCCGCGGCCGTCGGAAGACGACTCGCGTTTGGGATAAAGAGAATCCGCCCAGAAACCGGCGTCGGCCTGATAGTATTCCAGCGAGCGGTCAAAAATCCGGACGGTCCCCTCACCGTTAACCGGTCTGCCGCGCGCGTCGCGCGCTTTTAGCGTCCAATAAGCTTTTTGTCCCGGCTTTAAAACTTTGTCATAATCCAGGGACACCGAAAGTTCCTTATCCTTCAGCGGGACGTCCGCCTCCGCCATGGCCGAATAGATCTTAAAGTCGCCCGCACCGAACCAGCGCGCGCCGAAGCCGCCGCGATGCTCCGGCCCGACCTTAAGCTCGACCAGAGAGACGCCGCCGGCGGGGATGGTTTTCTTTGAAAGTATGAAATTACCCGCCAGCACTTCCAGGAATTTCACGCCCTTGAGCGCCGTAGCACCTATAAGTATTCTGGCTTTCTCGCCGACCTGATAGGAGGAATGCTCGAACAGCGCGACCGGCGGCAGAACGAGCGAAGACTTTTTAAGCGAAGGATCTGCGCTGACGAGTATTATCCAGCTTTCCGATTCTCCGCCCCACGGGTCTTTAGCCTTGAGTCTGAGCCTGTAAACGCCCTCTTTAAGCGGTTTGAGCCTAACGGTCGAGGCCGCTTTTTTTGAAAATTCCATGGCCCCGCTTTGCGCCAGTTTTCCGTCGGGAGCCTGGCTGAAGGTCTGCTCAAGGGACGGGGTATGGCCGAAGGAGCCCCACTGCGTTTCTCCCCCGGAGAACTCCGGAGCTTTATCGATCTTGAAAACGCTGTAGCCGCCCTCCCCGGCTGATTGCGTATCGTTCAGGTCCATCAGCCTGGCTTTGAATGCCGCGGGCTTATCGGAGGTGAAAAATCCGGCTTCGGGCGAGATGTCGAACAGATAAGCTTTAGAACCCGCGGTATAGGAACGCGAATCCTTGATCGTGCGTCCGCCGGCGTCCCGGGCTTCCACTTCTATCTGGAACGAGGACGGATACTCCGCGTATTCGGGGCTTTCAGGAGCGGGGACGAAAGTGAAATTAAACTCTCCTTTCTCGTCGGTCTTGCATTCGCCCGAGGCCGTTTCAGCGGCGTTGGAGGCGCCGTAGAACCAGCCCCACCACCAAGCGTACCAGGGGATATAGCGCGACCGCGTCACTTTGTACGAAACCTGCGCGCCAGGCACCGGCGAACCGAAATAATATTTGACCGAGCCTTCTACTTTAGCGCTTTGACCGTATTTGAACGCGGACTCGGCGGCCGCGAGCTTGACCTCGAATTCCGGCCTTTTGTATTCCTCCACGCTGATGTCCCGGGCGCCGGTGAAATTACGGCCATATTCCTGCAGTTCCGCGGTTATAGAATACCGGCCGAGCAGTCTGCCCTGCGGTATCGTAAAATTGCCGGACGCGCTGCCGAGCCCCGTGAACGGCAGCGTTTTATTGAAGAGTTCCTGCCAGTTCTGGTCCCTGACCGTTATTTTAAGTTTGTTCTTGCCGTCGTAGGCTTTGAAGCCGCGCGGTTCGCGAATAAGGGCCGTGACCTTGTACTTCACGTCCTGCGCGGGCCGGTAAATGGGCCTGTCGGTCTCAACGTAAATAGAGATCGGCTCCGGCACTTCCAGGCCGGCGCTCTGATAGCCGTTCCAGTACGCGTAAGCGCCGCCGGCAGTAAGCAGAGGATCGATGGTCAGATTCTCGTTCACGGGATAGGTGATGTTCAGCTGGGCGGGGAAAGCGGCTATGCCGTCCGCGCCGGTGCGCAGCGACTTAGAGGACCAACTGTTCCAGTTGCGGTTATAGAAGGCGTCGATCACAGCGTCGCCGACCGGCTCGCCGGTGAGAGCGTTGACGGCGTAAAAGTTGAAAACGTCGGCGGTCGCCTGCCTGGACGGCTGCGCCGGGTCGAACAGAAAATCTTCCGGATCTCCCGTCACGCCGGAAGTTCCCAGCAAAAAGACATCTGTTATATTGACCGTTACGGCGCGCATCAGCGACGAGCCGGATTCAAACGACGGATCGCCCGAAGCTACTATCACATACAGGCCCTTTTCAAGATCCGGCCCCGTGATCTCGCGGGCGGCGTACTGGTAGGGCCCGGGATATTCCATTTTGGCGTCCCAGGACAGATCGGCGCCGGCGGAAAGGAACTTGCCGACCGTTTCGCTCTGAAGATAGCGCAGCATATCCCAGCCGCTGCCGGACCGCGCGCCGAGCGCGGCGAGTTTTTCCGGCGTCGTCCTATAGGCTCGAAAATACAGTTTCGGCAGATTGCGGACGTTCACGGATAGAATTCCTTTGCCGGGCGGAGGCGCGAACTTAGCGGTGAGTTCCAGCTGGGGCAGCTCTATCTGCGCGCGCAGTTGCGAGCACATCAGGCCCGGCCTCGAATACGGGGCGAGGTCCTCGACTTTTTTGCACAGCCGGACCGCCTCGTTAAACTCCTGGGCAGCATTCGATAGGGCGGCGGCTTCATAGGCGGCCGAGGCGCGCGCCAGCGGAGATGTCATGGAATCGGACCATTTTTTAAGCACCGCTATGGCGGCAGCCCGAAGCTTCACCTGGTCCTGCACGGACACCCTGCCGCCGTGAGTGAGCGGTATCAGGAGGCGTTTTATTTTCCACAGTTCGGCGGCGGCTTGCGTTTCCTTGCCGGACCTTGCGGCGGCGTCTTCGTAAAGAGCGGCCGCCTTTTCCGCCGCGGGAGCGGCGGAGGAGTAGTCGCTCTTGTAATCGTCCGTTACGAACTTAAGCCCATCCGGTAGAGGCTTGCCGTTCTCCTCGGATTCGTCCAGAAGATATCCGCTCCACCGCAGCACCGCGAAATCCCAGAACGACGGGACGCTGTCCAGCGATGCGTCCTTCAGGTCCAGGAAATAGGAGTCGGTGCCGATGGGCGAGGCGGCCATGGCGCCGCGCAGGTCCCAGAGCGCGTCATAATCGGTTTCGATGCGGCGGCGCCATTCGCCGCCGGTCAGCTTTGTAACGTCGGTAGTGCCCTGCTGGATGTCGGCGGGAAGGGAATAGCCGTATTGGGAGAGGAACTGCCTACCGAGCTCGGCCCTGAGCAGGAGGAGCTTGGCGCGCCAAAGCGGGTCTGCGGGAAATTTAACGGCCGAAAAGCGCTGCGCGGCTTCTCCGTAGCGGAACAGCAGGCCTTCGCATTCCGCTGACCTGTAAAGCGCCTTAAGACCGGTTTCACCTGGGGAAGACGTCTCCGTATTGTAGATGTTAAGGGCTTCCTGATAAAGCGACTTATCGAAAAGCGCGTCCGCTTTTTTAAGTTCCGCCTCTCCGGCGAACGAGCATGTACACAACGCAGTTATCAACAGGAATATCTTCATAATTTTTCTCCGAAACAAATTAAACACAAAGGTCACCAAGTTCATTACTGCTAAGTTCACAAAGTCTACAGAAAGAATTGCCTTCGTGCCCTTATTTGTTCTATAACTTTGTGTACTTTGTGGTAAATCCGTTTACAACTCATTAAATTACGTGTTCGCGGCTGCCCTGCGCCGTAAAAGATAGCTCTAAATTAATCTTCAAAGTCACCGAGGAGGATCTGCTCCAGCTCCAGTGTTACGCCGGTACGGGCTTTGACCTCTGCCTTGACCTTTTTGATCAGGGCGTAGATGTCGGACGCCCTGGCACCGCCGGCGTTGACAATGAAACCTGCGTGCTTCTCTGACACCTTAGCGCCGCCTACCGCCAGCCCTTTTAATCCCGCCGCGTCTATAAGACGGGAAGCGAAGTCGCCGGGCGGGCGCTTGAACACGCTCCCGGCAGAAGGGAAATCCAGAGGCTGTTTCTCGGCCCGGGCCGCTAGAACTCGGGACCGGTCGGCTTCCAGAAGATTTTTATTCCCTACCTTGAGCCGGAATACCGCTTTTATGATCGTCCAGCCCTCGAGACCGTCTACTTTGCGATAGCCGTATTTGACTTCGGACTTTTTTAAAGTTTTCACCGTTCCGGCAGCGTCCATCACGTAGAAATTTTCCAGAGTGTCGAAGGTCTCCTGTCCGAAAGCACCGGCGTTCATGAACACCGCCCCCCCAACCGTTCCCGGAATGCCCGAGGTCTTTTCCAGTCCCGCGAGCCCGGCCTTTACCGACGCCTGAACGACATGGTCCCATAAGGCGCCCGCTTCGGCGATTAGGAGATCACCCGAGATTTCTATTTTATCTATTTTCCGGGTCAGCGCGACGACCCCTTTTAGTCCCTTATCGCTCACCAGTATATTGGAGCCGCCGCCCAGCGCCAGGAAAGTGATCTTGTTTTCGGCGCATAATTTGCGCAGCCAGGCCAGATCCGCAATGGTAGAGGGCTTGACCAATACTTCCAGCGGCCCGCCCGCCTTATAGGTGGTAAAACCTGAAGCCGGAAAGTAAAAAGAACAATCCGGGCCGAATTTGCTTTTTATTCTGTCGCAGGCTTCAAGCATTGCCGAACATCCTCGCCAGCACGCGCCCGACTCCGGGAAAGGTGTCTTTATTCATGTTCACGAAGTAAACGCCCGTCATTATCAGGAGCCCTCCGGCAAAAGCGACCGGCGCCACAGGCTCGCCAAGCATTATATAAGCGGACACGAGCGTGGAGAAGGGTTCGATGTAAATAAAATAGGACGTCCTGGTCGCGCCAAGGCCCTCCACCGAATTATTCCAGAACAAATATGCCAAAGCCGAAGACAGAAAACATAAATAGCCGAGGCAGAGCCAGCCCTTGGGCGTTATGGCCGCTATCTCGCCCGCCTTCCCTGATAGTATCCAGATGGGCAGCATGGTGGCCGCCGCCACTAGCATGGTGACCGTGGTCACTTTGGTCTGCTTCCAGAAAGTCAGCCATTTCTTGGTCATCACCACGTAACCGGCCCAGGCGACGCAGGTGCACAGGAAAACGAGGTCCCCTTTTGTCGCCGGCAGGGCCATGCCGCCGCTGCCGGGCCGCGCTTTTGAGAATACGACCAGCAGGGTCCCGGCAAACCCCAGAAGAAAGGCGACGATCCTGGGAAGGCCGATGCGGTCGCCCAGCATCACCATGGCCGCCGCCACCAGTATCGGAACGGAAGCGATCAGCCAGCCGGCGTGATTGGCGCTGGTGTACGTAAGAGCGTAAGCCTGGAAGTACTGCTGGGCAGACACGCCCAGCACCGACATAAAGAACACTTTCCAGATATTGCGGAATTTGAAATCCGCGGCTTTGAGCCCCGAACCCGTGAGCGGGATCAGGAGCAGGCTTCCGACCAGCGCCCGGATAGTGACGATAGTGACCGGCGAGATCTCGGTGACCAGGTGTTTGGTGAAGGGATAAGCCCCTCCCCACACGACCGTGGCGAACACCACCTGGAAATAGCCCCACTTATTTATTTTTGACGGCTCGGACATAGTAAGCCGCGGCGACGCCGGCCGCAGATGGAAAGATGTAGAACTCTGGCTGTACTGTAAAAAGCGGGGCGCCAGACTTGAATAAATCTGACGCCCTCTCGCCTTTCCGCCCTCTAATTACTTGCGGAGGACTTTTTTGATCCGCTTGAAAGCCCAGTCTATCTCCTTTTTGGTGACGACGAGGGGCGGGGCGAAGCGAATGACGCGGTCATGCGTTTCCTTGGCCAGGAGGCCGAGGCCCATAAGCTCCTCGCAATAAGGGCGGGCGGCGGTATCCAGCTCGACGCCTATCAGCAGTCCTTTGCCGCGCACTTCCTTGATATGCTCGCCCTTGATGGTGCGCAGCTTTTCCATAAAATACTCGCCCATCTCATAGGACCTCTCCACCAGCTTTTCCTCGGTGAGGACTTTCAGGGCCGTCCTGGCCACGGCGCAAGCCAGCGGGTTCCCGCCGAAGGTGCTGCCGTGGTCGCCGGGGTTGAACACGCCCAGGACCTCTTTGGAAGACGCCACGGCGGAGATCGGCATGACGCCGCCGCCGAGGGCCTTGCCCATCACGATCATATCGGGCTTTACGTTCTCGTAATCGCAGGCGAATTTTTTTCCGGTCCGGCCGAAGCCGGTCTGGATCTCGTCGGCGACAAAGAGGACCCTGTTCGCCTTGCACAGGTCGTAAGCCGCCTTAAGATACCCCGCGGGCGGCACGATGATGCCGGCCTCGCCCTGTATGGGCTCCACCATGAACGCAACGGTGTTGGGATTGATCGCGGCTTTAAGCTCCTCGATATTGCCGTATGGGACTATTTTAAAGCCGGGCGTGAAAGGCCCGAAACCGTCGCGGTACTGCGGCTCCGTGGAGAACGAAACTATGGCGATCGTCCTGCCGTGGAAATTATTGGAACAGACTATTATCTCGGCCTTGCCTTCCGGCACGCCTTTGACCTTGTAGCCCCATTTACGCACGGTCTTGAGGGCGGTCTCGACGGCTTCGGCGCCGGAGTTCATGGGCAGAGCCATGTCGTAGCCGGTGAATTCGCAGAGTTCTTTGAGGAACGGCCCAAGCTGGTCGTTATTGAACGCGCGCGAGGTCAGCGTCACTTTCCTGGCCTGCTCTGTGAGGGATTTGATCACGCGGGGATGCCTGTGGCCATGGTTCAGCGCTGAATAGGCGCTGAGCATGTCCATGTATCTTTTGCCTTCCGGGTCCTTTACCCAGACGCCCTTGGCCTGCGAGATCACTATCGGCAGAGGGTGGTAATTATTCGCGCCGTAATGCTCGGCGACTTCTATAAGCCTGCGGCTTTCTGTATTCTGTGTCTGATCGGTTTCCATTGTTCCTCCAGGTTGGGATAGGAAAGCGGAAAGCGCAAAGGATAACCTCCTCTTTGCGCTTACGCGGGATGGCGTTTTCCCGCTTTACGGATTCGCTTTCCGGTTAAGTTAAAATCTGACTCCGGCGCCGACATTGAACCCGGTCTCGCTGTGCAGTATAGTATAAGCGCCGAAGACGTACAGGAGCGGGAACGGGATGATCTTCGCGCCTATGGTATATCTGAGCTTGGAAGAAGTGGCATCTATGCCGTTCAGACCTGTCGGACCTGTGGACACGCCCGTCACTTTCAGTTTGGTCCTGTCATAACCTATGCCCGCGAAGGGTTTTATGATGGGCAGATCATAGGAAGCGGCTACGTCGGCGGACATGTGGGTGCCGGTGAAGTATTTGAAGTTTATAGAATCATAGAACGCGGAGGCAGAGATGTCGGGGATGAACTTGGTCAGCGTACCGCTCTTGAAGATCGGATAACGAAGACCGCCGCCGATAACGGAGAAGCCGGAATACGTTATGCCCCTGACCATAACGTCCGTTCCTATAATGGGCAGAGCGACCGCCCCCTGGAGCATCGGCACCCCGAAAGAATTTACTTTCGCATTTTTCAGCAACACATCGTCGCTGGAGGGTTTGGACTGGACCGTGCCGGTCAGGCCCACGTCAAAACCGGGGAAACTTAAAGAGCGGCCGGAGTTGAAATCCGCTCCGCCGATAAGCCCGCCCAGATCTTTAGCGAAAGGCTTTAATTCCGCCCCGGCCTGCGCTTTAGTATCACCTATAATCTGTTTCTTAAAGTCGTCGAACGGAGTGGCCCATAGGCCGCTCGTGAAAGATACTGTTAAAACAGCCGCCAGAACCGCAAAAACGCTTAATTTTTTCATATTCCTCCCATGATTAATCTTTACAATATAACACTAGTCTTATTATTACAAAAATAAAGGCAAAATAAAAGGCTAAACCGGCGCGTCTGACCCGTCAAATGTTATAATTATCCCATTATGACGGAAGAAAAAACGATAAAAAGTCCGGATACGCTGCGGCCGAGCCGTCTGCCACCCGGCCAGCACGAAGTTGACGCTCTCCCTGTACTGGACCTTGGACGAGCGAAGAACGTAGAATTGAAGAACTGGTCGCTGGAAATATGCGGCCTGGTAAAAAAGCCCGTCAAATTAAATTTTGAGGAATTTTCAAAACTGCCGGTCATAAAAGTTTTAGCCGATATACACTGCGTGACCACCTGGTCGAAGCTCTCGACCACCTGGGAGGGCGTAAGCGCAAGGATAATCGCGGAGATAACAGAACCGGACCCGAAAGCTAAGTTCGCTCTGCTGCATTCTTCCGACGGTTTCACCACAAATCTGCCGGCGGCCGATCTTCTGGCCGAAGACGTTCTGTTCGCCTATAAATATGAAGGCTGGCCGCTACCCCACCAGTACGGCGGTCCCGTGCGCCTGGTAGTCCCGCGTTTATATTTCTGGAAGAGCGCGAAATGGATCTCGAAAGTGGAATTTCTTGAAAACGATAAGCGCGGCTACTGGGAAGAACGCGGCTACCATGACCGCGGCGACCCCTGGAAAGAAGAACGCTACAACTCCGGCGGGTAACCGCGGTTTTTTTGGGCGCGGAAGAGCAAGAATGCGCTCTGTGCCGTCTTTTCGGCGCCGCTACTCAATCGTACGCGTGTGTGAGCCGTTCATGCTGACGAACTGCATGGACATTAAGGCGCCGGCGGCGTCCTTCCACTGCACGGTAGTGACCCTTGTCACATGGTCCGTATCGGTGTTCCCCTGTAAAGTGGTGGTTTTGACGGTAATATGCGAAGCCGAGAGTACGGTACGGGGGTCGAAACCGAGGAAGCGAAGCTCGTTCTCATCCGGTACGGTTGAAAATGCCCAATTATTGTCCGTCAGTTTCCTGAACACCACCGTGCTTCCGTTCAATTCGAAGAAACGATCGCCGGCCGCACCGTCCGCATTCGCTAAATATCCCTCTTCAAATTTAGATGTTCTTGCCGATCCGTCGGAAAAGGTCATAACATCCGTTACTTTTACGAACGCCCTGCCGGAGTCCTGAACCGGTTCCGTAGCGGTCAGGACATCGGTCCACCTGGACTTTATCACGACATTCCCGTCTACGACCCCGTAAAGGGCCCAGCTGCCGGTGTAGTTGCCGGCGATCTTCTTTGCCGCAGCCAGCGCGGATTCTCCGGCATAGGAATTTGCGGCCGCGATCAGCAGTATCATGATCGTTCCGATGAGCGATTGGGTTCTCATATGATCTCCAGTGGCAGGTTCGTATCCCGCATTATTTCGTCGTAAAATTTCCAATAAGTTTAAGGCACGATAAAGCTCCGCGGCTTCCGATCGCTTCCGAAAACAGAAACCCTAGGAGCCTGTCCGACATAAGGTTTTTAAGGCGAAATTGACGGTTTTGAAGCCGAGCCGAAGCGACGCGAAACGCGCAGGCTCCAATGAGCCTGTAAGTTGAGCGTCGCAAAGGTGAGGACTGGCAGAGCGCGGCATCTTTATGCCGCGCGGCCGGTCCGCAAGACCGCAGGCGTTTTCCTGCGTAAGCGAAAACGCCGAGGTGGGGTCGCGGAAAGGCGCTATGCGGCTTATCCGTGACCAGGCAAAAAACGGCAATTGCAGCCAAAATTCCTTATGTCGGACAGGCTCCTAGCAGTATAATACTAAAATCGCGCGTCTTCGCAAATGCGGACCGGCATCGTGCCGTCGCGGATCAGCGCTATATAAGTTCCCGAAGCTGCGCCGACCAGCGCGACAGTTTTTGCTCTTTTGTCAGGCCCGCCATCGCAGGGCTGGTGGAGGTCAGTTTCTTGTAAACTAAGTAAAGGCGCTCGCGCCGGACGGCGGGCAGTACGCGCTTCTTATATTCCGTTTCGGCCTTAGTACCGTTGAAAAAAATGTATTTTATTGTCGGGAATTCGGCATAAAATGATATGAAATTATTTTCGATGGATGTAGCGTCTACTATCGATGAATCCAGACTTCCTTCCCTTTCACAAGCCATCAAAACGTCCCAGAGGGCGATGCCTCTCTTCTTTAATATCGCTATCCGTTCGCAATAAGCCTTATCAGGTTCAAATCCCAGAAGTTCGCCCATTATTGGCCAGAATAAATTCCTCTTATGAGCGTAATACTGTCTTTTTCTCAGCGACTCTTCGCCCGGCAAGCTCCCCAGGATCAAGATCCGGGGTTTCTCTCCGGCGACCGCTGGGAAGCCTCTCTTATGTCCGCCTGGAATTTTCATAGCCCACATTATTCCTATATCATAGCGCCGCTCCTTAACCTGGATACACTTGAGGGATTCACGCTGATGGGGCGAAAATTGCGGTCAACTGCAACTTTCGTGTTAGCCTCCGTTACAGCCGGGATAACTTCGCCCGCCGTTCCAGCATAGCGTGTAGAAAACCGTTCTGGTCCTCAAGAAGCGAAACGACCCTGAAATTCTTTACAAAAAGCGCCGTGAAGTCATTTTTAGAGAAACAGCGGCGGTAAGCCCCGCTGGCGATATGCCAGTCCCGCTTCGTTTCCGTGAAAAACCGGAAGCGCGGGCTGAACACCGAGAGTATAAGATATCCTCCGGGTTTAAGCGTACGCAGGACCGACCTTTCGTATCCCGGCCAATCGGCCTTGCGCTGGTGGTGAAGGCAGCCGAAATCGAGAATAATATCGAAACTCTCCGGCGCGAACTGCAGCGCCAGCGCGTCAGCCTTAAAAAAGCGCAAGCCTTTAACTCCGGCGGCGCGCGCCCGTGCTTTTGCGCGCTCAAGCGCTCCGGGCTCGAGATCGACAGCGGTCACGCGGAAGCCATAGCGCGCAGCGGCGACGGAGTGGCGCCCCTCCCCACAGCCGAGGTCAAGCAACCGGACGCCCGGCAATTTCTTTTTGAGACGGTCAAGAAAGCGCAGCGCATAAGGGCTGGGCTCCGCTTCCCAGCCGTGCTTACCGGAGCGGTACGCTTCCTTGAAATAATTTTTATTAGCTTTCGCCGCTGATATCATTGGATCTTCTTTATTTTCACGCTGCCAGCGCCTGTCTTTATGTCCAGTTTGAACGGCGCCGCCGGATCACCGGCGAAGTCGCTGTCGAAGCTCCCGATCCCGCTTTTGTGCGAGATGTTCAGCTTGCTGTCCTTTGGAAAGCCCGCCGAGACCCTGCCCGCGCCCGTCGTAATGGAAGCCGAACCGGATTTCGGAGAGGCAAGCCAGTTGACGGCTATATCGCCGGCTCCGCTCTTACAGTCGAATTTTTCCGAATAAAGATAGCCTGAGATCTTGCCCGCCCCGCTTGTCAGGTTTATCGCGCCCGAAAGCCCGGCCAGCTTTATGGTTCCAGCACCTGCCGAGATAGAAGCGCCCGCAACAAAAGAGCTGACATAAACCCCGCCGGAACCGGTCTTGATTTCCAGCTTTTTTTCTGCCGACGACTCAATGGTGAATCCGGCCTTACAGCCGGCATTATTCCAGATATATTTTTTCTTCTCTTTACCTTTAGCTTTTAAATAAAGAGTTCCGCCGCTAAGTTCGGCGGTTATTTCGCATTTATCAGGGGAATAGTCGCCGGTAACTCCGGCCTTTACCGACGGGCCGCTCACGACGTTTATTTTTATATCGCCCGCGTCCGTCTCCGCCTGAATGGCCGAAACGTCGCCGGATTTAAATTCCCAGTTCTTCTGAATTTCAGCAGCCGAGCAACTTATTCCGCCCAGGAACAGCATCATCGCTAAATATTTCATTTTCCCTCCATTAGCCGAAAGTTTCAGGTGGTTCGTCACACCGGCGAAAACCGGTGTCCAGATCCCGACCGGGCCTGGATTCCGGCTTTCGCCGGGACTTGTCTATTTTGCTATATAATTTGCGTCCAGAAGGCGGCGCAGGTCAACTTCGTGCCAGCCGAACGGACCGTAACGATTCTCCCAGAGAACGGCCGCGCTGGTATTTATGCCCAGCTCACGTTCGGTTTTTGCGTCCTGCCGCAACAGACTTTCACCTTCCCCGCCCGAAACGCATTTCGCTATCGTCTCATCCGGTTTAATACAGGCCGACGAACGACTAGCATCGCCCAATGCCGTATTGCGGGAGGATAAGGTAGACTATATAGTTCCCGCAAGATACATGCTGGAACAGGCAAGCATGCAATAAACTCTCCTGAAAAAGTTCTACCAGAGCTTTCTTACTATCCGCCGGTTGCGCCGCTGATGGCAATGAAGCCAGCAAGCAAACCGTCATACATTTTATCAGCCTACATATTAAGACCTCCAAATCCCTGTTTATATTTTCAAGCCAAATTTTCATTTAATCAATATATGCCATTTTCTCAATTTCCGGCTAGAAGCGAGTCCGTTTAACTCCTATTTTACTCTCGTAAAAACTCCGTTTATAAAAAAGACATTTGAGCGTCAACAACGCACCCTATAAAGCGCAAATTCCAGAAATATTACAGCGCCTGGCGACAGGCGAGTTACAAAGCGTTCCTACATCCTGTTGTTCCCATACACATGCACCGCTTACACAGTCCTGCCACCCACAACACAAAATATTTCCACAATTCTGTGTAGCATTACATCCCGTTGGTGATGTGAAGTCGGTCACATTTAGACACCCACCACCGCTGCAATTTCCCGTCTGGCATGCGCTGACCGGACAAGCCACCGAACCGCCGCAGGTAGTTGAGCAGCCTGTGCCGGCGGAGCAGGTGCCGGGATATGTGCCCCGATGCGTCCCGTCTACGCAGCAGGCGGCGGTGCTGCATGCGGATGAGCCCGTGCAGGCATTAGCGGAGCAGCCCGTGCGCACAGCGCTCGCGCTTGCGCACTGCGTCAGACAATTCGTGCTATTGCCGCATGTGCCGCCGGAGCAGGTTGTGGTGTAATTGCCGGAACATGCGCAGGCGGCGCCTTGCGCGCAGCCGCCGCAGGCGCTGCCGGAGCAGACGCCGCTATATGAACAGGGATGGGTTGTATCATAACACGCGCTCTGCGTGCCTGTCAGGCAGGCGACAGAACTGCCGCAGGTTGCTGAGCAGCCGGCGCCGGCCGTACAGGTGCCGGGGTACGCGCCCGAATGCGTTCCGTCCACGCAGCAGGCGGCGGTGCTGCATGCGGACGAACCCGAGCAGGCATTGGCGGCGCAGCCCGTGCGCACCGCGCTCGCGCTTGCGCACTGCGTCAGACAATTCGTGCTATTGGCGCAGGCGCCGCCGGAACAGGTTGTGGTATAATTGCCGGAACACGCGCAGGCGGAGCCCTGCGCGCAGCCGCTGCAGGCGCCGCCTGAGCAGGTGCCGCTGTATGAACAAGGGTGGGTCGTATCATAACACGCGCTCTGCGTACCTGTAGGGCAGGCGGCGTCTTGCGCGCAGCCGCCGCAGGCGCTGCCGGAGCAGGTACCGCTGTATGAACAGGGGTGGGTTGTGTCATAACAGGCATTATTCGTGCCGGTCGGGCAGGCGGCAGAACTGCCGCAGGTTGCGGAGCAGCCGGCGCCGGTCGTACAGGTGCCGGGGTACGCGCCCGAATGCGTCCCGTCCACGCAGCAGGCGGCCGTGCTGCACGCCGAAGAGCCAGAGCACGCGTTGGCGGTGCAGCCCGTACGCACGGCGCTCGCGCTTGCGCACTGCGTCAGACAATTCGTGCTATTGCCGCATGTGCCGCCGGAGCAGGTTGTGGTGTAATTCCCGGAGCACGCGCAGGCGGTACCCTGCGCGCAGCCGCCGCAGGCGCTGGCGGAGCAGGTACCGCTATATGAGCAAGGGTGAGTTGTATCATAACACGCGCTCTGCGTGCCTGTCAGGCAGGCGACAGAACTGCCGCAGGTTGCTGAGCAGCCTGCCCCAGCCGCGCAGGTGCCGGGGTAGGCGCCCGAATGCGTACCGTCCACACAACAGGCGGCCGTGCTGCATGCGGACGAGCCCGAACAGGCGTTGGCGGCGCAGCCTGTGCGCACCGCGCTCGCGCTTGCGCACTGCGTCAGACAATTCGTGCTATTGCCGCAGGCGCCGCCGGAGCAGGTTGTCGTGTAATTGCCGGAACACGTATTGCAGCCCGTCTGCGGGCCCGACAGATTACTACAGCCGCTCGCGCCATTAGCATACTTACAGACCGGACAGCAGGCGCCTGCCGCGCCTATCACGTCGACCGCGGCACGCAACTGGGTGAGATGCGAGGCGTTGACCCGCGAGGAGCCGGGCGTAATGCCGCTCCAGGCCGGAGCCGCCGGGACCGTGCTGGGGCACACGCTGTTGAATACCGTATTAATATCGTCCAATTTATCGCGCAGGTTATCAATGTGGATCTTGCGGATGAGCGTGGCTCCGGCGGTGATGACGGAGTCGTCGCCGTTCTCGGTCCAGGCCGCCGCGGAAAAACCATAATCAACACGCTTAAGATTAACCGCCGCGCGCAACTCATCGATATGTACTTTGCGGATTTTGACGCTTGGGTTTAGGACAGGATCTGTCCAGGAAGCGCCGTAAAGCAGCCCGGACGCGGAGATAAAACACCATATCAAGGCGCCCGCAAAGGCCTTGCTGAAATAGTTCCGGCTTTGATCATTCAGACTTTTCATATGCCAATAACACCAGGCGCCTTGATATGAAACCCAGTTGAAGTTTTCCGTCCGCACAGCGGGCTTCCCATACAATTTAACCTATTTCAAGCTTGGCTGCCTTATCTATTTTGCTACATCGTTCACGCCTAGCAGGCGGCGCAGGTCCACTTCGTGCCAGCCGAACGGACCGTAGCGATTCTCCCACAGCACGGCCGCGCTGGTGTTTATCCCCAGCTCACGTTCGGTTTTTGCATCCTGCCGCAGCAGGTTTTCACCTTCCCCGCCCGCAACGCATTTCTCTATCATCTCATCCGGTTTAAAACAGGCCGCCGAACGATTAACATCGCCCAATGCCGTATTGCGGCAGGCGAGGTAGGCTATATAGTTCCCGAAAGAAATATGCTGGAACAGGCAAGCCTGCAATAAACTCTCCTGGACCCCGGCCTCACCGCTCCCGCTCGTCAGCGGCCCGGCGGTAACCTCCGACATCTCTTTAATAGAAGCCGCGCGCATGCCGGCGGCCTTTTGGACGCCGGGCAGGGGATCGGCCTTTACCCCCTCCTGCACGATAAAATGCATGCTGAACGTCAGGTCCTTGAACATAGGATCGCTGAGCAGGGTAAACAACTCGTTCTCCGTCCTGGCCGCGAACGGGGAAAGAACGTCCACGAACACGTCCAGTTGCCGCGGACTGAGCGCGCGGTCAAGCCTTACCGTGGGGGTATAAGTATCGGGCCCCGGCTTTATAACATAACCGTCGGCCGATTTGCCGTAATAAGAATTGAGCAGATCTAAAAAACCGTTCTCTTTCTCAACACCTTTGCCCAGAACATAAAGCGGAAGCGTTCTGGCCCCATGCAGGGCTATCAGGGCTTTCCCTTCCGGAGAGGAAGCTTCCACCTGTGTTACCACGGCGGCCGTATGCTTTTGCTTTAAAGCGTCAAGAAGCGTGGGGGCGCATTCCTTGCAGCCGCTATCCCGCACAACCTGAATGTTGAATTTGACGGGAGGCGGCGCGTTCCCGCAATCCCCTCCGCCGGCCGCCGGTTCGTCCGGAAGAGAAAGCGCGTTCCGGCATGCCTCCGGTTCCGCCTGGCCGCGCTCTTTCATGACGCCGCAGAGCGCCAGGGTGAAGGATTTTTCGCCTCTACCGCCTTTGTATTCCTTCCCGTCGACGTAGATGGTGGGAGAGGCATTAGCGTTGCGCGCTTTGGCGGTCTTAATGCTTTCCGAAAACAATGTTTTCCCCTCGCCCGACGAGACACATACCTCCAGCGCTGCGGGATCCAACCCGGCCTTCACGGCCGCCGGTTTCCAGTCCGAGTTGATCTCGGTATTGCGCGCGAGCGCATAATCCAGCCACTTGCCGGGATAAAGTTTGCGGGCGCAGAGCTGCCGCATATCTTCTTCGGCCTCGCTTGGCCCGTGCATGGAGTTGAACACGCCGGGCTTGCCGTCCGCGCCGGGGGTTTCATCGGCGATATAGGCCAGGCCCAAATCCACGCTGCCGCCAAGCGCCTTTAACGCCGGGAACAGCCCGTTCTCAGCCTGGACGCCGTAGGGACAGTGGCTCATCACATAAAGCTCGACCAGAGCTTTCTTATTATCCGCCGGCTGCGCCGCCGCCACTGAGACCGAAATCAGGAGACACGCTCCCGTTAATATTTTTACTTTACTCATTTTAAATCTCCTGTATTTTATAAGTTAATAATTCCACTTAGTTCATCAAACATTTAACTAATAACCCTTATGGTAATCAAAAGTAACTTGTCAACCGACTAATTACATAGACCCAAGATACAACCCAAGCCGCTGACGAAATTCCACTGCATATCTTCATGACATTAGACATACACCCGAGTTACAATTAAAGGCACCGATACAGGCTGCCCCCTGTGCGCAGCCTGCGCAGGTGCCGCTGCCGGAGCAGACGCCGCTATACAAGCAGGGGTGTTTTGTATCGTAACACTGGTTCTGCGTACCGGTTGGACAGGCGACTGAACTACCGCACGTCGCGGAGCAGCCGCTGCCGGACGTACATGTGCCGGGGTATGTGCCCCGGTGCGTCCCGTCTACGCAACAACTGCCCGTGCTGCATGCGGACGAGCCCGAGCAGGCGTTGGCGGTGCAGCCCGTGAAACTCGCGGTCCCGCTTGCGCACCACGACAGACAAGGCTTGTTAATGATGCAGCCGCCGACATTGCACATTGTGGTGTTAGCGCCGGAGCAGGCGCAGGCGGTACCCTGCGCGCAGCCACCGCAGACGCCGCCGGAACAAGCGCCGCTGTATGAACAAGGGTGGGTAATATCGTAACACGCGCTCTGCGTGCCGGTCGGGCAGGCGACTGAACTGTCGCAAGTTGCGGAGCAGCCTGCCCCGGCAGAGCAGGTGCCGGGGTATGCGCCCGAATGCGTACCGTCCACACAGCAGGCGGCCGTGCTGCATATGGACGAGCCCGAGCAGGCGTTGGCTGTGCAGCCCGTGCGCACGGCGCTCGCACTTGCGCACTCCGTCAGACAATTCGTGCTACTTCCGCAAGTGCCGCCGCTACAGGTCGTTGTGTAATTGCCTGAACACGCGCAGGCAGTATCCTGCGCGCACCCGGCGCACGCGCTGCCGGAGCAAACGCCGCTGTATGAGCAGGGGTGGGTCGTATCATAACACGCGCTCTGCGTGCCGGTCGGGCAGGCGACTGAACTGCCGCAGGTTGCTGAGCAGCCGGCGCCGGCCGTACAGGTGCCGGGGTATGCGCCCGAATGCGTACCGTCCACACAGCAGGCGGCGGTGCTGCACGCGGACGAGCCCGTGCAGGCGTTGGCGGTGCAGCCCGTACGCACGGCGCTCGCGCTTGCGCACTGCGTCAGACAATTCGTGCTATTGCCGCATGTGCCGCCGGAGCAGGTTGTCGTGTAATTGCCGGAACATGCGCAGGCGGCGCCTTGCGCGCAGCCGCCGCAGGCGCTGCCGGAGCAGGCGCCGCTATATGAACAGGGGTGGGTCGTATCATAACACGCGCTCTGCGTGCCTGTCAGGCAGGCGACAGAACTGCCGCAGGTTGCTGAGCAGCCTGCGCCGGCCGTGCATGTGCCGGGGTATGCGCCCGAATGCGTACCGTCCACGCAGCAGGCGGCCGTGCTGCACGCGGACGAGCCGGAGCAGGCGTTGGCGGCGCAGCCCGTACGCACGGCGCTCGCGCTTGCGCACTGCGTCAGACAATTCGTGCTATTGCCGCAGGCGCCGCCGGAGCAGGTCGTGGTATAATTGCCGGAACACGCGCAGGCGGCGCCCTGCGCGCAGCCGGAACAGGCGCTGCCGGAACACGCGCCGCTGTATGAACAGGGGTGGGTCGTATCATAACACGCGCTCTGCGTGCCTGTCAGGCAGGCGACAGAACTGCCGCAGGCAGCGGAGCAGCCTGCCCCAGCCGAGCAGGTGCCGGGGTAGGCGCCCGAATGCGTACCGTCCACGCAGCAGGCGGCCGTGCTGCACGCGGACGAGCCGGAACAGGCGTTGGCGGCGCAGCCCGTGCGCACCGCACTCGCGCTTGCGCACTGCGTCAGACAATTCGTGCTATTACCGCAGGCGCCGCCGGAGCAGGTTGTCGTGTAATTGCCGGAACACGTATTACAGCCCGTCTGCGGGCCTGAAAGATTACTGCATCCGCTCGCACCGTTAGCATACTTACAGACCGAACAGCAGGCGCCGGCCGAGCCTATCACGTCGACCGCGCTGCGCAACTGGGTGAGACGCGAAGCGTTGACCAGCGTAGCGCCGGGGGTAATGCCGCTCCAGGCCGGGGCCGCCGGGACCGTGCTGGGACACACGCTGTTGAACACCGTATTAATATCATCCAATTTGTCGCGCAGGTTATCTATGTGGATCTTGCGGATGGGGGTGGCTCCGGCGGTGATGACGGAGTCGTCGCCGCTCTCAGTCCAGGCCGCCGCTGAAAAACCATAATCCGCGCGCTTAAGATTAACCGCCGCGCGCAGCTCATCGATATGTACTTTGCGGATCTTGACGCTGGGACTGAGGACAGGATCTGTCCAAGAAGCGCCGTGAAGCAGCACGGGCGCGGAGATAAAAGCCCATATCAAGGCGCCCGCAAAGGCCTTGCTGAAATAGTTCCGGCATTGATTATTTAAACTTTCCATATTACCGATAATTTCCGGCTAGGAGCTTGTCCGACATAAGGTTTTTAAGGCGAAATTGTCGGTTTGAAGCCGAGCCGAAGCGACGCGAAACGAGCAGGCTCTAATGAGCCTGTAAGTTGAGCGTCGCAAATACGCAGGCAAAAAACGGCAATTGCAGCCAAAATTCCTTATGTCGGACAGGCTCCTATGGCGCATATACAGCATAATAACCGGCCGGGCTGGTAACCGTGTAGCCTACTTTCAACTCCCCCGTATCCGTTCCGTTCGTTTTTAAACCGAGCTTTCCGGCTACTTCCGTTTTATATACCGGCGCTGTCGTCCCGATTCCGACATTGCCGTTCGTCGAAACGACCAGGCTATATGTTGTGCTTGTTCCTACAGCCAGGATATAAGCTTGCGTATCGGCGCCTCTGACAGACAACCTGGCGTCCGACACCGCGGTCCCGATGCCGACATTTCCGCCCTTAACTACGAATGTGGAGCCGCCAACCGAAAACTCCGCCCCGGCGACAGTGGCCGTCCCGTTAATCACGGTATTCCCGGCGGAATCAACGCTGAAAACAGCGGCGCCGGTACTATTCTGCACTATAAATTGTGTTGTGCCGTCGCTTGAATTTAGCTTCACCGCCGCGTCTTCTGAAAACGCGTAATTCGCAGGACCTAACAGGAATATTCCTAAAATGCTTTCAACAAATATTTTCTTCTTCATAAAACATTCCTCCTAAAATGGCGTAATTAGTCGGGCGCATAGACTGCGTAATAACCGGCCGGGCTCGTAACCGCGTAGTCTACTTTCAACTCCCCCGTATTAGTTCCGTCCGTTTTTAAGCCGAGCTTTCCATCTATTTGCATTTTGTAAACCGGAACCGTCGTTCCGATGCCGACATTGCCGTTTGTCGAAACGACCAGGCTGTATGCCGTGCTGCTTGTCCCCACCGCCAGGTTATACGCCTGGGTATCGGTTCCTCTCACATCCAGCCTCGCTCCGGGGGCCGCTGTCCCAATGCCGGCATTTCCGCCCTTAACGACAAATGTGGAGCCGCTTATTGAAAATTCCGAACCTCTAATTGCCGCGGTCCCGTTAATTACGGTGTTCCCATTGGAATCAGCGCTAAAAACGGCCGCGGCGTCCTTGTTCCGCACTATTATTTTTGTCGACCCGTCATTCGAATTTAATTTCAGCGTATCTTCCGAGAACGCATAATTCAACGAGCATAAAACCAGGTATATTCCTAAAATAACTTTAAGCGCTGTTATTTTTTTCATGATCTTATCTCCGAACCCTTCAAGTAACTCCAAAACGCCCAGTCCGCGTCCCGGTTCTCCTCCGCCATCCTCTCGATCGTCTTAATATCCGCTTCTAATTTCGTATTGTCCGCTTATCCCCCGTACTTAAGATTTACGTTTTTTACCGATCTAATAACCTCAGCTCAAGTTTTCAAGCCGCGCAAGCTGTTTATCGTGGAGTCCGGTCAGCGCCAGCAGGGCCGTCAGCGCGCCGAAAGAGCAGAAAGTCATGTCCCACTGCGTGTCCCATACGTCCCCCTGAGAACCCAGGAAGGCGTCCGCAGCGCTGCCTGTCGCCACCGCAACGCGCCATTCGAAGATCTCGTAGAAGGCGCTGATAGCCATGCAGACGCAGAAAGACAGGAAGAAAAGCCATTTGCCCTTCTTCAGCGCGGAAGTCCGTAGCAGCAGTTCCCGTGTTATCATGGCCGGCACGAAGCCTTGTGCGAAGTGACCCAGCCTGTCATAATGATTGCGGGCGAGGTGGAAATGGTCGCGCAAAGAATTGAACAGCGGAACTTCCGCGTAGGTGTAATGCCCGCCCACGAAAAGGATGCATGCGTGAACGCAGATCAGCGAGTATATGAGCGTGGTGAAGCGGAATTTGCCGCGGGTCGCGAGAAGAATGGCGATGCCGATGAGCGCCGGAAAGACCTCCAGCGCCCAGGTGAACCGGTCATGCGGATCTATAGCGGACCAGGCGAGTACCGCCATGAATGCCGCCAACAGCGCCCAAACTGCTCTGTCGTTACGTTCCATCTCCCCTCCGAATAAATAAAATCATACAAAAAAACTCGCCGGACTGTAAGGAACATCAGGCCGACAACACCGGATATTATGATGTATAGTTCGAATGGACCTCACATTGGAGCCTGTCGCAGGAAGGGGATCCGCCGCGGTTGCTTTGACGGGCCGCTACAGCTATAATATCCTAAATCGGACGCGGCGCAGAGCCGCGCTTGTGAAGAAACATGGAAGACCCACGCATCCGCGCCGAAAAAAGCCGCGCCAGAATCTGGTTCGCGGTCTCGCTGGTATTCATAGTGCCGGCGCTCCTGATGTATAAATTCTTGCCGTCCCGGGCGGACGGACATATCCAGGCTTATCTGTTACTCATGGCGCTCGGGCTTCTCGCCGGACTTATAGCTTCCTTCTACGGCAAGGCCGGATACAGCGATGAGCTCGGCGCGAAGCTGGGGCTCAGGCGCAAGGGCATCCTCCTGATGCACGGCAAGGACAGCGCCTTGCTGGCCGGAGAGGCGGAAGGTCTGCCGGTCGAACTGCACGTGTACAGCGACAGGAGCAGATCAAGCGAGCTTTACGGTTTGAGTTTCAAGTTCAGCGTGCGCAACCCTGGCGGCATCGCTCTGGCTATCTGCGACGAAGGCTTTTTCAACCGCCCTATAGGTTTCTTCCCGCCGGAAGCGGCGCACAAGCCGGAGTGGATGGCGCTGCGCGGGCTGCGCCTGCTGGCCGAGCCGGAGAGCGCGCTGCCCGCCCTATTGGACAAGCTGGAGCCGTTCTCCGCCTTTACGGTGAACAACCAGCATTTCATCCATCTTAAGGGCGGTACGCTTGAGATCAGCATGAAGCGACGCACCTCGGCGTACGGTGAGGAAGAGATCCGCGTACTGCTGACCAAAGCCGCGAAGGCCGCCTTGCTCTTCAACTGACGGCGGCGTCATCGCTTATCCCTTATATACGTTAGTCAACTAGTGATTCCGCTGAAAAACCCCTGCTTACTTTTGATTTTTGTCTTTAAGATTTGGGCGGAGCAGGTGGAGCTGTTTGCGTGAATCAAGTTCCCACTGAACTTCTTCACCCTGCTCCATATTGATGGCGGCTGCCAGCGCCATGGGTATGGCGACATAGAGCCTGACGGGGCGGCCCTTGCTTTTGATGACTTGAACTTTAATTGGATAGGTTATTTGCATTTTATTAGGCTATTATGTATAATATCCCTTATAAGTTGGAACAACAAACCAAACTTAAGGATATTATATAACATGAGCCTGCCGAAATTAGACCTGCAACGCACAATTTTCGAGCCGGAGATATTATTCCCCGGCCTGGGCAAAGCGCCCGGAGCGGAACGCTTCAGTTTCTTCGCCGAGCATATTCTTCCAGAACTTGTGAAGCGGCGCCCAGATATGGAAAAGATGTATTGCCTGGATAACGGGCGGACAGCGGAAGAGCCGGTACGGATGCTTGCGACAACTATCTTGCAGTTTATGGAGCGGACGCCTGACAGGCAGGCGACGGAGGCCTGCAACTTTGATCTGCGCTGGAAACTGGCTTTAGGCATGGATGTTGATGAACCGGCGTTCCACCATACCAGCCTGGTGAAGTTCCGGGAGCGGCTTCTGGCGCATGGTATGGAACGACTGGGTTTTGAAGTTGTGCTTGAAAAAATGCGCGCAGCCGGATACCTGCCTAAACGCAGCCGGCAGCGGCTGGATTCGACGCATATACTTGGAGTGGTGAGCCACATGAGCCGGCTTGAATGCGTGCGTCAGGCGATACGGTTGGCGTTGGAAGAACTGGCGCATGATGAGAAACTGGCGAGGCCAGAGGCCTGGCCAGTGTGGTGGGAGCGCTATGTCGAGAGCCGTGTTGATTATAAAAGTTCCGGCGAGATCATGGGGCAAAAGATGATTCAGGCAGGACAAGACGCGCGGGAAGCGCTGAACTGGATTAACGGACTGCCCGCGAGCCACCGGGACGGGAAAGCCGTGCAGATTTTACGGAGCGTGTTTGAAACGAACTTTGAGGTTAATAAGGATGGGTCGGTAACAAAACGGCGGGCACAGCCTACGGGCGCTATTCAAAACCCGCATAATCCCGATGCGCAGTGGAGCAGCAAAGACGCATTGAAAACAAAGGCCTGGGTGGGGCACAAGGCGCAGGTTGCCGAGACCGTTCAGGCCGAGGCGCGAAAACCCGGCGAGCCGACGAAGAGCGTAATCACGTCTATCGTCACACAGAACGCCAGCGAGAGTGACAAGGCGGGGATGACTGCGGTATTTAACGAGCAGGAACAGCTGGGTTTGGCGAAACCCGAAACGCTTTATGCGGATGGCGGATATGTAGCGGGACCGACCCTGGCCAAGGCCAATGCAGAGTGCCGTGAATTGATGGGGCCGGCGCCGACCTCGCCAGACCGCGGCGTGTACACTGCCAATGCGTTCCAGGTTAATATCGAACAGCGCCATGCGGTATGCCCGACGGGGAAAGCCAGCACCCAATGTGCGCGATTAGTGAAAAAGAAAACCGGCGCGATCACCTATCGGTTTAAATGGTGCGGGCTATGTCAGAGTTGCGCAGTGAAAAAAGTTTGTCTTCATAAGGGTGAGCGTGACCGTGTGCTGCGGGTCAATGAGCATCACATGCTTACACAGGCCCGTCGTAAACTTATGCGCACTGAAGAATTTAAAAAAGATATGCACCACCGCAATGGGATTGAAGGCACGCATAGCGAACTGGTGAGAGGGTATGGTTTGCGTCAGGCGCGGTATCGCGGGAGCAATAAGACCAGATTGCAAAACTACTTTATCGGCGCGGCGTGCAATATAAAACGCTGGTGCCGCCGCGTTACATGGGAGGTACAACAGGCTGCGGATAGTGCTTTAATAGAGAGCAAACCAATTGCGGTACCAGCCTAAAGGCCGATTTTGTCATATTTTTCGTAGTAAACGGCAGTCTAGGGGAAAAAAAGGGAGACCAAGATCCATTTTTGAGGAATTAAAAATCCGGACACTGTTTTACTAAAATCCCGATTTAAAACAGGGGGTTTTTCAGCGGAATCAACTAGTCAGCAACGTCCCCCATCTTCCCTCCATGCTCGTCACCCCTCCACGATACCCGCCGGCAAGGACAACAACCCCCATGTGCTGTATCATGAAAAGGGTGGAGACAATGTTATATTAAAAAAACAGTTGTAGACAAATAAACTGAGCGACCACCAAGTGCGCAAGTTTATTGAGGGGTGACGATGGGTAACCTTTTTGATCCCGCAGGCGGCCGAGGGAACGCAAAAAGGCTACCCGTCGGCAGGACCCCGATTTTGCTAGCCTGCGGTTCACTAGCCCAAAGATAGATTATTGCTGTCAGCGTGCCCGACGACGCCCATGCCCCCGATGCCCCGACTGGGCTTCTCGCGACTCACCAGCCCAAAGATTACTCGGAATGACTCAGTAAAATTAATTATGGACCCCCGACAACAAATCTCGGGGGTGACAGAATAATTGGCTAAACTACTTCCTCGGGATGCTCGGCTCAAAACGGCAAAATGTTATACTTTAGTTCAAGCGCTATGAACACAGGCAAATTTCTCCCCATCACCCCAGAAGAAATAAAGGCCAGGCATTGGGACTACGTCGACATCGTACTCGTCACCGGCGATGCCTACGTCGACCATCCCTCCTTCGCCATGGCCATCATCGGCCGCGTCCTCGAGGCCGCCTGCTACCGCGTAGCCATACTCTCCCAGCCTAAATGGACCTCCGCCGGTGACTTTAAAAAATTCGGCAAGCCCCGCCTCTTCTTCGGCATCTCCGCCGGCAATATGGACTCCATGATAAATAAGTACACCCATAACCGCCGCATCCGCTCCAATGACGATTATTCCCCCGGCGGCCGCGCCGGCCTGCGCCCCGACCGCGCCACCGTCATCTACGCCCAGCGCGCCAGAGAGGCCTATCCCGACGTACCAATCGTGCTCGGCGGCATAGAAGCCTCCATGCGACGCTTCGCCCATTACGATTACTGGTCCGACAAGGTCCGCAAAAGCGTCCTGCTCGATTCCAAGGCCGACCTGCTGGTCTACGGCATGGGCGAAAGGCCCGTGCTGGAGATAGCCTCGCTGCTTCAGGCCGGAACGCAGATAAAAGACATAAGACAAGTGCGCGGCACGGCTTACATTCTGGGCCAAACCGAAGCCAAAACTCTGAACCTCGAAAACGCGGAGATTCTTCCCTCCTTCGAGGAAGCCGCCTGCGACCGTTTTAAATTTTCGAACGCCACCCGCATCATCCATGAAGAAGCCAACCCTTACTGCGCCAAAACACTTGTCCAGTTCTCTGACACCAGGGCCGTCATACAGAACCCGCCCTCCCTGCCGGTGACCAAAGAGGAAATGGACAGGATCTACGGACTGCCGTATTTAAAAAGACAGCATCCGTCGTATAAAGAGCCGGTCCCGGCCTTCGAGCCCGTGAGGGATTCCATCGTCATACACCGCGGCTGCTTCGGCGGCTGCGCTTTCTGCTCGCTCGGCCTTCATCAGGGCAAATTCATCCAGTCCCGCAGCTGCGGCTCGATACTTAAAGAGGCCCAGAAGCTGGTTAACGAGAAGGACGCCACCCGCTTTATCTCGGACCTGGGAGCTCCGTCCGCCAATATGTACGGGATGTCCGGAGCCGACAAGCTCCTCTGTGAAAAGTGCAAAAGGCCCTCATGCCTCCACCCGGCTATCTGCCCGAACCTGAACGCCGACCACAAGCCGCTTCTCGAACTGCTGCGCGAGGTCAGAAAGATAAAAGGCCTCAAAAAAGCTTTCGTGGCTTCGGGGATAAGGATGGACCTGGCTCTTCAATGCGGGGAATACATAAGCGAAATAGCCGCTTTCCACACCAGCGGGCAGCTTAAAGTGGCGCCGGAGCACAGCCAGCCCGGCGTGCTTTCTAAAATGCGCAAGCCCGCGAGCGCCGTGTTCCTGAAATTCGCCGAGCAATTTTTAGCCGCCTCTTCGAAGGCTGGAAAAGAACAGTATCTGGTGCCTTATTTTATCTCAGCGCACCCCGGCGCGACGCTTGAAGACGCGGCTGAGCTGGCGGTTTTCCTGAAAGCCCATCGCTACCGGCCTCTGCAGATAAACGATTTCCTTCCGGCGCCTATGGATATCGCCTCTTCGATGTACTACACCGGGCTTGACCCCTTCACGCTGGAGCCGGTCTATTCCGCTAAAAAAGAGACCGAGCGGCGCATGCACCGTGCGCTGCTCCAATACTTTAAGCCGGAGAACCGGCCGCTGATAATGCAGGTCTTAAAAAAGATAAACCGGATGGATCTGATGAGGAAGATACTAGGGTAGGAACCAGGATTAAGGATTAAGTGATAAGTGGTAAGACTAGATAAGCACGGAGTTTGAACTTACCGCAAGGCTTCGGTCGAAGTATAATAGGAGGGAAGCCGTAATCCAGGCAACGTAGGAATCTGAACACCGGCCCCCGTATCAAGTACGGGACAAGCTTCGCCGGTGAGACCGATCAACTGAAGAATTTAAGTTATTGACCTACGCATAAATAATAGAATTGTTGGAGGCTTGGATTTGAGATGAATGCGAGGCGCGACGAACGAGCATACCGGTTGGTCTGTGAGCGAGGAGCAACGAAGCAGTCGCTCAAAGGCAAGCCTCCCTTTCCCTTCGGGAAAGGGCCGGGCGCTTTTGGGCTGCAACTTCGTCACAAATCGCTTACATAGCCCAGCTATGCCGCGCTCTTTGTTCCTTGTTTCGCTCCAAAATCTCCCGGCCAGCATTTCTATTACTTATGCGTAGGTCAATAACACTTAATCCTTAGTACTTAATCCTTAATCCTGATCCTTATGCCTGCTTTTTATGATGGTGCAGAGCCTTTACCAGCTCTTCGGCGTAAAGGGCGAACTTCTCGGGACCGAAGCCCTTGATATCCTTCAGCTGCTCGGGTGATTTCGGATTAATTAAAGCGGTTTTCTCCAGAATATCGTTACCCAGCACGGCTTCGGGCAGCATATTTCGCCTGTTGGCCGTTTCGAGACGCCACGCTTTCAGTGTTTTGAAGCGCTCTCTTATTCCTTCGAAATTCTGGTGTTTATCGGGGGTGCGGGCGACGCGCTTCGGGAACTCTACTTCCGGCGCTTTGAGCCCGAGCTGTATGGCGTCCTTTATCCAGGGCCCGTGATTGGACAGGACATAGGATGACATTCCTTTAAAAATAGAAATATTCTCCAAAGCCTCTTTAGGCGCCGTGGCAAGACGGAACATCAGGTCTTCGCTGATTATCTTAAAGGGCGGGCGGTTACGCTCTTTTGCGGCCTGCTCGCGGAAGATGTATAGTTCCTTCAGCACGGCCAAGCCCCGGCCGTTCAGCTGACGGGCCTCGCTGATGCGGAAAAATCCGTTAGGGTCGAAAACGCTTTTAGTCGGCTCTAGCGCCGCGACTTGCGCGAACTCGCTTTTTATTTCTTCGAGCTTACCCTTCTTGTTGAGCTCCTCTACGAACATGGCGCGGAGCTTGTGAAGATACAGGACGTCTCCGATGGCGTAATCCAGCATCTCTTTCATCAGCGGGCGGCGTCCCCAATCGGCCTTTTGGAATTTTTTATTAAGCTCGATGCCGATATGCTCTTTGACCATGTTTTCAAGGCCGCAGCGCTTTAGGCCGAGATATTTCGCCGCCAGCATCACGTCGAAGATATTCTCGAATTTACACGGCATGGCGGCCTTGAGCGTCCGGATATCGGACTCGGCCGAATGAAAGATCTTTTCTATATGTTTATTGGCGAAAAGCGGCGCCAGGCCCCCGATATCTACCGCAAGCGAGTCGACAACGGCGTTCAGATGTTCGCTTGCCAGCTGCACCAGGCAGAGCTGCTCTTTATGAACATACATGCTGTTGGATTCCGTGTCTATGGAGAGGTACTTATGGGAGCTCAGCTTGGCGACAAGGGCGTCAAAATCGGGCTGCCTGTCTATAAAGGTGTAGGGCATATAAAATATAATAACATATATCGTGGCCGGCCTTAAGGCCGGCCGCGATAGTGGTTAGTGAATACTGACTGGTGGTTAGTTGCGGTTACTAGCCACTTCCCCATATTATGCGCTACATAATTTTTTACAAACCCTACGGCGTGCTCTCGCAGTTCACCCCCGCTCACGGTCACAAGTCATTGTCCGATTTCGGCTTTCCGAAGGGCGTCTACGCGGCCGGACGCCTTGACGCGGACAGCGAGGGTCTGCTTTTTCTTACTGACGACGGACTATTCCAAAGCCGCATAGCGGAACCGAAGCACAAAACCCCAAAGATCTATTTAGCGCAGGTCGAACGGATCATCACGTCCGACGCCCTCGAAAAATTGTCCAAAGGCCCTGTGCTTAGCGACGGTCCGACCCTGCCGTGCAGGGCCCGCGCAGTTCCCGAACCATCCCTGCCCCCGAGAGATCCGCCCATACGGTTCCGTAAGACCGTGCCGACTTCCTGGGTCGAGGTAGAACTCAAAGAGGGACGCAACCGCCAGGTGCGCCGGATGATGGCCGCCGTGAGCTTTCCGGTGCTGCGGCTCGCCCGGCTGGCGATCGGTCCGCTGACGCTCGAGGGGCTCGCGCCCGGCCAATGGCGCGAACTGACCCTGGATGAACTCAGGAAAATGAAAAAGTAAAATCTAAAATTAAAGGAGCGGGCACCTTTTCCAAAAGGCGACTATGAACACTTCTACCAGGATAGGATTTATAGGTCTCGGGATCATGGGCCGGGCGATGGCTGAAAACCTTTTAAAGGCCGGTTATAACGTGTCGGTCTACAACCGCGACCGTACTAAGGCCGCTCCTTTCGCGGATAAAGGCTGCGCAGTGGCAGCGACGCCGGGAGACTTGGCAAAGATGTGCGATATCGTCTTCACTATGGTCGCCGACCCGGCCGCCATGGACGCGGTGCTGGAAGGCCCCGAAGGCGTTCTTTCATCAGGCTTCGACGGAAACATCCTGGTCAATATGAGCACGGTTTCGGTGGAGTACGCGCAAAAGCTCAAAGACCGCTGTTCTCTCGAAAAGATCAAGTTCATAGATTGTCCCGTCTCAGGGTCCAAGCCGCTGGCAGAAAGCGGAAAGCTTATTATGCTCGCCGGCGGCGACGAGAATACCGTTGAAGAGATAAAGCCGCTCCTTCTGGCCATGGGGAAGGCCGTTATCTACGCCGGCCCCGCGCCGGCTGGGACCGCCCTGAAACTCTGCATGAACCTGATAGTAGCGGGAATCACTTCCGCTTTAGCCGAAAGCGCGACCTTGGCCGGACGACTCGGGATAGACCCGAAGCTCATTTTCTCCGTCCTGTACGAAAGCCCCGCCCTGAACTGCGGCTATTTCAAGATGAAGGAACACAATATACTGAACAAAGAATTTCCCCCGGCCTTCGCCCTGAAGCATATGCTTAAAGACGCCCGCTTCATGCTCGCCGAAGCGTCCGCACGCGGCCAGCGCCTGCCGGTGACCGCAGCAATAGCGGAGCTGATGACCGCAGCTGACAAAGCGGGAGACGGCGAAAGCGACCTGACGGTGATACTAAAAACCCTGGCCGAAGATTACAATAAACCATGATACCCCAAGTTACTATAGCCCTTCATGCCCGGCCCGTGACAGTTCATAGCCGCCTCTGTTTTACCGCCGCCAAGCCTTCCCTCATGTCGCTTTCATAGTCGCTGTATCGGAATTGGGGACTGAAGGACGCTAAGGACAGCTTCTGCGCCGCCGCATTGTTGGCGGCGGCTCCGTATCTATTTGTATAATTAAACAATCTGATTGCAGACGACAAATAAAGGTTGCAGGCCGCAGGTGACAGGTTGCAGGATGAAAAATCGGCATAATTTTCCGCCTGTTACCTATAACCTGCCGCCTGTAACACAGCTAAGGAATCTCGATGGTTTTTTTTAAGGATATGAAGGCCGGGCTTACCCGCAACGTCACTTTTCTCGGCGTCGTGAGCGGCCTCACCGATATCTCCAGCGAAATGTTGTACCCGATAGTGCCGATCTTCCTGACCGGCGTTCTGGGCGCCCCGATGAGCATCGTCGGCTTCATAGAAGGCGTCGCCGAATCCACCGCCAGTTTCCTGAAGATCGCTGGCGGGCTCTGGTCGGACAAGCTCGGAAAACGCAAGCCTTTTGTCGTAGCGGGCTACAGCCTGTCGGCTATCTCGAAACCGGTGCTGGCCCTCGCCTACACCTGGCATTTCGTATTGTTTTCAAGGTTCATCGACCGCGTGGGCAAAGGGCTGAGGACTTCGGCCCGCGACGCGCTGATCGCCAACTCCATAGATAAACAGCACTGGGGCAAGGCCTTCGGCTTCCACAGGGCCATGGACACCGCCGGCGCCACCCTGGGCCCGCTGGCCGCCCTGCTGATGCTGAGCATGATGCCGGTCAGCGCCCCGAACTACCGTCTTATTTTCGCGGCGGCCTTCGTTCCGGCCCTGCTGGGCGTTTTCGTGCTGTTCTATTTCGTACAGGAAGCCGCGAGAGCGAACTCTTCGCAGACCTCGGCGCCCGCCGCCGCGCCACGTACCGCCATGACATCCGATTTTAAGGTCTTCGTCGCCCTCTACGCTATCTTCGCCGTCGGGAATTCCAGCGACGTGTTCCTGATCATGAAAGCCAAAAGCATAGGTTTCACCACCACTCATGTGATCCTAGCCTATACAGGCTATAATCTTGTCTACGCTCTTCTGGCCGCGCCGGCGGGCTGGCTGTCGGACAAGCTGGGCAAGATAAAGACCATGACTTTCGGCTTCCTCGTCTTCGCCGCCGTATACCTGGGCTTCGCCACGGCCGACAAAAGCTGGATGATCTGGGCGCTGTTCGCTCTTTACGGTTTTTACGGCGCTTTCAACGAAGGGATAGCCAAAGCCGTCATTTCGCACCTGAGCGCAGGCGATAACCGCGCCACGGCGATGGGATATTTCCAGGGGACGCTGGGTTTCCTCACTTTCTTCGCCAGCACGATAGCCGGCTTCCTATGGACGAGGTATTCGCCGGCCGCCCCCTTCCTGGTCGGGGCCTGCTGCGCGCTGGTTTCAACATTAGCGCTGGCGATATGGAGCAGAAATAAACAGATCGCATTCTAACGGCAGTTAACAATGATCAGTGGTTAGTGGTTGGCGAATGAGGTGTTTTTATCAAAATCCGGTCATTCATTACCCACTGGTCACTGTCCACTAACCACTAGCCACTTATTATATGCCCACTTTACTTAAAGAAGTCCTGAAGCACGAAGTCTACCCGGCGATGGGCTGCACAGAGCCGGTGGCCGTTGCGTTCTGCGCCGCGAGCGCGGCGGCGCAGCTCGGTAAAGAAAAAATATTGAAAGCGGAGATAAGAACGGACCCGGGCACCTATAAGAACGGTCTGGCCGTCGCCATCCCCAACACCAAGGGAGAAAAAGGCAATATGCTTGCCGCCGCACTCGGCGCGCTGATAAGGAAGCCTGAACTTAAGACCGCGATCTTCCAGGAAGTTCCCTCCGGCATTCTTAAAGACGCCAAGAACCTTATACGGACCGGCAGGATAACCCTGACCCCTGACCACAGCAGGCGCGGCATCTATATAGAGGTGCGGCTTAAGACCGCCAGGCACACGTCCGTCTGCTTGGTCGCGGGAGGACACACCAACGTCGTACTGGTGAAAAAGGACGGAAAGATCATTTTTAAGGGTCGGCCGGTCAAACCCGGGAAGAATCACGCCGCCTACAAAAACATCCTGAAAAAGGCGGATTTCAGACTGCTTTTTAAAGAAGCTGAAAACGCGGACGCGCAGGACCTGGCCTATATTAAGACCGGCATAGAGCTGAATCTTAAGGCGGCAAAAGAGGGCCTGAAACTGAAAAAGGTCGGCTATTATATCGGGGATCTGATAAAAAAAGGGTATTTGAAACGCGACATCCTGTCGACGGCCAAATTAACCGCCTCGGCCGCCACGGACGCGCGCATGGCCGGCGCCACGGTAAAGGTAATGTCCAGCGGAGAATCCGGCAATCAGGGCGTAGTGGCCATACTGGTGCCTTACCTCGTCGGCAAAGCTTTCAAAATAAAAGAGACGAAAGTTTTAAAGAGCATAGCGCTTTCCCACCTGGTGAATTCCTACATAAAGGTCTTCACCGGCGAGCTGGCCCCCATCTGCGGCTGCGCCGTGGCGGCCGGCGTGGGCGCCTCGGTGGCCGTGGTCTACCAGCAGAAAGGGGCGGACCTTAAAGCCGCCGCACTGGCCGTGAACACTGTTATCAGCGATATCGGAGGCATGCTTTGCGACGGGGCCAAGAGTGGCTGCGCCCTCAAGGTGGCGTCTTCGGCCGATTCGGCCATCCGCGCGGCTTACATGGCGATAAACGGCGAAGGCATAACGGAACTGGAAGGCTTCATCGGTTCCACCGCCGAGGAAACCATAAAGAACATAGCCCGCATCTCGACGATGGGAATGGATAAGGTGGACAGGATCATCCTGGATATCATGTCCTCGAAGAAGTTATAAAGTTAGCCGGGTAGGCTATAGAATCAGCTTATTAGGTAAAACGCAGCTGCATACCAAGCTAATAGCCTAATACTCTACAGCCTAAATTGCTTACAACCTATGACCAGCTTATTCTACGTCGTTCATAAAAACCTGGACTATTCTTTGGAAAGAACGGCTGATTTTTTGGCCGTGGAGCGCTGCATCAGCCGCGCGGAAGCCGCCGCCGCTTTTAAAAGAAGCCCCGGCTTTCTGCTTGAGAATGCGGAATTGGGAAAAGCTTCGGCGTTCAACCTTAGAGCCTCAGCTTTCGGCTTTGAAACCCTGCTCCTGCCGCAAAAGAAGCTGAAATATCCCCCTCCTGCGTCCATCCTCTCCAAAATAGAATTCAAGGACGACGGGTTTAACTATTTTTCGAACATTGTCAGGGAACAGCTGCCCTTTGAAGCTATAAAAACGCTGACAGCGGGGGCATTCAGCGTGGAGATACCGCCCAAGAACGAGTCTGAACCTAACGGGGGCCTGATAAGCTCCCTGCGCTCGCGCTATTTCCCCTTCGCCTTGCCCTTCGGAGAAAAGTACGATTCCCCTCAGTTGCGCCCTTCCGGTCATCCCACGGTCACCGTTTTCACGGCGGATATCGTGACCGGGGGACCATCGCCGCTGCGTCTGACCATAAACTGCGACGATCACGATTTTTCATGCCTCAGCGCGAAAAAGACCTTATCAAGCTTCGAGAACTTCCGCCTCCTTCTGGAAGAGCTCTCCGGCCGGGCGGGGAAAGCCGTCAGGAACTCCTTCCTGAACGCTCTCCTGGAAAAGAAAAATCTCAGCGTACTGAGATACCCTTCGTCCGCGGCGTACGAGAACGAGCTTATCTGGCTGCTTACGATCTTACAGTGACCGGCGGCCTCCCGGCGGGCAATATTTAACAATCGAGAACATCGACCTATGGAAAAAGCTGCGAAAGGTAAAAAGTACCTCACTATACACGCCCATTTTTATCAGCCGCCGCGTGAAAACCCCTGGACCGGAGCCATCCCCCCGCAGGATTCGGCTTTCCCCTATAACGACTGGAACGAGCGCATAGCCCGTGAATGCTATATTCCCAACGCCTACGCGCGCATAAACGATTCGCGCGGCCGCGCCGTAGAACTGGTCAACAACTACGAATACCTTAATTTCAACTTCGGACCGACGCTTTTGACCTGGATGGAGAAGCGCTATCCCGCTTATTACGCCAAGCTCATCGGTACCGCCGTCAAAACAAGAGCGGCAAGCGGTCATTCCAACGCCATAGCCCAGGCCTACAATCACAGCATACTCCCGCTCGCCTCGTTCAACGACCGCCTTACGCAGGTCCTCTGGGGGCTGGCCGATTTTGAGAGGCGCTTCGGCTTTAAAGCCGAGGCAATGTGGCTGCCCGAGACCGCGGCCGACGAAAACACTCTCCGGCTGCTGATAGATCAGGGACTGCGCTACGCCATACTATCACCGTACCAGGCTGAAAAGATGCGCCCCCTTGACTCTGAAAAATGGACGGACGTCTCGACGGGTCAGTTCGAGACGCGCCGCCCTTACGTCTGGTTCGACCGCACGCCCGGCGGAGAGCCACTGAGAAACCGCAGCTTGACCCTGTTCTTTTACGACGGGCCGCTTTCGAAAGCCGTAGCTTTCGAGGGCGCGCTCAAAAATTCCGAGAGTTTCGCCGCCCTTCTGGCCGCGAACTTCGATCACGGCGCCGAGCACGACCAGCTTTTAAGCCTGGCCATAGACGGAGAGACCTTCGGCCATCACCATAAATTCGCCGACCTGACGCTTGCCCACGCTTTCCGCCACGCGATAAAGAAACACGGCATAGAAACTACGAATTTCTCCTCATATCTGGACTCCCATCCGGCGGACCACGAAGCCGAGATAAAAAAAGGACCTGACGGCGACGGGACCGCCTGGAGCTGCGCCCACGGCGTTCGCCGCTGGAAAGGCGGCTGCGACTGCGGCTCCGAAGGCGGCGGCCAGACCAACTGGCGCATGCCGCTCCGTGCCGCTCTGAACTGGCTCAGGGACGCGGCGGCGGACATCTACGCGGCGCAGGCCCAGGGAATGTTCAAAGATATCTGGCGTGCAAGGAACGAGTATGCGTCCCTTTTTGCCCAGCCTTCGCGCAGCTGTTCCGAGGCTTTCCTCGCGGAGCACGCCGCCAGACCCCTTACGCCGGAGGAGAAGATAAGGGCGCTGAAACTTCTTGAACTGCAGAAGGACGTAAATTTTATGTTCACCAGCTGCGGCTGGTTTTTTTCCGATATTTCCAGAATAGAGGCGATCCAGAACCTTAAATACGCCGCTAAAGCCTCTGCGACCCTGGATGAGCTGGGATTCAAGAACATTGAAAAAGGCTTCACCGCCATTCTGGAGCTGGCGCCCTCCAATTACCCGGCCAGCGAGAACGGGCGGAAAATATACGAAACCCAGGCGCGCGGACACCTGCCCGCCAGAGAAACTCTGGCAGCCTTTCGGCTCGTAGAAAAGTATCTCTTCGGCCTCTCTCTAACCGGCCCGGGCCATACCCGTTTTACGCTCTTCAAAGAGGAGAAGTCCCTTTCCGGAGAACTCGAAACGGTCACCGGTGAACTGATGGAAGAGAACCATCTGACGCTGGAGAACCGCGCTGTTTCTTTCCTGTACGCGCGGCACGATTCGGAACTTCCGGTCGTCTGGTTCTCCGCGACAGGAACACTGGACGAGTTCCGCAGCCTGGCGCGCTCCTCCTCCTTCGAAGCACTGCGCGCGGGCGCGGACGCCGTTAAAGCCAAAAGCGTTACTTTCGAAGATTTTCCGCCGGAGGACAAATCGGCCATCATCAAGGGTTTCGTGCGCTCGGTACGCCATAAGAACCGGGGTCTGCTCTCAAGGATCGTGCACGACTACCTGTACGTGTTCGATAAGAACCCGAAAATAGGCCTTTCGGAGTTCAGCGAGATAAAATACGAAGTGGAGATATACGCCGCGGAGGTCTTTGAGATACTTTTCGACGAGCTTTCCCTCTCCCGCGACCCGGCGCTGCTGGATAAGATATACGCACAGGCCGAAAACCTGAAGCGCCACCAGCTGGCGATACGATTCGTGGTGCCGCCGCTGAAAGCGGCCGACTGCTCTTTATACGCCCTCAGCGAATCGCTCGCCGCCCCCTCGCCGGAGAACCTGGAGCGCCTGCTGAAACTGCTTAAGACCGCCCGCCACCTCGGACTGCACGACGCGTTCTTTCATCTGCAGAACGGCCTCTCGGAATTGTTCGACGCCGCCGCGGCGAACCCCGCGCGATGGGCTCCTTACGCCCGGGAGATAAGGGACCTCTATGACAATTCCGACATTATTATAGACCGTTTCTCGATAAAACTGGACGAACTTGCGGCGCTGGCAGGAAAATAGAGCCGGACATTAAAAGCGACTGGAACAAATAAACGACAAAGAAGACGAAGTAATGAACAGATAAGGACACTAACCTGAAAGTTTCAGTTGAAACCGTAAAATCGTCGACTTGAGCAGGATCATTTTATTCCGTCTTTCCGGCGAAAGCCGGAATCCAGGCCACGTCGGAATCTGGACACCGGCTTTCGCCGGAGAGACGAACCAACTGAAGTTTCAGGCTAAGCTTTTTTAATGTACCCTTTGTGAACTTAGTCGTTATTAACTTCGTGTTCTTTGTGTTTAATTTGTTCGGATAGTACTCTGGGCTCACTTTGCTATTTAGGGGGCACTGAAAAAGTTTTTGCTCTTTGAAATCTCGTCGTAAAATGGGAAAATATAGGCGTAATACCGCTTAGGAACTGCACGGAATTTGCAGGCAACCCTCAAAAAAACGTGCACTTTATCAGCCAGGAGCCGCCTATGTATCGTCCCAAAGACCGAAAAACGCCGCCATTATTTCCCGAACTTTTCCCGCTCGGCGGGTGCCTGAACGCCGACAACCGCTGGCTAAAGTTGAGCGGCCTTGTGCCTTGGGAACGGCTGGAAGATGTTTACAGCAGGTATTTTTCCGAAGGCATGGGACGTCCGGCAAAAGACAGCAGGCTGATTTGCGGGCTGCTGATAGTGAAACACGACGAAGGATATTCAGACGAGCGGGTGGTTGATGAATATCTTGAAAACCCGTATGTCCAGGCATTTTGCGGCGAAGAGGTTTTTAAGACCCAGGGCGGAATAAATCCCAGTCTGTTGTCAAAGTTGCGCAAACGGCTCGGTTCGGAATTCTTCGCCCGGTTTGAGTGTGAAATTCTCGGCGAGTTGAAAGTGAGCGGCGCTATAAAACCCGGCGAGCACTTGCTGGACGCCACGGTGTTTCCGTCAGATATCACCTACCCCACGGATGCCGGACTTTTGAACAAATGCCGGCAGTGGACGGTAAAAGTAATCCGGGTGATTGAGAAACGGTTCAATCTGAAGGAGAAAGCGCGGACGTATCGCCGGAAAGCGCAGCAGGCATATCTTGGATTTCAGAAGAAGCGCAGGAAAACGAAGCGCGAAATAAACCTGATGCGGGGCAAGCTTCTGAGGTACTTGCGGCGCAATATCGGACAGCTTGAGCAGCTGGCGGTGGAATACGCAGGGAAGCTTAAAGCACATGAGCGGAAATTTTTAAAGGTCCGGCTTGAAACGGTAAAGCGGATATACGAGCAGCAGTTGGAACTGTGGCGCACGAAAGCGCGCAGGGTGAAGGAGCGGATAGTGAGCCTGCACCGTCCGCATATCCGGCCGATAGTGCGCGGCAAAGCCGGACGCGATGTTGAGTTCGGGGCAAAAGCGCTGCTGAGCTGGGTGGATGGATTTTGTTTTCTGGATAAACTGGGATTTGAGGCTTACAACGAGGGTGATTGTCTGGTCGGCAGCCTTGAGAAGTATAAAGAGCGGTTCGGCCATTACCCCGGAAGCTCTACCGGGGATGGGATCTTCGGCAACCGGGTTAACCGGGAAAAACTCAAGGAACTCGGTGTCCGCGGCGGATTCAAGGCGCTTGGCCGTGGCGCCGTAATAAAAGAAAACCGTGTCTGGTACCGACAGCGGCAAAAGAAACGATCGAGCCGGATGGAAGGGATAATCGGACTTGGGAAAAACAGATTTGGTTTGGACCGTGTGAAGTACCGCATAGCCGACGGCGAGGAAATATGGATACGGCTTGGGCTGATGGCGATGAATCTGAGCACAGCCTTGAGGAAGATGGAGGCAAGGGCGGCGGCGTAAAAGTCAAAGGGGCGGTAAAGAAACGAGAGATAATACTTTCCAGATACGGTTTTTGTTGCCCGTAATCTCGGTCCAGACTTTTTCAGTGCCCCCTATTTAACGCCCTTTAATTAAAAAGCGGAAAGGCTTGTAAGCCTTCCCGCTTTATTTTTTATCAGCTGTAAGTCTTAGCAGCCGCTATTTACTCGCCGCGCGCGGCGCGCTCCTGGGCGCCGGTTGAGAATACCCGATAGTCCACGTGGCTGAAGATATTGTCCCGCCACTCTATGTCCTTCAGGTAATTTTCTTCGATGCGGTTGCCCATGATCTGCTCATAGAGCCCTATGAAGCGGTTGGTATGCTCTATAAAGCGCTTGGTGGAATACGTCTTGGCCGTGCCCACGGTCATCAGGAAGGCCCAGTCGGAGGACATTCCGAGCACGACTTCCCTGGCGCACTGGTTAAGCGCCCGCTTAAGGATGCCGTCGGCGTTAGGGAAGCGGTTGGCCATGTTGACCATGCGCTCCACGGCCTTGTGCAGATGCCTGTACATCCAGTCGTTGGACGCGTTCAGCCAGACCTCGTTGTAGCCCTTGTCCCCCCACGAGGACATGGACGGCTGTATCATCTGGTTGTCAGGATGTTTGGCCAGATATTCGCTGGGAGTGATCATCTTTACGGTTTTCTGGTCGTAATGAAGCTTCTTGAAAAGATATTCGAGGAAATCGGGACCCTCGTACCACCAGTGGCCGTAAAGCTCGGCGTCGTACATCGAAACGACGATGGGCTTCCTGCCGAGGAAATGGTTCAGATGCTCGATCTGGCGCTCGCGGTTGAACAGGAAGTTGCCCGCATGGCTGGCCGCCACGTCGCGCGCTTCGGCCGGATTATACGGAGCCTTCTCGTTAAGGCCCACTTTACCGGTGATCCTGTAGTACTTCATGCCTATATTGCGCCTGACCCCGTCCTGATGCAGATAGGGCTTCACGTAATCGTATTCCAGGTCGTAGCCGAGATCGCGGTAGAACTCGCGGTAGCGGTGGTCGCCGGGATAGCCCATTTCCGCGCTCCAGACCTGGTGCGCAGATTCCATGTCGCGGCTGAAAGCGGCCACGCCGGACGGGCAATAGACCGGCGCGTACACGCCGTAGCGCGGCCTGGGACTGCCGTATATTATGCCGTGTGTCTCGAGGAAAAAATATCGTATGCCGTTGGCCTTTAAATAGACCTCATCGCCCGGGTTGTAAGCGCATTCGGCCAGCCAGATGCCCGTGGGGCCGCGGCCGAAGCGGAGATTGTAATCGTCCGTCGCGATCTTTATCTGGGCATAAACCGCTTCCTTTCTTATCTCCAGCGGCAGGAAGCCGTGCGTCGCGCCGCAGGTGATTATCTCCAGCTTGCCCATATCCTGGAATTTTTTGAAACCCTCCAGGATATTGCCGTGGTAATAATCTTCATAAAGTTCTCGGATGCGTTTGAACTTGCGTTCGTACATCTTGGCGACTTCCAGGAACTGGGTATTGCGGTTGCGGACCACTTCCTTTTCCGCGAGCTCCAGGCGCTGGTTGAAATAGCGGCGGAAGCGCTCGCGCAGCAGGTCGTCCGTCATCATATTGCAGAGCGGCGGGGTCAGCGACATGGTCACGCGAAAATCGGTGTTTTCGCCGGAGAGCCGCTCGTATACGTCGAGGAGCGGAAGATACGTCTCGCACATCGCCTCGAAATACCAGTCCTCTTCCAGAAAATCCTCGTATTCGGGATGCCTTATGAAGGGCAGATGCGCGTGCAGAACCAGGGCGAGATAACCTTTTTCTTTATTTTCCATCGGTGTTTTTGGGCAATGTTAGGCCGTTCAGGCTATAGGCTATAGCTCTTACCTGACGGCTACAGCCTATCGGCCTAAACAGCTACTTCGATATTACGAGGTCTTCCTGGTAACAAGGATGTCTATCTGACGGGAGTCGGTCTCGTCTTTGGACAAAGCCTTTATAGGCAGGTCCATGTTGCCGTCCGGCAGCGCGAAGCGCATAGAGAAAGTGCCGTCCGGATTCAAAGTTACCTTGCGGCCTGCGACCGTTACAAAAGCGTCCGGCTCCGTAGCGCCGTAAAGGATGAGCTCGCAATCGGCCACCAGCCAGAACTTCTTTTCCGCGGCGGCCTCGGCCGGTCTGGACAGCGACTGTGAGGAAAGAGAACCGACGCCCCAGGACGCGGCCCTGGAGAAAACTGAGCGGAGCATCTCCCAGCGCTGGGCAAGGGATTTTGCGACCTCGCCCGAACTCTTGCCCGTGTATTCGACGCCCGAGATCTGCAGCAGCTTGTCGAAATCCGCGGAAACGGACATCCATTTCTCGTCCGTAACGTCGGAAACGCGGCTAGAGGGCAGGTTGACGGTATTGGTCTTCACGATGGAGACGAACCGGCCGCCCGGCAGGACAAGCCCCACCTCGCAGCAGTAAGCCCGGTTGCTGTCCTGGACGTTGATGTACCAGCTTCTGGCGTCGATCATCACGGGGATGTCGAAATATTTCTGCTCTCCGCCGGCTTTAGGGCTCACGTCGTAAACGCGGATGATGTGGCGGGCTTTTTCGAACACGTCCTTGCCGTGCTCGCTGGCGAGCTGCGCCTTGGAGTTATCGGTTATCTCCCAATAGATGAACATCCAGTTGGGATCGCGCGGCAAGAGGGCCGCTTCGGTAGTGCCGTACGATTCCGGCAGCGATTTATAGTCCGAATCGGGCTGCTGGTTCTTATTATCCAATTTACCTGAAGACGTCATTGGTTTCTCCTAATTATCCGAGGTAAGGCTGTTTGCATGCGGTCCTGACCCGGTTTTCCCGCTACAGGCGCATCGCTGAACGGCGCGGTCTGAGAAATAGTATATCTAACGGCGCGGCCCTGTAGAAAAGCGTGAATATATGATTACCCCTCTGCATCTATGATTTTATCAAAAATTTCCGTCAATTGGCAAGATTCAGCAGGCGCGCGACCGGCGCGGAGTCGCTGATACCGTAGGCGGCCGCGATAATGGCCCCTGACAGGCCCGTTTTAGCCGGTCCGAAATACAGCTGCCCGCCTTTTTTGAGTATAAGAACCTTGCCCGCGTAAGCTGCCATCAGCGCCAGGTCGTGCGAAACGACGATAACACCCATACCGCCGCAGGCCAGCCGCGTAAGAAGCCCGAAGACCTGTATCTTGTAGTTTATGTCCAGATGCGAAGTCGGTTCGTCCAGCAGAAGAACACAAGGCTCCTGAGCCAGAGCCTGCGCGATCAGCGCCAGCTGACGCTCTCCGCTCGAAAGGGAATTGATGCTCCGGTCCCTCAGCTCAAGTATCCCCACTTCTTTTAAAGAGCCGAGGGCTCGTGAGACGTCGGTGTCGGAATAATCCCGCCACCAAGGAACGCGCGGACTGCGCCCCATGAGAACTATTTCGAGAACGGAAAAATCGTAAGGCAGGTAAAGTTCGCTGGGAACGTATGCCACCAAGCGGGCGAGTTCGACCTTAGAATAGGACCGGACGTCCCGGCCCAGCAGTTCCGCCGAGCCGGTTGAAGGTTCCAGAAAGCCGCTGATAAGCCGCAGAAGCGTGGATTTTCCCGCCCCGTTAGGACCGATCACGGCAAGCACGTCCTTTTCAAGTAGTTCAAAAGCGGCGCCGGCCACAGCCGGAGTACCGTTATACGAGAACGCGAGGTCTTTCGCTTTTATCAAAGTCATGATTTAATAGTAGTAAGGATTAAGTTATAAGTAGTAAGTGAAGAAGAGTAATCCTTAATCCTTAATCCTTAATCCTTAATCCTTAATCCTTAATCCTGTTGTTTCCGCCGGCGGTACTGCGCAGGAGCCAGATAAAGAACGGGGCACCGAACAAGGCAGTGATAACTCCCACCGGTATTTCCACCGGAGCCGCCGCCACGCGCGCCACCGTGTCAGCGAGGATAAGAAACAGCGCGCCGCCCAGGGCCGAAGAGATCAACAAACTCCGATGCGAGGGTCCGAAAAGAAGCCGCAGGACATGCGGCACGATAAGACCCACGAAACCAACCGTACCGGCAAGAGCCACGGAAGCGGCCGTGGCGAGCGAGGCCAGCGCAAAGAATATCAGCCGCACTTTATCCGGGTCCGCCCCCAAATACGCGGCCTTCTCTTCTCCGAGCGAAAAGATGTCCAGATACCTCCACAAGACGGCTCCGCAGGCGACCGAAGCCGCGACTATCGCTCCGGAGATAGCCAACAGCGCGTTATCGGCCGGGAAAAAACCTCCCAGCAAAAAATAAACCAGCGAGAGAGAATGCTCGCGGTAAAGCGTCATGAAAAGCATTATAAGCGCGGTCAGGAACGTGCTGACCGCCACGCCGGACAGCACCAAGTGAGCCACCGAAGCGTACTTTTTAATTTTCGCGAGAGAATAGGTGAAAAAGGTCGCGCAGAAGGCCCCGGCGAATACCGCCAGATAAAAAAGCGGCGAGGACCGGCTGATGCCGAAAGCCGAGCAGAGGACCGCTCCGGCCATCGCTCCGGCTGAGGTGCCGAGTATGTACGGATCGCTGAGAGGATTTTTAAGCAGGCCCTGAAAAACAGCTCCGGAAAATCCAAGCCCGGCCCCGACCACCGCCGCGGCCAATATCCGCGGGAACCGCAGGCCCCAGATTATCTCGGGTCCGGCGTTCCGGACCGCTCCCGCAAAAAGCGCCAGCGCGGCCGCCGCGAAGACCGCCGGTACCAGCCAAAGGATATTCGCGCCCTTATTCGTTTTCATTCTTTTGAAAGTTCAAGCAATGACACCTCAAATCAATATGCGAAATGTGCGTATCAAACAAAGTATTAACAAAAAAACTGCGGCATTATAGTATTCACATCTATGAACAGGATATACAGGATGACCGCGCCTGAACAGATCCTGTCCATCCTGTCTATCCATGTTTATTCTCTTCTTGCTGTTTTTCCTAAGAACTGCGGATCATTACTTTTTCACGGCGGGGTCGGTAAGCCACGCCCTGAGCTTCTTTATTTCTTCCGGCAGACGGGGGCCGGGCCTAGAGAACGCGTCGCGGTCAAGCCCGGTGAAAACCCGCCCGTTCTTCACGGCGCTAAGACCAGCGGCCAGAGGCCTGCGCGCGAAATCGGCCGCGGGACCGGAAAGCAGGATAACTGCGGAAGGATCTTTTTTCACGACAGTCTCCCAGGAGGCCTGGAAATAGCCTTTATTAACCTCGGCGAAGATATTTCTTCCCCCCGCCTTTTCGATAGCGTCCGAAAGAAAGGAGCGGTTGCCGGCGGTCCAGCCGCCCTCGTCCACTTCAAGATAGACAGAAGGCCTGGCCTCGCCAACGGGGCCGCTTTTCAATTCCGCTTTCATTTTTTTTATGACGGCCCCGGCTTCTTTTTTACGGTCAAGTTCCGCCGAGATAAGTTCTATGGTCCGGTAAATGTCCGATACTTGACGCTCTTCCGGCAGTTCGACGACCTTTATCCCGGCGTTCCGCAAGTTCTGAGCCACCGAGGAGCCTTTCCAGTCTCCGGCGAACACAATATCGGGTTTAAGGGAATAGATTTTCTCCAGATTAGGCCGCAGATAATCTCCGACCTTCTCGATCTCACGCGCTCCGGGCGGCCAGTCGCAAAAATTTGAAACACCGGCCAGCTCCGGACCCGCGCCTAACTCGAAGATGATCTCGGTGTAGGAAGGCAGCAGCGAAACCACCCGTTTAGCGCGCGGCGGCGCCGAGGCGCAAAGCAGGAACGCGCAGCCAGCGATAAAAGCGTACGTTTTCATAGATGTTTTCCTCTCCAAATAAAAAAAGCCCGTCCGCGGAGGGTCGGGCTCTGATATTCGCTTTCCCCCACGGAATTCCCGTACCCTGTCAGGGGAACGGGTCCGCGATAGACCGGGCTCAGCCTTTCGGCATTACCGTTGCGGGGCAGCCCCGGATTCTCACCGGGTTCCTTCGCGGAATAACTTATATCTTACAAAAACAGAAGCTATGTGCCAAGCTGCGCACGGCGGACCGTAACAAGACACCTCAGCCGGCCTTCAGCGGGATCCTGGTCCTGACTTGGACCCCCGCCCCATCCAAGTTCCGGATCTCGATATTTATATCGTTACGCATAAGCAGATCGTGGGTTATCATTAGCCCCACGCCTGTACCTTCCTGTTTTCCGGTGACGGCTTTATGGAACAGCTGCGAAAGTATTTCCGGGGGTACGGGCGGACCGTTGCTGGTAACGCCGACCTCAAGAGCGCCGTCCGACTGCCGCATAGAGATCTCGACTATCTTATCACCGGTATTATCTTTTACGGCTTCGACGGCGTTCTTCAGGATATTAAAATAGGCCTGCTGCAGGTCCTGGCGCTGGGCCGTCACGGAGATCTCGCGCGCGTCCGGATAGTTCTGCCGGAACTGGATATTTTTAGCGTCCTTGTGGAAAACGAGAATAGAGAGCAGGCTGCTGAAAAAATCCTTCATCTTTATCTCTTCTTTTTTCCCGTCGGCTGCGCGGCCAAAGCGGGTAATATCGCTCAAAGCCTTCGCCATGTTCACGACAGTTTCCGACAGGTCCGCCAGCGCCGCCCTCTCAGAATCGTCTTTATCGGGCGAAAGCTGCTCCAGCTCGATATACCCGGAAATGGAGGTAAGCGGACCTCTGAGATCGTGCGCTATCCTGTGCGCGAGCAGGCCTATATGGGAATAGGCGTCCAGTTCGCTGAATCTTTTTAGGATGGCCTGCTGATTGCGGTTCTCCTCTTCCTCCTCGAACCTTATTTTCAGCAGGACCATCCTGCCGAGATAGCCGGTGATACCCATATAGCACACGATCGGGGCGGCGAGGACGGCGAACATGAGCGGATTCGCGTAGATCGTTCTTGCCAGCTCGAATTTCACGTTGAGAAGACCGTAAGCTTCGCCCAGAACAACGCCGAGATAGCTGGCGAGGGCGGCATAAATGGTAAGCGAAAAAGTGACGCCGCAGGCCACTTCCGACGCCAGAATGGCGAAATACAGGCAGTTCAGCGGGGAAATGACCCCGCCGGTAAAATGCGTGAGGAAAGTGATCACGCCCACGCCGATCAAACTCTGTATGGCGATGCCCGGCTGAGGGTTTTCGCCGTAGCGTCTGAAGAAAAAATAGAAAGTAAAATAGACCGCCGATGCGATGAACAGGACCGGGATAAGCCTTCTATCGAAAGGGCAAGTCTCTGCCAGCCGCAAAGCAAGCGCCGCGAACAGACAGATGACTCCGGTAATAAGGGAGCGATTGGTGATGTAATCTTTTCTTAAAGAATTGGAATACGTCATAATTATTTCGCCTTCCGCCCGCCCGGTATGCGCGACGGCCCCGGTCCCAGGAGCGCGTCCGCTAGCTTACGGAGGTCTCCGGCGAACTTTGTTTTCAGCAATTTATCCGGCCTGCCGAGCGCCTTTTCAAGGCCGGGGTCATAGCGCAGGCGTCCGGCCCGGTTCTTGGCATGGATGGCGGCGGTCCCGCTCATGTTCTCGATAACGCCCAGCACGGGGACTTTCAGGTCCCGATATAGTTCCAGCGAGCGTTCCAGCACCGAATGCGCGAGCACGGAAGGTGTCGTGACCGCCAGGATCTCGGTCCGCGGCAGCAGTCTGATAACGTCCAAAGCCGCGTCGTTGATGCCCGGGGGCATGTCAATCACCAGGTGATCCAGTTCCCCCCACTGCGTTATGGCCAGCAGTTCGATGATGGCGTCCGAAATATTGGCGCCGCGCAGAGGGACGGCCTTGTTCTTCGAGAAGAACGACACGGACATGAATTTCACACCCGAGACCACGGGCGGCTCTAGCCCCATCTCTTCTTTAGGGAAAAGTCCGCCGGCCCCCAGCACCACGTGGTCCGAGGCGCCGGCCAGGTCCAGGTCCAGCAGGCCGGTCCTGAAGCCCTTTTCGGCCAGCAGCAGCGCGAGGGTCGAAGCCGTCACGCTCTTGCCGATGCCGCCCTTCCAGCCGGTGACGGCGATAGTCCTTTTAATCTTTGAAAGCCTGGTACCTATGACGGAGGGCCTGGGATCGAGGCTCGCCCCGCACTTTGGCCCATTTTGGAAAAAGCGCGGGGTCATCGTCCACCCTTTATATGTTTTATCGAGACGCCCCGGCCGGCCGTGATGTCGAAATCCGGGCTCTTACAGGCGGGACATTTGAGGAAGGTATGGGCCATCTCCGGGATGAAGTGAATGTTTTCCGATTCATCGTCGGTCTTTTTCAGGACCTTTAGCGTGAACACTTTGGAGCAGGCCTTGCATTTGAAAGCCGCCGGCTCTTTCAGTATCCTAAACCTGCACGACGAAAGCCCCTTGAAAGAAGTCTTCACTAGTTCCTTCAGCGCGAAAGAGAATATTTCCCTGTCTATAGCCTGGAGCTCGCCGAGAGACACCCCGACTTCGGAAACGGAACGCAGCTTTTCCTGCGCGGCATATTCCGCCGCCTTCCGTATCACCGATTCGGCCAGCGCCCATTCATGCATATATTAATAGTATAAAATGACCTGATATATTTTACACACGTAGCCTGGAGATTAAACACAAAGGTCACTAAGTTTATTTACAGAAAGGTCACAAAGTTGATGTAATTAATCCTTTGTGAACTTATTCGTTCTATACTTCGTATCCTTTGTGGTTGATCCGTCCCTTGTGAGTCTTCACATTTTTGCCGTCGGTTCTAGCCCATTCCGGGGAGATTAAGCCCGCTCATCTGGCTCATCTTGGACGCGGCCGTTTTTTGCGACTGCTTGATGGCGCGGTTCACTGTTTCCACTATTGAGGCCTCGAGTTTAGCCTTGTCGACGGCAGCCAGATCGGATTTTATCGACACGCTCTTGATCTCCTGTGAACCGGTTATCCCTATCTTCACGTAATTGTCCTCGCTCTCAAGCGTGACTGAGTCGAGCTCTTTTTTTATCGCGTCCATCTTCTTTTTCATTTCCCAAAGTTCTTTCATTTTGTCCAGCATAGTTCTCCTTAAAGTAAGTGATAAGTTGTAAGGGGTAAGGATTAAGCACTAAGCAACAAGTGGGGAGTAATCCTTAATCCTTAATCCTTAATCCTTAATCCTTAATCCTTAATCCTTAATCCTTAATCCTTAATCCTTAATCCTTCTTCCCCCTTGAGCGCCAAGTCGCCGCGGCGCAGGCGTGAATTTTTATAGCCGTACATAAAGTATACGACAAGCCCTATGATAAGCCACACGAAGAATCTCAGCCAGGTGATCTTATCAAGCCCGAACATCAGAAAAATGCAGAAGCCTATTCCAAGCACCGGCGTGACAAAACCTCCCGGCGCCCTGAACGGCCTGACGCGATGCGGGTCCTTTATCCGCAAAATAATTACGCCCGCGCAAACGAGCACGAAAGCGAAAAGCGTGCCGATATTGCATAGATTCGCCATCTCGTCGATATTGCATAAAGCCCCGAGAATTCCGACGACAATCCCGGTCCAGATGGTGGTGATGTACGGGGTCTTGTACTTGCTGTGTATCTTGGCGAAATAGGGCGGCAGCAACCCATCGCGGCTCATGGAAAAGAAGATTCTCGGCTGCCCCATCTGGAAGACGAGCAGGACAGCCGTGTGCGCCACTACGGAACCCAGGGATACGATGACGATGATCCATCTGGCAGCGTGGTTATAATCCAGCCCGGCGATCAGAGGTTCGGCGATCTTGTTCTTTAATTCCAGGAAAGGCATCATGCCGGTAAGAGCCACGGTTACCAGTATATACACAAGGGTACAGATGACCAGCGAGCCGATGATGCCGATAGGCATATCCCTTTTGGGATCACGGGTCTCTTCCGCGACGGTGGAAACCGCGTCGAAGCCGATATAGGCGAAGAAAATGGTGGCAGCTCCGACCTGGATGCCTTTCCAGCCGCCCGGCGCGAACGGCGTCCAGTTGTGTCTGTCGAAATAATAAAAACCGACGCCCACAAAAAGGGCCAGCACGGCGAGCTTTATAATGACGAGGAAATCGTTGAACCTGGAACTTTTCCTTACTCCGACCACAAGCAGCGCCGTCAGAGCCAGCACGATAAGCACCGCCGGCAGATTAAAGATCAGTGGAATGTTGAAGAAATGCGGCACCGTTGTCAGGTCAAAACCCTTCTGTATAAATGTCCTGTAATCGAGCCGCAGCCAGAGCGGGATATTGATGCCGAACGCGCTATTCAGAAAATCGTTAAAATAGCCCGACCAGCTGATGGCGACCGCCACATTGCCGATGGCGTATTCGATGATAAGGTCCCAGCCTATTATCCAGGCGACGAGCTCGCCCATAGTGGCGTAGGCGTAGGTGTAGGCGCTGCCGGAGATCGGCACCATGGCTGACAGTTCCGCGTAGCAAAGCGCCGTAAAACCGCAGGCGATGGCGGTCAGAATAAAGGAAATAATGAGTGCGGGACCGGCAGGGTAGCCGCTGGAAGCGCCGACCGCCGCTTCGCCCACCATGGCGAAAATGCCGGCGCCTATGATAGCGCCTATGCCTATCATCGTGACGTCGAAAGCTCCGAGGACCCTGACCAGCTTATGGCCCTTTTCGTGCGACTCGGCCATTATCTCGTCGACAGATTTGACCTGGAAAATTGACATTGCGTCTCCTAATTTTTATCGTAAATCGCAAATCGTCAATCGTAAATATTTTTTAAGGAACTCCTACCCGCGATTACCGATTTACGATTCACTATTTACGTCTTACTGCATATTGTTAAAATATTCTATCAAAATTAGAGCGGCTTCTTTGACCGCCGGGGTAAGGCCTTCCTCGTATTCCATAGAGGCAGGTTGCACGCCGAGCGCGACCAGTTCCGCGCCGGTATCTTCTTTGACGATGGAAAAAGTGACGCTGAGCGGGAAGCTGTGGGTTGAGATCACCGTCTGCTGATTGATCAGGTCCAGCGGTATTATCCTGATCTCCCCCGGCTGCCCCCCGAAATGCGCCGCGTCGAGCAGAATTATTTTTTCAGGTTTAAGATCAATGGCTTTCTGCGCGATATTCTCCGGAGTGGTGTAGGCGTTGATGACGCTGTTCCCTGGGTCTTTAAATCTCACCTGTTCCCCCACAAAAGGCCCCACCCCATCGTCTCCTCTAAGAGGATTCCCGATAGTAATTAACAGCGTCCTCCCTTTGGGAGCGATAGCTGTTTTTATCTCGTCAGTAAGGAAATTGGTCATATTTGCTCAACCTGCACGATTTTGGAATAAAATCGGTTCAAGATATTAAACCCGGTTTTGATGTCTATCTTTAAATCACAATCTTGCGCCATATCAGCGAAGCTTTTTTTCCATCCGACAGGCGCGGGCTCAAGAACATCAGGTATTTCGTGGCTTTTCCTGCGGCCGAATACAGCTTTTAGCGCGGCTCCTGTCTTGCGGAGTGCCAACTTGCCTTCCCGGATAAGCAGTACCATATCCACCAGATCCCTTACGCGGGAATTAGGCACAGAGCGCGGCATTGTGTAAGCATGCAGTTTCTCAGCGAACTGCACTTCCCTCGGAATTATATGGAACAAAGAGGATTTAATGCCCGCGAACGCAAGGAATTTATTTTCAACCGCGGCCTCAAATTCCTCCGGCACGTAGTCCCCCACCGCCGCATCCACATGGAAGGATACGAACAGCCGGTCATCTACCAGCGCCCGCACCGGATACCTGGCGCCGCCATAGAGGGGACCGTCTAATTCCATTTGGACTCCGCCGACCTGAAATACAAAAAAATCCCCCATATCTATCTGAACCGATTTAGCCAGTAGCCGCTGAATGTAATCTGTCTGATTTTCACCACCGGTTGTCGGAACCCCGCGGAACCCCAGGTCGATGTCCTGCGTGGCGCGGGCATTATGGATACGTAATTCCATGGCGTAGCCGCCTTTTAAGATCCACGGCGAGGCCTTCTCCGCAAAAACCCGGGCCAGAAAACGGTTAAAAGCCACGATCCGGCGAACACGCTGTAAATTCAGATCGGATTTAGCGGCATGCGTCTTTAGCCTGTGCTCCAGCGCCTTGCGGAAATCTTCGGCTGATTTGTATGATTTGGGATCAGTCATGTTTCATGGATGACACCATATCCGCTTCGTCCGGCGTCATAAGACCTTTCCTTACCGCCTGTTTGGCGGCTAGTTTTATCTCTTCGGAGTCCAGAAGCTGCGCGGCAAACATATCTTGAAGCGTTTTCGCCGGTGTAGTGATAAAATAGCCCTGTTGTTTGCTTATTTCAGATGCTTTGAGGCCTGCACGATGAATAACGATCCCTTTAGGCGGAGGATAGAACTTACGAAATTTAGCCGGAACCGTCATATGCAGTTTTGCCGGATTAGCGTCAGTAATTTCATACAGCGAAAGCGCCGTCTGATGGGAGTATACACCTTGAATATTCCCTTTCCGGTCAGTTGACCATAGCGACCAGACTACAAGGTCGGGGCGGTCCGGCGGCGGGAAGTTGGCGAGGCGGTATATCCTGTGCTTCTCGTGTATCCAATTGCCTGCCTTAGTATGGAAATAGGCTGAACTACGTGCGTATCCGGCTTTGCGCGCCTGCTGATAGGTGAAATATCCCTGCTGTGATATCGCCACCTCAAAAAGTTTCTTTTCCGCTCTCTTATCTTTAGCCATACATTAAATGCCAAGTTACTAAGCATATTATGCATCATCCCGCCCAATTTGGCAAGGGGTATATAAAGCTCTAATCCTTTTGTCCCTATAACTTAAAAAGCAGGAACCTTTTCCTGAGTGGCGAGGCGCTTATCAAAATTGGTGATGGCGGTTCCCGCCTGAGGTGATGCTGGTTTTTAATCTGCACGATAAGAGTATCCCGTGACCAGGCTTGCTGGACGGCCTCACAGGCATACCATTCCCGAACCGCAGGATCCGGGACCTTGGTCAGCAGCGTGACAATATGGAACCAAGGTAATTGGTCAGCAGACTGCTGACCAATTGTACTTTCCGGGCACTCTTGGGCGAAAAGCGCATGTATTTGAGATTTGAAGTGGATAGTCCCTTCATCTCAGGAAAAGCGGATTGAAGATCGGCGGACAGCCGTTCAATCACTTTAGCTCCCCATCCCTGACGGCTTTGGCGATCCAGAATATCGCGTCCGATGTCGTGGTAGAGGCGGAGTTGCTCCTCATTGGCTACAAGGACCACCCGTTGCCGGGCGCCTGATATCCGCCGCTTCAGACTGATGAGCCAGTCGGCGTAGTCGGCGGGAAGAACGAGAGCGTTCTTGCTCATAGCGAGAACCTCCCTGCTCCCATCTTCTCGTCATAATGGCGGCGTATCTTATGCCCTTCAAAAATAGCCGTAAATTTGTCCATATTCGCCTCCGAGAACACAGCGCTTTCCATTATTAAAGCTGATCGAGGTCTAATTTTGCTAAAGAGTAACCGGTCCCATCAGAAGCTTTATAATGGTCTACTATCTGCACCCAGGAAATTTTTCCACTTTGCATGGTTTTTAAGACACGCTCTATTTTCTCACTTTCATTCGTGGTGTAGCTTGTCATGGAGCCTTCTATTGAAGTGCTAAACACTTTCTGGATATCGGCTCGGGCGCGGTTGTCCGCGGTTTCGCGCCTTAAAGACTCATCGTTGATAGTTGCGGGAGCGATTCCTACTCCATAAAACACGTGCTTGCCGCTGTTATTAAAGGCACCAGCGCCCTTAACAGTCCATTCGGGAGCGCCTTTATTTTTTTGAGACGTTGCACAGGCAGTGACAAGAAATAGAGCAAAACCTAACGCTAAGTATTTTTTCATAAGTCCCTACATTTGGTTAACTATAGAACTTTTAAAGGGTTTCTACATGGATTACTGCTATTTATACAATAAAAGGCCGTTTTGGCGCACCTAATTATTCGCTAAATTGATCTACTTATATCGCCCTAACACTCGGCCTGTTTGGTTGGAGCAGACCGGGGTCTGGCGGCCTTGCAGTTCGGCGCTCATCTCACCGGCCACATAAGCGCAAAGTTCGGTATCAGTAACCACCCCGTCATTGTTGCCATAGGGTGGTTTATCGGCATAACCCTTGAGTCCAAGCAGTAGATAATATGTGAAGTAACCATGGCTTACCTTTGGAAATTCAAAACTGGCTTGGTTCTCTCTGGAGCCTGAAAACACAAAAGCCCTCTGCTGATTAAACTTTGCGGCTACGGCCAATCCCCGGTGAGCCATTGCGTATTGCTCCGGAGTCCTGCCATGCTGGCCGGAGAAGCAGGAGTCCAGTAGAATAACCACATTTTTGGCTTTGGACCCCTCCATATCGGCAATCAGGTCGTTAAGGTTTATAAGCGTTCCCTTGCCCAAAGTGGGGTCTAAATCCCCGTCATATGGCACTATAAATGGCGGACCATCGCGCGGATTATCAGGGTCCGGGACACCATTGCCGGCAAAATAAAATACGATAGTGTCAAAATCCTTCTTTGCCAACCAGTTTTTAACAGCGGCCTCTATTGTGGCTTTACTAGCCTCGTCATCTTTAAGGATTTTAATATTTTCCGCTGGAATCCCCATCACGCCGCTTAAATAGTCTTTAACAGTTTCAGCGTCCTGTGCTGGGTATTGCAAGCTATTTACCCTCTTATATTTTCCGACACCCACTACAATAGCTCCGGCCTTCGTTAATTTCCCGGAGTTTGCAAGCGGCACAGGCAGGAGTTGCTCCGGTTCTTTTTTCTTCTCGATGTCTTTCGGTTGGAAAACAACCACAACGTCTTCCACTTTGCGGGCGTTAAAGCCGGACGCCTCCGTAACTTTTATGCTGAAATGCGGGGCGGCACTGGGCATTGTTTCCGGTATGAGTGCGCTTAACACTCTTCTTTGTTCCGAACCCGGCTCGATATCCCCCACCACCACATCACCGAAAAGGGTCTGCACTGCCTTATTACCGGTGATTTCAACCTTAACACCTTTGGCCGTCTGACCGCCGGTGTTGCGGATAGCTATCTTTACATTTAAAGTTTCCCCCGGCTGGTATAGGCCGTCGCCGTTAATATCTCCGTCCGCAAGTATGGCCTGGTCGAAGTCAAGCGACGGCGGGCTTTTCCCCTCAATAACAAGACCGCCGGCGGTAGCGGTAGCGGGTATCGGGCCGGGCAAAGCCGGCAAAGCCGAAAGTAAAGATGCCGTATCAAATTCGGCAAATACCGGCTCAATAGCGTTGGTGTAAAAGCCCTTGAAGTCCAGTTTTACCTCCTGCTCGCGCGCGAATCTTGGGCGAGCCTCTTTAAAACTGAAATAAAGCGGGAGGCGCCCTTCAACGGAATACTCTTTATCTATTTTGAAAAGAGCCGAAACCTTTCGGGACTCTCCGGGTTTAAGCGTTCTAAAATTGGCGTTGCCGGAATCAATCACTGTTATTTTGGGATCTTTAGATACCAACTCAAAATTCGCATTACGCGCCTCGCTTAATCCGGCATTGATGACAAAACCTGTAAGCTCAATAGTTTCTCCCGCCTCTATCATACCGTTGCCGTTGCCCTCGGAGCGTCCGGTAAAGTTTTCGCTGAAGGTATAGCGCGCCATGGCCAGGTACGGCGGAGACATCCCTTTAAGACGAACACTCACCGCGCCGGCTTCAGGATTAAACCCCCGAGCCTCCGTAGCCTCCAGCCTGAAAACCAATGGACCTGTTTCAGACTCGTCAGCCGCCTTAACAGGAATCTTTATCTCTGTTTTAGCACCCGGATCTATCAGTGGCACTTGGGCGCTGTAAAAACCGCCCTCAAGATTAGCTTTAGCTTTTACGGGAGCAACAGGGGCCACGGTCAACCATATGCCGGTGGCCCTGCCGCGCCCTTCGTTTGAAACCGTAACCACTATATTACCGCTTTCATTTGGGGAAAGAACGCCGTCCCCGTCAGTGTCTTCAATCCGACCCTTAAGAACCAATTGCGGCTGGTACGCATATTTATCTATCGCGTCCTGAGCCTGAGCGTAATATTGCTCTTTAGGGCCGATATCCTGCCATAGGGCAACGGCCTTGTCTCTCATATTGCGGGCCATATATTTTTCGCCGGCCGCATAATCGCCGCGCGGGCCGAAGGTCCAGCTTATAGCAAAGCGCATGGGACTCTGACTTTCTTCCATCCTTTGAGAGGATATGTCATAACCGAAGTCCATATCAAAAGAGTCCCAGTTAAGGCCAAGGCCCATAGCAAAGTTGGTCCCCTCGTCTTTTTTATCAACACCGGCGCGCACGGACACAAGCGGTATATTAGGGAACCACTCCGCCCCGAGAGAGTAGTTTGTGTCTACAGCAGACTTTGAGTAGCCTAAGCCCCAAACCACTTTCTGCCCAGGCCACGGTTTAATTTTGCGGGTATATCCCAACTTGAATTCTGTGGGCACAGGTTCCGTGGTCTCATAATATTTAAGTCCATTACCCTGATTTACTATCGCAACACCCAGAGTGTATTTATCATCAAGAGCGCGGTAAACAAGGCCAAAATCGTTAAGCATGGCGCCGGCTTTATAAGTATCGGCCAACGTGCTTGAGAGATATTTGATATTTCCGCCGGCAAAAAACTTTTCGCCTATGTTGCGGCCCCAGCCGAGGGACACAAGCTTATTGCTTTCAAGCTGGATATTGCGGGTGGTTCCGTCCAATTCCTCAATATCTTCGGAACCGGTGCCATAATTGAGATAAGACAGGCTAAAAGCGCCCAGCTTGCGGTAAGGGATTACGGCGGAAACGAAATTATACTGGCTGTCTTTTACCGCCCCGGACCAATGCGCCAGGTAGGCTGACGGATTTACAGCATAACCCAGTTCCCAAGGCTGGCTGACCGCGTCCGTAAAATTCAGGGTGGAAAGAATCCCGCCCATTGAGTATTGCCGTATGTTGGGTTGCGCGTCGAGCAAAAATAAAGCCGTAGGCTCAGTCGCTTGGAGGACTTGCCCAAAGAAGACAATAAAAACCGGTAATATTATAAGCCGTTTCATTTAAACCATCTGAAATCTATCTAACCACTACCACCCGTTTGCTTTGGTTTATTCCGCCGCCTTCTATTTTTATGGTGTACACGCCGCTGGAGACTTTGGCCCCGCCATCGTCGCGACCGTCCCACTGGACAAGGTTAAGGCCAACGCTTGATGTGCCACGGTAAAGCTCTTTAACCTTGCGGCCCACATTATTGTAAACCGTAACCGTTATCGTAACCGGGGACGGAGTATTGAAAGCCACATTGGTTTTTTCATTCTGCCCCGGCTTGAATACGCCGTGATAAATCTTAACGTCCTGCGCCGCAGGCAAGTCAGTGCCGATGGAAACCAAACCCCCAGTGTCATTAGCAGGCGTACCGGAAGCAAGGCCGTTATAAATATCAAAAGCCTCAAACCGATAAGAATAATCCCCCGATCCAAGAACTTTAGAGTAATCACAAATAACACCGGCAACATATCCTGTGCCGGAACAGTTCATTAAAAAGGGGCTGCCGGAAATCTGTGCCCCGTCTTTCTTGACATAAAGCTTGGGATATCCGGCTGCCGGGGCGTCATTATCGGCATCTGAATATTTTACCCGGAAAACAGAAGGCACATCAGAACTCGCGCTTTTAGGATAGACCCCGTCATTTAGATAGTTTGTCTCACCGGTCCAAGAAAAGCTTGGCAATTGGTTACTTACATCCGGCGCGTCAATCTCCGTGGTGGGCGAGCCGCCGACATTTGTGCTGACGGCGTCCTGTGCCTCAAAATAGTAGGTATAGTTTGTCCCAGGCGTCAGGGTTTTAGTGTAGGAATAGATAGCCCCTGTAGCATAAGCCCCGGAAACATAATTCATTGGAAATGGACTGCCGGTTATTTCTGCCCCGCCTTGTTTTATATGTAATTTGGGATATCCAGTGTTCGGTGCTTGATTGTCGCCATCTGAGTATTTCAATCGATAAATAAAGCTGGTGTTCCTGTCCCCGGACGCGGGCCATAAGCCACCCGACTCATAATTAACCTCCCCGGTCCAATTTAGCAATGCCTTAAAAACATCCGGGGCATCTATTGGAGTTAATGGCGTCCCTGTAGCTACTGCATTATAAGCATTCTGCGCCTCAAAGTAATATGTATAATCAGTCCCTGTTGACACAAGCACTTTGGAATAGCTATAAATCGCCCCAGTAGTATAGTCTCCTGAGACAAAAGTCATGGCAAAGGGGCTGCCGGATATTTCGGTTCCACCTTTTTTTATATGAAGTTTCGGATAAGTGGAAGCAGGAGGATATCCGTCAACGTCACTGTATTTAACATTAAAAACAAAAGAATCAGCTGTTGTCCCGGCACGTGGACTTAAGCCGCCGGAATAATAATTTACCTCCCCAGTCCAATTTAAAACAGGCGGGCGACTTAAAACTTGTGGACCAGTATTCTCATTTGTATTAGTAGTTCCATAATCCCCATAAGAATTCCAATCCACACTCATAAAATAAGAATAACTACCCGGTGTTAATGTTGCGATATACCTATATACCGAATAACAACTATCATTTATATCTTTGCTAACCCAACTCATAGGGCTGGCCACTATTTCCACTCCAGATTGTTTGATGTGTATCTCGCGGTTTCCTAACTGAATAGCTGATCCACCACACGCATACACCAAAACATCAAAAACAAATGGGGTGTAGTTATAACCCAAAGAAGGAGTCACTGTTGGTGAGCATATATCCCCACCATTGCAATCTGCCATCAGATTAACAGGGAAAGACAAGATTATCCCCAATAGAAACATAGAGATAATGGCAAACAAATTTCTATAGCTAAACTTAACCATCAATCTCGTCATTTCAACACCATATTTGCGTTTATTCCTGTTCAGCCTGAATCAGTTTGGTTTTGATTTTAGCCCACTCTTTCTCAAATGAGATAAAGTGAAATCCCACATCTTTACTCTTTATATAGCTCTCGCTATCATCCGGCGCGATAAATAAAACCTCAAAAATACTTGGGGTTATTACCTGGTTATTCTCGGAAATTGCACTTAAAAGAAATTCGAATTTGCGTTTAAAAGTGCCGCGCGCTGCACGCGCAATGATTTTATCAGTAACACCTTTCCACCACTCCAGAGAGTTTTCCTTAACTTTTTTGTAATTACTTACTTGATAATCCGTCAAAGATCCGCCATCCGTTTTAAGTTCTATGATAATAATTTTTTGTTTGGATTTCGATATCGCTAAATAATCCATATTGCTGCACCTATGAGAGTTAGCAACATACAAAAGCGGAAATTCTGGAACAATTACGTTAAAGTCATCACAAAACTTTTCTTTTAAAATATCTTTTAAGAAATGGTTTATGAATATATCAGCCCGCCGCTCGAACTGATATTTAGGGTAGTTTTTATTATTTTCTAATAATTTAAAAAGTTCTGAAAACCATAATTTGCCTTCATTCCGCATATGTTTCTCCAAATAGGTGCATTTTTAATCTTTCAGGAATCATTCAAACTCCTGTTATTTCCCCAGCCACCCTCCGTGCTTCTTCCAGTGATAACCCGTGGCCATACGGTTCTTCACCTTTAAGATGCCTAACCAGCGCCCCCTTGCTTCGGCTGGGATAGTCCGTATTCCCAATTAGTTTCTTGCGTTTTAGTTTCCGGCATTCGGAACATTCGTACTGTGGCATTATAATGCCTCCCTTAACGTTGCTGACTTTCTTACTTATTTCCTCTTCACCTCGTAGACTATCACTTGTGCGGTCCAGTCGGAGCGGTTGAATTTGGACAGCTTTGCTACCAGATCTTTCAGGCCGCCCATGGAATAGCTTATAAAGCCGCCGTTTTTTTCTTCTTTCAGGGTGTCAAGCAGAACCAGCGGCTGGATTTTGGTGGCTATCACATGCAGAATCTCGCCGGTTTCGAAGCGGCCCTGCGGGAGCACGGCTTTAAGCTGGAAAGGAAGATCGTCCGGGATGTTTAACTCTTTACCGGCAGTAAGAAAGTTATCACGGGTCTGGCTGTTGGGGAAAACAAGGGAGACATTGCCGTCCTCGTCACAGTTCAGCACGGTTATGTAAGCGTCTTTGGTTAGTTTAACTTTAAGGTTTACATTGTCACCATTAAAATAAGCTGGTTTCCCCAGTGCTGCCTGTAGTTCGAAGTTGGGGTCAGGGTCGCCTTTAAAATATACTTTACCCTTAATTTTCATAGTGCATCGGGATAATCCCCCATCAGAACCACAAACGGCAGGGGCAATCTTCTCGTATTCCACCAAGTTAGTGGTCCAAACGCCTAAGTAGCGCCCGACAAACTGATAACTGCTGCTGCCATACTGCGCCATTACATCCTGAAAGCTGGAGTAGACATTAACCCCGGACTTTTTTACCACTTTAGCCAAGGCGTCTTCCTCGGCGCGTTTCTCAGCATCTATGGGGCGTTCGTATTTTGTGCTCAGCCCCGTGCCCACAGCGATAAACTCGAATTCTTGTGGTGTATGTTTTAAAACAGTTACATCATCCGCCCTGGGCAATTCCGATTCCGATGTTATATCGGTTTTAGGGCGGTTATCATCAATAACTGTAGTTTGTTTATAGGCGGGAGTATTCGCAGCGCAACCAGCTAAAAAAACGCCAGTGAATAAAAAGACAGATAAATGCTTTTTCATTTAAATTGTCCGCAAGTACTTAAGAAATCGTAGCTTTAATGCCAAAACTATTCCCCTTCGTCCCAACTTGAAATATCATAGCAAAAGGGCCGGTAATTCAGGTAATAATTCAGACGGTGCATAATGCTCAATTTAAAGAAGTGCCTTAACGCAATTACTCATCTCAAAAAAAATGTAACGCCATCAATTAAAAGCGCCTAAGTTTCGGTTCCCCGCTTAAAATAAGCTGGCTGCGACCGACGGGCGGGTAAATTTGGCTGTATCATAAACCAGGGCGGGAACATATTTAATTTAATCAAAGTCATTTATTAAGTATTAAGGAGGGCCGCCACCTCTTGGAGCGGGTGACGGGGGTGCTGGATAAGCGAAACCGTACCGGAAGCCGAGCCTTGCATAAGCGGCGAGGCTGAGGTCCGGAAGGGTGAGCACGGTGTGCTCAACCCTGTTTTCGCGTTCTAGTCCCCCGGCAGGACCCGCGAACCCCGCACTTTTCCCGGAACGGCCAAAGTGCGGGGCGAGACCGCCGTTACATATTCTCATAGGTTTGTCGAAATATCTTCAAGTCAGTGGTCCTAAAAAAACAGCTGGCTCCGCTCTAAACTACGAGGGAGCCAGCGGTTAAGCACTCTTACTCACCGATGTTACTCGGTGAAGGTCACGTTCAGGTAATGCGTCGAGCACGAGATGCAGGGGTCGTACGCCCTCACCAGCATCTCCAGCGCCAGCGTGATCTCTTCCTTAGACTTCGTGATGATCTCCGGCAACAGCTTCGCGAAGTCGTATTCGATGTTGTTGATGTTCTGGTTCGTCGGGATGATGCAGTTGGCCTGCTTGATCATCCCTTTTGCGTCCGTCTCGTAGTTGTGGAACAGGATGCCGCGCGGCACTTCCACCGCGCCCACGCCGTTGCCGGCCCGGACCGGGATGGCGCCCTTCTCGTTCACGCCCACAACTATCTCCTGGCTGTAATCCACGCCGTTCTTTTTCAGGTCCCTAAGGATCTCAAGAGCGTGATGATAGCAGTGGACGATCTCGATGACCTGCGCTACGGTGTTCAGGTACGGGTTGTGGCAGACGGGCTTGAAGCCCAGCGAGACCGCGACCTTTTTCGCTTCGGGATGCAGCTTGTCGTAGTTGAGATTGAACCGCGCCAGCGCGCCGACGAAATACGAATCGCGGGACAGCTTGGTGAACTTCGCCGAGGAACGAGGATCGATGAACTCGTTGGTGACCCTCTTGTAATCCTTCTTCTTGAAGCGCTTGCCGTCCGTCGAGCCGATATCGCCCGACAGGAGCGGATATTCGTTGTCGTCGGACACCAGCGCGACGTACTCGGTCTCCCTATGGAATTCCGGGAACTTGAGCGCGGCCGCGAGCTTGAGCGTTTCGGCCATATCTTCGCCCATGTCTTCCAGCATCTTTATCTGGGCGTCGATATCCGCGGGCTTCGGCAGTTTGGTGAAGCCGCCGGCGATGGCGCTGATGGGATGCACGTGGCGCCCGACCAGGATGTCGCAGACGTCGTTGCAGGCCTTCTTCATGCGCAGCGCGCGCCTGACCACGGCGTTATGGGTCTTGATCAGCGGCACGAACGAGGGCACGCCCAGGATGTCCGGAGCGGCCAGCAGATAGACGTGCAGGATGTGGCTGTCCAGGAACTCGTAGTCGAGCAAAAGCTTCCTGAGCTTTATGGTCTGCGCGCTCGGGACCACGCCCAACGCGTCTTCGGCGGCCTCTATGGAGGCCAGCGAGTGCCCGCAGGAGCAGATGCCGCAGATGCGCGAGGTGATATGCTGGGCCTCGAAAATGGACCGGCCGCGGAGCATCCCCTCGAACAGCCGGGGCGATTCCACGACGTGGAACTCGCATTTCTCGATCTTACCGTCCTTTACGTTGACCACTATGTTGCCGTGGCCTTCGACGCGCGTGACGTATTCGACCTTAATGTCCAGATCTTTATTTGTTGCCATTGATATCACCTTCCTTGCACTTGTTGTACATGTCGAATTTGTTCCTTATAAGATCGACGCTGAGCTTGTATTTCCCGATCACGTCGGCGGCGGCGTTCTTCGCGGGGTTCTTGACCTCTCCGCGGCAGCCGTAGCAGATATTGCCGTTGCTGACGCACCAGGAGTTGCAGCCCGCCTTGGTCCAGGGGCCGAGGCAGGAGACTCCTTTATCGTACATGCAGACGTTCTCGTTAAGCTTGCACTCGACGCAGACCGGATTGTCGGGCACGGTGTACGGCAGGCCGCGCAGGGCGCACTTAAGCACTTCCACGAGCTCGGCCGGATAGATCGGGCAGCCGTTCACGTAGTAGTCCACTTTGACCACCTGATGGAGAGGCTTGGTCTTGGTGCTGTCGAACAATTTATAATCCTTGCCGTAGACGTTCTGGCGGATCTCGTCGAGGTCGAAAGAGTTCTTCATACCGTTGACCCCGCCGATACAGGCGCAGGCGCCGTAGGCGATAAGCACTTTGGAGCGGGCGCGTATCTTCTTGATGCGCTCTTCGGCGTGGTGGTCGGTGATGGAGCCCTCGATGATGGCCACATCATAGTCCTTGTCCCACTTCTCGCTCATGACCTCGCGGAATTCCACCACGTCGATGGCTCCGAGGATGTCCAGCAGCGATTCTCCGAGATTGGCCACCTGGAGCTGGCAGCCTTCGCAGCACGCGAAATCGAAGAAGGCCACTTTAGGTTTGGTTGCTGTTATTGGTGCGTTAGTCATCGTAAATCCCCTTAATTAAAGTTTTTTCGATTCTTTCACTTCGTCGTAAGTGAAGGTCGGGCCGTCCTTGCAGCAGTAATAGTTCTTAGGATGGTCTATCTGGCAGTGGCCGCATTTTCCCATGCCGCATTTCATATGCCGCTCCAGCGAGAGAACGATATGTTTCTCCGGTATGTTCTTCTTCAGCAGCTCGGCGATGACGAACTTGTACATGATGGGCGGGCCCACTACCACGGAGAAGGTCCGTTCCGGCTGTATGGTCACGCCGGGGATAAGCGTGGTGATAAGGCCCACGTTGCCCTTCCAGTCGGGGTCGGTCCTGTCGACGGTGCAGCGGAACTTCACGTCCAGGCGCTTCTGCCAGCTCTCGACCTCGGAGCCGAAAAGCATGTCTTTTGGCGTTCGGCAGCCGAGCAGGATGTCGACCTTGCCGAACTCCCTGCGGTTGTCCATCACGTAGTTGATGAGCGAGCGCAGCGGGGCCAGCCCCAGGCCGCCGGCCACGAACAGCAGGTCGTTGCCGAACATGAGCTTGACCGGGAACGGCTTGCCGAACGGCCCGCGGATGCCGACATAATCGCCGACGTCCAGCTTATGCATCGCGCTGGTAAGGCGGCCCGCCGCCCTTACGGTCAGCTCGAAGGAGCCGCGCTTGGTGGGGCTGGAGCAGATGGAGATGGGCGCTTCGCCTATGCCGTAGAGCTCCACCTGCACGAATTGCCCGGGTTCATGGTCCAGCTCTCCGTCCTCGAGCTGTATGTCGAACCATTTCTCGGCGGCGGTCATCTGTTTGGCCGCGATGATCTTCCCTTTTCTCAGTTTCCAGTTAGAATTTTTGATTTCCTGATTCATACGTTTTCCTTCACGAGGGAGGTAAGGGTCTCCTTAAGGCTGATATCGGCCATGCAGGTCCTGGTGCAGCGCCCGCAGCCGGTGCAGAAGAAGCGGTAGAACTTGTCCATCGAATACTTGAATTTCCTATAGTACCGGTGGCGCTGGCGCTCCGAGCGCTCCTCGCGGAAGTTCTCCCCTCCGGCGACGGCTGCGAAGGTCTCCACCTGGCAGGAATCCCAGGTCCTGTTCCTGGAGCCGGTCTTCATGTCGAGGTTGATGGTGTCGGCCATATCGAAGCAGTAGCAGCTCGGGCAGACGTTGGTGCAGTTGCCGCAGGAAACGCAGCGGTGCCCCACTTCTTCCCACACCTTGCTGGCGGCGCCTTTGGCGAAGATCTCCGGGAGCTTGCGGGAGTCGACTTCGACCTCGCTCTTGAAAACCGAACGTTTGTGCTCGCGCACTTTCTCAAGGGCTTCAGTGTCGGCGAGCGAGGCTTTTGCCAGCCCCATCTCCTCTATTATATCCTCGGCTTTCTGGGTGTTCACGTGGATTATGAAACGGTCGCCCAGGTCGGTGAAGAACAGGTCGTACCCGCCGCTGGGCATATGGGAATTGACCAGCGCGCAGCTGGCATTCTCGTCGCAGTAATCGTTGCATTCCATGCCGATCAGGAAAACTTTGTCTTTCCTGAGCAGGTAGTTGTAATCCCTCGGGCGTTCCGAGAAGACCATGTTCAGGCACTGGATGCCGGCGAGGTCGCAGGTATGCACGCCGAACACCGCTATTTCCTCCGCCTCAAGCACGGCCTTGCTCACGGGCGCGGGGCCCGAGAGGTCGAAATCCAGCATCTTCTCCCGCTGGGGCATGAAATATTTTTTGGGAGGCAGGATAGTTGGGATGTATTTAAGCGCTATCTCGGAGGCCCCGGAGACCTCCTGGAAAGCGAAGTTGCCGGCGCCCTTGGCTACCGGGGCAACAACTTTCATTTTCTTGGAAAGCTTTTTAATAAAGCCGTCCAGTTCGTCTTTTTTTAATATATGATAATTCACCCGCTTAGACCTCCATGATAAGAATAAATAAAAGTACCTGTATATTATAATCAAAATTATCTTCGTTTTCCTATCGCTGGACATGCCGCCGAGAGCGGCGGACGCTAAATGATATAAGGTAAACTAATACGCGTCCGCGGCACTCGTTGGCGAAACCTCCCCTCCACCGACAGCGCGCTTATATAATGATTAGAATAATTAATATCCCAAAAAATCAGACAAACTTATTTTTTGGGATCTTGGGGATGAATTTGCCGACGGCAGCTTCGGCATTCGGGCGGAAATGGAGCTTTGCCAAACGGGTAAAAACTTTATGGAGAACGCGGCATTAATCCCGGAGGTCCAAAATCCTCCTTTATCTGAGGATTTTGGATTGAACGCCCTCCTCATTAACTGGTAAAATATCCTGATGAAAGAGCTGGTTTTAATGCGGCACGGACTTGCACTTTCGGCCCTAGAGCCGGGACTGGGCGGAGACGCCGGCCGAAAACTGTCCCGGGACGGAGAGGTCCAGATCAAAGCTTCTTCAAAGCGATTGAAGGAGCTAGGGTTCTTTCCAGGCGTTATAATCTCAAGCCCCTTTTTGCGCGCCATTGAGACCGCCGATATAGCGGCTGAACATTTTCCCGCCGCGGGCCGGGCAGTAGTCCCGGCCCTCGTTTCTCCGGTCTCACTCTCCGGCCTCCTGAGCGCCATAACCGCGGCCGCCGGGAAGGAACCATCCGTGCTGGTAATAGGACACCAGCCCACCCTCAGTTCTCTTTGCGGCCTTCTCCTCAAGTCCGACGGCCCGCCTTTCAGCGCCGGCAGCTTCGCTTATGTCAAATTCTCGGGCGGCGCCGCGCATGAAAAAGCGGAGTTGTCTGATTTTTTCGCCCCGGAGCCCATCTGAGGAATAAATCGCTCTTTTTAGCGGCCTGCCTTCTGGCGTCCGGCCCTCTTTCAGCTAAAGAACCGAAGGTGAAGATCCTGCTTTATTCCGTCAGCAGGCCGTCCGCACTGACGCTGACGCCGGGGCAGGGAAAAGTATTCGTCAACGGCTCGCTCCTTAAAGCGCCCGCCCTGATCGAGGCGAAAGGCTCGCTGGTCGGCCTCAAAGGTTTCGGTCCCGCCGGAAGAACGGCGAGGGTGGAAATGTCCGGCGAGGGGGCTTGGCTCTCCGGAGGCCTCACCCCGAAACGCCTTTACAGGGGTCTGTTGGAGATCACCGCCGAAAAGGGCCGGTTGAAAATACTCAACACCTTGCCGCTAAAAGAATATATCGCCAGCGTCGTTTCCGCCGAGGCCGGAGATCTCTCGCAGATGGAAGCTTTTAAGGCGCAGGCCGTGGCCGCGCGCACCTACGCGCTGAAGCACATGAACAACCACATCAAAGAAGGCTACAATATGTGCGATTCCACCCACTGCCAGTTCTACAACGGTTTCGGCGCCGTCAGGCCCATCGCCCAGACGGCCGCGGACCTGACCGGCGGCGAGGTGATCACTTACCACGGCAAACTCGCCGAGATCTACTATCACTCCATCTGCGGAGGCAGAACGGAGGACATGAGCCGCGTGTGGCCTTTCGAATTCAAACCCTATCTCATCTCCGTAGAGGACGGACCGGAGGGCAAACCTTATTGCTCCATCGCCCCGGGGTTCAAATGGAAGACCCGCGTCTCGCTTAAGGCGCTGACCGGCATGGCGCGCGCGCAAAAGTGGATCATGCCGGACGAGACCATAATTAAAATGGCCGTGCTTGACAGAGGGATATCGAAACGGGCGCTGACACTTGAATTCTCGACTGAAAAACGGCGGGTCAGGATCTCCGCCACTAATTTTTATCACGGCTTGGGACGCCGCGCCGGCTGGAACGCCATAAGGAGCGCTCTTTTCTATCTATATTCCGGCAGGGATTTTGTGGTTTTTGAAGGCAAGGGTAATGGTCACGGCGTAGGGATGTGCCAATGGGGCGCCGAAGGAATGGCGCGGCATGGATTCAAATACCGCGACATACTAAAGCACTATTATCCGGGGACGGATATTTCATATGACTGAACTTCACGCTGTTATCCTGGGAGTATTGCAGGGAGTGGGAGAATTCCTCCCAATCTCAAGCTCGGCGCACCTGGCGCTGGCCCCGTATCTTTTCGGCTGGCAGTATCAGGGCCTGGCTTATGACGTCATGCTCCATCTCGGCACCCTTCTGGCCATCGCGGTCTGCTTCGCGGGCGACTGGCTGCAAATAATCAAAGCCGGTCTTACAAAACCCAAAGAAAAAGAAGGGCGGCTGCTGTGGCTGCTGGCCGCGGGAAGCGTCCCGGCGGCCGTCGCCGGCCTGCTGTTTAACCATAAAGCCGAGCACGTGTTCCGCAACCCGCTCTGGATAGCCTTCAACCTTATCTTTTTCTCGGTCTTCATATACCTGGCAGACAGAAACCCTTCTCAAAAAAGATCCGCCGGCGACATAACGCTGAAAGATATCGTTATAATAGGCCTGGCCCAGTCTGTGGCGCTTATGCCGGGAGCCTCCCGCTCGGGGATGACAATTATGGCGGCTCTCTTCCTGGGCTATGCCCGCTATGACGCGGCAAGACTCTCCTTCCTGCTGGCTACGCCGGTCATTCTGGGCGCGGGGCTGCTGGAAGCGCGCAAGATAGCGCCGTCGGACGTCAACGGCGTTTTCGCCGCGGGGATAATCGCGGCTTTCATCGCGGGCATGCTCTCGATTAAATTTCTGCTCTCCTACCTGAAAAGCAAAAACCTCAAGCCTTTCATCGCCTACCGCGTTATGCTTGGAATATTTATCTTCTGGAAGGTGTGGAACAACTGAAAATGCAGGATTAAGGATTAAGTACTAAGAATTAAGCCTGTTTACTTATTCCGAAACCCCTCTGCCATTCCCGCGATCGCCGGCAGCCTGCCCGCCGCATTATATTGGCGGGGCAGGCTACAAAAAAATTGCCCGCCGGACCTTCGGCGGGCAAGAAGAACAACAAAATCTTCGAATCCTTACTACTTACCACTTAATCCTTAGTACTTACTGCTTACTACTGGTTCTTAATCGCCGGCAGGAGTATCTTGATCAGAGCGCCGCCGGAAGGAACGTTTGCGATAGAAAGCTCTCCGCCGTGCTTCTCCACTATCTGCATGCAGACATAAAGACCAAGACCTGTGCCGCCGGTCTCTTTCCTGGTGGTGCCGAAAGCCTTTATCCCGCTCTTAAGTATGGATTCCTGAAAACCGGGCCCGTTATCCGATATCAAGATCTCTATATTATCGCCGGCCGCGGCGCATTTTACTTCAATAGCCCCATTCTGCGGTATGAACGACAATGAATTTGAAAGCGTGTTAATGAACAGCCGTTCTATATGGACCTTGCTCATGTTGATGTGCGGAAGGTCAGGGGCAAGGACTATCTTTATGGAAGCGTCCTTTTTCCTCCGGGGAAAATCCACCAGCTGAACGGCTTTTTCCAGCGGTTCGCTAATCGCTCCGTGCTCGAACACATACTCCCGCCCCCGCACGATATTGAAAGCGTTAGAGATCACGTTCTTCGAGAATTTGGCCGCCTTAATTATCCGCTCGAGGTCCTTTTTATCCACGACCTCGTCTTCGTCGGCGATCTGCGCGCTCAAAAGGATAATGGCGACCGAGTTGCCGAGGTCGTGCATGACACCGCTGATCAGCTGCCCGATCTCGCCTGCGGAGGCCGTCTTCACTATCTCAGTGTCCTTGTCCAGAAGCTCCTGGGACATCACTTCGACTTCTTTACGCTTGGTAATAAGGCTGAATTCCGCCTTTTTTTTAGCGTCCGCCGTCCTGTAAACCACGGCCGCCGAGAGGATGTAAACCGATAGTTTGACCAGCAGGCTCAGGACGGCCGCCAGATCCATAAACTGCAAAGGCAGAGAAAGCAGGAGCACCGCAAGACAGGCCAGAAAGACCACTCCGGCGACGTCCTTTATGCTCACCAGCAGCGCGGCGGCGAAGATCGGCAGCAAGTTGAGCACCCAGAAATAAGACTCCCCTCCGCCGGAATAATAAAGAACGCCGGTTATGACCCAGAGATTGAAGATAAGGATAAAATCTATCACCCAAAGGCTTACAGATACCCGGTTGCGCAGCAGTTGGTTGAAAATCAAATTGGCGGCCATCAGCAGCAGAAAGCAATAAAGGATCGTCGGGTAGACTATCAGCGGATTATTGCGGTAGAAAAAAGCGATCGCTCCCATGAAGACTGGAAAAACTATCTCATAGGAATTCCTGGAAAAATTGCTGACCCGGCCCCTGTCAAAAGTCCGTGTAAGAGTATTAAGACCGAAATTTTTCATAATAAATCCCGCCTAAGCAAAAAGAATTGTATCATAATAATCCGAAAACTTCCAAATAATATTAAAGTAACATTAGCTACATGGTTTTTTGCCCCTTGCTCGTAAGCCCGGGGAGCTTACATCCAAACCCCGCGGGGCGTTTCCGGCCGTATCCCGGCGAAAGAGCCGCCCCACTATGATATAATCATTTTATGGATGAGCAACCGAAAACATTGAGTTTTTTAAAATTCGATAAGATACAGCTTTTTAATTTTTTCTTTTTCGGCATACTCCTGTTCCTTCTGTACCAGCTTTTAAAAATACTATCACCCTTCCTTGGGGCGATACTGGTGGCCGGGACTCTGGCCCTTACCTTTTATCCGGTGCACCTGTGGATCAAAGGCCGCATAACGAACAACAATCTGGCTTCGGCGCTCTCGACCGGCTCGGTGCTGCTGACGGTGGTCCTTCCGCTGCTAATCTTCGGCTGGCTGCTCCTAAAAGAATCGAAGGAACTGTACCCCAGAACGAACCAGTGGCTGTACAATATTTCCCAATCGAACCTGGATTTTCAGTTCCCGGAATCTTTGCGCAACGTCTGGAACCTCGACGCCGGCGATATAGTACTCGGCGGCATAAAGAATCTTCAGGAAAACATAATGAGGTCCGCCGGCACCATACTTAAGAACATTTTCTTATTTCTGGTAAGCTTCATGGTCGTCATCGCCACGCTGTTCGTTTTCTTCCGGGACGGCGAGCGGCTGCTGCACTGGTTCATAGATATAATCCCCATGGACCAGGAACATAAATACCGCATAGCCAGCCAGCTTTACATAACCACCATAGCCGTCGTCAGAGGCTTCCTGCTTACCGCCGCCGTACAGGGACTTACGGCCATTATCGGCTACGCTATAGCGGGGGTCCCGGCGCCGATCCTGTTCGGCGTGCTGACGTCGTTCGCCGCGCTGATCCCCGTAGTGGGCACCAGTCTTATATGGCTCCCGCTCGGCATTTTTTTTGTTTTTGGCAAAAGCCCTTCGACCGGCGTGTTCATACTGCTCTGGGGCGCGCTGGTGATAGGTCTTATCGACAATATACTGAGGCCGATCCTCATCGGCCAGAAAGCGAAACTGCCCATCTTCCTGCTGTTCCTCGGCATTTTCGGCGGCCTGCGGGTCTACGGCCCTATAGGCATTTTTATGGGACCGCTGCTGATCTCATGCCTGCTCGTCTTCCTCCAGATCTACAAAGAAGCGAAGTACGTCGGGCAGAAAACGGACGAAGCGGCGGAGGGCTAAGAGGTAAGTGAAAACATCCGGCGGGTCCGGGGAATGACGGTCACGAGTACGGATCATTTTTCCCGTGAGAAGGCGCAGATCTTTTTTATCGGGCAGACGGAGCACTCGCCTTTGCGCGACAGATCGAGCGCCAGGATCTTTTCTCCGGTCTCGCGCAGCAGGGCCAGGACGCGCTGTTCGCAGGACGGGTCATAAGGAACGGAAAGTTTCTCCCCCTTTATCAGAAGGAGCCAGGAGACCGTCTTCGCCTCCATGTTAAAAGCTTTTTTTAAGCCGATAGCGTACATGGAAAGCTGGAGGTCGTTCTTCAGGTCTTCGGCGGTTTTCGGTTCGAACCCCATCTTATAGTCTATTAGTTCGTAACCGCCGTTCACGCGGTCGACCCTGTCAATGGTGCCGCGCACGCGCCAGCGTTCGAATTCGAACTCAAAGTCCTTTTCGGTGAAGACTATCTCGGCCAGAGCGGCCTCTTGTTCGGCCTTCCGGTAATTTTTAAGTATTTTCCGGCCTTTAGCGTAAAACTCCAGCGCCTGCTGGGGTGTTTCATATCCATGGTGGTGCCAACCCTCGTCGTAATAAAGCAGGAGGTCGTCGAGGCCTTGCCCTTTCGCTGCGCGGCCGCCGCCGTCGGCCTGCGGATCGCGGGCAAAAGGACCGGACGGGCTCCCCCCTTGGGAATGATACCGGTCCAGGGCCCGGTGAACGGAGATGCCCAGAGCTGAAAACGGCGTATGCGGGGCGTAGTTGCGGTCCAGATAGAGGAACTTATAAAGATACGGACAGTTCAGGTAGGCTTTTACCTTGGAGAAGTTCAGTTCGAAAGGGTCTGAGTGCATAAATTAAAATAGCAGGTACAGGTAGAGGTAGAGTTAAGCCGAAAACTTAAGTTGGGTCGTCACACCGGCGAAAGCCGGTGTCCAGATTCCGACAGGGCCTGGATTCCGGTTTCCGCCGGAAGGATGGAATAAAAAAATCCCGCTCAACCCGGCGATTTCACGGCTTCAAATGGAACTTTCAGGTTAAAGCAGGATGTTTTCCCGATCTTCCTATACCTCTACCTATACCTATTTTTTCCGGGCGCGGACGAAATCCACCAGCGTATCGCCGTATTTCTCCTGCCGCGTGCCTTCAAGAGCGGGAGGGAACTCAATTTTCTCTCTCTTGTGGTGCTGCGCGACTATTAGACAGTTCGGCCCCATAATGCCGCCTTCGGCGATCAGCGCCAGAGTTTTGGAAGTGTAGGAGAGAGGCAGATTCTCTTCATCACGGTAAGGCGGGCTAAGGAAGATGATATCGTAGCCCTCGTAATTGGCGTAATGCTCGAGCCATTTAAGCCCGCTCAGCACGTCCGCCCGCAGGACTTTGGCCTGGTCCTTGAAACCGAGGCTTTCCACGTTCTTTTCTATGATTTTAACGCAAAGGCCGGCCTTCTCTACGAATACGACCGAGGCGGCGCCCCTGGAAAGGGCCTCCAGGCCCACCGTGCCGACTCCGCCGTAAAGGTCCAGGAACACGGAACCGGGGAGGTACGGGCGCAGAATATCGAACACCGATTGTCTGATGCGCGAGGAAATGGGTTTCACGTTCTTAGTCTTGGGAACGGAGGCGATGAACCTCCCGCGCATCGAACCGGCGATTATTCTCATAATTTTTTATTTAAACCTCCCAAATCCTCCGATAAAAGAGGATCTGGGACCTCCGGGATCAATGCCGGCGTTCATCAAAAGTTTTCACACGTCTGGTGAAACTTTATTCCCAAAGCCCAAAGAATCAGTTTATCTGATTTTTTGGGAAACCTTTTCGTAACAATTCAGCAATTCCCAAAAGGATATAATGTATTATAGAATAAATGAGCGAGGATCACTATGCCGCAACCTGACATTATAATTATCGACGACGATCCTATGGTGGGAGAACTCTCCCGGGACCTGCTTACGGACGAGGGCTACTCCGTGCTGCTGGTGCAGGACTCGCTCGAGGCGCTCCCCGCGATAAAAGCCAACATGCCGAAGCTGATAGTCACGGACATCATGATGCCGGGCATCTCAGGCATGGACATCTGCAAATCGGTAAAATCCGATCCGGCCCTCAGCCATATAAAAATAATCGTCGTCTCAGGCAAATCCTTTCAGGTCGAGCAGCAGCGCGCCTTCCAGTTCGGCGCGGATTTTTTTCTCCACAAGCCGTACAACGTCGAAACCTTCTCGCGCACGGTGAAGAGCGTTATGGACGGCTCCGGCGTGGAAAGAGCCGCGAGGCAGTCACCCGTCATAGTGCCCGAGAACACCGGCCCGATACGGACTAACGATCTGCCGCAGGGCCAGCTCCGGGTGACGCTGATGGGTACCAGAGGCTTCCCCGCGATGATCCCCAACGCCGCCTCGCGATACGGCCGCCAGACCGCCTGCGTATCGGTGGAGACTGCGTCCGACCTGTTCATCTTCGATGCCGGGACCGGAATAGTCCCCCTCGGCGCGGAGATCATGGCCAAAAAAACATATTACAAGAACCTCTGGATCTTCATCACGCACTTCCATCCGGGCAACATAATCGGCCTGGCCAATTTCCAGCCGATGTACGATCCTGATTTTTCGATCCATCTTATCGGGGCCAACGACCCGGAAAAAAGTCTTAAAGAGGTGGCCCAGGCCGCTTTCTTCAGCTCGTTTTCCATGGCCAAACAGCACCCGAAGGCCAAGATAGACATTTACGAAGTGCTTGAAGACAATTACGAACTCATGCCGGGAGTGAAGCTTTCCAGCATGTACGCCAACCATCCCACCAGCACGATGATCTACTCGCTGGAACATCTCGGAAAAAAGATCATCTATGCCCCCGATTCCGAAATATGGGGTGACGCTACGGCTTTCCAGGATTATGACGAGAAATTAGCTATCTTCACCAAGAACGCCGACCTTTTCATACACGACTGCATGTTCTCCGACGCTGATTATGAGAACCACAAGCGCGAAGGGCATTCCGGACTTTCCACGGTGGTCGATTTTGCCGCCGAGAAGGCTCAGGCGCGAGACCTCGTGCTGGCGCACCTTAATCCGGATTACACTGACGAGGACCTCGACGGGATGCTTCGCGACGCCCAGGCGCGCATACAGGCCAAAGGGTTCGCGCTCAACTGCCATATCGCCATGGAATCGAAAAGCTTTCTCCTGCAGGGCCGCACGTAACAGCAGTGGACAGTGGTTAGTGGTCAGTGTTAAGAATACGGGGGACAAAAAAAGAGGACGATGATCGTCCTCTTTTTTTTGCTTTCTGACCACTGTTCACTGGCCACTACCCACTGACCACTTTCTTCAGCTGTGCCCCTGGGTAGGCATCACGGCTCTCTCCGGGATAGCGCCGAAACGTTCCTCATATCTTTTTATGTTCTCGAGCAGCGCCATAAGGAAGCGCTTGGTATGCACGGGGCTTGAGATCACGCGCGAGCGCAGCTTGGCTTTCGGCTGGTTGGGCTGCAGAAAAAGGAAGTCGAAAATAAATTCCGTCTCGCTATGTGTGACGCCGGCCAGATTAGCGTACAGCCCCTGTGCCGTAGCATCGTCCATTTCCACCTGCAGCTGCATAGGCTTGCCATTCTCGGGCTTATTTTCCGCCATAAGTTATGCTCCTTGTAAAACCTTCTTATGAAATCCTGATATGAAAAGTATAATATATTTCGCTTATGGCGGGATAGTCGCCGCAGCATTGATATACAGGATTAAAGGATTTTGCACTTCCCGTTGTTATCTTGTTTATCCTGTGCTGCCATGCGGATATTTTAATTTTACGGCTTTTTGTTAAAATACCCGGAATAAACACGAAGCACACAAAGTTCGGAACAGCTAAGGACACAAAGTTTTTTCGGATATTATCTTTGTGAACTTTCCGTATAAAACTTTGTGACCTTTGTGGTTAAATCGGAAGTATCATCACGCGAAGCCATAAAGGCACAAAGAAGAACAGAACCAAAAATCCACATAGATGGACAGGATAGGAGCCAAAATCCGGCTCCTGTCCATCCTGTATATCCTTGTTTATCCCTTCCCGTCTTTTCTTTGTGCCTTCGTGGCTTCGTGTGAAATATACTTCGGTATATTTTGTGTATGTGCCTTATTGTGGCTATTCCCAGTAAATCCGCACATCCTGCAATAAATCAACATGTATATACGGGGCAATAAAAAACCGGCTCCGGCATTTTGCGCGCCGGAGCCGGCAAATTAAAAAAAGCGGCTTACGCTTTCTTGGGGACCTGAACCTTTTTTACATTGACGGCCTTAGGGCCTTTATCAGTGTTTTCGGTGTCAAATTCCACTTCCTGATTTTCAGCGAGGGTCTTGAAGCCTTCGCCGAGAACGGAGGAATGATGGACAAAGAGATCCTTTGAGCCATCTTCGGGTATAATGAAACCAAACCCCTTTTTATCGTTGAACCACTTCACTTTACCTTTTGCCATTTGTCAATTTACCTCTCTTTAATTACTTTGCCGCTACCCGGACTTATATAGGAATATTATATATAAATTCCCGCAAAAAGAACACACAACTCCGAACTTAACGGCTGAAAGGCAGCGGGAATAGATCCGGCCGCGAAGAATTCATAGTCAGGTACTGACCGAGGGGCCTTTTGGCTGTCGGGCCTCCTGACGCCTTATCACTCTTCGTTCCACTTTATGAAGAGCGGCATGAACGGATTCACCAGGTCCGGATGCCTGGGAATGACGCGCACGGCGAAATCATGACGGCCGCTCCTGAAAGCGGACACCTCGCCTTTGTAAAGATAGGCGTCGCCCATTCTGGAATCCATCTGCATGGAAACGGACTGTCCGTCCTTAAAAATGGTCTCCCCGTCGGCTGTGCCGAAATGGACCTGCACATCTACGTCTTCGGGTTTCAGATCGCCGAGCCACACGATCGCGCGCACCGGCACCTTGGTCCCGGAATGTATCTCCATCTCGGGCTTGAAATTATCAAGAACTATGCGGACGGAGGGCCAGTTTTCCTCGACCTTGCCGCGCCAGCGCGACAGCTCCAATATTCTGCCGTTATCAGCCAGTTTTTTCGTGGCCCGGTGGGCGGGCACGTAAAACCTCTCGTAATATTCCCGGACCATCCGGTTCGTGTTGAAATGCGGCACCAGCTTCTGAATAGAGGCTTTCATCATCTTTATCCAGTTGTGCGGCAGTCCGTCGTCGCCGCGTTCGTAGTAAAGCGGGACCACGACCTTCTGCAGAAGATTGTAGATGGATTCCGACTCGACGTAGTCGCGCTCTTCCTCGCTGTTATAATTCTCCGTGCTGCCGATAGACCAGCCGACATCCGTGGAATACCCCTCCGCCCACCAGCCGTCAAGCACGGACAGGTTCAGCACGCCGTTCGCAGCCGCTTTCATGCCGCTGGTGCCGGAAGCTTCCAGCGGGCGTATCGGATTGTTCAGCCACACGTCCACCCCCTGCACCATGTAGCGCGCCACGTTCATATTATAATCTTCCACGAAGATGATGCGGTTCTTGAAGCGCTTATCCATGCTCAAACGCGCCACGGCCTTGATGAATTCCTTGCCGTGGGTGTCGGCCTGATGGGCTTTGCCGGCCACCACGAACTGGACCGGGAGATCATCGTTAGTGACGATCTCTATCAGGCGTTCCATGTTCCTCATAAAGAGTGTGGCGCGCTTGTAGGTCGCAAAGCGGCGCGCGAAACCGATAGTCAGATAATCGGGATTGAGCACCTGTTCGGCCTCCGCCAGCACGGTCCTGTCGGAGCCAAGCCGCTGGTACTGTCGTTTCAGGCGGTCGCGCACCAGCTTGACCAGTTTCTGTTTTCTTATGAGATGGGTCTCCCAGATCTCGCTGTCATCCACTGAGGACATCTTACCCCAGTCGCAGGAATCAAGAATGCTGTCCCCGCCCCGGTAGTCCGTAGTAAGGTGCTTTTTAAAGAGCTTGTGCTGCTCATGGCTGATCCAGGAAGCGGTATGCACGCCGTTGGTTATGCCGTCGATTGGGATCTCGTAGCGCGGCAGCTGGGGCCAGATCTTGTGCCACATGTCGCGCGAAGTGTCGCGATGGAGCAGGCTGACCGCGTTAAGAAAAGCGCACAGGCGCAGCGCGACGACCGTCATGCAGAAGCCCATCGAGGAAGGCTCCTCTTTGCCGATCTCCAGGAACTCGGCCATGGTTATGCCCAGCTGTTTGCAGTAGGGCTCCATATACTTGCTGACCAGCGCGAAATCGAAGTATTCGTTGCCCGCCATGACCGGCGTGTGGGTCGTGAACGCGGAAGACGCCCAAACGGCTTCGCGCGCCTCCTTGAAAGAAAGGTTCCTGGACGCCATCAGCTGGCGGATGCGCTCGAACAGCAGAAAAGCGGAATGACCTTCGTTGACGTGATAGACAGTGGGATTCAGGCCCATGGCCGAGAGAGCGCGCGCCCCGCCCACACCCAGCACTATTTCCTGGGTGATGCGGTTTTCGCGGTCGCCGCCGTAAAGCTGTTCGGTGATAGCGCGGGCCTTGGCCGAATTCTCCGGAAGATTGGTATCGAGCAGAATGAGGGAGTTGCGCCCGACCGGCACTTTCCAGATGCCTACCTTAATGGTCTCTCCGTCCAGCTGCACCTCGATGCGCAGGGGATTGCCGTGCGCGTCCCTGACTATCTGTACCGGCATATTGTACCAGTCGTTCTCCGGGTAGCGCTCGACCTGCCAGCTGTCGCGGTTCAGCACCTGCTGGACATAGCCTTTGCGGTAAAGCAAGCCGACGCCGACCAGCGGGAGACCGAGATCGGAAGCGGATTTAAGATGATCGCCGGAAAGCATGCCGAGACCGCCCGAATAAATAGGAAGCCCCTCTCCTATCCCGTATTCCATGGAGAAATACGCCACCAACATATCGTTCTCCTGCTGGTCGTGATTCTTATTGAACCAGGTGTCATTATAGGACATGTAAGCTTCGTAGCGGCTCTTTATCTCCTGCACGCGGCCCAGGAACGAATCGTCGCGGCTGAGCTCTTCCAGCCTTTTAGGCGCGACCGTACCCAGCATCCATTTCGGATTGCGGTGGGAGCGATGCCAGAGATCTTCGTTAATATCCACGAACATCATGATGGCGTCCCAGTTCCAGGTGAACCACATATTGGTTGAAAGCTCTTCAAGCGCCTTAAGATTCTCCGGCAGGTTGGGCATGACATTGAACGATCTAATCTTCATCGGTATAGCTCCTTTTGGAATACGGCCGTCGTCGGCCAAAATCCATTACCGCGCTATCGCGTCCCTTGAGCGAAAGTGGCAGTGAATGATTTTACAAAATTACTTAACCGCTAAGCCATACCCCGGCGTGACCGTGCGGATATTACTTACGGTCCGGGTCCCGCGCTTTCGCGCGCGAAAAAAGAACGCGGGCCGGGATCCCGGCTCGCGTTCTGTGCGTTATTCCATCTGAATCTGGTGGACGTGACAGGGATCGAACCTGCGACCTCCTCCATGCCATGGAGGCGCTCTCCCAGCTGAGCTACACGCCCATAAAAGAACAATACTGCCTTGAGATATTTTACATGAAATCAGCCCGCGGCGCAAGCTGTATTCCCAAAAAAATCAGATAAAACTGATTTTTTGGGACCGTGGGAATGAATTTGCCGACGGGAGCTTCAACATTCGGCGGAAAAGGGAGTTTTACCAAACGGGTAAAATTTTTTGATGAGCGCCGGCATTAATCCCCGAAGTCCCAAATCCTCCATTATCCGAGGATTTGGGAACTTTTCCCAAACCACCTGATTTAATTGGTAAAATAATTTACTGGACTTTATGGAGCGGAAACGACTACTTATCTTCCATCTCGACGACGGCAAAGAGCTGCGCGGCGGCCAGCGCCAGCTCCTGTATCTTGTCAAAGAGCTCAATAAGCTCGGCCACTTGAACTATATCGTGTGCGGCAAAGGCTCCCCGCTCGAGCACACGGCCAGGCGGAAAGGATTCAATACCCTCCCGCTCCCGTATTTCTTCGAATGGGACCCGATATCCGCGCTGCTGCTGAACAGAACGATAAGGACCGTAGCCGCGGCCTGCGGCCATTGCGAACCCCCCATACTGCACGCGCACACTTCTCATGCCGCGGCCGTTTCTTATATGGCGTCTTTCGCCATGGCTTGCGTCCGGATCGCGCATCGCCGCGTCGACTTCGCCCCGCCCCGCGGCCTTTCCTCAAAATTCAAATATGAGAAGGCCCACCGGGTGATAGCCATTTCACGCCCCGTGAAAGATATAATGCTTTCTCTTGGCCTTTCCGAAAGCAGGATCTCCGTCGTCAACAGCACGGTGGACCTGGACGAGACCCCCTGGGATAACGGCGGCTTTGAAAAATACCGCGCCGAAGCGAGACGGGCGATAGCCTGCAAATTCGGCATTCCGCCCGAAGCCCCGTGGATAGGGTCGATGATAGCGCTGGTCCCGCATAAGGACCCGGAAAACTTCGCGAAGGCCGCTTCACTGGTCATAGAAAAACACCCGGAAGTCCGTTTTCTGATAGCCGGTTCCGGCGAGTTGGCCGATAACGTGCGACGATTGGTCAGGGTGTTGAGCATAGAAGACCGGTTCCATCTGCTGGGCTATTATGACAACCCCTATGAACTGCTTTCCGCGCTCGATATCTTTGTGCTCCCCTCTTCCGAAGAAGGCATGGGCAGCGTCCTTATCGAAGCCATGAACTCCCGGCTCCCTATAGTCGCCACCAGGGCCGGCGGAATAACCGACGTCATAGAAGACCGCGCCAACGGGCTTATCGTCGATATAAAAGATCCGGCGGGTCTGGCCGCGGCCCAGATAGAACTGCTTGAGGATGCGCCCTTAAAACACCGCTTAGCGGAGGAAGGCCACCGCCGCAGACTGGATTTTTCTTCGCCTAAAATGGCGGAACTTACCCTTAAGATATACGAGCAGGAGCTTGAGCGGCTTAAAATATGAAGATCCTTAATATCATAGATATCCCCTGGCACAGCGCGCTGGCCGCTTACGCCTTCGACCAGAGCGCGGCTCTGGCTGCCCGCGGACATGAAATATATTTCGCCGCTGCGGAAGACAGCGCCTCCGCGGCCTTCGCTTTAAAGAATAAGTTTTCCCTCACCATCATACCTTCCCGCAAAAGCATTATGATCATTGGAACGGTGCTGAAACTGAAAAGACTTATCGAGAATGAAGGCATCGACGTGGTGAACGCGCATACCGGAAAGGGCCAGACCCTGGCCTGGATCGTATCTATGATGAGCGCCAGGCCGTTCGCTATCATAAGGACCAAAGCGGACGCCAAGCGCCCCAGGAACAGTTTTGCCCTTGGAAAAACCGCCGTCGTGATAGCCGGCTCAAAGATCATAAAGAAAATGTACACGGAGGCCGGCATCGATCCCGCGAAAGTAGAAGTGGTTTATCAGTGCATAGCCGCGCAGCCGAAAGCGCCCGCGGTCAGCTCCTCCCCGCTGAAGGTCGGCATTTTGGGCAGATTGGACCCCGTTAAAGGCCACGCCTGTTTTATAGAAGCCGCCGCCCTCGTATTGAAAAAGGTCCAGGCCGTGGAGTTCCTGATAGCCGGCAGGGAAGAGTCCGTAAAATACCCGTCGCTGGAAGCCAGGGCCAGGGAACTTGGAATAGCGGAAAAGATCAAATACATGAAACATGTCCCCGACAGCGCGGCGTTCATCAGGTTTTGCGATATCGGAGTGATCGCCTCGATCTCAAGCGAAGCGGTTTCGCGCGCGGCGCTGGAATGGCTGGCCGCCGGAAAACCTCTTCTGGCGACCGCTGTCGGCAGCCTGCCGGAATTCGTCTCCCCGGAGTGTCTTGTCCCGCCGCAAAACCCCGAAGCTATGGCCGAAGCGCTTCTCAAATTGCTGAAGTCTCCGGAGATAAGGCTCGAACTCGGCGCGCAGAACAGGAACAGGGCTCTCAAAGATTTTGATCAGGCGCGTTTCACGGAACAGACCTCGTTCCTTTTTGAATCCGCCGCCGCCTGCATTGGGGACTGCGGGGACGTTCCTCCTACCCCATGAACTCTGTCATTCCGGAATTGCGCGAACCGGGATTAGGCCTAAAGTCCCAGAAGCGAATAGGTCTTTTATACCTTTAATCCGGAGCGGTTTTCTTTTATAATTGATACAGTACAAATGAAACCTCTTAAACTCACGCTCTTAACGCTTTTTCTCGCGCTCAGCTCGTCCGCCGCCCGCAGCGAGGAAAATTCGCTTGTTTTTAAGGATGCCGCTTTTCCGATCACGGTCCCCGTATCCCTGGATACCGCCTCAGGCGCGGTGATATACGAAACCCGCTTCAGCGAGGCTCCCGCCATAGATTACGATACCGTTCTTATAGAAGGCGAGATGCCCGACCCCGGCGTGCACGTTCAGATAAGGATAAAGAACGGGGCCGCCGTTAAAACCTATTCAGGAGACGTGCTGCACAGATTCCCTAACGGCCGGTTCTGGGTGAAATACAGGATCGCGCCGCTTACCCGCGAGCCGCTCAAGATAGTTCTCTTAAACGCCGGAGCGAGGTCCGCCCACGCCCTGACCATTTACGACGCCGAAACCTTCCGCGCCTCGCTCATGAAAGAAAACCAGCCGGCGCCTTCGATGGATAATTACGTGCCCGATCCCGGATTTTACCTGCCCAATAATGCGCCTTTCGCCGTAGTCAGACGCGAAACCTGGAAAGCCGCGCCGCCGAAGGAGCCTTACACCCAGCACTCCCCTAAAATGTTCACGCTCCATCATACCCAGGCGCATTTCCCCAAGAATTACGATGAAGCCGTACAGGAAATGCAGTTCATACAGGACTATCACCAGAACGGCCGGGGCTGGATAGACATCGGCTATCATTTCCTCATCTCGCCGCAGGGCGATATTTTCGAAGGCCGGCCCGTGAATGTCGTCGGCGCGCACGTTAAGAACATGAATACCGGCAACGTCGGCATCTCTATAATGGGCAATTACCACCCCCCGGTCAGCCAGGTCCCGACCGAGGTAACGATCCACTCTTTTATCGAACTGGGGAAATACCTCAAAACCACATATGATATCAGCATAAGCAGTTTTTACGCGCACCGGGACATCGGGCAGACGGACTGCCCCGGCGACGTGCTCTATGCCAGAATGCCTGAGTTCAAATCGCTTATTTTTCAGGCGGACCCGCCGCCCGCGGCGGCGCCCATGCTCGTACCTCCGTCCAACGACACCTCCGTTCCGGAACGCTTCACCTCTCTAAACCAGCTTCTTGAATACTGGGACAGATAAAAAAACACCCCCCGGCTTTCCTGCCGGGAGGTATGAGTTCGCGCAAGCGGGCGGCCGGTTATGCCGGTCTTTTATTTTTCCCGCTCTATCAGGTCCTGATAAGTTTCCCGTTCCCGTATGAGACTCCAGGAATTATTTCCGGTAATAAGGACCTCGGCGGCGCGCGGCCGGGAATTATATTGAGAGCTCATTGAGAAACCATAGGCGCCGGCTGAAAGGATCAGCAGGATATCGCCGCGCGAGGGCTCGGCCAAAATCACTCCCTGCGCCAGGAAATCGCCGCTCTCGCAGACCGGCCCTGTTATATCGAATCGCGCTGTTTTGCCTGGCCTTTTTATCAGGGGGCGCACAGGGTGCCTGGCGCCATAGAAAGCCGGGCGGATAAGATCGTTCATCGCGCCATCGGTTATTATATAGCTGCGCGGCCCGCTCTTCTTCCTGTAAAGCGTTTTCACGGCCAGCGCCCCGGCGGCCGCGACCATTGAACGTCCCGGTTCCAGTATAAGCTTCAAGCCGAGTTCATCGGCTGCCGGACGCGCGGTCTTAGCCAGGATCACAGGCGAAAGCATATCGGCGCCTTCTTTTACGCCCCAGCCCCCGCCGATATCCAGATACTCCAATTTCACGCCGCAGCTTTCAAGCCGCCGTATGAATTTAGAGCAAACGGCCAGCGCCTTTGCGTAGGGTTCCGGCGAGCTTATCTGGGAACCCAGGTGAAAATGGATGCCGGACGGGTAGAGGTGCGCGGAGTTTTTTATGAAAGCGTAAAGTTCGCCCGCCTCTTTGACAGCCACTCCGAACTTAGTCCCCAACTTACCGGTAGCGATAAATTTATGGGTATGAGGGTCCACATCGGGGTTTATCCTGACGGAGACCGGGGCCTTTATTTTAAGCCGCGCGGCCACCCGCTCCAGAGCTTCCAGCTCCTCGAAGGATTCCACATTAACGAACAATATCCCGGAGCGAAGCGCGAAGGCCATTTCGTCTTCCGTCTTGCCCACTCCCGAAAAAATTATCTTATGCGGTTTAAACCCCGCTTTAAGCGCCCTGTAGAGTTCCCCCCCGCTCACGACGTCGGCTCCGGCGCCGTTGCGCGCCAGCAGGCTTGCGATCGTGCCGTTGGAATTCGCCTTCATCGCGTAACAGAACAAGGGTGAGCTGCCGGAAAAGGCGCTCTTATAAGTTTCAAGATTCCCGACTATTTTTTCTTTGGAATAAATGTAAACCGGAGTACCGGTCTTTTTGACTATCCGCTCGATCAAGTCCGCCGGGAAAATTTCTTTCATACGGATTATTATAGCTAAAATTTTAAAGCCGCCGGGCTTTGGGGCCAAGCGGCTTTGTTCAACACTTTAAATATAATGCGCGGGGGGGGATTTGAACCCCCAAGCCGTTAGGCACACGCCCCTCAAACGTGCGCGTCTACCAGTTTCGCCACCCGCGCGCCTGTCGCATCCCGATCGCGCTGCATAGCGATCGGGACGAATAACGCCGGGCTTTTAAGGATACGCCCGGTGCTCCGCGAGGGGAACTAAGTTCCCCTTCGCCGCTCGTTACGCCCCGCCATTAAAAAGCGGGGCTCACTCGCTGAACCCTTCTATAATGTCCCTGCGCTTGCTACGAAGGTAACGCGCAGGCCTTTGTCGTACCCCGCGCTTAACTACTTGCGCGGGGCGGACTACCGCCGGACCACTAAAGGAAATCGGTCCGGTACTCCACGAGGGAAACTATGTTTCCCTTCGTCGCTCGCTTTTTCGCGCCATTAAAGGCGCGAACGCTCGCTGAACCTTTCTATAAGGTCCCTGCGCTTGCTACGAAGGTAACGCGCAGGCTTATATACATCCCGCCGCTGCTATGAGGGTAGCTTGCGGTCTGATCCAACCCGCTCTTCAAGCGGATTAATCATATTCTAGTAAATTTTCAGGGCGAAGGCAAAATGGTAGAATATCACCTATGACGTACTTGGCCGAGCTTTTCATTGCTTTGATCTTCCTTTTGATGAACGCGGTGTTCGTACTGGCTGAATTTGCGCTGGTAAAGGTGCGCTTCACCCGGCTCGAAGAGCTTGCCGCCTCCGGCGACCAGACAGCGGCGCTGGCAAAGGACGCCGTCCAACATCTCGACGGCTACCTGGCCGCTATCCAACTGGGCATAACCATGGCCAGCCTGGGCCTGGGCTGGATCGGCGAACCGGCGCTGGCGAACCTGCTGTCCCCCTCTTTTCACGCCGCGGGTTTAAGCCTCTCACCGACGCTCGCATACTCTATTTCCTTCGCGATCGCATTCGTGATCATCACCGCCACGCACGTGATACTGGGAGAGCAGGTGCCCAAGTACATGGCCATTATAACGCCGGAAAAAACCGTGCTCTGGCTGATCATACCGCTGCGTTTTTTTTATCGTTCGACTTATTACCCGATGCTGGTCATAAATAAAAGCTCCCATTACTTCCTCCGACTTCTGCGGGTCAAGGCCGGCGAAAGCGAACTTCTGCACTCCGACGAAGAACTTCGCATGATCCTCGGTCAGTCACAGGAGCACGGAAAGCTCTCCCTGGGCAGACTGATGATGTTCGAACACCTCTTCGATTTCGGCAAGACCTATGTGAAAGAGGTCATGACGCCCAGGAGCGCCATTGTTTATATCTCTCCGGCCCGCCCGTGGCCGGAAAATCTAGCCTTAATAAAGGATAAAAAATATTCCCGATACCCGCTTGCGGATATAGATCTGACCAGCGTTATCGGCTTCGTGCATTTTAAGGACCTGGCCCTTGATTTTCTGGATTGCTCGGCGAATTGCAGCAAGCCGGATATCCTTAAACTAAAAAGGCCCCTTCACGCCATCCAGGAGACTATAACCGTGGAAAAAGCGCTCAGAGAATTTCAGGAAAAACGCATTCAGATGGCCCTGGTCAAAAATCCCCAGGGCGAGATCACCGGCCTCCTGACAATGGAAGACATAGTGGAAGAACTGACCGGAGAGATCCGCGACGAATTCGAGCCGCCGCCCACGCTGACCCTCAGCCAGACCATCGTCGGAGAGGCCTTCGTACCGGACCTGAAGGAAGCCGGCCGTTCCGAAGCGATAAAGGAGGTATTGGAGAAGCTGCACGCCGCCAGACCGGTTTTCGATAAGGAAGAAGCCCTGAAAGCCATACTTAAAAGAGAATCTAATTTTTCAACCGCGCTCGGCCACCAGACCGCTTTCCCTCACGCCAGGCTGCCCGGACTTGCCAAACCCCTTATAGCGGTCGCAATGAGCCGGAACGGGATAGATTTTCCCTCCCCTGACAACCAGCCCGTCAAAGTTATATTTTTGATCCTGACCCCGTTCAACGAACCGACCTCCCAGCTGAACATCCTCTCCCAGCTCTCCGGACTTATCTCGAACCTGACGCTGCGCAAACGTCTTTTCTCGGCCAAGACCACTGACGATCTGCTGGACATCGCAAGGACCTTCGAAAATAAAGTAATGAAATGATAATGACAGTGGGTAGTGACAAGTAATAAATGTTAAAGAGCCCTATGGGAAATTCCCATAGGGCTCTTTGACTTCTACACTAAATATTAATCTTGCAACTCCATGACTAGCCAGCAGTCACTTTTCACCAGCCACTAGTGTAGTGAGTCACAAAAAGCTTTACAATTGACTGGCCGATTTTGGGCTACGCCGAAGTGGCATGAAGCGACATGTACTACATGTACTTTAGTGTAATGCCATGAAGGTGTAGCCCAAAAGCGGCCAGCCCCCAGGGGGAGGCTCATCTTTGGCCGGCTGCTTCGTTGCTCCTCGCTCACAGGCCTGCGGGCATGCTCGTTCGTCGCGCCTCGCATCCGGCTCAAATCTGAGCCTTCATATTGTAAAGCTATTTGTGACTCACTACACTGGTCTTGCGATCACTTTTTCACGGGCGCAGGGGCAGGCGCCGGGATGGCGGGCTGCTGGGCGGCCGGGGCCGGTGCGGGCTGAGCGGCCTTAGGAGGAGCGCCCAGCGGATACTGCTGGACCACGGAGCGCATCCTGTTGTTGTTGGACATGACAGTCAATAACAGCGAAGTGGCCGCGAAAATAACCGCGGCGCCCATAGTGAACTTCTTAATAAAAGAAGTGCCGCTGGCGGAATTGAACAGTGCGTCGCCCCCTCCGCCGAACATAGACAGGGCCGAACCCTTGCTTGTCTGGAATATCACTATCGCTATGATCAGCGCGAACGCCATCATCACATGGATCACTGTTATAAAGTTGTACATAAATTACCTCCGACTAACAGTTAGGTATAGGTAGAGATATAGTTCATTATAAGGTATTTCCTTATTCTATACCTCTACCTATACCTTTACCTTTGCCTTTTTACTTCTGAGACAGGGCCACGAGGCCGGGCAGCAGCTTGCCTTCTATGAACTCCAGGCTCGCCCCCCCCCCCGTCGAACAATGAGACATCTGCTCGGTCTTTATGCCCGCGGTCTTAAGCACCGACAGCGTATCTCCGCCGCCGAGTATGGTGGTGGCGCCGGCCTTGGTGGCGTCCGCCATGGCCTTAGCCACGGCTATCGAGCCGCTCGCGAAAGCCGGAGTTTCAAAAATGCCCACGGGGCCGTTCCAGAAGATCGTCTTGGCGCCCTTGATCTTGTCCGTAAAGAGCATCTCGGTCCTGGGGCCGATATCCACGCCTATCCAGTCGTCGCCGATAGCCATGGACTGCGTGACCTCTTTGGCCGCGTCGGGCTTGATCTCTTTTACGACTATATGATCGGCCGGCAGAAGCATTTCCACGTTGTTCTTAAAGGCCTTCATGATGATCTTTTTGGCTTCTTCCACTTTTTCGGCTTCAAGCAGAGACTTGCCGATATTCGTCTGCTGCGCGGCGAGGAAAGTATACGCCATACCGCCGCCTATGATCAGAGTGTCCACCTTATCTATAAGGCTGTAAAGTACGTTTATCTTGTCCGAGACCTTGGCGCCGCCGATGATAGCGACGAAGGGCCTCACGGGATTGATCATGGCCTTATCCAGATATTCCAGTTCCTTCTGCACCAGGAACCCTATGGCGCCCGGCAGGAACTTGGTGATGGCGGCCGTGGAAGCATGCGCGCGGTGGAGCGCCCCGAAGGCTTCCTGCACGAAGAACTCTCCGTGCGTCGCGAGCCCTTTGGCGAAGCCGTCGTCGTTCTTCTCTTCTTCCGGGTGATAGCGCAGGTTCTCTAAAAGGACTATCTCGCCGTTCTTGGCGGCTTTCACGACCTTCTCAGCCTCGGGACCTACGCAATCGGGGGCGAAATGAACTTTAACTCCGGCCAGCTTTTCAAGATGCGGCCCGACAGGAGCGAGGGTGTATTTCGGATCCACTTTGCCTTTCGGCCGGCCCAGGTGCGCCATGAGTACTACCTTGCAGTCGGCGTCCAGCAGATACTTCACCGTCTTAAGGGTTTCGCGAATGCGGGTATCGTCTTTTATAACGCCGTCTTTCATGGGGACGTTATAGTCCACCCTGACAAGAACGCTCTTACTCTTCAGATGAGCGTCCTGAACCTTTGCAAGCCTGAGCATGGTTTTGTTTTCCGTAGTCATTTTCACCCTCCCGCGAATAGCTGGTACGATTATCTGCCGGTAAGCCGGTATGCTTTCGGAGGGCCTACTCGCATACCAGCTTGCCGGCGTGCGGATCACTTCTTCAGCAGTTTTGTAAGTATCGCTTTCAGCCCCGGCGCCGTTCTTTCCTTCAGAGCGTACGTCACTCTCAGCGAAGGCTTGTTGAAATGCAGGTGCTCCGCCAGGTCTATAGGGGTTCCGACCAGCACCAAGTCAGCAGGAACGGCGTTGATGGTCTCTCTGAGCTCCTTCATCTGCTTGTCGCCGTATCCCATGGCCGGCAGGATGTCTTCGAGCTGTTTGAAGTTCTCGTAAACCTTTTTAATGGTGCCTATGGCATAGGGCCTGGGGTCGACGATCTTTTTGGCGCCGTACTGCTTGGCGGCGACGTAAGCCGCGCCGTAGTCCATATCTCCGTGGGTAAGCGTGGGTCCGTCTTCCACGACCAGGACTTTTTTATTCTTCACTTGGCCGTTCTCGTTCTCGATAGAAACCGGGGATTCCGCCTCGATGATCTTCGCCTTCGGGTTCATCAGCTTTATATTTTTCTTAACGTCTTCGACGGCGGCGGGTTCGGCGGTGTCGACTTTATTGATAATTACGACGTCGGCCATGCGCAGGTTCGCGGCGCCGGGGTGATAGATGCCCTCGTGGCCGGGCCTGAGCGGATCGGTGACCACGATATGGAGGTCGGGCTTGTAGAAAGGCAGGTCGTTATTTCCGCCGTCCCACAATATCACATCGGCTTCCTTTTCGGCCTCGGCCAGGATCTTGCCGTAGTCGACGCCCGCGTAAACGATAACGCCGGCGGCTATATGCGGCTCATACTCTTCCATTTCCTCGATGGTGCACTTGTGCTTTTTAAGGTCCGCGAGCGTAGCGTACCGCTGGCAGGTCTGCGCCACCAGGTCCCCGTAAGGCATGGGATGGCGTATGGCCACCACCCTTTTGCCCATGCTCTTAAGCAGCGAGGCGATGTACCGCGTGGTCTGGCTCTTGCCGCAGCCGGTGCGCACCGCGCAGACGGCTATGACGGGCTTCTTCGATTTTATATAGGTGTGCTCGCCGGAAAGCAGCTTAAAGTCCGCGCCGCAGGCCAGCGCTATGGAAGCTTTGGCCATCACGGTCTGGAACGCCACGTCGGAATAGGCGAACACGACCTCGTCCACTTTAAGTTTCTTTATGAGATCGGTCAGTTCCTTTTCCTCGTAGATAGCGATACCGTTCGGGTAAAGCTTGCCTGCCAGTTCCGCCGGGTATTTGCGGCCCGCGATATTCGGGATCTGGTAGGCCGTGAAGGCCACCACTTCGTAATCCGCGTTGTCGCGGTAGTAAACGTTGAAGTTATGGAAGTCCCTGCCGGCCGCTCCCATTATCAAAACTCTCTTTTTTGTCATAAGCTCTCCTTATCAACAAGCACAGAGTCGGGCGTCTTAGAGTCCGCCGCCGTTAAGGCGTTCAATTCGGGACTCGACCCCCTGACTTACTTAAAGTCCTTTCTGGATCATGTACAGCGCCAGGTCGATGATGCGGTTGGAATAACCCCATTCATTGTCGTACCAGGCCAGGATCTTCACGAAGTTCCCGCCGATGACCTTGGTGCTTTTGCCGTCCACTATGGAGCTCAGGGGGCAGTGGTTGAAATCCACCGACACGAGCAGCTCGTCCGTATAGCCCAGTATGCCTTTGAGCGGGCCTTCGGCGGCGGCCTTGATAGCGGCGTTGATCTCTTCGGCGGTGGCGGGCTTGGCCAGAGTTACGGTCAGGTCTACGACGGAAACGTTCGGGGTAGGCACGCGGATGGCGAAGCCGTCCAATTTGCCCTTAAGTTCCGGGATGACGAGCGCGATGGCTTTGGCGGCGCCGGTTGAAGTCGGGATCATCGACAGCGCGGCGGCTCTTGCGCGGCGCAGATCGGAATGGGCCATGTCGTGGATCTTCTGGTCGTTGGTGTAGGCGTGGATGGTGGTCATCAGGCCTTTCTCGATGCCCCATTTGTCGTTAATTACCTTTGCGAAAGGGGCCAGGCAGTTCGTGGTGCAGGAGGCGTTGGACAGCACGTGGTGGTTCTTGGCGTCGTATTTGTTCTCGTTAACGCCCATGACCACGGTAAGGTCCTCGCCTTCGGCCGGAGCGGAGATGATGACTTTCTTCGCGCCGCCTTTGGTGATGTGGTTTTCCGCGCCCTTAACTTCCTTGCCTTTTTTATTTACGCCGTCCTTTTTGACGGTAAAAAGGCCGGTGGCGTCCACGACTATCTCTACGCCCAGTTCTTTCCAGGGCAGCTCGGCCGGATCTTTTTTCTTAAGGACCTTAATGGTCTTGCCGCAGGCCACGATGGTATCTTCGCCGACGGCTTTCACGTCGCCGCAGAGCTGGCCGTGCACGGAATCATATTTCAAAAGGTGCGCGTTGGTCTTCGCGTCGGTGAGATCGTTTATCGCGACCAGTTCGAGTGCGCTGTCTCCGCGTTCAAGGATCGCGCGGGCCACCAGCCTGCCTATCCTGCCGAAACCGTTTATGCCTATCTTCGTTGCCATTTATGTTTCTCCTTATTGAGCTTTAGATGAAAACAAATCTTTAACGGCCGTGGTTTAATTATAACAAATTAGAGGCCGCGCCTCCACAAACCGGGCCCTTTTATACCGAAGGCACGGCCTCGCCTCCTCCGTCTCCACCCGTTTCCTTTGCTATAATATCGGCATATGAATATTTCTGAATTATTTAAACAAAACAAACCTCTTTTCATCCAGAACGCCGGGCTCTTTATTTTCGCGGCCGCGCTTCCTTTTTCGGTCACGCTCATACAGGGCGGCATCCTGCTTTTTATCGCGGCGGGGCTCTGGCGGCGGCGCGGAGCCGGAACCCTTTCTACCGTGCCCGGGAAAATAAAGGCTAATCCTCTGTTCAACCCCTGGATGATATATCTTGCCGCGGGAATACTGGCCACGGCCTTCGGCATTGCGCCTCTGCACAGTTTAGGGGATCTGAGTTCGGACTTGCTCAAGATAGTGGTCTTCTTCGGCCTGTGCCTCCTTTTGGAACCTGAACAGCGCGAGACCGCGCTTAAAATCTATCTCGTTTCAATAGCGGCCGCGGCCGTCTGCGGCATCGCTCAGTCGCTGGGCGGACTGGCCCATGGCCTCGACGTGCGCGCGCACGCCACCAGCCATCCGGTGCGCTTCGGCGAGATCATGGTGATCGGCCTGGCGCTGGCGATAAGCCGCGTCTCTTCGCCCGAAGGACTTCCCGCCGGCGTCAAAAAAGCCCTTTACGCCGCCGTGCTGCTGATAGTTTCGGCCGTAGTGCTGAGCCAGACCCGCGGCGCATATCTTGGGATGGCGTTCGTCTTTGCCGCGATGCTCGCCATAAAACGTCCGCCGAAGCGCATTATACTCCCGCTTATCGCCGCCTCCGCCATGCTGGGGCTCGGCCTTTCCATGCTGAATCCGGCGATACGCTATAAGCTGGGCTCGATATTCAAAGGCGCCGACAGCGTGGTGAACACGAGCGTTAAGTCCCAGGACATCGCCATCGACGCCCGCCTGACGCTTTGGAGAGCCGGCTTTAAAATGATAAAGGACAGGCCCGTGTTAGGGGCCGGTCCGGGAAGCGTGAAAACACTTTTTCCTCTCTACTGCCCGAAACCCTATCCCGAAAATATCGTATGGGGCAGCCTGCACAACTTGTATATACATCAGACGGCCGAGCGCGGTATTATCGGACTTGCGGCGCTGCTCGCCCTTTTTCTTTTAATGTTCAGGACGGCCCTGCGCGGATTCGCGGCCGCGCCGTCGGCGCTGACGATCTGGGCGCTTGCGATTATGGTCCCCTGGTTCCTGATGAACATGACCGAGATCACCTTCCAGCACGTACACACTTCTTACGCCATACTGTTCTCGCTGGCCGTTTCAATAACAGCCGCCAAAACAAATATCGTATAATTACATCACTATGCGGGCGGTTCGAACCGCGGGCGTACCGTCCGCGGCCTGTTCCCCCGCGCTGCCGCCGCTTCAATTATGTTCAAGCTGACCAAACTTAAGAACAGTCTCGGCCTGACCGCGCTCTTCTTCGGGGACCTGTGCTGCCTCCTCCTCCTTTTCCAGCTGTCCGTCCTGCTGCGAAAAGACCTGCTTCCCGTCGTATTCGGGAATTTGCCGCCGTTCCGGACCGACCTTTCCATCTATAACTGGATATTTCCCATCTGGCTGGGGATAATGACCTACGAGGGCGCGTATTCAAGACGGTTCGCCGTCTGGGACGAGGTTAAATTCCTTTGGAGGTCGTCCTTCTTCTCCTGCGTGGCGGTGTTCACCATCCTCTTTATCAGCAAAAAAGGTCCGGAGTTCTCCCGCGTTCTGATGATCATAATGGCGGCGATCTCGATCATACTGCTGCCCTTTCTCAGGGCGGGGCTTAAAAAACTTATCTATTCCGCCGATCTGATGAAGCGCAAAATGCTTATCGTCGGCTCCGGCGAGGCGGCGGTCGCCGCCTTTAACGCGGTAAAGAACGAACCCAACCTGGGCTACGACATCGCGGGCTTCGTTGACGACGCCTCCGCCCGAAGCGAGCTCTGCGGCCTGAAAGTATATCCGCAGCTGCCCCAGATAGAGCGCTATATAAACAGCGCCGGGATCCACGACGTTATTGTGGCCAAGCCTGAACTGGAGAAAGACACGCTGATAAAACTTATCAACACTATCCAGCACAAGGCCGAGAACACCCTTTATATGCCGGATTTCAAAGGCCTCGCCGTTACCGGAACCGAGCTGCGCCACTTTTTCCGGGAACAGACGATGATCATAGAGATCCAGAATAATCTGTCAAATCCGCTGAACTACGCGATAAAGCGCTCCATCGACTACCTGGCGGGGCTGTCGCTGTTCATCCTCACGCTGCCTTTACTCGCCCTGATAGCGTATCTTGTCAGGCGCGATTCTCCCGGCCCCGCGTTCCTCCTCCAGCGGCGCATCGGAAAGAATGGCAGATCTTTCATGTGCTATAAATTCCGCTCGATGTACATCGACGCGGAGGAAAGGCTCGGCGCCATCCTGAAAAGCGACCCGAAAGCCAAAGAGGAGTGGGGCAAATTCTGGAAGCTCAAAAAGGACCCTAGAATAACAGGAACGGGACGCTGGCTCAGGTCCACCTCACTCGACGAGCTTCCCCAGGCAATCAACATCCTTAAAGGAGAAATGAGCCTTATCGGCCCGCGGCCATATCTTCCCAGGGAAAAAGAATTCCTGCTCGAAGAGGGCGAGACCATTCTAAGGCTTCCGCCTGGCATAACGGGACTGTGGCAGATAAGCGGCAGGAGCAACACTTCTTACGACTTCCGCATTACAATGGATAGTTGGTATGTGAAGAACTGGGATCTCTGGCTGGATATGATGATCGTTTTTAAAACGATAGCGGTGGTGCTAAAAAAAGAAGGCGCACGCTAATTGAGTTTTTTCTCTACGAAGTTCAAAAATTCTTTTTTAAACCTGGAGCTTGAAAACCTTTCTGCGTTCTTTCTTATATCAGCCGCGACAAAACACCCCGGTGCAGCCTCAAAACGTCTTACCACATCTACAATGGCCACCTCGGATTGTTCATAAAAGAACAAACCAGTAACACCATCCACGACAGTTTCACACACCGCACCGCGGCCGTAGGCCAGCACCGGTGTGCCGCAAGCCTGCGCTTCGATCGGGGCTATACCGAAGTCTTCCTCAGCAGCAAATATAAAAGCACGCGCGCGCTGCAGATAACTTTTCAAAACCGCGTCATCCTGGTATCCGAGCAATTCCACATTTGCCCCGGCCTTGGCTTTAGTTTTCTCTAATTCCGGGCCATCCCCAATAACAACCAACTTGCGGTCCGGCATCGAGGCAAAAGCCTCAACGATAAGCGGGATGCGCTTATACGGGACCATTCTTGACGCTGTAAGGTAAAAATCTTCTTTTTTCTCTACCAGGCTGAACTTATCCACATAAACCGGCGGGTAGATTACCGTGTAGTCCCGGCCATAATTATTTTTTATCCGCTGGCCGATATACTCCGATATCGCGATAAAATCAGTTACTCTTGGAGTTGTCTTTAAATCCCAAGCTTTAACGCGGTCTAGAATTAAATTGGCAAACCAGCCTTTAATTCCCTTATCCAGGCCGGATTCGCGCAGATACTGTTCGCGCAAGTCCCATGCGTAGCGTATGGGCGAACAGCATATGCATATATGTTTCTGCCCAGAGCGGGTCCTAATGCCCTTGGCCACCGCATGCGAAACAGATATTACAAGATCATAACCGCTCACATCTAGGCCTTCCACCGCATAAGGCATAAGCGGCAGATAACTGCGGTACTTAGTGCGGGCCAGCGGCAAATACTGGAGGAAAGAAGTATTTACCTTCTTATTTTTAATAAAAAACCGTTTTTCCGGCGGTAAAAAATCAACAAGGCTGAATAAGTCCGCTCCGGGGAACAATTCCAACACCTGCTCCAGCAACCGCTCTGCCCCAGCATAAGTAACCAGCCAGTCATGAATAACAGCTATCTTCATAGGCAAATCTTCTGATTTAATCCCGAATAATTTTCACATCTGTCCGGGAAAATTTCGCCATATATCACAAAATTGGCGTTAAACTACCGTATTGAGACGTATCTCCCTGCGGAAACTGTCGTATTTGCCCTCTAAAACACCCAATTACGCGCTCCATCCCCCAACCGGGACATGATTCTGATTTCCAGGTTTTACCGCCTTTCCAGACAGCACCGCAAAACGGCCATAAAATCGCTTCTTCATAGGGGATTTGGCCTATTCTGAAGTCCGACTACCACATGCACGCCACACCTTTTAAACTTTCCCCGGACAGCTGTGAATAATTTTATAATATTTCTATTTTGCACCTACAGCCGCCCCGGTTTCATGCTCGCTTAGCAGATACAACATAAACATCAACAGACTAAATGATGATGTTATTACATATGGATTAAAAAAACCGTAAAACAAAGCAATAAGGAAACAAAATAATATAAAATAGTTTTTATTCATGTATAACTTTTGCACGTAAAAAAATAGGACTCCGCATAACATCGAAAAGCCAATTACGCCAAACTTCATAAAAAAAGCGGGGATTTCCATCTCGTATATAAAAACGGCAGTGGCGGAACGAATACAGTTTTTATCATACCCCCCCATTCCCAAACCCAGTATCGGGTGGCTAATAAAATCTTTCTCTATAACATCTAATTGTGTCACTCTTATTCTATCACTGTTTTTAGTAGCCACACCAACAATTCTGTCGACCGGATTTGAGAATACGAACACCCAAAGAAGAAATAAAGCAGCAAACGTATAAAATATTTTTCCTTCACGGACATCCTTCGAATTGAACAGTAACTTAAAAATCATTAGCAGCAAAAATGAAAACCAGATATATCTTGAATAAGCTAAATAAATAGAAAAAGAAGAAAACAGAATGTAAACATACAAAAACCTGTTATTCTTATAATCAAAACAGATATTTAGTATATTCGTGAGAAAAACGACAATAAAAATAGAAAAAAGATCGAAGATGAAACTAATCCGCATGCCTTTTGCAACAGGACCGATCATTGGCTCCGCATCGAAAACCCTTAAGATTAAACCATTTAAATGTTCGACATCCAGGATATGGAAATATATCGATAAACAGATGCCTACTTTTATAAAATAAAAAGCAAGACTTGAAAACAATATCGTTTTAAAAAAAAACTTCTTGTCCAATTTATTTGATTTATATACAAGATAATGGACAAGGAAAACCAAGTAAAATCCAAGGAATATATACAGTTCTTTTAAAACAGTGTTGCGAAAGTTATTAATATATCCAGTCGTCACGGAAACAAAGATGAATATCAGGAATAGACAAGAACAAAATACAAATTTACTTATTTCAGACAGATTAATTTCTTTTCTACCTTTGAACAGCAAGAAAATAAGGACAAGGCATATAAGCAATTTGGAATTAAAATAGAATATTTTCCCTGAAGGCAGTATAATTATCAAAGCGCATAATAAACTTAGAAGAAAAGTGAAGGTTTTATTAGTATTCATTATAGACTCGACTCCGAGCAATAGTAAAATATTCCCGAAAAACAAACGCCAAGATGGCCAGGATCAAGGCCAGAAATCCTGCTTCCTTACAACCGCCATATTACGCAAATACAACATCAGGTTATTGTACCTGTCTATTCCAATAAATCTACACAGAACTTTTAGAACGAAGTTCGCATTTTTTATCTTCTTTGAAAACCCTGCGACAGTAGGCTTAACCGCTGGAGGAGACTCCAAAAGATTATTCTTCTTTAGATAGTCGTTGTAATTTCCTGGCCCATCCAGAAATGGGTCTGGGAAACGTTGTGCAATAGTAGAATAATGCCGTCTGGCAAAATCCCCTATTTCCCCCCCATCCTGATAAGTTGCATAAGTATAAGGCAGGCCACGGAACTTTATATAACCATTCTTCAGAACCGTATCGCAATATAATTTGAAGATCTCTTTTAGATCAGCTCTGGTATTTAATGAGAATCGGTTTTGATGGCGGGAAATATCATCAGGGGCAGTAATATTTATCCCACTGAAATGGTAAAAAATAAGAGGAAATTCACCATTTACCATTAAGTCACTTCCCAAAATACGCTCATGCAGATTCCAGTAGGCCATATTTAAGCCTTTATTCCTGCATATATTTATATCATTAAAAAGTCCCAAAGCGAGATTTACCCATTTTTGATCCACAAAAAGCCCCGTTTCAATCTCCTTGAAACACTCTTCAGCACATTTTCTCCCCCACCAGTCAACAAATTTTCTCCCCTCGTCCGTAGCGGAAACAGCGATAAATCCCAGGTTATATGTCCCGACTCTGAGATATACCTGTTCAGTTGGCTTAAAGTGGTCAGACTCCGGAAGAGGTTCAGTAATATGCGGGGTAAGCACCAATGAACTGGTATTTAACTGGAAAAAAACCTGGTCTAATGGACGAAACACAAGTATATCCGGATCGAAATAGAGCACCTTCGAGTATCCTTCATCAAAAAGATAGCTAAAACAGAATGGTTTCACTGCAGTATTAAATTCCATTATATCGTACTGAAAAGCCATCCGCTTGAAGTTCGGAACAGGTAGGTCTTTCGCCTCCACAATTTGAAACGGACCGTCTTCTCTCGCCAGAGCTTCTCCAGACTCATCGGCTAGGAACAGAAAAAGACTTATCCCCGAGGGATGAACTTTCTTTACCGAGTCAAGCAAGGTCTTGGCCAAAGCGAAATAGTTCTTGGATGCGATGGTAAATACTGCGATGTTATTCATGTTTTGGCCTCTCTCTGTTTCACACGAACAAGATGTTTTGCTATCAATTGCACATCGTAATTAGTGGCGTTCTTTATAGTCTCCGAGTAATCACCTATTTCAACACCTGCCGGATTATACCGGAAAAGCGATATTTTAAGGAAAGGATTCCGCCTCTTAATAAGCAGTTCCTTCCATAAAGTAAAAGTAGGATTGGGATAAATTGAAGATGGTCTCTGGACTAAATTATTCAGTTTGAGACGGGTTACTTTCCAAGGTAGCGTATAGAGCTTTTTGAATTTGGAAAATATAAGCCGGACGTAGCCCAGAAAATTATATGCTCCGGCATTAACATAAGCCGCTGACCTGACCCCATTCTCCTCAAGCAGCCGGCTAAGCCCGATTTCATATCGCCTGACGACCTCAAATCTATCGTTAACAAGAACCATCGCTGTCCAGAAATTCAAAAAAGCTTCAGACAGGAAAACAGCCTTGCGGAAAACCAAAAAGTAGCTCTGAATGTGGTGCGTTATCTCATACGATTCGGTAACACCCCAAAAATCCGCGTCAGAGTTCTCCATTGAGGCAAACATTTCCTCAAGCGGATACAGCGGTCCATAGGCGCTATCATTGCACAGAATTATCCCGGAATAGTTTTCCAACCCGTTTTTTTCCAGTTCTGCAAGGCCTGCTTTGTAGCTAAAGAAATCATGCCCTATATTCTCACGTGTTATTGCCACATCGGCCAAGCTCTGGACTTTCCCGAGTTCCGCTGCGGACAGCGCCGCAGTAGAAACAAAAACAACAAAATCGCACATCTTTCTTAATGAAGAAAGATAGAACAGGACGTATTCATCAACGATCCCATCCCTGTCATAATGGGCAAATACCGCCGCCCGTTTATTTGTTTTAAGCATTTTGTTGCGATTCACGTAATAGAGAAAGATCACAACTTTCAGATATAGGAAAGAAGATGCTTCTGCGAAAAATAGGCAATAATCGCGCTTATGTTTCCTAAGATCTAAGTTTTGATTGCACGCACTACATACTGTGTTTCAAAGAACACCTTAAAAATACCTAGCGATAAAATATTCGCAAGCCTTGATTTTGATTGTTTTTCCATTCCCTTAGCATAAAGCTTATCCACACGCAGTCCACTGGACTCAATTAATTCAATAGCCGTTTTTTTGGTGAAATATCTTAAATGAGTTTTATCCAACACACCGGCAGGCACATAGTCCCACCGCCCGCAAAACAGAAGGGGAAGTATAACACTGTGGTGTTTTATATTAGGAATACTTGCGATTAAGCTGCCGCCAGGCTTTAGCAGTGTTGTTAAACGTTTGACAACTGCCCATGGATCCACAAGGTGCTCCAGAACATCAAGACAAAGTATCAGATCGAATTCATTTAGTTTAAAAGGCAAATCCATTGCTTCCACATTACCTTCAACCACCACATCCAACCGCTTCCTGGCTATTGCTGCGGCCACCGGGAACAATTCAACTCCGACCAACTTTTTGCAATTACGAATTGTTCTTATCCACTGAAGAGTATCCCCTTCACCACAACCAATTTCCAGGACTTTTTCAACTTTTTCAGGAAGGAGAGGCAAAATATCCGTACGTGAAGCGCTGAAATATTTCTGCGCCTTTTCATTGTAATAAACATGTAAATCAGTCATTTGCACCAGTATATAATTTGCTGTTATTAATTATAATCCACGCCATCAACTAAAGTCAACGAAGGCTGCATTTATCAAGGGGTCTTTAAAAAACCTATTCCCCCCAAATTATTATGCCGCAGATATGCCTTACTAAATGCCGCAAAAACTGTTAAAACGACACACAAAAGGATAAATCGTGTTTTTAACGAATCAGGATAACCACATAGCGTAAGTATCAGAACCGACAGTATCATATACGTTGTAACCTTTATGGCGAAGTTACGTACCAGGGGGATTAGGTGTTGGGTAGCCCATAGCAGGAGCAACCCGTCAACAATAACCCTTAAAACCCATGCTGTAGCCGCGCCAACAATCCCATATTGCTTAATAGCCCACAGTAGAAGTGGCAAATAGAGTATGAATTCTAAAAGATGGAATTTGGCGGTAAGGTCAGGCCGCCCGCGGCCCTGCACTAATGCAAAAAAGATCTGGGCTAAACAATTAACAAAAACTCCTACTGCCAGTAACTTCAAAACCGGGGCACTATTCGTAGCGAAATCCTTTCCCAACCAGAACATTAACCCTTCTCTAGAGAAGGTCACAATAATAATAACTACAGGGAAGAGGAGGATAAACGTAGCGGCGATGCTCTTTGAGAAAAGCTGAAGAGTACGGGTTGTATCACTATTATCTGTAGCCGCGAAGGCCGGGAACAAAGTAGCCACTAAAGCACCTGGCACAATCCATAACTTAGTAACCATTTCATACGGAGTAGCATAATAAGCTACAGCTGTTACTGAAATAAGGGTCCCGATAACGAACCGGTCCAGATACACCATGAGTGGACCTATTATATTTGAAACCGTCATCCACCCGCCAAAACCAAGCAAGGGTTTTATCGCCTCTGGAAGAAAATATTTATTAATGCGAAGCTCCGGCATTACTCGCAAGCAAAAATGATACTGAACAACACAGGAAGCAAGCCTACTCAGCGCAAGCACTGCTATTACCGGCACAATACTATTGCTAAAGGGAAGCACTAACAAAGGGCCGATAAAAGCGGCTAACCCGAGCGGCAGGCGCACGGCATTTATCAAGTCAAAACGATGATATGCGGTAAGAATACCTACAAATCCTGAAGAAAAAACAACAACCGGTATTGAAACCACTAAAATATTAAAAGCGATAAGAGACTCCGGACGCAACTGATTCGGCATTTTGAATACTTTTTCTATTAGCCAAGGAGATAGGAACCCGGCAATAACCGCCCCAACAAACCCCATTACAGCCATAATGACTAGAGCTGTCCATACAAGGCCGGATAGTTTTAACTCATCCTCTGTGCCTAATTTATTCGCAATAATTTGAGTAAGCGCCCGACCTAAACCTAAATCGAAAAAGCTGAAATAGCCAATAACCATCCAGGCAAGTGTAAGAATTCCAAAACGTTCAACCCCCAACCCTTTAATTATAAGCGGTATGGTAAAAAGCCCGACAAGAAGCGGCAAGCCCTGACCGGCTAAATTAATAAAAGTATTTTTTACAATGCTTTTTCCTTTATAGGATTTAGTTTCAGCAAATCTTTCTTCTATCATTAAGTGTCACCCCTGTTTTTGCAACTAGCTTTAAAAGCCGAAAGAAATTACCGAACCCGCAAGGCCAGTGTAATCCCACAATATAAGTAAGCGGTTCGGTAGCCTTCAACTTAAGGGGAAAGCAGTATTATTTTTCACATTCTTATTATATATATTATAGCAAAGGGAAAAGCTGATGGCTGACTATCCGGCCCAAGAATAAGCCACCTGCGTTCGATCACAGTATATGCACAGAAATACCGCCCATTAACACTAATACTTAAGTTCAAGATAGTTTTCATTGGGAAACCATTGGCAACAGAAATATTGCAGGATTCCCAGCAACAGAGGGTTGCGGATCCAATAATATCGATAATCATACTTTACCGACACTATCCCATCGGCGCAAAAAAAACGACCGATAGAATGAACAGGGCCACCCTATTGTATCCCGCAAGTTTGTTCCAGACCAGCGAAACGGCTATCCCTAAGCCCAGCAACGCCTCCGTGGCGGAGATAAGTGGGGACATGTCCGTAGAGCAAGCGAAACAGCATTACAAGGCTGCGGCCGAGAACAGACTGAAGGATGCAGCGTCCATCGGGTGCCCATCCGTGGGCGCAATTATAAAACTGTGAAAAGTGTCGCGGCGATGGATATCTGGGCCACTAACGAAAAAGTGCGAATGATAGCGCGGCCCCGAAAGAGGAAGTTTTCCCGCAGAGCATCATATATATGACGGTGGCTAACCCCATCACGGCGGCCAAGCCTAGATATCTCAGGCCAAAAAAATAAGGGCCGATAAGCCTCTCATACTGCGAAAGCTGCCGGATAAACAGCGGTGTCAGAAATAAGCCCGTATCCTTGTATGGCAGATATCCTTCGATCCGACGATGCGCGTAGGCGCTGAACCATCCCACGAAAACGGGGAAATACATATCGAGTCACCTCCTGTTAAAGGCCGCTATCGTAAGGACGGCGAAACAAGCCTTTATAAAAGTCTTTCCCTGCATTTGCGGTAGGATCGTTGGATATCATTTAAAATCCCGGCTCGGGCAGCACAGCGGGACGGGAACTTTAAAACACACTTTCCATTTTCGGGCTTAAGAAGCCGCTTTAATACTTTTTCGCACGTTCGCGCGGAACAGCTAAGCTCCCGCTCAGGTTTATTCCTTAAGACCGAGCAGTTCCTTTACTATAAAGTTCGGTCTGGCTTTGACCTCTTCGTATATCTGGGCCAGATACTGGGCCAGGATACCAAGGATAAGGAACACAAAACCGAACAGCATGAGTATGAGCGAAACAATTGTGCCGTATCCGTCGAAAGGCACCCCGTAGGCCAGAATCTTAAACACGTTAAAAACGAAATATAAGAACGATGTAAAAGACAGGACCAGCCCGAAAACGGAAATGGCCTGTATGGGGATATAAGAGAATGCGAGTATGCCTTTAACGGCGAGTTCGAGCACCTTCCAGAAGGGCGCGTGCGAAACGCCGGCGAAGCGCTTGGCCCGCTCGAATTCCAAGCCGACCGACTTGAACCCGACCCAGGCGAAAAGGCCGCGCATGAAGCGGTTGCGCTCCTGCATCTGATTGATGGTCGCGTACATCCTGCGGTCCATAAGGCGGAAGTCGCTGACGTTCTTCGGGATCATGTTGTCGGTGAGATAATTTATAACGGCGTAAAAAAGCTGGGAATTAAGCTTGCGGAAGAACCCTTTTCCGGGCCGGCTCTTCACTATGCCGTAGACATGTTCGTAGCCCTGCTCCCATTTCTCTATAAACTTGCTAACTACCTCCGGGGAATCCTGCAGGTTCGCCGTCATCAGCACGACCGCCTCGCCGCGTGCGTAATGCAGCCCGGCGGTTATTCCTCCGTCCATGCGGAAATTGCGGGACAGGCGCACTATCTTAAGGCGGTCATCCTTAGCGCGGAGCTCCTTCAATTTCACGAAGGTATCATCGGTGGAACCGTTCTCTACGAAGATAGCCTCGAAATCGTATGTGGGATTGCTCTCGAAGACCTTCACCAGCCGGCTGAACAGTTCCCCGACGCAATCCTGTTCGTTGTAAGCGGAGGTAACTATCGATATCTTTTTTTTCATAGCTTCACCCTGGCGGGGCAGCAACGCACGGAATTTATTAATGCCTTCCGAACTCCTCAATAGCGGCGACCGCCTCTTTTTCATCAAGATCGTCAACTCTCCGCATTTTAAAGCCGTCCATAGACATAACCAGCGCTAGTTTAGAGCCGGTGCGCTTCTTGTCTTTTTTCATGCCCTGGATCGTCCGATCGCTCTCCAATTCTAACTTTAACGACGCTTTATTAAGCAGCGGCATAAGCATCCGATCCCTCATAAAACTTTCAGTATCACCAGAGAGGAGCCCCCGCCGCCGCGCCGCGATATTGGCCAGCAGCATGCCGTAAACGACCGCTATCCCGTGCGGAACGGCGAACTCGGAAGCGGATTCTATGGCATGGCCGAAGCAATGGCCGAAATTCAGGATGTTCCTGCGCCCGGAGTCGAACTCGTCCTCCTCGATATAACCCTTCTTGATCTCAAGGGCCAGTCTGAGGAATAGCAGCAGCGTCTCCGGCTCTCTCGCGAGCAGCTTATCCGAAGCGTTCGCGTAGTCTTTGGCCGTCCCCTCCCCGCCTATGACGCAAAGCTTGGCGATCTCTCCCAGACCGCTCAGAAAATCGCTCTCTTTGAGGGTCGAAATAAAGCCCGGCCAGATGAACACCTCGGAAGGAGGATAGAAAGTCCCTATCAGGTTCTTGCTGCTCTTATAATTAAGCGACGTTTTTCCGCCTATGCAGCTGTCGGCCTGCGCGAGCAGGGTGGTGGGAAAGAAGGTCCACTTTACGCCGCGGTAAAGGGTAGAGGCGGCGAAGCCGGCGATATCCTGCGTTATTCCCCCGCCGATGGCCACGAGGCGCGTGTTCTTCTTAGGCGCGAATTCAGATATCCGGTCGTAGAGCATCTGCACGGAGGCGAGCGTCTTAACTTCCTCGCTAATAGGAAGCATTATTTTCCGAGCCGCCGACAAAGCTTTGAGAGAGGAGCCCTTATGCAGGTCCCAGACGTTCTCGTCTATAACGAACACGCTGTTCGGCTCTTCAGCCAGGCCGGGCAGGCGGTCCCCGGCGTCGCCGAAAAAGACCGGATAATCCGCGAACCTGGAGCGCACAGTGAAGTTGTCTAGAGGCAAGTGTATCCCCCATCGACGCAGATCGTTTGTCCGGTGATATAAGTGTTCTTCGCCGAAGCCAGAAAGGCCGCAACGGCGGCTATTTCAGAAGGCTCTGCCAGGCGCCCGGCGGGGATCGTCCGGGCGATCGCGAGGAGGTCGCATTCCGAATTGTTTTTCCGTGTGAGTTCGGTATTTACATAACCCGGGGCCACGGCGTTGACAAGGATGCCGCAGGAGGCGCATTCGACGGCAGCGGCCCTGGTCATGCCGTTGACCGCCGCTTTAACCGTAGAATAAGCGAACCTGTTAGGCTTAGAAACAAGGCTCCAGACCGAACTAATATTCACTATCCTGCCATACCGCTTCGCGCGCATCTGCGGCAGCAGCCCCCGTATTAGCCGCATAGGGGCGGTAAGGTTAACCTGTACAATGGAATTCAGATCGTCATCGGTATAATCCTCGGCCGTTCCAAGAGGATTTATCCCGGCATTGTTGACTAATATATCTACTCCGCCGGTAATTCCGGAAAGATATCTGTCTATGGACGCATTTGAAGCCAAATCAAGCTCGGAATGCGCCGGGGTAAGCAAAATCGCCCCTCTTTCACTAAAGACATCGGCAATAGCTTTGCCTATGCCTTTTGACGCGCCTGTAACAAGAGCTATTCGGTCTTTCATACTATTTTTATTCCGACCTCTTCAATGAGAAGTTTATAGCGTTTTTCAAGCATGCTTATGCGCTGCTCATCCTCAGCGTAGATAGAACCGTAAAAATTGCGCTTATTCTTCAGCCACATTAGTTCAAATCCCACACCCTTAAGAATACCGGTGGGAGCGTCATCCGCCAGCGACTGAGGACATTTAAAGATGACCTTGCGCATCTCATACGCATCCAATAGGCCTTTGGGCAGACGGTTAAAGAACGGCAGGGATTCTTTTGACACCCCGCCGCCAATAACGCATTCAAGGCCTTTCTGTTTAGCTTTCGTCAGAAGCTCCTTGGCTATATCGAATATCTTTTCGGAATTAATGTCCTCGCGTGTCATTCCGAGGGAGCCCGTCATATCGACGCGGCCCAGGACTATACCGTCCAATTCCGAGATAGTATCGATCTTCAGCATTTCATCGAAATTCTCGACGCCGGTTACCGTTTCGATGTTAACGAGCAGGGACACCTGGTTTATTTCCTCTTTGGGAAAGGCCATTTTCGCGGCGCTCAGATACTTCGTCAGCGCGTAAGGGGACTCTATCATCGGCGCCACTATCCGGTTGACCCCGATAGATCTTGCGTCATACATATCTTTCAACGCTTCGCAGCCGCCGATCTTTATGGTGAGTTCGAGGCCAGCGCGGGTCACTACTTCTTTGAGGCGCAAAGCTTCCTCAAGGCGGGTACCTTCCGCCTCAAATTCCGCCTTAATGCCGACTACATTGTAATTCGTCTTCAGGTCCTGAAGTACTTCAACCATCTGTCTTTCAAGATTATTCATAATGAACCCGCATTAATATTTATTTCGCTATAACAGCGCCGTGATGCCGGACATCGATATTCGCATGATACGACGCTCCCAAATCCTCCGATAAAGGAGGATTTGGGACCTCCGGGATTAACCTGGAAACCAGTTGAAGCTTTCACCAGTTTGGGGAAACTCCATTTCCGCCAAATACTGATGCTCCCGCCGGCTAATTTATTCCCAAAGTCCCAAAAGATCAGTTTATCTGATTTTTTGGGAGCCGGGAACGTTGCTTTGTAACTCCTCTCTGTCCAGAAAAGGCCACATATCTTCGAGCGGTTTTGAGACCATGCTGCCGTCCGGTTTCTTTTCGGAAGACAGTTTCGGGATAAACTTATGGTCTGCTGGCAACCTGACCTCGCAAAGCGCCGGGCCTTTTACGGCCAGGACCCGTGCCAGCTTTTCTTTCATGTCGGCTACACAGTCAATGATCTCCGTATGCAGTCCGAAAGCTTTTCCGACCTGTACGAAATCCGGGAAACCGACGCCGGATCCGGGATCACAGGCCACATAACGGCTTTCAAAGAAATTTTCCTGCGTCTGACGGATGGAAACATACCCGCCGTTATTCAGCACGAATATTTTCAGCGGCAGCTTATGATACGCGGCCGTCGCCAGCTCCTGCAGGTTCATCATGATGCTGCCGTCGCCCGCCAGGCAGACGACCTCGCCGCCGCTCCCGAAACAGGCCCCGATCGCCGCAGGCAGATCATAGCCCATAGAGGCACAGCCGGAATTCCAGAACGAGCGCTGGCCCTTTTTTACTATTCCGGCCTGGAAGAGACAGACGCACGCCGAGCCGTTCCCTGCCACGACCGAGGTTTCTGAGGGGAGCATCCCGGTAAGAGTTTCCATAAAGTGATAGGGGTTCACCTTTGTCTTAAGTTGTTTATACTCCTCAAGCACTACCGGATACCGCTCCGAGCGCTCACGGCACCATTTGAGCCAGCCTGAGAAGTCGCCTATGCCCGCCGGCGGAACTTCATCCAGAAGGGCGGCCATAAAATCTCCGATGTCCGCACGGACGGACAGGTCCGGTTTCACCGTAGGCTTGATAAGTTCGGAAGGATCTATATCCACCACAATTTTTTTTGCCTTGCTCGCGTAATTGCCCCAGTCGTAACTTGCCTGGCGGATATTGTTCCGGGAAGCCAGAGATAGAACGAGATCCGCGTTCTGTAGCGAGAAGTTCCCCCCCCTGGTACCAACGGTGCCGATCCTGCCCGCGAACCAGGGACTGTCATTAGGCACCAGGTCAAAACCGGCGAAGGTGGCCAAGGCGGGTATTTTCAAAACATCTGCCAGCTTTTCAAAAAGCTTCTGCGCACCAGCGACTCGTACGCCGTGCCCGACGATGAGTACGGGCCGTTTAGCCGCGCGCAGCATCTCGACGGTTTTGGCGGCCTGGCCTTCAACACCGCTTTTAAAAGAAACCGGCGCTTGAGGCTCGTAAGGAGCAAGTTTGCTTTCGTCAATAAGCGCCGCCTGCACGTCCAGCGGGATATCTATCCAGACAGGTCCCGGACGCCCGGTCTTTGCGGTATGAATGGCCTTATCGAGCACATGTTTCACCTGATACGGGTCTTTAAGCATCTGCGCGAATTTAGTGACCGGCCTCACTATATCCACGATATTTATTTCCTGGTCGCCGAGCTGCCTTAAGCCCGCTTCGGGGCAGGAGGCGATCGTAGTCTTGAACTTCACCTGGCCGGAAATATACAGCGCCGGTATCGAATCCAGCCATTGGCCTATAACGCCGGTCAAGGTATTGGTGCCTCCGGGACCGGTCGTAACGACCGCCACTCCCAGCTTATCCGAAACGCGCGTATAGCCCTCCGCGCCCATCGCGGAAGCCTGTTCGTGATGGCTGCAGATATATTCCAGCCCTTCGCATTTTCCGACGGCGTCGTTAAGATGCATGGAGCCCCCGCCGGATATCATAAAGACGTGCTTTACGCCATGCTCCACCAGTCTTCGAGCCACGTAATCGGAGAGTTTTATCATCGCGGTCTCACTTATCGGAAAGCAGCGCCTCCCTGTTTATCGAATTCCTATTGGCGCTATACCAGGCGTAAAGTTTTCTTATCGCCTCGTCTGGAGGAGTAAAGGACAGGGTTTTGATCTCCGCCTTTAACCTGGAATTATCACCGCTGTATTCAAGGCCCAGGCCCGGCTGCGCTATCTTGATCGGGAGGTCTTTGCCCGAAGTCGCAAGCACCTTGCGTGCAAGTTCCAGAAGTTCGCTCGATTTATCCGGAGTGGCATTATATGCCTTATGAGCGGCCCCGATCTCCAGGAAATGAGCGATGACCGGAGGCAGGTCTTCGACCCACAGATAGTCGAACCGGCGGTTCTGCTTCATCGTCAGCGGCAGATCGAAGAGGGCCTTGCAGATCATGTTGGAGATGAAGCGTATTGCGTAATCCTCGTACTTGCCGTATAACCCGAACACGCGCAGGTCGATTATATTGTCCGCCTTCTCTATATATTTGCCGCAGACGTATTTGCACAGGCCGTTCTCGTCAGCCGGAACGTGCGCGTCAAAATAATCCTCTTTCATTTTCGGCCGGTAATGACGCACATCGTAAATGGCGCCGGAGCCGATCACGAGCATTTTTTTAAAATATCCGGCGTTGCGTGCGAGGTTAAAGAACATCCGGGTGCTCTCGTAAAAAACCTTTCCCGGCTCTTTGGCGTTGCGGTGGCCCGGCTTCGCCGCGCCGTGTACCACGAAGTCGAAACCTCCGTTCTTCAGGCGGTCTTTGACAGCGTCCTCGTCCAGCAGGTCCAGCTCGGAGCGCCCCGGCGCTGAGATCTCGTATTTATTGGCCAACGGGGAGGCGAGGAGATTTCTTCCTATAAATCCGTTCCCGCCGGTAAGCAGCAGTTTTTTCTTAGTTTGCATTTATACAGAATCAGTTTTATCTGATTTTTTGGGAGTCACTCCCAATCGTCCGTCCTTATATGCTCCGCGGGAACTCCGCTATCCGTTAAAGAGGCTTTGAAAGTTCTGATCATGACGGGCGGCCCGGAGATAAAGTAAACGGCGGAGGGCCCGTTCTCACTGAAGATCTTCCGGATATCCAGCCGGCCGTCCTTTTCCTCGTTCAGGAACGTGACCAGAAAAGAGGGATTAACGGCCCCGGCTTTTTCAAGATCTGCCGCGTAAAGATGGTGGGAGAGTTCGCGCACTCCGAAATAAAGCCCGGGGGCCCGGTAAGCCGAGAAAGCTTTGGACGTGAACAGCGAGAGGAAAGGCGTGATACCGGTCCCACCGGCGACAAAAACGGACTTCTGCGTGTCATGTCCGGCCGAAAACAGATCCCCGTACGGAAGCTTCACGTGGATGATCTTTCCGGGAACGAGCTCCAGCGCCATGCGCGCGGTAAATTTCCCTTTCGCGGCGAAGGTTATACGGATCGTCTCCTCGTCCGGAGAGCTCTGCATGGAAAAGCAGCGCGATTCGGGCCAGGGTCTGGCGGGGTCGAATTCATCGAGCGCGAGGTGGAGAAACTGTCCGGGGTTGTACTTGTAGGCTTTCTCCAGCGGGCGCAGGGTGACGGTCCTGATATCGGCCACTGGATTTTCGACGGAAACGACCTCGGACCTGTATTTTTTAACTATCATTTCGAGAACCGCCCTATAAATTCGGCGACGCAGTCTTCAACGTAGGAGAACATCTCCTCCGTCATGCCCGGATAGGTGCCGAGGAAGAAAGTATTGTTCATGATGAAGTCCGTAACGGACAGCTTACCTTCCACCCGGCAGGGTCTGCCGATAAAAGCCGGCTGGCGGGTCATATTCCCGGCGAAGATGTTCCTGGTCTCGATCCGGCGCTCGTTCAGGAACGTCACCAGTTCGTTGCGCGTGAAAGGGGCGTCCTCCCTTACGGAGAGGATATAGGTGAACCAGGAGGGGTCCGCGCCCGCGGTCGCCTCGGGAAGAAGGAAGAATTTAGAATGGGCGGAGAAGATCTTGTTATAGCGCACGAAATTCGCCCGCCGCTTTTCCCCGAACCTTTCAAGTTTGTCCATTTGCGCGGAACCGATCGCCGCCTGCATATCGGTCATTTTCAGGTTATAGCCGAGCTCGGAGTAGACATATTTGTGATCGTAGCCGGCCGGCAGGGTGCCGAACTGCTGGGAGAAGCGCTTGCCGCAGGTATTATTCTCTCCGCCGGCGCAATAACAGTCGCGCCCCCAGTCCCGGAACGAACGGATGATCTGGGCTAATTGCTCGTTATTGGTCGCCACCGCGCCGCCTTCTCCCGTTGTGATGTGGTGGGCCGGATAAAAAGAGAAAGTGGCGATGTGCCCGAACGTCCCGGTATATTTCCCTTTATACCGGCTCCCTAAAGCGTCGCAGTTGTCCTCTATAAGCCAGAGGTCATGCTCTTTGACGATCTTCAGAACAATATCCAGATCGAAAGGGTTGCCGAGCGTATGAGCGAGAAAAACAGCGCGGGTCTTTGAAGAAACGGCCTTTTCAAGGCTTGCGGCATCGATATTATATGTGGGGAGCTGCACATCCGCGAAAACGGGGATCAGCCCGTTCTGCAGGATCGGGGTCACTGTCGCCGGGAACCCCGCAGCCACAGTGATCACTTCATCTCCCGGAACAAGTCTTTTTTTGCCTAATTTTACTGAGGTCAGGGCCGAAAGCGCCAGCAGGTTGGCGGACGAGCCTGAATTGGTCAGCACGACGTTCTCGACTCCGAGGAAATCGGAGATCTTCTCGGCGAAGCTTTCGGCGTAGCGTCCTTCCGTGAGCCAGAAATCAAGCGATGAATCCACGAGTGCGACCAGCTCGTTTTCGTCGAACACCCTTCCGGCGTAACGGACGGTATCCTTTTCCCTGTTAAAAGGCCTGGCCGGGAAAGCGGCCGCGTGGTAGGTCCTGACGGCGTTTAAAATTTCTTCTCGTTTCATAATATCTCCGCGTATTCCCGTATCTGCTTCAGGCAAACTTCCCGCATATTCTCTCCGGCGGCATAGGCCCTGGTCCAGGCTATTATTTTGTCTATGGCGGTCCCGATATGCCAGCGCGGGGTCCAGCCGAGCTCGCGGCGGGCTTTGGAGGAATCCAATTTAAGAAAATGCGCCTCGTGCGGGTGGCGGCCCTTGTCTATAGCATAGCCGGGGGCTTCTGGCCAGGACGCGAACATCCGCTTTACTATCCACTCCACGTCTTTGGCGTCGCCGGCGTCCGGGCCGAAGTTCCAGGCCTGGGAGTAACGGGGCCCGTGGGTATAAAGCTTTTCCGCCAGCAGCAGATAGCCCGCCAGCGGCTCAAGCACGTGCTGCCAGGGACGTATGGCGCGCGGGCTGCGTATGCGCGCCTTCTCGCCGCGCAAGGCGGCGCGCACTATATCCGGAATAAGCCTGTCCGCGGCCCAGTCCCCTCCGCCGATAACATTGCCGGCGCGGGCGGAGGCCAAAGCGACTCCGTGCTTTTTATAGTCCGCCGGATTAAAAAAAGAGCTGCGGTACGCGGAGGTCACAAGTTCCGAGCAGGCCTTGCTGCTGGAGTATGGATCGTATCCGCCCAGGGGTTCGCCCTCCTTATAGCCGCGCAGGCGCTCTTTGTTCTCGTAGCATTTGTCAGTGGTAACGTTCACCACGGCCCTCACGGAACCGCAGGCCCTTACGGCTTCGAGCAGGTTCACCGCGCCCATAACGTTGGTCTCGTAAGTTTCAGCGGGCGCCCGATAGGACTCGCGAACCAGCGGCTGCGCCGCCATATGTATCACTATCTCCGGTTTAGCGGACAGCATGGCGCGCCTGATTTCGCCGGCGTCGCGGATATCGTCGATATGGGATTTAAGAAAGCGGCCTGCGCGGGAGAGTTCAAAAAGACTGGGGTTCGTAGGAGGCTTGAGAGCGTAACCCGTCACTTTAGCGCCCAAAGACTCGAGCCAGATCGAAAGCCAGGCGCCCTTGAACCCGGTATGACCGGTCAGGAAGATTTTTTTTCCGCGCCAGAAAGACTTCATTCCCAGACCCTCCAGGGAGGATTGCCGCCGTTCCACAGGCTTTCCAGCTCGGTCTTGTCCCTGAGCGTGTCCAGGCATTTCCAGAAGCCCTTGTGGCGGTAAGCGTTAAGCTTCCCGTCAGCCGCGAGCCGCTCCAAGGGCTTGCGCTCCCATATGGTCGCGTCCCCCTCTTTGATATAGTCAAAGATCTCCGGTTCGAGCACAAAGAACCCGCCGTTTATCCACGCTCCGTCTCCCGGCGGCTTTTCTATAAAAGCCTCGACATAGTCGTTCTTGTCGATCTCCACCGATCCGAACCTGCCCAAAAGCTGAACGGCCGTCATCGTGACGGAGCCGCCGCGCTTTTTATGGAAGGCGAGTAATTTATTAATATCGAGAGCGGCGACGCCGTCGCCGTAGGTAAGCATGAAAGGTTTTTTGCCTACATACTCCTGCACGCGTTTGATGCGGCCGCCGGTCATGGTGTTATAGCCTGTGTCCACAAGCGTTACTTTCCAGGGCTCGGCCTTTTTGTGGTGCACCTCCATCCTATTGTTCTTCATGTCGATCGTCACATCGGCTTGATGTAAAAAGTAATTGGCGAAATATTCTTTTATCATGTAGCCTTTATAGCCCAGGCACAGGACAAAATCGTTAAAGCCGTAATGGGAGTAGATCTTCATTATATGCCAGAGCATCGGCTTCCCGCCTATCTCGGCCATGGGCTTGGGTTTAAGATCTGTCTCTTCGCTCAGCCTCGTGCCCATGCCGCCGGCCAGAATGACTGTTTTCATAAGTTATTTCCTGAACATTATCTCTCACTATCCACATCAAACCATGGTCATGGGGAAATGCATACTACTTATTCTTGCGGTCTTAGATGTAGCTGGACCGCACTATATCGTCTTCGCCCATATACTCGCCGTTCTGCACCTCGATCATTTCCAACGGCACCTCGCCGGGGTTTTCCAGGCTGTGGTCCATGGACTTGGGCACGAAGGTGCTTTCGTACTCATGCACGATGGAGGACTTACCGCCTATAGTGACTTTCGCCGCGCCTTTCACTATTATCCAGTGTTCGCTGCGGTGGTAATGCAGCTGATGGCTCACCTTCTGCCCTGGTTTTACCACGATGCGCTTGATCTTGTAGCGGGGGCCTTCCTCCAGCACGATAAACGAGCCCCACGGACGGTAGGTGGTGAGATGCTCCACGACCTCTTTGCGCTTTCTCTCTTTAAGCGTATCGACCACTTCTTTCACGCGCTGGGCCTGGCCGCGGCGGGCTATCAGCAGAGCGTCCGCCGTGTCCACTATTATCAGGTCGTTAAGCCCTATAGTGGAAATAAGGCGTTTTTCACCCATCACGATGGTTCTCTTCGTATCCACGGCCAGCACGTCCCCCACCTTCACGTTGCCGTCGGAATCCGGCTTGATGACATCGGGCATGAAATCCCAGGACCCGACATCCGACCAGAGAATATCTATCGGAAGCACGGCGGTTTTGCGGGATTTCTCCATAACGGCGTAGTCTATGGAAATGGACGGCATATTTTTAAAGTCGGCGGTCATGCGGGCCAGGGTCAGACCCATTTTGCGGTTTATTTCCGGCGCGTAAGCCTTGAATTCGCCCAGCATGGCGCCTATGGTAAAAGCGAACATGCCGGAATTCCAGTAATAATCCCCGTCCTTTAAATACTTTAAAGCGATTTCCCGGTCCGGTTTTTCCGCGAATTTAGCGACATGATAAATATTCCCTACGGGCCTTTCGCCTGAATTGCGCGCCGTGCGGTCCGCCGCAATTTTTGTTCCCCTTTTTATGTAGCCATAACCCGTTTCCGGACGAGTGGGCTTTACTCCGAAGGTCACGATGCTGCCGGCTCCGGCCGCGAGTTCGGCCTGGCGCGCGTATTCAGCGAACTTTTCGAGCGGCTGTATTATATGGTCCGAAGGACAGATGAAGATCACTTCGTCCCGGCCGCATTTAAGCTTCTCCTGGCAGTACTTCATCACCAGCGCGATGGCGGGAGCCGTGTTGCGGGCCACCGGTTCTAGGATGATATTATTTTCTATGTCCGGAGAGACTCCCTTAAGGTCCTCCTGTACATGAAAGCGGTAAGCCTCGTTTGTGATAACAAAAATATCTTTCAACGGCACTACGGCGGCCAGCCTTTCCACCGTCTGGCAGAGCAGCGATTTTTTACCGTCCAGCTTTATGAACTGTTTTGGCAGACCGTAGCGCGAGACCGGCCAGAGCCGTGTGCCGGAACCTCCTGCCAGGATTATGGCTTTCATAAGTTCAACCTCTTTTTCCCCAGGCGCTTTGATTCTGCGTCCACCATCAGAACGACCAAGTCTTTAAATTTTGTCTTCGGAGTCCAGCCTAATTTTGTTTTCGCTTTTGTGGCGTCCCCGACCAGCAGGTCCACTTCGGCGGGGCGGTAGAATTCCCTGGAAACCTCCACCAACGTCCTGCCGGTCTTGGCGTCCAGGCCTTTTTCGGCTAGGCCCTTTCCTTTCCACTCCAGAACAAGTCCTGCGGCGGCGAACGCCATTTCTACGAATTCGCGCACGGTATGCGTTTCACCGGTGGCAAGGATATAGTCGTCGGGACGGGGTTGCTGCAGCATAAGCCACATGCCTTCCACATACTCTTTGGCGTAGCCCCAGTCGCGCCTGGAATCCAGGTTGCCGACAGTAACTTTATCCTGCAGGCTTTTTTTAATACGGGCAGCGGCCGCCGTAATTTTGCGGGTCACGAATTCCTCGCCCCGCAAAGGCGACTCGTGGTTGAACAGTATACCGCAAGAGGTGTATAGGCCGTAGGCCTGCCGGTAGTTCACGGTTATCCAGTGCGCGTAAAGCTTGGATACGGCGTAGGGGCTTTTAGGATGGAAGACCGTTGTCTCGTTTCGCTGTGCGCTGCCGGTGCTGCCGAATAATTCAGCGGTGGAGGCCTGATAGAACCGCGCGCCGGGGCACGTCTTGCGTACAGCTTCCAGCATGCGGGTAACGCCTACTGCGTTTATTTCGGTAGTAAGCACGGGCTGCTCGAAGGAAAGCTGAACGAAACTTTGAGCGGCAAAATTATAGATCTCATCCGGCTGGACTTTTTCCAGCGCGTCCATGATGTTGGCCTGCTCAAGCAGGTCCATAGATATTTCTTTTACCTTGCCCTCTATGCCCAGCTCGCGCAGACGCCAAAGACCGGAGTCTCCGCTGCGGTCCGCGCCATATACCTCATAGCCCTTGCCCAGCAGCAGCCGGCTTAGGTAGGCCCCGTCCTGTCCGCGGTTACCGGTAATTAAGGCTTTCTTCATAAGCGGCCTGGCAGTCAGCAGTTCTTGAAACCGGCGAAGCCGCCCTTTTCAAGGCAGCGCTCGCCGAGGGCCAGCTTAAGATCGGCCTCGGCCATTTCCGAAACGAGCTGCTCAAAGGAGATTTCCGGTTTCCAGCCCAGCGCCTTACGGGCCTTGGAAGGATCCCCCAGCAGGGTTTCCACTTCCGCCGGGCGGTAGAATTTAGGGTCCACGCGCACGATCACGTCGCCCTTTTTTATCTTAATTCCGTCTTCCAGGCCAGGCAAGGGTTTTACGGCTTTCACAATGCCCGTTTCATTGAGCCCTTTACCACGCCAAAACACGGTTATGCCCAACTCGGCGGCGGCAAGCTCTACAAATTCGCGCACCGAATGCTGGCGGCCGGTAGCTATCACGAAATCCTCCGCCTTTTTGCGCTGCAGTATCAGCCACATGGCGCGCACATAATCCTTTGCGTGGCCCCAGTCGCGCCGCGCGTTTATATTGCCCATATAAAGGCAGGATTGGGAGCCAAGCAGTATTCGGGCCAGGGCGCGTGTGATCTTGCGGGTCACGAATTCTTCTCCCCGCAGCGGGCTTTCGTGGTTGAAAAGTATGCCGTTGCTCGCGAAGATATCGTAGGATTCGCGATAGTTCACGGTTATCCAGAAAGCGTACATCTTTGCGGCGCCATAAGGGCTGCGCGGGTAGAAAGGCGTCCTTTCACTCTGAGGAATCTCCTGCACTTTACCGAACAGTTCAGATGTAGAGGCCTGGTAGATACGAGTTTTTTTTCGGAGGTCCAGCAGTCGCACGGCCTCTAGCAGGCGCATGGTGCCCAGACCGTCGCAGTCGGCGGTATATTCCGGTTCTTCGAAACTCACGGCGACATGGCTTTGCGCCCCGAGGTTGTAGATTTCATCCGGTCTTATCTGAGCGATGAGGCGCGTGAGATTGGAGGAGTCCGTCAGGTCGCCGTAATGCAGGCTGAGGCGCGGATGCGTTAAAAGATGGCTGATGCGGCCGGTATTTACCGAGGCCGAGCGGCGCCGTATCCCGTGGACCTCGTAGCCTTTGTCCAAAAGAAGCTCGGCCAGGTAGGCGCCGTCCTGCCCCGTGACCCCGGTTATTAAAGCTTTTTTCATCATCCCGCCTTTTTGAAAGCTCAAATGCGGCTCAACAAGCCGTTATAATATAGATATTATAGCAAAAGGCAGGATTAGCTTTCCCAAATCCTCCGATAAAGGAGGATTTGGGACCTCCGAGATCAATGCAGGAGCGCATCAAAAAGTTTTCACTCGCCTAATTTATTCCCACGGTCCCAAAAAATCAGTTTTATCTGATTTTTTGGGAGATCCGCAGGGTCAGTCCGTCTTTGGCGGCTACGGCGCGCGGGAAAATGCCGCGGGCGCTGCGCAGAGCCTTCGCGCGCGTTTTTTCGGAAGGATATCTGTCGGCTGAAAAATGCGTAAGAGCAAGGCGCTTTACCCCGGCCTCCAGCGCCAGTCTGCCGGCTGTTTCGGGATTAAAGTGCGGCCAGGCCGGGTTCTGTTCGCCTGGCAGGTGCGCGCATTCCGTTATCAGAAGGTCCGCGCCTTTTGCCAGCGCCAGCGCGTTAGGGCAGTATCCCGTGTCGGTGCAGTAGGTTAGGACCTTCCCTTCAAGCTCGAGGCGCATGCCTAGCACCGGATCGGCATGCACCAGCGGCAAAGTGCGGATCTTGAAAGGCAGTTTTTTCGCGTCCGCGGGCAGTTCCAGCACCTTCACCAGGTAGGGCAGCCCCCTGAACGGCATGGTAAAGGGCTTATTGACGAAAGTGTTGAGCACGCGGCGGGCTCCAGCCGGGCCGCAGATGGTAAGCCCCTTTTTCAGTCTGAACTTCACCAGCGTGTGCAGCCCAGCGATATGGTCTATGTGGAAATGGCTGAGCAGGATGAAAACGGGTCTTTCTCCGTCGCAATATTTATCCAGCTTATGCAGACCGTTGCCGGCGTCCAGAACTATATCATAGCGCTCGGTCTTTATCAGAGCGCAGACAGTATTCCCCGTCCCGCTGTCGTACCAGCCGTTGGTGCCGAGAAAAATAAGTTCCATATTAGCCATCAGCTTTCGCCTCGCCGCAAAAAGAGCAGGGCAGGCACAGCCTTGTCATTCCGGCGAAAGCCGGAATCCAGGCCTCGTCTTGAACCGGACACCGGCTTTCGCCGGGGTGACGAATCAACTGAAACTTCCGGGTTAAAACCGCGGCAGGAAGGGATGACGGGGCTTCAGGCGTAATTTTTTTTAAGCCAGTTCTTATATGCGCCGGTCTTAACGTTCTCCGTCCAGGCCGAATTGTCCAGATACCAGGCGATCGTCCGGTTCAAACCCGTTTTAAAATCCACGGACGGACTCCAGCCCAGCTCCCTCTTCAGTTTAGAGAAATCTATGGCATAGCGGCGGTCGTGCCCGGGGCGGTCTTTGACGAAGGTTATCAGGTCGGAATATTTGCGGCCGTTCAAGGCGGGATTGGAGGCCGCCGGGCGGGCGCGTTCCAGGCCGCGGCAGAGCTCCTTTACGACGTCGAGATTCTTCATCTCGCAGTTGCCGCCTACGTTATAGGTTTCCCCGGTCCGGCCTTTCTGAAGGATGCGCCAGATCGCCGCGCAGTGGTCCCCGACATACAGCCAGTCGCGCACCTGGAGCCCGTCGCCGTAAACGGGAAGCGCTTTCCCCTCCAGCGCGTTGAGAATGAGCAGCGGGATAAGCTTCTCCGGAAAATGGTAAGGTCCGTAATTATTCGAGCAGTTGGAAATGGTGACCGGCAGGCCGTAGGTATGATGATACGCCCTGACCAGGTGGTCCGAAGAGGCCTTTGAAGCGGAATAGGGACTGCGAGGATCGTAAGGCGTGGATTCCTTGAACTTCCCGGTCTTCCCCAGGGAGCCGTAGACCTCGTCGGTGCTGACATGGTGGAAGCGCAAGCGCGCCGAAGACGCGAAGTCGGGGGTCCGGGCCTGCCAGCACTGGCGGGCGGCTTCGAGCAGGCTGAAGGTGCCGTTGATGTTGGTCTCGATAAAATCCTTCGGCCCGTATATCGAGCGGTCGACGTGGGACTCGGCCGCGAAATGCGTCACGGTATCCACTCCGCGCTTCGTCATCAGTTCGAGGACCGTTTTATAGTCGCAGATATCGCCTTTGACGAAAGTATAGCGCGCCTTGTATTTGCGCCCTATATCGGCCAGATTTTCCGGGTTGCCCGCGTACGTCAGTTTGTCGTAATTTATCACCCTGCCTTTGAAAGACGTCCTTTCAAAAATATACCGGATGAAGTTGGAGCCGATGAAGCCCGCGCCGCCCGTGACCAATATCGTGTTTTTTTCAAGATCATTATCCATAAGTTTTCTCCAGGAATTTTTTTACGGATTCGGACCAGTGCGGAATGGTTATTCCAAGCTCGCGCGAAATGGCGGCGTTGGTCATCGCGGAAAAAACCGGACGCCGGGCCGGCAGTTTAAAATCGGCGATCCGGCCGGGAAGCAGCTTTTTTTCCATGTTCAAAGTCTTAAGGACCAGGCCCGCCCATTCATATCTTGAGGCGGAGCCGGTATTCGGCAGATGCCAAAGCCCTTCGAGTCCGGTCTTAAGCGCGGCCAGGGAGCCGGTTACCGCGTCCTCTGTGTATGTAGGGGCGGAAACTTCATCCTCTACGACGGTGAGGGGGCCGGGCTTCCGGGCCCACTCCAGCAGCTTCGCTATAAAGTTCTGGTTCCCGTTCCCGAAGACCCAGCTGAGGCGCAGTATCAGATGCCTGGCGCCGGTTTTTCTTATCAGCTCTTCCCCGGCCAGTTTTGAGGCGCCGTATTTGTTCAGGGGAGCTGCGGCGTCTCTCTCGTCGTACGGACCGGAGGTTTTGGACCCGTCGAAAACATAATCGGAACCGAAATGGACGAGGAACGCGCCGGTCTCAAGAGCGGCCAGCGCCAGATTTTCCGGGCCGTAAGCGTTCGCCCTGAAGGCGGTCTCGGGGTCCTGCTCGGCCTTGTCGACCAGATTATAGGCCGCGCAATTTACTATCAGAGCGGGCCTGCTGGCCCTGACCGCGCGCATGACCGTGTCGCGCTCCCCTATATCCAAAGCGTCCATATCGCCGGCGGCGCACTCGTCGCCTTGTTCTTTAAAGCGGCGGATAAAGGCCTCCGCCAGCTGTCCCTTAGATCCGGTTATAAAAATTTTCATGCGGGCGGCGGTCAGATCTCCGCGTCCTTCAGGAACGGCAGAACACGGTCTTTAGCCGACAGCAGCGGGTCCGTTATGCCCCATTTGATACCGACGTCGGGATCGTTCCAGCGTATGCCCGCATCGTGAGCCGGCGAGAATTCGCCCGTGCATTTGTACATTATTTCAGCCCTGTCGCTTAACACCAGGAAACCGTGCGCGAAGCCGGGAGGCAGGTACAGCATATGGGCGTTGGCGGCGCTCAGCTCGACGGCAGACCATTTGCCGAAGCCCGGCGAATCTTTCCTTATATCCACCGCCACGTCTAGGATGCTGCCCAGCGTGCACCTCACTAGTTTTCCCTGAACGGCGGGGCGCTTCTGGTAGTGCAGGCCGCGCAGGACTCCTTTGGAGGAGCCGGAATGATTGTCCTGGACGAAGTTCTCTTTTATGCCGGCCCTTTCAAAATCTCCGGCTTTGTAGGTCTCAAGAAAAAATCCTCTCTCGTCCTTGAACACCGAGGGTTTTACCAGCAACAGTCCGGCCGGTTCCAATTTTTCAAAAGTGAACGGCATAATTACTCCGTTATCCGCCGAAGATACTGGCCGTAGGTGTTCTTGCTCATGGATTCGGCCATACGCAGCACCTGATCTTTTGTGATATACCCCATCAGATAGGCTATCTCTTCTACGCAGGCGATCTTCAGGCCCTGCCGACGCTCGACGGTAGCTATAAAAGCTCCCGCTTCCAAAAGGCTTTCGAAAGTGCCGGTATCCAGCCAGGCGTAGCCGCGGCTGAGAAGCTCCACCTTCAGCGCGCCTTTCTTCAGATATTCCCTATTGACGTCCGTTATCTCCAGCTCGCCGCGGGCCGAAGGTTTCATGGCGCCGGCGACCTTAACTACGTCGTTCGGATAAAAATAAATGCCGGTGACGGCGTAATTGGATTTGGGCGCCTTCGGTTTCTCCTCTATCGAAACGGCTTTGCCCTGCGCGTCGAATTCTACGACGCCGTACCTTTCCGGATCGGTCACGTAATAGCCGAAAACGGTGGCGCCGCGATGCGCCGCGACGTCGGCGGCCGCTTTTCTTAAGGCGTCGGTAAGGCCCTGGCCGTAAAAGATGTTATCGCCAAGGATGAGACAGACGTCGTCCCCGCCGATAAACTCTTTTCCTATCAGAAAAGCTTCGGCTATGCCGGCGGGCCTGGCCTGTTCTTTGTACTCGAATTTAAGTCCCCAAAGCGAACCGTCGCCGAGGATCTCCCTGAACCTGGGCAGATCTTTAGGCGTGGAGATGATGAGTATCTCGCGTATCCCGGCCAGCATCAGCGCGGACAGGGGATAATAGATCATGGGTTTGTCGTACACCGGCAGCAATTGTTTGCAGACCGCGTTGGTAATGGGGTAAAGCCGCGTGCCGCTGCCGCCTGCCAATATTATTCCTTTCATTTCATCTCCTATTTCCTCGCCGCAAAACTCCGGCCGGAAGCGCTTCCGCCGGCTAAGAAGCGGAAGAAACCGTTTTCAGCCGTTCTGTCCGGCTTTCGGCATCAGTATCCCGTAATTCAGCAGTCCCCACCTGTGCAGCACCTGCCTGAACAGAACGTACAGAGTGCACAGTCCGTACGTCACGCTCCTGGAAAAGTTTATCGAGGAGGCTTCCTCGAAATATTTAGCCGGGACAGGAATATCCCCGATCCTGAAACCGGCTGAGACGCACTCAACCAGAAATTGCGTATCGAACACGAAATCGTCGGAATTCTTTTCCCAGTTTACGGTCTCAAGGACTTTCCGGGAATAAGCGCGCAGGCCGCTGTGCCACTCGCCGAGGTTCTCGCCCATGACCATGTTAGTGAAGAGCGTCAAGAACCTGTTGGAGAGATATTTGTAGACCGGCATCCCGCCCGCCATTGCTTCCTTCCTGGTGCGGATCCTGTTGCCGAGGACCACGTCGCAAATGTCGTTCTCGATCAGCCCGCGCAGATACGGCACGACGCGCGGATCGTATTGATAGTCCGGGTGCAGCATTATCACGATATCCGCGCCCAGCTCAAGCGCTTTTTTATAGCAGGTCTTCTGATTGCCTCCATAGCCGGTGTTCTTTTCGTGCCTGACAGCCGGGAGCCCGAGGCTGACGGCCAATTCGTAAGTGTTGTCGGAGGAGCGGTCATCCACCAGCAGAAAGCTCAGGTCCCGGCTTTTGGGTATGCCGTTAAAGGTCTTCTCCAGCGTTTTTGCGGCGTTATACGCCGGGAATACTATCAGGGTTTTCATGATCTGCGGCGCCAGCGCAAGGCGGTGTCAAGGATGCTCTCGAGTCCGGAAAGTTCCGTTCTCCAGCGAAGAACCTTGCGGGCTTTGGCGGAACCGGCCGCCAGGACCGGCGGATCGCCGGCAACGAGCGGACCGTTTATTTTTCGTCCGGCGCTTATCGGTTGCTACCTGTTCTTCAGAACTATTTCTATGCGCTGTTGGGAAAAACTTTCTTCAAAGCCTTCGGAGGTGACGGTGTTTTCGGTCGTCATCAGCTCTTTTTTTAAATAATTCTTTATCTGGTCGGCCTGCGCTTCGGCCAGTTCCTTGGTCTGCGCGTAAACGTTCACCCGCGCGGGGATGTTATAATAACGCCTCTTTATAAGATCGCACGTGGCGGAAAGCAACGCTTCGCCCTGGGCCTTATCTATGGTTTTCATTGACTTTGTAGAACCGAAAACCAAGACCGAATCCAGATTTATGTAAAGGCTGCGGCCTTTTTGAAAGACTATAGCGGTGTATTTGAGAATATCGTCCACGACCGTTTTAAGGGCCCCCGTATCGTCGACAAAAACATAGACCGGAGCGTAATTGCGGCCCGCCCTGATCCATTCACGATGGTCGTTCTCGCCGGTCCAGTTTATGGTCTCGGGCGGCAGCCCCGAGCCTGAATATTTATGAAACACCGTCCCGTCCTCGTCGGTCACCGAGAGCGTCCAGCCTGTCTCGCTGATGTTCTTATCGGAATAATTCTTGCTGAAGGTTTCCAGGAACTTGCGGCGCGGGTAGAAAACTATCGAAGCCTTGTCGTTGAAACCGGCGCGCCACGGCTGTATCACTCTGGAGGAGAGCAGCTGCTCCGGATAATTGCGGGAAAGGCTCAGGAACTCTCCCGGCTCGAACAGCAGCATATCCTTGTCCGGCTGAAGGGATTTCCGGATGCTTTCGAAATCGTCCGTCTCGGTTTTAAACGCCGGTTTGGCCGTACGGATCTTATCCTCGCTCCCGGATTTTATGACTATCTCCTCGGGCGCCTCGTTGTACGTGGCGGTAGAGTCCGCGACTTGGGCTTTAAGGGCCGGGGCGCAGAATAAAAACGTTACGGCTGCCGAGATCAGTATTTTAAACATAAGCTCCTCAAATTTAACTTTACGGCGCGGTTAATCAGTCACGAATCTGAAAGTTATGATCCCCCATTGGCGGGAAGGCGCGCCTGCGAGCGGCTCGAACTGCCATTGTTTGATCGCGTCCGAGGCCAAACGGTCGAGAGCGCCGTAACCGGAGGTCTTCTCGATCGAAGTGCCGTCCAGGACCCGGCCCATGGTGTCCACGTAAAATTTGATGGACACCGAGGCTTCGAGCAAACCGCGGTCGCGCGCCCACGACGGGAAGTCCGGCACGTAAAATTTACGCACTCTCCGCTTTGAAAGCGGCCCCTCTATTTCCACCTTCTTCGGTTCCTCCGCCTGCTTCATGGAAGAGTCCTTAAGCCCGCTCAGACCGGCGACCGAGATCACCGGTTTTGACCTGAGCCCCTGCGTAACGTCTTCTCCCTGTGGGGCGTTCTGCGCCTCGGCCAGCCGTTCGGGCATCGCGGGGGCTATCCTGGAACTCAGAACGGATTCGACTTCGCCCTGTCTTTCGGTAAGGCCCTGTGGCTGGGCGGACCCCTGCTTGGCCCTGCCCACAGCGATATTAAGTTCCTGCATGGTCTGCGGCGTGATGGAATGCGCGTTCTCGTCGAACTGGAGGTTTTCCGGCATAGCCGGCGCCCTTTTCATGCCCACTTCCTCAAGCTCTATCCTGGGGGCCAGCGCCACGGCGTTATGTTCCGCCTTGATGTCAAGGTCCGCGTTCATGGCGGTCGCCGCGCGTTTCGCGGTATCCATATCAAGACGCTCCTGCGCCTGAACGCGGCCCGTACGCTCGTTCAGCTTCGGCAGTTCGAAATTCTTCTTGGGCGCCTTCTCCGGGGTCTTTATGTCTATAGTGGGCAGGCGCGCGACCGGCATCTCTATCTTAGGCAGATTGGGCAGGGCCAGTTTTAAGAAATCAAGGGTTTTATTGGCGGCGGGCTTGGGTATCGGGGCGGTCTTTTGCTGGAGCAGCAGGTCGACATTGTTTATGACGATGTTCTTAGCTTTAGGGCCGAGCAGAAAGAAATTAATATAAACAAAGAACAGCAGGGCATGGAACAGGATGGCTCCGACAGCGGAGTAGGCGATCGTTTTATCGGAATGAGAATGCATAAAAATAAACTAGTCGATGATAAATTGTTAGTGTGCTGTCGCAACGATTATTAGCCGACGGCCGGTATTCACTTTTAACTGAAGAAATAACCGGCGGTTATTTCTTCTTCGGCTGCTCCGTGGCGATCGTGATGCTGGACGCGCCGGCTTCCTTTGATTGCTTCATTACGTCCGTCAGAAGCCCGTAACTGGCGTCCTGGTCGGCTTTTATGATGACCAGTTTGAGGCCGCTTTCCTTGATCGTCCGCGTCAGCGCCTTATAAAACGGCTCTATAACGGTGAATTCCTTTTCGTTGACGGCGTATTTGGCGCCCTTGGCCAGTGAGACGACTATCTTTTCCTTTTCTTCCCCCTCCTGGGTGCGGGCGCGCGGCAGATTCACCTTGAATACGGGCTCCGATAAAAGAGGAGCGGTGACCATAAAGATAATGACCAGCACCAGACAGACGTCCACCAGCGGCGTGACGTTTATGCCGGTGACCAGATCCGTGTCGTCTTCAGTTTTGAATGCCATATATCCTTCGCTTGAGCGCTGGGCGGCTAGGCAGCTTGGCCGCTTAACCGCAAGATCGCGGATTTTTCTGGCCTCCCAGCCGGCTAGCCGTCCAGCTGTCCAGCGGGCGCTGCGCTCTAATTCTTCATCAGCGCCATCTTCAAAGCGCCGGCCTGCTTGGCCATGTCCATAAGCGTGACCACTTCCCCGACCTTATTTCCCTCGTCGGCTTTTATTATCACGAATTTATCTTTGCTGGTCAAAAGCACCTTTGCTATGCGGTCCGGGAAACCGGAGAGGGTGGACTCGGCGCCGTTGATCTTTATCACGCCGGCCGCCGTCATCTTTACCTGGATGCTTTCCGATAACGATACCTTGCCTACCTGCGCGGTGGCTTTGGATTGCAGGACATTAATGCCCGACTTGACGGCGAAAGGGGCCACGGCCATAAAAATAATAACGAGCACCAGCGACACGTCGACCAGCGGCGTGACGTTAATGTCGGTTATAGGTTCGTCGGCTTTGCTTGATGAAAAAGCCATAATTGATCGCGTACGCGCTCAGGAACAGGCGGGCAATGGAATTTACGCGTCCGGGGGAAGCGTCCCCGCCCGCCGGCGCGCCGGCTTTATTTGCCCCCCATGATTATTATCAGACGCGAGGAGAAGATTTCCAGCTCGCTCATAATAACTTTTACGCGGCGCGTGAAATAATTGAAAATAATAACGGCCGGGATGGCCACGGCCAAGCCGGCCGCCGTCGCCACGAGCGCTTCCGCTATGCCTCTGGCGACCACCGTAGGGCCGCCTACGCCGGAGAGCGCCAGATCGCGGAAAGCCTTTATGATGCCGACCACCGTGCCGAAGAGGCCGATGAAGGGCGCGATATTGCCCAAAGTGCCGAGTATGCCCAGAAATTTCTCAAGGGTGAGCTTCTCTTCCTGGCGCTTGGTGGCTAAGAGCTCCTCTATCTCGCTCTTGGGCATTTCGCGATGGCGCAGGGCATAGTTGAACAGCCTCGCTACCGGGGAATCTATCTTGGCCGTATATTCAAGGGCTTTGTCAGCCTTCCCTTCTTTCAGCAAGCCGCTTATATGCGCCAGGAAATCATCCACTTTCCTATGGCGGGCTTTTCTGAAATACCACCAGCGCTCAAAAGCCACCGTAAAGGAAAGCAGGGAACAGCATAATAATATGACCAGCGTGAAACTTTCCCTCAAGACGTTTAAATAATTAATATTCTCCATTAGATGCCTCCAATAATTAAAACTGCGCAAAAGATCATGTTCTCATCGGACACGGGCGCTTACTTGGCCGCGGGCGCTTTAGCCGCGGGTGCTTTAGCCGCGGCTTTTTTCGCTTTTTTTACCGGCTTTTTAGCGGCGGCAGGCTTCTCCGCGGCGGGAGCGGCGCCCGTTGGCGCGGCAGGCGCCGGCTCGGCCTGCGCGGGCGAGGACGGGGGCGGAGGCGGAGTTCCAGGCACAGCAGCGGCCGGAGTTTCTCCTGACGGCGCGGCTGACGCTCCTTTTTCAGGATAGGTCATGCGTATAAGCGCTTTAGCGCGTTCAGCTGCGGCCTTGGCCACTTCCGGAGTAGCCGCGTTCTTTGAAATATCGTCATAGACACGGGCCGCTTCGGCGTAGTTCTTCTGTCCCTCGTAGATCTCGCCGAGCTTAACAAGGCCCTGCAGGCGCCAGGCGTTATTTAAAGGCTTCAGGAGCGCCAGCCGCTCCCAGTAATCGCGAGCCTCGTCGGCCTGTTTATTCTCCTGGCTTATCTCGCCCAATTGATACAGGGCTTCGAGGGAGTCTTCCTTGCCTTCCGACTCTCCATATATCTCGGTGAGCGTTTTAAGCGCGCCGCCCAGGTCTCCGCGGGTCTTCCTGATGTTGAAGATCTCCCAAAGGGCGCCCAGAGCCTCTTCCGTTTTTGCGGACAGCTCATAGTACCTGTGATAAGTTTTTTCCGACAGGTCCGTGGCGCCGGTGTTCTTATAGCAGAGCGCCAGATTGAAAAGCGCGGGCTTTATATATTCGTTATCGGGATACAGGTCCGCGAGCTTGTTGTACGCCTTGGCGGCCAGCTCGTATTTCTTCCCGTTGTAATAAGTGTTGCCGAGCCTGAAGAGCGCCAGCGGGTGCTCCTTGGCCTCGGGATAGTTAGCGGCGAAGCGCTCGAACACTCCGGCCGCGTTCTCCATATCTCCGGTCTGGAAATAGGCTTCGCCCAGATAGAACTGCGCGTCCTTGACCGATGCGTGGTCGATATACTCCACGCAGAATTTTTTAAGCTGTTGGATAGCGTCCGGATATTGTTTCTTCTCGAACAGGCGGCGGCCCAGGCGGAACATGGCTTCCCCCGAAGACTTGTTCTTTGGATCGGCGGCCGCCAGACCTTGGAAATAAGCGGTGAAATCCATGGTCGGGTTGCGGTCGAATATCACCTCCGCCAGGTCCAGAGCGTCATACGCCTCCGGGGAGTCCGGGAAACTGCCGATGACGGTCTTCGTCTGTTCCACGGCCTGAGGGTCCTGGTTCTGATTATAATAGACCTGGGCCAGACGCAGGTTAGCCAGGGGGATCTGGGGACTTTTGGGATACTTCGAGATGATAGCGGTATAGGCGGCTATGCTGTCCGGGTATTTCTGAGCCCTGAAATAAGTGTCCGCCGTCTGAGAATCCGCGGTTTCCGTTTCGGGCGCGTTCGGAAAATTCTTTGACAGCTTCACCCACTGTTCCACCGCCTGGGTGTAATAGCGCAGACGGTAGAGCGAGAGCCCCGCCCGGTAAAGCGCGTTGGGCGTGTAGGTGCTGGCGGGATTTTCAGTGGCGAATTTGTCGTAAAGCTGGAAAGCCTTCTCGTAATCCTTCTGATTAAAATAGCTGTCGGCGATCGCCAGAGAATCAACGCCTTCGGCTTTCGGCGCGTCCGGGAACGACGCCCGTATAGTTTTCAGTTTATCGTCGTCCTTCATCGCGACGTCGCTGTCCCCGGCAAGAGCGTTGCTCCAGACCAGTCCTTCCTGCGCGTAAAGAGCGGCGATATCGTTAGGATAAATGCGGGTGATAGTGTTGTAGATATTCCGGGCGTCGTCCGTCATATTAAGCGCGATATAGGCCTCGGCGACGTACAGCAGGCTGAGCGCGCGCCACTTCGAGCCTACGGGCGGCAGATGTTTAAAAATGAACTGGTACGAGGTGAGAATGTTGCTGTAATTCCCGCGCTCGTACTCGCTCTTCAGGATCATAAAAATAGACTGCTCGGCCACGTCGCTCGAAGGGTCCAGGTCGACCGCCGCCTGGAAACTCCGCCGGGCGTCCTGGGGCTTTTTGAGCGCGAGGTACGCGTTGCCGGACAGATACCAGGCGTTCTTCGCCAGCGTGTGATTGGGGTAAAGCATCAGGAAAGTATCCAGCGAATGCACGGCCTGCAGAGAGCCGTTCAGGTGATCGTTAAGGAGATATTGGCACCAGGCCAGCTTGTACTGGCTGTTCGGGGCGACCGGCGAACCGGGGTAATTGACCGTGACCTTAGTGTATGCGAAAAGCGCGTCCCAGGTCTGGCTGTTCTCCAGGTAGGATTCGGCTATGAAATACTGGGAGTACGGGGCGAAAAAACCCTGCGGATTCTGATCGATGACGTTCTGGAAATTAGCCCGCGCACTGGGATAATCCTTCGTATTGAACTGAGAGGCGGCGATACGGAAAACGGCCGCGCTCTTAAGCTTCGAGTCGGGATATTTTTTAAGAAAACCCTGATATTTGAAGACGGCGCCGTCATAATCCTTGGCGTAGAAAAATGAATCCGCCATCAGGAATTCCGCTTCTTCCTTATACTCCGACTGCGGATAGTCTTTCAGCATCTTTTCGAACGCGCCCGCGGCCATATAAGTCTTGCCCGCGTAAAGAAAAGCCTTTCCGAGGAAAAACTGGGCCTGGTCCGTTTTCTGGCCGGCGAAGAGCTTCTCGGCTTCGGGGTAATTCTCGCAGCTCATTTCTATTATAGCCTTGGCGAAGATCACCGCGTTGGTCTTAGCGTAAGGAAGATAGTTCTCCTCCAGATAAAGCAGAATGGATTGGGCCGTCTGGAATTTGCCCGCGGCGATATTGGCGTAAACGACGCCCAGTATGCTTTCCGGCACGATATAGCTGCCCTTATATTTATCTTCCACTTTCCCGAATTCCTTTATCGCGCGGTCCCAGTTCTCCATATTGTAATAGGCCTCGCCGATACGGTACTGGGCGGATGCCTCCAGGCCCGACTTACTGTAATTCGATATGACCTTGAGAAAAGCCTCCGCCGCGCCGTTCAGCGCGGCGGTAGCCAGCGGGTTCGCGCCCGCGACTATCCTGGCGTCGGTGGACATCTTGGAAAGCTTTTCCTTGCGCAGGATCTCGAGCCCGTTCGCCATATAAGCCTCGCCCTGCATGAACTGCGCGTCGGGCGCGCGCTGGCTATTGGGATATTTTTTCAGGAATTTATCGAAGGCGGATACGATCTCGGTCCGGTCAGTCGAAGAGCGGTACAAGTCGGAAAGTTCCTGAAAAGCGGATTCGTCGTCGCTCAGTTGGGCGGTATTAAGGGCGGCTCCCGCGGTCAGCGGCGCCAGCATTAAAAAGGTCAGGAAAAATATTTTCATGGTATCGTACCGTTAAGCATCAACTGTAAGACATTAAGAGGCGTCTTTCGTCCGCCTCTTTTTTCAGATTAGCCGTCACTTCGTTCAGGTCCAGGCCGTAGATATTCTTATTTCCCCTGAGACGCAGGGATATTTTTCCTTCGGCCTGCTCTTTTTTTCCGACGATTACGGCGTACGGGGTCTTTTCGTTCGCCGCGTCGCGAACCTTGGCCGAAATGGTGTCGGATCTGAGGTCCGTCGCCACCCTCAGCCCGGCGGCCTTCAGCCTGGCCGCTATCTCGCGGGCATAGCCTTCTTCCAGCGAAGTGATATTCAGCACCTTGACCTGTACGGGCGAGAGCCAAAGCGGGAAATTGCCGGCGAAATGCTCTATCAGGAAGCCGATAAAACGCTCATGGGTGCCAAGCGGCGCGCGATGGATGCAAAGCGGGGTTTTTTCCGAATTATCTGAATCTTTATACGTGAGGCCGAAGCGGGGCGGCACCGCGAAATCCACCTGATTTGTCGCGAGCGAAAATTCCTTGCCTATCGCGCTCCAGACCTGCACGTCTATTTTGGGACCGTAGAAGGCCGCCTCGTTCGGTATCTCCTTGAAAGGCAGGCCGCCGGCGACCAGAGCGTCGCGCACCATCTTTTCGGTGGCGGCCCAGAGCTCCGGATTGTCGACGTACTTTTTGCCCAGGCCTTCGGGGGCGTGGGTGCTGTAGCGCATGATATATTTTTCGATCCCGAAGATCTTGAAATAGCCCAGGTACATGCGGCAGACCGCCATGAACTCCCCGGCGAATTGCTCCGGTGTGCAGTAGATGTGCGCGTCGTTCATCTGCATGGAGCGCACGCGCATCAGGCCGAACAGCTCGCCCGACTGCTCGTAGCGGTAGCAGGTGCCATACTCGGCCAGGCGCACGGGCAGGTCGCGGTAGGAACGCGGCTTGGAGCCGTAGATCTTATGATGGTGCGGGCAGTTCATCGGCTTGAGATAGTATTTCTGCCCGTCTATCTCCATCGCCGGGAACATGCTTTCAAGGTAATGCTCCAGGTGCCCGCTCTTCTTGTACAGGGATTCCTTGCAGATATGCGGCGTCTTAACGCGCACGTAATCGCCGGCGGCCTCGGTCTCCTTGGCGAGCCTCTCTATTTCTTCTATCATCACGGCGCCGTTGGGCAGCCAGAGCGGCAGACCGGGGCCGATATCGTCGTCGAAAGTGAAGATCTCCAGCTGCTTGCCGATCTTGCGGTGGTCGCGCAGAGCCGCCTCCGCCTGGTTCTTAAGGTAGGCGTCCAGTTCTTCTTTGGTCTCGAAGGCTACGGCGTAGATGCGCTGGAGCATCGGCCTTTTCTCGTCTCCGCGCCAGTAGGCGCCCGCTATGGAAACGAGCTTGTACGCTTTGAGCTGGCCGGTATGGGCCACATGCGGCCCGCGGCAGAGATCTTCAAAAGGCCCGTTCCTGTAAATGCTGATGGATTCGGTATCCGGAAGGTCGGTGATAAGCTCGACCTTGAACTTTTCACCCTTTTCCCCGAAATGGCGCAAAGCCTCCTCCCGGGAAAGTTCGACGCGCTCGAACTTCTGGGCCTGCGCGATGATGTGCTTCATCTTTTTTTCAATTTTAGGCAGGTCTTCGGGGGTGAAATGGTGTTGGGAGTCGAAATCGTAATAGAAGCCGTTCTCTATAGCGGGGCCGATGGCCAGTTTAACGCCGGGGAACAGCTCTACCACCGCCTGCGCCATCACATGCGCCAGTGAGTGACGCATCGTCAAAACAAAGCCGTCGTTTTTTTCTTCCGCCATAGGTAAAAGCGATGTAGCGCAGTCCTGATGCCTCATGAGAAGAACGGGACTTTTGCCCCGTGGTCCTGCCGAGAAAGCTGGTGCCCAGTATAGGGATCGAACCTATGACCTTTCCCATGTCAAGGGAACGCGCTACCGCTGCGCCAACTGGGCTTACATATTAATAGTACGATATATTTTCATGGATGTCAAAACGCTTTTGAGGCCGGTTTAGGGGCCAAAAAAACATATTTCACATGGGTGGACAGGAGATACAGGATATAAGTTGAGGATATGCTCCCGGCCATCCCGTATATCCTTGTCCTATTTCTTCTTGTATTTGAGCTGCACAGGGGCTGCCGGGCCGCTGAACGGCTCATTTTTTCTTTTTGTGCGGATATTCGGCGATGATCACAGAGCGGAGGCCGCCGCGGGGAGTAAATTCGCCGGTGACGGTGCAGGACGCGGGCTTGATCGCCGCGACGACGTCGTCCAGCACGCGGTTGGCTATATTTTCCATAAAAATCCCCAGATTGCGGTACTGCAGAAAATAGTATTTAAGCGATTTTAGCTCCAGGCAGAGTTTGCGGGGAACATACTCGACGGTGATAGCGCCGAAATCAGGCAGTCCGGTTTTGGGGCACACCGAAGTGAATTCAGGATGCACGATCCTGATCGTGTAATTCCGCTCGTATTGGTTCTCCCAGGCCTCTATTGGCGGAAGTTCGAGCTTATTCACGCTCTGGGCCTGGGCCGAAGTATAACCGAATTTGGTGGATCTGTTTTTCATGATACGTCTCCTTGTGTTGTAGGCCGCTGGACGGCTTAACTGCAAGATTTACGAATTTTACGGCTGCCTTCCCGTCTAGCGATAAATTAACGCCTTCCGGGGAACTTTTCAGAATTAGCCACAATAAGGCACAAAAGTCACAGAAAGATTTCTCACACAAAGCCACGAAGAGCACAAAGTTATGCGGGTCCCATATCAAGGCCTATGGTCAACAAACAGCCAAAGTTTTAAACATTACCATTTGTGTTCTATGTGCCTTTTTGTGGCCAATCCCGCTCCAAAAAGGAAATTCATAATGGTATTAAATTTTCATCTTTCTGAGCCTTAACGAATTCATCACGACGGAAACCGAGCTGAGAGCCATTGCGCCGCCGGCGAAATAGGGCGGGATGAGCAGGCCGAAACCCGGATAGAAGGCGCCTGCGGCGAGCGGGATCAGGACCAGGTTATATGCGAAAGCCCAGAGCAGGTTCTCTATGATCACCCTGCGTATCATCTTGGCGAGCTTAACGGCCTGGGCCACTCCCGCGATGCCGTTATGCATAAGCGTGATGTCGCTTGCCTTAACGGCGATATCCGTACCCGACCTGAGCGCGATACCGATATCCGCTTCGGAAAGGGCGGCCGCGTCGTTAAAGCCGTCGCCTACCACCGCCACCTTCATCCCTAACGCTTTATGACGCAGTACTATCTGCCTTTTCTCCTCGGGAAAAACCTCGGCGTAAAATTCCGCGACGCCCAGAGCGGCGGCGGCCGCGGACACCGCGGCCGTCCGGTCCCCGGAGGCGATCACAGGCTTTATACCTATGGCCTCCAGTTCCTTTATCAGCCCGGCGGCTTCGGGACGGATGGAGTCGGCGAGGGTAACGTATCCGATAAAACGCCCGCTGTCGGCGAGCAGAAGCAGCGAGGCGTCGCTGCCCCGGAGCTCCGCCAGCGGCTGGGCGGGAAGCTCGATTCCTTCCTCCATGAACCACTTCTGGCTGCCCGCTTTTATCTCTCGCCCCTTCAGTTTGGCGATTATTCCTTTGCCAGGCACCACCTCTATAGCGGACGGCGCTTCATAAGTCCCGACGCGCCCTTCGGCATAAAGCCTGACCGCTTCCGCGAAAGGATGCTCGGATTTGGATTCGACGCCGACAAGAAGAGCGAGAAATTCATTTTCCGGCACTTTCCAGGGCCGCAGGTCCGACACTTTGAGGCGGCCTTCGGTTATCGTGCCGGTCTTGTCGAAGATGACCACGTCGACTTTGGAAATGCGTTCCAGCACCGAGCCGTTGTTGATAAGGATGCCGAGTCCCGCGGCCCGCCCGAAACCTACCGCCACCGCCATAGGCACGGCCAGCCCCATAGCGCAGGGGCAGGCCACCGCGAGCACCGCGGCGAACACGTTCACCGCGCGCGAAACATCGGTGTAATAGAGCCAGAATCCCAGAGCCGTAAAAGCCGTCAGCAGGACAAAAGGCACGAACCAGGCCGAAATGCGGTCCACCAGACGCTGCGTCGAGGTCTTAGCCGCCTGACTTTCCTCCACGGCCTTAATGATCTTCATCAGGACCATATCTTCCCCGACGCCGGTGGCGGAGAATTCCAGCGTGCCCGTCTTATTTATGGTCCCCGCGTAAACTTTCGAGCCGGGGCTTTTCTCCTGCGGGCGGGCCTCTCCGGTCAGCAGCGCTTCGTCGACCGCGGAAAAACCGTTCAGTACGGCCCCGTCCACCGGCACCTGCTCTCCGGGCCGCAGCGAGATCACGTCGCCGGGCAGTATTTCTTCAACCCGGAAGAGCTCCTCCCTGCCGTCCTTGACGCGGCGCGCGAACTTCGGCGCTATCTTAAACAGATTGGAGACCGCGTCCGCGGCCTTGCTCTTCGAGCGGGCTTCAAGCCAGCGCCCTAGATTGATAAAAGTGATAAGCATTCCCACTTCATGCCACTGCGCGTGGTAGAACGTGGACATGGCGGCGGGAAAGAGCGTGATGAAAACTCCGTAAAAGAACGTGACGCTGGTGCTTAAGGAAACCAGCGTGTTCATATCTGCGGTGCGCGCCTTAAGGGAACGCATAAGGCCGGCGTGGAAATGGGAACCGCACCAGCCCCAGGCGAAAGCGGCCGCTATCATCATGGTGTACGGAGAAGAATCAAAAATGACGCCAAAACCCAGAAAGACCGTGACGGCCAGCGAGACAAGGAATTTTACAAGGAACTGATGTTTTTCACGTTCAAGCTCGGCCCCGGCGATGTTTTCGGCCTTCGCGGGCGACTCGGAAACGGCGAGCGCTTTATAGCCGAGTCCGGCTATCTTGCGCGTTATGCTCTCCGGGTTCGCGAGCGCCGGGTCGTAGGTCAGGAAAGCCGTTCTGGAAGGAAGGTGGACGGAAACCCTCCTGATGCCGGGCATTCCGGAAAGACCAGCCTCTATGCGCCCGACGCAGCTGGCGCAATGGACGCCTTCCAGCGGAATTACGGCTTTCCTGAGATCTTTCTCCTGAGGAACGGCTGTGTCTGTCATATATGAAATGGCGTAACGGAACGATTGCCGCGGCCCACGGCTGACGGCCGGGTGGAAGCGGCTTTGATCTTATATCCTTCCCAGCCAGTCTTTTTCCAGATCGCCCGGGTTTTTCCATAAGTTCGGGAATGCATCGGCTGCGGCGACGTCCAGACTTAATCCATCCTTAAGTTTGGCAATAAATATCGAAAAACCCAGCGCGCCGCCTCTGCTTATCATCAAGGAGATCACCGAGTACACCTGCGCGTACCAGCGCTCCACCATAACATCCTGTTCTCCTATCGGGATAAGGTTGATCATCTGCGAAAAAGGGATAGGATTCGGCTTGACCAGATCATGGACCCGCTGATTGTAAACGACGCTGGAAGAAATATCCGTCCGGGTCTCCTCAAATACCGCCAGCCCCTCATTTATCCAGCGTTTATCAGGAGTGTTGGCCGGTCCCATGAACTCGTTGAAAATAAGATGCGTCATTTCATGCGCGAGAACGGCGGGCGCCTTTTCCGACTCGTAAACCAGTATCGCGTTACCGTACGAGATCCCGCCGGACCAGTTAGGCTGGCCGGTCTTCTTTCTATACTCATCCGCGTTCTTGTAGACGACGATGTTATAAGGTTTGGCCGGCGCAAATGAATAAAGCCCCACGTCTCCCATCACGCGGTTGTAGGCCGCTTCGCAGGTCTTCGAGAACGCCGTCGCGGTCTCGCTGGTATAGGCTTTTACAAGGAAATGGGCGCTTTCGACGGTCTTGTAACCTGGCTCCAGTCCCGTATACGGCGCTTCCGTAGTTTGATCTGAGAGAGAAGGGATCCCGGCAAGCGTTCCTTCCGGCAGCGGCACGCAGCCGCAGAATAACAGCAAAGCGAAGGAAAGAAAATATTGTTTCATATTAATGCACCGTTAGTAACCCGTTTTTTAAAGATATTTCAGAAACCTGAACCTTGAATGGCACGTCCTTTTCGTTCAACAAATCAAAATCCATGGAAAACAACCTGACCAGAATAGAGGACAGCGATCCGTTCCTGCCGGCGGCGGGAACATGCGTGCCGCGTTTCGGCATATTTTCTCCTGGCGCTCCAGCTTTTGCGGATCCGGAAACGCGGTCGAGCAGCTTGCCGTAACCGGTAATTTTAAGCGACTCCGCCACCACAGGATCATTGGAGAATTGTGCGATATCCTTTTGCAGTTTAGCCGTGTCGCGCGGCTCCGGGGACACGGCTTCCATTTCATCGCCGGAGCGGTTCGCGGTTTCCGTATCCGCGCCCGCTTGCTCCGGCATGTCGGCCTCTTCCTTCACCTCCAGTCCCAGGCTCCCTAAATACATCCTGGCAAGCTTCAATTTGAACCCCGCCCCGGTCGGGGTGACTGAAAAGCCCAGATCTATCCCGAAGTTGTGATAGGTGCCGAGTATCGAAAGGCCATTATCGAGCCTGACGCTCAAGTTCTTAAAATCCGGATCGCTCGCGGCCAGTATCCTGCCCAGGCCCTCTTCCCTGAGTTTCAGCAAAAGGATCCGGACCGAGTCGCAGCCGGTCAGCCTGACATCGGAAAAGCTGCCGGAGACCGGAAGCATCGAAAGTCCGCCGACCCGGAATCGCATACTATACAGGTCCACCTCTTGAAATTTAAAATGAGGGACGAATATTTCAAGCGACTTATAGGTACCGGAGTTTTCGTTAAAAGGACCTACATCCGCAATAACGTCCTCGAACGTGACGGCCCCTATAGAGAACCTTGGGAAGGCATAGCGGCCCGGAGCAAGCGGCGCCGGGCGCGCGCGGGATTTTGTGAAAACAAAAAGACGGGAGGTATCCGCGCGGTCAAAGACGACCAGCGGGCTGAAAACCGAAGAGAACCATCCGCCCGGGGCGGATATTACTTCGGAATACTCTTTGAAGACCCCGGACCTATATGCCGCCGCGAAACAGTCCGTCTTATACATCACAAAATCCGCCAGACCCATAAAAGCCCTGGGATACCTGACGAAATTAATCCCGTGATAACCGAGTTCTCTGGCGCTGATTCCGATAGAATCCGTATTAAAATAATCGTCATCTCCTACTATCTGCACCTTCACATCCCGCCCGCCGCTTGCGTCGTAAATAGCTTTTAACGCATCCTCGGTCTTAACGTCGGCCCCCCTGACAAGGTCCATCCCGAAAAGTCCTATCCGCCTTCCGCTTACGACCGCGGCCGCTTCATGTACAAAACCCGACTGATATATAACGGCAAGCAGAAGAGTCAGCACGATCAGCGCTTTGCGCACTCTATTCGGCATCATTATACCGGCCGCGATCGCGAATGGAAGGACGGAGAAACGGATATTCCCCGCGCCATCTCCTGAAAATAAGGAAAAAACACAATAAGGAAGCAGGAACCAGATAAAGATAAGTTCTTTGTCCTCGTATGCCATATAGACCGACAGGCCGAGCCAGACCATGGAAATGAAGCACAGGCAAAAGAGGGGCAAATGCAAATAGTCCACAAGAAGCGGCAGGTCGCGCAGGATATTCAGCGGACTGACGGAGCCGATCCCTACGGCCTCCCGGAAATCATTACGCACAAAAAGGTCATGAAAAAACGAGAAAACAAAGCTCCTGAAATACCAGGGCAGCGGGACCAGAATGAGCAGCAGATAGAACGGCGTTATGTTCTTTCTGGTAAGCGGGTTAAGAAAAGCGTTTAGGGCGAAAGGCATCAGCGGCAGGGCGTAGATCAGGATGCGCGCGTCGGACAAAAGCCCGAGCGTGAAACAAATTCCGAACAGTATGCTCCATTTTCTGATCTCAAATCCCTCGGAATTTATATAACAGCAGTAAACGCCCGCGATAAACGCCATAAGGGCGATGTCGGGAGAGGCGTGCCTGCCCAAAGAGATCACCGCCGGGAAACTTGCGGCAAGCGAGGCGGCGAACCAGGCGGAAGGAGAATTGCGGGCCTTTCTGACCGCAAAGAACAGGAACAGCATGATAAGCAGAAGATAAAAAGAGTTCACCGCCGCGAGCGCCAGCGCCGGGTTTGAAGGAAAAAGTTTTAACGGAATATAAAAACTAAGATAATAAAGCGGCGGAGTGAACCTGGAAACGCTGAAATTTTCCGGTTTAAATAATTGCGAGTAACTGCCCGAATCCAAGGCTTTAGAGTACTTATAGGCCGTTTCAACAGCGACAGCGTCCGAACGGGGCAGGGCGCCCCCGCCGCGGAGTACCGCCTGGGTGAGGAGAAGAGAGTGAAAAAGAAAAATAGCGAGCAGTGTCGGAAGGCCCGAGTTCTTTCTCTCAGGTCCAGAAAAAACAAGCTCCTTTTCGGACAGGAGGCTTTCAAAACTCATCCTGTTGGCGAGAAATCTTTTGCGCCAGCTGGTAGTTTTTTTTTGCTCGGCCATTACTGTCTCCAGATTAGATACTTAATAACTATTCAAACCACAAAGGTCACAAAGTTTTGCGCGGAAAGTTCACGAAGTTTAAACGGAAAACAGCTTTGTGTCCTTATCTGTTCCGAACTTTGTGCACTTCGCGTTTATTCCGGGTATTTTAATAAAAATCAACAAAATTCAAATCTTCACATGGATGCACAGGATAGACAGGATAAAATTCAAAATTTCAGATCCTGTCCATCCTATATATGCATGTAAGTCCTTCCTCTTTTCCTCTTCGTGTCTTCTTGACTTCGTGTGTTTAGTGTTTATTTTTGCGTTTTTTTTCGGACTGCCTTGACGGCGCGTGCTTCGGAGACGGCGCGTCGAGGGCCGACAATCTGGCTTTATAAAGCCCGCTATTAGCGGGGTCCAGCGCCAGCGCTTTCGTGAAGCATCCCCGCGCTTCCGGCGAGTTTTTTATAAGGGCGAAGATGTCGCCTTTCAGGAGCCAGGCGCGCGCGTAATCCGGAGCGTCCTTGAGCGCCAGATCGAGGTCGGCCTGCGCGTCGGCATAACGGCCGGTCTTGAGAACGGCCAGAGCGCGCCAATAAAGATAAGCGGCCGCGCCGGGTTTAAGTTCCACGGCCTTTGTAAAGTCTTCGGCGGCGCCTGGATAATCTTTCGTGTTATATTTCAGACGTCCGCGTTCGAACCACACGGGGGCGGCTCCGCCGCCGGCGCTCAACAGGAAATCGAGGTCGGCGAAGGCCGCGGCGGCGTTCCCGAGCCTGACCGCCGCAAGCGCGCGCTGGTACCTGGCAAGCTCCAGTTCCGGAGCCAGTTCTATCGCTTTTGAGAGATCGGTCATGGCGCCGGCGTAGTCGGAGAGTTTGTAGCGGGCTATTCCGCGGTTGAGATACGCGTGCGCGTATGAAGGATCGAGTTCCAGCGCGGCCGTCAGCTTCGCGACCGCCGAGGAGTATTCTCCGGCGTCCAGATAAAGCGCGGCAAGATTGTTATACGCCGGGCGGTATGAGGGATCCTGTGAAATAGCTTTCTCGTAGTCGTACACCGCCTTCTGGTTGTCTCCAAGTTTTTCATAGACCATGGCGCGAGAGGTGAGAGCCTCCGGGTATTGCTTCTTCAGCAGTATGGCTTTGTTGTACATCTCGATGGAATCCAGGCCCCGGCCCGACATGGCCAGACGGTTGCCCTGCTCGTAATAATACTCGGGCGACCTGTTGCAGGCGGACGCGGTAAGAAGCAGGACCAGAATACAGGAATAATTTTTCATATGCGAACCCCCATCAAGTTACAAACGGCAGGCGGAAGAAGTTTTTGTGTCTTCTCCCTTAAGCCCTATGGCGAGAAGTACGGCGCCGGCCGTTATCGCGCTGTCGGCGAGATTGAATACCGCCGGAAAAAAAGAAAGATCTATGAAATCTATAACGAAGCCGCATGTCAGCCTGTCGTAGAGATTCCCCAGCGCGCCGCCCAGAACCAGCGCCAGCCCGAAGGAAGCGGCTCCGCGGCGGCCGGGATGCTTAAATCTGAAGAGCAGGATCGCCGCGATAAGAATGACGGAAAACACGATAAAGAACGTGTTGCTGTTCCTGAACATTCCGAAGGCCACTCCGGTGTTCTCCACATATGTCAGTTTAAAAAAAGGCAGGACAGCCTCGGATTTAAAATACAGATGCTTAATTGTGAGCATCTTGGTCAGCCGGTCCAAAAAGAATACCGCCAGCACCAGCGAGGGCTCTATCCACTTGAGGATACTGACGGACGTCACGATCCTTTCACGGGCATTTCTGATCAAATCCATATTTTTTAAAAACCTTCGGGCGGACTTTTAAAAATTAGCCGCAAAAAGGAACTCCATCCCATACCGGATCAGGCGGCCTTCATTTTGCTTAGCGCGTCCGCGCAGCGGCCGCAAACGCCGGTGTGCGCGGCCGACGAGCCGATGTCCTTCTTCCACTGCCAGCAGCGCGGGCACTTGGCCCCGTCGGCGTGCTCCACCCGGACTTCCAGTTCCCCCGCGTCCGGCGAGAATTCGAGCGCGCAGGATGAAACGATGAGCGTCTGCGGCCAGAAAGGCAGGGTGTCGGTAAGGAATTTGTTCATGCCCGCGTCCGAAGTGCGGAAAACGACCTTGGCTTCCAGAGAAGAACCGACGGCTCCCTCTCGGCGGCGCTCCTCTATAGCCTTTGTGACGGTTTCGCGCAGCCCCATCATGCGCGTCCATTTCCCGCCTAATTCTTTGTCCAGCCGCGAGGCCGGGAATTCGGGGTAATCTGCGAGGAAAACGCTTTGCTCGACGCCGGGGTCTATCTCGGCCTTGAGCGTCTGCCAGCCTTCTTCGGCCGTGAACGACAGCACGGGGCTGACCAGCTTAAGCACCGCGGCCAGGATATCGTAAAGCGCCGTCTGGGCAGAGCGGCGCTCGACCGAATCGGAACTGTAGGTATACAGCCTGTCCTTGAGGGCGTCCAGGTAGAAGGCCGAAAGGTCCAGGATACAGAAATCCGTAACGGCGCGTATCGCCTGCCGGAACTCGAAAGCTTCGTAATGCCCCCGCACCTTGACGGAGACCTCGGCCAGACGCATGAGCATATAGCGGTCTATCTCGAGCAGCCTTGATTCTTCCAGCCTGTTTTCCGGCTTAAAATCGTTAAGATTGCCCAGCAGGTAGCGTATCGTGTTGCGGATCTTCCTGTAGGTGTCTATAGCGCCGGCGAGGATCTTCTCGGAGATGCGCACGTCCTCGGAATAGTCGCTCAGCGCCACCCAGAGGCGCAGGATCTCGGCGCCGTATTTGGAAATTATCTCCTGAGGCGCGATGCTGTTGCCGAGCGATTTGTGCATGGCGCGGCCGTTCTCGTCCAGCACCATGCCGTGGGTAAGCACCGAGCGGAACGGGGGCTCGCCTCTCAACGCCACGGAAGGTATCAGCGAGGTCTGGAACCAGCCGCGGTGCTGGTCCGAGCCTTCCAGATACATGTCCACCGGCAGGAAGTCCCCCGGGCCCAGCATGCCGTTCTTCACTACGGCGTACCAGCTTACCCCTGAGTCCAGCCAGACGTCCAGAATATCCTTCTCTTTGGCGAATTCGGCGCTTCCGCAGGAGCATTTGTGGCCGGGCCCCATCAGTTTTTCCACCGGCTCCGAGAACCAGAAATCGCTGCCCTCCGCAAAAACGCGCTCTTCCATGCGTTTGAGGAAGGACGTATCGGTCTGCACTTTGCCGCACTCTTTACAATAGATGGCTATTACCGGCGTACCCCAGTAGCGCTGGCGCGACAAGCACCAGTCCGGGCGGGTCTTGAGCATGCCGATCATGCGTTCGTGGCCCGTCTCCGGCAGCCAGCGCACCCCATCGGCCGCTTTTATGAGTTTTTCGCGCAGTCCGTTCAGGTCGACCTTGAGGAACCACTGCTCCGTGGCGCGGAAGATCACGGGCTGCTTGCAGCGCCAGCAGTGAGGATAGCTGTGCTGTATCTTCTTGTGGCCAAGCAGCAGTCCGTCGGTTTGCAGCGTTTCCACGACCTTGTCGTTGGCTTCGAAAACCTTAAGCCCTTCGAAAATGCCGGCCTCGGAGTTGAACCTGCCGTCTTCCTTAACGGGGCAGAAGATATCCAGTCCCCATTTCTTGCCGGCGTGAAAATCTTCCTCTCCATGTCCGGGAGCTATGTGCACAATGCCTGTGCCGGTGGACATATCCACGAAATCGGTGGAGATGACGGTCCTGGGAAAGCGCCGGCTCTCGGGGAGATGCGGCGCGAGGCAATGATCGTATTTCAGGCCGACCAGCTTTTCGCCCGGAATCTGGGCTCCTTTGGAAGCGTTTATCCCGGTCTCGGCCAGGAAAGCGTCCGCCAGTTTATCGGCCACGACCAGATATTCCCCTTCCACGTTCAGCAGCCTGTAGGTTTCGTCTTTCGAGACCGCGGCGGCCATATTGGACGGCAGCGTCCAGGGCGTGGTCGTCCAGATAACTACCGCGATCCTGCGGCCCTCGGCCGCTGCGCCGAAAAGCGAAGCGGGCGGGTCCTGAAGCGGGAATTTGACGTAGATGGACGGAGAGGTCTTGTCCTTGTATTCCACCTCGGCGTCGGCCAGGGCGGTCTCGCAGGAAACGCACCAGTAGATCGTCTTCTTATCGCGGTGGATATGGCCTTTTTCCATCAGTTCGCGGAAGGCCTTTATCACGGTGCCCTCGTAATCGTTGGACATGGTGATATACGGCTTGTCCCAGGCCGCGAGCACTCCAAGGCGTTTAAAGCCCTCGCGCTGGATATCCAGGAAGCGCCCCGCGAATTCCCGCGCGCTGCGGCGGAAAGCGGGGATATCCTCTATGTGGCGCTTGCCCATCTTCATTTCTTTCAGCAGCGCCTGCTCGATAGGAAGGCCGTGGCAGTCCCAGCCCGGCACATAAGGAGTGTAGTAGCCCATCAGCGCGTGAGATTTCACCACGATATCCTTCAGGATCTTGTTAAGCGCGGTGCCGATATGTATCGGGCCGTTGGCATACGGCGGGCCGTCGTGCAGGATAAAAGGCTTGGCCGCACGGCGCTTTTCTATCATCTTGTGGTAAAGGTCCATTTTGGCCCAGGCTTCCAGCATGCCGGGCTCTTTTTTGGTAAGATCGCCTCTCATGGAGAAGGCGGTATTTGGAAGGAAAACCGTCTTAGAGTAGTCAGTATTTTCAGTGGTCATTTATAACGTCCTCGCGCATGCGCCCTATAAAATACATTTAAATTATACTATAAATGAGGCACGCTCCTTTTAAGCCTGGAAGTTTAGGTTGAAGTCGTAAAATCGTCGGGGTGAGCGGGATTTTTTCATTCCGTCTTTCCGGCGGCCTGCTCCACCATGAAACTGGGGGCGCCTGCCCTTCGCAGCTGCAGCGGAGGAGGAAAGCCGGCATCCAGACCCGCCTAAATCCGGACACCGGCCCCCCCCCAGTTTCATGGTGGGACAGGTCGCCGGTGTGACGAACCAACTGAAGTTTTCAGGTTAACCGCTGTCGCGGCGGAAAAGCGCGGGGCGATTCCTATATAGTCGCGGGAGCCGCTAAGTCTTAGGCGGCCGTACTTACTGGGTTTTCAACAAGGAGATCTCTATGCGGCGGTTCTTGGCGCGCCCCTCGGGCGTGTCGTTGCTTGTTTCCGTGATAGGGCGGTATTCGCCATAGCCGATGCCGGCGAGCCTCTTGGGGTCTATATCGATCCCGGAGGACTGTAAAAATTGTATGACGCTGGAGGCTCTTGCCATTGACAACTCCAAATTCGTAGAGTACCGGCCCTTATGTATGGGGATATTGTCGGTGTGGCCCTCCACCAGCACTTCATTGGGGACCTTGTTCAGTTCTACGGCTATCTCCTTGAGGACCTCTTTCGCCCGATCCTTCAGGTCGGCCTTGCCCGAATCAAAAAGCACCGCTTCGGAAAGGATCAGCTTAATCCGGCGTTCGTTGGCGTCTATCTGCACCACGTTGGACATCTTATTGATCGCCATGCTCTGCTTAAGATTGTCGGCCACGGTATCTTCCACTTCCTGCTCCTTAGCGCGCTCTACCCGTTTGGTATTTATCCGTCCGCCGAAGGCCTTTTGAATGTTGCCGAGCGACTCCTCGTATTTACGGCTCTTGCCCTTATCCCCCGACGACTTGCTGATGGAAAAAGAAAAAAGCACGAGGAAAAATATCATCAGGAAGCTCATAAGGTCGCCGTAAGTTACGGCCCAGAGCGCACCCTTATTCAGCTGATTTTCCAGATCATCACGTCTCGGTTTATATATAGCCATATCGTAGTCCTATAGATCACCGGCGCTTTCAGCCTTTTTTGAGAGAAGGAAAGAGAACTCCGTCCGAAAATGATTGAACAATACGGTAAGGTGTTTTACCTGATGAGAGAGCGGCTCCAGATCGGCGCGGCACTTCTTAGTGTCCAGCGAAACGCGCTGGGCTTCCCTCATTACTTCGGTGAAATTATTTTCAAGGCTTTCGACGCTTACTTTCAGCGCCTTCACGACCGCTTCCAGATCATAAAGCTTTTCAAATTTACCCTCATTGAGGGATAACCGGTTCTCAAGATACGCCAGGTTCGCCGCGCGTTCTTCAAGTTTCTCTACGCTGCGCGCGCCGGCGGCCGCTGTCTCGTGCGCCATATTGGCCTTGCGCGCGACTTCTCCGAAGGCCGTTTCGAGGCTGGAGAAACGCTCGTTAAGCTGGCTGACCACGCCGGCCTCCAGGTTCTTCATGCGCCCTTCCAGCAGGCCCAGGCCGACCGTAACGGCGTCCAGATCGGCCGCAACGAGCCGGCGCCCCGACCCTTCCGCCTCCGCTGTCCGGGAACGCAGCGCCGTCATCTCCTCTTTAAGCTGCTCCAGCGCGCGCATGACCGTTTCCTGCGCCGCGGTTCCGGCGCCGCGCAGCTCTTCTATAGTTTTCTGAAATCCCGCGGCGGCGCTCTCCAAACCTGAGATCCGGTTCTGCGCGTCCCGCATCACCGAGCCTTCCGCCTCGGACGCGCGGGAATGGAGCGCCGTCATCTCCTCCCTGAACTGCTCCAGCGTCCTGCCTATGGCCTCGTGCGCGCCGGCCCTGTCGCCGCGCATTTCTTCGATTATCTTCTGGAATCCCGCGACGGAGCTTTCAAGTTCCGCGATCCTGTTCCGCTCCGCCTCGGTCTCCTGTTCTTCCGCGGCGCCGGGCCGGGAACGAAGCGCGGTCATCTCTTCCCGCAACTGCTCGAGCGTCCTGCCGACGGCCTCGTGCGCGCTGGTCCCGTCGCCGCGAATCTCTTCGATTATTTTCCGGAACCCGGAGACGGCGCTCTCAAGTTCCGAGATCCTGTCGTGCGCTGTCCGGCTCCCCTGCTCGTCCGGCAGCGAACGGAGCGCGGTCATCTCTTCCCGCAGCTGCTCCAGCGTCCGGGCGGCGGTCTCCTGGGACTTGCGGTTATCTCCGCGCAGCTCTTCGATCATCCCCTGAAATCCGGTCACGGCGCTCTCAAGTCCGGTGATCCTGCGCTGCGCCGCCTGCAGCTCGGGGGCTTGCGCGTCGCCCGTACGTGAATGGCCCGCGGTCATTTCCTCCCTGAACTGTTCCAGCGTCCGGGCGGCGGTCTCTTGCGCGGCGGTTTTATCGGCGCGCATTTCCTCGACCGTTCTTTGTAGCCCGGCGACGGAATTCTCAAGCTGGGAGATCCTGCGCTGCGCGGCCTGCGGTTCCGTATTAGCTCCCTCGGCCGCGGCGGGAGCGGGGAAAAGGTCTTTTTTTTCAAGACTTCCAAGCTTCACCAGAGGCTCGGCTGTTTTAGCCGGCGATTGTTCGGGCTGTTTCGGCTGCGCGGGAGCGGCGAGGGGCGACGCGAAAGCGCCCAGTCCGCGAGGAGCGGGATCAACCGTCTGTTTAAGGCGCGAGAAAAAAGATTCCCGTTCCGTCATCTTTCCACCCCACGTTGTCCGACTATCGCGCTTCTTATATCCGCCTCTGTTTCTAGTGTCGCGACAAAGAAATTACTCAGCGCCCGGTCTGACCTGTTTTTAACCGAGCCGAAGCGCTGTGAGGCGAGCAGGCCTGAAGGCCCGTAAGCCGAACAGAGCAAAAGCGCGGGCGGTAGCGTGGCCGCCGCCGGATTCGCTCCTGAAAAAATAGAGTCTCTTTTCTCCATAAATTGCCCGGCAAATTTGAGGCTTTGCCGTTCGCCGTATTTTGCAGCTGGATTTTTACACGGATCTCCGGCCCGAAACCTTAAGCCGGCCGAAGGTTTCGCCTCAAAGAAGCCGTCATTTAACGCAAACCGGATAACGTGAATGTATATACCACATGATACAGAACGCACAAAAAAATATTTAGTAAAATTTCGCCGCCCGTAGAGAGCCTGCGCCGGCCATTTGCCTGATAATTTAAGATCTACCGGGCGAAAGGGGCCGGCATCCGGGTGAATATTTCAACTGAGGGATCCAGGCTAGCCGATCCTCGGCTGTGCCGGAGTATCGCCTCCGGAGACGAGATGCGAAGCTCCGGCGCTTGAGGTGATCGCGGGTTCGCGCACGATCTCCAGCGGATTAACGATGCGCCCGTCCCTGATCAGCTTCAAAACGGAATCGACCAGCTCTTCCACCGCTTTTTCGGAAGTATCATGCGACGGCGCGCCGTATTTCATGGTCTGCTCGACCATCTGCCACGTCTTAT
>Ga0118677_10000050_pt1 | contig 214392 bp, 189 predicted proteins | sample AliMusrvi5mmetaG_FD_86154 | JGI IMG/M metagenome (GOLD analysis project Ga0118677, IMG submission 86154) | reverse complement strand
CATATTCTTCAGGCTCGTAGCGACCGGGCTTGAGCAAAATCTTATCGGGGATGCCCACCTTGCCAATGTCATGCAACGGGGCACTTTTAAACAGTAGCTCCACCATGTCAGCATTTAAAAAATCTGAGAACCGGGGATGTGTTCTGAGTTGATTGGCCAACACCCGCATGTAATGCTGAGTTCGTTTGAGGTGGTTCCCCGTATCCGCGTCGCGCGTCTCTGCCAGCGACGCCAGCGCAAGAATAGTCACATCTTGCAAGGCCTCAAGTTGGCGCGAACGCTTAGTCACCTCAAACTCCAGATACTCATTACTGACACGCAGGGTTCTGGCGGTAGAGGCATCCACAAAATGGGCTTTTACCCTGGACAGCAAAATCAGGGGGCTGATGGGCCGTGTGATGTAGTCCACCGCACCGAGTTTCATACCCAGTTCCTCACTTTCGATCTCCGATCGGCTGGTGAGAAAAATGATGGGAATGTTGCGCGTAAAGGGGTCGGCCTTCAGCAAGCGACAAACCTCGTAGCCATCGAGATCGGGCATCATGATGTCAAGCAAGATCAGGTCAGGTTGCTCTTCACTGACGACCTTGAAAACTTTTGCCCCCCGGTTGACCGCCTTGACGGTGTATGACTCATGCAACAGGTTGGCAATTAGCGACAAATTGTTGGGAGAATCATCCACCACCAGGACAGTGGGTTTAACGGCTAAAAATAAATCCATCTTAGGGTTTGCAATCAAGGTTAATTTGCGCGGCACTGACCGCTCTCTGGAGTTCGCACAAGGCCAACTCATACTCAAAATCCTGCACCAGTCGCTGTAACGATTCAAATCTATCGCCCATCCCCTGGCGGAGCAGCGAGGCATTAGCTTGCAGACATACATCGGCTTCTACATTACATGCCTGCAACAACACCGCCAAGGTGCGACAGACATCAGCCCAACGCTGGACATCCCAATCAATAGCAAGCACATAGGCGGGCTGAACCACAATGGGAAAGTCCTGGCGAATGTTACGCACCAGTTCGCTCAGGTGTTGCTCCAAGGGTCCAAGCAATGACTCCAGCACATTTTCAGCCAACTCGTGAGACAACGCTTTTTCAAGATCATCACTGAGATCACGGCAACGGTTGGCACCCAGGTTGGCGGCCACCCCCTTCAGGGTATGCGCCGCACGCTCGGCTTTGACAGGGTCGCCATCGGCCAGCGCATCGCCCAGCGCCTGCGCGTGGAGCTCTTCACGCACCTGCACACCCTGTCCCTGGACTTCTTCTGGAGGTCCAAGAGCGGGGAGCTCCTCTCGCGCCTGACCAACGACCTCAACAACCTCCAGCAGGGGCTGCAGTTCGTGCCCCTCTTCCTCGTGCGCGACACGCTCACCGTCATCTTCCTGCTCATCGTCATGTTCGTCATCAACTGGCAGTTCGCCCTCATCGCCATCCTCGCCATCCCCATGGCCGGCGGGGTCCTGGCCGTCCTGGGCAAGAAGCTGCGCTCGTCGAGCCGCATAGGCCAGGAAGTCATGGGAGAGATCTACCACCGCTTCCAGGAGAGCCTGCAGGGCATGCTCGTGGTCAAGGCCTTCAACTACGAAGCCGAAGCCACGGCCAAGTTCAAGGCCGAGAGCGACGCTTTCTTCGGCCAGATGATGCGCTACTTCCGCGCCACGGCCCTCTCCGGCCCGCTCATGGAGTTCCTGGGCAGCATCATCATGGCCGCCATCGTGTACAAGGCCGGCACCGAGATCTTCCAGACGCGCATGACGCCCGGGGACTTCTTCACCTTCCTGGGCGCCTTCTTCATGGCCTACGCGCCCATCAAGAACCTCTCCCAGACCAACGCCCAGGTCCAGCTGGCCTTGGCCGGCGCGGACCGCATCTTCGCCATCCTCGAAGAAAAGCCCACGGTCAAGGAACGCGCCAACGCGTTCAGCTTCGCCGGCCTGCGCGAGAGCGTGGTGTTCGAGGACGTCTCCTTCCGCTACCCGGGCCGCGAGAACTGGGCCCTGCGCCATATCAACCTCACGGTCAAGGCCGGCGAGGTCGTAGCCCTGGCCGGGCCCAGCGGCTCGGGCAAGACCACCTTGGTCCATCTGCTCCTACGGCTCTTCGACCCGGTCGAGGGCCGCATCCTCGTCGACGGCAAGGACCTGCGCGACTACTCCTCCTCGTCGCTGCGGGCGCACCTGGGACTGGTCACGCAGGACACCATCCTCTTCAACGACACTTTGGGCGCCAACGTAGGCGTGGGCCGGCCGGGAGCCTCCTCCGACGATATCCGCGCCGCCCTAAAGGTCGCAGACGCCTCCGAATTCGTCGCCAACCTGCCCAACGGCCTCGACACACCCCTGGGTGACCGCGGCTTGCGCCTCTCCGGAGGCCAGCGCCAGCGCATCGCCATCGCGCGGGCCGTGCTCAAGAACCCGTCTTTGCTCCTGTTGGACGAGGCCACCTCCAACCTCGACACCGGCAGCGAGCGCAGCGTCCAGCAGGCCCTTGAGCGCCTCTACCCCGGACGCAGCGTGCTCATCATCGCCCACCGCCTGACCACCTTGCAAAACGCTCACCGCATCGTGGTCCTGCACCACGGCGAAGTCGCGGAAGCCGGGCCCCATGCCGAGCTCCTGGCCAAGGGCGGCATCTACGCCACCCTCTACCAGTATCAGCAGCTCGAGCCGGTCGAAGGCTAACATGGGGTCAGATCTTGACATTTGACTCTTGAGGGTCTACCCCATTTGTCAAATGTCAAGACCTGACCCCCAGAGCTTTCTTAAAAGCATCGAGAAGAGAGGGCGCACGGCCGTGGCCTGGCTGATAGGCTCGGTCTGCCCGCCCCGCCGCACCACGCCGGACGCCCTGCGCCGCGGTCTGGAAAGAGGGGACATCAAGAAGATACTCTTGGTGCGGCCCTACCAGGGCCTGGGCGACCTCCTCTGCACCACTCCCGTCATATCCAACCTCAAGGCCGCGTTCCCCGGCGTGTCCATCCAATTCCTGGCCAACACCTTCAACCAGGCGGCGCTCCAGGGCAATCCCGGGCTCGACAAGGTCTGGGCCTGGGACGAACGCACCGTTTCGCATCCCACGGCCTGGTGGAAGATGCGCTCCTGCCTGCGCCAAGAGAAGTTCGACTTGGCTTTGGTCCTTTCCGGCAACGCCCTCTCCTTGACCTCCATCCTCCTGGCCAAGCTCTCGGGGGCTTGCTTCGTCGCGGGCTATGACACCCGCGCCTACGGCCGCGACTGGAGCCGCTGGCTCTACAGCTGCGAGTTCCCGTATCGCGCTCCGGTCAAGGAGATCGACAAGTTCCTCGGGCTGCTGGAGGGCCTGGGCCTGGCCTGCCCGAGCCGCGAACCCGTCTACCGGGTCCTCCCTGAGAACGCCCGGCTCATCGACGGACGTCTCGCGGCGCTGTTCCCGGGCAGCCGGCGACCGATCGTCGGGGTGTTCATCGGCGGCAAGACCGACAGGCCGGAGCGCATCTGGCCGCCCGCCAACTACGCGCAGACGGCGCGCCTGGTGCTGGCGCACAAGCCCTGCGACCTCATCGTCATCGCGCCGCCCAAGCCCAAGAGCCAGAGCCACCGCCGGGACTCGACCTTCTGGCTCGACGAGGACGTCCATCTCTCCGGGTTCAAGGAGGCTTTCGGCGCCGATGTGCCCGTGTTCCAGGAGGCGGACCTGGGCCGCGTGGCGGCCCTGCTGGCGCGGCTGAGGCTCTTCATCTGCCCGGATGGGGGGATGATGCATGTGGCCGCGGCTTTGAAGGTGCCCGCGCTCACGCTGTTCTTCGGGACCGACCCCGAGATATGGAATCCCCCTGTGCCCACGGCCCACTTCCTGCGCAGCCCTGGGGCCGACCCTAAGAGTCTGGAGCCTTCCGACGTGGCCGCAGCCGCGGGCCGCATCCTCGATGAGAACTGAGCAGCGCCGCGCCGCCTATCCATTCGCCGCCGTGATCCTGGACATGGACGGCGTCATGGTGGACAGCGAGCACCAATGGATGCTCTTGGAGATGCCGTTCCTCCGGGGCCTCGTGGGCCGCTGGGGGGTGGCCGACCACCGCAAGGTCGTGGGGCTCGGCGTCGTAGACCTCTACTATCACCTGGTCAGGGAGTACGGCCTGCGCCTTGGGAAAGCCGACTTCCTGGAGCGCTGCGACCGCATCGCCCGCGAGGTCTACCGACGCAAGGTCAGCCTGGCTCCGGGACTACGGCGTTTCATCGGAGACCTGCGTTGCCGCAGGGTGCCGCTGGGACTGGCCTCATCCTCTCCCCAGGAATGGGTCGACATGGTCCTGCGGCGTTTCCGCCTCAGGCCGGCGTTCCGCGTGGTCGTGACCGGCGACGACGCGCCCGGACGGACCAAGCCGGCCCCGGACCTCTACCTGCTCGCCGCCCGCCGCCTCAAGGTCCGTCCCGCGGACTGCCTGGCGGTCGAAGACTCCTCCTTCGGCGTGCGCGCCGCCAAGGACGCGGGCATGACCTGCGCGGGGCTGCGCAGCGGGCACAACGACGAGCAGGACCTCGGCGAGGCCGACTGGGATGCCCAGGGGTTCGCGGCGCTGGCCTACCGCAGGCTGACTTCGCGACTCAAGGCCGCCTGCGCCTTGACGAAGGCGCCCCAGTCCGCCAGCAGGGACTGAACCTGGAGCTGCGGCAAAGCCGGCTTGAACACGCGCACGCCCTTGCCCTGGCGCAGGCGACCGGCCCAGGGCGCCCCCGCGGCCTCCGCGGCTAAAGACGCCGCGCCCAAAGCCGTCACCTCGGCCTCGTCGCAGCGCTCGATCTCGGCTCCCAGCAGGTCGGCCTGGAACTGCAGCAGGTAGCTCACCCGGGAGAGGCCGCCCGAGGCCTTCACGGTCCGGGGGTTGAGTCCGGCCTGGCGCAAGGCGGCGACGATGTCGGCGATCTCGAAAGCGATGCCCTCGGCCACGCCCCGCACCAGGTCCGCGGCCCGGGTCTGGCTGGTCATGCCGAAGAAGACGGTCTTGGTGATGTAGTCCCAGCGCGGGGCGCCCAGGCCGCCGATGGCCGGCAGGACCAGGACCCGGTTCTTAGAGGCGCGGCAGAGGCGGTCGATCTGCGTGTGGCTCTTGAGCAAACCCAGGTTCTGACGCAGCCAGTCGAAGGAAGCCCCGGCCGCGTGCACCGTGCCTTCCTGCAGGAAGATCGCGGGGCGGTCCCGCAGCTTCCAGGCGACCGAGGTCAGCAGTCCCGGCACCCGGTGCTGGGTCTCGCCCGTGTTGTAGAGGAAAAACGCGCCGGTGCCGTAGTTGGCCACGGCCGAGCCCTCGGCCATGCCGCCGAGCCCTATGGCCGCGGCCTGCTGGTCGCCCAGGCAGGCGAGTATGGGGATCTTGCGTCCGCCGCGGTGGAAAGAGCCCCAATCCCCGGCGGAGGAGAACACGTTGGGCAGCACCGCGCGGGGCACGCCGAAAAGGGCGAGCATCTCCGGGTCCCAATCCAATGTCCTCAGGTTGAACAGCATCATGCGCTGCGCCAGGGTAGGGTCGGCCGCGAAGACCTCGCCGCGCGTCAGACGCCAGACCAGGAAGGTCGCCACCGGGGCGGACAGCAGGCGGCCCTCCTCCGCGAGCCGCCGCACCGCGGGGTCGTTGTCGAGGAACCACTTGATCTTGGGCGCCGAGTAGTAGGGGGTAAGGTAGAGCCCGGTGCGCACATGCGCGTCGGCTTGCCGTGCCTGCAGAGGCGCCACCACGGATGCGCCGCGGCCGTCCTGCCAGCTCGGCACGCGGCAAGCGGGCTGGCCGGTCTTGCGGTCCCAGAACACGACGGTCGAACGCTGGGAGGCCACCGCGACGCCCAGGACCTCCGCGGCGCGGGGCAGCCGGTCCAGCACGGCGTCGAGGGCTCGCTCCTGGGTGCGCGCGATCTCGAGCGCGTCGTGCTCGGCCCAGCCGGCCTTGGGATAGAAGGTCCGCACGGGGAACTGGGCGCGGGCCACGACCTTGCCCCGCGCGTCAATGGCCAGAGCCCGGGAGGCGGAACTGCCCTGGTCCAGGGCGATGACCACGGCCCCGGCGCGTATGGAAGGGCGCAGGGACCGTGCGACGGCGTTTCCCTTACGCACGGCGGTTCACAGCGGGGTCACCTTGAGGTCGGAGGGCTCCACGGTGGAGCCCAAGGCGCGCATAGCGGCGCGCAGGTCCGCGTCGGTGCCGGAGTCGGCCAAAAGCTTCTGGATGAGCGGGCCGGACGGGGCCAGGACCTGCTCATAGAGCCCGCCATCCTTGAGCAGGCGGATGACCTTCTTCTTGTTGCTCTCGGGGAACTCGACCTTCCCGACGCCGCTGCGCTGTATCTCATAGCGCGCGCCGAAAGCCCGGACGTAGCCCTTGCTGCGCAGGATGGCGAGTATGGCGGTCTTCACCTCCGCGGCCTCGCGCTCGCTCTCGGCCAAGCGGGCCAGGATGTCGCCGTAGCGGTCGATGAGGGCCGCGAGATCGCCGTCGGGGACGGGCGCGGCGGCGACAGCCGGCTGCTTGGTGAAAATGGGACAGAAAGCCTTATAATCGCACCAGCGGCAGGAGTTCTCCGAGGGCTTCGGGTCGAAGCGGTCCGCCACGATGGCAGCCGCGGTGTCTACGATCTTGCGCCGCAATCCGCCCACCTGGGCCTCGGACCGGCGGCCCACCGAATGCGGCTTGAGCGACGGGAGGTGGTAGAAGGTCAGACGGCCGACCTCTTCGCCGAGCTGGGATTCGCAGCCCAACTGGTACATGGTCAGCTGGGCGTCGGTCTCGATGCGGTCCACGGCCAGCTTCTTTCCGGTCTTGTAGTCCAGGATGGCGAGTCGGCCGTCTTCCAGCTTGTCGATGCGGTCAACGAACCCGACGACCGGCACGCCGTCCACCATGATCTGAAAATCGTACTCGACATGAAGAGGGAGCTGGAACTCGCGGGCGTGCTCTTCGTGGTAGCGGGTCAGGATGTCCTTGCCCTGCTGGAAGTACTCGGCCTCCTGGGCCTGGTCCCGGTAGCCCACCGAGACCCAGTTCTCCTTGAGGCTCTGGAGCAGCTCCTCCCGGGAAGGGGCGGGCAGGGCCTTCCCCCCGTAGAAGAACTCCAGGGCCTTGTGCATGCTCTGGCCGAAGGAGAAGAAATGCTTGGGCTTTTCCGGGATCTTATCCACGTACTTGAGCTTGTACTTGAGCGGACACTCCGCGTACATCGAGATGGAGGAATGAGAGAGCGGGCGGGGCAGGTCCATTGGAGATATTCTACCAAACGGGCCGCTACGGCGTCCGATAGCGGAGGAGTTCCGTGTTGGGACTCTCCACGCCCGGCGCGCCGACCGTGGTCTTGACTCGGCCCACACCCGGCGCGAAGTAGTCGAATTTCCACGACCGCGGGAACCTCGGGTCCGTCTCCCGGACCTTGATGCAGCCGGAAAAGGCGCCGCCCACCGTCTTCACCTGGAGCCCATCGGCTTCGATGCGGCAGCTCAGGGCCTGCGGGCCGAGGCCGCTCTTCCACGCGGTCCCGGCGGCGAACGGATAGCGCAGGAGCATGCGCTCCTGACCACCGGCCAGCTCCCAGACCGCCCAGTCCTTCTTCACGTAATCCTTGGTTATGACGCTGACGCGCTTCTGGCCCGCGAAAAGGACGCTGGTCTGCGCCGCCTTGCCGCCCGCTGCGGCGTAGACCTGCACCTCCAGGCGCATGTTGCGGCCGCCGCTGGCCGTGTCGCCATAGACCCAGGACCGGCCGTTCTCCAAGGGGAAGTAATCGGGGCAATTGAGCAGTTCGGCCTTGGCCTCGAGGGGACAGGAAGACCGGCTGCGAGAGTCGCGAGCCGCCGCCTCGAAATGGCGCATGGCTGGCACGTACCGGCCGAAACGGCGGGCGTAGAGGCGTCCGAGGCGCAGATGAGCCTCGCAGGAGCGCGGATCGGCGGGCCGCCTGTCCAGGAAGCGCTCCAACGCCGTCGCGGCCGTGCCGTAGCGCCCGGTCTCGTCACAGAAGCGGCCGCCGTAGAAATCGCAGGTATCCCGCAGGATCCCGAACAGGATCGCCAAGACCCAAAAACCGATCCCCGCCGCCAGAAGACGAGCCCAAAAGCGCGCCGATAGCCGAGCGAAAGCTGGCATCGGAGACACGCTATCAAATTGCGCGCCCGCGCGTCAGCATCGGGACCAACCGCTGCCGCGCTAACCCAGCAGACCGTGCTCGCGGAAGCTGAAGCATGCGGCCCCGGCCACGATGATATGGTCGAGGAGCGCAATGCCCAAGATCTCCCCGGCCCGGCAAAGGCGCCGGGTGGTGTCCCGGTCGTCAGGCGAGGGCGAGCAGTCGCCGGAGGGATGGTTGTGCACGACGATGACCGCGGCGGCCGAATGGGCCACGGCCGGCGAGAAGACCTCGCGGGGGTGCACCAGGCTCGCCGAAAGGGTGCCGATGGAGACCGTCTCCTGGTACAGGAGCTGGCTGCGGGCGTTGAGGTAGAAGGCCAAGAGATGCTCCTTGCGGCCGAGGCGGACCTCTTCCGGGACGGTCTCCAGGACCCGGCCGGGGCTGTCGAGCGTCGGCCGATGGTCCGGCCGGCCGGAGAAGCGCCGGGCCAGTTCGAACGAGGCCACCAGGGCCGCGGCGCGGGTCTCGCCTACGCCTTTGACCTGGCGCAGGGCGACAAAGCCCGCTTCCGGCAAGCCATCCGGGAACTCGACGAGCAAAGACGAGGACAGGTCCATGACGCTGCGGCCGGCATAGCCCGTGCGCAGGACCAAGGCCAGGAGCTCCTGGTCGCTGAGGGCCTCGGGGCCGGACCGGGCCAGCTTCTCGCGCGGCCTTTCCACCGGATGCAGGTCGCGCAGGAGCACCCCCGGCCGAGGCGAGGAGACGTAGGAGGCCGGTCGGGGCTCGCTCATCGCACCGATTCGGCCATGCGCTTGAGCGTCTCCTCGGACACGGAGCCGACCAGGACGAAGCGCCAGCCTCCCGAATTCCAGGACAGCACGTTGCCCTCCGCCGCCCGAGTCCCATAGCCGCGTCCAACGCTCAGCTTGACGCGCCGGCTCAGACGGGCGCCCAGGCTGAGGCGGACCCGAGGCGGACATTGGAAGAGCGAGATGACCTCGATCCCGTCGGAGAAGCGGTAGTGCACGACATTGCGCCGGCCCTTGGCCATGACGTCGAGACTCTCGAAGACGTAGCCGGAGGGCAGCCAGGCCGGCAGGCGGGGTTCGATCCCCGCGGCCTTGGCTTCGTCCAAAGCCAGGTAATCCGGTTCGGCGCGCTTGACCACCGTGCTGCCGGCCGGGGGGGAGAAGCGGAACAGCGTCCGGTCCTGGGGCGCCCCGAGCTGGAGCCGCGTGAAGCCCATGGCGTCGGCGGGAGAACCGTCCGACCGGAAGGCCTCCGTCCGCAAGAGCAGAGAGCTCTTCCGATCGACCCACAGCCGACGAGCCAGAGCGCCATCGGAGCGCGCGCGCAGCGTGAGCAGCCAAGTCGAGCGGCCCGTCACCTGGTCGCCGGTGGCGATGGCGACGTCGTAGTTCCCGCTGAGGCGGTCGAACTCCTCCTCCGGGCCGAAGCGCTTGAAAAGCGGGTCGGAGGGCTCGCCCTGCCAGACCTTGCGCCGCGCCGGGTCGTAGATCCATTCGGTCCGGCCGTCCTCCACGACGAGCTGGAGCGTCTCTCCGGCGGGCCCCAGGATCTCGCGGCGATAGAGGTCCGGGGGGCTGAAACGGACCGCCAAGCGTCGGGACACGGCCTGCCCCGGGGCGCCCTCCCGGCGCTCGACCGTCAGTTCGGCCGTGTAAGGCTCATGCGGAGGCTCCAGGCTCGCGCGCAGGACGGTCAGGGCGTCCGGAAACGAGGCGGCACGAGCCGCTGGAACGGACCAAAAGGCCAGACCAGACAACAGCAGCCATTTAGCCATGACGGACCTCTCCTTGGGACAAGCGCAGGCCCAGGCCGGTGAAGATCGCATCACGGTCGGCGGCCGGCATGGTGAGCTCGTAGCGGCTGTGCGCTTCCAGGACCTCGTCCAAAGAGAGTTCCTCGGTCCCGGCCGAGAGGCGGCCGAAGACCAGGACCGCGGCCGCGGCGGCGAAGGCCGAGGCGAAGCCGACCCCGGCCGCCAGGCGCCAAGAAAAGCGCCATGCAGCGGCGCGCAAGGGCGCGCCGTCCTTTCCGAGCCGACGTTCTCCGCTCTCGGAAAGGGCCCGGGCCTGCCTCATGAGCTCGGCGCGCAGGTCCGCCGGGATGGCGGGCCGGGGCACGCCGCGCACGACGGCTTTGAGGGTGCGCACCCAGCGCAGTTCCCGGGCGCAAGCCGGGCAGCCCTGGAGGTGGGCTTCGAGCCGGGACGCCTCCGCGGGCGACAGCCGCCCCGCGGCGTAGGATTCGAGAGACTCCCGCATCCGTTCACATTCCATGGGATTGCACCTCTGGGTCCGACTTGAGGATCGCACTCTTGAGCGCGGCGCGGGCCCGGCTGAGCCGGGAGCGCACCGTGCCCAAGGGGCAGTCGAGGGCCTCGGCGATCTGCCCGTAGCCGAGTCCCTCCACGTCGAAAAGGGTCAGGATCGCCTTGTGTTCGCTCGTGAGGCGGTCCAGCGCTCGGCGCACGTCGGCCAATTCGCCCTCCCGCGCGAGCCGCTCCAGGACCGCCTCCTCGTTCGGATCAGCGAGGCTCTCCGCCAGGGTGGCGCCATCCTCCGCCTCCGGCCTCAAGGTGGCGTCCAGACGGACGGCGCACCGGTGCTCATAGCGCTTGACGCTGTCTACGTAGATGTTCCTGAGGATGGTCAGGAACCAGGACTCCAGCGGCTGAGATGGGTCGTAGCGGTCCCAGCTCCGGAAGACGCGGAAGAACGCCTCCTGCACCAACTCCTTGGCCTCTTCGCTGTTGCCGCAAAGCCCATAAGCGAACTGGTAGCCCCGTTCCGAATGCTCCTCTACGAGCCGCTCCATCTGCTCCTGGTCCCGCTTAGGGCTCATACTATACATACGAGTTGGGGCCGAAAAAGTTCCATCCGGCCCCGTCTCCCCGACGATTGTAACAATTCGTTAACAGCCCTGAAATCGGTCTGTAACAGACCCGGCACATACTGATAGCGTGAACGCCAAGACCCCAGCCGTTGCGCCGTGGGAAGACCTGGTGATCCGCCAGCCCGAACAACCGGCCCCCATCCCGGAGCCGGCGCCCGTGAAGGCGCCCGAGCAGATCCAGGCCTCCTACCTCACCCATGAGCTGCGCGCCCCGGTCACGGCCATCCGGCTGGGCCTGGAGATCCTCCAGGAGCAGGTGACGGGCAAACTGGAAGGCGACGAGAAGCAGATGCTGTCCTTGGCGATCAAGAACACCGCGCGCCTCGAAGGGCTCATCAACGACATCATGGATTACTCGAAGATCGTGGCGGGGAAGATGACCGTCACCCGGGAGCCCTGCGAGGCGCGCGCCCTCATCAACGACGCCGTGGACGCCATGCAGACCATGGCCCTCTCCAAAGGCGTCAAACTGGCCAAAGAGGTCGAGGACGGCCTGCCCCGGGTCTCGGCCGAGGCGCGCCGAGTGGTCCAGGTGCTCACCAACCTGATCTCCAACGCGATCAAGTTCAGCCCGACGCGCGGCACCGTCACGGTCTCGGTCAAAGCCGGCCGCTACGAACACGCCGGGGCCCTGGTCTTCCGGGTCAAGGACATGGGCTGCGGCATCCCCGCCGAGGACATCGAGAAGGTCTTCGACATGTTCGTGCAGTCCGCGACCAGCGGCCAGAAGAAGACCGTGGGCACGGGCCTGGGCCTGACCTTGGCCCGCGCCATGGTGGCGCTGCACGGCGGCCGCATCTGGGCCGAGAGCTGGAAGGGCGCGGGCGCCAGCTTCTCCTTCACCATCCCGGTCGCGGCCGAGGACATGGTCCGCAAGATCGACCTCTACCCCAAGCCCCTCGAGTACCACGGCCTGCTCGTCGAGGTCTACCGCCGCATCAACGCGGTCCTGGCCATGTTCGTCTGACGGCGGCCTGGGGGCCGTCGCCCCTGAAGGGCCCGGTCTTTTTCCTTAACAGGTTCGCAACACGCCTTTGGTGGAATATCCCCATGCCCATATTCCATCTCGAATCCAGCTACCGCGACACTTGGGTCGTCCTGGACCGCAGCCTGCGCGTGCTGGATTGCGGCGACCGCCTGGAGCCGCTGCGCCGCAAGCATGGCGCTGAGTCCCGCCGGACCTTCTGCTTCGTGTCCGGTCCAGGCGACGCCCGGCAGGCTGTCCCGAACTCGTGGTCGCTGCGCGGGCTGCTGGGATACGAACCGCATGAGCTGGCCTGGAGCACGGCGTCTCTTTAGAAGCAGCCGTCCCCATAGGCTTACGGGCCAGAAAGAGAGACGCCGCTAAGACCCGGCCTGCCGATAGATCTCAAGGATGGCCTCGGCCATCCTCCGCCAGGAGAACCGCTTGACCCGCTCGAGTCCCTTGGCCGCCAGGTCGCGGCGCAGGGCCGGGTCGCCGGTCATCCGGAGCAAGGCCTGGGCCACGGCCTCCCTGTTCGCGGGATCGAAGAGCAGCGCCGCGTCGCCGACCACCTCAGGGATGGCCGTCGTGCCCGAGGCCATGACCGGGCAACCGCAGGCCATGGCCTCCAGAGGAGGGGAACCGAACCCCTCATAGAGAGAGGGATAGGCCAGGAACTCCGCCCGGTTGTAGAGCCGCGCCATCTCCTCCATGGAGACCTCGCCCAGGAGCACGACATTGGCTCCCAGGCCGAGTCTTTGAGCCAGCGCCAGGATGGCTGCCGCGTAGGCGGCCGACGGCTGGCCGGTGACGGCGATCCGATATCCGCCCAGCCGGTCCTGCACCGAGGCGAAGGCCTCCAGCAGCATCGGAAGATTCTTGCGGAGGTTGAGCGGGCCGGGGAAGAGGATGTAGCGGCCGGGCAGTCTCTCGGCCAAGGCGGGCGGCAGGGCGACCCCCGGCAGCGTTCGGTGGACCGGATGCGGGCCGCCGGGGTAGACCACCGTGCATTTCTCCGACGGGATCCCGAGCTCCTGGACGATGGTCTTCTTGGTGGCCTCGGAGACGGTGATGATGCGGTCCGCCGCCGCGGCGGCTTGAGCCGAGACCTCGAAATAGAGCCGGCCCCGGGCTCCGAGGTCCCTGGGCAGGAACGAATCCATCTTGTAATGATGCAGGGTGAGGACCGACCTCATGCTCTTGAACCGCGGCACGATGTTGACGGGGCCATGGAACACGTCTATGGCGCGCCGCTTGAGCAAGGCCTCGGTGAGTCTGAAGCCGAGCTTGTATTCGGAAAAAAGCGCGACGGAGTTCGGCATCCGGTGGAAGACGAGCTGGAAATTCGGCTGCTGAGGGACGACCCGCCGGAGGGCGGCGCCATCGATCGCCCGCCAGTGATGCAGGTAGAGCAGGTATTCGTTGCGGCGGTCGATGGCGGCCAGCTCCTGCACCAGGAGCCTGACATAGTTTCCGACGCCGCCGCTTCTCTCGGTGATGCCGTTTATGTCAATGGCTATGCGCATGTCATCGGCCCGCGCTCGCGGTCCGGATGAGTATAGGATATTTCGGCGTCCTTCCCTGCAGGGGGGGATGCTGGCGTGCGCCCCAAAAATATATATCATGTTTTAAATGTCGGTCATCGCAGGACGGGTGCAGGAGGTCTCTCGGCGCCTCCTGATCCGCCGGCTCTACGAGTCCCGGGCCGGTCTGGCGCCAGCCGGCTGACCGCCCGCATCCAATGAAGATAACTCTCATCTGGCCGAACACCCCCGAAAAATCGAGCAGCCTGTACCCGCCGCTCGGGCTTGGCTATATCGGCGCGATACTGCAGTCAAAAGGATATTCGCCGGAAGTCTATGACCTGACTTTCAAGGGCGCGGAAGAGAAGATCCCGGACGACTCCGATATCTACGGATTCTCGGTCACGACCCCGTTATCCAGGAACGCCCTGAGACTGGCGTCCAACATAAGGAAAAAGAACCCGCGCGCCACCATCATATTCGGCGGCGCGCATCTCGCGCTGTCCCCGGATGACATCATCAGGCACCCCGCGGTCGATATCATCTGCATCGGCGAGGGCGAAATGACCTTGCTGGACATCGTGCAGCGCCTGGAGGCGGGCCAACCGATCTGTTCCGTGCCGGGGATCGCGTACAAGGAAAAAGACGGGACGATCAAATTCACAGAACCGCGCCAGCCGACTCACGACCTTGACGAGCTGCCGATGCCCGCCATGGACCTCTTCCCGTTGAAAAGCTATTTCGAAGCGACCGGGATAAGGCAGCTGGGGATGCTCACGACCCGCGGCTGCCCCGGGAACTGCACTTTCTGCCAGCCTATGCTGCGCAAGATCTTCGGCCCGACCTTGAGGTTCCGAAGCGCCCATAACATCCTGAATGAGATCACGTTTATGGTCGACAGGCACAGGCTCGACATGCTGATGATGGTGGACGACAACTTCACCCAGAACCCCAAGAACGTCGCGGCGGTATGCCGGGGGATGATGGAGCGCGGGATCGACGTTCTCTGGAGATGCGCGGGGCGCGTCGAGACTCCGCGCGAGACGCTCGCCTTGATGAAAAAGGCGGGATGCGTCGGCATCTGCTTCGGCGTCGAGAGCGGCAGCCAAAAGATACTCGACGGCATCCAGAAACACGTCAAGATCAAGGACATCCGGACCGCGTTCGACCGCTGCCATGAGATCGGTCTTCTCACCCACGCCTTCATCATGGTCGGGAACATCGGCGAGGACCAGACGACGGTCCAGCAGACGATGGACCTGATCTCCGAAATAAAACCGTTCAACATAAACGTCTCCATCACGACGCCCTACCCCGGGACCCAGCTTTACGATCATGCCAAGAGGAACGGCCTCCTCCTCTCCGAAGACTGGGGACGGTACAACCACATAACCGAAGACAGCGCGGGGATCAAGCTCGAGAAGATGTCTCCGGGAGACGTCGTCGCGGCCAAAAAGAAAATCGAGCTTTTTTTCGGCGAGCAGGCCCGATCGTATCGGCACGGGCAGCTTCTCAAGAGCCTGGACCTCAACATGCTCGCGCGTCTGGCGCGGATGTCGCTAAAGGATCCGTCGCTGGTTTTCAGGCTTTTAAGATTGCGGACGAAGATCATGGCGCAGGCCGGATTCTCATTCTTCAAATAGCTGAGTGGTTTTAAAACTCCATGTCTGACCGAAGCTGGCTGTGGACATTCGCCCTGGCCGTGAGCATGGCCTTGTGCCTGCCGGCCGGCCTGATGCCGCTGCAGCGCCATTTTTATCAGACGCGCTTCCCTGATTATTTTTCCAGCTGGACCAACAACGGCTCGTTCTCACTGGTCGACACCTTCCATCTGGACCAAGACGCCTACCCCTATGCCGCGCGCATGCGCCAAGCCGGTTCGCATCTTCTGCCCGGCGACCCTTATATCAGGGAAAACCACAGCTGGCGCCTGATCGTCAGGGATGGCCTGACTTTTCACGTGCTGGGCGGGTTCTTCCGCTTGACCCAGAACATGCCGGCCGCCTGGAGTCTGGCTCAGTTCGTCCTGGCCCTCTTGTGGGTGCCATGCCTCTATGCCGTCATGACCAGGATGGGGATCGGGCGCGGGGCGGCGCTTTTTGTCGCCGTGGCCGTCACTTTATTCCATGACCTCACGCGCCTGCCCGGCGGTCCGACGATCCTGACGGTGCTGCGCGCGGCCTTTCAATATTCGTTCTGGCTCCTGGGATCCTACCAGTATTGGTTCGGACCCACCCGCTTCACTCGCCCTTTGTTCACCTATCCGTGTCTGTTCGCGGCCGCATGGCTGGCGGTCCGGACGGCGGAGGGCCGCCGTTGGCCGTCCGCCGCGCTCAGCGGCTTGGCCGGCGGGGCTTTGGCTTACGTCCACCCGGACGTCTGGGCCGCCTATCTGGGAGCGACGTCGCTCATGACCGCCCACTCCTGCTGGAGCCGCAAACGAGTCGATTGGCCCTTGGTCCTATCGCTCGGCCTGACGGTGGCCGCGGCCTGCCCCTGGCTGCTTCTGAATTCCCTCGGTCCGGAAGACGCCGGGATGATCGCTCTGGCCGCGCGGCGCCCCGAATGGGGCGCCCTCGGCTACGCGTTGGCGGCCGTCCTGGGCTGGCGCTTCCTCGATCGCAAGCCCATGGTGGTCTGGGCCTGCGCGCTCCTCCTGTCGGTCGCGCTCGCGCTCAATGGCCAACTCCTGATCGGCCGCCAGGGGAATCCCAGCCTCTGGTTCTACCTGGGCAACACTTTTTCGATGCTGCTGGCCGGCGCGTTCCTGGCCAAGATGCCGCTGCGGCGAGAGACCTGGCTGTGGCTGTCCGGATTCTGCGTGCTGCTGGCCCTGCCCCGCGCCGTCAATTATGCGACTCTCCATTATCGGATCTGCGCCTTGCCCAAAGCCGAGGAGGAAGCCTATCGCTGGCTGGACCGCCACACGGAAATGGATTCGGTGGTCGCGACGCTCAGCCCCATGACCAACTACCGCATCCCGGTGCACACCCACGACAAGACGCTGGTCTCCCGCATCTTTGCGCTGACCTCCGACATCTCGTACGGCGAGAATGCCCGGAGGCTCAATTACGCCCTGTCGCTCTTCGGCGCCGATCGTCGTCGATTCGTCGATCAGGGCATGGACCGCTCGGGCGAGTGGGAAAGGAAGTTGTGGCTGGGCGAAGTCGACGCGCGGAGTCACGAGCGCTCCGGGACCCTCCTGGGCTATTTCGACATGACCTCGCCGGAACCCGTTCGCGCCTTGCTGGTCCGGGCCGCGGCCGATCCCGGCCCTCAAGATTATGCGGTCGACTATCTCTGGCTGGGACCCTTCGAAAAGGATCTCATCGGCCCGCGCGTCCGATTGCCGCGGGAGAGCGAGCGGCGCAAGGTGTTCGAGAACGCGATGGTCACGATCTTCCAGGTCAGCCGGCCGGCTGGCCAGCCTTTGTCTCGCAAAGCCAGTTGACGGCCGGCTCGATCCCCCGCGCCAGGATGGACGTTCGTCCGGGCGGACCATAGGCAGCCCCGGACCGGGATGACCCAGGTTAACCGCCACCGTGCATTTTGCTATCATGAAAAACATGTCCATTCCGGGGAAGGCCATGCCTCTGCCCGTTTCCATCCTCATGCCCGTCTGCAACGAGGCCGACATCATCGAGTCGGTTATCGAAGAGTGGGTGGAGGAGGTCTTCCGATATCTGCCGGAAGGATCCGAATTCCTGCTGGACGAAGCGGCCAGCACCGACGGTACCCGCGAGATCCTCAAGCGGCTGTGCGTGAAATATCCCTTTATCCGCGTCTCCTATAATGACACCAAGGACGGGTTCGCCCCCGCGACGAGGCGGCTTTACGCCGCGGCCCGATGCCCGCTGGTCTTCTTCACGGACGCTGACGGGCAGTACGTCGCCGCGGAATTCTGGAAGCTCGCCCCCTTCGCCGACAAATTCGCGCTCGTCCACGGAGCCAAGATCGGCCGGCAGGACCGGTTCTACCGGAAAGTGGCTTCGGCGGTGTTCAACCGGGTCGCGCGTTTCGTCTTCGACATGCATTACAGCGATATCAACTCCGCCTTCCGCATCATGAGACGGGATGCGCTGTTGACCCTGTTGCCCACGGTCCGGCACATGCCGACCCTGTTCAATGCCGAGCTCCTGCTGCGGGCGGACTTGAACAACTATCCCATCCAGCAGGTCCGCGTCCTGCACCGCAAGCGGAAATTCGGGAAGAGCCGGGGCCTGCCTCCCCAGCATTTCCTGGGCGAGTGCCTGAAGGCCTTCCGGGGCTTGCTGGAACTCAAAGACGAATTCAAGCTCTGAGCCATGATCATCTGCCAGACGCCCCTGCGCGTCAGCTTCTTCGGCGGCGGGACCGACTTCCCCGAGTTCTTCGCGGCTCACGGCGGAGCCGTTCTGGCCACCGCCATCGACAAGTCCATCTACCACTGCGTGACCCGTTTTCATTCGAGCCTCTTCGACTACTCCATCCGCCTGGCCTATCGGCAAGTCGAATGCGTCAAACGCCTCGACGAGATCCAGCATGCGCCCTTTCGGGAGATCCTGCGCCACCTCGATATCAAGCGTGATGTCGAGATCAGCTTGGCCGCGGACCTGCCGTCCTTCTCCGGCTTGGGGGCCTCTTCGAGCTTCACGGTGGGCTTGATCAACGCGATCAACGCCTTCCAAGGCCGCTTCATCGCGAAGGAGAAGCTGGCCGCCCTGGCCATCCATATCGAACGAGATGTCCTGCACGAAGCCGTGGGCTTCCAAGACCAGATCACCGCCGCCTACGGCGGCCTCAACGTCGTGGAATTCAGAGGCTCGGACAATTTCACGGTGAGCCGGGTCGCCATTTCCAAAGAGCGGTTGGGCGCGCTGAACGATTCCTTGCTTCTATTCTTCACCGGGATCAAGCGCCGCGCCAGCGACATCGAGAGAAGCAAGCTGCGCCGCTTCCCTCTGCTCCAAGACAACCTCAAAGCGATGCTGCGGATGGTCGAGCAGGGGCATAAGATCCTCACCGGCAGCGGCTCCCTGGCCGCCTTCGGCGAGTTGCTCGACAAAGCCTGGCAGGCGAAGCGCGCGCTCGATCCGACGGTCAGCAATCCCGCCATCGACCGCCTCTATCAGCGCGCCCGGGAGGCCGGGGCGCTGGGGGGGAAATTGCTGGGCGCGGGCGGAGGGGGCTTCATGCTGCTGTTCGTGCCCGCCGAGAAACAGGCCCGGGTCCGTAAAGCCTTGCGCGCCTACACCGAGGTGCGCTTCGCGATCGGCGCCCCGGGCAGCCGCATCATCCATTCCTGACCAAGGAGCTTCATCGATGCAGCCCATGAAGATATTGATCACCGGCGGGGCCGGCTATCTCGGCTCGGTGCTGACGCCGCATCTGCTCCAAGAAGGCCACGAGGTCACGGTCCTGGACAACTTCATGTTCGGCCAGAACAGCCTGGCGGAGTGCTGCCACAGGGATTCCTTCACGGTCGTCCGGGGAGACTGCCGCGATGAGCAGGCGCTACGGCCCCTGCTGGCCCGGGCCGACGTGATCATCCCGCTGGCCGCCCTGGTGGGCATGCCCTTGTGCCAGAACGACCGCATCGGGGCCAAGACGACCAACCAAGACGCGGTGGAGACGCTCTGCCGCATCGCCAGCCCGCAACAGAGGATCATCCTGCCGACGACCAACAGCGGCTACGGCATCGGCGAAAAAGCCAAATTCTGCACCGAGGATTCTCCCCTGCGTCCGATCTCGTTCTACGGGAACACGAAGGTCGCGGCGGAGGCGGCCGTGCTGCAGCGGGAAAACGGCATCACCTTGCGCCTGGCCACGGTGTTCGGCATGTCGCCGCGCATGAGGATCGACCTGCTGGTCAATGATTTCGTCTACCGGGCGGTCCACGACCGCGCCGTGATCGTCTTCGAAGGGAACTTCAAACGGAACTATATCCACATCCAGGACGTGGTCCGCGTGCTGTCCTTCGCCATCGCCAACTTCCCGGCGATGCGCGGCAAGCCCTACAACGTGGGCCTGGATGCCGCCAACCTCTCCAAGCTGGAACTTTGCGCCGAGATCAAGAAGGTCCTGCCCCATTTCGTCTATATGGAGTCCCCCGTCGGGGAGGATCCGGACAAGCGGGACTATATCGTGTCGAACGAGCGGCTGGCCAAAGCCGGCTTCCGGCCCCAATGGACCCTGGCGCAAGGCATCCGAGAGCTCAGCAAAGGCTACACCATCCTGCGCAACGCGCGCTACGGCAATGGCTGAGTCTGCGCCGGCCCGCGTCCCGCCGCGCCGGGCGGTGATCCTGGCCGGAGGCCTGGGCACTCGCGTCCAGCATCTGCTGCCCGGCACGCCCAAGCCCATGGCGCCGGTGGCAGGCCGTCCTTTTATCGACTGGGTGATCCGCTTCTTGGCGCGGCAGGGCGTCCGCGAGATCGTCATCTCCACGGGCCACCTGGCGGACGTCGTCTCCGGATATGCGAGCCGTTTGCGCATCCCGGGAGTCTCGATTTCCTGCGCGCCGGAAACGCAGCTCCTGGGCACGGCCGGAGGCGTCTTGAACGCCGTCGCCTCCCGACCGCAGGGACCGGACCCCTGGCTCGTCTGCAACGGCGATTCCTTGGCGCTGACCGACTTAAGCCGGCTCTACCCCTGGCTGCAGCGCCCGCGGGTCGATGCCGCCATGCTGGGCCTGCGCCTGGACGACGCCTCGCGCTATGGCAGCCTGCAGGTCGGAGAGGACGGGCTTTTGCGCAGGTTCGGCGAAAAACAGCCGGGCCCGGGATGGATCAACGCCGGGGTCTATCTTTTCCGCGCGGACCTGCTGGCCCGGTTCCCGCCCCAGCGGCCGCTGAGCCTGGAGCGCGACGTCTTCCCCGGCCTGCTGCAGCAGGGAATCAAGATCGGAGCGGACCTGGCGCAGTGCCCGTTCCTGGATATCGGGACCGAAGCCTCCCTGCGGCAGGCCGCCTCCTTCATCGCCTCGCACCCCGACGCCTTCGCGGCGGAAAAAGCGCACGCCTCATGAACTGCCGCGTCTGCGACGGATCCGACCTGGCCCTCGTTTTCGACCTCGGCCGGCAGCCTTGGGCCAACCACTTCCTGCGCCGGGAAGAGCTCGGCTCGGAGCCCTTCTACCCCTTGCGCCTCTGCTACTGCAACGCCTGTGCCACCGCGCAGCTGGACTACACCGTGCCCAAGGAGACCATGTTCAGCGATCACACCTACCTCTCCGGCGTCACGCATTCGCTGAGCGCGCACTTCCGCGACGTGGCCCTGGAGGTGGACCGCCGCTTCCTGGCCGCAGCCTCGCCCAAATCAGTCCTGGATATCGGCTCCAACGACGGCACGCAGCTCAAGCATTTCCAAAAGCTCGGCTATGAGGCGCTCGGGGTGGAATCATCGCAGACCACGGCACGCATCGCCGTCGCGGCCGGGGTGCCCACGCTCAACCGTTTTTTCGACTTGGACACGATGCGGGGGATCGGGAAGAAATTCGACGTGATCAACGCGGCCGGGGTTTTCTTCCATCTGCAGGAGTTGCATTCCGTGGCCGAAGGGATCCGGGAGGGCCTTAAGGAAAACGGCGTTTTTGTGGTGCAGTTCCTCTATATGAAGCGCATCGTGGAAAACCTGGCGTTCGACCAGATCTATCACGAGCATCTGCTCTATTACAACCTTCGCACGATCCAGACGCTCCTGGGCCGGCATGGCCTGGAGCTCTTTGACGCCCAGTTGGTCCCCATCCACGGCGGCTCGATCCTGGCCTTCGCCGGGCATCGCGGCCGCCGGCCGCCCAGCGCGCGGCTGCAGGGGCTGCTCCGGGCCGAGGACGCGGCAGGCTCCAACCGCATCGAGACCTACCAGGGATTCTCGCAGCGCATCCTCAAGAAAAAGGAGGAGAACCTGGACTTCCTGGAAAAAGCCCGCCAAGCCGGCAAGCGGGTCTTCGGTTTCGGCGCCCCGGTGAAAGGCAACACCCTCCTCAATTATTTCGGCATCGGACCGGAGCTGATCTCCTGCTTGGTGGAAAAAAACGAGCTGCGGCGCGGGCTCTACTCCCCGGGCAGGCACCTGCCGGTGGTGATGGAAGCCGAGCTCCCGGAGCCGCCGGATATCTATTACGTGCTGGCCTGGAATTTCAAAAGCGAGATACTGGCCAACAATCGGCTCCTGATCGAACGCGGCGTGGAATTTTATTTCCCCGTGGACCCGGATTTTTCGTTTAATTGATCCGATGCGGATACTGGTCACCGGCTCGTCGGGCTTTCTGGGCACGGCCCTCTGCGCGCATCTGGAGCGGAGGCGGCATCAGGTCGTGCGGCTGACCTCCGCGAACTGCGACCTGACGCAGCCCCGCAACCTGCAAAAATTCTCCGGAGCTCCCTACGACCAGATCTACCATTTGGCCGCATGGACCCAGGCCGGCGACTTCTGTCTGAGGCACCCCGGCGAGCAATGGATCATCAACCAGCAGATCAACACCAACGTGCTGTCCTGGTGGCAGCGCTGCCAGCCGCAGGCGAAGCTCATCTGCATGGGGACGAGCTGCGCTTACGCGCCTGGCGGCGACCTCAAGGAAGAGGCCTACATGCGCGGCGAGCCCATAGAGAGCCTTCTGACCTATGCCCTGACCAAAAGGATGCTCTATGCCGGCCTGCTGGCCCTGCAGCGGCAGTTCGGACTGCGCTATCTCTGTGCCGTGCCCTCGACGCTTTATGGCCCGGGCTACCACACAGACGGGCGGCAGATGCATTTCATCTTCGACGTCATCCGGAAGATCATCCGCGGCAAGGAGCTGCAGGAGCCCGTCGTCCTCTGGGGGGACGGCCGGCAGAAGCGGGAGCTGGTCTACTTAGCCGATTTCGTGGATGCCCTCTGCCGGCTGGCCCGATCCCAAGACAACGACCTGATCAACATCGGATCGGGCCAAGAGTTCTCCATCCGGCAGTTCGCGCGGCAGATCTGCGCCATCGTCGGCTATCCCGTCCGCAAGATCCAGTATGACCGGGACCGCTATGTCGGCGCGCAGTCCAAGTGCCTGAATCCGGAGAAATTCGACTCCATCCTTCCCGGCTTCAGGTTCACGCCCCTGCATCTGGGGCTGGAGCGCACGATACGCTGGTTCTATCAGTCCCGCGCCTATCTGGCGCCGGTCGCGCCCGACGCCGCCAGCCGATAGAAGCAGCCCCGAAACAGCGGCGGATTTCATATAATCGGGTCACATGTCCGTCGCGAAGAAGGTGTCCTACGTCCTGGTGCCTCTGGCGGTCCTAGCCGCGGCGTGGCTGCACCTGGCTCCCATCGCCCTGGCCGGTCTGCTCTCCTACATGATCCTGGACCTGACCTACCGGGCACTCGCTCGGCACCTCGCCCCCTTGCTCTCCCGCGGCCTGGCGCTCGGGGTGTTCCTGGTGGCCGCCGTCGCACTCGGGTGGATGGTCGCCCGCTTCGTGCGCGCGACCATCCACACCCTGCCCCAGATCGCTTCCACCGCCATCCCCCGGATCATCGTCCTCGCCGAATCCCACGGCATCGACCTGCCCTTCGACAACGTCTACGAACTGCGCGAGATTGCCATCCAGAAGATCAAGGAGCACGCCGAAGGCATCACCAAGACCAGCGGCGTGCTGACCGTGCAGTTCTTCCATATCCTCATCGTCGTCTTCGTGGCCATCCTCGCCTTCTTCAGCCCTCCCCCGCATGATTGTGGGCCCAACTTCTTCGATGATCTGGGCCGAGAGCTGGCCGAGCGCATGCGCACCCTCATGGCGGGCTTCGAGAAGGTCCTCGGCGCCCAGGTGCTCATCTCCGCGGCTTACACCGTCCTGACTCTGGCCTTCCTCATGACGATGGGGTTCACGCACCTGATCTTCCTGACCGTGGCCACATTCCTCTTCGGCGTCATGCCCATCATCGGCAACATCATCAGCAACGCCCTCATCGTGGCCACGGGGCTGACCCTATCCACCCGTCACGCCGCCTTCGCGCTGGTCTTCCTGATCCTGATCCACAAGAGCGGCTATTTCGTCTACGGCCGCGTCCTGGGCTCGAGCATGAAGGTGCCCATGTGGCAGACCCTGCTGGCCATCCTCATCGGCGAAGTCGTCATGGGTGTGCCCGGGATCATCCTGGCGCCGACCCTGCTGCATTACGCCAAGGAAGAGCTGCGCGCCATACCATCCTTGCGCTAGGGTCTTTTAGGAAGGCGTCCCGTCCTCAGGCTTGCCTCCGGGCGGGGATTCCTGCGGCTTCCCCGCCTTAGGCCCTTTCGGCCTGCGGGACTTGGCCTGGCAGCGGACGATGGAGCACTGCGTGAAGCTGATGAGGTAAGCCTTGTCCTGCGGATCCTGCGGTTCCATCCCAGCGCTCCGTTTGTCTCTAGATTTCGACAAAACAGAGAAGCAGTTCGTGATGCCCAAGCCGCCATACGGGACGAGAGCGACGCCGCTCCCCCGAAGAGGGGAGCGGGGCGGTCATTACAAGAGTAACAGACGGGCCTACAAAGTCCAGGGGAAAAGAGTCAGCTAAAGTCAGCCCGGGTCAGCCGATGAGTTCGTAGCCCTCGTCTGTAGTCTGGATGCGCTTGCCGCTCTCCGGGCCGAGGTCCTCGCGCAACCGCTGCACGGTCTTCTCCAGGGCGCTGACGTGCTCGCCGGCGCCCCAGACCGCGGAGATGATCTTCTCCCGCTTGACCGCGCCCTTGGCTTCGATGAGCATCTTGAGCACTTCGGCCCGGGTCGGGGGGAGCGTGGCGACCGTCTGGCCGGAGATCCAGACCGTGCGGAAACGCGTGTCGAGACGGACCTCGCCCTTGGCCACCTCGGAGGGGGGGACGGGGATGCGCGGATACTGGGCGATAAGACGCTTCACCAGGCTGATGAGGGACTTGATCTCGAACGGCTTGCGCACGTACTCGCGCACGCCGTGGGCGCGGATGGACTGCTCGAGCATGTCGGCCTTGTCGCCGTGCGCGGTCATGACCACGATGGGGATGTCGCGCACCGAGATGTTGGAGGTCACCATCTTGATGACGTCCACCCCGCTCAAGATGGGGAGCATGAGGTCGAGAAGGACCAGGTCCGGCTGCAGGGCCAGGATCTTATTGTAGCCTTCCTTGCCATTGAAGGCATAGTGGGTCTCGAAGCCTTCGCGGTTGAAAGCAAAACTCAAGACCTGCTGCAGGTCCCCGTCGTCCTCGATGATGAGCAAGCGCGGCATGGGGGCAATCTATTAAATATCGCGATTCCTGACAAGTGCCGAGAGTGCGACTCCCCGGCCCCGACCGAGCGACCGTGAGGCTCAGGCGTCGGCCGATATCTCCAGGAGGCGCGCGGCCTCGTCGATCTCACCCACCAGACGCACCTTCTCGTCGCCCTCGGCCGGCAGCCGCCGCAGCAGGTCGAAGAACCGGTTCTGCGCGCGGTAGCGCCACCGCGTGAGATTGGCGGCGGGCGCGACCGCGGCCAAAGCCGCGAGCCGGCCCAGCCAGGCCGCTGAGAAGTCTTTTTCGAGCGAGTCCAGGACCCAGACCACGCAGGCTTCCCATTCCTCGTCCGCCGCGGCGGACGGCGCGGACAAGCCCGCAGCCCGGGCCCGGGCCACCGTCGCGGCCACGTCCGAGAGGTCCGCGTCCGGCGCCTGCCGGAACTGCCGGGCCCGGCGCAGGAGCCAGGCGTCCAAAGCCGCCTCGGTCTGCCCCTTCAAGCCGGGAGGGAGCTCCAGGCCGATCCTGGCATGCTGCTCGGCCAAACCCAGACATTCGTCCATGTCGAGCAGCGGCGAGTCCTCCCAGACCTGCCGGCGCTTCCCCACCAGGAACTTGAGGATGCGTTCCCGTTCGTCCGCCAGAAGGTCTTCGAAGCCGAAGCGGCGCCCCTGGGCCAGAGGCCCGGCCACGACCGCGAGGTCCCAAGGCTGGCCTTCGCGCACGGACCTGACCCGGTCCGCCAGCGCCGCCAACCCGCCCGGCCCCAGGTCCGCCGCGGCGACCCAAGCCGTGACCGAGTAGTCGGGCAGGACCGCGGCCAAGAAGGCGCGCTGCGCGCGCGCGCCGGTGATTCCGTCGCGCATCGCGACCCGGCCGGCGGCCAAGCGCACCCCGTCGGTCTGGTGCCGCACCAGGTCGGAGAACTCCGCGGTGGAGGATCCCATCGGCCAATGCTCGTCGCCCTCGCAGAAGAGGCTCGCGATCGCGTGATGGGCTGCGATGCGGTCCTCATCCATGCGGCCCGCCAGAGCCAGGCTGCGGTAGACCCCCTCGCCGGTGCGGTGCTCGGCGTAGTTGCTGGGAGCCGACTTGAGGCGGGCGGCCAGACCGCGCTCCAGTTCCACGCCGGCGACCAGGTGCGCCAGCTCCGCGGCCCGGGCCGCGTATTGGAGGTTCTGCACGGCCTCGATGCCGGAGATGTCCGAGAAGAACCAGCCGCAGCTGGTGTACATGAGCATGGCGTGCCTCTGCATCTCCAGGAGGCGCAGGACTTTGACCCGGATCTCCGGGTTGTCCGCCTCCCTGAGGTGTTCCGCCAGGAATCGGTCGACGCTCTGCTCCGAACGGTCCAGGATGACCGAGATGTAGGCGTCGCGCGCGGCCCAGGGGTCGCGCAGGATGCGGCCGCCCTCGCGCTCGAAGGTCAGCGCCAGGTGGTCGCGCAGCCAGTCCAGGGCCTCGCGCATGGGCCGCCGCCAGGCCAAGCTCTTACCCTCGCCGCCGCAGCCGCAGGCGTCGCTCCAGCGCGACACGCCGTGGCTGCAGCTCCAGGAGGTGCCCAGGCCGTCGCCGCCGGGCTTGATCTCGGCCTCCCAGGTGGGAGGGTTATCGGCCAGGAAAGCGGCATAGTTGACCACTTCGATGCCGCGTTTAGGCAGCTCCTGAGCCAGCAGGTGCGCCAGGCCCATCTCGCCGAACTTCTCGTGGTGGCCGTAAGACTCGCCGTCCGTGCAGATGCTGACCAATTGGGCCTCGGCCGCCGAGGCATCGAAGGCGCCGAGGATGCGGTCGGCCCAGCCTTTGGCGTTGACCATGACCTTCTCGAAGGCCACGGCGTGGGAAAGTCCGCCGTCGTAGAAGAAGAGGGCCAGGGACTTCTTGCCCTCCGAGCCGGGGGCGGTCCAGAGGTAGGGACGCCTGGGGTCGAGCCCGCTGGAAGAGACGTCCGTCCAAGCTTGCGTGCCGATGGGCCGCACGCGCAGGACCTGGGTGGGGGCGAGCACGGCGTATTTGAGGCCGGACTCGGCCAAGGCGGCCAGGACGGCGTCGTTGCACGCGGCCTCAGGGATCCACATGGCCTCGGGCTCCCGGCCGAAACGGTGCCGGAAGTCGGCCAGGCCCCAAAGGATCTGCGTGCGCAGGTCGCGCGGTTTGGCCAGAGGCAGGATCATGTGGTTGTAAGCCTGGGCCATGGCGTTGCCGTGGCCGGGCAGGCGCTGCGAACTCTTCTGGTCCGCGTCGATGAGACGGCGATAGTCGTGGGGATAGGCCTTCTCGAACCAGGTGAGCAAGGTAGGACCGAAATCGAAGCTGAGATACTCGTAGTTGTTGACGAGCTCGCAGATGAGGCTGTGGGCGTCCATGAGGCGCGCCTGGCTGTTGGGGATGTAGCACTCGCGCGCGATGCGGCGGTTCCAGTCGTGCTCGGGTCGGGCCGAGGGCTGGCGCTCCACGGTCTCGGTCCAGGGATTCTCGCGGGGCGGCTGGTAGAAGTGTCCGTGTATGCAGAAATAGCGCTTGGTCATCAGGGAGATTATAGGGTTTTGGCTTGCCAGCGTCCAGGTTGGCAGCGAGGCCCCGGGGTACCGAGGCCTCAGCACAACCCCCTTTCGAATTTGTATCTTACGTCTAGTCGGCAGCGCTCCGTCGCGGCCCGGGGCACAGGTTCCGGGCGGACCGGGCCGATCCTCAGGCGCAGGATTTCTTCCGATGAACAAGACACTCCCGGTGGGCAGGACGGCGGCAGGCCTGGCGCGGCATTGGCTCGGCCAGGCTCGGGAGTCGGCCCGGCTGCTCAAGCGCGGCGCAGCGGCGGAGACTTTGCACGATTTCCGTACCTCCTTGCGGCGACTGCGCGTGGTGCTCAATTCCTACCGGGACTTCCTCGGGCCCGCCGGGGCGCGTCCCCTGCGCGAGCGCTTGCGCGAGCTCAGCCGGCTGACCAGCCCGGCGCGAGACGCGCAGGTGTGGTCGACGTGGCTCAAGACGCATGGCGCGCCCTGCGAGATGACGCGCCGGCTCATCGTGCATCTGGAGGCCGTGGCCGCGCATTGCCGGAAGGATTTCCTCGACCAAGGCCTGCCGAAGTTCCAGTCCGCGGCGCGGGAGCTGGATCATCGTCTGGACCGGGTCGAACCGGGCAAGAGCTCGTTCGGCGCTGCGGCCTCTGCCGCCATCCGGACCGCGACCAAGCGGCTCGACCGGCGCATGAAGCCGGTCCGGCGAGGGGGGACTCCGGCGCAGATGCACGCGGCGCGCATACGGGTCAAACGCCTGCGCTATCTGCTGGAGCCGTTCGCGAGGACCGACGCGGAGGCCCGGAAGATGGTCGCCCGGCTGCGCGGATTGCAGGACCTTTTCGGGAAACTGCACGACCTGCATGAGCTCACGGACTGCGCCGTGCCGCCCGCCTCCGAGCCCGCCCGCCTCGAAGCCCGGCGCCTGGACCGGGACTTCCGGAGGAACTGGCTGCGGACCGGGCGGGAACAGCGGCTGATCAGCGCGGGGCGGCGCTGGTCAGCTTAGTCAAAGCGCCGAAGGGGTCGCGGCGGTCCAAAGCTTTGAGCGCGGCCACGGTCTTCCCCCAGTCCCGGCCGCAGCGTTCGTGCAGGGCGCGGAAAGCGCTCAGATCGCAGGTGTAGAGCCGGTGGGCGAGGACCGTCGCGTTGTTGAGCGGCTCCGAGAGCGGCTGGCCGATCGCTTCGAGCCGCTGGCGGCCCCAGGCGAAGACCTCCTCGCGCCGCGCGAGCTTCTCAGCCTCGGCGGCTGGGCTGCGGTAGAGATCCGCGAGGCGCTGGTAAAGCTCGTCCATCGCCGCGGCGGATTGCCGCTCGCGCTCGAGCCCCTTCCGGTAATCCATGAGCTCGCGCGAATCCCGGCCGAAGCGTTGCGCCAGGAAATCCGCCGCGCCCTCCTGGCCTACGAACGTCGCCGCGGCTTCATCGAAATCCACCCGGTCCTTGAACCAGACCGTGCCATGGGTGAACTCGTGGATGAGGAGCTCGGCCAACTCTCCGGTCGGATAATCGAGCACGTTGGAAGGCAAGGGGTCCGCGAACCAGAGGGGGGTCTTGTAGGCCGCCACCCCGCCCACCCGCGCGTCGAAGCCGCGGCCCTCGAAGCGCCGCCTCTCACGCTCAGCGTCGGCCTTACGGAAGTATCCCTTGTATGGGACCTGGCCCACGAACGGGAACCACCACTGATAGGCCTCCAGGCGGGTGCGCGGGCAAGCCGAGACCACGTACGTGACCGCGCCGTGGACCGGGGTATAGGTCGAGAAGTCGCGGGATTGGCGCAAGGCCATGCGCTGGAAGGCGAACTCCCGGACCTCCAGCGCGAGCTTGATCTTGGCTTTGAGGTCCTCCGGGGTGGATGGGTCGCGCAGGGCCGCGATCATGCTGCGGCTGTGCCAGAGCAGGCTCGCGTGGCCGGCCGCGGCTTTGGTGACGTAGACGGGGGAGCAGGCGCAGAGGCCAGCGGCAACGGCTGCTGCCCCCCAACGGCAGGGCCAGCCCCCGCGGGGGGCTGGCCCGACTCGGCGCTCTTCGAGCGCCGAGTTCATCTGGGATCCAGCCATCGTCCCCGTTCCTTGATGAGCTCCTTGAGCGCCGCGACGGCCAGCTCCGCCGGCACCCCCTTGCGCACGCAGTCCTTGCCCACGTAGAGGTTGATCTTCCCCGGCGCGCCGCCGACATAGCCGAAATCCGCGTCGGCCATCTCGCCCGGGCCGTTGACGATGCAGCCCATGACCGCGATCTTGACCCCCTTGAGATGTCCCAGCTCGCGCTTGACGCGCTCGGTGGCGGCCTGCAAGTCGAAGAGGGTCCGGCCGCAGCCCGGGCAGGAGATGAACTCGGTCTTGCTCAGGCGGACTCCAGCGCCCTGCAGGATGTTGTAGGCCAGTTCCAGCTCCCGCACAGGCTCCAGGCCGGAGTCTATCTCCACCGAATCACCGATCCCGTCGCAGAGCAAAGACCCGATCAAAGCCGAGGCGTCGAGGACTTGGCGCAGAGGGTTCGGCGCGCGGGGGGCGCGCAGATGGATGGGGAAGTCTCCAGTCTGCGCGGCCAATAGCCGGTATTCGCGCAGAAGCACGCCGGGGTCCTCCGCTTTGAGGCCGAGGATGGGCTCCTTCGCTTGGCGGCTCAGTTGCAGGGTTTCGGCGGCGGTGGGGGCCTCGATGAGCCGCCCGGAGTCCCGCAATCCCCGAGAAGAGATCTCCGGGCCGGGCTCGCGTCCCTGGCCCGGGACGCTCGGCGAGACCACGCGCACGGGCTCTCCGCCGCCTACGCCGAAGCCGTCGATGACGACGCGCCGGCTCGGCCGCCGCGAATAGACGTAGGGGTCCGGGCCAGGCCGCAGGGCCTCGGGGACCGGGCGGGCGGATTCGGGGCTGCGGAGTTGAAACCGCTCGGCCAAGGCCCGACAGACCGGGATCTCGGCTTCGGGCTCCTCCGTCAATGACACGCGCAGAGTATCGCCGATGCCGTCTTCGAGCAGACTGCCGATGCCGATAGCGGACTTGATGCGGCCGTCTTCGCCTTCGCCGGCTTCGGTGACCCCTAAATGAAAGGGATAGTCCATGCCCGCTTCAGCCATGCGGGCGGCCAAGAGGCGGTAGGCGGCGATCATGACCTTGACGTTGGAGGCCTTCATGGAGAAGACCAGGTCGCGGTAGTCTTGCGACTCGCAGAGGCGGGCGAATTCAAGGGCGCTTTCGACCATGCCCTGGGGGGTGTCGCCGTAGAGGCTCATGATGCGCTGCGAGAGGGAGCCGTGGTTGACGCCGATGCGCAGGCTGCGCTTGAGGCGCTTGAGTTTTTCGACGAGGGGGGGGAAGCGGTCCTGAGGGAAATTGCCGGGATTGATGCGGATCTTCTCCACGTAGTCCGCGGCGGCCATGGCGGCCTCGGGCTGGAAATGGATGTCGGCCACGAGGGGGACGTCGATGCTGCGGCTGCGCAGGCCGGTTTTGATGGCTTCCAGGGAGCGGGCGGCTTCGACGGTGGGGGCGGTGAGGCGGACGATCTCGCAGCCGGCCTCGGCCAGGCGCGCGGCCTGCGCCACCGAGGCCTCCACATCCAGCGTATCGGTCGTGGTCATGGACTGCAGGCGCAGAGGGTTATCGGCGCCCAGGACGACCTTGCCCACGGCCACGGCCCGGGTGCGGCGGCGGCGATAGCTGAAGAGGTCGGAGCAATACGGCGGGAGGAGCCTCGACCCTGGCATCGGGGCTATTATACCAATTGCTCCCGGCGGCCATGGGGCCACATCCGTCGTCGGCGCTCCAGGCCGGCCTTGCGCTCAGGATATTCTTGGTATAATAAAATCCTCATGGAGGCATGCCGATTCCTGAAGTGATGGCCGAGACCGTACGTCGCTGGATACATCTCCTGGCCATGGCCGGGCTGGCCTTGAGCCTGGGCGCCTGCGGGGGCGCCGGCTGCGGCGACACGCCGCAGCCGAAGCGCTCCACACCCACCACCAGCGGGACCGCAGGCAAAGCCTCCGGCAGCGGCGAGGTCGCTCTGGGCAAGAACTCCCAAGAAGCCATCAACGCGCCGCTGCGCCGGGACGCGGCTCCCCAAGAGCGATCCTCCCACCCTGAAGCCAAGCCCGCCGCGCCGACCGGCGCGGTCTTCGCCGACATGAACAAAGCCCTCTACGAGTCCAAAGTCATCAAGGTCATGAGCGGGGTGCTCGTGGTGAGCTACACTCCCGGTTGCAAAGGCTGGAGCGACATGCAGGCCGCGCTCAAAGGCCTCTCCGAGGACCTGGCCGGCCGAGTGGCGGTCTATCGCCTGGACGTGTCGGACCCGGATCAGGCCACGGTCCTGCCGTCGGGCATGACCCGCTTGCCCGTGCCGGGCTTCGCCTATTACGAAAGCGGCCAAGCCTTGGCCCAACGCCAAGGCCTCCCCTTCGACCGTCGGCTTGGGGCGGGGGGAGAACCGCTCGAGGACTCCCGGCAGTACCAGGACCGGCTACGCCGCTGGCTGCGCGACGCCGTGGCCGCGAAGAACTTCAACCTCCCCGAGCCCAAAGCTCAATGAGGACTGCCATGAAGATCATCGTGCGCAAACCCACCGAGGCTGAGCGCAAGACCGCCTCGGCTTGGCCCATCTGGACCAAAGAAGCCTCGACCTTCCCCTGGCATTACGACGAGCCGGAGACCTGCCTCATCCTCGAAGGCGAGGTCACGGTCAAAGCCGGCGGCGAGGAGGCCTCTTTCGGCACCGGCGACTGGGTCGTCTTCCCCGAAGGCCTCGACTGCTCCTGGACCATCCGCGAGGCTGTGCGCAAGCACTACAGGTTCGGGTAGACTGACCCTTTTGTGCTATACTCTGCCTAGGCCAAAAGGCCTAGGAGGTTCCAGTATGCGACTTATCCTCGTCCTGTTGGCCGCCGCCCTGCCGGCTCGCTTCGCGGCCGCTCAGGACACGCTCGGCTCGCTGGGATTCGGGAATCTCGGTTTCCAGCAGATACGGCAGATGCTGCCCGCCAACGCGGCATCCGTGCCCGGCCGTTCCGTGGGCGTCACGCTCACCGTCCCCGAAAAGATCACGGACCCCTACCTCCTGCCGCAGGCGGGGAAAAGGAACCTCTACGCCTTCCCGAAGTCTGTTGACGAGAACAAAGCCTTCCTGGACAAGTGGACGAACATCCTGGGCCGCGCGGGCTTCACCCCGGGGATCAACGACTACCAGGAGAACGTCATCTCGGTGCTCCCTTACACGGGCAACGGCAACCTCGCCATCCGGGAATTCATGGCCGAGCCCGCGCAGTTCAAGCCCAAGGATCCGGATGACCTGCGCGCCAACATGGAGACGATCTCCGGGCTCGTCAAGAAGGCGGGCCTGCCCATCATCGCCTCCTTCACTTCGGACTTCTACTTCTACCTGCCCACCTACCATCTCTACTACCTGACCGACTACAAAGGGAAGGCCAACGAGGAAGTCCAGGTCCGCATCCTCAAGGCTGAAGGCGTCGACGCCGCGATCCTGAAGAAGGCCGGCGTCCAGGTGCTGCAGCAGGCCAACGACGGCTACCTCACCATCTACCTCGGCCGGGAGGTCGGCCTGGTGACGCGCTCAGCGGACAAGCGCGAGGACCTCGAGGTCCGGATCGCGGACTTCCAGAAGTTCATCGCGGAGCAGGGGGGGAGCTTCATCGAGGCCGTGGTGCGGGAGCTGCCGCCGGGCTCATACCGGAATTTCGAGGCCGACCTCTACTTCTTCCAGGCGCCCCAGAACTAGACTAGTCCGGCGCTGACTCGAGCTGCACGCCCAGACACCGTGTGTCTGGGCGTCGGTTTTTAAGGAGCCTCAGCCACGACGCGGCGCACGTCGCGGCGATGAGCGCCGCCAGAGCCATCATGACCGCGGTCAGAGCCGCCTGCATCCAGCCGGTCAAGTCCCCGCGCGGCAGGTAGTTGCCGGTGATGTTGAGCCAGCCGGCGCAGAGGGTCGTGGCCAGCATGAAGACGAAGGGCAGGAAGGTCGTCAGGGCATAGGCCGGACGGCGGGCGCGGCCCAGGATGAAGGTCGTGCCCACGGCCAAAGCGATGGCGGAGAGGAGCTGGTTGGCCACGCCGAACATGGGCCAGATGGTCGTGATGTTTCCCACATAGACCATGGCCCCCCAGACCGCGCTGATGAGCGCGCCAGTCAGGAGCATGCCGGGCAGCCAGTCGGTGCGGCCCAAGGGCTTCCAGGCCGCGCCCAGCACCTCCTGGAGCAGGTAGCGGGCCACGCGCGTGCCCGCGTCGATGGTGGTGAGGATGAAGAGGGCCTCGAACATGATGGCGAAGTGATACCAATAGGAAAGCAGGCTGCGCATCCCCGGCATGCCCGAGAAGATCTGGGCCATGCCCACGGCCAGAGACACCGCCCCGCCGGTGCGGCCGGCCAGGCTCTCGCCCACGGCCACGCTCAGCTCGTGGAGATGCGCCGGGACGAGGCCGAGCTTGGCGAAGACCGCGGGGGGAACGTTGATGGCGAAATAGTCGCCAGGGGCCAGAGCCGTCGCGGCGATCAGGGCCATGATGGAGACGAAGCCTTCGGTGAGCATGGCCCCGTAGCCGATGAAGCGCACGTCCGACTCGCGGTCCAACATCTTGGGCGTGGTGCCGGAGCCGATGAGGCTGTGAAAGCCGGAGATGGCCCCGCAGGCGATGGTGATGCAGACGAAGGGCCAGACCTTGCCCGGCACGATGGGGCCGCCGCCGCCCACGAAGGTTGAGAATGCGGGGGCCGCGACCATGGGATGGACCCAGAGGATCCCCAGGGCAAGCAGGGCGATGGTTCCGATCTTCATATACGAACTGAGATAATCGCGCGGCACGAGCAGCAGCCAGACCGGCAGGACCGAGGCCAAAAAACCGTAGACCGCGAGGATGACCACGAGCTGGTGCTTGGAGAAGAAGAACCAGGACGCCCAGGGGCTCTGCGCCAGCGGCCGGCCCAGCACCACGGCCGCGAGCACCAGGACCACGCCGATGACCGAGGCCTCGGCCACCCGGCCCGGCCGCAGGCGGTCCATGTAGAGGCCCACGAAGACCGCGATGGGGATGGTGGCCGCGATGGTCGAGGTGGCCCAGGCGCTCTCGGCCAGGGCGTTGACCACGACCAGGCTCAAGCCCGCCAAGGCCGTGATGATGATGAAGAGCACGGCCGCGGCCGTGGCCCCGCCCGCGACCTTGCCGACCTCGCGACGCGCGATCTCGGTCAGGGAGAGTCCGTCATAGCGCAGCGAGGCGAAGAGCACGACCGTGTCATGCACGCCCCCGGCCAGGACGCTGCCGATGAGTATCCACAGATAGCCGGGGAGATAGCCGAACTGCGCGGCCAGCACCGGGCCGACCAAGGGGCCGGCTCCCGCGATGGCCGCGAAGTGGTGGCCGAAGAGGACCCAGCGGTTGGTGGGCTTATAGTCGTAGCCGTTCTCCCGGGTGTGCGCCGGGGTGCTGCGGCTGTCGTCGGCGCAGAGGACCTTGGCCATGAGGAATGCGCCGTAGAAGCGGTAGGCCAAGGCGTAGACCAGCAGGGCGATGACCAGCAGGGTGAGGGCATTCATGCTAGATTAGATTATCATATCAGCCGGCCATCGGCTTTATGCTATAGCCGGCCCGGCTTGACAAGGCCTGAGGTGGTTGTTATTCTATTATTGTAGTTCCTCCATATCTAATCAATCAGGGGCTTTAGAGACCGCGTGTATTCCATTTTTTTCCGCATCATTGCGGTCATCGCGCTGGCAGAGCTGGCAGCGCACGGCCTCATCCACTTTTGGTTGCGGATCCCGGCCGGCGCTGCCCACTTCTCCATCGAAGCGGTCCTGTCCGCGGTCTTTGCGGCGCCATATCTTTGCTACTGGGCCAGGCGGGAGCTGCGCCTGCGTCAGGAGGCGCAAGAAGCGGTGCGGCTTACGACGGCTCGCCAGTTGAACGAGCTCAGGCGCAGCGAGGCGGCTCGGGATGAATCCCGAGCGTATCTCGAAGGCGTCATCAACGCCATCGGCGACCCCATCTTCGTCAAGGACCGCCGGCATCGCTGGGTCCTGGTCAACGACGCTTTGTGCCAGTTCATGGGGCATCGCCGCGAAGAACTCATCGGCAAGAGTGACACGGATTTCTTCCCGAAGGATCAGGTCGCGGTCTTCTGGGCCAAGGACGACCAGGTCTTCGATACCGGGCGCATCGACATCAACGAAGAACAGTTCAGCGACGCCGCGGGGCAGGTCCACACGATCAGCACCGTGAAGGCCCTCCACGTGGACAAGATGGGGGACCAGTACATCGTGGGCACCATCCGGGACATCACAAACCGCAAGCGCGCCGAAGAAGAGAAAGCCCGGCTCGAGGCGCAGTTCCGGCAGGCGCAGAAGATGGAGGCCGTGGGCCTTCTGGCTGGCGGCATCGCCCATGATTTCAACAACGTGCTGACCACCATCGTGGGCTACAACTACTTCGTGCTGGACGGCCTGAAGCCGGAGCATCCATTGCACGCCTTCTGCCTGGAGGTCAAACGGGCCACGGAGGTCGCCGCTTCCCTAACCCGCCAACTCCTGGCGGTCTCCCGCAAGCAGGTCGTCAATCCGTGCGTCATAGACCTCAACCCCGTGGTCATCGAGACTTGCAAGCTGTTCCGCCGGCTGTTGGGCGAGAACATCAAGCTCGCCGTGGAGACGCAGGCCTCCCTGTGGCCGGTCAAGATGGACAACGGACAGCTCGAGCAGATCCTCCTGAACCTGGTCGTCAACGCCCGCGACGCCATGCCGCATGGCGGCCGGCTCTTCATCACGACCAAGAACATAGGCGTCGGGGAGAACCGCGACGGGCACGTCCCGCCGGACGTGCCGCCGGGACAGTATGCCTGCCTGGAGGTGCGCGACACCGGCGTCGGGATGGAGGCGAACGTGCAGGCGCACATCTTCGAACCGTTCTTCACCACCAAGGAGGCCGGCCGGGGCACCGGCTTAGGGCTCTGCACGGTCCAGGGCATCGTCCGGGGATACCGCGGCGGCATCGCGGTCGAGAGCGCGGCGGGTCATGGCGCGGTCTTCCGGATCTACCTGCCGCGCGCCGAGGGCGGGGTCGAAGCCATGCTGCCGGGCGAGTCGCCCAAGCTGGCCCGCGGCGGCCATGAGACCATCCTGGTGGTGGAGGACAACTCCACCCTGAGGGCCCTGATCAAGAAGATCCTGCGGGATAAAGGCTACCGGGTCTTCTCCGCGGGCAACGGCGAAGAGAGCCTCACCCTCTGCAGCCATGTCAAGGAACACATCCATCTGCTGCTTTCGGACCTGGTCCTGCCGGACATCAACGGCATGGAACTGTCCGTCCGGCTGGCCGCCATGCGCCCCGGATTGAAGAGGGTCTACATGTCGGGTTATCCCGGAGGCGTCGCGGGCAGCATCGACATGCTCCACGAGGCGGTCCTCATCGATAAACCCTTCTCCCCGGAGACGCTGTTGGGCGCTCTGCGCCGGGTGCTCGACGCCGACACGACCGAGCTTCCCGCCGCGACGCCCGCGCTGCCCGGGCTCCAGGGGAAGGGGATCGGCGGAGGATCCATGGGAGGTGCCTGATGAAAACTGACGCAGCGCAGGATCATCTTGTCGAAGGCAAGTACGGGATCCGCGACCTGATCGTCCTGGACGAGCTCAAAATCCTCTTCGAGCAGTTCACCTCGGCGACCGGCTTCACCATCGGGTTCCTCGACCATCCAGGCAAGACCCTCCTCATCACCACAGGCTGGCGCGACATCTGCACCAAGTTCCACCGCGTCTGCCCCGTCTCGCTGGCCAACTGCCTCAAGAGCAACGCGCATCTGCTCGACTGCCTGAACCAGCCCGGCCAGGTCGTCATCGAGGAATGCGACAACGGCCTGGTGGACTGCGCGACCCCCATCATCGTGGAGGGCAAGCACTTGGCGAGCCTGGCGACCGGCCAGCTCCTGCTGCGGCCGCCGGACCCGGAGCGCTTCCGGCGCCAGGCGCGCGAGTTCGGCTTCGACGAGAAGGCCTACCTGACGGCCCTCCAGGAGATCCGGGTCGTCGATGCCGAACAGCTCAAGAAGGTCACGGCCTTCCTGGGGCAGCTCGCGCGCATCGTCTCGACCCAGGGCTACATGTCCCTGCGGATCAGGAAGGAAGCGGAAAAGATGGCCGAGGAGGTCCGGGAGCGCCGCCGCGCGGAGGAAGCTCTGCGTCAGAGCGAGCAGAACTACCGGGAGATCTTCAACTCCACCAGCGACTCGCTGTTCATCCACGACGAGGAAGGCCGGATCCTGGACGTCAACGACCGGACGTGCGCCATGTTCGTCTGCGACCGCACCACCGCCCTCGGGCTGAGCATCGATGCCATGAGCCTGGGCGCGGCGCCCTATTCCCAGCGGGAGGCAGCGGAATTCGTGCGCCGCAGCCTCAAAGAGGGGCTCCAGGTCTTCGAGTGGCGCTCCCGGCGCTGCAACGGGGAGCTCTTCTGGTCCGAGGTCGCGCTGCGGGCCTGCAAAATCGCCGACAAGACCCGGGTCATCGCCTCGGTCCGCGACATCAGCGAGCGCAGGCGGCTTTTGACATCGGAAAAGACGGCCCGCGAGGCGGCCGAGGCCGCCAGCCGGGCCAAGGATGAGTTCCTCGCCATCGTCTCTCACGAACTGCGCACACCCATGACCGCGATCCTGGGGTGGTATTGGCTGCTGCGCGAAGGCACCCTGGACCCCGCCGACCGGCAGCAGGCTCTGGAGGTCATCGACCGCAGCATGCGCAGACAGAAGGAGATCATCGACGACATCCTCGACGTCTCCAGCCTGGTGCGGGATCAGGTCTGCCTCGATCGGCGGCCGGTCGACCTGGCCGACACCATCGCGGCCGCGGCTGCGGCCTGCCAGGTCGATGTGCAGGCCAAGCGCCTGCGCCTGGTCTGCGCGCCCGCCCCGGGGCTGACGGTGCAGGGCGATGCGCAGCGCCTGCGCCAAGTCTTCTGGAAACTCATCGCCAACGCCGTCAAGTTCACGCCCGAGGGCGGGACGATCTCGGTGTCTTTAGGACGCGCGGGGGACCGCGGCGTGTTCTGCGTGGAAGACACCGGCCCGGGCATAGCCCCGGACTTCCTTCCCCACATCTTCGACCTCTTCGCCCAGGAGGAGGAGGCCCTGACGCGCCAGCACGGCGGGATGGGCCTGGGACTCGCCATCAGCAAGCGCCTCGTCGAGCTCCACGGCGGCTCGATCACGGCCGGCCCTGCCGCAGCCGGGCCAGGCGCGCGGTTCACCGTCTCGCTGCCGCTGGCCGTGGGGCCCAGACCGGCGGCGGCGCCCGCCGCAGTCCGCGGCGCCGCCGCGGACTGCCTGCGGGGGGTGAGGGTGCTGGTCGTAGAGGACGACGAGGATACCCGCCGCATGCTGCTCGCGGTGCTCGCGTATGCGGGCGCGCAGACCCAGGCGGCCGCCGGCGGCGACGCCGCCTTCGCCGTCTTCGGCCGCAACCGGCCAGACGTGCTCCTCTGCGACCTAGCCATGCCGGACGGAGACGGCCATTGCCTCATCCGCCGCATCCGGGCTCTGCCGCCGAAAGAGGGGGGAGAGGTGCCGGCCGTCGCCTTGACCGCCTTCACGACCCCGGCGGTCCAGGCGCAGACGCTGAGCGAAGGGTTCCAGCGCTATCTGCCCAAGCCCGTGGACCCGGCCGAGCTTCTGCAGGTCTTAGGCGTTCTGGCCCGGCCTGCGGCGAAGTCCTGACCGGACCGGGTCTGCGACGGCCTCATCCGGAGCGGAAGTGGTATAATCGCGGCATGCGCACCTGGCCCGCGGCCGTCCTCCTGGCCCTGCTGGCAGCCCCCTTGCCGGCCCAGGACCCCCAGCTCAGCTCCACGGACCAAGCCGGCGACTTTTATTCGGTGCTCAACCTGTTCACCGGCAGCCACGAATACATCCAGATCCGCAAGCTCGACTCCAGCGGGGGCAACCTCTGGGCCCAGGTCCGCGACCCCGGAGTGGACCAACGCGCCGCGGCCATGACCACGGACCCCTCCGGCGGGGTCATGGTCGCGTCCGTCATGAAGGACAAGGGCCGGCGCGTCATGGTCCTGTTCCACTACACGGCCGACGGCCAGTACGATTGGGAGCGCGTCTTCAGCGACGCCGTGGACAACATCCCCAGCACGACGGCCACGGACCGCGACGGGAACTACTACATCGGAGGCAGCGCGCGCAAAGGCTCCCGGACCGTCGCCCGGCTGTGGAAATGCGATCCCCAGGGGGGGATGTTCTGGATGCGCGAATACGACAACCTCTCCGGCAACACCTACTCCCGGCAGCTGCAGGTGGACCTCTCCGGCAACGCCTCCCTGGGCGTCGAATCCGTGCAGACTCAGACCGCCACCTCGGGACAATACACGCTGGTGACGGTGACCTACGACCCCAACGGCAACCAGGTCTCGGTCCGATGACGAACGCGCTCCTCGTATTCGCCCTGCTCCTGCCGGCCGCGCGGCCCGCGGCCGCCTCCAGCACGGGGACCTTCGTCAGCGCGGCGGCCGGCCCGGTCTCCAACCTCGACCCCGCGGCCATGTACGAGACCCGCAGCCTGGCCGCGACGCTCAACCTCTACGAGCCGCTGGTCGTCTTCACCACGGACCCGGCCAAGACCCCCTTCGCGCCCTTCCTCGCCAGCGCCGTGCCCACGCGCGAGAACGGGCTGCTCTCCCCGGACCGCCGGGTCTACACGTTCCCGATCCGCCAGGGCGTGACCTTCCACGACGGCACGACGCTCACGGCCGAGGACGTCCGCTACTCCCTGCTGCGCTTCATGCTCAGCGACTTCGTGGGCGGCCCCTCCGCCATGCTCCTGGAACCCATCCTGGGCGTGCCCTCCACGCGCGACCGCAAGGGCAGGCTGCGGGTAGACTTCAAGAAAGCCGCCGCCGCGGTGACCGTGGACCACGGCCAGGTGGTGGTCCGGCTCAAGAAGCCCGACGCCGCCTTCCTCTCGATTCTGGCCTCCTGGCCCATGGTCGTGTCCAAAGCCTGGGCCGCGGCCGCGGGCGAGTGGGACGGGAGCGAGGCGGGCTGGCTCCAGCTCAACGGCCGGGTGCCGGAGCAGAGCCGCATCCGCTTCGCCGCCAACGGCACCGGCCCGTTCCGGCTCACGCAGCCGGTCTCCAAAGAGATGGTGACCTTGGAGCGCTTCGACGGCTATTGGCGCAACAAACCGGCCGCCCTGCAGCGCCTCGTCCTGCGCGAAGTCGACAGCGAGATGCTGCGCCTCTCCATGCTCGAGGCGGGGGACGCGGACACCGCGGAGCTGTCGCGCTCCAGCCTGCGCGACGCCGCCGAGGCGCCGGGCGTCCGGGTCGACGACGGCCTGCCCGCCTGGTCCGTGGGTCAAGTCGTATTCTTCAACTTCCGCGCCGCGGCCAAGGGCAACCCCTGCCTGCGCAGCGGCCGGCTCGACGGCCAGGGCATCCCGCCGGATTTCTTCTCGGACCCGCACGTGCGGCGGGGCTTCGCCCACGCGTTCGACTACGAGGTCTTCCTCGCCCAGGCTTTGCGCGGCCAGGGAGAGCGCGCCGCGGGGCCCATCCCGTTCTCGAGGTTCTCTTGGCAGCCGCCGACGCCCGCCTACGGCCACGACCGGGCCAAGGCCGCGCAAGACCTCAAGGCGGCTTGGCATGGCCGGCTCTGGAAGCAGGGCTTCCAAGCCGAGATCGGCTACGACGCCGCGAGCCCCGAGGCTCAGGCCGCGGCCGAGATCCTGGCCGCGGAGCTCAAGGCGATCCAGCCGGAGTTCACGCTCCTGCCCAAGCCTATGCGCAAGTCGTCTTTGCTCAATGCCATCCGCGAGCACCGGCTGCCCATCTTCGTGGCCGGCTTCGAGCCGGACTATCCGGACCCGAACTCCTACGCCTTCAACCTGCTCCACAGTTCAGGGTTCTATCCGGCGGCCCAAGGCTTCGCCCGCAAGGCCATAGATTCCGTCGTGGAGCAGGCGCGCCAGTCCCGGAAGCACCGCGAAGCGCTCTACCGGAACCTGATGGGCCTCTACGCCGCCGAGCTGCCGCAGATCTACCTCTACTATCCGGTCGGCTTCCGCGCCCTGCGCCGCAACGTCAGCGAGGCTCCTCCCGATATCTGGCTGGGGGCCTTCACCTTGCACAATGCCCTGTATTTCCGGCGCGTCCGGAAGGACTGACCGTCTATGGCCCCGACGCACTCCCCGATCGGACTGAAGCGGCTCCTGGCCGCCATGGCCCTGGTCGGCGCCAGCGCCGCCTGGGCCTCCAGCCAGGACCTGGCGGACGTCCCCGACCTCAAGACCGGTCTGGCCGCGATCCAGTCCCAGGCCCTCGCCCTGAAGTCCGAAGCCGCGCCCGCGCCCCAGGAGCCGATAGAAGGCTCGCACCGCCTCGGGCACTCCCTGCCCCCGGTCGAGTCCAAGGAAGCGCCGGACATCTCCTCCTATCCCGTCCGCGGCATCGACGTCTCGCACTATGACGGCAATATCCGATGGGACAAGGTGAAGGCCGCAGGCGTCTCCTTCGCCTTCATCAAGGCCACGGAAGGCGGCGGCTACGTCGACAACACGTTCCAGGCCAACTGGCAGGGAGCCTCCAGCGTCGGGATCGCCAAGGGCGCCTATCACTTCTACAACTTCTGCAAGACCGGCGCCGAGCAGGCGGACAACTTCATCAAGACCGTGCCCCGCGAAGACGGCGTTCTGCCCATGGTCATAGACCTGGAGCTGTCCAATGACTGCTCCCATCTGCCGGCCAAGCCCGCCTTCCTCAACGACCTCGCCGCCTTCGTCGCGAAGGTCAAGGCGGCCTACGGCCTCACGCCGATCCTCTACATCAACCTCGGCATCTACGACGAGTACCTCAAAGGAGCCAGCGCCGGCTACAAGCTCTGGATCGCCGACCCCTCGCATACGGCGCCCCACATGCCCGACGGCGAGAGCTGGGCCTTCTGGCAGTACTCGTGGCACGGGACCGTCCCCGGGATCGGCGCCGAGGTGGACCTCAACGTGTTCAACGGCGACGCGCAGGCGCTGTCCCGGCTGGCCCAGCCATAGATCCCGGGCCCTATCGCCCTGGGACTCCTGGCCTATGCGGCGCTCCCCATCCGAAAGCATAATCTTGTAGGATACCGGTTATGCTCTGGGCCTGGATCGCGCTTCTCGGCTTGGCCCTGCCTTCGGCTCCGGCACTGGCGGTGCCTGTGGCCTCGGCTGACGAGTCCTCCGGCGCCTGGCTCGACAAGCTCTTCGACGGCAAGCCTGTCGCGGGGTCCGCGGACCTCGCCTCGGCGTCGGGCGCGCAGGCTCCGGCGCCGGTCAGAAGGGCGGCGGTCCCTCAGGACGACGGCGTGCTGCTCGACGACCTCTCGCAACGCTCCTTCCGCTATTTCTGGGACACGGCCGACCCCAAGACCGGGCTCTTCCCGGACCGAGCTCCGGCGGACTGCTCCCGGCCCAAGGGCCAGGTCGTGGCGAGCGTGGCGGCTTCCGGCTTCGGACTGACCGGCTATTGCCTGGCCGCCGAGCGCGGCTGGGTCCCCCGGAAGGAAGCCCTGGAGCGCACGCGCCGGGCCCTGCGCTTCCTAGCTAAGGACAGTCCGCAGAAGAACGGCTGGTTCTACCATTTCGTCGACGCGGCGGACGGCAGCAGGCAATGGGGCAGCGAGGTCTCCAGCATCGACACGGCCCTGCTCCTGGGCGGCGTGCTCACGGCGCGGCAGTACTTCGCGGATGACCCGGAGCTCGCGAGTCTGGCCTCCGCGATCCACGACCGCGTCGATTTCCCCTGGATGCTCGACAAGAAGAGCAACCAATTCAGCCACGGCTGGACTCCCGAGAACGGCTTCCTCAAGTACACTTGGGACACCTACTCGGAAGAGTCGCTGCTCCTTTTGCTGGCCATGGGTTCGAAGACGCACCCGGTCGACGCCAGCGTGTGGGACGCCATCGCCCGCCCGGAGGTCTCCTACAGCAGCCACGACTACGTCTCAGGCGCCGCCCCGCCCTTCATCCACCAGTACTCCCAAGCCTGGGTCGACTTCCGGGGCATGAAGGACCGCCATGGCATCGACTATTTCGACAACTCGGTCGAGGCCATGCGCGCCCACCGCCAGTTCTGCATGGACTTGTCCAAAGAGTTCCCGACCTACGGCCCCGACCTATGGGGCATCTCCGCGTCGGACAGCCAGCACGGCTACCTGGCCTGGGGAGGTCCGCCGCGCTCCGGCCCCATCGACGGCACGGTCGTGCCCTACGTGGCCGGAGGCGCGCTCATGTTCACGCCCGACATCGCCGTGCCCGCGCTCCGGGCGATGCGCGTGAAGTCCGCTGACGCGGCCTACGGCTGCCACGGCTTCGCCGACGCCTTCAATCCCGGCAACGGCTGGGTCGACAAGGACGTATTGGGCATCGACGCGGGCATCACCTTGCTGGGCGCGCAGAACCTGCGCGACGGCGGGGTGTGGAAGTGGTTCATGCGCAACTCGGAGATCCGCGCAGGCCTGACGAAAGCGGGCTTCCAGCGCTGATCCTCTTCAGGCGGGATGCGTACGCTCCCGGGCCGCCGGGACACCGCTTCCCGCGGGTCCTCTCTTGGACACCCTTGGTGCCCCGACTGAGGTCCTGAGCCGCTCCTAGCGGACCGGCTGGCGGCCGGCGGCCGGAGCCCCGGCCGCGATGGCGTCCTCCATCTTCTGGGCCAGGGCCAGGGCGGCTCGGTCGAGGCCGGCCGGTCCGGGCAAGACCCCCGAGACGATGGCGCGCGCCAGGTCCAGAAGGCTCTCCCGGATCCCCTCGCGCGGAGAGGCGGCGAGGGCGTCCCGGCTCGCCGCGCGGATGAGCTCGTAGAGTTGCGGGATGCTCTCCGTATGGGCGACCTGGGTCACGCGCAGGCCGGCGACCACGCGCAGGGCCAATAAGGCCAAGGTCAGGCGCGGCGAGCTCGCCCACTCGCCTTCGACCGTCACGTCGATGCCGTAGAGGGCGGCCCGCGCGCCGATGCGCCAGATCGACCGGACCAGGAGGGGCTGGAGCTGGGAGAGCTTCTCCACAGCCTGCGGGTCGCCCTGGAGGATGGACTTGGTCAGGTCGTTGGTCCCGATGCCGAGGAAGCGCTCAGCGGGGCTGCGCGAGCGCAGAGACGCGATCTCCCGCAGGAGCTCGTCGATGCCCTCGACCGTGGCGACCTCCTCGACCATGTAGCCGACGGGGATGCGCCGCAGCTCGTCGAGCCGGGCGCGTTCGTCCGGGGCCGGCGACGGCCCGAACCGCTCCGCCGCGAACTCGGAGCGGGCCTCCTCCAGGAGCTCTTCGATCGCCGCGGCCTCGCCGGCGGTGCGCACGTTGGAAAAGAGGAGGCGCACCCCGCGGCCGGACGTTTCCCGCAGATGGGCTGCGAAGACGGCCTTGAGCTGCATCTTGCCGAACTCGCGCAGCTGGGGCCGGCTCTTGTCGAGGTAGAACCGGCTGTTCGCGTGCGTCTCCAGGAGTTGCGCGATCTGCTCCGGGGCCAGGCTCTTCCTCAAGAAGGCCGGGACCTTGTCTCCCTCGAAGTCGAAGAGGCGGACGATCAGGGGCGCGCCGCCTCGGAAGAAGGGCTGCGCCAGCATGCGGCCGAGCTCCGCGCTCAAGCGCTCCGGGTCCCATTCCACGCCCAGCTTCTGCATGAACTGCTCGAAACGGAACAGCCCCACGCCCCGGGCCCCGCTGAGCGCGATGCGCGCGCCCGGGCCCTGGTCCTGGAAAGCCGCCGGGTCCGTCTCGTCGGCCAGCAGCCCGACGTCCTGGCCCTCGAAGGCGGCGGGCAGGAGCGCGCGGGTCCGGTAGAAGTCCTCGAGCTGATGGTAGGCCGCGCCGCGCTGCAGCCACTGCGCGCGGGCCGGGCCGTCCGGCTCGAGCAGCAGCTGCCCGCGCTTGCCGTCGGCCACCGCGGAGAGGGGCTGGCCCGCGGAGGCGATGCGCTCGCGCAGCGCGGCCGCATCGATCCCGGCCCGGGACAGGTCCAGGAACGGGATGGGCACCACGCCGCCGGCCTTGGCGAAGATGACCCAGTGCGGCACTCGCCCCGCGGCCTCGCGGCCGGGCCCGAGGCGGGGGGTGACGATGGCCCGGACCCGTCCCTGCCGGCGCAGGCTCAGCAGCAGCTGGGCGTAGTCGGACTCGTCGCGGATCTCGCGGGCGAAGGCCACGAGGTCCCGGTCCGGCCCCGCCGCCTCGGCGCCGCCCCGCAGGGCGTGGGAATAGTACATCAGGACGTCGATCGGGCCGGTCTGCCCCTCCTTGAGCCGGTTGCTCTGCCGGATGAGCTCTTCAGATTCCCGATAGAAGAAGTCCGCGGCGGCCAGCTGCGCGGGCAGGCCATCCCGGCGTATCCGGCTCTCGATCTCCGCGCCCAGTCTCTCCAGGAAGGCGCGCAGGTCGGGGGGGGCGGCCTGGAACCGAGCGGAGGCATGGGCCCAGGCGGCCCGGTGCCGGGCCGCCTCCCCGTCCGTCCTCCTCGCGCGCTCCGCGGAGGAGTCCTCCGGCCCGTAAAGGCGCTGCCGGGTCCGCAGGTCCGCCTGGATCGCCGAGAACGCCGAGGCGATCTCCTGGAAGACCGTCAGGTTGTTCCTCATGAGGCTGTTGGTGGGATTCTTGAGCACCTTCGCTTCGGTCTGCGCGACCAGCTTGCCCAGCGAGTCCAGGACCGGGGCCACGGCGCGCCGCGCGGGCAGGCCCTGCTCTATGCCGGCCAGGATATCATCCCATTGCGACTGCATCATGGACCGGCGCGCCGCGGCGATGACCTGCTGGCCCTGCGCCTCCTTGGGGGTCTCGACGTCGAAGCCGTAGGGGAACCTCAGGATGCGGTCGAATATACCGTCCATGACCAGGTCCTTCTCGCGCTGGATCAAGGCCCGGCGGAGCTCCTCCCGAGTGACGGAGCCCTGCCGCTCCTCGATCAGATAGACGAGCTCATCCGGCTCCGCGAGCGCCGGCAGGAGGGACTCCCGCAACGCGCGCGCGGCCGCCTGCAGGTCCGGGGCCGCGTCGCTGGCGGAAGCCTGCAGGGCCGGTCCCAGGAGCGCCCACCCCTTGCGCCCCTGCCGGATGACCTCCCGGGCTGCCTCCGCCACGAGCCAGTCCGCCTGGGCCCTGACGCTCGGCGTCAGGGCGGCGCCCTCAGCGACCCGCGCCCAGATGGAGCGCAGGGCTGCGGCTTCGTTCTCGGCCAGAGCGGCGGCCAGGGCCGGGGAGTCATGCGGCCCCGCGACATGAGTCTCGATGGCCTTCTCCTCAGGCTCCCAGTAGCGGAGCTCCCCTTGAGCCACCTGAGGCATCTCCGGGCTCACTCCCTCCAGGAGCAGGTTCTTGAAGCGCGCGGCCTGGCCGCCGCGCTCGAGGCGAATGGCGCGCCGGTTGCCGGACTGCAAGTTCCCTTCGGAAGCCCCGGCCGGAGCCTGGGCCTCGGCCGAAACGTGGCGCACCCCGTCCCACAGTTCGGAGAGCACGGCTTGGAGCTGAGCCGGGGGCAGCTTGCGGAACTCTCCGGGCTCGAAGCGGCCCAGCACCTGCTCGGCTGCCTTGAGCTGGCGCAGGGCCGTCTCGGCGGAGGGTTGGGGAGCTTTGGTCCCGGCGGCTTCAAGCGCCGACGCGGAAGCGTCGGCGGCCGGCTTGACGGCCGGAAGAGCCTCCGGCATCGCCGGCTGGGCGAAGGCCGGGCCCGGCGCGGTCTGCTGGAGCAGATAGGCGAGATTGGCGTTGGCATTGGCTCCGAGCACGGCGGCGGGCAGCGGGAGCACCGGAGGAGCCTGGGAGACCCCGGCCGAAGGGGCCAGCTGCAGGGAGAGCCCGCCTCCTTGTCCGAGCAGAGTGGTCTGCACCGCGTTGCCCAGGATGGGGATGACGCCGTTGACCGCGGAGCCCGCCTGGCCCTCAGGCGCGCCCGTCTTGATGGAGGCGGCCCCAGAGACCTGGCGCAGGACGGCCGCGGCCAGCGCCGCGGCCAGCGCGAGTCTCCGGCTCAGGCGTCTTCCCTGGGTGTTCGACATAGAGGCTCGATTTCAATCCGGCAGAGCAATAGTATAGCCGGAAGTCGGGCCGGCGGCCAGGGGGGGCAGCGACTCACTCATAAAAATTCAGTTAAATTCAGTGCCTGAGTCTTGACAGCGCATCGTCGCCGGGTTAGACTCCCAAAGACGGCATGGGAGGGTCCATGAAAATATTCTTCCTCGCCTCGGCGCTGTGGTTCTCAGGCATCCCTTTATGCGCGCAAGAAACAGACGGCCCTCTGGACTTCAACGGCCCCACGAACTTCAATGATCTTAAGAAAAAGGTATCGGGCCAGCCCAATGTCCCGGGCGCGCCAGTTCGCAGCACCCGGGGCGAGGCCGAGGGGAAGGATTTGAGCAACCAGTTCCAGGATGAATGCCGCAGTCAGGAAGGCATCGGCGCATGTCATGCTTTCGCCAGCGTCGGGCTTCTCGAGGCCGCGTCCCTCAGGGACAATGGGAAGCCGGTGCGCCTCTCGGAGGCCGACCTTTTCTTAGGCCAACAGGTCCAGAACGGCGCTGTGTATGATAATTTCAAGAACAAGGCGGGGCACCCTGCGAATCTGAAAGATGGCGCAGATGTCGTCGACGATCTCCGATATGCGCTTGATCACGGGGTGGCGACCGGGGACAGGTACGACCGTCTCGTCGCGAATTATCCCAAGTGGAGGACGAGGGAGGAGCAATTAAACAAAAGCATCAATTCCATGAATGCCTCGATGTCTCCGGTGGAGAAGCTCTTCTATGACCCGTACAAACACTTGGATGAGATCCGAAACGAGCCCGAGGCCCAAAAGCTCAGACAGCGCATCCTATATGGGACCGATGACGAAGCGGCCCAGGTGGCGAAGGACCGCAACGAAATGAAAACGGCCTTCCAGGGGTTCAAGCCGGTGATGCAGAGCTTCAAAACCTCCCCTGGTCAGTCTGATCCTGAGGCGATCAACTCCGTACCGCCGGAACAGCGCTTGGCCAAAGGAACGGCCCAACGCGATGCCATCCTCTACGAATTAAACAAGGATCGACCGGTGGCGGTCAGCATGCAGACTGCGGGGCTGGGGAATTGGACTTCGGCCAATGCGTCGCAGAATGCCGAACACGCCTTCATCATCAAAGGATACAGCCGCGACGCTGACGGGCATTATATCTTCCATACCCGCAACTCCGGCGGCCCGAATGAGGATCTTAAAGAGGAGGATCTTTTCCGCATCGACACCCTCTACTCGGTACGCACTCCGAAGGAGCAGAAGGAAGAGCCCGACGCCCCTCCTAAGCGGTAAGGGCGGCTAGAAAGAATGGCCGAGCTTGATCAACAGCGCGAACAGGCTCGCGCCCAGAAGCGGCCCCACGACCGGGACCCAGGCATAGGGCCAGTCGGAGCCGCCCTTGCCCGCGATCGGCCACACGCAGTGGGCGATCCTCGGCCCCAGGTCTCGGGCCGGATTGATGGCATATCCGGTCGGACCTCCCAGGGAAGCGCCGATGCCCCACACCAGGATGCCCACGAGATACGGGCCGAGCGCCGGGCTCACGGAGCCGGCAGTGATGGCATAGATCCCTAGCATCAACACCATGGTCCCGATGATCTCCGAGACCAGATTCCAGGGATAGCACCGGATGGCCGGAGCCGTGGAGAACACGGCGAGCTTGGCGGCGGGATCGTCGGACGCCCGCCAGTGGGGGAAATAATGGAGCCAGACGACGCTCGCGCCCAGGAACGCCCCGAGCAGCTGGGCCACGGTGTAGGGCAGGAGCTTGCTGAAGTCCTTCTTCAATATGGCGAAGCACAAGGTGACCGCGGGATTGAGATGGGCATCCGGGCTTCCGAACGCATTGGCCACGAAAACCCCGACCGTGACGCCGATGAACCAGCCGGTGATGATGACGACCCATCCGGAATTCTGCGCCTTGGATCTGTTCAGCAGGACTCCGGCCACGACGCCGGCGCCGAAAATGATCAGCGTCATCGTGCCCAGCAGTTCCCCTAGGAATGCGCTTGCCATGGTCCCTCCGGTTCAGGCTTTGCCGACCGCGACGTTCCAGCGGCGGATCAGGTCCTTCCTGACGTCGGCATCCATCCGGGCTGAGAATGTCCGGTCTTCCTTCCAGGCCCTGGCGATGGCCTCGACATCCGGCCAATAGCCGATCGCCAAGCCCGCCAGGAAGGCCGCGCCCATGGCGGTCGTCTCGATGAGCCGCGGCCTGACGATGTCGCGGTGGATGAGATCGGCCTGGATCTGCATCAGGAGATCGTTGGCCGCGGCCCCGCCGTCGACTTTCAATTGACGCAGCTTCAGCCCGGAATCGGATTCCATGGCCTTGATGATCTCGTAGTTCTGCAAGGCGATGGCTTCCAGAGCCGCCCGGGCGATATGGGCCGCGGTCGTGCCTCTCGTGATGCCGCTGATGAGACCTCGGGCCTCGGGTCTCCAGTGGGGCGCGCCCAGGCCCACCAAGGCCGGGACCATGACGACCCCATCGGACGATCCGACCCGCGCGGCCAGAGCTTCGATGTCCCGGCTCGTCTTGATCATCTGCAACCCGTCCCGGAGCCATTGCACCGCCGCGCCGGCGATGAAGACGCTTCCTTCCAGTGCGTAGGTCGTCCGCCCGTCGAGATGCCAGGCGATGGTCGTCAAAAGCCTGTTCTTGGAGAAGGCCGGCTTGGCCCCCGTGTTCATCAGGAGGAAAGATCCGGTGCCGAAGGTGCATTTGGCATCGCCCTGGTTGAAGCAGGCCTGGCCGAACAAGGCGGCTTGCTGGTCGCCGGCCATGCCGGCGATGGGGATGCCGTCGGGCAGGCAGCCCAGGCCCTTGGTTTTTCCGTAGACTTCGGAGTTTCCGACCACTCGGGGCAGCAGCGAGAGCGGGATGCGCAGCAGGTCCGCCAGCTCCTCATCCCACGCGACTTTCTTGATGTCCAGAAGCAAGGTCCGCGAGGCGTTGCTGGCGTCCGTGACATGGCTTTTGCCGCCGGTGAGGCGGAAGACCAGATAGGAATCGATGGTCCCGGCTTTCAGGCTCCCGGCCTTGGCTCTGGCTCGCAATCCGGCGACGTTCTCGAAGAGCCATGCCAATTTCGTCCCCGAAAAATAGGGGTCGAGGAGAAGACCGGTCTTCCGGGTGAAGATCCGTTCGAGGCCCCGGCTCCGGAGCCGCTCGCAGATGGCCGCGGACCGCCGGCATTGCCATACGATGGCGTTGTGCACGGGCTTGCCGCTCTTCGGGTCCCAGAGGACGATGGTCTCTCGTTGGTTGGTGATGCCTATCCCCGCGATGTCCGCGGCTTTGATGCCGGCGTTTTTGATCGCCGCGGCTATGGAATGTTCGACGGATCTCCAGATCGCCTCCGGCTCGTGCTCCACCCAGCCCGGCCGAGGGTATCTCTGCTTGAACTCCTGCTGGCCGACCCCCCGGATGTTCATGCTCTTGTCGACGATGAGCGCTCGCGAGCTGGTCGTGCCCTGGTCTATGGCAAGGATGTAATCTGGCATCGTTCCCTCTTTCGGGTGCGACTTTTTCCAGCCGCCATTCTACAACTTTATGCGCTTCGGGGCTCTTTCCGGACCCAGCCTGAAACAGCTAGAATACGAGCGTCCATGATCAACCTCATCCCGATACTCCAGACCGCCATCGGCCCCGCCATCCTCATCTCCGGCGTGGGCCTGCTGCTCCTGACGATGACCAACCGCCTGGGCCGGGTCATCGACCGCGCCCGGGCCATCGACGCCCAGCTGCCTCAGGCGCCGGAGAAGGAGCGCCAGCGCCTCGTGGTCCAGTTGCGCATCCTCTGGCAGCGCGCCCGCCTCGTCCGCCTGGCCATCCTGCTGGCCTCCGCCAGCGCTCTGGCCGCGGCCGTGCTCATCATCGTGCTCTTCTTCACCGCGCTCGGGACCTTCGACAGCCCTTGGCTCATCGGGAGCCTGTTCGTCTGCTGCATGGCCTGCCTGGTCTCATCGCTGGCCGTGTTCATCCACGACATCAACGAGTCCCTCACCGCGCTCAAGCTCGAGCTCTCCGACCCCGGGATGGGGGAGCTCTAGGCCGCCATGGGCCTCGACGTCGTCACCCTCTCCCGCCTGCAGTTCGCCCTCACCATCGCGTTCCACTACCTCTTCCCGCCGCTGGCCATCGGCCTGGGCGCCCTGCTCGTGTTCATGGAGGGGGCCTTCCACCTCACCGGCGACAAGGACTGGGAGCGCCTGGCCCGGTTCTGGACCAAGATCTTCGCCGTCAACTTCGCTCTGGGTGTGGCCAGCGGCATCGTCATGGAGTTCCAGTTCGGCACCAACTGGTCGAGCTATGCCCGCTTCGTAGGCGACGTGTTCGGCTCCGCGCTCGCCGCCGAGGGCATCTTCGCCTTCTTCCTGGAGTCGGCTTTCCTGGCCGTGCTGGTCTTCGGCTGGGACCGCGTCTCGCCCCGGGTGCACCTGCTCTCCACCGTGCTGGTGGCCCTGGGCTCGGCCTTCTCCGCGGTCTGGATCGTGGTCGCCAACTCCTGGCAGCAGACGCCCGCCGGCTACGCGCTGGTCAGCCATGGCGGCGTCCTGCGCGCCGAGATCACGGACTTCTGGGCCATGGTCTTCAACCCCTCGAGCGTCCAGCGCCTGGTCCATACCCTGCTCGGCGCCTATCTGGTCGGAGGCGCCTTCGTGGCGAGCGTCTCCGCCTGGCACGTGCTCAAAGGCCGCCGCGCGGCGCTCATGCGCAAGTCCCTCGGGCTCTCCGTGCTCTTCGCCGCCGCCGCGGCGCTCGCCTTGCCGCTCTCAGGGGACCTGCAGGCGCGGATCGTGGCGCGCACCCAGCCCGCCAAGCTCGCGGCTTTCGAGGGGCTCTACCGCACGACCGCGCGCGCTCCGCTCTCTTTGGCCGGCGTCCCGGACGACGCCCGCCAGGAAGTCCGCTTCGCCGTGGCCGTGCCGGGGCTCCTGAGCCTGCTCGTGCACCATCGCTGGGACGCCCCGGTGACCGGCCTCGACGCCTTCAAGCCCGAGGACCGTCCTCCGGTCCTGGCCTCCTACCTCCTCTATCACGCCATGGTCGGCGCCGGGATGGCGCTCGCCGCGCTCTTCGTCCTGTCGGCCTGGCGCCTGCGCCTCGGCCGGCTCCATGAAGACCGGCTCCTGCTCTGGGGCCTGGTCTGGGCCGTGGGGCTGGCCATGGCGGCCGGAGAGCTCGGCTGGGGCGCGGCCGAGGTCGGCCGCCAGCCCTGGATCGTCTACGGCCTCCTGCGCACCCAGGAGGCGGCCTCGCGCGCGGTGCCGCCCGCGCATATCCTGGCCTCCCTGGCGCTCTTCGCTTTGGTCTACGCCCTGCTCGGCGCGGTCTGGCTGCGCGTGCTCGACGAGAAGATCCGCCGCGGACCGGACGAGGAGGCCTGATGGACCTGCGCGTGCTGTGGTTCATGCTGTTGGGCGTGCTGCTAACGGGCTACGCGGTCCTCGACGGATTCGATCTGGGGGTCGGCATCCTGCACCTGGGGGCGCGCGACGACCGGGAGCGGCGCATCTTCCTCAACTCGATCGGCCCGCTCTGGGACGGCAACGAAGTCTGGCTGGTGACCTTCGGCGGCGCGCTCTTCGCCGCCTTCCCCGAGGCCTACGCCACCGCCTTCTCCGCTTTCTACCTGGCGTTCATGCTGCTCTTGTTCGCGCTCATCCTGCGCGCGGTCTCCATCGAGTTCCGCAGCAAGCGCGACTCCGCCGCTTGGCGGGCCTTCTGGGACGCAGGCTTCTTCGCCGCGAGCCTCGCGGCCGCTCTGCTCTTCGGCGTGGCGGTCGGCGACGCCATGCTGGGCATCCCCATCACCGCCGACCATGAGTTCGCGGGGACGTTCCTGGGCCTGCTGCGGCCCTACGCCCTTCTGGTGGGCGCGCTCAACGTCTCCCTTTTGGCCCTGCACGGCTCGCTCTACCTGCAGCTCAAGACGGAAGGCGAGCTCCAACGCCGCGTGCGCCGCTGGAGTTGGCTCGCCTTCGGAGCCTTCCTGACCCTGGACCTGGTCACGACCATCGCGACGCTGGCGCGCGTGCCTCTGGCCCTGTCCAATTTCGGGCGCCTGCCCTGGCTGTGGGCCGTGGCGGCGGCCAGCGTCCTGGCTCTGGCCGGCATCCCCGGCGCGCTCTACCTGCGCCGGCCCGGCTGGGCCTTCCTGTCCTCGGCCGCGGCCATCGCGTCCCTGGTCGCCCTCTTCGGCGCGGCCCTCTATCCGAACCTCATCGTCTCCAGCCTCGACCCGGCCTGGAGCCTGACCGTGGCCAACGCCGCCTCCTCGGAGAAGACCCTGGGCATCATGGCCGTCCTCGCGGCGCTCGGACTTCCTTTGGTGCTGGGCTACACCGCGGTCATCTACTGGGTGTTCCGCGGCAAGGTGGAGCTGGGCCGGATGAGTTACTAGCCGCCGAGTGTGGTAGGATTTAATCAGGCCCGTCCCAAGGGGGGTATCCTATGGCTGATTCCACCGACATGAGTCGTACTCTGGCGAAGCGGGAATGCATCCCCTGCCGGGGCGGGGTCGCTCCGCTGCAAGGCGAAGCCCTGGAGAAGCTCCTCGCCGAGTTGGGCGGAGGCTGGAGGGTCGCGGAAGGCAAGCGCCTGGAAAAAGAGTTCCAGTTCCAGGACTTCCGTGAGGCGCTGGCCTTCGCGAACAGGATCGGGGAGCTGGCCGAGCGCGTCAACCACCATCCGGACATCACCATCGCCTGGGGCCGCGCCCTCGTGGTCGTATGGACGCACAAGATCGGCGGTCTCTCCGAGGCGGACTTCGTCTTCGCGGCCAAGGTCGACGCGCTCCAGCCTCCCTTGGCCTGATGTTTTCTTGACCCAGTCCGGCTAACCTATTTCTAGGCGGGGGGGCCTGGACGCAAGGGAGGCGTTATGGCTCTTTCCAAGAATATCCTGGTGACCGGGGCGACCGGCAAGCAGGGCTCAGCCGTGGCCCAGGCCCTCATCAGGCGGGGCCAGCGGGTCCGCGCTTTGACGCGCAAACCGGAGACGGCCGCGGCCCTGACCAAGGCCGGGGCGCAGGTCGTGCGCGGAGACTTCGACGACCGCGCCAGCATCGCGTCGGCGCTCCGGGGCTGCGACGGCATCTTCGCCATGTCCACCCCGTTCGAGGCCGGCATGGAGTCCGAGGTGCAGCAGGGCATGCTGCTGGCGGAGGTCGCCAAGACCCTGGCCATCCGGCACTTCGTCTACACCTCGATAGGCGCCGCCGACCGCAGCACGGGCATCCCGCACTTCGAGACCAAATACCGCATCGAGCAGCACATCAAGAAGCTGGGCCTGCCCTACACCATCCTGCGGCCGGTCTGGTTCATGGAGAACTTCGGGACCTGGCTGCTGCCCGGGATCCAGAAGGGCACGCTGGCCGCGCCGCTGTGGCCGCAGACCAGGCTGCACATGGTCTCGCTGCGCGACATCGGCGAGTTCGCGGCCGCCGCCTTCATCCACCCGGAGCGCTTCCTCGGCCGCGAGATCACGCTGGCCGGCGACGCGCTGACCTTCCCGCAGGTGGCCGAGATGCTCTCCAAGGCCCTGGGGCACCAGGTCTTCTTCAGGCACATCCCCGATGCCCAAGCCGAGAAGGCGGTGGGCCCGGACATGGCCCTCATGTTCCGCTGGTTCAACCAGGTGGGCTACGACGTGGACATCCGCGCCTTGGAGCAGACCTACGGCATCCGCCTCACCAAGTTCTCCGAGGTCCTGGCCAACGAGGAGTGGGCCCATCCCCCGCTGGTGGGCGGCCGCAGTTAGCCGGAAGGAAGTCTACCAGACCCGGCAGGTCTTGGCCGGCAGCAGCGGCTCGCCGCTCTTGCAGGCGAAGGCCCGGCCGAAATCGGGCGTGTTCGACAGCGGTCCCATCACGCGCCAGCGCGCGGCCGAGTGCGGGTCGGTCTGCGCGTGCAGCCGCCGGCTGGCTTCGGTCTGGTTCTCGCACCAGACCTGGGCGAAACCCAGATAGAGCCGCTGCTCGGGCGTGAAGCCGTCAGCTGCCGGGGCCACGGCACCGGGCGTCTTCTTGAGCTCGGCCAAGGCCATCGTCGCCAGGCGCACCCCGCCGTTGTCCGCCGTGTTCTCTCCCAAGGTGAGCTTGCCGTTGAGGAACACGCCGGGCACGGCCTCATAGCCGCCGTACTGGTCCACCAGGCAGGCCGCGCGCGTCTCGAACTTCCGGGCGTCCTCGGGGGTCCACCAGTCGGAGAGATTGCCCTGCGCGTCGAACTTGCGGCCTTCGTCGTCGAAACCGTGGGTCAGCTCATGGCCGATGACCACGCCGATGGCGCCCAGGTTGGCGGCAAGGTCTCCGGCGCGGTCGAAGAAAGGCGGCTGCAGGATGCCGGCCGGGAACACGATCTCGTTGAGCTGGGGGTTGTAGTAGGCGTTGACCGTGGGCGGAGTCATGTCCCAGTCCTTGCGGTCCACGGGCCGGCCGATCTTATCGAGGCGCCGATGCGTCTCGTAAGCCCTGGCGCTGCGGATGGAGGCGATGAGGTCGCCGCGGTCGACCTTGACGCCGGCGTAGTCGCGCCAGGTCTCGGGATAGCCGATCTTGTCGGTGATGGCCGCGAGCTTGGCCAGCGCCCGGCGTCGGGTCGCCGACGACATCCAATCCAAGCCCTTGATGTCGTCGCCTAGGGATCTCTGCAGCGCGGCCACCAGCTCGTCGGTGCGGCGCTTGCCCTCGGCCCCAAAAGTGAGCTCCGCGTAGCGCCGGCCCAGGTCGTGGCCCAAGGCGCCGTCGGCGAGCTCCACGCAGCGTTTCCAGCGGGGCTTGAGCTCTTTGGCGCCGGTCAGCTTGCGGCCGTAGAAGTCGAAGTGCTCCGCGACGAAATCGCGCGAAAGCCAATACGAAGCGGCCGCCGCCGCGCGCCAGCGCAGGTAGACCTTCCAATCGGCCAAGGGCTGCGCGGAGAGCTGGGCCGAGAACCCCGCGGCGAAGCCCGTGGAGACCACATTGAGCCAGGGCGAGGCCGGGGCGCCGGTCTGGGTGAAGTAGCGGTCCCAGTCGAAGCCCGGGGCCAGCCGAGCCAGGTCCGCCGCGTTCATCCGATGATAGATGTTGGCCGGGTCGCGGCGCATCACCCGGTCCTGAGAGACCCGCGCCAGCTCCGTCTCCAGGCGCAGGACCGTCTCGGCCTGCGCGGCCGCGCTCCTGGGATCGTCGCCGAGCAGGCCGAAGACCTTGGCCACGTGCCAGACATAGTCCTGGCGCAGGCGCACCGACCTCTCGTCGCTCTTGAAGTAGTAGTCGCGGTCGGGCAAACCGAGCCCGCCCTGGTCGAACTCGGCGATGACCTGGGTCGAGTCCTTATAATCCTGATCCGACCCGAAGGAGAAGCCCGCGCCCACGCCCGCAGCGTGCAGGCGCGCCAGCAAGGCCGGGACCTCGGCCGGCGACTTGAGCGCGGCGATGGCTGAAAAGTCGTCCTGGAGCGGCTCGAAGCCCTTCTTCTCGACGGCATCCTCGTCCATGCAGGCGGCGTAGAGGTCGCCCAGGCGCTGGTCCGTGGGCTCGGCTTTGGGCCCGGCGGCGGCCTTCTCCAGGATCCCGCGCAGGATGTCCTTGTTGCGCTCGGCCAGCTCGTCGAAGCGCCCCCAGCGCGCTTGATCGGACGGGATGGGGTGGGCCTTCTGCCAGCCGCCGCAGGCGAACTGATAGAAATCCTGGCACGGCGCGACGCTGCGGTCGAGCGCGGACGCATCGAACGAGGACAGTGCCGTCTCGGCGGCTGAGAGGTGAGCCAGCGGCATCAGGATGAGAAGCAGGAAGGGGTTCATGGCGCCATTATACGATAACATCCCCAGAGCCGAACAATGGCGCGACCGGAAGAAATGTCATACCATAGGCGGGACTTGAAGATCATCCTCGGGATCAACGCCGTCTTCCACGACTCCGCCGCCGCGCTCCTGGCGGACGGCCGCCTGCGGGCCCTGGCCGAGGAGGAGCGCTACTCGCGCGTGCGCCACGCCAAGCGCGCCAGCGTGGACAACACGCCCATCCTGCCCTACCTGGCCATCGACGAGGTCCTGCGCGCGGCCGGCCTGGATTTCTCCCGAGTCGATGAGGTCGCCTACAGCTTCGACCCGGAGTCCCGCTTCGCGGCCTCGGGCCGCCTGCCCGAGGACCCCGGCATCCCGGCCGGAGATTACGGCAGCCCGGAGGGGGAAAGGCGCTTCCGAGAACTCGTCCTCATGACGGCCGGCCTGCTCAAGACGCGCTACGGCCGCGAGGTCCCGGTACGCTTCATCCCGCATCACGACTGCCATATGGCCGCCTCCTACTACTCCTGTCCTTGGGACGAGGCCGCCTTGCTGACCGTGGACGGAATCGGAGAGGACGACACGGTCACCTGGGCGCGCTGCCGCAGCGGGCGACTGGAGAAGCTGGGGCGGCTGGAATACCCGCATTCCCTGGGCTTCTTATGGGAGCGGGTCACCCAGTGGGCCGGCCTCACCGCGAACCTCGACGAAGGCACCACCATGGCTTTAGCCGCCTACGGCGACCCGAAGCGCTTCCGCGCGGCCTTGCGCCGCGTCCTCGAGCCCCTACCGGACGGGACCTTCCGCGTGGACCCGGCCCTGGCCCGATTCCGCGCTCCCGACGTGCGCGGCTTCGAGGAGCTCCTCGGCCCCCGGCGACTGCCCCACCAGCCCATGCTCTGGCGGGACGGGGACCGCCGGCACGCGGACGCGGCCGCCGCGCTGCAGGAGCTTACCGAGGAAGCGCTCTGCGGCTTGGCGCGCCGGGTGCGCCGGGACGCGGGCCTGCCCCGGCTGGCCCTGGCCGGAGGAGTCGCGCTCAACTGCCTGGCCAACACGACGATCGCCCGCTGTGGCGCCTTTGAAGATGTCTGGGCCTTCCCCGCGGCCACGGACTGCGGCACCGCCTTCGGCGCGGCCTGCGTGGCCTCGCGCCAGGCCGGGGCCGAGCCGGTCCGCGAAGAATGGACGCATGCGTTCCGGGGACCGGCCGAGCCCGCTTCCGGCGTCGCCGAAGCCTTGGCTGAGGCCCATCTGGACGTCCCGGCCCGGCCCGACTCCGAGCTCGTAGCCGCGGCCGCCGAGCTTCTGGCCTCCGGCCAGGTCGTGGCTTGGTTCGAGGGGGCCTGCGAGGTGGGGCCCCGGGCCCTCTGCCACCGCAGCCTGCTGGCCGACCCGCGCGACAACGCCATGCGCGACCGTCTCAACCTCAAGGTCAAGCACCGACAGCCGTTCCGGCCCTACGGTCCGGCGGTCCGCGAGGAAGACGCCGAGACTTACTTCGACATCCCTCCGGCCTTGCGCGGGCCCTGCCGCTTCATGCTGGCCGCCGTGCCGGTCAAAGCCGATAAGAGGGAACGGATCGCGGCCGTGCTGCATGCCGACGGCACGACGCGGCCCCAGATCGTCTCTCAAAAGACCCATCCGCGCCTCCACGCCCTCTTGGGAGAGTTCGGCCGCAGGACCGGGGTGCCTCTGCTCATCAACACCTCGTTCAACGACCGAGAACCGATCGTCGGCACCGCGCCGCACGCCCTGGCCACCTTCCTGCGCACCGAGATCGACGCCTTGGTCCTGGAGGACAGGCTCCTGGTCAAGAAATGAGACCCCCGCCTCATCACGACCCGCGTCGTCCCATCTTCTCCCGCGTCCAGGACACTCCTCCGGGACGGGAGCTCGTCCTGGCCCTCTTCACCAAGGGCTGCCTCTACCGGCGCTGCTCCTTCTGCTCCCTGCCCTCGCTCTCGGCCGGCGACGACGAAGTCGGCGCCGAGGACATCAAAGCCCAGGTCGACCATAGCCTCGACGGCTGCTCTCCGGAAGAGGTCCGCGCCATCCGCCGCGTCACGGTCTACAATTCGGGCTCGGTCCTGGACCAGCGGACCTTGCCCACCGAGGTCCTCTGGCACCTCTTCGAGCGGCTTGACGCCTTCCCGACGCTGGCCGAGGTCTCCCTGGACACCCGGGCTGAATTCGTGGAGGACTGGGAACTCGACGGGCTCAAGTCCCGGCTCGCCGGCCGGCGCCTGACTTTGGCCGTGGGCTATGAGACCCAGGATGAACGAATCCGCAACGGCGTGCTGCGCAAGGGCTTGAGCGAGGAGACTTTCCAACGCGTAGCGGAACTGCTCGCGGCCAAGGACGTGCGCCTCAAGGCCTACGTCCTCATCAAGCCCGATGCCTCCTTGTCCGAGGCCCAGGCCGTCACGGAGGCGGTGCGGACCCTGAAGCATCTGCGCGACACCGGCCGCCGCCTGGGCCTGGAAGTGGCGGCCCATCTGAACCCGACCTATGTCGCGCGCGGCTCCGCCCTGGAGGAGGAATTCCGCCTGAAGCACTACCAGCCGCCGCGCTTGTGGTCCGTGGTGGACATCGTCTCGCGGCTGGAGGGGCAGGGGCTGGCCATCCACGTCGGGCTCGACACCGAGGGCCTGGCGGTCCGGGGGGGGACCTTCCGCAACTGCGGCCGCTGCGACCGGCGGGTGAGAGCGGCGCTGCGGGATTTCTCGAGCAGCCAGGACTACGGGCTGCTGCGGGGGCTGGATTGCTCCTGCCGGGCCGGGGCCCGGGGTCTTCGAGCTGAGGCTCATGGCCGGGCTTCATCCGGGATGATCGCAAACACCCGGGACCAGGTGTAGGCCGAAGGGCTCATGACGCCTATAGGACTATCGGGGTCCGCTATGCTATATTGCAAAGGGCCGTGAAGAGGCCCGGGAGGAAATGAGATGAAGATGAGTGGCGTTATGGCGTCCCTGGCGGCGGCCTTCGCGCTGGCCCTGCCCAACCCCCCAGCCGCAAAAGCCGAGCCATCGGGCCTCGACTTTGACCAAGGCATCAACGTGTCCGATATCCTCAAGCAGGCCAAAGAACAGTCCGCGCAGGACAAGTCGAGCCTCGTGGCGGCGTCCATCAACTCGATCCGCTACGACATGGACTGCCGCATCGTGACCTTCAGCCCCACGGATCAGCCCGCCTCGGGCCCGATCCCCCTGCGCTCGACCGAATGGATCAACGAATGCTCTGGCGGCGGCACGATCCCCGGGCCGGGCGGGCAGCCGATACCCACCCCTCCGAACTGCTGGGAACACCCGGGCATCACCTACACTGGAGACGCCCAGATCACCTTGCGGGACCGCCAGCAGCTCTTCCCGTGGGAGCACGACGCGTTCGAGGTCTGCATGGAAGGCCCCTGGTTCAGCCTCTCCGCCCGAGAAGCCGCCTATGAGTACAAGCTGGTGCAGGGCGGCCACCGCGACGGCGACTTCGTCCTGGCCCCTCTGAAGAAGACTGCCATGAAGCCGGATCCGGCCGGGATCGTGGCGCAGGGCCTCTCCGCGAGCATGGTCCTCACGCTCCAGGACAAGTGGGCCTCCTATTACAAGGGCGAACAAACGGTCCTGCAGGTCGAACTACGCAAAGAGGTCTCTTTCTGGCCCGACCAGACGGTATTGGACAAGGAGATCACCCTGGCGCCGGCCGACGCTTGCACGGTGAACCTCCTGGACTACGCCAAGGAGTTCTCCCAGAAACTCGAGCCGGGCCACAAGTACTACGTGCGGTACGCCTTCAAGAGAGTCGGCAAGATATCAAAGCCTGACACCATGAAGGTCGGGGACACGGACAAGGTCCCCTATCAGCCCGCGACCCTGGCTGCCGCTTACTGAAGCGACCGACAAGACCCCCCCTGGCCTGAGCCAGGGGGTTTCTTTTGGCGGCAGAAGGCTTCCTGCCCGCATCGGACAGCCCGACATCAGCCTAGCTATTGTGATAATATAGGCACCGATGCGCGCCCGAATATCCGTCTTGACCTGGACTGCGGCCTTGGGCTTGGGGTCCTTGGCGGCCCCGGCCGGGGCCGCCAGGTTCGAGCTGGCCGAAGAATGGCCCGCAGTCTCCTTCCAGGACGGCGACCAGAGCCAGACCCTGTTCATCCACATGGCGGACTTCGACGTCCCCGCGTTCGATCTGCCCGCCGCGTCGGGCCTCGAGTCCGGGACCGGGCGCAGCGCCAAGGTCAGAGCCCGCGACCTCTACGTCCCTCTCTATAAGATCAGCGTCAAGGACGTGCACCGCAAGGACGACCGGCCCGAAGGCGACGTGGAGTCGCTCTCGCTCTACAGCCTTCCCACCGGCTACAAGCTCTATGTCCGCCTCGACGACAACGGCCAGCACGCCATCCGGAGGGCGCCGGATTTCCAGACCTCGGCCGGCAAGGACCTCCTCGGGCTGCTGAACGTCTTCCAACTGCACTCGGCCAGGCCGCGCAACGTCCTGGTCATGGTCAGGCCCGGCCAGCCCGAGCTGGCCCAGGCCGACAGCCTCGACGACGTGGAGTTGGCGGCCATCGCCAGCATGGACGCCTCAGAGCGCGCGGCCGCGACCGAGGGATGCCATGGCGGGCCCGGCTCCCCCGGCTCCAACTCCTGCTGGCGCGCCGCCGCCCGAAGGCTGCTCTCGAGCCACGCCGAGGCCAAGCCCAGCCCCGAGGAACTGTCGCCCTTCGAGCAGCGCTACCTGAAGCAGCGCTTGAGCGCCAAGGGCTATGCCCAGTACCAGAGGGCCATGGATCTGCCCGCAGGCCATCCGGAAAAGACCGCGCTGCTCGCCGACTGGCGCGAGAGCGTCCTGAGCCTGGACGTCAAGGAGCACCTGGCCCCATCGCGCCCGCCGGAGACCGGGACCGCCCCGGCGGCGACCACGCCGACCGCCGTCCCGCCCAGCCCCGCTCCGATCGCGGCGCCGCCGCCGGCGCCGGCGGCTCAGGCCCCGGCCGCGCCGGCGCCAGTCGTGGCGAAAGTCCCGCCGGCCAAACGCCCGGCGCCGCCCCAGGTCGCGCCCGCGCCGATCAAGATCGGCGAGCCTGCTCCACAGCAGCCCACGGCCCCGGCCCGGGCCCCCGATCTTCGATTCCGCCGTGTCTTGCTGGGCTGCGTGGTCCTGTTCGTGATCATCTTTGTCCTGGTCAGGAGGAAACGTGGGAGATAAGAAAGGGCTTTTGATCGGTCTGGCCGTGACGGCTTGTGCGGTCGTGGGAGGGACGCTGTTCTGGCAGCGCTCCCGGGTCCCGCCGGCGCCGGAGGCGGTCGCGCCGGCTCCTCCGATCCCCGCCGGCCAGGAGAATCCGGCGCTCAAAGCGCCGATGGTCATCCCCGCGCCGCAGACCATCGACCTGGAGCACAGCGACGACATGTTCCGCGAGAAGGCCAAGGCCCTCTCCACCCTGCCCAAGTTCGCGGATTGGCTCAAGACCGAGGACCTGGTGCGCCGCCTGACGGCCGCGGTGGACTGCATCGCGGACGGGACCAGCCCCCGGGACAGCCTGGGATTCTTGTCGCCCCGGAAGAAGTTCACGGTCAAGACGGTGCGGGGACGGATCTTCATCGATCCCAAGAGCTACGCCCGATACGATCTGGTGGCCGACGCGGTCGACTCCGTCAACGCCCAAGCCGCGGCCACCCTCATCAAAGACCTGAGGCCCTACTTCCAGGCCGCGTCCCGCGAACTGGGCACCCCGGCGCGCGATTTCCAATCCACCTTGGTCAAGGCCATCAAGGAGACGCTCAAGACGCCGGTGGTGCAGCGGGACATCCCCCTGCGGGAGAAGGTGATCTCGTTTGCCATCGCGCCGCTCCCCGACGTGGAGCTCGAGGACCTGACCGCGGCCCAGAAGCACCTGCTGCGCATGGGCCCCAAGAACACGGTCAAGATCCAAGGCAAGCTGCGCGACATCGCCCTGGCTATGGGCGTGCCGGGAGACCAACTCCCGCAGCAGAAGATCTACACGGCGAAATAGGACGAGGAGCAAAGAGCGGTCATGGTGTTCTGGTCCACGGCCGTCCTGCTCATCGCTGCGGCCTCGGGTCTGGCGCGACTGAGGCGCATCGCCTCGGTCGGGACCGGCTACAAGGCCAAGGTCCTGGGCTCGGCGATCTTCGTATCGGGCCGAGACCCCGGCTCGGCCCTCGCCGAGGATGTGTCGGCTGACAAATACCGAATCCTGCGCCTGTTCCGTACCGACATAGACCGACAGAGGTTGGAGGTCACGGCCTCGTTCCTTGGCCTGTGCGGCCGCCGGGCTGTGTATCGGCCGGGCCTAGGGGTGACCTTGACCAGGACCGCGCGGGCCATCCGGCTCGAGCCGTCCGGACTGCCCGAACCCGCGCCCCCGCCGCAGGGCCTTTGGCCGGAGGGCGAGCCAGAGCAGCCAGCCCTGGGGCCCGAGCCCGTGGCGCGAGTCCTGAAAAAGACTTTCACCGAGCCGAATCCGAAGCAGCTGCGCCGCACCCGGGCCGTGGTTGTGGCCCGTGATGGCCAGATTCTAGCCGAGCGCTACGCCCCAGGCTTCGGCCCGGGCATGCGCCTGTGCGGCTGGTCCATGACCAAGGCCGTGATGAGCGCCTTGGTCGGCGTCCTGGTGGGTGAAAAGCGCCTCGCTCTCGACCGAGGCTCCCTCCTGCCGCAGTGGAGCGGGCCCGGCGACCCGCGCGCCAAGATCACCCTCGAAGACCTTCTGCGCATGCGCAGCGGACTGGCTTTTGCAGAGGTCTACAGCGACCCGCTCTCGGATGTGACGCGCATGCTCTTCACCGCCGGGGCGACGGCGGATTTCGCCGCGGCCAAGCCATTGCGCGCGCCGCCCGGAACGACATGGGCCTATGCCAGCGGGACCACGAACATCATCTCGCGCATCGTGCGCAACGCGTTCGCGTCTCAAGAGGACTATCTGGCTTTCCCCAGGCGGGCTCTCTTCAACCCCTTGGGCATGAGCAGCGCCTTGATCGAGCCGGACGCGGCGGGAGACCTGGTGGGCTCTTCCTTCATGTACGCGACGGCGCGGGACTGGGCGCGCTTCGGGCTGCTCTACGCCCAGGACGGGGTCTGGGCCGGCCGGCGGATCCTGCCCGAGGGCTGGGTGGATTTCAGCCGCAGACCCACGCCGCAGTCGCTTGACGGCCGCTACGGCGCGCATTGGTGGCTGAAGCTCTCCCATGAGTTCGGGGGGGAGACCGAAGCCGCGCGGCGCATCCCGGCCGACGCCTTCCACGCTCTAGGCCACGAGGGCCAGGTCGTCACCGTGATCCCGTCGCTGGCTCTGGTGGTCGCGCGGCTCGGGCTCTCGATCCACGTCAACGCCTGGGACCACGCCGCCTTCCTCGCCGAGCTCCTCGACGTTCTCTAACGGCATTCTTTCCAGCTGTCAGAACTACTGGTTTCTAATCCCTCTTCCCGGGCGTAGAAAGGAATGCCTTGAGGGCGGACATCTCACCCTTGCTGTTGGGATCGAGTGTCATGCTGAGACCATCGAAGAGGTAGCGCAGGATGAAGTGGCCTTTTACAGTGGACGCGGCAATGACATTTTTTCCGCACATTACCCAGCCATTCTCCTCGGAATTGGGAGAACGCCTGGCGCCTCGGATATCCACCAGAAGCGCACGCTCAGGCTGTGCGGCATCCTTTTTGATATCCAGCGCCCAGTCCCAGCATAAAAAATCTCTCCATTCGCTATTCAGCGCGTTGATTCTGTCGCCCAGCCCCGCGAACAAGTCTTCGACTCCCAAGGTCGTGCCTGTGGATCGGATAAAATCCACCCAAGCACTCTCAACGCCTCCATTGTATTCCGCGCTCTGATAGCAGGCAAGCGTTGTCAATCCGTCCTGAGCTTTGAACTCCAGGCATTCAGACGGCAGCGCGGAAGGAAAAAAATCCAGTTGATGCCAAACCTGGCCTGTTCGTTCCAGCAGGGCAGTACCGCCAAAATTATTTGAATGCGGCTCGCATCCGTACATGGTCGCCAAGACTTGGGGTTTATGGGCGGTGAATGATCCTGGGTAAACCTTCCGAAGATGAAAGGTGGGGGAATCTGTTACCTCACCGGAAAAAGATGTGTAATCCGGACAGGATCTACAAGACCATATTCCTTTTTCGTCCCGTTCCGGCATGGTGCCGCAGACTGCGGTCATCATGGCTTTCCGATCCGTCTGGGAGATCTCAGTAGGCTGGACGGACCCGGCCCATGCGGCGGTCCCGTTGAGACAGAGAGCGACGATGACCGCCAAGGGATGCGCGAACATTAGGGCACCTCGCTAGCGCTTGATCAGCCGGTCGGCCTTATAGGCTACCAGGAGCTCTTGAGCGGGCCGACGACGGACTCGACCGCCTCCAGGACCGTGCAGCGCGAGACCGCATCGGACATGGCGTTGTGGTCCGTGAAGAGCGGCCGGTCCACGTCGAGATGCGCGACCACCTTGCGCACCGCGGCCTTGGCGGCGCTGGTGCCTTTGCCCGGCGTGAACTCCCGGAAGTCCAGCGCCTGGGCCGCGGCGATGAGCTCGATGCCCAGCACCCCGTAGGCGTTCTCCAGGATCTGCTTGGTCTTCAAGGCCCCGTTCATGCCCATGCTCACGAAGTCCTCCTGGTCGGCGGCGGCCGGGATGGACTGGATGCAGGAGGGCGTGCTCAGGATGCGCTGCTCCACGATCAAGGTATCGGCCGTGTACTGGCTGAGCATCAGGCCGGAGAACATGCCCGCGCCCTTGGTCAGGAAGGCCGGGAGCTTCACGCTCAAGGCGGGGTTGAGGAGGCGGTTCAAGCGCCGCTCGGAGAGGACGCTCACCATGGTGACGCCGGCTCCGAGCATGTCCAGGGGCATGCTGACCGGGGTGCCCTGGAAGTTGGCGCCGGTCAGGACCGTGTCGCTCTCGGGCAGGAAGATGGGGTTGTCGGCCACCCCGTTGAGCTCGATCTCGAGCTGCCGGCGCGTGTGGGCGATATGGTCGCGGCAGGCGCCGATGACCTGGGGGGAGGAGCGCATGGAGTAGGCGTCCTGGACCTTGACCTTGAGCTTGCCCGTGACCAGGTCCGAGCCCGCGATGACGCCGCGGATGTTGGCGGCGCTGGTCACGGCTCCGGGGAAGCCGCGCAGCTCGTGCAGGCGGGTGTCGTAGGGCCGCATGTTGGCCATGAGCGCCTCGAGGCTCATGGCGCAGGCGATCTCGGCCTGCTTGACCCAGCGCTCCGCGTCGTAGAGGGCCAGGCAGCCGATGCCGGTGATGAGGTTGGAGCCGTTGATGGAGGCCAGGCCGTCGCGCGCCTGCAGGCCGGGGACGGGGATGCCGGCCTTGGCGAAGGCGTCCTTGGAGGGCATGCGCTGGCCCTGGTAGAAGCTCTCGCCCTCGCCCATGAGGGAGAGCGCGGCCTGGCTCATGGGGGAGAGGTCGCCGCAGGCGCCCACGCTGCCTTTCTCGCAGACCACGGGCGTGACGCCCTTGTTGAGCATGGCGACGTAGGTCTGCGTGATCTCGGGGCGGCAGCCGGAGTGGCCGTGCGCGTGGACGTTGATGCGGGAGAGCAGAGCCGCCCGGACGTGCTCGATGGGCGCAGGCTTGCCGATGCCGGCCGCGTGGTTGTAGATGAGGTAGCGCTGGAACTGCTGGACCTGGTCGTCGTTGAGGACCACCTCGGAGAACTCGCCGATGCCGGTGTTGACCCCGTACATGATCTCGCGGGCCGCGATCTTCTTCTCCAGCATGCTGCGGCAGGTTTTGATGCGCGCCACGGCCTCGGCCGCGAGTTCGATCGGCTCGCCGTGCCGCGCGACGCGCACGACGTCTTCGATGGTGAGGGGACGAGCGCCTATCTTGATGGCCATGGGTGGCTCCTTCTATGGGGATCGTCAGGGGCGCTGAGCGCCCTGAACATTATTACCATTTTCGGACGCAGGCGGTCCAAGGCTCTTCGGTCCGCGGCGCGCGCGGCCGCTACAATTTCGGCAGGATTTCCGGGCCGAACACGTCGATGTCGGCCTGCTGTTTGATGGAGGGGAAAGACTTGTGATAGCCGAACATGTAGGCCGCGTGCCAGGATCCGATGCTGTTGAGCGCGGTCCAGTCCTTGGCGGCCAACTTCTGGATGGCCCAGATCGGTTTGAAAAGCGCGCGGACGATTATCTCTGCGAAGACATCGGCCGGAGCGTCCACTCGGAAATTCCCGCCGTCGGCCGCCGGGATGCTGTTGGAAAACGCGTCGCGCTTGGCCCAGAAATTGACCCAGGTCTTCACGTTGGCCGGCTTGACGACCTTCTGCTCCATCCCCTGGAAATGCTCCTCAAGCTTGACGAAGAGTTTCACCCACCATTGGCTGGGCACCAGCGGCGAGCCCATGGTGACGAACTTGTCCACGCGGATCGGCGAGCCGTCCTTGGCCAGGCCTTCCAACGCCTCGTACATGAGCAGGGTCCCCCAGCTGTGGGCGACCACATAGACCGGCTTGCCGTTCTTCTGCGCCGCGTCGTACACCAGGGCCAGCCAAGCCTTGAAATCGGCGATGGCCGCGTCGCTTTTCTGCGGGTTGCGCGTCCAGGGCATGGGGACGACGAGGACCTTCTTACCCGCTCCGGACAATTGGTCGCGCAGGACGTTTTCCAAATAGTCGTCCGGCCTCTCGAGGTCGGACATGTCCGGCGTGCCATCCTGGGCGCTGAGCGCCTGGACCGCCTGGAATATCTGGCGCGCGGTCTTCCCGTCGACTTTCTTGTCCGGGAAGATCCGATGATAGAGCCAGAACAGCATATCGGCCTGGAATCCGCCCACACCGATAGCGCCGAAATTGACGCCGCAGACCGAGAGGACCACGGCCTCCTTGCCCTTGACATCGTCGGGGTTGAACCTGAAATTGACCGGAGAGTCCGGGGCCCGCGAAACCGCGGACTGGACCGACTCGGCCGGGAGGGCGGGGTGGATCTGGGCGGCGCGCGCGTGGATCTGGGCCAGCTGCTCCTGGACTTCGGGAGTGTCGAGGAATTCCCCGGCCCAGGCCACCGGGCTCAAGCCCAGCGCCCAGACAGTCACGAAGGCAAGGATGACCTTCGACTTCATATTTGTCATCCAATATTAGCACCTTAATCCCATGCCGGTTGGGCCTTAAGGCCTAGGTGGTCATAGGTCTATCGGCCCATGGTCCTCAAAAAGATTCCATCCAGGACGGCCGTGGCTCCCTCCCGAAGATGCCCTTCTGGAGGGCACCGGCTGATTCATCAGACCAAGATTCTGCTGCTTGAAAAATGCGCGACGCAGCACGCCCGGCCCGCTCAAAAACGCCATGCGACACTCCCCAGGATGCGGCGGTCATTGAGGGCGTTGCGGTTCTCGTAGTCGCGCCTTTGCTCCTCGTTATAGGGAGTCGCGCCGAGGCCGAAGTAACTGTTGCTGCCGTCGGACACCGGATATTCCATATGCTTATCGTCAAGCACGTTGAGGACCGTCAGTCCGAATTCAAGCGACCCTCTCCTGCCCAGGATGACCGAGTAGGCCAGCTTGGTATCCAGCGTCGTGTAGCTATCGATAGGCATGAAGCGGGTGACTCCATCCAACCCCGTGACCCCGAAGTCCGCCGGCTTGGCGCCCACGTAGTGGCCGACCAGGCTGCCTGACAGCCCGTGGGCCTCATAGGTAAGCCCGAGGTTCCCCTTGATCTTCGGCACGCTCAACTGCGACGTGCCTATTGGCTCAGTGTAGTCCAGATACTGGTACGAGACGTTGCCGAAGGCTTGCCAGGCTTTGATGGGCACCCAGCGCAGCTCGGTTTCGCCGCCGTCGATGTTCACACCCTGAAGGTTCGAGTATTGGACCGCGTACTGGTAGGGTGGATAAGGCTGGATCTTGTTCAGGATTATGAGGTCCCGGACCTCGTAGCGGAACAGGCCGAAGCGCAGGGAGAGGCGCTCGTTGAGCAGTCCCTGGTAAGCCAAGTCATGGTAGGTGAGCCGCTCCGGCCGGCGCTGGCCGCCGGGGTATTCCATCATGCCTTGGGTGATGCCCGACGTGGCGGGAGGGGCGCCGGCGAACAAGGAGTAGGTCTCCAGGAAGGACGCTTTGCGAAAAGCGGTGCCCACGCCATAACGCAGGGTGTGGCCCTCCGCCAGGACGAGGACCGCGGTGCCCCGCGGCGAAAACACGCCGGCCATATCCGTGTTCTTGTCGTAGCGCAGTCCTCCGGTGAGGGAGAATCTCTCCCCGCGCCACAGCTCCATCTGCCCGTACCCGGCGTAAAGGCTGTCCCACATGTGCGGCTGGGGCAGAGAAACGGAGTCCGCCAAGGTCCCTTCGCCGGCTAGGCCGGCGGTCAGGCGCAGGCTTTCTCCCAGGCGGTGCCAATAGCGGACTTCGCCGTCGTGCCTTACGGTCTTATCCGGTGGGGATCCCCCGTCGTGCCAGTAGGTGGACTCGACCTGAGCCTCCAGGCCGGCGCGGTCCTCGAAATCATGCGCGTATACCAGCTGGCCGTAGCCGTTGTCGGTGGCCATAGGGTTGTCGGCGGCCTTCCCGGCCGTGCTTGATAGGTCCGGGTTTCCGAGCCTGCCGGAGACAAAGCCCCCGCGCAGCGATAGCCGGTCGTCCTGTCCGACCGGCCAATCGGCCCGGAGGGCGACCCTCGTGAGATCCGACCAGTCCTTCAGCTTCGCGGCCCCCCCGACCGTGGAAGGAGGGATCGGCTGCACCGTCTCCTGGACCTTGTTGGGATCGCGGTTGCCCCAGCCCTCGCTCTTGCCGGTCGCCGCCATCAGCGCGAAGTCGAGTTTGCCTAGCGACCCGCCGTAGGACGCGGAGTATGCCTGGTCTTCCTTGTTGCCAGCCTGCGCTTCCAGCCGCAATCCGCGACGCTGCGAAGCCGGTTTGGTGAAGATCTGGATGATGCCGCCGAAGGCGTTGGCGCCATAGAGGGCCGAGTTGGGGGTGAGGCTGATTTCCACACGCTCGATGTCCTCAAGCAGGACCGGCAGTTCCTTCCAGCGCACGGCGCCGGAAAAGTCTTCATTGACGCGATGGCCGTCCAGCAAGACCAATAGCTTGGCATTAAAGAGGGTATCGAGCCCGCGCACGCCGACCTCGATCTCGGTGTCCCAGGCCGTCATCACGTCCAGCCCGGGGACGTTGCGCAAGAGGTCTACGACACTCGTCGCTCCAAGGACGCGGATATCCCGCTCCGTGAGCACATAGAGCGTAGCCGGGGCCGACGCCAGCGGCTGGGGCAGCCGGGAAGCCGTCATGACCTTCAGGTTCATGAGCTGCTCCAGGCTGAAGTCCTTGAGCTCCGAGTCCGCAGCCCGACAGGTCGCCGCCAGCACCAAAACGAAGACGCAAGAACCCACGAGGGTTAGCGACCATCTCAAGCCTCGGTCGCGCTCTCGGCGCAGATCGCAGCCTCCTGTCACTTGGCTAGCCCCACCTTGGGCGGCGGCTCGTTCAGGGCTCAGCATCTTGGGACCCATTCCGTCCAGACACGAAGACTGGACGGAGTCCCACGATCCATCGCGCGGAGTCATCGGACCGATCTCCCGCCAGTCCTCCCGAAGCGGACATCGAGCGTGAGCCTCACGTCGGCGCCCTGGGGACGGTACGTGTCGCCGTTCATCTGCGAAGCGACGGACCCGCGATTGTCGAGGATGTTCTGGCCGGAGAGCCGCAGGTCGGCGTCTTTGCCGAGGATGTGGTCCCACGTCAATCCCGCATCAAAATACATCCGGTTGCGGATGGTGACATACATGTCTGCTTCATGATCGAGACCGGCTTGGTCGGTGAAGTATCTCGCAGCCGGGGAGAAAGTCAGGTGCGGCATTATCTTCACGTCCGTCCCCACGTTCGCAATCCACCGCGCGGAACCGATGATATTGCCCTCCGGGTTGGTGAAAGAATGATGGGTTTCAATCACGCCGTTGCTGAAGGGCAACCGGAAGAGTGCCAGCTTGGAGTCGTTATACGAGGCATTGGCCCAGAGGGTGCACCGCTTGTTGACTTGACCTTCGACGACCAGCTCTCCGCCGTTGCCGTGGAAGTTGCCCATGTTGGTCCAGGGCGAGAACCAGGTGATGAAGTTCGGCAGCTCTTGGTGGTAGACGTTGAATTGGATCCGGGAACTCCCGAGATAGAGGATCTGCTGCAGTTCATAGGTGGAAAGGATCTCCGGCGACGCGGGCGGCGGCGAGACCTGGGCGAAGCTCGGGGACGTGGCCGGCTGGTCGATCCCCCAAGTCTGCAGCGCCGCCACGGCGGAAGGGAACCGCACGGCGCGGTTGTAGATCAGCTTTGAGACCCAGTCCTCGCTCTCCAGGGGTCGGCCGATGACGGCGGCGCGCCCTCCCAGGAACCAGAGGTCGGGCAGTCGTGTGTTCTGGTCGACGCGCGCGCCGCCGATGAACTTGAGCCGGTCGCTGACCGCTACGGTGTCGTCGGCGTAGAAGCCCACGGCGTGCGAGTCACGCTCGACCAGCGGCGATTTCACGAAGTTATCGGTGGGCGGATTGACGAACGTGAACCACGTGTTGAAATTGTCGTCGTAAGAGCCCTGGACGCCAGCCTGGATCATCTGCCCGTCGAAGCCGTTGTAGCGCAGCCCCAGTTCTCCGGTGTAGACCAACTGTTCGGCGTTGAGTGCCACCGCGGCGGCGGGCGCCGATCCATCGGCATTCTCGCGGGTCTGCTCCTTGAGGCTGACGTCAGCCCGGAAGATACTCGTCAGGTCGGAGGCCCAGGCATGCTCGTTGGACAGGAACGCCGTATAGATCTGATCCAGATATTTCCCGTTGTTGGTCGGGGAAGCGTTGTCGATCAGGAGCTCGGGCCTTTGATCCCAATAGGCCGCGGCCTGCGCCGTCCAATCTCCGTTCTTGCCCCGCAGGACGCTGAAGAAGCTCGGCACGTCGAGCTCTCCGGTCGCAGTGCTGCCGTTGAGGTTCGGCCGGAAGGAGGGGTCCCACGCACTAAATCCCTCCTTGCGCTCGGTGGTAAAAGAGAAGCTCACGGACTTCTCAGGCGACCAGCGCTTGCCGGCCATGAGCGTCGCCGAGTAGGGCAGGTCGCTGCCCACGGAGGCGATCGCCTCGACTCCTTGCACGTCCTTCGTGATCATGTTGATCGTGGCCGCCAAGGTGTCGGCCTGCTGGAACAGCGAGGAGGGACCGACCACGATCTCGACGCGCTCGATATTGTCGAGGTTCATCGGGCCGTTGAGGAAGTCGGGTTCCATGACTCCGTTGATGTTTTGGCCATTGAGGAGCAGGCTGATTTTTTCGTTGTCGTTGGCGTTGAGCCCGCGCACCCCGGCCACGAACTGCAGATCCCTATGAAAGACCGTGAACCCCGGCACCGTCCGCAGGAGCTCCCCTAAGCTCCGGTACCCCCGCGCCTGGATCATCTGCCGAGTGAAAATGTAGACGCCCCCCGGCGCTTCGTCGACCCGCTCCTCCACTCGAGACATGGTCGTCTGCATGGCCACCTTCAAATGCGCGATCTCTTCGAGACTCATTTTTTTCAGTTGCGTCGCGTGAGTTTTGGCCTCGACGTCCGTCGGCGCCGCAGGCGCGACGTTCTCGGTCGACTCCGTGTCCGCGGCCCGGGAGCTTGCCGCCAGGGCCAAAAGGAAGACGCACGGGCCCATCAGGACTAGCGACCAATTCAAGCCTCGGTCGCGCTCCCGGCGCGGATCGCGGACTCGCCGTTCACCATTCCAGTTTATCGCAGCCTCCTGTCACTGGTCCCACTCGATCTTGGGCGGCGGCTCGTTCATGATGCGCCTTCCTCATCTCCAGATGGTCATCTCCAATGGGTCAAAACCTGACCGAATACGACAAGGCGAACTCGCGCGGACGGCTTCGCGTACTCTGCGAGGGCCGATATTCGACGTCGCTAAGATTCTTGCCTATGAGTTCGAAACTCATCGATGCTTTTTCCCACTCCCACGAGTATCCGATCAGGGCGTTGAGTAGCGTATAGGTCTGGTCATAGGCCGCGGGGGTGTCGGAGAGGAGCGTCTGGTCGATGACGAAATTGGCGCCGCCGGCGGCATGGACGCCTTTCAGGCGGCCGTGCGTGAAATCATAGCGCGACCAGATATTGGCGAGGTGCGGCGCGCTCATCTGCAACGGGGCGTTGTGGAATGCCAGGACCTTCTGATAATTCGTCAGCCCGGCAGCGTCGAGCGTGGCCGGATTCTGGGCGAGGATGGCGGCGTCGTTGCCGCTGTACTCCACGATCCTCGCGTACATATAGCTGTAGGATAGGTAGGTCTGCCAGTTATTGATCGGCGCGATCGTGGCGTCGAATTCAACGCCGCGGGAGCGCTGCTCGCCGCTCTGCACGTTGGTGAAGACTTGCAGGCCGGTGCCCGGATCCAATGCGGCGATGTCGTTGACGATATTCTTGTTCCGGTCGTCGAACGCTGTGAGGGTGCCGGAAACGCGGCCATCGAGGAGGTCGCCCTTGACGCCGACATCGTAGCCTTGGCCCTCGGTCGGGACAGCGGGCCTCGTCGGCACGTTGAGCACATTCAGGATCTGCGAGCCGGGGACGAACGACTCGGCATAAGAAGCGAACAGCGAGACGTCGGGCCTGAGTTTGTAGAGCACGCCGTATTGAGGCGTGACCTTGCTCGCCACGGATTTCGGGTAGGACATGCCGAGCAGATGGTCGGTGAGCTGGCTTTCCGAATGGGTCTCGCGCCAACCGGTGAGCGCCAGCAGCCGGTCGTCGAAGAAGCCGAAGGTCATGCCGCCGTAGACGGCCTTGTCCTCGAAATTGGTGATTTGATCGTCCATGCCCGCGGTGAGACCCTCGAAGGGGATCGAACCGTCGTTGCGGTTCCAGGTGGAAGGATCGCCCAGGTTCCAGACCGGGAGCGGGGACGCGGGGCTGGAGCCGAACGCCGGGTTGTTGGGCGCTTGACCGGCCCACCACTTAAAATCGCGTTCGACGAGCTGTCCGCCAAGGAGCAGACGCAGGCTCACGCCGTCGAATTGATACTTCCCGACGGCTTCCGTCTCGAAAGTGTCGTCGTCGTTGGTATAGATCTGGCCCCTGACGCGGCGGCCCTGCGACAACGAGCCATAAGCCAATCCGAAGTTGCCCGTTTCGAGCTCATCTACCGTGTATTTTTCGTGCCCATAGCCGAAGCGCAGGTCCCAATGCTCGTCCGCCTTGAAGACGACCGAGGCCTCCAGACCGTCGGTGGAGCTGTGGCGGAAGTCGGTATAGGCCATGCTGTTCCAGTCGGCCGGCAGGCCGGGCGCCGCGACGCCGTCGAGGGGGGCGGGGTAACCGGGCTTCTGCATGACCTGCGGGTCCTCGCTCTTGCAAAAGTTCTCATACTTCACGGACACGCTCAGCCGGTCATCAGGCCTCCAGAGCAGCGACGGCGAGATGTTCGTGGAATGGGCATCGTAGGGGTCCCAGTATCGGATGTCCCGGTCGTAGGATGACGCGACGCGGTAGAAGAACCCTTTCGCAAGAGGCAGCGGCCCGGTCACATCCGCATCGAACCGATAGGAATTATAGGAGCCATAGGTGGCCCGGGCGGTGGCGGCGAACTCGGGCTGCGGGCTCTTGGTGATGATGTTGACGAGGCCGCCGGGCGCAAGCTGGCCGTAGAGGAATGACGCTGGCCCTTTGACCACTTCCACGCGCTCGATGTTGGTGAAGTCGAAGATCGAGGGACCGTGGAAACCATCGCGCAGGATCTGGACGTTGCCCGGGGTGGCGCTGACCGCGAAGCCGCGGATGGCGAGGTTGGCGTTGCCCTCGGTGAAGTCGTTGCTGCGGCAGGTGACGCCCGGCGAGTATTTCGCGACGTCGCAGATATTGACCGGGCGCTGGTCGTCGATGAAATCATGCGTGAAGGCCTGGATGGCGAACGGCAGGTCCAGGATCGGCGTGTCGAGGCGGGAGCCCGAGATGGAGTTGGAGGCTCGGTAGCCTTGGTCCTTCTGGGTCGAAACCTGGAAGGGCGAGACCGAGACCTTGATCAGTTCTTCGAGGCTCAATTTCCTCAGTCGCGCCGCGTGAGTCTCGGCCTCGGTGGAAGATGCGTCCACCGGCGCCGAGTCCGCGGCCCGACAAGTCGCCGCCAGGGCCGAAAGAAAGGCGCAAGAACTCATCAGGACTAGCGACCGCCTCAGGTTCCGGCCGCGCTCGCGGCTCGGATCGCGGACCCGCGGCTCAGCATTCCAGGCCATCGCAGCCTCCGGTCACTGGTCTCACCCCACCTTGGGCGGCGGTTCGTTCATGATGAGCCAGTAAAGGCCCAATTGTTGGATAGCCTCGGCGAATTGAGTGGCGTCCACGGGTTTCTGCACGAAGCTGTTGACGCCCGCCTCGTAGGATTCGCGCACGTCCCGCTCCTCCCGCGAGCTGGTGAGGATCACCACGGGCAAGAGCCGGGTCTTCTCGTTGGCCCGGATGAGCCGCAGCACCTCCCCGCCGTCAAGCTTGGGCAGATGCATATCGAGAAGGACGAGGACCGGCTGGACGCCACTGCCGGCGTGGCAACCCGTGCCGAAGAGATAATCGACCGCCTCCTGGCCGTCCGAAGCGACGACGACCTGATTGGCGACCCGGAGCTTCCGGAACGCATTCATGGTCAGCTCCGTATCATCAGGATCGTCTTCCACGAGCAGTATGATCTTGTCAGACATGGCTTTGCCTCCCGCAGACTCGCCGTGAAGTTTCCGAACTCATGGCAACGTGAAATAAAAGGTGCTGCCTTTTCCCACTTCCGCTTGCGCCCATATGCGTCCTCCGTGGCGTCCGATGATCCTCTGGACCGTCGCCAAGCCGACGCCGGTCCCCGGGAACTCCTTCTGGGTGTGCAGGCGCTGGAAAGCCCCGAACAGCTTGTTCGCGTAAGCCATATCGAAACCGGCTCCATCGTCGGACACGAAATAGGCCGTCTGGCCCTCCTGGCGCGTGAGCCCGACCTCGATTCTGGCCGGAGACTTATGGCCCGTGAATTTCCAGGCGTTGCTCAGCAGGTTCTCCAGCGCCAGCTCCAGGAGCTGGGCGTCCCCGCGGACCCACAGGTCCGGCGCGATGACCCAGCGCACCTGACGACCGGGCTCGGCCTGCTGGAGCCGCTCCGCGATGCGGCGGGCCAGGGCGCCCATGTCCACAGATTCCAAACGCAATTCAGCGCGGCTCAGACGCGAGAGGTCGAGCAGCTTGTCGATCAGGTGCCCCATGCGCTGCGTCCCGGCTCGGACACGCTGCAGGTAGTCCTGCCCCTGGACGTCGAGCGCCGCGGAGTAATTGTCCTGCAGATATTTGCTGAAGCCGTCGATGCCCCGCAGCGGCGCGCGCAGGTCATGGGAGACGGCGGCCGTGAAGGCCTCCAGCTCCTTGTTCATGACATCCAGGTGCCGCGTCTGCCGGGCCAGCTCCGCGGTGCGCTCCGCGACCCGCCGCTCCAGGTTCGCGCGAGCCTCCTGGAGGGACGCGTCGCGGGACTGGATCTGGGACAGCATCCCGTTGAAAGCGGCCGCCAACAGGCCGAGCTCGTCTTCGCCGCCCTCATGGACGCGCAGCGAGTAGTCTTTCGTCTGGGAGATCGCCCGGACCGTCCCGGCCAGATCCAGGATCGGCTGGGAGATCAGCCGCTGCAGTCTCAGGCCGATCCCATAGGCCGCCACCAAGCAGAGGAGCAGGATCACCAACGCCGCCAGCACGAAGAAGCCGACGCCGGCGTAAAGGTCCTGCAGGCTCACCGACAGGTAAACGGTCCCGACCCGCTCCCGGGCCCACAAGATCGGAGCGAACACGAGCAGGCGTCTGCCCGTGAAACGGACGCCGTCCGCCTCCAACCGAGGGGGGAATTCCCGCGGGGCGCCGGTCGGAAAGAACTGGGCGAACAGGGCGCCATTCTTGTCATAGATGGCGGCGGCCCGGTATCGCGAGCGCACCCGAAGGGCCGTCAAGGTGGCCTCAGCGGATTTCGAGTCGTGGAAGAGGAGGGCCGAGGCGCTGTTGAAGCCGACCATATCGGCCGCGGTGACGGCGTCCAAACGGATCATCCGCTGCTGGAGGAAGAAAAAGTCGCTGACCAGGGCTGTCCCCGCCAGCAGCAGGGCTGCGCCAGCGGTCAGAACGATGACGCCGAGGAGTTTCTCCTTGATGGCGATGCTGGAGAATCGGAGCCCGGTCATCTTCGCTCCTGGGGTGCGGATTGGCTCCGCACCAGGCCGGCCAGCTTCAGCAGCTGTGCGCTGATCTTAAGTCCCGCCCTCTTGGCGGCGTCGAGATCGATGTCGAACCGGATCTGCCCTTCCTCCAAGCGCAGGTTGATGATCCCGCCATCGCGCAGGAAACGTTCTGTGTCGCCGACGGTCAGGATGGGCCGGCCCTCCAGCTGATTCAAGATCGCCGCCAGGCGCGGCTTCTCCGATTGGCTGATGAACAGGATGTGGCACGCCGTCAGCTCCTCGATCCGTCCGAAGTGCTTGACCTGGATGGGCCGGTTCTGGATGGTGCCGTCCCGCACCAGGTCCTCCAAAGCCGGACCGAAAGGGTCCTGGCCGAGGATCCCGATCGTGAGGGGGGCCTTTTCTCCCGCGAAAGCCGCCACCGGCCAGTCCACGAACTTGCCGAAGTTGTATACAAAAGCCGCCTTGACCTCGTATTCCTTAAACTCTGAAGGCTGCGCCTGGGCCGCCAGCGCTTGAAAGCCCATCCCGAGGGGAACCAGAAGGATCAGGATCGAACTCCTCCCCGGCAGCAGTCTCACGCGCCCGCTCCTGGACTCATGGCCGGGAGACCGGCTTGCGGGTGAGCGCGCGCACCACAGTGAGCAGCTCCGACGGGTCCACGGGCTTGGGCAGATAGATCTGGAACCCGGCGCGCAGAGCCTTGGCGCGGTCCTCGGCCGTGGCGTAAGCGGTCAGCGCCGCGGCCGGGACCTCGCCTCCTTCCTGGGGCCGCAGCGCCCGGATGCGGTGGAGCAGGGAGATGCCGTCCTCCCCGGGCATGGCGATGTCGAAGATGAGCACCTCGGGCTTGGCCCGGACGAAAGCCGCGAAGCCCTCGGCCGCCGAGGCGGCGCCCTGCGCGCGCGCGCCGCAGTGCGCCAGCACCGAGAGCAGCATGTCGCGGGTGTCGTCATCATCCTCCACGACGAGGACGCGGACGTCGCGCAGGAGTTCCGGGAAATGGGGGGAGGCTTCGGCCTCGAGGCCGGGGATCGGCCCTGCCGGCGGCACCGCAGCGAGCGGCAGGGTCACGGAGATCTTGGCGCCCTGCCCCGGGACCGGGGGGGCGACCGTGACCGTGCCGCCGTGAAGATCGATGAGATGCTTGCTGATGGCCAGGCCCAGGCCCAGCCCCCCGTGGGCGCGCGTCAGGGGGTCCTCCTGCTGGCCGAACAGCCCGAAGAGCTTCCCGTAGAATTCGAGGCTTATCCCGGGGCCGGTGTCCTCGACCGAGACCACGGCCCGGTCCTCTTCGCGGCGCGCGAGGACCGTCACCGTGCCGCCCTCGGGGCTGAACTTGGCCGCGTTGGAGACGAGATGGCCGAAGACCTGGCGCAGGCGCCTGGGGTCGCCTTCGATGAGCAGCCCCGCCGTCGGCTCGCAGACCAGGCGCAGGGATTTGGCCTGGAACTCGGCCTCAAAGCCCGCCGCGGTCTCGGCCACCAGCGGCCCGAGGTCCAGGACCTGCTTCTTGAGGCTCAGCTGCCCATGCGTCATGCTGGAGACATCGATGAGTTCGTCGATGATCTGCTTCTCGGTCTGCATGCTGCGCTCGATGCACTCCAGGGCGCTCCGGCGCTCGCGGGGGCTCAGTTCGCCTGACCGCAGCAGCCAGCTCCAGCCCAGGATGGAGGTCACGGGCGTGCGCAGCTCATGGGACACGAGGGCCAGGAACGCGTCCTTGGCCCGGCTGGAGGCCTCGGCCTCGGCGCGGGCATTCTGCTCCGATTCCAGCAGGTGCGCGCGCTCCGCCTCCGCCTTCTTGCGCTCGGTGATGTCCGTGTGCATGGACAGGTCCCCGTAGTAGCGCCCCGCCTCGTCCCGGAGAGGCGAGGCGTTGGTGATCGCCCAAAGCACAGAGCCGTCCTTCCGGCGGAACTTAAATTCCATGCTGATCTTGGCACCATCACGCAACTTGGCCCTGACCTCTGATGCCTTGGCCTTCTCTTCTTTTCCGACGAAGTCTAAGATCGGCCTGCCGAGGAGTTCCTCCCTGGCATAGCCCAGCATCTCCGCCCATCTCTCATTGACGAAAGTCATCGGCCCATCCGGCGCGGTGACCGTGACGCCTTCGTTAGCCGTCTCGACGATGCGGCGATAATTCTCTTCGGAGGTCCGCAAGGCCTCTTGCGCCAGCCGGCGCTCCGCGCGCACCCGGGCCTCCGCCAGGGCGCGCTGCACGGCCGGCCCCAGCCGGGCGAGCCGCGCCTTCATGACATAGTCGGTCGCGCCCTGCTGGAGCATATCGATGGCCAATTCCTCGCCGATACTTCCAGAGACAAAGATGAAAGGGACGTCCGGCCGCCGCTGGCGGGCGATGGACAGAGCCTCCAGGCCATCCATGGAGGGAAGGTTGTAGTCGATCAGCATGAGGTCCGGCCGGTAGGACTGCAGGGCGTTGATGAAGGCGTCCCGGTCTTCCACCCGGTCCAGGGAGAACCTCAAAGCCGCCTTGCGCAACTCCCGGGCCGCCAGTTCGGCGTCGGAGGAGTCGTTCTCCAGCATGAGGATCCGGAGCTCTCGGTCCATATCGATCGGATTCATTTCTGGCTCCCCGACGGCAGGGTGAAGTAGAAGGTCGCGCCCTGGCCGACGGCGCCCTCGGCCCACACGCGGCCGCCGTGCCGATGGATGATGCGCCGGACCGTGGCCAAGCCGATGCCCGGGCCCGAGGACTCGGCGCCGCCGTGCAGGCGCTGGAAGGCGCCGAAGAGCTTGCCCGCCCGGGCGGCGTCGAAGCCGGCCCCGTTGTCGCGCACGTAAAAGACCTTCTCGCCCGCGCTCGACGCCGCGCCGAACTCGACCCGGGCCGGGGCCGTCTTCGCGGTGAACTTCCAGGCGTTGTCCAGGAGGTTGTCGAGGACGATCCGGAGCAGCGCGCCGTCGCCCTCGGCGCGCAGGTCGCCGGCCGCCGTGAACTCGACCTCCCGGCCGGGGCTGGACCGGCGCAGCTCCTGCGCCGCGTCCCGGGCCAAAGCGCCGAGATCCACGGCCTGGCGGGCCAGCTCGGAACGGTCCACGCGCGAGAACTTGAGGAGGCCGTCGATCATCAGGGACATCCGCCGGGCTCCCGCGAGCACTCGGGACAGGTAATCCCGGCCCCGCGCGTCGAGCTGGTCCGCGTAGTCCTCCAGGAGGGCCCGGCTGAAGCCGTCCATGGCGCGCAGGGGCGCGCGCAGGTCGTGCGAGACCGAGAACGAGAACGCTTCCAGTTCTTTATTGGCGGCTTCGAGCTGCGCCGTGCGTTCGAGGACGCGCCGCTCGAGTTCGACGACCTTTTGCTGGAGCTGCGGGCAGGAGCTTTCCCGGATGGGACGCTCACCCGGCCCGATGATCTTTTCGCGCGCGACATCCCGGTCGCGCGAAGGATCAGCGGGCTTGTTCATGGATCGCCTCGATGTCGCGCTGGGTCGGCTGCCGCGGGTTGGTCACCCCCAGGGCTCTGCCGATTCGTCCGAGGCCGCGCCGGTGGCGCAAGAGCGAGGAGAAAATACAGCGCCCTGAAGAATAATAATGGACGATCGCCATGACTCAATATAGCCGGAGCAGGTCAAAATAAGGTCAAAAATCCCCGGGCCGCGCTTTGTTCTCGCATCGGTCCCCCTGCTCCCGCACAACTAAAAAGGAAAGCCCTCCATCTCTGGAAGGCTTTCCTGTCGCTGCGTGCCGTCCGGAGTGGCACGATCGTTAAACACGACTCGCCGCTCTGCCCGTCAAACCGCAGACGCCGAAACGGCCATACCCGAAGGGCCCAGAGACCGGTGGGCCCATCAGCCCTCATTTTTACCCTTTAGGCCCAGGCAACAAATTGGGATTCGCGTCACATAATAGAGTCGTGGAATGGACTGGGCACGGGGGAAGGCGCATGAAAAAGGATGTCATGATCATGGCAGGGATTCTCGTATTGGCCGCCGCTGTCCGGGCTGATTTTTCTTGGGGACAACAGATAGGATTTGACCCAGGCCAGAGCCTGGATCCCCGCGCCGCTTTAAACGAAGCCGGCGCGAGCCAAGCCCCTGCCATTGCTCCCAGCCAAGTCCAGGCGGGCGCTGTGACGGGAAACGATGTGCGGGGCGGTCAGGACGCGCCCCAGCCGGTGACGGACAAAAAGAACTCGTTGGGAGAGCCGATCCTCCGCGACCGGATATCCGCTCAGGAGCTCATTGACCCCATGAATCTTCTGGCCGGCAGCCAAAAAATAGGAGGCTGCTCGTTTAAATTCCAATCCTTTGGCAGCAGCCCGAATCTCGTCGTTGCGTTTATAACGGTCAGCGGCATGCGAGAACTCCAAGTCGCGGTTCAGCAAGGTCAGATCTCCACAACAGATGCCGTCAATGGAGCTGGGGCCGTGGTCCAGTTCCAGCGCGCCGCGTTCGTGGGCAATGGAGCCGCCGGCAGGGAACAAAGCTTCGAGGTCATCTACCGCTCGCTTAATGGCTCTCTGAGCTCCCTGTTTGAAACCTACTTCGATATCTACCGCATCCGTGTCACAGATAATGCCAATGTCGTCAACTGCGTCATGGACAGACCCTTCAATCCGGTCAACATTATCAACCCCACCCCGATGTATCCATCATCGGCAAAATAAGGCGGTCTTTGGCATAGGAACCGCGACGACCAAGCCTCCGACGACGATGGCCACGCCGCCCGGGCCGCCTGCCGCGACCATTGCCTGGGACGATTTCCCGGTCCGAAGGTCACCAAGGAGGGCACCACTTCGGGGGGGGGACCCCCCAGGGCATCGGTGCTGTCCAGGACTAAAGACCCTTGTCATCTGCCAGGCGGACCGCTACATTGTTGTCACGGGCTTCAAGCCTGAGCAGCGGCTGCAAGGTCGCCGCGGAGGAAGATTGGGTTCGGTCGTTTTCGGCGAATAGGCCATATAAGCAGGGAGGGTACTGAATGATCGTCAAAGTCCGGCTCATCCCAAACGCAGAAGACAACGAGATAGTCAGCCGCATGGGCAGCGTTCTTCGGGTGCGGGTCACGGCCCCGGCGATAGACGAGAAGGCGAACGCGACGTTGAAAAATTACCTGGCTGAGTTCTTCGCAGTCCCGTCGCGCAAGGTCAACATCCTGCGCGGGGTCAACGGCTGCGAGAAGACGGTGGAGATCGTGGGCCGCACCGAAGAGCAGTTCAAGCAGGTGATGGAGTGCATCCCCTGAGCGTGTCAGCGTCCGGGCGCCGACGGTCAGGCCGTTGACCTGAAACGGGAAATCATGCAGAATGGATGCTCATCCCAGCCCACAAGGAGAATCACAATGATCAAGAAGAACGCCTTTATGAAGCCCCTCACCCCCAGCGCCGAACTCGCCAAGGTCGTCGGGAACAAGCCCCTGCCCCGCACCGAAGTGGTCAAGAAGATCTGGGCGTACATCAAGAAGAACAAGCTCCAGGACACCAAGAACAAGCGCAACATCAACGCCGACGCGAACCTGAAGGTCATCTTCCACAAGAACACGGTCAACATGTTCGAGATGACCAAGCTCGTCAACAAGCACCTCAACTAGACCGCCCAGGACCAAGACAGCTCAACGAATCTCCCGCCAGGGACGACCTGGCGGGAGATTCGCTGTTTTATGGACTTGCGGCTATGACGGACAACTCCATCCACGGTGGACGCTGCTTTCAATTAGAGCTTGGCGAATCACTCCATTTGTCGCATAATGTTCATCATGCGAACTCCAAAGAAGCACAAAATGATGCAACTGTATAAGAACCTCAGCGGCGATTCCAAGGTCGTACGCTATCAGATCGCGAAGGACGCTATGACGATCCGATTCGCTGACTGCTCGGTTTATATCTACACCAACCAGAGCGCTGACCCCGACAACATCAGCAAGATGAAGTCCCTTGCGATCGCTGGGAAGGGATTGGGAACTTTCATAGACACCAACTTAAAAGAGCGGTTTGCCCGAAAAATAAAATAATAAACCCTCTCAGCAAGCCATCGCGCCCTGCCCTGGCTATCCCGCAAAAATCCCGGCGCCCTAGCCGCTTTCCTTGGGTGTGGTCGCGGCATTCGCAGGGAGCGATGATCCACCCCCGCATGCTCGGGGGGGGAGCCACCGCAGTCCCCCACTCCTAGCGGCCCTCGAATTATCCTTGTATAATTAGCGCCAGTCCCCGTAGCTCAATGGATAGAGCTCCTGCCTTCTAAGCAGGCGATACAGGTTCGATTCCTGTCGGGGACACTGTTTGGTAGTGTCTCGGAAGGCGCCATTGAAAGCTTGAATTATTTCCAACCGAAGGAAGAAGGAGAAAGGACATGAAGAAAATCATTAGAGTAGCGGACAAGGGCACGGTGAATGTGGCGGAGGCGCTTGTAAAAAAGGCAGCGGAACAGCTTGTCAAAAAGGCGATTGAATTTTACAAGGAGGTCGGGGGGAATAAGGCTTTTTCTGAATTCTCGAATCCCAAGAGTCGTTTCACATTCAGAACCATCTATATTTTTGTGATCGATAAGCAGGGAGTCTGTTTGGCACATGGCCAGGATAAAAAACTGATCGGGAAAGAGCTCGTAGGATTGAAAGATTCGGATCACAAATCTTTTATAAAACAGATCATAGATGCTGCAAAGGTAAAGAAGACCGGTTGGGTCGAATACAAGTGGTTCAATGCCATAACCAAGAAAATAACTCCGAAACAAACCTTCTTCGAGAGGGCAGGCGATTATATTTTTGGGTGTGGTTTCACCAAAATTTCCAAATAAGCAGTCTGCGGTTCCGGTGTGTTGGTTCGCAGGAGAGACAAGTCCACTCTGGCCTCGTCACCTCGCCTAGAACTTCCTGTTGCGCCTCCGCCCTTCGATGTCCCTCCGGCTGGGCTATCTCTGAGGATTCAGTCATTCCCCGCTTTTCTAATCGCCTAGAACTCATCCAACAACCCTCTTGAGGACAATCAACGCGCAGGCCATATGAATCAGGCCCAAGAAAATCAATGCGGATCGTTCATAGCGCACCACCAGGCGCCGGAAATTCTGGAGCCAAGCGTTTGTGCGCTCGACGATCCAGCGCCGCACATAGCGCCGCAGCGGTCTGCCGTCCTGCGTCGGCGCCTTCCTGCGGTTGCTCCGGTGCGGCGCGATCAACTCAATGCCGCGCGCATCAAGCCGCTCTCGAAGCGGGTCGCTGTCGTAGGCCTTGTCGGCGATTACACGCTCGGGGCGAGTGCGGGGACGACCTGGACCGAGACCGCTGACGCTGACCGTCTGGAGGGTGATCTCCGCGAGTTTGACTTCTGCCGGGGACGCCGAGTCCAGGTGAACTCCGAGCGGAGTACCCTGGCCATCAACCAGAACCATAAGCTTCGATCCCTTCCCGCGTTTGGTTTTGCCGACTTTGAGCCCCCTTTTTTGGCGCTGAAGAAAGTTCCGTCCAGGAAGCACTCGTCCCAGCGTACTTGGCCGCGCTCGTTGAGCTGGGCGAGAAAAGCTCGCCAGAGCTTCTCCAACGTTCCATCCTTCGTCCATAGTCCGAGCCGAAGATGGACCGTGCTCTTCTTGCCATATCTCGACGGCAGTTCGCTCCACTGGGCACCGGTCCAGAGAATCCAGAGGATGCCTTCGAAGCAAGCTCGGTCGTCGGCCCAAGGCCGGCCGCCCTTGGGGGCGGGTTTGCGCACGGGGAGGTGCTTGCTGACTTCCTCCCATTGTCGATCGGTGAGTCCTCGCCAAGTCATGAAACGTTCTCCTGCGAAACAGGCAATCCTCGGCGAGGAAGGTGATCATATCATCTTCAAGAGGGTTGTTGGATGACTTCTAGGGTTTGTATGGGGTTCGGTAGGGTGTGGGCATTGGGGTGTTATCTGCAATGCTACTAGCGTGGCTTTTAATCCGGTCCAAGTGACCCTCGATTTTGTCCAGTTTCCCGTCCATGCTTTCAAGAGTCACCAGGATTTTCTTTAGCAGTTCGTTGTCCATGAGTGATTTACCTGCCTTGTCGCTCGTCTGTTCCGGATGTCCAAGGCGGCCTTGGGCATCCGATTCCCCTCGGGGACACAGATCCTCGACTCGAGGCCCCGGTCCCCGGGGCCTCGTCATCGGTGGGAAGAAAAAAGGCGCGTCAGGGCTTGGTGGGTTCGCCCTTCGTTTCGATCTGCGCCGGTTCGGCTTTGGCCGCGACGGGCTCGTTCATGCCCTCGCGCATCGACTTCTTGAACTCCCGGATGCCCTCGCCCAGGGATTTGGCGATCTCAGGGATCCGCTTCGGCCCGAAGATCAGCAGCGCCACGACCAGAACGACCAGCCAATGAATCGGAGAGAATTCTCCCATCACAACCTCCCTGCAACTCCCACATCATACCACAAAAATCCGAGTCCAACCCCGAAGGCTACGGCCGGCCGACATAGCCCGGCAGACCCTTGGCCTCCGGGCTCTTGGCCAACGCCACCGCCTCGTCTACGGCCTTCTCGAAATCGTGATGCCTCGGATCCGTCTTCAGGCGCGCACGGAAGAAATCCGCCCATTTGAACTCCGCGAAAGGCTTTCCAGTCTTCTCGTACCCGCCGCGCTCGCGCACGGCCCAAGCCACGCTCCGGTAGGGGTCGTCGGCCAGCCCGCGCACGTCCTGGGGCAGGTCCGTCACGCCGCGAGGCCGGCCGGCCTCGTCGTACGGATAGACCCAGGCCTCCTGCTTCATGCGGTCCCAGAAAGCGGATTCGGAGAGTCCGGAGAGATCCGCTTTCACCTCGATGTAGACCTCCGGGACGCCCGCTTCCCAAGCGGCCCGGACCAGATGATGGTGGTCGATGATGTAGAGGCGGCCCTTGGGCCCGACGACCACCGGGACCGGGTTCGCCTTGAGGTAGTGCTTGAGCTCATGAGGGTCCTTCTCCAGGGCGTGCAGCTTCGCGGTCTTATGCTCGACTTCCCTCATGCCGGCCGCCATCTGCGTGGCGCGCAGGCTCAGGACTTCGGCCTTCTGGAGTTCCGGATCGACGGCAGCGGCGGCTTCGGACGGCTCGGCCAGAGCGGACCCCAAGCGGCCGACGAAATCGGCCTCAGCCGTCTGCTTGGCCGCGACGCTGCCGAACCGGCTGAGATCGGGCACGGCGGCGAAGAAGATGGCGGCGTGGTCCGGGGCCAGCAAGGCGCCGGGCCGCGCCCCTGCGGCCAGGGCGATGGCGGGCGCTTGCGGAGACAGCGGGGCGCCGGGCCGCAGCGCGACGAAGGGGACGACCGCGGGCGCGGCCGGAAGCGCGCTCCCCAAGGCCGGGAAGAGTCCGAGGGGAGCCAGGCTCAAGGCCTGCCCAAGTCCGGCCGCGGCCGGGCTCATGGACGTCAGGATCTCAGGCACGCCCGACGCTCCGAAACCGGGACGTAGCGCAAGAGGCTCCGCCAGGACCTGAGCCGCGGAGGGCCCAGGGACGAGCCACCCCGCCAACACGATGGCCACCGCGCCGAGGACGGCCTGCCTTCTCATCGTGGATATTATAGACTGTGGGCGACGGGCGCCGGGGGACCCAAGGGCCCAAACCCTACGCAGGAAAAGGGCCCAGCCGCGTTGGGTCTGATTCTTCTCAATCTGTTATACTGGGGATCTCCTCATGGATTCCTACCACAACCACACTGACTTCAGCGACGGCAAGGCTGCGGTCGCTGACATGGTCGAGGCCGCGACGCAAGCGGGCCTGGGCGAGTTCGGAATCTCGGATCACCTGATCATCCATCCTGAAGGCCGGACGTTCCGATGGGGCATGCCGCCGCAGCGCCTCGCTGGATACGCGGCCGAGGTCCGCCGCGCCGCCCGGACCGCGCGGCTACCGGTCAGGCTCGGCATCGAGGCGGATTTCTTCCCGGAGACCGTGGCGGAGACCCGCCGAGCCCTGGCCCGGCACGCCTTCGACTTCGTCATCGGCTCCGTTCATTTCGCGGACGACTTCTTGGTCGATGAGACCCGCCGCCCCTGGGAGGATCTCACGGCCGAGCAGCGCCAGGTCAAATGGGACCGCTACTGGGGCCTCGTCGCTCAGCTCGCGGCCAGCCGCGCCTTCGACTTCGTGGCTCACCTCGACATCCCCAAGAAGTTCGGCTATCGGATGGAGCCGGAGGCCCCCGACTCCGCCTTGGCCGCCCTCGACGCCATCGCCGACGCCGGGATGGCCCTGGAGGTGAACACCTCCGGCTGGCACCAACCCTGCCGGGAGGCCTATCCATCGCCGGCGCTCCTGAGCCAAGCGCACCGACGCGGCATCCCCATCCTCATCAGCGCCGACGCGCATGCCCCGGCGGACGTCGCGCGCTCCTTCGGCGCGGCCCTGCTTCTGGCCCGCGAGGCCGGCTACACGCAGACCGTGCGCTACGCGGCCAGACGGCGCAGCTTCACCCCGCTGTGACCAGCTTGCGGTGCTCAAATCCGGCCGGGTTATGCTAGACTAAAAATATCGGAGGTGGTCCAATGAAATACCTTTCCGCTCTCTGCGCCGGCCTCGTCGTCCTCGGCGCCCCGTCGCTCGCCGCGGCCGGGCCCGCCGGCGGGGATATCTCTCCGCGCCAGATCTATCAGCGCGTGGGGCCGGGCGTGGTCCTCATCATGGCCGTGAGCAAGGAAGGCTCCGGCGAGATGGGCACCGGCAGCATCCTCGACGACGAAGGGCACATCATCACCAACGCCCACGTGATCCTCCAGGGCTCCACCCGGCAGCCCTACGAAGTCATCCACGTCTATCTGAAGCCCGCCAGGATCACGGGCGACCCAAAAGTGGACCTCAGCAACCCCCTGAGCGCCAAGGTCATGAACTGGGACCGCGAGCTGGATCTGGCGCTGCTCAAGCTCGAAGACCGACCCGGGGCGCTGAAGACCGTGCCCCTCGGCGAGTCTTCGGCCGTGGAAGCCGGCGACCCGGTGGTGGCCATCGGCCACCCGGAGCAGGGCGGGCTCTGGACCCTGACTCAGGGCGTGGTCAGCACGGTCATCGCGAACCTCGGAGACGTCCAGGGCAAAGACGTGTTCCAGACCGACGCCAGCATCAACCGCGGAAATTCCGGCGGGCCTCTGCTCAACGGCCGCGGGGCCATGATCGGCGTCAACACCTCCATGGCGCGCAAAGCCAAAGACGGCCTGACCATCACGGGAGAGAACTTCTCCATCAAGTCCGACGTGGTCAAGGATTGGCTCGCCAAGAACGACCCGGACGTGCGCTACACGATCCCCGCCCCGGAGACCGAGGCCCAGGCCGCTGCGGCCGTGGCCGCGCCGCCGGTCGCGGAAAAGCTGGCTGAAGCCAAGCCCGCGATCGAGCCTCCTGCGGCTAAGCCTGCGATCGAACCTTCCGCGGCCAAGCCGTCGATCGAGCCGCCCGCGGCTAAGCCTGTGATCGAACCTTCCGCGGCCAAGCCGTCGATCGAGCCCCCCGCAGCCAAGCCCGCGATCGAGCCCCCCGCGGCCAAGCCTGCACAGTCCAAGATTCTCACCCCGGTCAAACCCTTCAAGGCCGAAGACCTCATCCAGAAGGAGATCTCCGAGATGGAAGACCTCGAGAAGGAGATGCAGGGGGAAATTGAGAAGCGGCGAGGAAGCCTAGGGCAATAGCTGCCCGCCGCACGGATGGCGAGTCGCCGAAGGCGACTCGCAACCGCCGGCCCCCGCGGGGGGGCCGGCGGTTCCGTTGGGGGGGCCTGCCGTTCTTGATCAGCAACTCCTCACCCGCGCCTTCCCTGGAGATGTGGCCGCGACCTTCAGAAGACCAGCGCGGCGAGCAGGATGAGGACGCCGCCCAACAGCATGGACTTGAGGTCCCGGTCCCTCTTGCCCGACAACACGTAGTAGAATCCGGTCAGCCCCAGGACCACGCTCGCGGAGGTCTTCCACATAAGAGCCTGGGTGTTGTCGCCCGCCACGGGCGCGGCGGCCAAGGCTCCCAAATCAACGCTGGTCTGTCCCATTCGATCCCCCTGTCTTCTCGGGAGCCCTCACGGCCTGCTCCCGGGCCCATTTCTCCCAGGAGTCGAGGTCCCCGCTCGGATAGTTGCGGTCGGAGACCATGCCCAGCACCGTGTACGCCGAGCCGCGCACGCTCGGGTCCAGGGCATGCAGGAGCCGCACCAGCCGCAGGGAGACCCGGCTGGCCAGATAGGTCTTGTAACGCGGATTGGCGGCTAGGCCGGCGAAGACCGCCAGAGCCTTGCTGCGGTCCATGGTGGTCGGGAAATCCAAGGCCGGCTGGAGCCGGTGCCCGTCGATGAACACGTCCTTACGGTAGACGGCGATGTCCGCCAGGACGCTCAGCGCCGCGGCGCGCACTTCGCCGTCGGGATCCGCGACCGCCCCGAGCAGGCGTTCGACCACGGCGGACGCCGAGGTCGAGTACGCCAGCAGATAGGCCGCGGCGGCGCGATCGCGCGGCTCGGCCTGCTCGGCCAGGACCCGGGCCAGCTCCGCCTCATGGACCGGGACCTCCCTCTGGAACAGGCTCTGGAACTCCATGACCTGGTCGGTGCTCTGGACCCATGGGCAATAGAGAGCCGGACAGTCCGGCCGCTCCAGGACCGGATCTCCCTGCGCGCGCAGCACGGCACAGAGGCCTTCGTAGCGGTGCGCCTCGGCGAGCAGGCCCCCGGGGTCCGGGACCTGACCCACGGGACGAGGCGAAAACGGCATGCGCTCGGCCGCGTCCTTGGCGTCGACCACGTCGAAGGTGACCGTGATCTCGTAGGCGGAAGCGCTCAAGGTGCGTCCGACGCTCATGCCCACGTAAGCGAAATCGCCGAGCCGGCCCATATCGGCTTCCAGCTCCGCCTTGAGTTGCTCCGCAGCCGTGAGCGCCGTCCCGCCGCCCTGGTTGAGGTGACTCACGTACGAGGCGACCTTGGCGCCCAACAGGCGCGCCGCCGCGGGCGGAGTCACGGTCTCGCAGCGGTAGACATCGATGCCCCGGAGGGTGGCGGTGGAGGGGATGGCGCCGCGGGCCGGGACGGCCAGGACCGCGCAAAGGACCATCAGCCGAATCTGCGGACCCATCGGCCCATTATACGAAAAACCCGGCGCTGCGATGCCCATATTCGTATAATGGACCCATGCCCGCGACCAGCGTGCGCTCCTGCGCCGTCCGGATCTTCGAGACTCCGCTCAAGCGGCCGTTCGTAACGGCTTTGGGACGCAAGACCTCGACCTGCAACGTGGGCTTCACCCTGACCCTGCGCGACGGCACGCGCGGCTACGGCGAGGCCTCGGCCTCCTTGGCCCTGGCCCACCTGAGCCCGCGGCGCCTGGCGCAGGTCCTGGCCGGGCTCGGCCGCGGCGCGCGCGGCCGGGACGCGGCGTGCCCGCGGCCTCTCGTGGAGGAGGCCTGGCGGCGGCACAGCGGGGAAGGCCCGGCCGTCGCGGCGTTCGAATGCGCCCTGCTCGACGCCTGGACCCGCTCGCAGGGCTTGAGCCTCGCCGCCTGGTTCGGCGGCCAACGGCGCGAGATCGACTCCGACATCACCCTCTCAGCCTGGACCGACGACCGCCTCACCCGCGCCGCGGCGGCCGAGGCCGCCGACGAGGGGTTCCGGGTCTTCAAGGTCAAGGTGGGGGGGAGACCCGAGGACGATCTGGCGCGCCTGCGCCTTATCTTCCGGACGGTCCGGCGCGTCAAGCCCCGCTTCATCCTGGACGGCAACCAGGGCCTCGGCGTCGCCTCGGCCCTGCGCCTGCTGGACTCGGCCCGCAAGGCCGGGATGAAGGTGCTCCTGCTGGAGCAGCCTCTGCCCAAGACGGATTTCCGGGGCATGGCGGAGCTCACCAAGCGCTCCCTGGTGCCGGTGGCCGCCGACGAGATGGTGCACAGCCCGCAGGACGCCGTGCGCGTGGTCCTGGAGCGCGCGGCCTCCGTCATCAACATCAAGGTGGCCAAGAGCGGCCTTCTGCGCGCCCTGGACATCGCGGCCGTGGCCCGCGCCGCGGGGCTGCGGCTCATGATCGGCTGCATGTCCGAGACCAGCCGGGGCCTCATGCCCAGCGTGCACCTGGCCTTGGGCACGGGCTTCTTCTCGTACGTGGACCTCGACAGCGACCATCTCCTCGCCACGCACGAGCAATCGCCCGACTGGAAGAGGGACGGGGCGTCCCTCCGGCTCGATGGGCGCTAGGATCAAGGTCTTCCTGGTCCTGGAGTGCGGGTCGGCGTATGGCGTCGGCCAGCAAGTCGCGGCCCTCTGCAGGCACATCGACCCGGCGCGCTTCGAGCCTTGGGTCGTCTACGCGCTGCGCCCCGGCTGCACGCGCGAGGAGTTCGAGCGGATGACCGCATCGGCGCACCGGCACCTCCACCTCCCCGAGATGGTGCGGCCGATCCGCCCCCTCCAGGACCTCGCCGCGTTCTGGACGCTCTACCGCCTCATGCGCCGGGAGAAGCCGGACGTCGTGCACGCCCACTCCTCGAAAGCCGGCGGGCTCGCCCGCGCGGCCGCCTGGCTGGCGGGCGTGCCGCGCATCTACTACACCCCGCACGGCTACAGCTTCCTGCAGACCGACGCCGGAGCCCTGCGCCGCTGGTCCTACTGGGGCATCGAGAAAGCGCTCTCCTGGATCGGCCACATCGTAGCCTGCTCCGCCGGAGAGCAGGCCTTGGCGCGCCGGCTCTCCTGGGGCCGGGAGGTCTTCCTGGTGCGCAGCCTCTTCGCCTTGAAGCCGCCGCCGCCCCGGAGCCGCGGCTCCGACGGGGTCGTCCTCGTCGGAGCGGTAGGCCGGCTGACGCCCGCCCGCAACCCGGAGGCGTTCCTCCGCCTGGCCGAGCGCCTGGGCCGGACGCATCCGGAAGCGCGCTTCATCTGGCTGGGCGGGGGGGAGGCGGAGGCCGAGTTCCGCAGGGAGGTCTCCCGGCGCGGGCTCAGCGATAAGCTCGAGGTCACGGGCCACTTGCCGCACGGACGCCTGCTCGAGAGGTTCGTCGACCTGGACGTCTTCGTGCATTACTCCCGCTGGGAGGGCTCTCCCATCGCGCTCCACGAGGCGATGGGCCTGGGGCTGCCGGTCGTGGCCTCGGACATCTCCGGCAACGCCGAGCTCGTGGTCCCCGGAGTCACGGGGTATCTGGCCGACAGCGAGGACGCGCTCCTGGCTCACGTGAGCCGCCTCGTCGCTTCCGCCGACCTGCGCGCGCGGCTCGGCCGCGAAGGCCAGGCCTGGATCGCGCGGGAGGTCTCCCTGGAGAAGTCGGTGGCGGCGCTCGAGCGCCTTTACGCCGCGTAGGCCTTCCAATCAGATGAGCCAGGAAAAAGATGTTATAATGACCGCTATGAAGAACCTGATTTCCGCCATCGCCGCCGTCTTCCTGGCCGCCCCGGCCTTGGCCGCTCCGACGCTGGAGTCGGCGCAGGCCGCGGCTGAGAAGTCCTTCCAGAGCCTGCCCGCCCTCAAGCTCTCCTTCCAGAAGGGAGCCCAGGTCGAGGGCGCGCTGCCGGGCCGAATCGTGGCCGCACCCGCCCAGGGACCAGCCCAGGAGAAGACCAGCAGCTACGTCCACATCTCGGGCTTCGTCACCTTCAACGGCAGCGGATTCGTCTCCCAGACGCCGGGCTATGTCAGCCTCAACATGAGCGGCTCCGCCAACCTCTGCGACTCCTCCGGCGAGATCTGCAGCGGCTACACCTCCATCACGACCTGGGCGAACATCTTCGTCAACGGGAACTCCGTCAACGACTGGGTACACCCTTACGTCAACGTGTCCTTCTACAAGGCCGGCCGGTATGTGGGCAGCGCGCAGATGAACGGCCAGATCCCGGTCTCGGGCTGGGTCAACGGGAAGTGGATCGACATCAACGGCTCGGGCTATCTGACCGGCGACGTCCTCGTCACGGAGTAGTAGCGTCCCGGGCGCGGCCAGCCCCAGCAGCGCCGGTTCTGGGCCGGCAAGAAGTTAAGGTACAATACCCCAAAACATGACCAAACACCACGCCGTTGCGCTGCGCCACGCGTTGCTCGCCTGCTTGTGCCTGGCCGCCGGTGGCTGCGCCACCATGGCCAAGGTCATGCCCGCGCCGCCGGACTTCCTGGTCAAGATCCGGCTCGACGGCCCTTATGACAAGGACATCCCGGCAGACTTCGTCAAGCAGCTCAAGGGCGCCAGCGTAGCCTCGGACTGGGCCATCCCCTACATCTTCATGAGCGTGGGCCAGCGTTTCGAGTCTCTGGGCGACGAGACCCGGGCCCTGCATTTCTACGACCGGGCCATGGCCGGCTTCCAAGCGCGCCGCAACACGGGCGGCGAGGGCTCGGCCTTCAATCGCAAGGTCTTCGCCCTTTACGAGTTCGGCCGCATCCGCGAGGCCTTCGACCTCATCCGGCGACAGGAGGCGCGCTGGCCCGCCGCGCCGGCGCACGCCTTCGTGGCCCACAACTACGGCCATTACTACCTCATGAACGGCGACTACGACAAGGCTTTGGGCTACTTCCGGCAGGCCGGATCCGAGGACCCGGACTTCCGCAAGGATTTCGACTTCATGATGCTGCGGCGCGACTTGGAACTGGAGAGCGGCATCGCGACGATACTCGCCGACTACGTGCCCCGCATGTCGAAGAAGTACAGTCTCCTGGATTTCGACCCGGGCATGCTCGCCGCCATCCGCGGCCGGCTCGACGAGGGGACCGCGCACCTCAAGCAGGTCCTCGACCTCAACTTGGCCATCCGCAAGACCAAACAGGGCGCCTTCACCCCGCCCGACGTCTTCCGGGTCATGGAGACCAACGTCTACAACTTCCTGGGCCTGGCGGCCGGCATCAAGGCGGAATGGGCGACCGCCTTCACCGACCTGGACCAATCCTCCCGGATCGCGCGCGAGGAAGGCTACCGCGTCGGCGAGGTGGACAGCCTCTTCTTCCGCGAGCAGGTCTTCCTTCTCAAGAAAGACATCACCGCCGGCCTCCAGGCGGCGCGGGAGCTCAACGCCCTCGCGGACCGCTACCGCTTCCCGTTCTACCAGATCTGGGCCAAGTTCATCCTGTCCCGCTACGAGACGGGCTTCGGCAACGCGCCGGGCGCCATCGCGGCGCTCAAGGAGGCCGTGGCCGTCATCGAGGCCCAGCGCGCGGCCTTGGTCATCGACCAGCTCAAGGAGAGCTACCTGTTCAACCGGCAGGTGGTCTACGAGGCCTTGGTGGAGATCCTGTCCCGGGAGGGGGATTTCGCCGGCGCCCTCGACTTCGCGGAGCACGCCAAGGCCAGGCTGCTGGTGGACCTGCTCGCGGGCCAGGACATCAGCCGCAGCCCCGCGGAAAGCGAGCTCCTGCGCCAGGAGGCGGCGGCCGACCAGGAGGTGACGGACCTCGGCAAAAGGCTGGCCGCGGTCCAGAGCGAGAAGGCCTCCCAGGAGCTCCTCGCCGGCCTGGTCAAGGCCGAGGGCTCCTATCGCGACATCGTGGTCAAGATCAAGCGCGAGAACTCCGAGCTCGCGAGCATGGTCTCGGTCCAGTCGCCGGCCCCGTCCGTCATCCAGGCCCATATCCCGGCGGACACGGCTTTGGTGGACTATTTCGTGACGGACCAGACCCTCTATGTCTGGGCCGTGGACCGGGACAAGGTGCACCTGGAGCGCGTCAAGCTCGGCCGCGAAGACCTGCGGGCGCTGGTGGCCTCGTTCCTGGAGGCCATCCAGGCTAAAGACCAGGCCGCGACCAGAGCCCTGTCCCAAAAGCTCTACGACGCCCTGCTCAAGCCCGTCCTGCCCTTCGTGTCCGCGTCGAACATCGGCCTGGTCCCGCATGACGTCCTCTACTACCTGCCGTTTGCGGCCTTGAGCGACCAAGGCAAGTACCTGGTCGAGAGCCACGCCCTCTTCAGCCTGCCCAACGCCGCGGTGCTGGAATACCTTGCCGAGCGCAAGCCCGCGGAGAAGCTCCGGGTGCTGGCCTTCGGCAACCCGGACCTGGGCCGGCGCGAGTTCGACCTGCCCTTCGCCGAGGCCGAGGTGGCGGCCATCAAAGGACGCTTCCCGTCCGCCGTCGTGTTCACGGGCCAGTCGGCGACCAAGGAGAAAGCCAAGGAGCTGCTCGGCCAGGGCTTCGACATCGCGCACTTCGCGGCGCACGGCAACTACTCCGAGGAGACCCCGCTGGAATCCGGACTGCTGCTGGCGCCCGCCGAAGCCGGGCGCCTGAGCGCCCTCGAGATCTTCAAGCTGCGCTGCCCGGGCAGCGCCGTGATCCTGAGCGCCTGCAAGACGGCCTTGGGCCGCTCGGCTACGGGCAGCGAGATCGTGGGACTGAACCGTTCCTTCCTCTACGCCGGCGCCCCGTCCGTGCTCGCGACCCTCTGGAGCATCGACGACCAGGCCACGGCCACGCTGATGGGGAGCCTCTACGCGGGCCTGGAGAAGAAAACGAGCCTGGCCGGGAGCCTGCGCGCGGCACAGCTCGACATGATCCGCGCGGGGCTGGCCCCCTACTTCTGGGCCGCGTTCGTCATCACGGGGCGCGGCTGACGAACGGCCCTTCGTGAGGTTGCGCGCGCCTGAGGCAAGGGCGCGCGCGGGCTCCGGCGCTGCGCGCCGGGAACCTCCATCCCTAGCGGATCTTCAGCTGCAGGACGGCCTCGCTCCACTCGCCCGGCTTGGCCTTCTTGGCCTTGACGTGGATGTCGCGCGTCAGAGCCGGGGCGTTGTCCTTGACCTCGGCGAAGGGGCTCTGGGGCGTGGTCTTGCCCACGGCGTCGGCGAGGTCCACGGACGGCTCGTGCGAGGCGATGGCGCGCACCAGCTCCCGGCCCGCCGGTCCGCTGACCTCGAACTCGAAGCCTGCGGCCGGGTCCGGGATCGTGTAGGTCAGCCCCGCCTTGACCGCGTTGTCCGGCGCCTGATGGTTGGGGAAGATGATGCTGACCGAGCCGCTGGTGCCCACGTCGATGAGGGTGAGGTGGCAGTCCTGATTGGCCCGGACATTGACCCGGAACTTCTCGCCCGGCTTGTACTCGGCCTTCTCGGTCCAGACCTCCACCTTGAGCGGCTCGGCCTGGCCGGGCCGAGCCGCGGCCTTGGCGGCCGGCTCGGGCAGGAGCTTCTCGCTCGCCGCGCGCAGACGCTTGTCGGCCTTCAGCAGGGCCGTGGCAGCGGCCAGGATCTGGCCGGTCTCCGTGTCGACCAATGAGGCGCGCAGTTCGATGCGCTTCTTCTCGGCGACCGCGTACTTTCCCACGAGCAGGACATCCACCCCCAAGAGCTTTCCGGCCTGCTTGGCGGTGGAATCCTCGATGAAGCCCTTGTTGTCGAGTTCCCATTCCTTGGCCAGGGTTTCCAGGTTGCGGCGGTCGAGCACCTTGAGGTCCCGGCCCTGGGCCGGAGGCATCAAAGCGGTCTCCAAGACCTCGGCGCACATGGCGGAGAGCTCCGTGGGGCCGCCCGCCGGAGGCGCGATCTCGCCGACCGCCACGGTCTTGCCCCGCAGCACGGAGGCCTGAGCGAGCAGGCCGGCCACGAGCTGGGACGCGGCGTCCGGCAGGGAGTCCTTGGCCTCGTCCGCAGCGGCCGCAGGAGGACTGCCGGCGGCCAGAAGAAGCGCAGCGACGACAGCGGCCTTGAGGGCGTGTTTCATCTGTTCACCTCTGTGGGATGGTGCGCCATTATATAAATAATCACTAGTCGGCCAAGCGGCGCAGAAGATAGGTGTGCTGCAGGGACTTCATCTTCACCCGCTCTTCCAGGTCCGCCGCCGCCCCGTGCCCGCCCTCGATGTTCTCCCAGTAGAGCGCCTTGTGCCCCATAGCCTCCAGGCGCGCGGCCATCTTGCGGGCGTGAACCGGGCTCACGCGATCGTCCTTGGTGGACGTGAGGAAGAAGACCTCCGGGTACTGGGCGTCTCGTCTGACGTTTTGGTAGGGTGAATAGCGACGGATGACCTCGGCGAGCTTCGGGTCGGCGGGGTCGCCGTACTCACCGACCCAGCTGGGGCCGGCCGCGATCTTGGTGTAGCGCAGCATGTCCAGGAGCGGAACCTGGCAGACCACCGCGTTGAAGAGCTCGGGCCTCTGGATGAAGGTGGCGCCGACCAGGAGCCCGCCGTTGCTGCCGCCCATGATGCCCAGGCGCCGCGGCGAGGTCACCTTGCGGCGGATCAAGTCCTCGGCCACGGCGATGAAGTCGTCGAAGGCGCGCTGGCGGTTCTCCTTGAGCGCGGCCTGGTGCCATTTCGGACCGAACTCGCCGCCGCCGCGGATGTTGGCCAGGGCGTAGACGCCGCCGGCCTGGAGCCAGACCTTGCCCATGTCGTTGAGGTAGGCCGGGGTCATGGGGATCTCGAAGCCGCCGTAGCCGTAGAGCACCGTGGGGTGCGAGCCGTCGAGCTTCAAGCCCTTGCGATGGACCAGGAAGTAGGGGACCTTGGTCCCGTCGGCGCTGGCGGCCTCGGACTGCTCCGAGACCAGGTCCTGGGCGTCGAAGCGCGCAGGCAGGCTCTTGATGGACGCCGGCGCCCCTGAGGCGGGGTCATAGGAGTAGAGGGTGGTCGGAGCCAAGAAGCTCTCATAGCCGAGGTAGGCGCGGTCCTCGAACTCATCGAGCGCCCGCACCGAGGCCATCCCCAGGCCCGGCAGAGGCACGGCCGTGCCCATCCAAGAGCCGTCGGCCGACCGGAAGACCTGCAGCACTCGGCCCTGGACGTTCTGCAGGACGTCGAGGTACAGATAGTCCTTGCTGGAGAAGACTCCGACGATGGAGGAGCGGTTGTCAGGCACCCAGACGTAGCCGGCGGAGAGCTCGGGCCGGGCGTCCCAGAGGCTGGTCAGCGGCAGGGCGACCAGGGCCCCGGCCTGCAGGGTCGAGGCGCCGCGCTTCCAGTCCGAGCGCAGCAGCGCCAGCAACTGGCCCTGGAACACGCCCTGGAAGTCCACGTCCTCCGGCAAGGGGATGGGCTTGAGGCTCATATCCGGCTCGAGCACCCAATGCTTGGCCGTCCAGAAGGTCATCTGCCTGGTCACGATGGCCACAGAGCCCTCGGGTCTGAACTGGGTGGAGACCTGAGCGGACATGTCCTTGGTTTCACCCTCGAAGATGGTCTTGGCCTGGGCCAGGGGCTGGCCGCGGGTCCAGAGCTTGACGATGCGCGGATAGCCCGACTCGGTCAGAGATCCGGGGCCGAAGTCCGTACCCACGAAGATACGGCCGCCGTCGAGCCAGGAGACCTCGGTCTTGGCCTCGGGGAGGATGAAGCCTCCGGCGCTGAAGGTGGCCCGCGCCACGTCGAACTCGCGCACCACGACCGCGTCCTTACCGCCATGGGAGAGATGGACCAGGCAATCCTCGTGCGCGGGGGGCAGGCAGGAGGCGCCTTCCCAGACCCAGTCCTGGCCTTCCTCCTGGTTCAAGCGGTCGATGTCGAGGAGGACCTCCCAGCGGGGGTCGGGCTTGGCGTACTCCTCGGGCCGGGCGCGCCGCCACAGGCCCCGGACATGTGCCGCGTCCTGCCAGAAGTTGTAGATCCAGCCGTTGGCGAGGCTGGGCATGGGGATGCGGTCCTTGGCCATGACGATCTGGCGCACGTCTTTTTCTATCTTCGCGTAGCGGGGATCCTTGGTCAAGCGGCCGACGGACTTCTCGTTGTGGGCCTTGACCCAGTCCACGGCCTTGGGCGACTGGACCTCCTCCAGCCAGAGGAAGGGATCCTCCTCGGCCGCGCGGGCGGGGGCTACCGATAGGGCCAGCAGACAGATCAGGGACAGCATGGCGTCCTCCTTGTGCTGAGGCCCGTATTCTACAAGTATTCGCCGACGCGCTGGAACACCCCGGCCGGGATCTGCTATAATTCGTTATATGGCGAACCATACTACATGAATGACCCCCGGCTGCGCCGCTTCATGGCCGTATCCAAGGCCCTCGCCGACGAGAACCGCGTCCGCATAATCGCGCTGCTGCGGGGCCGCTGCCTCTGCGTCTGCCAGATCATCGCCGTCCTAGGACTGGCGCCCTCGACCGTCTCCAAGCACCTCTCCATCCTCAGGGCCGCAGGCCTGCTCGACATCGAAAAACGCGGCCGCTGGATCTACTGCCGTCTGGCCGGGACCGAGGCTCCGGGGCCCGCGCGCGAGGCCCTGGCCTGGCTGAAGGCCTCGCTCAAGGGCGCGGGGCCCCTGGCCGACGACCGCCGCAGCCTCGCCCAGGTCCTCAAGATCCGGCCCCAGACCCTGTGCCGCAGGATCACCGGATGCTGAAGGTCCTGTTCCTCTGCACGGGCAACTCCTGCCGCAGCCAGATGGCCGAGGGCTGGACCCGGCACCTCCATGGGAAGAAGTTCGAGGCCCACTCAGCCGGCGTCAAGCCGGTCGAGCTCCATCCCCTAGCCGTGCGGGTCATGAAGGAAGCCGGGGTCGACATCTCGACCCAGAGATCGAAGCCTGTACGCGTGCTCAAAGACGTGGCTTTCGACTACGTGGTCACGGTCTGCGACAGCGCCCGGGAAAGCTGTCCGCTTTTCTCTGGCAAGACCAAGGTCCTGCATGTTGATTTCGAAGACCCGGCGGCCGCGCAGGGAAGCGATGATGAAATGCTGGCGGTTTTCAGGCGGGTGCGCGACCAGATCAAAGAGTTCGTCTTAGGCCTGCCGGAATATCTTTCGGAGCGGAGAAAATCATGAGCGAAGGCGTCGTGAGCCGGTTGTCGTGGCTCGACAGGTTCCTCACCCTGTGGATCTTCCTCGCCATGGGCGTCGGCGTGGGACTGGGATACTTCATCCCCGCATCCACGGCGTTCATCGACCGGTTCCAAGTCGGGACCACCAACATCCCCATCGCCATCGGCCTGATCCTGATGATGTACCCGCCGCTGGCCAAGGTCAAATACGAGGAGATGGGCGACGTGTTCAGCAACCGACGCGTCCTGGGGCTTTCGCTCCTGCAGAACTGGGTGATCGGCCCCATCCTGATGTTCCTGCTGGCCATCACATTCCTGCGCGGCTACCCGGAATACATGGTCGGCCTCATCTTGATCGGCCTGGCGCGCTGCATCGCCATGGTCATCGTGTGGAACGAGCTCGCCCAAGGCGACACCGAATACTGCGCCGGCCTGGTCGCCTTCAACAGCGTGTTCCAGGTGCTCTTCTACAGCGCCTATGCCTACATGTTCATCACGGTCCTGCCCCCGCTGTTCGGGCTCAGCGGCAGCGTCGTGCAGGTCGGCATGGGGCAGATCGCCCACAGCGTGTTCATCTATCTAGGCATCCCGTTCCTGGGCGGGATGCTCACGCGCTTCGTTCTGCTCAAGACCAAAGGCAAGGCTTGGTACGAAACGACCTTCATCCCCAGGATCAGTCCCCTCGCCCTGATCTTCCTGCTGTTCACCATCGTGGTGATGTTCAGCCTCAAGGGCGACCTGATCGTGCGCATCCCCATGGACGTCGTGCGCATCGCGCTCCCGCTGTTCATCTACTTCACGGTCATGTTCCTGGTGAGCTTCTGGCTGGGGCATAAGGCCGGAGCCGACTACCCCAAGACGGCGACCCTCTCGTTCACGGCCGCCAGCAACAACTTCGAGCTGGCCATCGCCGTGGCGGTCGCGGTCTTCGGGATCAACTCGGGAGCCGCTTTCGCCGCGGTCATCGGGCCTCTGGTGGAGGTGCCCGTGCTCATCGGGTTGGTCAACGTGGCGCTTTGGATACGCCGCAGGTACTACGGCCGGCCCGAGGCTTGATGTTCGCGACCGATTCTGCCGTCTCCGCTGGGGACAAAACCCGGGGGGTCTTGGCGCGCTGGGGCATCGGGCGCGCCCGTTACCGGGTGCTGCCCGGGCTCTACTCTCTGGGAAGTCCCGCCCAGGACTCCCCGGTCTTCGTCAGCGCCAACTACAAGCTCTCCTTCGACGTCCTGCGCGGGGCGCTGGCCGGGCTCGACGCCTGGCTCCTGGTCCTCAACACGCGAGGCATCAACGTCTGGTGCGCGGCCGGCAAAGGCACCTTCGGTACCGAGGAGTTGATCTGGCGCATGGCGGTCTGCGACCTGAAGGCCGTCGTGCGCCATCGTACCATGATCCTGCCTCAACTCGGCGCGCCGGGAGTGGCGGCTCATGAGGTCGCCAAGCGCACCGGCTTCCGCGTGGTCTACGGCCCGGCCCGGGCGCAAGACATCAAGGCCTTCCTGAAGAATGGGATGAAAGCGGACCGAGCGATGCGGACGGTCGATTTCCCAGCAGCCGAGCGCCTCATGCTCACCCCCGTCGAGTTGGCGCAGGCGCTGAAATACTTCCTAGGCTATGCCGCTCTGGCAGCGCTCTGGTTCCTAGGCTTCCGGCATGGGAATCTGGGCGGCCTGCTGGCCCAGGTCCTGCCCATCCTGGGCGCGGTCCTGACCGGCACGGTGCTCGTGCCTGCGCTTCTGCCCTGGCTGCCGCCGCGTTCTTTCGCTTTGAAGGGCTGGCTGGCGGGCCTGCTCTGGGCCGCAGCGGCGGCTGGACTCTGGCACGCCAAGCCGCTGGTCTGGCTGGGCCAGGTCTTGGCCCTGCCGGCCCTCTCCGCTTTCCTGGCGCTGAATTTCACAGGCTCGACGACCTTCACCTCTCCCAGCGGAGTCAACCGAGAGATCTCGCTCTTCGCCCGGCCCATGGCCGTTTCATTCCTCGCCGGGCTGGCCCTGCTCGTGGCGGGGGGACTTTGAGATGCGTTACCTCAAGGCCGTCGCCACGCTCAAGATAGACCAAGGCCGCTGCACGGGCTGCGGTTTCTGCCTCAACGTCTGTCCCCATGAGGCCATCGCGCTCGATGACGAGAAAGCCGCGGTCCAAGACCTCGACGCCTGCATGGAATGCGGGGCCTGCGCCAAGAACTGCCCGGCGGGCGCCATCGCGGTGCAGGCCGGGGTGGGCTGCGCCTATGCCATCATCAACGGCCTGATCACGGGCGGCCCGCCGGACTGCGGCTGCGGAGAAGGCGGCAAGACGTCCTGCTGCAGCTGAGCCTCCCGCGCGTCCGACATCGACAGGTCGACGCGCCGCCTACCGGCCGGGCAGAGCCAGGAACTGGGACAAGGAGCACGAATCGGCGCCACAGCCGGGCACGGCCACGGGCTGCTCGTTGAAGCTGACCCGGACGTGATACTCCCCGCGCTCCGACTGGAACAAAGCGAAATTGAGACGGGACGCATACGGCGGCACAGCGTCCAGAGGCGCGCCCAGAGCGCTCATCTCGCTCAGGATCGTGCTGTCATGCGCGGAGAACAGGACGTACTTGAGCGGACTCTTCTGCCGACTCGCAGTCTCGATGTCGTCCGCGATGCTCTTGAGCAGCTCATGGCCGGTGATGCGTCCGATCCGCTCCGGTTTGAACCCGGCGACGAAAACCCAGCGGCCGGCGTCGATGATGGTCTGGACATCATCCGCGCTCAGGCCTGGCGGCAGGGGCACATGATGGATCCGATCGACCAGGAGGGTGTCGCTCAGGAATTTGAGCTGATAGAGGTCCGTGATCGTGAGGCCCGTGGCCTGGCTCCAATGCGCGAAGCGCGGCTTCAGGGCCGCGGCCTTCTCCTGCCAGGCCGGAGTCGGGGTGACGAGCTGGGCCAGCAGGTCGTCATACTTGTAGAGAGGGCTGTCCGGGAAGAGCAAGGTCTCCTCATTGTTCGCGATGGTATGGACGGGGATGGGCTGAGCCGCGTCGGGCAGGGCCGGCCGGCCTGAGTCGGGGTCGGTGGGACCCGTGCCGTGAGGATACAAGCCGGCCAGGAACGACTGCGCGCTCATGAGGGTGCGCTCGACGTCGCTGGAGCGCACGTACAGGGTCCCGGTCTCATAGCGGGAAGGCAGCAGATGGGTGCGGTCCACATAGGCCGAGCGCATGCGGGAGCCGAGCTCGTATTCCTGCCGCAGGCCCTGGGCCGTGAGCTGTCCCAAGCCTTCGGCCCACTGGTGCGGCGCCGCGGGGATCTCGTTGATGGGAGTCCTGTCTCCATGGCGGATCACGTCTACGGCGAAGACCAGCCGGTCCTCGGCGGCCGCTCGCGCGCAGAGGACGAGACCGAACAGGAAGAACGCGATCTGCGACCGCGGATGAACCATAGGCCCTCTCAGTATTTGAACTGGCCCTTCTCGTAGACCGTGACGGTCTTGCCGTTCTTGAGCTTGGCGGTCACGAGCTTGTCCTCGGTGTTGATGATGTCCCAGTGGATGGAGGAGTCGTTGAAGCCAAGCTCCTTCTTCCTGGCCTCGGTGAGCTTGGCGACGTCGCCGTCGAAGGTGTCCGAGTAGGAGACGCCCACGGCCACGTGGCAGTTGCCGTGCTTGCCGCCGAAGTTCTCGTCGAAGAGGGTGTCGGCCATGAACTTGTCGATCTTCGAGAAGCGGATGTCGGTGAGCGAGAACTCGCCGATCTGGCAGGCGCCGGCGTCCGTGGCCAGGGTCTTCCTGACGAACTCTTCGCTCCTGGCGGCCTGGATCTTCACGGCGCGGCCGTCCTTGAAGGTCAGCTTGATGCCTTCCACGATGTTGCCGTTGCGGAACGAGGGGAGGTTGGCGTAGTAGGTGCCGCGGGTGCCGCGCCAGTCCGGCGAGGTGAAGACCTCGAAGGAGGGGATGTTGGCGCCGCTGATGCCCTGGAAGCGGCGGTGCTCGCCGAGGGTGGTCTCGAAGTCCATGCTCTTGGTCTGGACCCGGATGGTATGGATGTCGAGTCCTTTGAGCCACTTCTTTATGGCCACGCAGTCTTTATAGGTCTTCTTCCACCTGGCCACGGGGTCTTTCTCGTCGAGGTAGCAGGCTTTGGCGATCTGCGCCGCGTATTCCTTCATCGAGAGGCGGGCGTTCCTGGCGAGCTCCTCCGTGGGGTAGGTGCAGAGGGTCCAAGAGAAGTGGCCCTGCTCTTCCCGGCGGTCCCAGATCTTGCGCAGGGGCCTCTTGGCGATGGCGACCTCGGCGATGCGCTTGGGGTCCACGGCCTTGAGGTGGGTGAGGCTGGCCGGTGAGTTGAGGGCGATGAGTCCGTTGCTGCTTTCGTAGAATTCTTTCTCGCCGGCGTTGACGAAGACGCGCTGGGCTTTGTCGGAGAGCTGGTAGAAGTCTTTCTCGATGGCGGGGTTGGGGAGGTAGCGGAGCACGACGTTGAGGCCGCGCTCGAGGAGCCTGCGGTGGACGACTTCAGCCAGGGGCATGGCGTCGAGGTTGACGCGGAGGATGATGACGTCGCCGCGCTTCAGGGGGCGTTTTCTTTCCGCGGTGAGGCCCCAGAGGAGGGTGTCGGCGTAGTTTTCGAGCTGCTTGTTGGTGAAGATCATGGTGTCACCTTCCTATTTTTCGGGGTCGGGCTGGAATTTGAGCCAGAGCTTGCGCGAGCGAGGGCCGTCGAACTCGGCGAAGTAGACGCCCTGCCAGGTGCCCAGGCACAGGCGGCCGTCTGCCACGATGATGGTGAGAGAGGGGGAAAACAGGGAAGACTTGATGTGGGCGTCGGAGTTGCCCTCGCTGTGATGGAAGTCTGAGTCTTTGGGAATGAGTCCGCCCGTGAAACTGATTATGTCGCGGGGGACGTCTGGGTCGGCGTTCTCGTTGATGGTGACGCCGGCCGTGGTGTGGGGGACGAAGAGGACGAGGAGGCCGTTATGGGCTTTGGCTTCCTTGAGGAAGGCCTGCGCCTCACCGGTGACGTTCAGGAGCTCGCAGCGGCGGGTGGTGCGGATGGAGATTTCTTTGGGTGCGGGCATGACGGACGAATCATAACAGATTTTTGGGGGAGGGAGGCGCGAACAAGGCTGTCCCTTGGGCTGTGAGTCGGTATTCCTGGAGGCGGCTATTGGGCTTATCCGAGATAGCTCTGAATCCGCGATGTCTGCCGACCGGGACGGAGCGGCCCTAAGGCTTCTTGCCCACCAGCCGCTTCGCGTGGTGGACCACCCGCGTCGGCCAGGGGGCTTGCACAGGCGGCAGGAGCACGGTGCCGGTCGGGATGGCGAAGGACCGACCCTCCAGAGGATGCACCCGCTCCCGGATGCCGCCGGAATCCACGGAGACCGTCAGGTAGTGATGGAACCGATCCGGCGTACCGGAGGGGAACAGGGCCGAGCCCCCGCCCCCGGTCAGCACGTAGCGCACCCCCAGGTAGTCCTGCACGCCGAACGCGTGCACGTGGCCCACGTAGACCCGGTCGACCTTCTTGGCCGCGACCAGCTCCGTGAATTCCCGCGCCCCCCAGGAGAAGCCCCCGTGGGCGTGGGCGATGGAGCCGCCCCACAGACCCAGCTGCACGGGCCCCATGTGGGTGAAGATGATCTTGCGCAGGCGCGTCTCCAGCACGTGCCTGAGCCAGCGCAGCTGGGCCGGGCGCAGGCGGTGGTAGCTCGTGTCCAGCACCACGAAGCGCGCCGCGCCGAAGTCGAAGGAGTAGTTGCTCGGGCCGAAGAGATGCCGGTAGAGCGTGGAGTCGGACGGGCCGTTGGGCCGGGAGCGGTCGTGGTTGCCGATCACCGTCAGATAGGGCTTGTGCACCCCGAGCCGGCCCAGCTCTTCGAGGAAGCGGCCGTAGTAGCGCGGCGAGCCGCGGCCCACCATGTCGCCCAGCTGCACGCAGAAGGCCGCGGGCCCCTCTTGGATGGCCCGCAGCTGCCGGGCGAAGACCCGGGGCCGGTTGAAGACCAGGCGCAGCAGCCGGAAGCGGCAGGGTTCCACGTCGCCCAGGATGGCGAACTCGTAGGCCCGGGACTCCAGGCGGGGCTTCAGGCGCTCGAGCTGGCGCTTGGTGCGCCACGGCTCGGCCAGAGACGCGATCCGCGGCATCAAGCGCTGGCCGGCTCCCGGGCTCATGCCTCTATGATAGGAATTTGAGCCCCTAGGCCAAAAGGTATACAATGGTCATGGAGAAAGACGCATGCCCCGCATCACCCCTCTGCGCGCCCTGAAGACGTCTAAGCTCAAGACCCCCAAGCTGCCGACCAAGGTCCGGGCCAAGGTGGCCCAAGGCATGGGCAAGCTGCGGCGCTTCGCCCTGACCACCATCAAGGAGGAGTACATCGCCCGGATGCAGAAGCGGCGTCAGGGCGCCTGCACGCGCTGCGGGCTCTGCTGCAAGCTGGTCTTCGAGTGCCCCTTCCTGAAGAACCTCGCCGACGGCAGCAGCCGCTGCCGCATCCACGGCCGCAAGCCCGACAACTGCGCCTTCTTCCCCATCGACGAGCGCGACCTGAAGGACCGCGACTCCTTGGGCGCGCCGACCTCCTGCGGCTACAGCTTCCGCAAGGCCTGAGATGCTCGGCGAGCTCAAGCGCCTGGGCCGCGAGACCATGGTCTACGGCCTCTCCACCGTGGTCGGCCGCCTGCTCAACTTCCTCCTGCTGCCGCTCTACACCCACTGCCTCTCCCCGGCGGACTACGGCGTGGTGGCCACCGTCTTCACCTACATCGGCTTGTGCAACGTGCTCTACAGCCACGGCATGGACTTCGCCTTCATGCGCTTCTCCCGCAACGCGGCCGGGACCGGGGGCGACACGGGCGACTTCTCCACGCCCTTCTGGTCCCTGCTCTCCACCTCCCTGCTCTTCTCCGGGCTCATCCATCTCAGCGCCGGCCCCCTGGCGGCTTTGGCCCTGGTGCCGCCGGAGCTCGCCGACATCATCCGCTACTCCGCCTGGATCATGGCTCTGGACACCCTCTGCCTGGTGCCCTTCGCGGAACTGCGCCTGACGCACAAGCCCGCGGCCTACGCCGGCATCAAGGTCGCCAACATCGTCCTGAACATCACGCTCAACTACGTCTTCCTGGTCCGGATGCCCATGGGCGTGCGCGGGGTGTTCCTGGCCAGTCTCCTGACCGCGGCGGCCACCTTCGCCATGGTCGCGCCCGTCCTGTGGCTGCGCCTGGAGCCGCACTTCGACCGCAAGCTCTTCCCCCAGCTCCTGCGCTTCGCCCTGCCGCTGGTGCCCGCGGGCGTGGCCTCCATGATGGTGCAGGTCATCGACCGGCCCATCCTCCAGCGCCTCACCGACGACGCCACGGTCGGCATCTACCAGGCCAACTACCGCCTGGGCATATTCATGATGATGGTGGTCAACATGTTCGACGCGGCCTGGCGCCCCTTCTTCATCCAGCGCTCCGCGGAGCCCGGACATCGGGAGGTCTTCGCGCGCGTCATGACCTACTTCGCGGTCGGCGCCGCGTTCCTGTTCCTGGCCGTCACCTTCTTCATCCCGGATTTCGCGGCCTTAAGGCTCCCGCACGGCAAGACCCTCATCCATCCCGCCTACTGGGGGGGACTGAGCATCGTGCCGGTGGTGACTCTGGGCTATCTCTTCAACGGCATCTACGTCAACCTGCTCGCGCCCGTCACCTTGGCCAAGCGCACGGACCTGGTGGCCTACGCGACCGGCACCGGAGCCGCGGTCAACGTCGCCTGCAACCTGTTCATGATCCCGCGCTGGGGCCTGATGGGCGCGGCCCTGGCGACCTTGTTCGCCTACCTGGCCATGGCCGGCGCGCTCTTCCTCATGGGACGGCGCGTCTATCCCCTGACCTACGAGTACCGGAGGCTGGGGCACGCCGGGGCCTGCCTAGTCCTGAGCGTCTTCGCCTTCTGGACCTGGGGCCGGCCCATCGCCCCCTTCCACCATGTGCTCCTGCGCCTGGGCCTGCTGGCCTCCTTCCCGGCCCTGCTCCTGGCCACGGGCTTCTTCGACGCAGAGGAACTCTCCGAACTCCAGGCCGCGCTGCGCCAATGCCCGGGATGGCCCGGCAGCCCGGCCGCCTGAGCCCCGCGCCTATCGGGAGCAGGACAGGGGGACCAGGGCTCCGCGGCGCCGGCCGAAGATCCGCCGCAGGTCATCCGCCGGATAATCGACCCCTTCCGTCTCCCAGGCGCTCTCTTCGATGAACGGCAGCGCCGTCCGGAGGTCCAGGCGCGCCCGTCCTTCGAGCAGGACCGCGGCCAGGGACTCGGCCGCGGGCGCGGCCGGCCGCCGGCTCGCCGCGTCGAGCGGGCAGAGGCACACCCGCGCCGACGGATAGTCCGGGTCCGTGAGCTGCGCGTAGAGCACCGCGCGCAGACAAGCGTCCAAGGAGCGAGGATCGTCGCGCCAGGACGCCTCGGCCGCGTCCCGGGCCCCGGCCGGATCGCCCGTGAGCGCCCGCAGCCAAGCCAGATAGGAATTCAATTGGGGCCAATCCCGCCCCCGGGCCTGGGCCAGCCTCCGGAAGGTCGCCTCCGCGCCGCGCCAATCCCGCAGATGCGCTTGGATCAGACCCAGGTGCCAGGCCGCGTCCCAATCCTCGGGATGGCTGTCGGTCCATTGCGACAGGAGCTCCTGGGCGCGCCGGGCCTCGCCGCCCCCGCCGCGCGCCTGCAGGGAAAGCGCGATGCCCAGCTCGCGCCGCGGCTCGATGCCGGCCAGAGCGTCGAGACGGACGCAGATCAGGTAGACCCCGGCCATGGCCAGGACCAGCAACGCGACGCCGCGCCGGCGACGCCGCGCGAGCCAGTCGTGAAGCGATCGCACGCCGCATCCCGCGCCCAGGATCAGCGCCGGCAGAAGGGGCGCCCGATAACGGGCGGCCACGGTCCCGAGCGCGAGCGCCGCGAGCCCCGCGGCCAGAAAGCCCGCCAGTTCCCAAGAGGCAGCCTCACGCCGCCACAATCCGCAGAGAAGACCCGGCAGGCCCAGGGCCAGGAGCAGGGCGAAGTCGAAGCTCCTCAGCCCGCGGAACGTCCCGTCCCCCAGCCAGGGCTGGGCCTCGCCGCTGGGGATCTCGCAGCGCGCCAGGGCCAAGCCGAGCTTGCGCAGCCAGAGCCCGGCCCCCGCCCCAGGCTGCGCCTGGAGCCAGTCCCAGGCCCTATCGAAAAAGTAGGCATCCTGCTCGGAGAGGCGCGCCCCCGCGGCCGAAGCCTGATGGCGCAGGGCGAGATACTCCAGGCCCGGGAAGTCAGCGGCCATCCCCGAGGCGCCGGCATGGTTGCCCAGATAGAGATTCATCCCGCTGCGCGTCTGGAGGAAGGCGGATACGCCGTGGCCGGAGAGGTAGAGGCTCCAGGCCAAGCTCAGAAAAATCCACGGCAGGACTCCGGCCAGGACGGCGCGCCAGGTCCAGCCGCGGCGCAGGAACCCCAGCGCCGCAGCCAGGGCTGCGACAGCCGCGATCATCGGGGGCCTCAGCGAGCAGGCCAGCCCCAGAGCGCAGCCGGCCGCCAACGCCGCCGGCCAAGACGGCGCCCGCGGCGCGCTCAGCATGAAGAGGCCGCCGGCCACGAGGAACATCTCCAGCACGGAGGGCAGAAGGCTGCCGGTGGGATAGATGCAGGGCCAGGCGCAGGCCGCGAGCAGACCGGCGGCGACCGCGGCCCAGAGCCGCCGGCCGCTCCGCCAAACCGACGCGAAGCAGAGCCCGGCCATGGCCGCGCCCAACACGGCCTGCAGCGCGAAGACCGGCCAGGGAGAAAATCCGCAGACCCGGTACACGGCCGCCAGGAACAGCGGATAGACCGGCGAATGGTCGGCCCACAGGCCGAGCAGTCCCCGGCCCTCCAGGAGAGCCTTGGCCCAGAGGTGGTACTCCTTCGCGTCCACGATGGGGATCGCGGCGAAAGGACTCGCCCGGATCTTCCAGAGGAAATAGGCCCGCACGGCCAGGGCCAGGATGAAGACCGTCATGGCCCAGGCCCGCGGGCCGGGCCGGACCGGAGAGCCGCAGCCGCAGACCGAGTCCGGCGAGGGGGGCTTCTGGGGCATCCGGAGCCTCAGCGCAGCAAAGGCTGGACCGGCGGGATCGTGGCCGAGGCCGGGGGCGTGATGGTGAAGACCGCGACGCGCGCCGGCTCCTCGCCCAGGCTCGGGAGGGCCCGGGAGCCCAACAAGTAGATCCGGCCCGCAGCTCGGCAGAACTCAAGCTCCACGCCGCGGCCCTCCTGATCATCCAAGGAACGCGCCGCCCGAGCCAGCACGGCCAGGTCCTCGGCCTGCAGGAGATCGCCCGACGCGCCCGAGGGCGCGGACCGGACCGCGCGCCCGGTCTTGCGGTCGAGGAAGGACTCCTGCGCCGCAGCGCCGCCCGCCTGGGCCGCCGCCGAGACCAGGAGGAGCTCCCGGCGGCCGCTGGCCGGATCCCGGCTGAACACCGTGCCGGAGACCGCGGCCGGGACCGAGGCCGAGACGGTCACAGCCGCATCCGGCTCAGCGACGAGTCCGCCTTGCGCGGCGCGTTTGCGCTCGCCCAGCGGACCGGGGTCGAAGCCCGCGGCCCAGGATTCCATGACCTTGCCCAGAACCTCGGCGCGGGGCACCTGGGGGAAATCCTCATACGCCCCGGAGACCGAGTAGCTCTCGGCCTGGGGCAGCCGGCCGAGCAGGTCTCGGCCCAGCTCGGAGCTCGCCGCGATGCGGCGGCCCAGGATGAGCTCCCGGATGCGCGCGGACTTGCGCCGCAGATCCAAGGAGGCGTCGCCGGAGAGATCGGAGATGCGCGCGTCCAGGCGGTTCTCGGCGAGGAACCGGCGATAGAACGTCTCGTCGAGCACGGCCCGCGAGGGCACCGACGCCCCGGCCGCGGCCGCGACGGCGGCCAAGCTGTCGCCGACGGGCGCCGCGCGAAGGCCGGCCCGGCGCTGCTCGGCCGCGCGGCCGAGCTCCTGCCACAGAGCCGAGGCTCCCCGCAGCTCAGCCTTGAGGCCGAGGGCCTCGGCCAAGGAGCGCAGGCCCTCCCAGCACGGCTGGACCCGGGCCAGGATGCGGTCCACGGCGAGCGCCGTGGCCGCTTCCCGGACGCTGTCCAGCTCCTCGCGCAGGGACCGCTCGGCGGCGGCAACGGACTCGCCGAGCACGCGCCGCTCCTCTTGGGCCAGCCGCTTCTTCGCCGCCGCAGGCAGCGCGGAGGCGACCGCGCGGCGCACCAGAGCGAAGTCGTCGGCCCGGGCGGAGCCGTCGGCGAGCCGGCCCGCCAGTCCCGCCGCGACCAGGACGCCGGCGCGCGGGTCGGAATCGGAGCGCGCCTCCCACCAATGCAGGAGCGCCTGCGCGTCGCGCAGGCCGTCATAAGCGCGCAGCGCCTCGGCCGCAGCCAGATCGGACTCGCCGTCCTGGGGCGACGACAGGGTCAAGGTCCCGCGCACGGGGTCCACGGTGGCCACGTCGCCCTCGTTGAGCTCGAGCCGGACCGACTTCTCAGCCACCTGGAAGCGCACGCCGCCCTCTTGCTGGGTGCGGCCCAGGACCGGGGCCTGCGCCTCCAGAACGCCGTCCACCCAGCGCGCCGACTCCGGGACCACGGCCGGGATGCGATGGCTGCGCGCGAAAGCGGCCCCGCGGCTCAAGACGCCGCCCGAGCCCAGGACCAAGGCCTCGGCCAGGCGCGCGGCCGGCGCGTCGGAGTCCGTAAAGCCCGGCAGGACGAGGATGGCGCCGCCCTCGGCGGCCCGTCTGCGGTCGTAGGTGAGGCGCGCGGTCACGGCTCGGCCCGCGCCGAGGCTCACAGCCGCGCCCGGCAAGGGAGGCTGAGCCCAAGCCAGTGGAACTCCCAGAGCCAGAGCCGCGGCCAGGATCATTCGCCTTTCAAGAGGCTGCTGAGCTGCGCCGGAGTGAGGACCTGCGCCTTGCCGCCCGGAGCGGCCGCCTCGGCCCGAGCCGCCGTGAAGAGCCCGGACTCCGGATCCTTGAGGAGGGTGACCGTCAAGGTCCGCCCATCGTCGAGGGTCAGGCGCCCGCTCTGCGCCCAAAGACCTTCGACGCGGCCGATGGTGGCCAGACGCAGGGCCTCGGGCGCGGCGGACTGCAGGGCCTGGGCCACGGCCTCGGCCGCCGCCTTCCGGCGCTTGAGGTCCGAGACCAGCTGGCGCACCGCCGAAGCGGCTGCGCCGCGCGCCGCGCCGGAGACCACGGGCCTCGCGCGGCCCGTCTGCAAAGCGTTGACGGCCTGGGAGAGAGTCTCGGCCAGGGCCGCGCCGCCCGCGTCGGAGACCTGAGCGCTCAAAGAGGCGGAGAGGGCCTGGCCGCGGGTCTCGACCGCGAAGCCCAGGCCGGTGAGCAGCTGGGAAGCGGCCGTGACGCCGGCCGGGTTCTCGTAGAGGATGCGGATGCCGCCGCCCTGCATGGCCGGCGCGAGCGCGGCCAGGACCTTGCCGCGGCCCTGCGCCCCATCCCAGCGTCCGAGCAGGACCCGGTCCATCACCACGAAGGAGCCCTGCGGCGCGGCGCCGGAATCAAGGAACAGGCTCGCGGCGGCCCGCAGGCCGGAGCCGGAGATCCGGCCCTTGGCCGTGGGGGCTTGGCCGCTGAGATCGGTCAGGGCCCATGAAGCGCCGCCGCCCTGGCGCGAGAGCGAGAGGTTGGCCTGCGCCGCTCCGGTGATGGCCAGGACGCGCTCCTGGCCGCTCTCCCGGACGCGGTCGAGCCACTGCCTGAGGCTGCCGCCCTCGGGATCGCTGAGCAAGCGGACCATGGCCGCGGTGAGCGGCGACCGGGGCCCCAGTCCGGCCTCGCGGGCCATCTGCCGCAGGCGGCCGGAGAAGTCCCGCACCACGGCGGAGGCGGAATCCTCGCCCATGATGACGGCGGCGTTGGCGGCCATGGCCGAAGCCACGCCGAGCAGGGCGTTCGCCGTCTGCATATCCAGCGGAGCCTCGCGGGACAGCAAGGTCTCGGCGAAGGCCTGTTCCGCCTGCAGAGCGTTGACCGCTTCCAAGGGCCTTTGCCAAGCCGGCAGAGGCGCCTCGACGCGGGCCACCTGCAGGTGGGCGCCGGCCAAGGACACGGTGTCGCTGCGGGCCGGCTTGGCCAGCGCGGGCGCCGGCGTGACGGAGAAGCCCTGGCCGATGGCCGTGGCCGGGGCGCGACCCGCCAGGCGCAGGACGAAGTCCCGGACCGCGTGCCAGAGCCGCGCCAGGAAGGCTTTGAATCCGTAGGCGGCGGCGCCGTAAGCGCTGCCCACGGCCGAGCGGCCGCCGCTCCGGTTGGCCTGATAGACGAGCCGGAAGCCGTTGGCCAAGGACGGCCGGGCCTGGAAAGCGCTGAGGGCCTGCTGATAGAACGGCGCGGCGGCCACCGCGTCCTGGAGCGCCAAGGACTCGGCCAGCTCCGCCGGGACCGAAGTGACCGACGCCGTGGGCAGCACCGCATTGAATGCCAGCCCGGCGCGCGTGAACCAGATGCGGGGCGCGGGGAAGCTGCGGCCCTCGGCCGCGGCCTTGGTCCCCTCGTCGAGGACGCGCTCCACGTCGGCTTCGAGCCGCTCGCGGTTGGCGACCAGGGGCTGGCTGGGCCGGCCCAGGAGCTTCTCCCATTTATCCAGGGAAGCGAAGGCCTTGCGCACCTCGTTGACGGCGCCGCCGGCCGCGGACTGGTAGGCCTGGTTGGCCAGCTCCGGCAGAGCGGTCACGGCCTTGCGGGACGCGTAGTCGAGCACTGCGGCCTTGACCAGGCCGGCCACCGAGGCCGGCATGGAATCCTCCGCGGTCTTGACGGCGGAGACGTAGAGGTCGGGGGCGTTGCGGGGCGAGGAGGTGTTGGCCAGGGCCACCGTCTTCTTGATCTTGTCCTCGATGGGGACCTGGGCGCCGGAGACCCCGGCGAGCCCCTGCCCCTGGGGCACGGAGGCGTGCGACGCGTCGAAGATGCGGTCGAGGGCCTGGTGCACGGCCATCTCGCCCAAGCCGGCCGCCTCATCGGAGGCGCCTTGCTGGATGGCTTGGACCCCGGTCTCCAGGGTCTTGCCTGCGGCGGCGGGCATGGGCCCGCCGTCCTTTCCGGGCAGACGTTTTCCTTCCCCGGAAAGGGCTGAGGGCGCGGCGCGGCCCGACAGGCCCAGACCTTCCGCGGAGCCGGGCTTCTCGATGCGAGGCTGGACGGCGGCGGTCTTGGTCCTAGGGGCAGGAGTCTGGGTCAGGCCCTGTTGCGGCGTGAGCGCGGCGGGAATCTGGCCCACGGGAGTCACGAAGGAGTTCGGCACGCCCGCGGCCGCGGGCGCCGTCTGGTTGACTTCGACCTTCGGAGTCGGCGCCGCGGGATTGCCGAGAGTGCCGGTCATGGGCATCGTCTGGGAAGGGAGGCTGTGCGAACCCAGGCTGGAGTTGTCGCCGGTGGCGGAGGCGCCGCCGGTCAGGCCCGGGTTGGGGTTGGTCGAGCCGGTCTGCTGGGTCTCGATGCCGGTGGGACCGGCGGCCCAGAGAGTCTGGGAGGATAGGCAGAAAATAAGCAGGAAGCGGCCGGCAGCCGTTTTCATATGTGGCACCTCGAGGATATTATACACCTATTATAGAGTCCGCCCCTCGGCCCGCCATGGGCCATAAGGCCGCCTGCGCGCTGGGCCGAAAGACCGGCTATGGGATGAGGATGCCGGTGATGCTGGCGGTGACGAAGCAGGCCAGGGACCCGCCGATGAGGGCGTAGATGCCCAGCCGCGCCAAATCCTTCTTCCTCGTGGGCGCCATGGGGCCGATGCCGCCGATCTGGATGGCGATGGAGAGAAAGTTGGAGAAGCCGCACAGGGCGTGGATGCCCAGGGCCCAAGCGCGGTTGGAGATGGCCGCGCCGCCGCCGTGCTCGGAGGCGTACTTGGCCATGTTGGAGTAGGCGATGAACTCGTTGAAGAAGGTCTTCTCGCCGATGAGCCGGCCGATGAGCGGGCACTCGTGGCGCGGCACGCCCATGACCAGGGCCAGGGGGGAGAAGACCCAGCCCAGCACCTGCTCGAAGCCGACCTCCGGGTGGCCGAAGAGGCCGCAGGCCCGGTGCAGACCCCAGTTGGCCATGGCCAGCAGGGCCATGAAGGCCACGAGCATGGCGCCCACGTTGATGGCCAGCTGTACGCCCATGGAGGCGCCGCTGGCCGCCGCGTCGATGACGTTGACGTGATCCTCGTGGAAGTGCATCTTGAGCACGCCCATGGTCTTGGGATTTCCGGTCTCGGGGATCATCAGCTTGGCGATGAGCAGAGACGCCGGCGCGCCCATGACGCTGGCGGCCAGAAGGTGCCCGGCCGCGTCCGGATAATACTGCGAGAGCATGCCCGCGTACGCCACCATGACTCCGGCCGCGATGGTGCCCATGCCGGCCACCATCATGCAGAGGAACTCGGACTCGGTCATCCCTTCGATGTAGGGCCGGATGAAGAGGGGGGCCTCGGTCTGTCCCATGAAGATGTTGGCCGAGGCGTTCAAGGTCTCGGCGCCCGAGGTGCGGCAGGTGACGGTCATCACCTTGGCGATGCCCATCACCACCTTCTGCATTATGCCCAAGTGGTAGAGCACCGAGGTGAGAGTCGAGACGAAGATGATGGTGGTCAGGACCTGGAAGGCAAAGAAGAAGCCCATGGACCCGGGCTGGCCGGGCGGGATGGCCAGACTGCCGAAGACGAACTGCGCGCCCTCGACCTGGAAGGCCAGGAGCTTGTTGACCACCAGGCCGACGCTCTGGAAGACCTTATATCCCGGCCCGGTCTTCAAGATGAGGAAGGCGAAGATCATCTGCAGGCCCACGCCCCAGAGCACCGTGCGATAGCTGACGGATTTTCGGTGCTTGCAGAAGAGCCACGCGATGAAGAGCAGGACGACGGTCCCGGCGGCGCTGGCGAGCTGGTATTTGTTCATCGTGTCCCCTTACTCAAGCCCGTGGGCGATCTTCTCGGGCACAGGCTCCCGGCTCTCCTTGGAGAAGGACAGCGCGAAGAGCATGAGCGCAAGCACCACGTAGGCCATGGAGAACTGGTAGGGGATCTGCTTGGCCAGGCCGGTGAGGTTCCAGGGCAGGTACATGTTGCCGTCGGGCGAGGCGGAGTGGATGATGCCCACGAAGCTCAGAGCGGCGAGCACGAAGAGATAGATGGCCGAGGTCTTGAGCTTGCGGTCGATGAGCTTGGCCATGAACGCGCCCCAGAGCATGGCGGTCAGGATGAAGCCGTTGCCCAGGGCCACGGTGACCAGGAGCTCGGGCAGGGCCTTGCCCGACGCCGCCATCTGTCTGTTGAACACGTCCATGGGGACCATGTCCGGATTGGAGAGCTTGATCTGCAGCAGCCGCGCCACGGTGGGGAAGTACGCGAAGGCCACGGCCGGCGCGTGCGCCACGGGGCAGGCGTGGAAGGCCTGGCACATGATGTCCAAGGCCACGAAGATCAGGATGGGGGCCAGGACCGCGCGCGGGATGAGCTCGACGATGTAGCCGATATAGCCGAACACTCCGCCCAGGCCGATGAAGATGCCGGTCAGGAGCGTGTAGCCGGCGCGGGAGCCCATCTGCTTGTACGCGGGCTGGCCGATATAAGGCGTGGACTGGGCCACGCCGCCGCAGAGACCCGCGACCAAAGTGGCGATGGCCTCGGTCAAGAGGATCTGGCGGGTGTTGAAGTCATCGCCGGCGCAGCGCGCGCTCTCGGTCACGTTGATGCCGCCGACCACGGTCAGGATGGCGAAGGGGATGGCGATGGGCAGGTACTTGAGGGCTTCCATGAAGCCGTGGGTGAATCCCAAGGTGGGGATGGGGAAGCCCAGGTGGAGAGTCCCGGTGGGGGGTGCGTAGGTTCCGCCGACGAGGCCCATGGGTCCCAATATGTAATAGACGGCGGTGCCGATGGCGACCGCGGCCAAGACGCCGGGGAAGTTGCGGGGGAGCTTGATTCCGGCCACGAGGTTATAGAGGATGAGGCCCAAAGCGATCATTCCGACCAAGGGCATGCTGAAGATGTCCATGAGGGGGACGAGGCCGATCAAGGCGAGGCCGATGCCGGCCAAGGAGCCCAACAGGCCGGCTTGCGGGACGATCTTCTGCACCCAACCGCCGATGAAGGAGAAGATGACCTTGACGATGCCGATGAGGACCATGGTGGCCATGCCCACGTACCAGGTCATCTGGGCGGCGTCCGCGACGGGCATGCCTTTGGCCTTCATGGCCAAAAAGCACGGTCCGAGCACGGTCAAGGCGATGCCGATGGTCGACGGGGTGTCGAGGCCGAGCGGCATGGCGGTGACGGTAGGGTTGTTGGTGCGCTTGGCGAGGCGGAAGGCCATCCAGGTGTAGACGAGGTCGCCGAAGAGCACGCCGAAGGCGGTGCCGGGGAACATCTTTTTATAGACGATGTCGGCGGGGAAGCCGAAGGCGAAGATGAGGATGCCGGCGAGGAAGGAGAGGACGGTCATGTTGTCGAACATGAGGCCGAAGAAGCCGTTGATGTCGCCGACGGCGAACCATTGGTATTTCTGGGGCTGGGTTGAGGGTGTGGCCATGGGGAAGACTCCTTCCTTATGGGATCAAGTCTGGGAGATTCTACATTATTGGCCGAGAAAATTTCGCGGCGGGACGGCCCGCCTCATCCCGGGATCCGGACCACCGATCCATCGGCGACCGGGCTGAGATAATGTTAGACTTTAAGCATGCCCTCCGATGCGAACCGGCCGGCCCAAGCCTTCGGCGTCCCGGTGCCCTATGCCGCGTCGTTGGCGGAATTGCGCGAGCGCCTCGAACTGCCCGGCCCGCCAGCCTGGGCCGCCTGTCTGGCGCTCGGCCACAAACCCGAGCCGGAGGCCCTAGCCCTCCTGGCTGAGCTGGCCAAGAACCCGGAGTGGAGCCTGCGCAACCTGGCGGTGCAGGCTCTGGGCACGCATCCGCTGGGCGCGCAGGCGGCGGAGTTCGTCATCAGCGCGCTGACCGACCCCTTGCCCCAGATCGTGCGCACCGCCTGCGACACGGCGGGCCGGCTGCGGCTGGTGGCCGCGCGCGCGCGCCTCGTCGCCCTGCTGGGCTCAGCCGAACCGCAGGTGCGCTTTCACGCCGTGCGCGCCCTCGGAGAGGTCGCCGCGCCGGAGGATCACGGCGCGGTCTGGACGCTCTCGCGCAAGGACAAGGCGGAGTTCGTGCGCAAAGAAGCGGAGCGGACCCTGCGGCGGACCGCCTCGGCTCAGACTTGGCGCCGGCTCTTCGACCGCTGGAAGCTCGACGCCCAGCCGCGCCTGCGCGTCTGGGCCTGCGAGCTGCTCAACGAGTTCGGCCAGAGCGGCGACCTGCCGGAGTTGCGGCGCCTGGTGCGCGACCGCAACGCCCACGTGCGCAAGGCGGCTGAGTTCGCCGCGGCCCAGAGGAACTTCTTCTAGGGCCTGGCGGGCGGGTCACTTCAGCAGGCAGAGCAGCCCGACGAGCGCGAACACCACGGCCGCCCCTTTTTGCAGATGACGCGGGTGGAAATGGTCCCGGGCCTTGTGGCCGATGAGGACGGCCAGCGCCGAGACCGCCCACAGGGCCGCAGTGGCCGCGAAGAAGACCGTCAGCGGCCGGCCGTGCTTGGCCACCAGCGCGGCGGTGGTCAGTTGCGTGAGGTCTCCCCATTCGGCGATGAAGATGACCGCGAAAGAAGTCCAGATGACGCGTCCGAAACTCGTTCGGCCGCCGTCCGCCGAGTCCAGGGCCTCCTCCTCTTCCTCCCGACGCACCCACATCCAGACCGCGGCGGCCAGGAAGAACAGCCCGGTCCCGATCCTCACCACAGGAGCGGGCAGCAGGGTCAGCACGCCGCCGCAGGAGACGGCCACGGCGCTCTGCACCACGAACGCCCCCGCCACGCCGAGGAAGACCGCCGCGGGGTCCCGGCGCGCGGCGAGCAGGCAGGTCGCGTAGGCCGTCTTGTCCGGCAGCTCCGCCAGGAAGACCAGCCCGAAAGCGGACGCGAAAAGTCCGGGCCCGGATGCGGAGGTCATGATGACATCCTAACAACTCTGGCGACCGACGGACAAGTCCGGGCCGCAGGTCCTAATGCGGTATAATCCCCGCGTGACCCGGGATTGCGGACGCTGGCGGCGCCGAGCCCTGCTGGCCGGCGTCATCATCCTGGCCGCGGCCGCGGCGCTCCGCCTCGGCTTGGCCGGCGTCTCCTGGTGGCTGGACTGCGCGGACCCTCCGGGGAGGGCCGACGTCATCGTGGTGCTGGCCGGGGGCTTCGCCCGTCCACTCTACGGAGCGGACCTCTACCGGCAGGGCCTGGCGCCCGAAGTCTGGCTCTCGCGCATCCGGCCCGACGAAGGCGAGGAGCTCGCGCGCGAGCTCGGCATCGCTCTGCCTCGCCCGACCGAGGTCGACTACGCCATCCTGCTCAAGAAAGGGGTCCCCGAGAAGGCCATCCGCCTCTACGGCCGGGACATCGACAGCACCAGCGACGAGGCGGGCGCCCTGGCCGGAGAGCTCGGCGGCCGCGGCCGGATCCTGCTGGTCACCTCACGCTTCCACGCGCGCCGAGCGCGCCTGATCTTCCGACGCCGGCTGCCCGGCGCCCAGGTCATCGTCTGCCCCACCCCGTACGAGACCTTCGACCGCCGCTGGTGGCGCCACAAGAAGCTGGGCCTCGATGCCGTCTCGGAGATGTTCAAGCTGGCCAACTACCTGGCGGGCTCGCCTCTCGGCCGGCGGCCCTAGCCGACGACCGGAGCCGGGCGGCCGGGGCATCCGGGAGAAATTTAGTAGACTTCCGCCATGTCCTTGATGAAGACATCCTGCTGGAGCACGAATCTGCGTCCCTGATCCGGAGGTCGTCATGAACAAGAGATCCGCTCTTCTCCTCGCCCTGTCCGCCGCGCTCCTCAGCGCGCGGCTCGTTTCAGGCCAAGCCCCTGCGGCCGACCAAGGTCCCGGCCAACCCACCAAGGAATCCGGACGCCTGGGCGGAGGCTACCGGGACGCCAAGTGGGGCATGTCCATAGCCGAGGTCAAGAAACGGCTGGCGGGCCGCCTGGAATACGAGACCCGGCTGCCGAACATCGAGAAGATCCTGAGGCTCGACCTCGGTGAAGGCCGGAAGGTGACCTGCAATTTCAATCATGACCAGTTCTATCAGGCCATCTACCGACCCATGGCCGCGGACAACGACGCGCAGGCCGCGGAAGCCGTCCTGGACGGCCTGGGACGGAAGTACGGCCCCGGGAAGGAGGAGGAAGGCTATCTGGACAAGGATGGCAAAGCCCTGAAGATCGTCACCTGGAACGACGGCATCTCCAAGATCGAGTTCCGGATGCGCGACCCCAGGCCCCCGGAAAAGACCGGCGACCGGAAGCTCTGGGTCTATCCCAGCTCCACGCTCGCGGTCATCTACACCGACATCGCCGCCAGCGCCAGGCAGGAGCAGCGTCAGGACGGAGAGCGCAAGCGCTCGGAAGAGAAGAAGCGCCGGCAGAAGATCCAGGACATCCAGAGCGACCTTTAGACGAGCCGGCGCTCAAAGGTCCCGGACGGACCGGTCCGGAACCTGCCGCCAGGTCCCGGGCGCCAGCCCCGCGAGGCTGAACCGGCCGATCCCCGAACGCACCAGACGCAGCGTGGGCAGGCCCACGGCCGCGGTCATGCGCCGCACTTGGCGGTTGCGGCCCTCGGTCAAGACGAGCTCGATCCAGGCCGTGGGGATGCTCTTGCGAAAGCGGATGGGCGGCTCGCGCGGGGGGAGCTCCGGCGCCGGCTCCAGGAGCCGCGCCCGGCAAGGCCGGGTCGGCCCGTCCGACAGACGGACCCCGCGCGCCAGACGCTGCAGCGCCTCCGGCGTCACGGCCCCCTCGACCTGCGCCCAATAGGTCCGCGGATGGCCGAAGCGCGGGTCCGTCAGGCGCCGCTGCAGCGAGCCGTCGTCGGTCAGCAGCAGCAGGCCTTCGCTGTCGCGGTCGAGCCTGCCCGCCGCATAGACGCCCGGCGGCAGCCCGAACCCGGAGAGCCCGGGGTGGCCGTCATGCGCGGTGAACTGGGACAGGACGCCGTAGGGCTTATGGAACAGGATGACCCGTTTCATCGCAAAGGAGATTCTATCATGTGCGCCCGATGCTCCGGGACCTTGCGCTCCGCCGGGAGCCGGGCTATGCTTAGGGCATGGCCCTCAAGCTCCTCATTGCGGGCTGCCTGGCCGCGCTCCTAGGCGCGGCGCTGCTCTCGCAGGCCTCCCTGAAGAAGGGGCCCCGGGAGTTCCACGCCAGCCTCAACAGCACCCAGGTGTTCCTGGGCCAGGAGAAGCCTCGGCTCAACACGCCGCTGGAGCGCTCGCGGTCCGGGGGGCGGGCTGAATTCGGCTCGCGCACCGGCACCGAGGTGGACGCCCGGCCGCCCCTGACGGTCCCGGACCTGGTCACGGCCATGGATGCGGTCCTGGCCACGGTGCCCTCCTATGTCCCCAACCTTCCCTTCATGACCAGCCTGGCCCAGGCCATGCTGGCCAACGACCCGGGCTCCATCGGATTCGAGCCCATGGCTCCGGACACCTTAGGGGTCTTCACCCCGGTCGACCCCAAGCGCCCGCGCATCGCGCTCAGCTCCCAGCTCCAGGAGCTCTACCTGCGGGGCCTGCCCATCCAATGCATCGTCCCGGTCCTGGTGCACGAGCTCGACCACATGCTCGCCTACATGCAGCGGCGCTATTGGGGGCACAAGAACCTGCCCCTGGAACAGGAAGCCTTCGCCACCGAGGTCTTCTACTGGTACGCGTGGACCCACCGGTTCGGGGGCGGCGGCGTGGTGGACGCGCGCCTGGACGAAGACGACCAGGACGCGGACCCGGAGGTGGCCGCCTATAAAAAGGAGATGAAGCGCATCCGCAAGGCGATGAAGGACGGCAAGCTCCCGGATCTCATCCGCGACCTCTACGCGCCCAAGACCATGGGCGCAGCGCCCTCCGGGAACAAGGACCGGACGCCCTGACTCACCGGCCGGACGGATTTCCTAACGGCCGGCGCAGCGGAAGCCCCGAAGGTCATAACCGACCCGAGGCGCGCTGGAGTAGCGGTTGGCTGAGCGGCAGTAGTAGGAAGTGATCCCCCAGGCGCCGCCGCGCAGCACTCGCGCGCCGCCCGAGCCGGGCCCTTGGGGATTGCGGGGGGGACTGTCCCGATAGTAATCCTCGCCGTACCAGTCCGAGGCCCACTCGTAGACGTTGCCGATCATGTCATAGAGCCCGTACGCGTTGGGCTTCCTGGTTCCGACCGGGTGGGTCGTGCCGCTGGAGTTGCCGATATACCAGGCGTAGTCGCCGATCCTCCCCGCGTCGTCGCCGAAGCCGAATGCGCTCCGGCTGCCGCCGCGCGCGGCCTTCTCCCACTCGGCCTCCGTGGGCAGGCGCTGGCCGGCCCACTCGCAGTAGGCCGCGGCGTCGTCCCAAGTCACATAGACCACGGGATGGTCGTCCGCGTTCCAAACGGGACGGGGATGCTGCGGCCGGCCCGTCGCCGCGGCGAACGCCTTGTACCGCCCGACCGTGACCGGATACTTGTCGATGGAATAGGCGTCTAGGAAGACCTTGTGCCTCGGATGCTCGTCCGGCTCGCCCTGGCCATCAGGCGAGCCCATCAGGAATTCGCCGGCCGGGATGCGCGCGCTGTCCTTCCGCGACGATTCCCAGGCGGCCTGCCGGGCGGCGAAGTTCTCCCATTCAGCGGCCCGCCTGGCCGCCGGCCGGGCGAGCTTGGGGTCGCTCCGGGCAAAGCCGCGCCAGGCCGCGGCTTTCTCCGAGGCGGTCGCCGTGCTGCGATCCACCTGCAGCGCCGCGGCGTACGGCACGATGTCCTCCTCATAGTACAAGGCGTCCCCATCGACATCGGCGGGATCGATGAATGACGGCAGGGCTCCGGGCGCCGTCGGGCCGAAGACGGCCGGGGCGGCGGCGAGGGCGGGAGCTTCCGCGCGGCAGAGCGTCGCCGCGATGGCGAGCACGAAAACGGCGCCGACGAGCCTGCGCATCCCGGGCATGTTCGTCCGTGCAGGAACCTATCATACAACTTTGCGCTCGTGCACGATGATTTGATAAAAATATCATTGCGATTTCCGCCCCATGATCCTCGCCCAGAACCTCACCAAGCGCTTCGGCGACCGCACCGCGGTCGACCACGTCAGCTTCGACATCCCGCAAGGCCAGGTCGTGGGATTCCTCGGCCCCAACGGCGCGGGCAAGACCACGACCATGCGCCTGCTGACCGCCTATCTGCCCGCCGACGAAGGCCACGCCGAGCTCGCGGGCCTCAGCGTCACCGAGCAGCCTCTGGCCGTGCGCCGCCGCTTGGGCTACCTTCCCGAAGACAACCCCCTCTGGGAGGACCTCGAGCTCACCGAGGCCCTGCACTTCGCCGGCCGACTGCGCGGCCTCACCGACGACGCCGCCCGCGCCACCCGCGTGAAGGCCGTGGTCAAGTCCTGCGGCCTGCGCCGCGAGATCGGCGCCAAGGTCGGCGAGCTCTCCAAAGGCTTCCGCCAGCGGCTGGGCCTGGCCGCGGCCATCATCCACGACCCCGAGATCCTCATCCTTGACGAGCCCACCTCCGGCCTCGATCCCAACCAGGTCCTGGAGGTGCGCGACCTCATCCGCGAGCTGCGCGCCCGGAAGACCGTGCTGATCTCGACCCACATCCTGCCCGAGGTGACCGCCACCTGCGACCGCGTCATCATCATCAACGCGGGCAAGATCGTCGCCGACGGCACGCCCGCGGACCTCGCCGGCGACATGGCGGACAAGAACCGCCTGCACGTGGAGCTCAAAGGGCCCCGGGACGACGTCCGCCAGGCCCTCGCCGGCCTCTCCGGCGCGTCCCAGGTCGCCGCCGGCGAGTCCGGGGCGAGCTTCGTCGTGGAGTCCGCGGCCGGAGCCGACCTGCGCGAGGAGGTCTTCCGTATGGCGGTGCGCCGCGATTGGCCCATCCTGTCCCTGCGCCAGGAGCGGCTCAGCCTCGAAGAGATCTTCCGCGCCCTGACCCGGGATCCATGATGGAATGTCAAATGTCAAGACCTGACCCCCGCGGAGTCTTTCAGGGCCACGCGGTCAGGGCCCTCGCGGCTCGGACCTTGCGCTCGTACTTCGAGTCGCCCGCCGCCTACGTGGCCCTCTTCGTCTTCTATCTGCTCACCGGCTATCTCTTCGCCGCCCCGCTCTTCCTCATCAAGGCCGCCAGCCTCCGCGGGCTCATCGATTTCGTGCCTTTGCTGCTGGCCTTTTTGGTCCCGGCTCTGACCATGGGCCTGCTCGCCGAAGAGCTCAAGTCCGGGACCTTCGAGACCCTGGCGACCCTGCCCCTGGAGGACTGGGACATCGTGCTGGGCAAGTACCTGGGCTTCGCGGCGCTGCATCTGGTCTGCGTGGCCGGCCTGCTCTTCTATGTCCTGGTCCTATGGCTGTGCGCCTCACCGGCCGGTCTGGATCGCGGGGAGATGCTGGGGACTTTGCTGGGCCTGGCGTTGACCGGCCTGGCTTTCGGCGCGGTCGGGCTCTTCACCTCGTCGCTGGGGAAGAACCAGGTCGTGGCCTTCGTGGCGGCGTTCTTGGTCTGCTTCGTGCTCTTCATCCTGGGCAAGACCGCCGGGCTGCTGCCCGGAGGCCTCGGGACCGTCGCCGCCTATCTCGGCCTCGACGCCCATGTGGAGAACCTGGCCAAAGGCGTGCTGGACTCGCGGGACCTGGTCTATTTCGCCAGCCTGGTCTTCGCCTTCCTCTATCTGACCGTGCAGCGCCTGCAGACCCGGAGATTCTGAGACCAAATGGAAGAACGAGCGCGCAGACGGGCGTTGGTCTTCTCCTGGACCGGGGCCGGGGTACTCCTCGCGGCGCTGGCCGCGGCCAACCTGCTCTCCTATCTCCTGTTCGCGCGCGCGGACCTCTCGGCCAACCAGGCCTATTCCATATCGCGGGGGACCAAGGACCTCCTGCGCGGCCTCAAAGACACCCTGACCGTCAAAGCCTATTACACCGCGGGCCTGCCTCCGCCCTACGGCCTCGACCGGCAGTACCTCCGTGACCTGCTCGGGGAGTACCAGAGCGCCGGCCGCGGCCGGGTCCGGATGGAGTTCATCGACCCCGAAGGCGAGAAGCGCCGCCGCGAGGCGCTGGAGGCCGGCGTGGCGCCGCTGCAGCTCAGCGTGACCAGCCACGAGAAGTTCGAGGTCAAGGAATCCTTCATGGGCGTGGTCTTCCTCTACCGGGGCAAGACCGAGGTCATCCCGGTGCTCAACGGCGTCGCGGACCTCGAGTACGACCTCACCAGCCGCATCAAGAAGCTGGCCGCCGAGAAGACCAAGACCGTGGGCTTCGTGACCGGCCACGGCGAGGCCGCTCCCGACAACCCGGCCAACGAGCCGCTCTTCGCCCAGGTCTCTGAGCAGATGCAGGCGAAAGCCGTGTCCCTGGACCAGCCCGTGCCCGCGGACGTCGACGCCCTCTGGGTCTGGGGCCCGACCTCGCCCTTCAAGCCCGCGGAGCTCGAACGCCTCAAGGCCTGGCTCGGGTCCGGCGGGTCTCTGGGCTTGCTGCTCTCCCGCCGGGACGTGGATCTGCGCAGCTTCCAGGCGCGGCCCAACGCCACGGGCCTGGAGCCGCTGCTGGCGCAGTGGGGGCTGGACGTGGCGGAGGGCCTGGTCGTCGACGCCCAGTGCGAGAAGATCCAGATGGAGCAGCCTTACGGGCCGTTCCGCTCCGTCATGGTGGTGGATTATCCCTTCATCCCGATCGCGACGCACCTGGACCGCAGCCATCCCGCGGTGCGCGGCCTGGACGCCGTGAGCTTCCCGTTCGTCAGCCCCATCCGCCTCAAGGCGGACCGCCCGACCGGCCTGAGCTACACCTCGCTGGTCGATTCCAGCCAGACGAGCTGGCTGCGCTCCCAGCCTTCGGCCAACCCCACGACTCCGATCGAAGAGCTCGTCACCAAGGACCAGGGCCCCTTCTCCCTGGCCGGAGTCCTGCAGGGGGACTTCTCCAAGGTGACGCCGGTTGAAGGGCCAGTCACGGCGCCGCCACGTTTCGGCCATCTCATTGTGGTCGGGACCGCGCAGCAGGTCCGGCCGCAGTTCGCCGGCAAGCCGGCCACCGCGGCCTTCCTGATGAACCTCCTGGAGTGGTCGCTCCAGGACGAGACCTTGCTCGCCATCCGGTCCAAGGCCGCGGCCTACCGGCCTCTGCGTCCGCTGCCCCTGGCGGCCGTCCTGCTGGCCAAGTACTCGCTGATCCTCTTTCTGCCCCTGGTCCTGATCGCGGCGGGACTGGCGCACTATTCCCGGATGAAGGCGCAGAGAAAGGAGCTGGCGCGGACTTTCGATGACGCCTAGGAAGATCGCCCTCTCGGCGCTGGTCGCGGCCGGGCTGGCCGGGGCCGCGGCGCTCCTGTTCTGGCTCCAGAGACCGGCGGAGCCGTCCCGGCCGCTGGCCAAGCTGCGCGCCGCGGACCTGACCCGCATCGAGCTGGACTACAACGGCGCGCACGTGGCCTTGGAGATGCGGGCCGGGACCTGGCGGCTGACCGCCCCGGTCCAGGACGACGCGGACGATGGCGCCGCCGACGGCCTCGCCCAGAGCCTGCGCGGCCTCGCTCTGGGCTCGGAGGTCTCGCGCGAGCCGTCGGGCTACGCGGACTACGAGGTCAACGAATCGAGCGCGGCCCGGGTGCGGGTCTACTGCCGCACGAGCGCGGCGCCCGTGCTGGACGGCTACTTCGGCAAGACGGCCATGGCAGACTCGGTCTATTTCCGGCCCAGCCGCGAAGCGGCGGTCTATCTAGCGGAGGGGGTCAGATCCTACGCCCTGCGTCAGGGCGCCGAAGAGCTGCGCAGCAAGGCCGTCGTGTCCCTCTCCGTGGCGGACCTCCAGAGCCTGAAGTTCGCGGGCCTGGGGGGCTTCACCCTGACCAGTTCCAGCGGGAGTTGGCTGGCCGCAGGCCGGACGCTCTCCGCCGACCAGGCCGCGGAGCTCGTCCTCTCCGCGACGTCCCTGCGCTTTATGAGCTTTGCCGCCGCGGACACGCCGGCCGGCAAGGCGGGCTTCGACAAGCCGGCCGTGGACTTCACCGCCGGCGGCGCGGGACGCAGCGAGCGCGTCCTCATCGGCCGGGAAGAGGCGGGACGCCGCTACGCCAAAGCCGAGCGGGGGGCCGTGGGCTTCGTGTCCAAGTCCGACGTGGATTCACTCCTGAAACTGCTCAAGCGGCGCTAGGCCGGCAGGCTCTGCAGGGCTTGCCAGACCTCGTCGACTCCGACCTTGCGCTCCCCGGCGTCTATGACGCGGTGGCCGGGCAGGTGGCCGTAGCCGTAGCGCCACGGCTCGCTGCTCCAGGTCGCGCTGCCCAGGAAAAGCTCGACGGTGGGAACGCCCAGCGCCACGGCCAGATGCATGGGCCCGGTGTCCGCCGTGACCACGGCCCGGGCCTGGGCCAAGGCCGAGGCGAAGCGCCGCAAGGGCAAGGATGGGGCCAGGAAGGACCCGGCCGGCAGCCCGAGCCCCTCGACGAGGGCCTTCTCCGCCGGGCCCCCGAAGAGGACGCAGCGCCGGCCCGCGGCGCCGATGCGGCCCGCCAAGCCCAGGAAGTTCTCCAGCGGCCAGCGCTTCTCCGCGCGCGCCCCCACGAAGAGGGCGACGCTGTCGCCGCCCAGGCCCCAGGAGTCCCAGAGCGCCTTGCCCTCGGCGCGCTCCGGGTCGGTGAGATGGCATTCCGGCCGGGCCGCCGGCGCTCCCTCGGCCCGGCCTGCGAGGAGGTGCCTCAACAAGCAGAGCTGGATGAGCGTCTCATGGAGCGGCAGGGCCGGCGGGGGGACCAGCTCGTTGAGGAAGACCTTGGCGTCGCCGCGGTCGAAGCCCACGGTACGCCACGCGCCGGAGAGCGCGGTGATGACCGCGCTGGAGAGGGAGAAGGCGTGCATGGCCGAGGCGTCGAAGGCCACGTCGTAGCGGTTGCGGCGCAGAGTCCACAGGAGCCGCACGGGGAGCGTGGAGTCGGGCCAGAACATCTCCTTAGGCAGGACGAAGATCCGGCCGACGTTGGGATCGCTGCGCAGGATCTCGCCGTAGGCGTCCGAGACCAGCACGTCCGTCTTGGCCTGCGGGAAAGCGCCGCGGATGCCCTTGAGCAACGGGGTGAGGAGGATGAGATTGCCGAGACGGCTGTCCTGCCGCACCAACAGGACCCGGCGCACGGAGGCGGGTTCGAGCCTGCCCGCCACCGGCGTGGGCCTGGGTAAGGCCGCGCGCAGGAGAGAGCGCAGAGCCGCGCTGCCCGCCCGCTCGAACCTCTTGGCGCCGTCCTTGAGCCTGCCCATCCTGGCCATTTCCTCCTGGGGCATCATCTTAGCAAACTGCCTGCGCCCGATTAAAAATATAATCCGGAGTTTTCTTGCCAGTATAAAGTCCTTCATGCTAACATAGGACGTCGAGAGACATCCGCCACCACCCTGATGAAAAAGCCCGCTCGTCGGCCCAGCCAGGAACACCTGCCCCAGAAGACAGTCCCGACCAAAATCCAGGACGCGGTGTCCGACGCACCTAAGGCCGAAGAAGCGCTGCGCGAATCCGACAGCTACGAGGCTATCTTCCAGAATGCCCGGGAAGGCATCCTGGTGGCGGATTCGCAGACCAAGCGGTTCAAGTTCGCCAACCCGGCCATCTGCGCCATGCTCGGCTACACCTCCGAGGAGCTGCTGAGGCTCAGCGTGGCCGACATCCACCCCAAGGAGTCGCTCGGGCGTGTCCTGAAGATGTTCGAGGCCCAGTCGCAGGGGGAGATGCCCCTGGCCCCGGAACTCCCGTGCCTGCGCAAGGACGGGACCGTGTTCTTCGCGGACATCAAGTCCGGCCCGCTCATGATAGGCGGGCGCACCTATAGCATAGGCTTCTTCACGGACGTCACCGAACGCAAAGAGCACGAACGCTCCCTGCGCCTGATGCGATTCGTGATGGAGCGCACTGCGGACACGGTCTTTTTTGTCGGCGAAGACGGCCATATACGCTACGCCAATCCAGCCGCCTGCCAAAAACTCGGCTACGATAAAGAAGAGTTTGAACGCCTGGCTATATGGGACATCGACCCCACTTTCCCTCCAGAAAAAAGAAGGGAAACACTCTGGACCGGGCTCAAGACGGGGGATGCGAAACGCTTCGAGACCACGCACCGCACCAAGGACGGGCGCCTCGTGCCCGTGGAAGTCAGCATCAACCACATCACGTTCGAGGGCGAGGGACTCAACATCTCCTTCTGCCGCGATATCACCGAACGCAAGAGGACGGATGAGGCGCTAACAAAATCCCACGTGCTTCTGGACCAGGCATCGAGATTTACCGAGGCGCTGCTTTCATCGATTCCCACGCCTGTGTTCTACAAGGACAAGGAAGGCCGATATCTGGGCTGCAACCGCGCTTTCTCCGAAATGATGGGCGTCACTTCTGAAGGGATAAAGGGGAAAACAGTCCACGAGCTCTGGCCCAGCGAACAGGCGAAGACCTACCACGACAAGGACTTGGAATTGATGGGCAATCCCTCCCGCCAGATTTATGAATTCGAAGTGAGAGACAAAGACGGAGTGGATCGTCCGGTCATCTATGCCAAGGATGTCTTTCGCGATGAAAACGATCAAGTCGCAGGAATCGTGGGCGCCTTTCTGGACATCTCCGAGCGCAAGCAAGCCGAGGAGACGCTGCATCGGCTGAATCGAGAACTGCAAGCCCTCAGCAAATGCCACCAGACCTTGCTGCATGCCGAGGATGAGCAGCCCCTGCTCGATGACATCTGCCGCATCATCTGCACCGAGGCCGGCTACCGCCTGGCCTGGGTGGGATATGCCGATCATGATGAGGCCAAGACCATCCGGCTGGCAGCCTGGGCCGGGTTTGATGACGGCTACGTCACAAACGCCCACATCTCCTGGGCCGACACGGAACGAGGGCGCGGCCCCACCGGGACCGCCATCCGGAGCGGAGAGAAGATCATCGCCAACGATTTCGCCACCGATCCAAGGATGGCCCCATGGCGCGACCAAGCCCTGAAGAACGGCTATCGCTCCAGCATCGCTCTCCCCCTGAAGGACGAAAACGCAAACACCTTCGGCGCTCTCACCATCTACTCCGCTGAGCCCAATGCCTTCACCCCGGACGAAATACGACTTCTAGAAAATCTGTCAGACGATCTGGCGTTCGGCATAACGGTCCTGCGCGTCCGCCACAAGCGCAAGCGCGCCGAGGAGGCGGGCGCGCTGAACTCCCAACGCCTGAAGACGCTGCTGCAGCTGAACCAGATGACGCAGACGACGCTGCAGGAGATCACAGACTTCGTCTTGGAAGAAGCCGTGCGGTTGACCCAAAGCAAGATCGGCTATCTGGCGTTCCTCAACGAGGATGAGAGCGTCCTCACCATGCACTCCTGGTCGAAATCCGCCATGGCAGAGTGCGCCACCAGCGAGAAGCCGCTCCAGTATCCCGTCGAGACCACCGGACTCTGGGGCGAAGCGGTCCGGCAGCGCCGGCCCATCATCACCAACGATTACGCCGCCGCCAATCCGTGGAAAAAAGGCTATCCCCAAGGCCACGTGGCCTTGCAGCGTCACATGAACATCCCCGTCTTCGAGGGCTCCCGGATCGTCGTTGTCGCGGGCGTGGGCAATAAGACCGAAGAGTACAATCAAGGCGACGTCCAGCAATTGACCCTGCTCATGGAAGGCATGTGGCGGATCCTGGAGCGCAAGCGCGTGGAGGATGAGCGCATACGGCTCCTGGAAGCGGAGAAGGCGGCCCGCGTCGAGGCCGAGGTTGCGAACAAGGCCAAGGACGATTTCCTGGCCATCGTCTCCCACGAGCTGCGCACGCCGCTGACCGCCATCCTGGGCTGGATCTGGCTGCTGCGCTCGGGCCAGCTCGCGGAGGAGGAGCGCCAGAACGCCCTGGACATCATCCTGCGCAACATGCAGAACCAGCGCCAGATCGTAGAGGACCTCATCGACGTCTCCAGCCTATCCCACGGCCAGTTCAACCTGGTCCGAGACACATTCGACCTGAGCGCCGTCCTGAAGTCGGTCTGCGAGTCGTTGGGCCAGCTGGCGGACGGCCGCGGGATCCGCCTCATCCTCAATGCGCCTGGCCCGGCCGGAATCATGGGAGACTCGGGCCGGCTGCAGCAGGTGTTCTGGAACCTCCTGAACAACGCCATGAAGTTCTCGCCGAATGGAAGCGAAGTCCGCGTGTCTTTGCGTCGGGAGGCAGAGCAGACCGTCATCACGGTCCAGGACAGCGGCAAAGGCATCCCGCCGGATTTCCTGCCGCACCTCTTCGAGCCCTTCCGCCAAGGCGAGGACCCCCTCATCCGCGAGCATCGGGGCCTAGGCCTGGGCCTGGCCATCGTCAAGCGCATCGTGGAGCTCCACGGCGGGAGCGTGTCCGCGGCCAGCGCAGGCAAGGACCGCGGCTCGACGTTCATCGTGCGCCTGCCCGCCGCGGCTTGGCCGCCGCCAGAGCAGGCCGCGTCCCGCGCCGAGGCCGATAGCCGCAGGCTCGACGGCCTGAGCATACTCGTCGTCGAGGACGATGCCGACACGCGCCGGCTCATCGAGCGGCTGCTCGCGCGCTTCGGAGCCCGGGTCACGAGCGTGGCCGACGCCGCCCAAGCCTGGGCGAGCCTGGAGCAGTCCGTGCCCGACCTGCTGCTCTGCGATATCGCCCTGCCCGGAGAGGACGGTTGCGCCCTCATCCGGAAGGTGCGCAGCCGCGGCGGCAAGCTCGGCTCAGTGCCGGCGGCCGCGCTGACCGTCCTGGCCCGGGAGGAAGACCGCGCCCGCGCGCTCAAGGCCGGCTTCCAGACTTATCTGACCAAACCCATTGAGCCGCTCCAGATCCTGGAGGCTCTGCGGCCGCTCGTGGGCCGGAGCTGAGGGGGCGGGACTACTTCGCCGCGGCGGAAGCGACCACGCCCCGGCCGGCGGCCAGGGCCGGCTGGTCCCAGAACGCGCAGGCCACGGCCGCGAACAAGAAGACCAGAGCCAGGAAGTGATTGAGGCGCAGCCTCTCGCCGAGATACAGCCAAGCGAAGGCCACGAAGACGCAGAGCGTGATGACCTCCTGGATGATCTTGAGCTGGTAGCCGCTGAAATGCCCGTAGCCGATGCGGTTGGCCGGGACCTGGAAGCAGTACTCGGCCAGAGCGATGCCCCAGCTCATCAGGATCGCGAGCCACAAGGGCGAGGTCCGGTACTTGAGATGTCCGTACCAAGCCACGGTCATGAACAGGTTCGAGACGAACAGCAGAAGGATCGTCGTCATGCTTGCTCTCCTGGGTGTGCCTGCGGATACAATCGGTCTCTCCTGTTATTAGGACTCAGTCCCGCCGAGACGCCGGCACCGCTGCCGCAGGCGTCAGGCCCTCCCGCTGCCTGCCGACCGGAGCGAGGCTCTTCTGCCGCTCAAGAAGCGAGGCGAGTCTCCGCGCGACGAAGTCGTTGAACGCAGCGTCGATGCGTCCCCATGCGACGAAAGAGAAGACTGCCGCCGCGAACAGGAGGACGACGATGCGCCAAGGATGAGCGAAGCTGGCGCCGCGAAGACGGATCGCACTCCAGACCGTCAATACCGCTGTCTCGCCGAGCCCCAGATAAATCGGAAGGCCGCATCGGAAATTCGCATATTGAGCGGGATCCCGGAAACGACCGGTATTCACATATTCGAGCAGACCCTCCCAGCCAGCCACGGCCACGGCAGGCCACGTGCGGTTCGCCGCATATAGCGCAGCGCCGAAGAAGCCCGCTTGAATCGCGGCCAGAGCGAAAGGCCATAATGCCGGCTTTTGCGGCGCCTTTTTGCGGCCCAAGAAAAGACTCAGGCTGTCCACGAATGCCAAACCGAACACGAGCAAGAATATAAGCGGGAATATGAAAGGCAAAAGCGCACCCGCCAGATTCCCCACGAGCCCGGCCAGGACCGCAGCACCTGAAACCGCGACGACTGCGGCGACTTGGACTATCGAGATAGGAACGGCGGAGGGTTTCGGATCGTTCGCTGTTTCTAAAAAAATTATTATCCTCTCGTTTTGTCTGACAAAGTGAGGTCCCTTATTGAACGAGATTAGAACCTGCCTCTTACAGGCAATCCAAACCGCCAAGCCATAAGATAAATCACAAGCTTTACCGGCCTTCCATCCACTGCGGTTGCTGGTCCGCATTATGCTCACGCCTGGCCGCTTTGGCCACCTCGGGCTTCAAGTAGTCGAAAACGGCTCGAAGATTGTCGCCTTTTTCCTTTAGCCCCTTCAGGAGAAAGTAGGTGAACAGGCCATGCTGCCTTGCCTCGTAGCTGTTGCTGACTTGGTTCGCGCCGGAAGCTGAGATCACGGTGATTTTCGAGGGGATACCCTGCGGCGTGACCGTGACGAGAGGTCGGGAGCCCTTGGCAATGACGGAGCGGCCGCCGCCTCCGGAAAAACACGAGTCGAGGAGCACCACCACCCGGCTGGCAGGGAGTCTCGATAGCTGATTGTAGAGGCGCTTGACGGGATAACCCGTCTGCTCTATGTAGGTCGGATCGCCGTCATAGGGGACCAGATAGGCATCTCCGTTGGCGGTGTCCGGCGCGCCGTGGCCGGAGTAATACACGTACACCTCGCCGCCTTCCTCGACGCGGTTGGGCAGCCAGCGCTCGAGATATTTCTCAAAGTCGCCGCGCGTTGCACGCTCGCCGACCATAAGCGCGACGTTTTCTTCCGGCACGCCCAGCACACGCTTGGCATAGTCGGCGAAGACACGGGCATCCGCCTCGGCGTAGTCGGCCCTTGGAAGCTGTTCGCGATACTTCTCTACGCCAATGATGACGGCATAGCGGTGCGGCTGTATCGCAGTCGCGGGAGGCGGCTCATCCACGTCCGAACGGATTTCCGCCGCAGCAGCCGGCGCCGGCGCGACGGCGGCCATGACCGCGGCAGACGGCGGCGATGGCTCGCGCGGCACGCTGCCGAGGCCCATCCGCTCCATCTGCATCAGCTGCTTCCAATTGAAGGGCAAGGCCGTCTCGGAGAGAAGAACTCCACCGGCGAAGTCCTTCAGCTCATCGGAAGAAATGCGTCTCCCCCGCGCTTTCGTCTGCTCCAAGCGGTTGGATGTCGGGGTGCCAGGCTGAAAGTCGCGATGGAGATGAGGCCCGAGTAGCTGGCCACCGGTCATGCCGATTCTGCCGCCCGCGGAGCCCTGCCACAAGAGCTCACGCGTGTAGGCCGAATAGGCCTCGATCTCATCGCTCGAGAAATTCGATATGCCGTTGGTCATGAGCTTGAGCAGCACGTCGCAGCTAGATGGATCTGGATGCTCCTCGGTCAAGAGGCGGATATCCCGGAAGCCGGCATAGTCCGGGAAACTGAATATCATCCCCACTCCTACGGGGCCGGCAGCCGTCGCGATGCAAAAGGCAGGCTCGCCGGCCGCGGCCTTTGAGGGTGGGATTTCCTTCTCTTCGCGAAGATGGCCCGGCTCTCCGACCATCATTGGCGCTGAAACGCAGCCTGCCGCGCCCAGTCCGGCCGCCACGCATAAGGCGGCCAGCTTCCTCATGTGCATATGCGTTTTATCCTGCATATTCTAGTTCTATCGCAAGCAGACATTGGTGCAGGCCCCTAGTAGAGGAGCCTGCAAAAGTTATATTACAAAACATTCCATCGTCTCCGGCTTCATGGACGTAATGCCCAAGGTTTCCATGTGCGACTCCCTTGAGCGCGTCAAAGTTAGTGCGCCCAGAGGCTATTTTTAGCCTTATTTCTGAGCTTGCCAACTGGGGAAGGAGTGTCCGGGAGGGACTATCTACCGTCGGGAAAATGGGGTGACCGAGGGGACTTGAACCCCCGACCTCTGCGTTCACAGCGCAGCGCTCTAACCAGCTGAGCTACGGCCACCGAAGACCGACATTATAGCAGTTTCCAGCTTTTTGGAGCCGCTCCTGTATAGGTCCTTCGACCCAAGCAGCGCCAGGCCCAGCGCTCCTCGCCAAAGGGCCCTACAAGGAACCATACTATTATCAGCGGGGGGATTAGTCATGAAAACGATGTTGCTGACGATGACCGGCCTGGTCGCCGCCCTCCTCGCAACCCCTCCGGCGACCGCGGCCCAGAAGACCGGCAAGGCGGCGGAGCGTTCTCCAGTGGTGGCCTTGCTCAAGAAGGGCCTAGCCGACCTCGACCGGCGCGATTTCGACGCGGCCATCAAGAAGTTCAGCAAAGCGGGCGAACTCAGCTCCGATTGCCGAGCGCAGTACCTCCTCGGCCTGGCCCACTACGAGCGGGGCTCCCAAGGCGGAGACCCCGACGCCGCGGACAAGAACGAGGCGCAGGAGGCCGCCAACGCCTACGCCAAGGCCATGGCCCGCGACCCCGGCCTCAAGGTCATCACCGATCCCGCCCGCTTCTACAAGAGCCTCGCCTGGTCCTACGAAGTCCTCAGATCCTACGACCGGGCCGCCGCCGCCTATGAGTCGGCCATCGCGGCCGCACCCCAGAATCCCATGCTCCCGCTCCAGGCGGCCCGCGTCTACAGCCGCATGGGAAAGCCGGTCAAGGCAGCGCAGAGCCTCGCCGTCAGCCTCGAGCGGGCGCGGCGGCTCAAACAGGAGAGCCTCATCATCCAGACCGTCCGCGGCAATCCCCGATTCTCCTCCATGCTCGCTTATCCGGACGTCGCGGCCGTGCTCGCCGACCCGACACCGGTCAAGGACTCGGTAGCCCAGGCGGCGCCGCTCTCCAGACCGGAGGAACTGCGCGACGCGGTCGCGGACCGGGGCCCGTCCTTGGCCCGGGAGCTGGCCGCCGCCCCGCTGCCCGACCCCGCGGTCACCAACGCGCTGGCCGCAGGCGACGATAATTTCAAGTTCCGGCAGTACCGGACCGCCATCAACGCCTACAACGCCGCGGCCCGGTTCGACGCCAAGGCGCAAGCCTTGAGCCCGGTGCAGCGCACCATCCTCTACGAGCGCATGGGGACCTCCTACAACCGCCTCGGATTGGCCGAAGAGGCAGTCCTCCCGTTGCAGCGGTCCCTGCAGACCATGCCCAACAACGCCGCCGCCCATTACCAGCTGGCTCTGGCCTACTCGGTCTCCGGCCGGTTCACCGAATCCCTGAGCGCCCTGGCCGGGACCTTCGATTCCGCGCCTTCGAAAGCCGAACTGCGCAAATACCTGATCCTGGCCAGAAGCGACTCGGAGCTCGATCCGGTCCGAGACCTGTCAGGTTTCACCGGTCTGCTGGGCCGCTACGAAGAAAAGCTGGCCCGACGCTGACACTTAACATAATTCTTATTATATTTTAAGCATAAAATATAATCAGCCCGGAGATTAGACCGCGGCCATCCATCCGCCTCAGCCCTGAAGACGGCCTCCCTGGCTATACCTGATCAAAATTGGTATCATCATATTGATATTTATCCTTTGAAAAACTAGATTTAATGGCATTTTCCAAGAGAGAAGCTCCGAACTGCGACTGGTGCCAGTTCCGAAAGAACTGCCTCTACGAGCTCCTAGGCACCAAGGAATCCAAGAAGGCTTGGCGCGAGATGCGCGTGGCCAATCCATTCAAAGCCGGGGAGGTCATCTTCCACGAGGGCTCCATGCCCATGGGCGCCTTCGTGGTCTGCACAGGCAAGGTCAAGATATACAAGTCCAGCCGCAGCGGCCAGCAGCTCATCACGCGCATCGAGCATCCGGGCGACCTGCTCGGCCACATCACCCTTCTCCACGGCGGCGCCTACGACGCCAGCGGCGAGGCCATGGAGACCTCCGTGGTCTCCGTGGTCGACGCCATGTCCTTCATGGGATTCCTGGCGAAGTACCCCAACGCCACTTTAGCCCTGCTCAGGGCCCTGGCGCGCGACGTGCAGATGGCCGACAACAAGGCCCGCGACCAGGCCTTCAAGCCGGCGCGCAGCCGGCTGGCCGACGTGCTCTGCCGCATGAAAAAGCCCGGCAAGACGCACCCCGTCGTGGCCGGCATGAAGCGGCGCGACCTCGCCGAGCTAGCGGGCCTCTCCATCGAGACCACGGTGCGCCTGCTCAAGGACTTCGAGCAGCGCGAGCTCATCGCGAAGAAAGAGAAGGACCTGATCCTGCTCAACGAGGAGCAGCTGCGCGTCCTGGCCGGCCTGACGGGCTGATGGCGGCGGCCACGGCTCTCCCGGAATGAGGTCCATCGCGGTCGTCGGGGCGGGCGCCTGGGGCACGGCCCTGGCCAGCCACGCGGCGCGTCTGGGCCACTCGGTGCGGCTCTGGGCGTTCGAGCGCGAGGTCGTAGACTCCATCGCGGCGCGCCACGAGAACGCGGCCTTCCTTCCCGGCGTGGAGCTCCCGGACTCTCTGCGCGCCTGCGGCGATCTGGGCGAAGCCGTGCGCGGCGCGGACCTGGTCATCCTCGCCCCGCCCTCCCAGCATCTGCGCGAGCTCTCCCGGCAGGCCGCGCCGCACATCGGCCCCGCCGCCATCATCGTCGTAGCCGCCAAGGGCATCGAGGAGTCCTCGCTGGAGCTGCTCTCCACCGTGCTCGGCGAGACTTTGCCCGAGGTCGGCGCGCAGCGCCTGGCCTTCCTCTCGGGGCCGAGCTTCGCGCGCGAGGTGGCCCACGGCCTGCCGACCAACGTGGTCGCGGCGTCGCGGGACGCGGCCGCCGCGCTCGCGGTGCAGGAGGCCCTGCACGCGCCGGCCTTCCGCGTCTACGCCAGCGACGACGTGGTGGGCGTGCAGGTGGGGGGGGCGCTCAAGAACGTCATCGCCATAGCGGCAGGCGCCTGCGACGGGCTGAGCCTGGGGACCAACGCCCGCGCGGCCATCATCACGCGGGGCTTGGCCGAGATGACCCGCTTGGGCATGGCCCTGGGCGCGCAGCCGCTGACCTTCCTGGGCCTATCGGGGGTGGGAGACCTGGTCTTGACGTGCACGGGCGAGCTCTCCCGCAATCGGGCGCTGGGACTGAGCGTCGCGCAGGGGGCGGAGCCGAAGAAGTACGTGGCCGAGCACCGCTCGGTCGCGGAGGGGTTCTACACCGCGGCCGCGGCGCACGCCTTGGCGCTCAAGAAGGGCGTGGAGATGCCGATCACCGAGCAGGTCTATGAGGTCCTGCACCACGGCCGCCCCTTGCCCCAGGCGCTCAAGTCGCTCATGCACCGGGACTTCAAGGAAGAGTTCCGGGGTATCCAGGCGGGCTGACGCCGTCAAGGGAGGTTCCGGCGCGCAGCGCCGGGACCCGCGCGCGTCCTATCCTCGGACGCGCGTAACTCCATAAAAGGCCTTGCCCTCAACGGCGCCGGCAAGGCCGTTCAGGCCGTGATCTTGGAGCGGCTCTTGTGGCGCGTCCGCAGATTGGCCTTGATGACCTTGGCCAGCCGCTTGATGCCCTCGTCGATCTGCTCGGGCGTGGGGTAGGAGAAGTTGAGGCGCATGGTGTTCTGCCCGCCGCCGTCGCAGTGGAAGGCCGAGCCGATGACGTAGGCCACGTTCTCCTTGATGGCCTCGTAGAAGAGATCGTCGGCATTCATGTGCTCCGGCAGGCGCACCCACAGGAACAGCCCACCCTCAGGCTTGGTCCAGGTCACGCCCTCCGGCATGTAGCGCTCCAGGGCCTGGAGCATGGCGTCCTTGCGCTCCCGGTAGAGCGTCTTGACGCCGGCGATATGCTCGCGCGCGAGCCCGGACTTGAGGAACTCCGCGGCCAGCAGCTGGTTCAACGACGACGTGCACAGATCCAGAGACTGCTTGAGGATGCCCATCTTCTGGATGATGCGCTCGTCGGCCAGGATGTAGCCCAGGCGCAGGCCCGGGGCCAAGGTCTTGGAGAAGGTGAACAGCGAGATCACGTTGTGGGTCGTGTCGAGCTTATAGAGCATGTCCGGCGCTTCGCCCTCGAAGCGCACCTGGCGGTAGGGGGAATCCTCGATGAGCAGGATGTTGTAGCGCTCGGAGAGCTTGATGAGCTCCCGGCGGCGCTCCTGGGTCAAAGTCACGCCGCTGGGATTCTGGAAGTCGGGCACGATGTAGACGAACTTGTAGTGCTCCTCCTCCTGGCGCAGCTTGGCGAGCTTGGCCTCCAGGTCGTCGATGAGCATGCCGTGGTCGTCGGCCTTGATGCCCATGATCTTGGCCCCGTAGGAGTTGAAGACCTGCAGGCCGCCGATGTAGCTGGGCAGCTCCACCAGGATGGGGTCCGAGGGGTCGATGAAGGTCCGGCCCACGATGTCGAGGGCCTGCTGCGAGGCGGTGACGACCAGGATGTTAGCGGGGGAGGCGTTGATGCCCTCTTCCTCGCGCAGCAGCTTGACGATCTGGGCCTTGAGCTCAGGCAGGCCCTCGGTGGGCCCGTACTGCAGGGCGGCCTTGGAGTTGGTCTTGATGATGCTCGCCGCCATATCGGCCAGCGCCTCGGAGGGGAAGGTCTGAGGGGAGGGCAGGCCGCCAGCGAAAGAGATGATCTCCGGCTTGTTGGTGAGCTTGAGCAGTTCCCGGATGACGGAAGCCTTGGTGCGGCGGTTGACCGTGGCGAGGTTCTTGACGAGGTCGATCATCGGTGCTCTCCTTGGAATCAGATGGGCGCGCGGCGAACGATATTATACATCCCTTTTCCGCTTCCGGAGCGCGCTCCTGGAGGAATCGCCCGATCCGGTCATTGACCGCCGTCAATGACCGGACTCAATGATGCCGATCAAATCCCCGCTTTGACCAGACTCATAGGGGTCCGGGGCCCGGCCGCGCTACAATAGATGTGCCGCAAAGACAGGAGAATCGAAATGATCGAACTGATGCTGATGCTGAGCCTGAGCCCCGTCAACCCCATTTCCGCCCCCATGGCTTCCGTGCAGCCGTGCGTGTGGCCCAACACCTGCGCTTCTCAGGCCGTCGCCCAAGTCCAACCCTGCGTCTGGCCCAACACCTGCGCCAGCCAGCCGGAAGCCGTCGCCTGGTTCCAGCCTTGCGGGACCCCCAACAAATGCAAGGCGGCCAGCGTGGCCTCCGGGCCTTTCCAGACCTGCGTGTGGCCCAACAAGTGCTCCGAAGTGGCCGAGGCCTCGGGCCCGTTCCAGACCTGTGTCTGGCCCCACAAGTGCGCCTGAGCGCGGCAGCGCGATAGCACTGACAGCCCTTAGGCGAATGCCTTGGCTGTCATGCGCCTGAGCCGGTAATCCGGCTCTCCCCAGAAGGAATCGCTCCGGCATCCTGGAACGGATCCTTCTCCCCGACGATTTCCGCGGCCTGCCGCGGACAGGAGGTGCAAGAGTATGCTCGACCTGTGGATGTCGTACATGGTTTGGCGTAGCCTGCGCCGCTCGAACTGGAATCCCGATACCCCAGATAGCGGCCGGGCTGCGGACGCCGAAATGCGGCCGCGCCAGCGCCGACCCAAGCCCGCCTAGCGCACGGCTCATCGCCGCCGGAGGGATCGGGATCTGAGCCGCTCCAGGGCGAGTCGCGCGCTGAAGCGGACGTCCTCGTCCGGATCGCGCAGGGCGCGCTCGAGGCCCGCGACGACCCTCCGGCCCAAGACGCCGATGTCTCCGAGCGCGAGCGCCGCGCTGGCTCGCACCCGTCGGTCCGGGTCCTTGAGCGCGCCGCGCAAAAGCCTGACCGCCTGCCGGGCGGCCGCGCCGCGCTGGCCGAGCTCGTCGGCCGCGCGCGCTCGTGTGCGCGGGTCCGGCAAGGAGAGCCGTGCGATCAAGACGGGGATGGGATCGTTCTCCGGCTTGCCTATCCCGGCGTCAGGAGCCAGCCCCGGGCTGGCGGTCTCGGACGCCTCACGCGACGGCAGCGCCGGGCCTTGGGGGAGTCGTTCGCGCGGGCCGGCGGCATGGTCCGGAAGGTCCGTCTCAGCCAGGCGGCGCTCGGGCACCGCCGCGTAATCAGTCCTGGTCTGCGGCAGCGGTCCTGACCAGCCGGCCGACGTCTCCGGGAACCGTTCAGCCGGGCCGGTCGGGGCGAGCAGCGCGTCGAGTTCGGCGTTACGGCGTCCCGGCTCCGGGCTATCGCCGATGGAGCGCGCGGGCTCTGGGCGCTCCGGCAGAGCCTGGGCGTCCGGGAGCGACTCGGCCGGGGCCTGGAGTCGGGGGGACGCGGCGGCCAGGACTTCGGTGGAGAGGGACACGGGCGCCGGCGGTTCCACCGGGGCGGCATCGGGAGCCGGTCCGCCTGAGCTCGACGTCAGCGCCCGATGTCGGCGGCCCGACCTTTCGGAGGACGCGCAGACGCGCAGGTCGATGCCTCCATTGAAGAAGCGGCTGGTCATCTCGCCGTCCGGCGGGTCGATGGTGATCGCGCGACCCATCCGTTCCGTTCCGAACCGATCCGGCAGCATGTCGAGGCGGGCCTGGTCTTCGAACGTGACGAGCTCGGCGTAGCGCGCGCGGCCCTCGTCGCCGAGGCCGGAGAGCCACTTGAGCGCCGAGATGCGCACGAACGGGCAGGGCTCGTCGCGCGCCAGGCCGGCGAGAGCCGGCGCGGCATCCGGCCCGGCCTTGCCCAAGAAGTGCACGGCGGTCAGGCGGACCTGCCAGTCGGCGTCTTCGGTCGCGTAGGAGAGCAGCGGCAGCGCCTGGGGCCCCAGCTCGCCGAGCGCGTAGAGGGCGTGGATGCGGTCGCCCCAAAGGCCATAGTCGAGCCGGAACTGGATTGCGGCGAGCGTCGGCTCCGGGCTCCGGTCCGCGACCGACTGGGCGTCGGCGACCGCGCCGAGCAGGGCGGCGAGGGCGGCCAGACCACAATGCCGGATCATTCTCTTCTGCACGCCAAGACCCTTGGGAAAGGCAGCCTCTGCGGCCGGGTATGCGATGCGTGAGAAACACCGCCGCTTCGGTCCCGCCGCCATGTATTATAATCTTTCGCAGACCCCATGGACCGAGAATCGAGGCCGGGACGTGCGGAAGCCTGCCGCAAGCCCGGGCGGTGGATCATCGGGGCCGCCCTGGCCGCGGGCTTGGGCCTCGGCCTATGGTCCATCGCCGCCAACGCCCCCACCTTCGACGAGCCCCTGCATCTGGCCAGCGGCTACGCGACCTTGGTCGCGGGGGACTACCGCTTCGGCGCCCTGACTTTGCCTCCGTTCTCGGAGATGTGGGCCGCCCTGCCCCTGCTGGCGCTCCGGGTGGAGGGATTCCACTCGCACCCCGACTTGGTCCAGGGACGGATGTTCCATTATTCGGATTTCCTCTTCTATCACAATCCGGTCCCGGCCGCGCGCATGCTCACGGCGGCGCGAGCCTTCGTCCTGCTGACCATGCTGCCCGTCCTGGTCCTGCTCCTGACCTCCTGGACGCGCCGTCTGGCCGGGAGGACGGCGGCCTGCGGCGCGGCGCTCGCCCTCGCGCTGTGCCCGGTCGTCATCTCCAATTTTTCCCTGGCCACCGTGGACGCGGTCCCCACGGTGCTGTGGTTCCTGACCTTCTGGCTCCTCTCCCACGCGGCGGAGGGGACCTTGACGCTGGGATGGGCCGCCGCGGCCGGAGGCTGCGCCGGACTGGCTTTGGCCGCGAAGTTCAACATGATCCTGCTGCCCCCTTTGAGCCTGGCGCTCCTCGCCGGGGATTGGGCGTTGCGGCCGAGTCCCCGCCCCAAGCTCCCGTGGCTGGGCGCGGCGGTCTTCTGCGGCTGCGCCGCCGCCGCCTTGATGCTGGTCTATCGCGGGACGCATCTTCCGCTCTACTGGCAGGGACTGTGGGGGACGCTGTCCCAACTGGAAGACGGGAGAGGGTCGTTCTTGTGGGGGCGGTATTCCACGACCGGGATGTGGCCGTATTTCCTCGTGGCGCTGCTCGTGAAGACGCCGGTTCCGACTTTGATCCTCGGGAGCGTCGGCGCGGTGTGGTGGCTGAGGGAGGTCCGTCGGACCGGGCATCGGCGCCAGAGTCTTTGGATCCTCGGGCCGGCCTTGGGTTATCTGGCCGCGGCCCTGGCCTGCCGGACCCAGATCGGGGTCCGCCACGTCCTGCCCATCATGCCCTTCTTCCTCATGATGGCGGGCATCGGAGTCTCCGTGCTGTGGGCCCGGCCGCGAGGCGGACTCGCCCTGCTGCTCCTCGGGATCTGGGCGGTCGTGTCGGTGGGCCGGGTGGGGCCGCACCAGCTGGCGTACTTCAACGAACTGGTCGGCGGTCCGGCCCAGGGCTACCGGATCCTCGTGGACTCCAATCTCGATTGGGGTCAGGACCTCGGAGGCCTGGCGCGCGTCCTGAGGGAGATGGGCAATCCCACGGCCTTCCTCTCCTACTTCGGGACCGCGGACCCCGCCGCCTACGGGATGCGTTATATCCCGGTGCTGTGCTCCCCGCACGTGGACCGACCCGGCAATTCCCCAAGGCCGCAGGCCGGGGAGCGTGTGCTGCTGGCGGTCTCCGCGACCAACCTGCAGGGGACCTATTTCACGGACCACGACCTCCTGGGTTGGCTCAAGACCCGGCAGCCCTTGACGGTCGTGGGCTATTCGATATTCCTCTACGACCTCACCGCAGATCCCGAAGGCCGGGGCCGGCTCTCCGGGCTCCTGGCGCGGCTGCGCAAAGACGCGCAGGGCTGATCCTCTCGCCTGGCAGCACCGTCATCCAACCGTCAATAGAATTTGAGTCCGCCTTCATGGCGACTCGGCCGCACTTCCTCTATACTCATGACGCCAAGGAGGAATGAATGTTCAACGCCGAGGAAAAGTCGGGACAGAGATGGGCCGTGATCTTGTCGGGCGGAGAGGGGGAGCGCATGCGCCCCTTCATCACCGACTGGCTGGGACACCATCGCCCCAAGCAGTACTGCACGTTCACCGGCGAGAAGTCCTTGCTGGAAGAAGCCGTAGGGCGGGCCCTGGGTGTCGCGGAGTCCACGAAGCTGGTGACCGTGATCGGCAAAGGGCATTGGCAACACCTCGACGGATCGCGCCGCTTGGACCTGCCGGGGCGCATCGTGGAGCAGCCGGCCAACCGCGACACCGCGGCCGGGGTCTTCCTGCCTCTGACCTACGTCCTGGCCGAGGACCGCGACGCCACCGTGGTCCTGCTGCCTTCGGACCATTTCGTGGCCGACCCCTACCGGTTCCAGAGGCACCTGCGCCGGGCCCTCAAGTGCGCCGAGCGCTGCCCTGAGCGGCTGTTCCTTCTGGCCGCGGCTCCCGAAGGACCGGAGCCCGATTATGGCTGGCTCAGAACTGAGCCCACCGAAGCCGGGGACAGCCTGCTGGCCGTGACCGAGTTCCTAGAGAAGCCCGACGCTGACACCGCGCGCCGCTTCTACGCCGAAGGCTGCCTCTGGAACACCATGGTCGTGGCGGGCAAAGCCGCGACCTTCTGGGAAATGGGCTGGCGGCTGATCCCCGAAGTGGTGGCGCGCCTGGAAGCCCTGCGCGGCGTGCTGGGCACGCCGCTCGAGGAATCGGCTCTGCGCGACGTCTACGCGGATATGCCCACAGCTAACTTCTCGCGCGACTTCCTGCAGAAGGTCCCGGAGCGCCTGACCGCCGTGGCCATGGAGGACGTGGGCTGGAGCGACTGGGGCAGGCCTGAGCGGGTGCTGCAGAGCCTGCGCGGCCTGCGCCTGCAGCCCGCCTTCCCCACGTCGGAGGCCGATCTGGTGGCAGCCTAACGCATGAAAGCCTAATAAAGGAGGCCGCATGGAGACCATGGAGATGCCGGCGCCGCCGCCCGTAGGGGAATCCGTCCGGCCGGTGCCTGCGGAACTTCCGATATCGCAGGCACAGACACAGAGCCGTCTTCAGGGAGGCTTGGTGACCCAGCTCGCCCGGGACCCGCAGGCCGTACACGAAGCCCAGCGCCTGCGCTGGCAGGTCTTCGCTGGAGAGCTCGGAGCCAAGCTTCATTCGCCCAAGGAAGGGCTCGACCAGGACGGCCTCGATGCGCACTGCGAGCATCTGCTGGTGCGCGAAACGCAGACCGGCGAAGTGGTGGCCTGCACACGCCTGCTCTTCGACTACCGCGCCGTGGAAGCCGGCGGCTTCTATTCGCAAAGCGAATTCGACATGAAGAGCATCCTCCTGCTGCCCGGCCGGATCCTGGAGGTGGGCCGCACCTGCGTGCGTCCCGACCGCCGCGCGGGCGGCGCCATCAGTGTCCTTTGGTCCGGCATCGCCAAGATCATTTCCTCCTGCGGCGTGGACTATGTCATCGGCTGCGCCAGCATCCCCATGACCGACGGCGGAGCCCAGGCTCACGCCGTCATGAGACGCCTGCGCGCCGGGCACATGACGCCGGAGAATCTGCGCGTGCAGCCGCGGCGGTCCCTGCCGGAACCGCAGGGAGAGCTACCGGCCGAAGCAATCTTGCCGCCCTTGCTCAGGACCTACATGCGCCTGGGCGCGCGCATCGGGGGGGAGGCGTTCTGGGATCCAGATTTCCGCTGCGCCGACGCCTTCATCCTGCTGGAGCCGCGCCGGATGAACCCGCGCTACGCCCGGCATTTCTTCGTCCCGGTCCGAACGGAGGCGATCTGAACTGGATGATCCTGTCTCGCCTGGTGCGCATCGCCGCGCTTCTGGCCTTGGCCGGCGCGGCGGCCTGCCTGCCGCTATCGGGCCATCGGCGCGAGGAGTTCCTCTGCTGGTGGTGCGGCCGCTTGGCCCGGGCGCTAGGCCTGCGCATCCAGGTCTTCGGCAGCCCCCGCCGCCGAGCCACGCTCTTCGCATCCAACCACGTCTCCTGGCTCGACATCATCGCGCTGTCCGCGGTGAGACCAACCGGCTTCGTGGCCAAATCCGAGGTAGGCCGCTGGCCGCTGGTGGGCTGGATCGCGGGCCGGTTCGGAACCCTGTTCATCAAGCGGGGCTCGGCGCCGGACGCGGCCCGTGTGGTCTCCCGCGCCGTGGCGCGCCTGCGCGAAGGCCGCAGCGTGGTGGTGTTTCCCGAAGGCACCTCGACCTTGGGGGCGTCGGTGCGGCCTTTCCGCCCCGCGCTCTGCGAGGCCAGCGTGCGTTCCGGGCGGCCCTTGCAGAGCGTAGCCATCCGCTATCCCTGCGGTCGGGGACTGAGCCTGGTCGCGCCGTTCATCGGCGAGGATGCCTTCCTGCCGCATCTGCTGCGCCTGTTGCGCGAGCCTGATATCCCGGTCGAACTACATTTCGCGCCTCCTCTGCGCGGCGGCCGCGGCGAACGCCGCGACCTGGCGCAGCAGAGTCGGGAGCAGGTAGAGGCGGCACTGGCCGGATCCGCTCCCATCGCTATCGCTTGAACGGTCTCCGTTAAATCTGGGTCCTAGGCCCCAGATTCGATGCAGGACCTTCGGTCACCCTATTGTCAGACGATTGTTATCCGGCCTAAATCCACGCTCTATTCGTCCTTTCAGCCTCGGCTGATACAATGGTTGCCATGAGATTCCTGCGGTGGTCCGCCGCGCTCCTGGTCCTGCAGAATGCCATCCCGGCGACCACTCTGGCCGCTGTCGCCCGGGAGGTCTCGCCGGTGTCGGCCGAGCCCTCCCAGCCGGTCACTGGGCCCATTCCAAATACTCTTGGCTCCCTATCCATGGATGTCGGCACACAGATGTCGATGACTCTCCCAGTCCCGGCCCTCAAGGACCTGCCTGCCCCGAATGTCAAAGCCGTAGCGGCGCCGGTCCCGGTCGCTCGGCCCAGGACCGATCCGGCGGACCCGCTCGCCCCGCCGCCCCTGGCGCCGTCTTTGGCGGCCGCGCCCATGAGCGCGGCGAAAGTCCCGCCAGCGCTCCTCCCGGCCGCGGTGCCTCCCTCAGAGGAACAGCTCCAGCAGTCCGAAGGAGAGTCCCCGCAATCCCAAGAGCAGCCCCGGCAGTCTGGCCGAAGCCTTCTAATGAGGATAAAGGCAGGCCTATCCAAAAAGCCGAAGGAGTCTTTAGACGCGGCTTTCGACGGGAGCCCGGCAGACGTGCTCCCGTCCCTGGCAGCGAAGGATGTCGTAGTCTATCTGACCGGACAGGACAGGGCACCGACCGTGCTCACCCTCGACAAGCTCCAGGAATACCTGTCCTCGAACCCGGCCGCTCTGGCCCGGCTGCAGCGCTCGGGCCGCGTACGGATGGTCACCGCAAAGGGGGACGCGAAGAACGGATTGACCCTGGCGGACGCGGCAACGATAGGACGCCTGCTGACATCCTACGGGCTCAAAAAAAAGATAGCGATCGAGACGATGGCGGTCGACCTCAAGCGCGATGACCGGACGCAGAGCCGCGGCGATAAGGATGCGGCCCCGCAAGAGCCTCGTCTGGCCGGGCCTGTCCGGAAGGCGTTCGCCGTCCTTGCGAGCCCGCTGCGGGAGGCCGCTTTCCTTTGGAAGAACCTCCGCGCGTCCTTGACCCGGCCGGCCATGAGCGAGGTGGTGGGGACTCTGATCACACGCGTTCCCAGCGCCCTCGCGACGGCGGCATGGCTGACCAAGTTCTATCTGCCGGGGGGGCATGTCGCCGCCTTCACGGCTAACCTCGTCACCCTGCTCGCCCTCTGGACGTTCCATGGAGTCTGGGTGGACTCCTGGAACAATTTCCAGGACGCGCTCGCCAGGCAGAGGGGGACCCCCTATCAGACCCTCTTCAATCTCGTCTATGGGCAGGCCACAGGAGCCTTCCTACGATTCATCGCCTGGACCGCCGTCGCCGGCACCATCCCGCCGTGGTCCTGGCTCTACTGGCGGGACATGGGCATCATGACCGTGATCGGGACCTTCTTCGGGACCTTGGGTCAGCAGGGCGTCAACACGCTCTACGAGAAAGGGCTCCTCCCGCGCTGGGGCCGCTCCGGCCTATGGCAGGGGCGGCAGCTCCTCTTCTCCCTGGGAGGAGTCCTGCTTCAGACCGGCTCGATGTCCACGTTCTGGACTCTCTTCGCCTTGAACCAAGGAATCGACCTTCTGATCTATCTCGCCGGGAAATTCCTGCCTAGGCGCGACATCCTCACCCTGGCTTCGGCCCGCGTCGCGGCTTCCCCCGAGTTCCAGGGCCGGCTCGCCGCCGGGCCGGTCCAGCAGGAGCCCTTCTGGAAGCAGGCCGCCAAGGCTGTCGCCGAGAGCCCCTTCTTGATGCCGTTCGTCCTGCTCGCGCGGTGGCTCAAGGCGCTGCCCAGGAAAAAGAGCCTCGGCGCCGCCGTCTCGTTCGCTCTGCTGGCCGCGCCCGCCGACGGGCTCGCCCAGGCCTATGCCCGGGCGCTGGCGGAGGCTCCCGCCGCGGCGCGCTCCGCGGCCGTGGCCGACATCCCGCTACTGACGCCGCTGCTCGGCGCGGATGGAAAGCCCAAGCCGGTCCGCAATGATGCCCTCATCTCTCCCGTCTTCTACAAGGAATCCGACGGCTCTTTGGGAGTGTTCAAGCCCGCCTTGAACGTGCCTCTCGACGACCCGGGATACCCTTCCCTGCTCATGAAGCTCATGGGCGACGTGATAGGCTCGATCATCAGCGAGAGGATGGCCGTCCCCACCGTGCCCTACCGCTTGGCGCGCATGGTCCTCGATGGCAAGGAGGTCATCGGGGCCGCCTGCCCTTACTTGCGCATGACGACCCTCCACGATTCCCCGGAACTGGCCGACAGCATCTCCAACAAAGACGACTTCGTGCGGGGCTCCATCGTCGACGCGTGGCTCGGCAACATCGACCGGATCCTCAACCACAAGAACATCTGGCTGCGCGAGGATGGACGAGGCGGCCACGAGGTGGTCTTCGGGGACTTCAACCAGGCCCTCAAGCAAGGGGTCTCGGTCATGGGGGTGCCGAAGGTTCCCGTGCGGGTGCTTCCCGGGTACCTCGCCGACGGAAAAGTCGCCGATGCGACGCTCGCGGACATAACCGCCCTCAGCGACGAGAAAATCTCCGGGATCGTGGATGAAGCCGTCGCCAGGACCTATGGGCTCGGCGCGGCCTCCAGGGACTACATCGTAGCCCTGCTCAAGGCAAACCGCGACCAGCTGAGGACCAGCACCTCCTGGGCCCGCCTGAAGGCCGGCGCCAAGCCGCGCGTCCGGCTCAGCCCCGAGGTGGCCGGCGCCATCGCGCAGGCCGTCCTCGACCGGCATCGCGCTGCCGGCAAGACCCCCCAGGCCTGGATCGACGCGTCGCTTAAGAACGTCATCGTGCTCTGGGAGAAGCCGCAGTTGAAGCCCGCGATGCAAGCCCTGCTCGACCAAGCGGTCCAGAACCGCATGGCCGGCAAAGACCGCGAGATCGAACTCCGGCCCGAACAGCTGGACGTCCTTGAAGCCCTGATGAACTTCGTGTATATGGAGGTCGATCCGGCGGTGGCTATCGCCGCGCGGATCGGGCATCACCAATGATCACGATCCGGCTCTTCCTTCTCCTATTCGCCGTCTCGCTGAAAGCCGAGCCGCCCAGGCTCGTCGCCGTCATCGTCGTCGACCAGATGCGCGCGGATTATGTGGCGGACGCCGGCCAGAAATACCAGGGCGGCTTCGCCCGGCTCGTGCGCGAAGGCGCGGTGTTCACGCAGGCCCGGCACGGGCATGTCCCGACCCAGACCCCTCCGGGACACGCCGCATTGTCCACGGGACGCTTCCCGCGCGAGCACGGCATCGTGGGGCAGTCCTGGTGGGACCACGAACGCAACGTTTGGAGGCCGACTCTCCTGGATTCAGAAGGACGAACGAGCCCCGAGTCCATCATGGTCGACACCCTGGGCGACGCGCTCAAGAAGAAGTCGCCGGGATCCGAGGTCGTGTCCATATCCGGCAAGGACAGGGGCGCGGTGCTGATGGGTGGGAAACGCGCCGATCTCGTCCTCTGGTACGATGAGGACACCGGCGCCTTCGTCACGAGCACCTACTATCCCCGCGCACCGGGCTGGGTCAAGAACTGGAACGGCAACAACAAGGTCAAGCCGGAGCGGCGCAAATCCATCCATTGGGATATCAACTTCGACCAGCTCACTTTGAGCCTGGCGCGGCGCGCCGTCGAGGAAGAGCGGCTCGGGCAACACAAGGTTCCGGACCTGCTCCTGCTCAGTCTCTCCGGCACCGACCTCGTCGGCCATCGCTGGGGGCCAGATTCGCCTCAGATGAGCCGGCAGCTCGGCAGCCTGGACCGCGAGGTCGGGTCATTTTTGGACTTCCTGGACCGCATGGTCGGAGCGGAAGGCTACACGGCCGTCCTGACTTCCGACCATGGGGTGCTACCCACCCCCGAAAGCGAGCGGGGCAAGGCCATGGGCGCGCGGCGGGTGCAGCGCAAGGATATCGAAACCCGCGTCAGCGCGCTGCTGGCGCATGCCCTCGGCGAGCCGCCGGCCGGAAGCTCATGGGTCGGGACCATCTCTCCGCCCCACGTCTACCTAAACACCCTCCTGGCCAAGCAGCGCGAGGTGGATGCCGCGGCGCTGCGGCGCGCGGCCGTCTCCGCCCTGGAGTCCCAGTCTGAAGTGGCCAAGGCCTATCTGCCGGAGGATATGACCGTGAACCGGCTCTCCGGCGGGACTTACGGCGAAGTGTTCCGGCGCAGCGTGTATCCCGGCCGTTCCGGAGACGTGCTCATCCTGCTCAAGCCCGGAGTGCTGGTGGCCGACGACGAGACGTCCACAGGTCACAGCACGCCCTACGACTATGACGCCCGCGTCCCCATGATCCTCCTCGGGACGGGAATCCGGCCGGGCTCCTATGACGGGTCGATCCTCACCACATGCCTGGCGCCCACGCTGGGCCGGCTGCTGGACGTGCCGTTTACGCCGGGAGAGGATTCCCGAGTGCTTGAAGAGGCGCTGACCAAGCCTCAATGATCAGTCAGCCAGGAAGACCGCGAAGACCAAGAGAGGGGGCCGTCACACTGATTTTATCTGCCGCAGATGGGCCTGTCAGTCCCGTTTGTTACCATGACCGTGAGGAGGTGCAAGAGCATGCTCGACCTATGGGTGACCTACATGGTCTGGCGCGCGCAGCGCCGCCGGAATTGGGAAGGCGATCACCCGGACGGCATCCCGGCGGACGCCGGGGAACCGCAGGGCCCGTCCGCGCTGGATTGACAAGGCCGCGCCAGTATGGCAAGTTATAGACACGCTCATGGCTGAAGCCAAGATCCTTGTCGTCGAGGACGAGAAGGCCCTCGTCAAGGTCCTCAAGTACAACCTGGAGAAGGCCGGCTACCAGGTCGCCACCGCCTACGACGGGGAGGCCGGGCTCTCAGCCTTCCAGGAAGAGAAGCCCGACCTCGTCATCCTCGACATCATGCTCCCCAAGAAGGACGGCTTCGAGTTCTGCAGGACCGTGCGCCAGTCTTCCCGGACGCCGATCCTCATGCTCACGGCCCGCAAAGACGAGCTGGACCGCGTCCTGGGCCTCGAGATCGGGGCCGACGACTACGTCACCAAGCCCTTCAGCGTGCGCGAGGTCCTGGCCCGCGTCAAGGCCATCCTGCGCCGGGCCGCGGACAAGCCCGCGCCGCGCCTGGTCCGGGCCGGCACGCTGGAAGTCGACCTGGAACGCTACGTGACCAAGGTCAAGGGCAAGCCCGTCACGCTGTCTCCGAAGGAATTCGAGTTCCTCAAGTGCCTCCTGAAGGCCGACGGCCGGGCCCTCTCGCGCGACGAGCTCTTGGAGAAGGTCTGGGGCTACGACCGATCCATGGAGATCGACACCAACACCGTGGACCAGCACATCGCGCGCCTGCGCGGCAAGCTCGGGCCCGAGGCCGACCGGATCGTCACCGTCAAGAACGTCGGCTACCGCCTCCGGACGGACTAGTGCCTGAGCTCTTCACGGCGCTGGCGGTCCTGACCTGCGCTTGGCTCCTGGCCCGTGCGCAGAACCGCGCCGTCTCGCGCATCACCAGGACCGCCGAGCGTCTGGCCGACGGCGACTGGAGCGCCCGCGTCGGCCCGATGCCCGATGACGAGTTCGGCCGCCTCGGCCGCAGCCTGGACCGGCTCGCGGAGAGAGTCCAGGAAGATATCGCCCAGTTACGCCGCTCCGACCAGGTCCGCAAAGACTTCACGGCCAACGTCTCACACGAGCTGCGCACCCCTTTGGCCGCCATCAAGGCCTTCGCGGAGACGCTCCACGAAGGAGCGGCCGAGGATCCCGAACACCGCGCCGAGTTCATCCAGGAGATCGAGAGCAACGCCGACCGCATGACCCGCCTGGTCGACGACCTGCTCACCCTTTCCACCCTGGACTCAAAGGCCCGAAGCCGGGCACTGGAGTCCGTGGACCTCATGCGCGTGGCGGCGGAGGTGACCGCGACTCTCAAACCCCTGGCCAGCCGCAAGGAGCTCGGCCTGCGGTTGGAGCCGTTCCACGACATCCCGCCGGTACGCGGGGACCGCGGCCAGCTCAAGCAGGTGCTCACCAACCTGCTCGACAATGCCGTGAAGTACACGCCGGAGAAGGGACTGGTGCGCGTCAGCGCTTCCTGCGCCGAGAGCCGGGTCACGGTGTCGGTCCAGGACACCGGCCCCGGCATCCCGGCCGAGGACCTGCCCCGCATCTTCGAGCGCTTCTACCGCGTGGACAAGGCCCGCTCCCGAGAGCTGGGCGGAACCGGCCTGGGCCTGGCCATCGTCAAGCACATCGTGGAAGCCCACGGCGGCAGCGTGGCCGTGGAAAGCCGGCCGGGAGCAGGCTCAACCTTCCGCTTCACCTTGCCCGCGGCCTGAGCGCTGACGCGCCCCTGGCACATGACAGCTGACACATTTCCTGAGGGCTGTCAGTGCCTGAGCGCTGACGCGCTCAGGACTCATTAAGACGCTGGCGCAGCCTGTCGGCCAGGGCCGGGTCGCCGGCCTGCGGCAGGCTCTGGAGTCCCCAGTTGAGCATGAGCCGGTAGGTGTTCACGAGCTCCATCTCAGGGCTGAAGGGGTAGAGGTCCCGATGGGAGACCGCGCGCCAGTCCAGCAGGCGCTGGATCCCCGCGCGCAGGACCTCCGGCGCGGGAGGCTGCTCCGAGGCGCGGATCAGCACGCCCGAAGGCGCGCTGCCTGGGAAGAACCCCCTGAGCTCGTTCCAGGATTCGGCCTCCGCGTACAAGGCCCGGGATGGATTGAGCCGGACCCATTGCGACCAGTCCATCACGAAGTCGGGCGGTGTGTTCAACCCGGGATTGCGCCGCGCCAGCCAGCGCTGATAAGGGGGATAGCCGAAGAGGGACGGCACCAGCAGGACCCGATCGCCCGCAGCGTGCTCGACCAAATCGAGATAGAGCATCGCGAAAGTGGAGGAGTCCGAGTCCATGATGATCATGTCCGATGGGCCGCTGGAGCGGATCATCTCCCGCGCATAATCCATGATGAAGCCGCTGCGGCGCAAGCTGATGGGGTGCCAAGCCAGCGCGACCCCCGCCGTTGCCGCCAACAGCGCCCAGCCCCAGCCCCGGCCGAAGCGCTCCAGAAGCCAGTCCGCGCCCAGGCCGGCGACCGCGAACGCCGCGATGAGCGGCAGCAGGTGGAAGCGCGCGGCGATGGCGTAGGCGAATTCCGGGTTGTGGAGTTTGAGCTGTTGACTGCCCATGACGATGTAGCACAGAGCCGCCGCGCCGAGCCAGAGGCCCCAGAAGACCAGCTCTTGCCGACGCTTGCGCCAGAAGACGGCGAGCCCAAGGGCCGCCAGCGGCAGGCCGAGCGGCGTCAATGCGCCGTAGGCCGAACTCAGGAACCAGCGCAAATGCTGCCAGAATCTCGCGAAGTCGAAGCTTCCGAAATCCAAGAAGCCCCGGCCCGCGACCACGCGCAGGGGGCCGCCGAGGTCCTTGCGCAGGAACAGGCCGGGCATGTCCAGGAGGCCTGCGGCGCTGGTGAGGTTGTAAGCCGGGCTTCCCAGGTCCAACCGCAGGCCCAGGATCAGGTAGGGCAGGGCAATAAACAACAGCAGGACCCCGATGGCTCTGGCCAAAGGTCGGCCGCGCGGCCAAGCCTCGTGGCTCCAGAGCCAATAGCCGATGGCCGGGAGGATGAATACGAAGGTGGGGTGGTGGCTGATGCCCAGGCCCAGACAGGCGGCCAGGGCCAGCAGGGCTGTCGGCCGGCGGCCCTGCGTCCAGGCCACCGCCCAGTAGGCGGCGCCGATGGCCAGCAAGTCGTTGAGCGCGCGCACCTCTCCGAGTTCCGAATAGTACCAGAAGAGGGGGGAGAGGGCCATCAGGCCCGTCGCGACCAGAGCGGACGAAGGCTTGAGCGACAGGCGACGCAGGGTCAGGAAGAACACGGCCGCGGCTAGGGCGTGCAGGAGACCGGAGAGGGCGCTGACGTTTCCGGCCGGGAGGCCGGGCAGCAGGGAGGCTAGGTGCCCGAGCATCACATATAAGGGATAGCCGGGGGGCCAGGAGACGCCCCAGGTCACGGCGCTCAGGACATGCTGGGGACTGTCCGCGCCGCCGAAGCTGAGACAACGGCCGAACCAATAAAGAAGGAACAACGACGCGAAGGTCCCGGCCGCAATCCAAAGGTCGCCCCGAGCCGAAGGGACGACGACGGACATGCTCTCGGAGCGCGACTCCGCTTGCATGGTAGTATCATAGCACCTGCAGGCCGCAGTTTCATATCATCTTCAAATTCCCTTCCGGCAAGGAAACGACTCTCATGAAATCTCTGCGATCCAGACGGATGCTGGCCCTGTTCTTGGCCCTGCCCTTCGCCGCGGCGGTGCAGGCGCAAGCGGCTGAGCCCATCACCATCACAGTCAGCAAGATCAAGGCCCTCAACCTGCGCATCTACGGCTTCGTGGAGACCGATTACATCACAGACACCACCCAGGTATTCAACGAGGTCCAAGGCAACTACCTCGTCCCGGCCCACACCGCCTACAGCGGGGCGAACTACAGCGGAGCCAAGCCGAACTACGCGGGCCAGCATGGCCGCGCCCAGATGAGCATCCGCAACAGCCGGCTCGGCTTCGAGTTCAACCTCCCCAAGACTGAGGCCGGCCTGCAGACCCAAGGCGTCATCGAACTCGACCTATTGGGCAACGACGCGCCCAACACCACGCCCGGCTCGACGCCTAGCACACAGTCGGAGTCAAACTTCTTCAATAACCCGGCCCTGCGCGTGCGCCATGCCTATGTGAACCTGACCTATAATGAATGGAACGCGAAGCTCGGACAGACCTGGTCGCTGCTGGGCTGGCAGCCCTACTATTTCCCGGGTGAGGATGTCGTCTTCGGTACGCCGGGGATGCTCTTCGCCCGCTTCGTGCAAGCCCGGCTGACGCATACCCTGAACCTGCCGGGCGCCTGGACTCTGGAGAGCGCCGCGGACATGGCCAAGCCCGCCGAGATGAACTCCGGATCGCCCGAATACCACGCAGGCCTGCGCGTGGCCTCGACCAAGGTCAAGGGCGCGTCCAGCTTCTGCTCCGGGACCAGCATGGTGGGCCTCTCCGCCGCGGTCAGCGGCGCTCTGATCCCGGTCCGGACCGCGCTGGGCAACGCCAACGGAGGCGCGGTCGTCTTCGACGTGTTCGTTCCCATCATCCCGTCTTCCGACGGCAAGGACCGCTCCAACAACCTGGTCTGGGCCGGTGAGCTCATGAGCGGCAGCGGCGTGGGCGGAGTCGAGTACGGGGGGCTGACCTCAGGCGTGCCCGGAGTCACCGCTGCGGCCGCCGGCACGGCCGTGGACTCCGGGATCGCCGGCATCAACGACAGCGGCTCGCTGAGCCTCATCCGCTATCGGGCCTTCCGCACTCATCTGCAGTACTCCCTGCCCGGCGGCAAGTGGGCCGCCTCGACCGGCTACGCTCAGGTCGAGACCCGCAACGTCGGAGACTTCGGCTTCTACGCCACCCAAGCTGCGGGGGTCACCACCGCTCTCCTCTCCCCGAAAATCCAGTTCGGCTACGCAACCCTTTTCTACGACCCGCTCTCCTGGCTGCGCCTCGCCGGGGAGTTCAACCAGACCCGGGTCACCTACGTCGACGCGGCCAACCGGTTCGCCGTCAACAACCGGGTCCAGCTCTCGGCCTTCTTCGTGTTCTAAGCCCTCCGCCGGAAGTCCGGACCGGCCGTCATCCCTCAGTCATCCACCCTTTACGCCGCCGCTATGGGGGCGCCGCCGACCTCCTTGATATCCTCTCACCGCAGGAAACCAAAGGAGGATACAGGAATGAACCACCGGACGGCAAGACGGATGCGAACGGCGCTGTTGACTCTGGCGCTGGGGACTCTCGCTTTCGGCGCCCAAGCGGCCGAGCCCATCACGGTCACGGTCAGCAGCATCAAGGATCTCAACCTGCGCATCTACGGGTTCGTGGAAATGGACTACATCCGTGATACGACCCAATCCACGTCGTACCTTGAAGAGCAGGACAACTATGTCGTGCCGACCCGGACCACGCTGGGCGGAGCGGCCAACAACTACGCCGGCGAGCACGGCCGCGACATGATGAGCATCCGCAACAGCCGCCTCGGCTTCGAGCTGAACCTCCCGAAATCCGACTCCGGGCTGCAGGGCCAAGGCATCATCGAGCTCGACATGATGGGAAATAATGCTCCCAACACCACACCCGGAAACGGTGCGCCCGGCGCACAGTCCGAACGGGACTTCTTCAACAACGCGGCCGTACGCGTACGCCACGCCTACATGAACCTGACCTACAACGATTGGAACGCAAAGATCGGTCAGACCTGGTCGCTCCTGGGCTGGCAGCCCTATTACTTCCCGGGTGAAAACGCGATCCTGCCCACCCCCGGCATGCTCTACCGCCGCTTCGCCCAGGCGAGGGTGATGAACACTGTGAACTTCATGGACGCTTACACGCTGGAGAGCGCCGCGGACATAGCCAAGCCGGCTCAGATGGACTCCCAGCAAACGGAGTACCACGCAGGCCTGCGCGTCGCGTCGACCAAGATCAAGGGCGCATCCATCGACGGCGCCTCGACAAGGATGGTCGGCCTTTCCGCAGCGGTCAGCGGCGCCGTCATCCCGATCCAGACTCCTCTGGGAAACCGGACGGGCGGCGCGGTCGCCTTCGACGTGTTCGTGCCCATCATCCCGTCCACCGACGGCAAGAACCGCTCCAACAACCTGGTCTGGGCCGGGGAATTCATGAGCGGATCTGGCGTGGGCGGACTCGAGTACGCGGGGCTCAGCTCCGGCGTGGCCGCGCCCACCGCGGCGCAGACCGGCAGCACTTCCTTGGATTCGGGCATGGCCGGGATCAACAACGGCGGATCGGTGAGCCTGATCCGCTACCGGGCCTTCAACACTCACCTGCAGTACTCCTTGCCCGCCTTCATGCCCGGAGGCAAATGGGCGACCTCCGTCGGCTATGCTCAGACCGAGACCCGCAACCTCGCGGATTTCGGGAAGAACAATCCCACCGCACTGCTCTCTCCCAAGAACCAATACGCCTACGCCAGCATCCACTATGATCCGCTCGGCTGGCTGCGTTTTGCGGGAGAGTTCAGCCAGACACGGACCACCTACGTCGACGCCGCGAACCGTTTTGCGGCCAACAACCGGGTCCAGCTCTCGGCATTCTTCATATTCTAAGGAACGGAGGAAAATCATGATGATACACGCACGCAAAGCACTCGCACTCGCGCTCGCAACCGGGATATTGGCCGGACCCCTGCAGGCCGCTGGCAAGACCATCACCATCAAGGGCTCGGACACCATGGTCATCATGGGCCAGCGCTGGGCCGAAGAGTACATGAAGTCCCACCCGGGCACCGTCATCCAGGTTACGGGCGGCGGCTCCGGCACGGGCATCGCGGCCCTGATCAACGGCTCCACGGACATCGCCGAGTCCTCGCGGCCCATGAAGCAAGAGGAGAAGGACCAGGTCAAGCAGAAGAACGGCAAGGAGGTCGTGGAGGTCCCGGTGGCCCTCGATGGGCTGGCCATCTACGTCCACAAGTCCAACCCCATGAAGAAGATCACCTTGGCCCAGGCCAAGGCGGTCTATACAGGGAAGACGACCAAATGGGAAGACCTCGGCTCCAAGGGCGGACAGATCATCGCCTACGGACGCGAGAACAACTCCGGGACCTACACCTACTTCAAGGAGCACGTGCTCAAGAACGAAGACTTCGCGGCCGAGATCCTAAGCATGCCCGGCACCGCTGCGGTCATCAACGCGGTGGCCAAGGACAAGAAAGCCATCGGCTACGGCGGCATCGCCTACGCCAAGGGCATCAAGGCCCTCGACGTCAGCGTAGACGAAGCCAGCCCGGCGATCGCGCCGAGCATGGACAACGTCCTGAGCGGCAAGTACCCCATCTCCCGCAACCTGTTCTTCTACACCGCGGGACAGGCCGACGGGGAGGCCAAGGCCTTCATCTCCTGGGTCCTAGGAGCCGAAGGACAGAAGATCTGCGAGGCGGTGGGCTACTACCCGCTGGCCAAGACCAAGCAGAAGAAAGGCGGCAAGCAGAGCATCTGACGATCCAGTCCCGACGCCCCGTCACTACCCAGGAGCGCGGAGCGTCGGGACCGCCCGTTAACCCTCCCCCCGAAGGGGGAGGGTCTGGGCTTTGGGGGCCGTCATCCAGTTGTCATGCACCCTTTAGCCTGCTGCCATGGGCCTGCCGGCCCAGCTCTGATATCATCTCGATGATGCCCACGCAAGGAGCGCTCTCCATGCCGACCCAGCCCGCCGCGGTGAAAAAAGAGGTCCCGGCCCGGCCCGGCCGCCCCCGCCCGGAAGGCTCCGCAACGGCACCGCGCTGGCACGAGCCCCTTGTCGAAGGCGTCATCCGCGCCAGCGCGCTGACCGCGATCGTCGGGCTCTTCCTCATTTTCGTCTTCATAGGCAAGGAGGCTCTGCCCCTCATCACCTCGCCCGCGGCCAACCAGGAAGCCAGCCTCGGGAGGATCTTCGCGACGCAGGACGGGCACTACTCCTGGCAGCCGGTCTCGACCGTGCCCAAGTACTCCATGGCGCCTCTCTTCGTGGGCACGCTCAAGATGACCTTCGTCGCGGTCCTCTTCGCCATCCCCCTGGCCTTGGGCGCGGCCCTCTTCACCTCCGAGTTCGCGCCGGATTGGATCAAGGAGTTCATCAAGCCGGTCATAGAGCTGCTGGCCGGGATCCCTTCGGTGGTCCTGGGCTTCTTCGCGCTCATGGTCATGGCGAGCTACGTGCAGGATGCCTTCGGCATCGTCTACCGTCTCAACACGATCACCGCGGGCATGGCCCTGGGCTTGGCCGTGATTCCCATCGTCTACACCATGGCGGACGACGCGCTGACCGCCGTACCCAAGAGCTACCGCGAAGCCTCAGTGGCCATGGGCGCTTCGCCTTGGCAGACGGCCTGGCGCGTGGTGTTCCCGGCGGCCCTGCCCGGGATACTGGCCGCCTGCGTCCTGGGCTTCGGCCGGGCCATCGGCGAGACCATGATCGTGCTCATGGCCTCGGGCAACGCGGCCATCATGTCCTGGGACCTGGCCAAGCCGGCCCGCAGCCTGTCGGCCACAATCGCGGCCGAGCTGGGAGAGGTGGTGGTGGGCAGCGCACATTACCACGTCCTCTTCCTGATCGGAATCAGCCTCTTCGTGTTCACCTTCATATTGAACCTGTTCGCGCACTGGTTCGTGAGCCGCCTGCAGAAGCGCATCCTGGGGACCGCATGATCGGGATATTCTTCGTCTGCCTGACCGGACTGTGTTGCCTGCTCATCGTTCTGCTCACGGCCGTGGTCCTGGGCAACATCGCCTACTTCGGCTGGGGCCTGCTGAGCCTGAAGTTCCTGCTCACCGCCCCCTCCCAAGGCATGACCGAGGGGGGGATATTCCCGGCCATCTTCGGGACCTTCTTCTTGGTGCTCCTGATGACTCTGGCGGTCATGCCCCTGGGTGTAATGACCGCGATCTACCTCAACGAATACGCCTCGAAGAAGTCGGCTTTGGTGCGCTGGGTGCGCCTGGCCATCGGCAACCTGGCCGGCGTGCCGGCCATAGTCTTCGGGCTCTTCGGCCTAGGATTCTTCATCGAGTTCGTAGGCCGAGGGATCGACAAGTTCTTCTTCGCGGGCCACCTCGCATTCGGCCAGCCGGCAATCATCTGGGCGTCTCTGACATTGGCGCTGCTGACCTTGCCCACCGTGGTGGTGGCCACCGAGGAAGCCCTGCGCGCAATCCCGCCGGCGCACCGCGAGGTGGCCTACGCTTTGGGCGCCACGCGCCTGCAGATGGTGCGGCGGGTGGTCCTGCCCCAAGCCGTGGGTGGAATACTGACCGGAGGCATACTCGCGGTCAGCCGGGGCGCGGGAGAGGTCGCGCCGATCCTGTTCACCGGCGCGGCCTACTTCCTGCCCTACCTGCCCAAGAAGCTCAACGACCAGTTCATGGAGCTGGGCTACCACATCTATGTGATGGCCACGCAGTCGCCGGACGTGGAGAAGACCAAGCCCATCCTCTACTCCACGGTCTTCGTCCTGCTGGCGCTGACCTTCGGACTCAACTTCACCGCCATCTGGGTCCGCTCCCGCATACGCCGCAGGCTACGGCTGACCAAATGAACCAGACAGGATTGTCCGTCATGGACCTTGGCGTGCGCGCGCACGGCGCGGACATCCTCAAGTCCATATCCTTGGAAGTGCCTCCGGGGGAAGTCCTGGGCGTGATCGGGCCGGCCGGCAGCGGCAAGACCACCTTCCTGCGCGCGCTCAATCGGCTCAGCGAACTCGATGAGGGCCTGGAAGTTTCGGGCGATATCCGGCTCAACGGCCGGCCCGTGCTCGGCGCGGATGTCGACCCTGTGGCCATACGCCGGCGCATGGGCCTGGTGCTCCCTGTGCCCACGCCGTTGCCCATGTCCATCTTCGACAACCTGGCCTTCGGGCCCCGGCTCCAAGGCCAAGACGACCATGCCGACCTGCTGCGGCGCATGGAAGAGAGCTTGCGGGCCGCGACGCTGTGGGAGGAGGTCAAGGACCGCCTCCAGGAGCCCGCCAACAACCTCTCCGGCGGCCAGCAGCAGCGTCTCTGCCTGGCCCGGACGCTGATGATCGGCCCCGAGGCCCTGCTCTTGGACGAGCCCTGCTCCGGGCTCGATCCCATATCCACGGCGCAGATCGAGGAGGCGCTCAAGGCCCTCAAGCGGAGCATGGTCATCGTTCTGGTCACCAACAACGTCAAGCAGGCCGCGCGGGTGGCGGACCAGACCGCGTTCCTGCTCATGGGTGAACTGGTGGAGTGCGCGGCGACCGGCGACGTGTTCACCAATCCCAAGGACAAGCGCACGGAAGACTACGTGACGGGGAGATTCGGATGAGCGCCCCGAAGCTCGAAGCGCGCGGGCTCAACCTCTACTACGGCGACTTCCACGCGCTCAAGGACGTCTCGATCCGCATCCCAGAGGCCGCCATCACCGCTTTGATCGGGCCCTCCGGCTGCGGCAAGTCCACCCTGCTGCGCGTCTTCAACCGGATGAACGACCTCATCCTCGGCGTGCGCATCACCGGCCAAGTCGCCTTGCACGGGCTCGACATCTACGCCCAGAGCATGGACACGGCTCTCCTGCGCAAGCGCGTGGGCATGGTGTTCCAGAAGCCCAACCCCTTCCCGCTCTCCGTCTTCGAGAACGTGGCCTACGGCCCGAAGATCCACGACCTCATCCAGCCCAAGGAACTTCCGGCCCTCGTCGAGGCCAGCCTGCGGCGCACGGGGCTTTGGGACCAGCTCAAAGACCGGCTCGATGACTCGGCCTTGGCACTCTCCCCTGAGGCGCGCCAACGCCTGTGCATCTCGCGCCTCTTGGCCACGGAGCCCGAGGTCCTCTTGATGGACGAGCCCTGCTCGGCCTTGGACCCCATCGCCACGGCCAAGATCGAGGAGCTGCTCGTCGAGCTGAAGACCAAGTACACCATCGTCATCGTGACCCACAACATGCAGCAGGCGGCCCGCATCTCGGACTTCACAGGATTCATGCTGCTGGGGGAGCTCTTGGAGTTCGGCCCGACCAACGCCGTCTTCACCACCCCGAGCCATCCCAAGACCCAGGAGTACATCACAGGGCGGTTCGGCTAGGAGACCAGCCAATGCACCGACATTTCGAGGAAGTCGAAGAAGAGCTCAAAGAGAGGGTCCTGACCATGGGCCAGCTCGTCGAGGAGATGATCCGCAACGCGGTCCAGGGTTTGGCCGAGCGCCAGCCCAGCCCCCTGGAAGAAGTCGCTCTCGGCGAAGAGAAGGTCAACGACCTCCACATCGACGTGGACGACCGCTGCCTCAAGCTCATCGCCCTGCACCAGCCCACAGCGGAGGACCTGCGCTTCATCATCGCGGCGCTCAAGATCAATTCGGACCTGGAACGCATCGGCGACCAAGCCGTCAACATCGCGGAGACCGCGGCACGCCTCTTGGCGGTCCCGCAATTGGAGCGCAGACTCCTCGACCTGCCGCACATGGCGGAAATGGCCCAGAGCATGCTCAAGGACAGCCTCGACGCTTTCGTCAAAAAAGACGTGGTTCTGGCGCGTTCGGTGCTGGAGCGAGACGACGCGGAGGACCAGCTCAAGAGCGAGTCCTTGCACGAGCTCATGGGCATCATGCAGTCCGATGCCACGACCATCGAACGAGCCTTATCTTTGGTCCTGATCGCGCGCAACCTCGAGCGCATCGCGGACCACGCCACCAACATCGCGGAGGACGTGATATTCATGGTCCACGGCAAGGATATCCGCCACCACGCGGAGGACAAAAAGCGGTAGAATAGTCGCGATGTCCGTCACCATCCTCCTGCTCATCGCGCTGGCCCTGTTCTTCGATTTCGTCAACGGCTTCCACGACTCGGCCAATTCCATCGCCACCGTGGTCTCCACGCGCGTGCTCTCACCCCGGGCCGCCGTGATCTGGGCGGCCTTCTTCAACTTCGTGGCTTTCCTGGTCTTCCCGCTGCACATCGCCAACACCATCGGCAAAGGGATCATCGACCCGCACATCGTGGACGCTCGCGTCATCGCGGCGACCCTGATCGGCGCCTCGGTCTGGGACCTGCTCACTTGGTATTGGGGCCTGCCCACCAGTTCATCCCACGCCCTCATCGGCGGCTTCGTCGGGGCAGCGTTGGTCAAGGTGGGGACCTCCGCCCTGGTCTGGAGCGGCATCATCCGGACCGTGGTCTTCATGGTCGTGGCGCCAGTCTTGGGTCTCGTCCTGGGCCTGTTCTTGGGTGTGGCCGTGGCCTGGACCTGCCGGCGGGCCAGTCCCATGCGCATAGACTCCCTATTCCGTAAAGGCCAGCTGTTCTCTGCGGCCCTCTACAGCCTGGGCCACGGGGGAAACGACGCGCAGAAGACCATGGGCATCATCGCCATCCTCCTGTTCTCTGCCGGCCTGCTGGGGCCCACGTTCTACATACCGACCTGGGTAGTCCTTGCCTGTCAGGCGGCCATGGGCCTGGGCACACTCTTCGGCGGCTGGCGCATCGTCAAGACCATGGGCCAGAAGGTGGCCAAGCTTCGCCCCGTCGACGGCTTCTGCGCCGAGACGGGGGGAGCCTTGACCCTCTACCTGGCCTCGGCCCTGGGCGCCCCGGTCTCTACCACGCACACCATCACCGGAGCCATCATGGGCGTGGGCTCGCTCAAGAGGCTCAGCGCGGTGCGCTGGGGCGTGGGGGGAGACATCCTGGCCGCGTGGCTCATGACCATACCGGCCGCAGCCCTCATCTCCAGCCTCAGCTACTGGCTGCTCTCCGCGGCCAGATAGGCCGGCGCTTCCTCAGGCGGGCCTCTCCATCCGAGTTCCGGCCCAGAACGGGAGCGTGTCGACGCGGCGGGTCGAGCCTTTGGAGCCGGGGGGAGCCGCAAGGCCGCGGGCTCGGTGCCCGCGAGGAGCAGGACCTTGCCGACGTAGTCTCTGGTCGCCTCCGGCCAGGCGGCGCGGGCGAGCATGCGCGGCCCGCCGTGATAGGCGGCGATGATGCGCCGCCGGACCGGGAGCGGCGCGGCGGAGTAATCCATCCCCTCCAGGCCGAACCGCCTCCAGGCCTCGCGGAAGAGCGTCGTCAAGTAGTCCGTGCCGGCGCGTATGTTGGCCTCGGGGTCGCGCAGCGCGTCGCGGGGCACTCCCATCTCCTCGCCCGTCGCGGGCATCACCTGCATGAGGCCGATAGCCCCGGACGGCGAGACGCACCGGCTGGTGAATCCGGACTCCACGGCGATGATGGACTTGACCAGGCGCGGGTCCAAGCCGTTGCGCCGGGAATGTTCGACGATGATCCCGTCGTAAAGGTCCCTGCGGCGCAGGGAATTCGGCAGGGCCCCGGCGGCCCCTGGCGCCCGGAGCCTGGCCTCCGACCGGCGCCTCCGGGGCAGAAGGGCCGCGGCTGGGGGCTTCAGCGGCAAGCGCCCCCAGGCCATCGGCCGGGCGGGCCACAGCGGATTCTCCGCGCCCATGGCGAACCAGCTCAAGATGAAGAGGCAACCGACGATCTGCAGTCTGCACATGCCCGGAGCCCTGGCACGAACTTCAATAGAGTGTGAGCGGCGGAGGTCAATAAAAGCTCAAGGCCCACCGCCCCTTGGCGCCGCCGCCCCGGAAAAGGCATCATATGGCGCATGGACGAAGCCTCCCGCGCGCTCTGCCGCCGTCTGGGCGTCGAGGACCCCCGGCACATCGAGATCGAATCCAAGCGCCGGGTGCGCGCCTCCCAGGCCGAGGACCTGCGCGAGCACCTCTTCAGCCTCAAAGGCGCCCGGCACGTGCGCGAGACCGCCTTCTTCGACCAGTACCTCGACACGCCCGAACTCTCGCTGCTGCGCGCCGGGGCCAGCCTGCGCCTGCGCTACAAAGGCGACGGCACCTACGTCTACCTGCAGTACAAAGGCCCCGGCTTCCATGAGCAGGGGGCGCTGTTCCGCTCGGAGTTCAGCTCGGACCGGCTCGAGCGCGCCGTGCGCGGGGAGAGCCACCACGACATCGTGCACTTCGCGGACATCTCCGTCATGGACATCCTGCGCCGCCACTCGGACCCGGCCATGTCCGGCGCCATGCGCCGGCATCTCGGCGACAAGACCATCGCCCGCATCAACCGCGGGGTCATCCTGTGCCTCTACCGCAAGGACAAGTTCCGGGTGAAGCTCAAGGGCGGGTTCCTGGAGCCATCGCTCGACAAGCTCTGCGCCTTCCACATCCGGCCGACCGGCCTGCATCCCCTGTCGACCTTCTGGGAGTTCGAGAACGAGATCAAGTCCGAGGACATCGCCTGCAAGCTGGAACGCATCGGCGAGATGCGCCAATTCGACACTCGCCTGGCGCGGCGCTTCGACCTGCCCGCAGAGAAGCTGGACAAGTACCACCGCTGCGCCGCGCACTTCCGCACGCGGTGCTGAGCGCGCTTAAGACTTGTGCCAGCGCTCAGCTCAGCGCCCGGCCGTCACCTTGATCAGGCTTCCGAATCGCGGCTGCACCGGCTTGCCGCCGGCGCTCAGATGCAGCCAATAATCGCCCGGGGCCACGGCCGGGCTCAATGTCATCTCCGCGGCCAGCGTCGAGCGATCCTCGAAAACGACATCCGAGAACTGGATGCCCGAATCGTCGGCCGTCACCCTCAGGCTCTGGGCGAACTCGGGGGTCAGGTCCCGGCCGCTGATGCGCAAAGTGCTCTTGCGCCCGGGGGACGGGGTCGGGGTCGCCTGCACGCCGGCGAGCCACAGCGGCGGGACCACGGTGAAGGCATCCTGGACCTGCTGCAGGTCGCGGCCGTCGGCCCCGGCCACCTTCACGCCATAGGAGCGTTCGGCGGCGGTCGCGGGTATGTGAAAAACAAAGCGGATCTCCGACGAAGACACGTACGAGACCGTGGGGGGAGCCGCGTCCAGATCCGGGATCCGCGCGGCCAACGCACCCGCGTCTTCCGGTGCGAATCCCGTCCCGGTCAAGACCAAGCGAACCTCATCGCCAGGCCTGCGGAATGGGTCCGGGGCCGAGATGCCGTGAGTCAAGCCGCCGCGCCCCAGGTCGGGCAGGGCTAGGCGCGCCAGCTTGTCCCGGCGGAAGATCTCCCGCGCGGAGAGCGACACCGCCAGTCCGAAGTCCCCGCCTTGGACGACGTGGTCGATCCTCAGGACGCCCTCCACCACATAGGGCAAATGGGGCTGCAGGGCTTTCACTTTCAAGCCCGGCATGGTCGGCTCGACCTGGAATCGCCGCGCCATCTTCTCGTCGATATTGGTGATGACCCGGAAACGATACGCGCGTCCATCCTCGGAGACTTCGGCCAGCTTGATGTCGAGCACTTCGCCGGGGCGCACCACGCCGAAAGGCGTCGCGGCTCGGAAGACCGGCAGGCCCTGGATCATCACGCCGGGATAGACATACGCCGTCTTGGCGGCGGCCCCCACCGCCAGTTCGGCGTGGATCTGATTGGCCGTCACCAGATGCGCGCTCTGGACCCGCACGTCCGGCGACCCGGACTCCAGCCGGATCATCTGCTCGAACTCACGTGTGAATCCGGAGCCATCGATGTCGATGCCGAGGGCCGATCCCGGCCCCACGACCTCAGGTTCTGCCACGATGCGCAGGATCGAGATATCCTTGGGGATCAATTCCTGGTGCAGTCGGGCCGGCGTAGCCGCTGACGCGTCAGCGGCTGGCGGCAGGGAGGGAGGCGCCGGCGCAGCCGGCAGCGCCGCCGCGGGTCGGGACACCGGCACGGACGGCGGCTCAGGCTTGGGCGCCACGGTCCGCGCCGACGACGTCGGACTTGATTCAAGGGCCGCGGGCGCTGCCCCGACCGCAGGCCTCACTGGCGAAGCTTCGGCCGCAGGCCTAACTCGTCCGTGACGCCGGCGCCAGAAGCACCAGCCAGCGATCAAGACGAGCCCCATCAGCAGCACGATCGCCAATTTCCTGCGGCCCGACCTATCGAGGGAGGTCCGCCGGTCAATCCGCATCATTCCTCGTTTCCGAGAGCGGTGAACAGGTTCGCTGTCTATCAGGTCGCGAAGAGGCGGTCGCCCGCGTCCCCGAGGCCGGGGACGATGAAGCCGGAGCGGCTGAGGCTGGAGTCCACCCCCGCCAGATAGATGGGCACGTCCGGGTGCTCCCGCTGCACTCGCGCCACGCCGGCCTTGGCCGCGATGAGGCTCAGGAGCACGATCTGCTTGGCCTTGTCGGTCTTGAGGATGTGCAGGGCCTCCACCGCCGAGCCTCCGGTCGCGAGCATGGGGTCGCAGAGCACCACGAAGCAGTCCCGGATGTTCTTGGGCAGGCGCACGTAGTAGCGCACCGGGTTCAAGGTCTCCTCGTTGCGGTAGAGCCCGATGTGGCCGATGTGGGCCTGGGGCAGGAGGTGCTGAAGGCCGGGGAGCATGCCCAGGCCCGCGCGCAGCACGGCGACGAAAGCCACGGGCTGGGTCGTGACCACGGCCGGAGACTTGCCCAGCGGCGTCGGGACCATGGTCTTCCTGGTCTTCACGCCGCGCAGGGCTTCGGCGCCCAGCAAAGTCGAGACTTGCGACATGGTGCGCCGGAACTCCTCATGGTCGGTGCGCCGGTCGCGTAAAGTCGCGAGCTTCTCCTGGATGAGCGGATGATCGCAGACGAAGAGTTTTCCTGCCATGATTATTTGACCACCTTCCGGATCACCGGCATGGGCTTGGGCCTCTGGCCTTCGATCTTGAGCGCGGTCAAGAAGTACGCCACGGCCTCGTCCATCTTGGCCCTGTCGCTGCCGTAGATGTGGGCCACGCATTCGCCCTTCTTGACCTGAGCCCCGACCTTCTTATCCAGCACGAAGCCGGCCCCGTAGTCCAGCTCGGAATCCTTGTTCGCGCGGCCCGCGCCCAGGATCACCGCGGCCTCGCCCACCTTGCGCGCGTCGAGCCAAGTGACATAGCCGGCTTTGGGGGCCGGGATCTCGCGCACCATGGCGGCCTTGGGAAGGAGGTCCAGGTCGCCGGCCACGCGCGGGTCGGCGCCGTGCGCCTCGATCATCTTCTGGAACGACTCGAAAGCCGCCCCGGAACGGATGACGGCTGTAAGCGCCGCCGCGCCCTCCTTGGGGTTCTTGGCCTTGCCGCCCAGATGCATCATCCAGCCGCCCAAGGTCAGCAGGCATTCCGCGTAGTCCGCGGAGGTGAAATCGCCCCGCAGGACCTCCACGGCCTGGATGACTTCCAAAGAGTTGCCCACGTAGCGGCCCAGAGGCTGGTCCATGGAAGTCAGGACCGCCACGGCTTTGAGGCCGAGCTTGCGCGCGGTCTTGACCAAGGCGCGGGAGAGCTCCTGGGCCTGCTGGGGATTCTTGAAGATGGCGCCGGAGCCGATCTTCACGTCGAGGACCAGGGCGTCGAGGTCCTCGGCGAACTTCTTGGATAGGATGCTGGCCACGACCAGGGGCACGGACTCGACCGTGGAAGAGGCGTCGCGCAGGGAGTACAGCGTGCGGTCGGCCGGGGCCAGGTCCTGGGTCTGCCCGAACATGCACACGCCGATGCGGCGCAGCTGGGCCGTGATCTCGGGAAGGCCCATGCGGACGCGGAAGCCTTTCATGGCTTCGAGCTTATCCAAGGTCCCGCCGGTGTGGCCGAGGCCGCGGCCGGACATCATGGGCACGACCAAGCCCGCGGCGGCCATGAGCGGGGCCAGAGCCAAGGAGATGCCGTCGCCCACGCCTCCGGTGGAATGCTTATCCACCTTGGGGGCGGGCAGGCGCTTGAGGTCCAAGCGCCGTCCGGAGAGCGCCATGGCCCGGGTCAGGGCCGCGGTCTCGGTCTCGTCCATGCCTCGGCAGCACACGGCCATGAGCCAGGAGGTGAGCTGGTAGTCGGGCACTCCGACCTTGGGATCCGAGGCGGCTTTGACGACGAAAGCGATCTCCTCGTCCGTATGCTTGCCGCCGAGGCGCTTCTTGGCGATGATGTCGAGCATCCGCATGGGGGGCCTCCGACTCTAAGCGATCTTGATGAAGTCGTTGAGGACGAGACGCAGACCCTCGGAGACCTTGGCGCCGAGCTCCAGGACCTCGCTGTGGTTCAAGCTCGCGCCCCTCATGCCGCTGCACATGTTGGAGATCCACGTCAGCGCCGTGACCTTGATGCCCATCTGCCGGGCCGGGATGACCTCCGGGACCACGGACATGCCCACCACGTCGCCGCCCCAGACGCGGAAGGCGCGGATCTCGGCCGGAGTCTCGTAAGAGGGCCCGCAGACCGCGGTGTAGACGCCCTCATGCACGGAGAGCTTGTGCTTGCGGCAGATGGCGACGACCTGCTTGCGCAGATCCGCGTCGTAAGCGTTGACCAGGTCCGGGAACATCTCGCCGAACTCCTCCTCGTGGAAGGCGCGCAGGGGGTTGCGGCCCATGAAATTGATATGGTCCGTGATGGCCACGAAATGGCCGGGCTTGATGTCCTCGCGCACCGAGCCCACGGCCGCGGTGAGGAACACCGTCTTGAGGCCGAGATACTCGAGCATGCGCAGAGGCAGGGCGATGTTCTCCATGGAATGCCCTTCATAGTAATGGAAGCGGCCCTGCATGACGGCCACGCTCTTGCCGTGGAGCTGTCCGAGGATGAGCTTGCCCATGTGGCCGGCCACGGTGGTGCGGGGAAAACCGGGGATGTCGCTGTACGGGATGATGGTGGCCTTGTCCAGAGTGGGCACGGCTTTGGCCAGACCCGAGCCCAGGATGATCGCGGCATGGGGGGAGAAACCAGGAACCTTGCTCTTGACATAGTCGGCGGCTTTGCGCACGGCTCCGATGTAGGTTTTGATTTCCATGAGGATGGCTCCTTATTAGTTGCTCGATTCTAGCACATTTAGATAAAATGCAACCTACCATGGAAGAACTCATCGCCCCCATCAGGGAATTGCGCGCAGACATCATCCGCATGATCGCGACCGCGGGTTCGGGCCATCCGGGCGGCTCGCTCTCGGTCATCGACCTCTTGGCCGTCCTCTATGCCAAGCACCTGCGCCACGACCCCAAGAGACCGGACTGGCCGGGCCGCGACCGCCTGATCCTCTCCAAGGGCCATGCCTGCCCGGCCCTCTACGCGGTGATGGCCCAGCGCGGCTTCTTCCCGAAGGAAGAGCTCCTGACCCTGCGCAAGCTGGGCTCCCGCCTGCAGGGACACCCGGAGCGGCACCGCCTGCCGGGAATCGAGGCCGCGACCGGGTCGCTGGGCCAGGGTCTTTCCATGGGACTGGGCATGGCCCTGGCCGCAAAGATGGACGGCACGGATCAGCGCTTCTACGTGGTCACCGGCGACGGGGAGATGCAGGAGGGCCAGGTCTGGGAAGCTTTGCTGGCGGCGCCGCAGTTCAAGCTGGACAATCTGACCGTGATCGTGGATTCCAACAACGGGCAGATCGACGGGCACGTGAGCGAGATCATGGCCCTGGACCCGCTGGCCGACAAGCTCAAGAGCTTCAACTGGGACACCCGGGTGATCGACGGCCACGACCTCGACGCTATCGACGGCGCGTTGAGCGCCGTAAAAACGGTGAAGGGCAAACCGCAGGCGATCGTGGCCAAGACCGTGAAGGGCAAGGGCGTCTCCTTCATGGAGGACAACATCGCCTGGCACGGCAAGGCCCCCAACAAGCAAGAATGCGAGCAGGCGCTCAAGGAGATACTCGGTGCCTAAGGCAACACGGGAAGCGTTCGGCGAAGCATTGGTCGCGCTGGCGGAAAAGTTCCCTCAGCTCGTGGTCCTGGACTCGGACTTGTCTAAGTCCACGATGACCGCGGATTTCGCGAAGAAGTATCCGCACCGGCACTTCGAGTTCGGCATCGCCGAGTCGAACATGATCGGCGCGGCCGCGGGGATGGCGCTGATGGGCAAGGTTCCGGTGTGCACGAGCTTCGCCTGCTTCCTGATCGGGCGCCTGGAGACCATCCGAGTGGCCGTGACTCTGAACCGGGCCAACGTCAAGCTGGTCGGGACGCACGCCGGCCTGGGCATCGGCGACGACGGGGCCTCGCAGATGGGGCTGGAGGACGTGGCCGCGATGCGGTCTCTACCCGGGATGACCATCCTGCAGCCGGGCGACGGCTTGGAGGCCCGCCAGGCGGTGGAGTGGATGCTCCAGCATCAGGGACCGGTCTATATCCGCCTGACGCGGCAGAAGCTCGACGATGTCCACAAGCCGGGCTACCAGTTCGAGTGCGGCAAGCTCGACGTGGTCTGGGAGCCGGAGCCCAAGGCGAAGCATTTCCAGGCCACGGTCTTGGCCTCGGGCGGGACAGTGGGGGGAGCCGTGGCCGCGGCCCAGTCGCTCCAGCCCAAAGGGTTCGCCGTGCGGGTGGTCAACGCCGGGACCCTCGCCCCGTTCGACGTGGATTCCATCGAGGATTTCGCCAAGGACAGCGAACGCTTCGTGACCGTGGAAGACCACAACATCGTGGGGGGTCTGGGCAGCGCGGTCTGCGAGGCGGTGGCTTCTCTCGGCGCGGGCAAGCCGGTCGTGTGCCTGGGCGTGCGCGAGACGGGCGAGTCGGGCCTGCCGGCCGAGCTTTACGAACGGCATGGTCTGAGCGCGCCGCACATCGTGGAAGCCTGCATCAGGAACCTGTCCTGATGTCGGCGGCGACTCTGACCTTCCTGTCCCTCTTCGTCGTGGCCATGGGCGGGGCCGCCATCCTGGACAAGCTGGCGTTGGGGCGTCTGGGAGCCAACGAGGTGTTCGTGGTGCGCATGGGCGTCAACGCGGCGATCTGCCTGCTTCTGTTCCTGGCGGGATGGCTGCCGGCCAAGGCGGCGGTGGCGCAGGCCGGGAGGGTGCCCGTGGCGCTGATCACTTTGAGCCTGGTGGTGACGATGGGGGGAGTCTTCTGCTACATCAAGGCCTTGTCCGGGGCGGAGGCGTCGAAGGTGATCCCGCTGAGCTCGGCGTATCCGCTCGTGACCTTCCTGCTGGCCTTGGCCTTCCTGGGCGAGAAGTTCAGCTGGACGAAGCTGGCGGGGACGGCGTTGATCTGCGCCGGCGTCGGGCTGCTCGCCTTCTAGCGGCGCCAGGCTCCCCGATCAACTGTTAAATTCGTAAAGGCCTGACCCCGCCCTCACTTTGATACAATCTGGCCAAGCAGGAGGCGGGCCATGAAAGTCGTCTTCTACACCAACGAATACCCTCCCTACACCTACGGCGGTGCCGGCGTGGCCGTCGAATACCTCACCCGCGAACTCACCAAGCTCATGGACGTCGAGGTCCGCTGCTTCGGCGACCAGCGCTCCAAGAAAACCCGCCTCCAGGTGACGGGCTTCGAGCCCTGGAAAACACTTTCCAAGGACGCCCACAAAGGCTACGGCAAAGCTCTCGAAGCCCTCAGCATCAACCTCCAGTTCTGTAAGAACAACACCGCCGACATCGTCCACTGCCACACCTGGTACACCAACCTCGGCGGCTTCTTCACCAAGATCCTCCACAAGATCCCCTTCGTCATGACCACCCACTCCTTAGAGCCCCTGCGCCCCTGGAAGCGCGAACAGCTCGGAAACGCCTACGACCTCAGCAGTTGGATCGAACGAAACGCGGTCCAGGCCGCGGACGCCATAATCGCCGTGTCTAGCGGCATGAAGAAGGACATCCTCTCCTGCTACGACATCCCGGCCTCCAAGGTCGCCGTCATCCACAACGGCATCGACCTCCAGGAATACCGGCCCAGCGCCTCCAGCCGCGCCCGCCGGCAGTGCGGCATCAGCCTCGACAGGCCCTACGTGCTCTTCGTGGGCCGCATCACCCGGCAGAAAGGCATCATCCACCTCGTCAACGCCCTGCCCGCCATCGACCCTTCGGCCCAGATCGTGCTCTGCGCCGGAGCCCCGGACACCAAGGAGATCGCCGCGGAGATGGACGCCGCCGTGGCCCGCATCCGCCGGATTCGCAAGGACGTCATCTGGATCGATAAGATGCTCCCCAAGCCGGACGTCATCGAGCTCTACAGCCACGCCGCGGTGTTCTGCTGCCCCTCGATCTATGAGCCCTTCGGCATCATCAACGTCGAAGCCATGGCCTGCGGCGCGCCCGTCGTGGCTTCGGCCACGGGCGGCATCCTCGAGGTCGTGGTGCCCGGCAAGACCGGCCTGCTCGTCGGCTTCACGCCGCGCCGGGACGGCACCTACGAGCCCAAAGATCCACGCAAGTTCTCACGCGACCTGGCTGCGGCCGTCAACCGCGTCCTGCGCAACCCCGCGCTCCAGAAGCGCTTCGCGGCCGCAGGCCGCAGCCGCGTCGAGGCGCATTTCAGCTGGGCCGGAGTCGCGCGCCAGACCCTGCAGCTCTACCGGAGCCTGGTGTGAAAGAGGCCGCCCTGAGCCGCCCGAAGCCCGCGGGGCTGGGCTGCCGTTGGCTCGGCCCGGAGCGCTGCGAGTTCCTGGTCTGGGCGCCGGCGGCGCGCCAGGTCGAACTGCGTCTGGTCTCGCCCCAAAAGGCCCTGGTCCCCATGGAGACGGACGGTTCCGGCTATCATTGGGCCGTGCTGCCGAGGATCAAGCCCGGGACCGAGTATCTCTACCGCTTGGACGGCAAGACGGAGCGGCCGGACCCCGCCTCGCGCTGGCAACCTCACGGCGTCCACGGTCCTTCTGCCGTCGTAGACCCGGCCTTCACTTGGCACGACCAGAACTGGAAAGGCCTGCCCCTGGAGCGCACCGTCATCTACGAGCTCCACGTCGGGACCTTCTCCCGCGCCGGGACCTTCGCCGGCGTCATCCCCCAGCTCGACACCATAGCCGGGCTCGGCGCCACCACCCTCTGCCTCATGCCCGTGGCCCAGTTCCCCGGAGAGCGCAACTGGGGCTATGACGGGGTCTATCCCTTCGCCGTCCAGGACTCCTACGGCGGGACCGCGGGCTTGAAGCGCCTCATGGACGCGGCCCACCAGCGCGGTCTGGCCGTACTGCTCGACGTGGTCTACAACCACCTTGGCCCCGAGGGCAACTACCTGCGCGACTTCGGCCCCTATTCCACCGGCAAGACCCCCTGGGGCGAGGCGGTCAATCTCGACGGCGCCGGCTCCGACGAGGTGCGCCGCTTCTTCATCGAGAGCGCGCTGCGCTGGCTGGACGAATTCCACGTCGACGGCCTGCGCCTCGACGCGGTCCACGCCTTGCGCGACTTCTCGGCGCGGCCGTTCGTGGAGGAGTTGGTCCAGGCCGCCCACGAACTGGGCCGGGCCCAAGGCCGCCGCGTGCCGATCATCGCCGAGAGCATCTTGAACGATCCCCGCGTCATCCGACCCAGCGCGGAGGGGGGCTGGGGCTGCGACGCGCAATGGAGCAAGGATTTCCACCATGCGCTGCACACCGCTCTGACCGGCGAGCAGGCCGGCTACTACGCGGACTTTTCGGGCCTCTCGGACCTGGCTCAAGCCTATCGCGAGGCCTTCGTCTACGTCGGCCAGTACTCCTCGTGGCGGCGCCGCAGCCATGGCCGCAGCGCGCAGGGCCTACCCGCCTCCCGGTTCGTGGTCTATGCCCAGGACCACGACGAAGCCGGCAACCGGCCCCGGGGCGAACGGCTCCCGGCGCTGGTGGACTTCGAGGCCTTGAAGCTCGCGGCTGGGGCCGTGGCCCTCTCGCCCTATCTCCCCCTGCTCTTCATGGGCGAGGAATACGGCGAACCGGCGCCCTTCCTCTATTTCACCAGCCACGGCGACCGGAGCTTGGCGGCCTCGGTGCGGCAAGGCCGCGGGAAGATGTTCGATTCCTTCGCCTGGCGCGACCGGACCGCCCCGGACCCGAATGCGGCCGCCACATTCTCGCGCTGCAAGATCGACTGCGGCCTGCGCCGCAAGGGCCGCCACGCGGTCCTGCAGGACTTCTACCGACGCCTCTACGCTCTGCGGCGGGAGCATCCGGCCCTGGTCCCGCGCGACCGGGAGAGCCTCGACGTGGAGGCCCATGAGGAGGCCCGGGCTTTGGTGGTCCGACGCCGGGCCGGAGCCGAGGAAGCGTTCTTCGTCCTGCATTTCGGGAAAAAGACCGGCCGCTTGCGCCTGGAGCTTCCCGGAGGCGGGTGGGCCAAACTCTTGGACTCGGCACAGCCACAGTGGGGGGGGCCCGGCAGCCCGGCCGCGCCGCGGCTGGCCGGCGGCCCGGCGGAGCTGAACTTGGCGCCCCTTTGCGTCGTGGTCTACGGAAGGAGCGCGCACTAGACTTCAGGAGGGACCTTGGAAAAGAAAGCGACGGACGGCGGCGCCGATCGTAAAGAAATCCGTCCGACCGGCACCTACGGAACTTCTGATACCGCAGGCGAAACGGCATCGGTCTGGTTGCCCGGGCCGGCCTCCCAGGAGAACATCCCGAGACGGAGCGAATCGAAGCCCGCCGCGCCCAAGGGCAGGCCCGCCGCCACCCCCGACAAGCGCGTCGCCATCGAGAAGGTCCGCCCCGAGCTCGACGGCGGGCGCTTCCCCATCAAACGGGTCGTAGGCGAGCCGGTCTGCGTGGAAGCCGACGTGTTCACGGACGGCCATGACGAGCTGGTGTGCTCCCTGCTCTACCGCAATGAAGACGACGCGGAATGGACGCAGGTTCCCATGCGCCCTTTGGGCAACGACCGCTGGCGCGCCGAGTTCACGGCCGCGGAGCTGGGCCAGTACCGCTACACCGTCCAGGCCCGCATCGAACCGTTCCTCACCTGGCTGAGGGACTTGAAGAAGCGCCTGGAAGCGGGCCAGGACGTGCGGCCCGAACTTCCGGTCGGAGCCGGGCTGGCGGCCGCGGCCGCGGGCCGGGCCGAAGCCGCAGGCCAGAAAGCAGAGTCGCGCCGGCTCAAGGACCTCGCCAAGGACCTGGAGACGCGCGGCGACCCGCGCGAGAAGGCGGCGCGCCTGGCCGCGCCCGAGCTCACCGGCCTGGTCTGCGCCTGGGGCGACCCCGGGACCTTCGTCCGCCACGGCCAGGAGCTGGCGGTCACGGTGGACCGCGTCAAGGCGCGCTTCAGCGCCTGGTATGAGCTTTTCCCGCGCTCGACTTCGCCCAAGCCCGGGATGCACGGGACCTTCAAGGACCTCATCGCGCGCCTGCCCTATGTCGCGGAGCTGGGCTTCGACGTGCTCTACCTGCCGCCCATCCATCCCATCGGCAAAACCCACCGCAAGGGCAAGAACAACGCGCTCAAGGCCGGCCCCAACGACCCGGGCAGCCCTTGGGCCATCGGCGACGAGACCGGGGGGCACAAGGCCGTCCACCCGGAGCTGGGCACCTTGGAGGATTTCCGCAAGCTGGTCTCGGCCGCTCAGGACCACGGCCTGGAGATCGCCCTGGACATCGCCCTGCAGTGCTCGCCGGACCATCCCTACCTGAAAGAGCACCCGGAGTGGTTCAAGGCCCGGCCCGACGGCAGCCTCCGCTTCGCGGAGAACCCGCCTAAGAAATACGAGGACATCTATCCGCTCGACTTCACCTGCAAGGACTTCAAGCCGCTCTGGGAGGAGACCAAGAGCATCTTCGAGTTCTGGATCGCGCAGGGCGTGCGCATCTTTCGCGTGGACAACCCGCACACCAAGCCCTTCGGGCTCTGGGAGTGGCTGACCTCCGAGCTGCGGCGCAAGAACCCGGACCTCATCTTCCTGGCCGAGGCCTTCACCCGGCCCAAGGTCATGGCCCGGCTGGCCAAAGCGGGCTTTTCGCAGTCCTACAACTACTTCCCCTGGCGCAACTCGAAGTGGGAGCTGGAGAGCTACTTCCACGAACTGACCCGCACGGAGGTCAAAGAGTTCCTGCGGCCGAACCTCTGGCCCAACACGCCGGACATCCTCACCGAGCACCTGCAGTTCGGAGGCCGGCCGGCCTTTTTGGTCCGCCATGTGCTGGCCGCGACCCTGGGCGCGAGCTACGGCATCTATGGCCCGGCCTTCGAACTCTTCGAGAACACCCCACGCGAGCCGGGCCACGAGGAGTACAAGGACTCCGAGAAATACGAGCTCAAGCACTGGGCGTTCGAGCGCAAGGACAGCCTGCGCCATCACATCGCCCGGGTCAACCGCATCCGGCGCGAGAATCCGGCCCTGCAGAACGACTCGAGCCTGCGCTTCTTCCGCTGCGACAACGAAGCGATCATCTGCTACACGAAGCAGGCCGGCGACAACATGGTCCTGGTCATCGCCAACCTCGACCCGAACCACAAACAGGCGGGCTGGATTGAACTGCCCCTGCAGGAATTCGGCCTGGCCGCGGACAAGCCCTATCAGATGCACGACCTTCTGGCTGAGCGGCACTACCTCTGGCGGGGGCCGCGCAACTATGTCGAGCTAGACCCGCACGGCGTGCCGGCGCATATCTTCAAGCTGCGCCGCTACGTGAGGACGGAAAGGGACTTCGACTACTTCCTGTAGCGGAAGGGCCCGCCGCTCTCGATAATTCCCGGGAGCCCGCTGACCGCTACGATCTGAAGTCATTGCGGCAGCAGGTCATTTAAAACGTTGGCGTCGTTGGAACTGTAGGCCCCGGTCTGGGAATTGAAGACCACCGAGTAGGCGGACGCGTACCGGGACGGGGCCGGAGGGGAGATCAGGCGGTTGAAAGTGACCTGCCAACCCGACGCCACGGGCCCGCCGGTGAGGGTCGCATGAGCATCGAAGTACTTCAACGCGGGGACACTGACATCCAGCGCGTTGAGATCGCTGGCATAGTTCCCGCCGTTGACGCCGACTCGCTCCTGGGCGGTCTTGATATGCCCGACGAACGAAATCACCTCACTGACGCGGCCCTTCTCCACGACCAGGAAGTACTGCGGGATGGCGACGGCGGCGAGGATGCCGATGATAAGAACCACCACCAACAACTCGATGAGCGTGAAGCCTCGGGATTGCCTCTTATGTCTCATGTCCAGTCGATGTCCTCCAGCTGATTATTTCCACTCGGCGTAGCATGCGGGGCCTGGACAGAAGGGAACGCCCCCGATACGCGGAGACCGAAATCCCGGGAGAAGGACGGTGCCCAACTCATCACCCCCGGAAGCCGCCGCCCGGCTTACGCTTGAAGCCGCCGGGCTTGCTTTTAAAATCGCCGGGCTTGCGGCCGCTGCTCGGGCCGCCGGCAAGCCACTTCTTCTTGGGGCCGGAGCTGTGCATCTTGTCCCAAGGCTTCTTGTCGCCGAAGCCGGGCTTCTTGTCCTTGTCCCAGGGCTTCTTCTCCCAGGGCTTCTTGCCGCCGAAGCCGGGCTTCTTGTCCTTATCCCAGGGCTTCTTCTCCCAGGGCTTCTTGTCGCCGAAGCCGGGCTTCTTGTCCTTGTCCCAGGGTTTCTTCTTCCAGGGCTTCTTGTCGCCGAAGCCGGGCTTCTTGTCCTTATCCCAGGGCTTCTTCTCCCACAGGCGCTTCTCGCCGGAGGCCCGCGCGGCGACAGCGGGCGGGCTGCGCCGCCGGTCCTTGCCCGAGCGGCGTTCGGGCCCGGTGTAGCCGACGCTGCCGGGCTTATCGACCGGGCGCGCCTCGTTGACGAATATCTGGCGGTGCCCGACGGTGGAGCCGTTGAGCTTGGTGATGGCGGCCTGCGCCTCGGCGTCCGTGCCCATGAGCACGAAGCCGATGCCGCGGGAGCGGCCCGTCTCGCGGTCCATCAGGATCTTGGCGCTGACCACGCTGCCGTAGTCGGCGAACAGCTTGCCCAGTTCCTCCTGGGTCAGCTCGTACGGGAAGCCGGTGACGAACAGGTTATTGCCCATGCCACATTATCGCATTTTCAGTCGCTGCCCCTCCGGCTGACGATTCCCACCCGGCGTCAGCCATCCGGCTCCAGGGGCTCACTCCGGCGGTGTTTTGCTATCATAGCCTTTGCTAGGCCCCCTGGGGGTCTGAAGGGAAACCAATTTATCCCGGCGAGGATCTCAGGAGATAGCCCCATGCATGAGCCGATGAACCCCACACCCATCCGCAGAGCCGCGGTCTTGCTCGCCTTGGCCGCGGGCCTTTCAGCCTGTATCGGCCGCAGCGAGTCGTCCATCGGAAAGCCCCAGTCGCCCTTGGTGGTCGTGCTCTCTCCCGCGCATGCCCCGGCCGCCCCTGAGTCCCTGCGCTCCATCTCCGAACGTCTTTCCTTAGGATCCGGATTGACGGTCGATGTGCGCGCCGCGGCCTCGCCGCTGGACGCCATCGAGCAGTTGGGCACGCGCAAGGCCGACGCCGGCATCCTGAGTCTGGACGAATTCCTTCTGGCGCGCGAGGAGTACGGCGTGGACGCGGGCCTGCAGGTCCTGCGCGGCAAAAGCGAAACCCAGTTCGACGGGGTCATCCTGGTCATGGCCAAGAGCACGGCCAAGAAGGCCGCAGACCTTGACGGCGGGAAGTTCGGCTTCGTGGACCCCTATTCGGTCAGCGGCTTTTTGCTGCCCGCCCAGTTCCTTAAAAATGAGGGAGTTAAGGTCGAGTCCCGGTTCCTCGGGAGCCATGGCAAGGCTCTCGAGGCCCTGCTCAAAGGGGAGGTCGCGGCCATCGCGACCTACGGGAACCAGGCCGCCGGCAGAAAAGACCTCCGGATCTTGGCACGGACGGGGACCGTGCCCAACGAGCCTTTCGTCTTCCGCGGAGGCCTGCGGCCGGAGAAGCGCGAGGCCATCACCAAAGCTCTCAAGGACTTGGCCGACAGCCCGGAGGGGAAGAAGACCGTTCTGACCGTGGCCGACATCACCGGCTTCGGCCCGGTCGATGACAAGGCCTATCGCTCCGTCCATGATATCCTGGAATCGGCGGGAAGAACCGTCTACGACATCGTGCCGGACGGCGCCGAGGTCCGGCGCCTCAACCAGCCCTACATCGACGTGCGCTGAACTACAGGGACAACTCGTAGGCCACGACGGCGTTCTTCTTGCCCTTGGCCTTGATCTCCCTGCGCTCAGCGGCGGAGAACTTCCCGGTCGCCAGCTTGTAGAGCTCCTCGCAGACCAGCAGCTTGCCCGGCGTGCAGTTCGACTCCAGCCGCTGGGCGGTGTTGACCGCATCGCCGATGAAGGTGTATTCCCGCCGGTCCGGGGAGCCCACATTGGCGCGTACGGCCCGGCCCAGATTGATCCCGATGCGGACCATGAAGGGTGTCCCCTGGGCCTGCAACTCCCTGGACAGCTCCAAGAGTCGGTGCCCGGCGGCCAAAGCTCCGTCCGGCTTGGAGAAGACCGCGAAGATGCAGTCCCCGATGAACTTGTCCACGTCCCCGCCGCAGGAGTAGATGGTCTCGGTCGCGGGCTTGAAGATCGTGTTCAAGGCCGCCACCACCTCGGAGGGGCCGTGCTCCTCGCTGTAAGAGGTGAATCCCTTGACGTCCATGAACAGGAAGCATCCGTTGAACTCCGAATCGGGGAGCTCGAACTGCCCGGCTGCGACGCTGGCTCCGACCTTGGTCCAGACCTGGTGCGGAGTGTAGCGATGGATGACCTCGTTCTGCTTGCGCAGACTCTCCCCGTCCAGATAGGACTTCCGGCTCAGGTTGGCCAGGAACTTCTCCGAATCATCATATATCTGTTCGCTCTGAGCCAGCAGCCGGCGCAGACGGTTGGCTTCATCACTGGGACCGATGCATCGCTCCAGGTCGGATGGGGATGGGACAACGGACTGGACCCGCCCGGGACCCTTGAGCGCCATGATGCACACCGTGGTCGTATGATACTGCGAACCGCTCAAAGGCAGCTTCGGATCGACGATATCCTCATAGCGGTTGAGGCATGGACCGAACTCGCCGCCCGAATAATAGCCGAAGATTGGGACGTCCTTACCGAACACGGATTGGATGACCTCGAGTTCGCGCTCGGTGCGGCTGTGCAGGATGGCGCTGCGGGAACAACAGCTCACGACGAACACGAGGTCCGGCCGCTCGCCGCCAAGAGCGCGCAGGCAGCCCTCCGCCGACTGTCGGGCGCCGTCGAGCAAGCCATTACGGCTGGCCAGGGTGAGTTGGGCCTTGCGGCCTTGCATGTCCTCTACCGGGAAGAACGAGATGCAGCCCTCTTTAAAATCGCAGGCCACGGGCAACTTGATCCGGGAGCGCTGGTCGCCTTCCATCAAGAGCGAAAAGCCGTAGCGTTGAACCATCAACTCGAAAAAGGAGTCAGACTGCCCCTGCCCGAGGAACTGGCGGTAGTAGTCGAAGACTGGGACCCCTCCGACCTCGTAGACCTTCCCGTCCTCGCAGCTGCTCAGCTCCACGGCCGGGCCCACCGGTTGCCACCCATGCGCGAATCCAAAAGCCGTGTGGAACCCTTCTTTGGGCAGGTCCAGAAGCGCCAAGCGTGCGGTCTTGTTGGTCAGTCGAGCCCCGGCATACTGATAGTTGGTCCAGAAATCGGGATGGCTCATGCCCAGGTCATAGTCGCCGCAGCAGAGCCCTCCGAAGATGGGGGCGGGACCGATGACGTCATTGATCCCGAGGAGCATGTCGTGCTCGCGGCCGTTGGTGATGCTCGCGAAAGCCAGGGCCACAGGCCGCGAGGGGGAACCGTCGGACGGGACCGCCGGCAATCCGCGCGCCAAGGCCCTTCCGGTCTCGCGCAGGTCGGGCGCCATGTCCTGGCTCGAGAAGCGGACGCGCGCCCCATCCAGGGACAAGAGCAGAATGGCCAACCCGTCTTTGGAAACGCCGGCATTGGTCATCTGCGCGTAGCAGGACCCGCCCATAAGGACGGAACCGTCCAGCTCTGAGCAAAGCGCCGCGTGCAGCTTGCGGTGGTCCAGATGTATGGAGCCGAAAGCCACGGCCAGGTCCGGCTTAGGCACGGCCTTCTTGGCCTGGGCCACGGCCTCGGCCGCGGCCTTACCCGGGTCCGAGTCCAGGCTTAAACCGACGCCGATCCGCATGTTGGAATCCTCACCGCCTCATCCCGCTATTTCCCGAAATGCACCAGCAGGCTGTAGTTCAGGGTCTTGTCGTTCTTCTGGATGCCCGAAAACGGCCTAGAATCATACTCATCGGTGAAGCCGATCTTGAACGACAGCCGCTCCTGCGTCACCTTGAGCTGGAGGTAGACTTCGGAGTAGATCAGATAATCCGAGAAATCAGAGAAAGCGGGCATATAGATGAAATCGCCGCCGACCGTGGCGAAAGGCGAGACCGGGAAGCCGAAGTTGAAGCGGGCCTGCGAACGGACCGCCCGGCGGATCAGACCGGAATTGAAGGCCTCGTAGTCCGGCGTCACAGCCAGGCTCGCCAGGATATGCTCGAAGCCCGATAGGAAACTATGGTAGCAGACGCCCCCGCCGTTCATCGTGCGGTAGTGGATCTGCAGGAACCGGTTCCTAGCTTGCGTGCTCAGCGCGAAGAGATTCCAATGCGGCTTAGGGGCATAGGCGTAGAGCAGCGAGCCTCGGGTCTTATCCAAGACGATGTTGTCGTTGAACTTCGCGTAATCCTGCGCTCCCTCGACGAAGACCTGCTGGGACCGCGCCAGCTTCTCGGTGAACTCGATCCCGCCCGAGAAGCTGTTGCTCCTGACGTTGCCTTGGAGATAGCTTCCGCCCGCCCGCAGATCCAGACCGTATTCTTTCCACGGGAACCAGAGCTCGGGCGGCCGGGTGCGCAGATCATCCGTGCGCGCGTAGTTCTGGGCGCCGGACGGGACGGGACCAAGGACAACGGCGAAGAAAGCGGAAGCGACAGCGGCCAGACATCTGGCATGACGGATCATCGCAGGCTCCTTTCGATACGATCCGTGGCTGGGGCGCATGCTTCAGGCGAGCCGGGTGGGCGCGCCGTCCAAGGCCTGCTTGAGCGCCAGGTCCCGCAGGTCGGCGAACTCGTCGCGGCCCGGGGCCAGGAAGCGGCGGAACAGGTCCTTATCATCACCCAAGTCCCTCAGGAAGTCCGCGATGCTCGCACTCTTGCGCCAGCGCTTGGCCAGCAGGCCGTAGCGGTAGAGCTCCACGTACTGGGCCGCGGACCGATCCCAGGAGGCGTCGACGGCCATGGCCGCGCGCATGCGCCTCTCGTGCTGAGGATAGTCGTTGCGGAAGAACCACAAGGCCTCCTGGATGGTGTTGAAAAACGCGTTGCACTCGCCCTCGAAGTCGCCGATGTCGAGCCAGTCGTAGAGGTAGCCGAAGGCGCGGACCTTGGTGAGCCCGCCGACGGCGCGCACGATGGGCAAAGTCCCCAGAAGCGCGCCCTCGTAGTCCACCAAGCCGCAGGGCTCGAAGCGCGAGGGGATCAGCACGAAGTCCGAGCCCGCCAGGATGAGCTTGGAGAGCGGCTGGTTGAAGGTGTTGTTGTAATAGACGCGGCCTTTGTGTCGCTCCGCCAGGGAGAAGAACCAACTCTCCAGATTCTTCTCTCCGTCGTCGGCCGAGGCCAGGACCACGAAGCGCGACTGCGGGTCGCTGGCGAGCACCCGTTCCATGACCGCGGCGATGGCCCGGAAGTTCTTCTGCTGCGACATCCGGCCCACGGCGCAGAAGAGCGCGGGATAGCCCCAGATGTCGTGGCCGAAGGCCTCGCGGTAGAGCAGGCGCCGGAGTTCCTGCTTGCGTTCTAGGCGGTCCGCGTCGAAATCATGGTCCTGGGCGAGCATCTCGGCGCGGACGCCCGGGTCTGAGAAGAGGGGGGTCGGAGACTTCTCCTGCAGCGCCCGCAGAGTCGCGCAGCGCAGCTCGGGCATGTGCTGCGGCCAGTTCTTGGCGGCCAAGCCGTTGGTGATCCCCGCCACCGGGATCTTTTCGAAGAGGTTCAGGCCCCGGTTGGGATGGAAGATCTCGATGGGGGGAGCGCCTTTCTGCCGCAGGGCCCGGCTCCTGAGGGAATCGTAGCTCTCGCGCAGTTCCGCCGCGTAGCCCCAGGTGCCGTCCAGGTCTCCGCTGACCGTGGTGACGCGGCCCCCGGTCTTGTGGACCTTGAGCATGCAGGCCTTGGCGGCGTTGAGACCATCGAAATAGTCGAAGTACTCGTGGAAGAGCCGCGCCCCGGGGAGGTTGAGGCGGTCGAGGGTCTCGTAGCCGCCGCCCATGATATGGCAGGCACCCTGGTGGGAGGCGTTGTGCAGAGTCAAATGGACCGGGACGTCCTGGAGGGACTCGTCGCCGAGGTAGAGCGGCACGAGGCTGACGTGAGAGTCGTGCAGATGCACGGTCTGGAAATCCCCCTGCCGGATATAGCCGGCCATGGCCTGGGAGACCGCCGCGCAGAGCTTCATCATCATCCAGGGATCGTTGGGATAGACCGCCCGGGCCCCGGTCCAGCCCAGCTGGCCGGCGTCCCAGAAATAGAGGCTCTTGATATTCACCAGTCGCCTGGTGCCGTCCGGCCAGTCCACCGGGTCCGTGAAGACGTGCTCGTAGACCTCGAATTCGAATACGGTTCCCTCGATGCGCGCGGCTGGTCGCACCGCGAGCTTCTTGAGCTGGGACCGGTCGTAATGCGCGAAGCAGGGAGACAGGATTTCGATCTCGAGCACGAGGCCCTGCCGGGCCGCGGCCTTGACCAGCTCCGCGGGAAGCTCCTCCACCACCCCGCCCAGGCCGCCGACCTTGGTGCCGAAGCCGCTGCGCAGGCGGCCGATCTCCCAAGCGCAGAGAGCGATGCGCATGGGCGCGTCGTCCCTGCGCAATGAGGCTCCCTCACTTGCCTGCGGCAGGGGCGGGCGACGCCGCTTGGACCAGCCTCCCGGAGGAGGCAACGACGGGATCTTCTCAGGCGCCATTTCCGGTCTCTTTCATCGCGGTCCGCACCTGGAGCGCGATGTCGCGGACATGGCCGAGGAGGTAGAACTGTCCGCCCCAATCCATGGCCACAAGCTTGCGCTCCAGGCAGGCCGCGAAGCTCTCGGCCTGGTCCGGGCGGGTGCGATAGGCCTCGAAGACGGCGAAGAGCAGGCGCAGGCAATGGTCTCCCAGCGAGCCCACGAACCAGGCCGGGGGCAGGTAGCTGCCGTAGCTCTGCAGGTTGAACCGCAAGGACGCCGCCGCCTGAGGCACGAAGTCGAAGACCTCGGCCTCCTGGCGGCCGCACTTGGGACAGGCCACGCCTGGAGCGTAGGGGATGTAGAAGGCCTGACAGCCGGCGCACTTGTGTTCGTAGTAGACATGGACGGTCATGGAGACGGTAGTCTCCTAGCCATGACGGCCATATAGGAAAGTGCGCTGGCCGTCATGGGCACGCGGCCCCCGTGGCGTCGAAGGCGCCGGGGATGTGAAGAGTCCCCTGCGGCGAGAGCGCGACCACGTCGAAGCGCAGAGGGGCGTCCAAACTCCGGCTCTGCGCGTAGGCCTGGGCGGTGCGGATGATGCGCCGGCGTTTGGCCGCGGTCACGGTCTCCTGGGGCGTGCCGAAGGCGTCGGAGGAGCGCGAGCGCACCTCCACGAAGACCACGGTCTCCCCGTCCTGCGCCACCAGGTCGATCTCTCCGAAGCGGGTGCGGAAGTTGCGCGCGAGGATGCGCATGCCGCGCTCCCGGAGGAACTCCTCAGCCAAGCGTTCCGCCCGCGCGCCCGCCTCTCGGCTCATGTCAGGCTCACCTGCGGTATCGGAGGTCCCGCAGGTGCCTGCTGAACGGATTTCCTTACGGCCGGCAACAGGCGGACCGGGGCGAACGTGCGCCGATGGACCTGCGCCGGGCCCAAGCGCTCCAACGCCTCGCGGTGCACGGCCGTGCCGTAGCCCTTGTGCCGGGCCAGGCCGTAGCCGGGATAGCGGCGGTCGAGCCCGAGCATCCAGCGGTCGCGCATGACCTTGGCCACGATGCTCGCGCAGGAGACGGCCAGGGATAGCCGGTCGCCGCCCACGACGGTGAGCTGTTCCAGAGGGAGCTCCGGGATCCGGCGGTTTCCGTCTACGACCACGAGGCACCGCCCCGCCGGGACGCCTACGGCCGCGCGCCTGACGGCTCTACGCATGGCGGACAAGGTGGCAGCGAGGATATCGGTCCTCTCGATCTCACGAGGATGGGCCCAGGCGACGGAGACGGCCGCGGCGCGGGCACGGATGGCGCCGAAGAGCGTCTCGCGCCGAGAGGGGGAGAGCAGCTTGGAGTCCCGCGCGGCCAGCAGTTCGGTCGGGACCCGGGAGCCGAGACGCACGGCCGCGACCACGAGCGGTCCGGCCCAGGGGCCCCGGCCGGCTTCATCGACGCCTATAAGCCACCCTGCGCGCCGGGAGGCGCGCAGGGCGGTATCGAACCGATGGCCTGCGGAAGCGGCCAAGGGAGAACTACTTGGCCGTGGAACCAGCCTTGACCGCGGCCGCCTTGCCCGGCTTGGCGTCCGTGGAATGGGCCTTGCCGGTCTCGCTGCGGACCGGCGCCGAGGCTGCGGCGGGCTTAGCCTTCTCAGCCTGCGCCGCAGGAGCGGCAGGGGCCGCGGCGGGGGCTGCGGCCGGGGCGGTCTCGGAGGGGATCTCGCGCTCGACTTCGTTGACGCGCGCCGCGCGGCCGCTCAAGCCCCGCAGATAATAGAGCTTGGCCCGGCGCACCTTGCCGGACATCGTCACCTCGATCTTCTCGATGTGCGGGGAGAACAGGGGAAAAGTCCGCTCCACGCCCACACCGAAAGACACCTTGCGCACGGTGAAGCTCGCTCCGTCGCCGCGGCCCCGCCGCGCCAAGCACGTGCCCTCGAAGACCTGGACGCGCTCGTTGTCGCCTTCCACGACCTTGATATAGACCCGGATCGTGTCGCCCGGACGGAAATCCGGGAACTGCTTCTTCGCCTGTTCTGCTGCCACCATCATAACTCGTCTCCTATGTGCTTATGTGCTAGTCTTCAACAAATCCGGACGCTTGCGCCGCGTGACGCGCCGCGCGGCGCATCGGCGCCAATCCGCGATGCGTTCGTGGTCTCCGGAGAGCAGGGCCTCCGGGACCTTGCGGCCCCGCCAGACCCGCGGCCGGGTGTATTGCGGATGCTCCAACAGGCCGTCCTCGAAGGATTCTCTGAGCGTGGCATCCGCCTTCTTGAGCACCCCGGGGATGAACCGCGCCACGGCGTCGGCGACCATCATGGCGGGCAGCTCCCCGCCCGTCAGCACGAAGTCGCCGATTGAGACTTCCTCGTCGCAAAGGCGCAGGACCCTCTCGTCGAGGCCCTCATAGTGGCCGCACACCAGCACGAGGTGCGTCTCGCGAGCCAGTCTCCGGGCTGCGGCCGCGTCGAAACGCGCGCCCTGCGGGGTCAGACACACGACGCGGCTCTCCGGCCGGCGCACGCTCTTGAGCGCGCGATGGAGGGGCTCGGCTTTGAGCACCATGCCCGCGCCGCCGCCGAAAGGCCGGTCGTCGACGGTCCGGTGCCGGTCCGAGGCGAAGTCGCGCGGGTTGACGGTCCCCAGCTCGAGCAGTCCGCGCGCGCGGGCGCGGCCCACGATGCTCGCGCCCAACACGGGCTCGAACATCTCCGGGAACAGCGTCACCACGTCGATGCGCATCGTCTTAGTCCTCGCGACCCCTAGTCGATGTCCACCACCGTCTTCTGCTGCGCCTTGACCCCGGCCGCATCCACGAGGCAGCGGATGGCCTTGATCACCTTGCCCTTCTTGCCGATGATCTTGCCCTTGTCCTCCTCGGCCACGACCAGCTTCAAGGTCACGGTGCCTTCGGACTCCGAGTCCTGCACCGAAGCCTGGTCCGGATGGTCGGCGAGGTTCTTGACCAGGAACTGAGCGAGGTCCTTCATGGCTTGGGCTCCGCAGGGGTCTGCGCCTTCGGCGCCGCAGGCGACTTCTGGGCCTGCCGCATCAGCTTCTCCACCGTCACGGACGGCAGGGCGCCGTTCTTGCGCCAAACCTCGTAGCGGTCCTGACGCACCACCAGCTTCTTGTTGATCGTCTCGCCGCGGGGGTCGTAGCTGCCCAGGACTTCGATGGGCCTGCCCGTGCTGCCCCGGCTTTTCTCGATGGCGACCACGCGGTAGTGCGCCTGCTTGGGTTTTCCCGTCCTCTGCAACCTGATGACTACGGACATGTCTCCTCCTGTTCAGTGACTTGAAATCATCCTGCTCGCCCGGAATAGGCCGCCTGCGCTTTGGCGCGCAAGGTCCGGATGGTCCCCGCCGGGTCCGGGGTCCCGAACACGCCGGCGCCCGCGATCAGGACCTCAGCACCGGCCCCGGCCGCGGCCTCCACGGTTTCCAGATTGATGCCCCCATCCACCTGCAGGCGGCACGGCAGGCCGCCTGCGTCGAGGGCCCGGCGCACCGCCGAGATCTTAGGCAGCGTCTCAGACAGGAACGCCGCCCCTCCGAAGCCAGGCTCCACGGTCATGACCAGAGCGATATCCGCCTCGGCCAGGAGCGGGAAAATTCCATCGGCGGACGTTCCCGGCTTGACCGCGACGCCGGCCGCCACACCCTGGGCGCGCAGGGCCCGAAGCAAGGACCGGGCGTCGCCGCACGCCTCCAGATGGAAGATGACCCGGTCCGCCCCGGCCTTGACGAACCAAGGGGCCACGGTCTCGGGGTTGGTCACCATGAGATGGACGTCCAGACGCAGGGGAGACAGGCGCTTGACGAGGCGCACCAGATCGGGCCCGAAGCTCAGGTTGGGTACGAAGTGCCCGTCCATCACGTCCACGGTGACCCATTCGGCGCCACCCTCCTGGACCCGGCGCAACTCGGCCGGCAACCGAGAGAGATCCGCCGCCAAGAGGGAGGGCACGACCTCCACCGTCCTAGCCGCGGTCATGATCACATGTCCCTCTCATCGACGAGGATCCCATTGAGGAAGATACGCACATGCGCCCCGCCCGTCTCTTGGACCGGAAGGTCGATCTTGGAGCCGGGCCGGCGCAGGCCGTTGAAGAGCTCGCGCTCGCCGTACTTATCCGAGACCACGATGCGCACCAGGCTCTCGCTGCCGCCCTGCGGCAGCTCGTAGTGGAAATTGGTGACCGCCGGGCCGGCCTCACCGGGCTTGCCGACCTTGCCGCTGATGACCACGGAGACCTTGGTGGTCGCGCTCAGGGGCGCATCCGGCGCCGGCTCCTGGGATAAGATGGTCCCGTAGGCGAAGGGGGAGGACATGTCCTTGCTCGAGTCGAGCGTCATGCCCGCGGTGCTGGCCCAGGCCTGGGCCTCCTGGACGTTCTTGCGCAGGAAATCGGGCATGAGGTTGATCCCGGCCGGCGGCGGGCCGCCCGAGACCGTCACGTTGACCAAGGCGTTGCGCTCGACGCTGGCCTCGGCCTTGGGCTCCTGAGAGAGGACGGTGCCTTTTTCGAACTTAAGGGAATAGCTCTCGTTGACCTCTCCCAGCACCAGTTGGCTCTGGCGCAAGAGCATCTCCCCGTTGCGCAGGGGCAGGCCCACGATGGCGGGGGTCATGACGGTCTCTCCGCCCTGGCTGACCACCACCCGGACGATCTTGCCCTCGCGGACCACGGTCCCGGCTGGCGGGTACTGGCGCAGCACGGAAGCGATGGGAACGGCGTTGTTGAACTCGGTGCCTTCCTTGCGCAGGCCGATGTTGAGAGGAGCGAGCATGTCCAAGGCCGCTGAGATGGACCGCCCCTTGAGTTCGGGCATCGTCTGAGTCTTGCGGTCATGGATCACGCCTTCGATCCCCCATTGCAGCAGAGCGAAGACCGCGACCGCGAGCGCCAAGCCCACGCCGACCGCTTCCCAAGACCGCACCTCCCCTTTGATATCGAGAATCATGCCAAAGATAAAAAGTCGCCCACGCCGAGGCGGAGGCCATTGAGAAAATCCGCAGCGGCGACCGGCTTTTTACCCTCGGGCTGAACCGTGAGGAGCCAAAGACTGCTGCAGTCCGAGCATTGTACCAAAATACCGCCGCCGCGTTCAACGCGAACGATGGCCCCCGGAGCCCGCCCGCACGAGGCGGCCTGATCCGGATCTGGAAGAGCCGTTTTGAGGACACGCACATGCCGCGGCGCCTGCGGTATCGGAAGTTCCGCAGGTGCCGTCCGAATGGATTCCCTTACGGCCGGCGCCGGAGGAGCGAGCTCCAGAAAAGCCGTCGGCCATTGCCGCAGGCCCCGGACCAGGTTGTGAAGGTCGCGGGCTCCCCGGGCAAACGAGATGCGTCCGTCCTCCTTCTTCAGACGAGGAGCCAGGCTCGGCTCCCCCGTCTGCGGCTCCCGCCGGACGCGCCCGGCCGCGAGCTCATCGAGGGCCTGCTCCAGGGCCTCAAGGCCACTGACGACGAGGCGGGAGAACAGCCCCTCCGCGTCCTCATCGGGCCCGATCTCGAGGCCCCGCTGCAAGAACACAGGCCCTGTGTCGAGCCCTTCCGTGAGCCAGAAGACGGTGACCCCGGTCCGCGACTCGCCGCGCACCAGGCTCCACTGCACCGGTGCCGCGCCCCGGTAACGGGGCAGCAGGGAGAAGTGGACGTTCAGGCTGCCCAGCGCGGGGACCGCCAGCAGATCGGGAGGGATGAGCCGGCCGTAGGCCACGGCCACCGCGAGGTCCGGTTTGAGCTCCGAGAGTTCGGCGACCACGGCCGCGGGCCGCTCCGGCTGCAGGACCTTCAGGCCCGACTCGAGCGCCCGGGCTTTGACGGGAGTCGGTTGCACCCGCAGATTCCTGCCGACAGGCTTGTCGGGGCTGGTGAGTACGCCCACCACCGTGCTCTTGCGGGCCACCAGGTCCAAAAACGGGACAGCCAACGCCGGCGTCCCGTAGAAGAGGGTCCTCACGTCCAGTCCCGGCGCAGATCCTTGATGAGGGAGAGGACCTTGAGCTTCTCCGCGAAGGGCAGATGGTCGATGAAAAGCTTGCCGTCGAGATGGTCCACCTCGTGCTGGAAGGCCCGAGCCAGGAGTCCCGTCCCTTCCATCTCGAAGGGACGCCCGCGCGCGTCGAGGGCGCGGATGCGCACGCGCGCGTAGCGCTTGACCCGGGCGAAGACCCCGGGCAGCGAAAGGCACCCTTCCTCCTCGAACATGGCCCCTTCGTGCGCGACGACCTCGGGGTTGATGAGCACCAAGCGCTGGGCCTTGCCCTCGGGCCGGATGTCCACGACCGAGAGCCGCAGGTTCAGGCCCACCTGGGGCGCGGCCAAGCCCACGCCCTTGACCGCGTACATAGTCGTCCACATGTCCTTGAGCAGCCTGGGCAGGTCCGGGCGCAAGGCCTCGTAGACCACGGGGACGGAGACCTTCTTGAGGACCGGCTCGCCGTGTTTGGTGATGCGCAGGATGGCCATCCGAGAGGCTCCGTCGTCGGACCGGCTACCGGGTCTCCACGGCGCGGATGATCGCCAAGGCTGCAGCCGGATCGGGAGCGCCCGCCAGGTCCACGATGACCCGAGGCTGGAACAAGGAGGAGACCCCGCGCAGGAGCTGCAAGTGCAACGGCAGAATCTCCGGCTTGCTGGAGGAGAAAAACAGGAACATGAGCTTGATGGTCAGATCTCCGGCCTTGGGGTCCGCGATGCCCTGGGGGACCAAGGCCAGCGCCGCCACGATGCTCCCGATTGAATCCACCCGGGCATGAGGCAGGCTCAGCCCCGTATCCAAAGTGGTGCTGATGCCCTGCTCCCGCTCCAGCACTTTGGCCAGGAAAGGCTTGGGACTGCCCAGAGCCTTTCGTTCGCAGAGCCGGCCGACCAGGATTTCGATGAGCTCGTTCTTGCCCACCCCAAGGGGGGCCCTGATCACCACATCTTCGCTCAAAATATTTGAAATCGCTATGCTTTTGGGCCGGACCAAGGCCGCGGCCTTGTCGGAGAGCTTCTCCGGTCCTGCCGGGGCGGCCGCTGGTCGGTTTTTTTTATCAGGGAAGAACGACAACACCATAGGAGTTCGCCTTCTGGTAGAAGATTTTCAATTATATCATTCGAGTGATGGACTGTCAAAATAGGAAGTTGCTAAAATACCGGATGTTTCGCAAGCCTCTCGCCGGGAGGACCATCCTCTTGACGCGGCCTGACGGCCCGGCCGGCCCTCTGGCGGACGGCCTGCGGGCGCTGGGCGCACGCGTCTGGAGCGTGCCGGTCATCCGTTTCGCGCCGCCCGCGTCCTGGGCGCGTCTCGACGCAGCGCTGCGCCGTCTCGAACTCTACGACGCCGCAGTCTTCGCGAGTACGCGCGCCGTGGACAGCGTCTTTTCCCGGGCCTTGGCCCTGGGTCTGAGGCTGGCGCCGCCGCGCCGGGTCCTCGCCGTGGGCCCGGCCACGGCTCAAGCCCTGCGCCGCAGAGGCTGGCGGGCCGCGATGCCCGGAACGCATCGCGCCGAACACCTGGCCGCGGCGACGGGAAACATGCGGGGACGGAGGGTCTTCCTGCCCCGAGCCCAGGGCGGACGCGAGGTCCTGCCAGGCCTGCTGCGCGCACGCGGCGCGCGGGTCGATGCGGTCACGGCTTACCGCACTCTGGCGGACCGGCGCGGCGCGCAGCGTCTGCGCGTGGCCGCGGACTCCGGTCGCGTCTGCGCCGTCGTCTTCACCTCCGGCTCCACCGTGGAGCATCTTCTGGGGCAGCTTCCCGCCGCCTCCCGCCGCCGGCTCTTCAGCCGGGCCGTGGCCGCCTCGATCGGACCGGTCACCAGCGCCGCGCTCAAACGCCGGGGGCTGGCGACCGCCATCGAGGCCCCGCGCGCCACCACGGCATCGCTCTGCAGCGCCATCGCCCGGCATTTCTCCGCGGGGCCAAGAGTCGCCGCATCCGGAGGATCCCGATGACGCCGCGCGCCGAGATGCGCCGGGTCCTGCAGGACGCCTTGGACCGGGCCAGCCGGGTGCTCCGACGACGGTTCGGCTCGGTGCGCATCCGCTACAAGGGCTGGGCCAATCTTCTCACGCAGGCCGACCTGGAAAGCCAGAAGGTCGTCCTGGATCTGATCCGCCGCCGCCTGCCCCGTCATGACTACCGAGCCGAGGAGAAAGCCTGCCGGGACACCGGCTCGGAGTTCGTCTGGGTCATCGACCCCTTGGACGGGACCACGAACTTCGCCCATGGCTATCCGGTCGGCTGCGTGTCCATCGCCCTGCTTCAGCGCGGCCGCCCCATACTCGCCGGGATCCACGACCCGTTCCGCGGTGAGCGCTTCCTGGCCGAAGCCGGGCGCGGGACCCGGCTCAACGGCAGACCCGTGCGCGTCTCCTCGGTGCGCCGTCTTTCGCAGTCCCTGCTCATCACGGGCTTCCCGTACGACCGCAACAAACGCCCCGGTTTCTATACCGGGTTCTACCGCTCCTTCATGGTCCGCTGCCACGACGTCCGCCGCAGCGGCTCGGCCGCTCTGGATATGGCCTGGATCGCGGCGGGCCGCGCCGACGGATTCTGGGAATTCCACCTGAGCCCCTGGGACGTGGCCGCGGGCCTGTTGCTCGTGCGCGAGGCGGGGGGAAAGGTCTCGGATTTCCGCGGCCGCCCCTGGGACGGGATCGCGGCGTTCGGCCGTCAGACCTTGGCCAGCAACGGCCGAATCCACGCCGAGATGCTCAGGGTCCTGGCCGAGCGCCTTGACACATGACAGCCGACGCACTTCCTAAGGGCTGTCAGCGCCAGCGCGTTCCCGCGCGCTAGAAACGAAAAGCCAGAGTGAAGCGGTTCTGCATACCCAAATCACCGTAGGGGACCCAGGCGTAGTCGAGCCGAAAACCTCCCAGGTCCAAGCCGCCGCCGGCGGTCATCCCGGCCGATCCGTTGAGCTCCCGGCTGTGGCTCTGGTCGTAGCCAAAACGCAGGGAGGCCCGATGCTTCTGCTGGTCGAACCGGTAGGTCGCCTCGACGCCCACGCTGACGTACGGGGCTTGGTCCGAAGGCAGATGCACGTCGAGGCTCGAGTCGACGACGGTCGCCATGTGCCACAGGACTCCGCTCGCGAAAGCGAAGGGCAGCGGCGCCGACATGCCGCCGAGTTTGATGGGCGGACCGAGGTTGGAGAGATGCGCCCCAAAATCGACGGGACGGTCTCCGACCAGACAGATGTCGCTGGCTTGCGCGCCAAGATCGAGCGCCGCGCTCGTCCCTGACACGTCATCGACAGACGAGCGGATCATCTTCACGCCGCCGCCCACGGAGAAGTCGTCGAACCGGCGCGCGTAAGCCAGGGCCACCGCCAGATCGTAAGGCCGAAAAGAGCCGACCGCATCCCCTTGGCCGTTGTAGGCCGTCAGGGCTCCCTGGGAAAAAAACACCAGATCCGCGCCGAAGGCACCGGAGCGTCCGACCGGGCGTCCCCAGGCCGCGGTGCCGAGATAAGAACTCTCCAGCAGGTTGTCGTAGGAGAGGCTCAGTTCGGAAGGAGACTCCGGCAGGAGGCTGGAGAGGCCGGCGGGATTGGAGAACAAGGCGTCGGCTCCCTGCGCGCCGGCGGCCGAAGTACCCCCCAAAGCCGAATCGCGCGCCGAGCGGGCGAACTTGAGGAATGCCGCGCCGGTCGTGCCTGAAGCTCCGGCGGAGAACGCAGCAGGCGAGAACATGCCGCCCCGGACAGGGGCCGCGCCGGTCCCGAGCAGGACCAGCGCGAAGACTAGACGGGCCAGACCGGGCCCTTGCGCGGCTGGGATGGCTGCACGACCGGTTCCGCGGCTGGTGCGGGTGCCGCAGGCTCAGGCGTGGCGATGACCTGCGGCAAGGCCTCGATGACGACGGTCGCGGCGGGGTCCACCTTCGCCTCCGCCTCCCGGGCCGGGACGGAAAGGGCCGACGCGGGAGGAGCGCTCTCCGGCCGGTCCGGCGTCTCAGCGGGGGGGGCTTTCCGCTCGCCGGAAAGGACTGCGGATGGCTTAGGCTCCGCGGCCTGGGCCGGCCGCGGTTTGACAGGCTCGCTTGCGGGGACTTCTTCCGGAGCCGTCTCCAACGGAAGCTCGACGGATCGCGCCGGAGCGGGGAGCGCGCTGCGCGGCGAAGCACCCGTCTTGAGGCCTTCGGCCAGTTCGGAGAGCCGCTTGAGCACGAGCTCGCCCTGGACGGCCTGCTGCGCGGACAAGCCCTTGAGCGCCGCGATCTCCTTGTCGAACCTCTCCAACTGGGACTGGATGTTCTGCAAGTAGACGACGGCCGGGCTGATGCCGCCGCTGCCGGGGATGTCGCTGCGGCGGCGCTCCGGCCCCGTGTAGCCCGGGCCGGAGGCGTCCCGAGGCGTCGCGGATGCGACGCCTCCCTGACGAGCATCAGGGAATACGTTGGCGGTCGTGGGGGAGGGCGAAGGTTCTCCTATGCCGGAAGGAATAGCGCTCGACAGCGCCGCAGTCCTGGCCTTCGGCTGGGACGCGACAGGGGACGCCACGGGGGTCGGGGTCAATTCGACGACAAAAGGCTTGGCGGACAGCGGCCCATCAGAGGTCAAATCTAGCGGAGAGGCAGTGTCGCTATCCTCCGCCTCCTCGACTGCCGAACGGTAATGGCCCAGCAGATACAGGAACAGCGCGCCGCTGCCGAGGAACCCCAGAGCGGAGATATAGAACCAACCGTCTCCCCAAATACTCGCCACGTCTAAATCTTATCGGATTGCCCCGCGCCTGTCAAGGCGAGCAAGAAATTAGCTATAATGCATTTCTCTGACGAAAATCTTAGACGTCCCCATCGATGACCCCGCCTCCGGGTCGGCGGCTCTGGAGGCTTCTGGAGCCGTCCTGGTCGTCTTCTGCCATCCGGACGAAGCGCGCGCGCTGGCGTCGCAGGCTTCGCAACGCGCCGAACTCCTCAGCCCGGCTGAGGAGTCTCACTATCTGCGGTTGCGCTGCGAGAAACGCCAGCTGGATTGGCTGGCGGGACGCTTGGCCGCCAAGCGAGCCTTGCGCCGCTACTTCCGCGAGGCCACCGACAGCGAACCGGGACTCGCCACCCTGGAGATCGCCTCCGACGCCCAAGGCGCGCCCCTCTGCTCGATGCCGGACGCGCCCTCCTTCTCCATCAGCCATTGCGCCGCCGGAGGCCTGTGCGCCGTCGGGCTCGCGGGCCGACGCGTGGGGGCGGACTGGGAGATGGTAGCTCCGCGCAGCCGGGAGTTGGCCCGGCTCTTCGCCTGCCCCGGGGAACTCCCGCCGGGTCAGGATGACCCGCGCGGCCAGACCCGGCTGTGGGCCGTCAAAGAAGCCGTCCTCAAGCTGCTGGGGCTGGGCCTGGCGGCCCCGCCCCGCGACATACAGACGCAGCCGTGGCTGGGTCTCACCGGCCGGGCGCGCGAGCGGTGGCTGGAATTGGGAAGCCCGACGCTCTGTCCGGCCGTGACGCAGATCGGAGATTCCATCGTCGCCGTCGTCCACACATGAACGTCAACGAATTTCCCAAGGACGGTCAGTGCCAGCACGTGACCGCGCGCAGGCACCTTAGATCACCATAGGAGAGCAACGAATGGAATCCGCGAAATCGACCCCGCCAGAGCACGCCAAGAAAGAGCGGCCCGCGGCCCCGAGCCTGGCGCGCCTGCGCCAGATGACCGAGACGGTCCTTCGCGGCGGCGGCGAAAAGGGCATCGCCGCGCAGAAAGCCAAGGGCAAGTTCACGGCTCGGGAACGCATCCAGTACCTTCTCGACGAGGGAAGCTTCCAGGAGACCGACCTGCTGGTGAGCACGCGCTGCCCGGATTTCGGCCTCCGTGAGAAGAATCCTCCAGGCGACGGCGTGGTCACGGGCTTCGGGACCATCAACGGCCGCGAAGTCTGCGTCTTCGCCCAGGACTTCACGGTGTTGGGGGGCTCGTTGGGACACGCCCACGCCATGAAGATCTGCAAGGTCATGGATCTGGCTCTGACCAACCGGGTCCCGGTCATCGGACTCCTGGACTCGGGAGGGGCCCGCATCCAGGAGGGGGTCGACTCCCTCGACGGCTACGGCGAGATCTTCTACCGCAACACGAAAAGCTCGGGCGTCATCCCTCAGATCTCCGTCATCCTGGGGCCCTGCGCGGGCGGCGCGGTCTACTCCCCCGCCCTGACCGATTTCATCTTCATGGTCGAGGGCATCAGCCACATGTTCGTGACCGGCCCGGACGTGGTCAAAGCCGCGACCGGCGAGGACGTGAGCTTCGACACCCTGGGCGGCTGCGCGGCCCACGCGACCAAGTCGGGGGTGTGCCACTTCGTGGCCGCCTCCGAGCCCGACTGCTTCCGGCAGGTGCGCGAGCTCCTCTCCTTCCTGCCCCAGAACCGCTGGGAGAAGCCCCCGCGCGTGGCCAATCCCGACCCGGTGACCCGGGGCATCCCTCTGCTGGAGAAGATGTGCGAGATGGACCCGCGCAAGCCCTACCGCATCCATCACATCATCTGGCAGATCGCCGACGAGCACAAGTTCTTCGAGGTGCACGCGGGCTTCGCCAAGAACATCGTGGTGGGCTTCCTGCGCATGGGCGGCGAGGTCGTGGGCGTAGTGGCCAACAACCCGGCCCATTTCGCCGGCGCCCTGGACATCAACTCCGCAGACAAGGCGGCGCGATTCATACGCCTGCTCAACGCCTTCAACATCCCCATCGTGACCTTGACCGACGTCCCGGGCTACTGGCCGGGCGTGGCCCAGGAGCATGCCGGCATCATACGCCACGGGGCCAAGCTCCTCTTCGCCTACGCCGAAGCCACGGTGCCCAAGATCGCGGTGGTCATCCGCAAGGCCTACGGCGGCGCCTACATCGCCATGAGCTCCAAGAAGCTGGCCAGCGACTTCAACTTCTCCTCGCCCAGCGCGGAGATCGCGGTCATGGGCCCGGCAGGGGCCGTCGAGATCCTCTACCGGCGTGAGCTGGTCGCGGCCAAGACCGCCGAGGAGAAGGCCGCCCTGCGCGCCAAGCTCACGGCCGAGTACAAGGACCGCTTCGCCTCGCCCTACCAGACCGCCTCGACCGGATCCATAGACGAGGTCATCGAGCCGAGCCTGCTGCGCACCAAAATCATCCGGGCCCTGCGTCTCCTGCGCGACAAGCGCATCCCGGGGACCCACGAGAACCGGGGAAATATCCCGCTCTGATGTGGTATAATCCGATTCCAATACGATGAAAGCCCAGATTCTGGTCGTCGAGGACCAAGCAGCCACCTCCGAGCTCATCCGCGAGGTGCTCACGGACGAGGGGTGCGAGGTCCAGACGGTCGACACCTTGGCCAAGGCGCGCAAGAGCCTGCAGCGCGCTCTGCCTGACCTGATGGTCCTCGACCGGGCCCTACCGGACGGCGAGGGGATCGACCTGCTCAAGGACCTGCGCGGCGAAGACCGATCGGCGCGGCTCCCCGTCCTCATCCTCACGGCCCAGAACACGGTCACCGACAAGGTTACGGGCCTGCGCGAAGGCGCCGACGACTACATCACCAAACCCTTCAACACCGAGGAATTGGTGGCCCGCGTGGAGGCCCTGCTGCGCCGCACCGGGGCCTTGGAAGAGCCGACGGTGCAGGAATCCGGGGAGCTCAAGCTCGACCGCACCTCGCGCAAAGCTTATGTCAAGCACAAGGAAGTCCCCTTGAGCGCCAAGGAGTTCGACCTGCTGTGGTTCCTGATGCACCGCCGCAACCGGGTGCTCACGCGGGACTTTTTACTGCAGCATGTCTGGGGCTACGAGCAGGGCCTCGACCTCTCCACCAAGGTCATCGATGTGACCCTCTCCCACCTGCGCGACAAGATCGGGCCCACGGCCAACCGGATTGTGGCCGTGCGCGGCTTCGGCTACCGGTTCGACGACTAGGACCCCCGCCCCATCCCTTGACCGGCAGCAGCGGATCCGGACGATTTGTAAAATCCGTAAAGGCCTGACCCCTACCGCAGGATCACGAACTGCATCGGCTCGAGGTCCAGTCTGACGAAGCGCGAGCCGTTGCCGGGGTCAGGATGAGACTCCACCGTCGCCTCGCCCCGGCCGCCGTAGAGATAGGCCATCCGGCTGCCCGCCGGATGCAGGCCAGCGTCGACGAGCACGCAGTCGCGCCGCCGCTCGGTCGTGGATGTGTTGTAGGCGACGAGCACTTCCTCGTTAGCCAGGATGCGCGAGAAGGCCAGGGTGCAGGGATGAGCGGCGGGCAGGTTGAAATCCAGGCCGTTGCCTGAGACCTCCCGGAAATACATCCGGCCGAAGCGCAGGCTCGGGTGCGCCTGGTTGACCTTAGCGATCTTAGCGATCTGCTGGTAGATGCGGCAGTCCTTGTTGAGAAGGCTGCGCCCCGGGTCGGCCACGTCGAACATGGCCTCGCGTATGACATGATCGTTCTCGCCCTCGCCGGTGAAGCCCTGCTCGGTGCCGTAGTAAAGGCACGGCGTGCCCAAGGCGCAGATGATGTAGCCCACGGCCGCGATCACCTGCTCGTCGTGCGCCCCGGCCGCGAAGCGGCGCTTGTACATCTGACCGATCTGGTCGTGGTTGTCGACGAAGGTCACCATGTAGCGGCCAAGCTCGCCGCGGTTCAAGGCCCGCTCGCGCAGGGCTTCGTAGCGGTTGATGAGGTCCAGGGGGTTGACGAACCCCTTGATGACGCCGGGCAGGGCCCAGTAGAGGGGGAAGTCCAGCACCGAGGAAAGCCCGTAGTAGATGGTCTTGCCGTCCACCTTGCCCGCCGTGTTGGGGCCGGTGTAGCGGTTGATGGCGTCGTCGCCCGCCACCAACTCTCCGAAGAGGAAGAAATTGCGCTTGCCCAGCTGATAGGCGTACTCGCGCATCTCCTGGCAGAAGCGCGCGATGGCAGTCTCGCCCATGTGCTTGACCGCGTCCATGCGGTAGCCGTCGATGTCCGCCTCGCGGATCCAGTACTTGTGCGCCGCGTTGAGCGCCGCCTGCAGCCGCAGTCCCGCTGGGTCGTCCTCGTTGTTGAAGCCCTTCAGGGAGTAGAAGTCTCCCCACTGGGTCTCGGGGAAGCTGTCCCAGCCCCAGTCCCGGATCTGCCCGCAGCGGTAGAAGGCCTCCGGGTCGCGCAGCTCCACGGGCACGGGATAGTCAGGGCGGCGCCAGGCGCCGAAAGGCCAGGGCGTCCCGTCGTCGCGGAACCAGCGCGGCTGGTCGCCCTCATAGGACCAGACGTCGCCGCAGTGGTTGGCCACCGCGTCAAGGAAGACGCGCATGCCGCGCCGGTGGGCCTCGTCGACGAGCTCGACGAGGTCGGCCTTGGTGCCGAAGCGCGGGTCCACGTTGAGATAGTTCCAGATGCCGTAGCCGTGGTAGCTGTCCGAGCGGGGGTCCGGGTCGTTCTCGAAGATGGGGCTCAGCCACAGGGCCGTGCAGCCCAGGTCCTGGATGTAGCCGATGTTCCGGGTGATGCCCTTGAGCGTCCCGCCGCAGAAACGGCGCAGCTGCTCCGGCGTTCCGCTTCCGGCCGAGCGCCCGGCCCCGCCTTGCGGGCGCCGTTGGCGGCCGTCGTGGAAGCGGTCCACCATGAGGAAATAGATGAACTCCTCGCGCCACTCGCGGTCGGTGGACCAGTAGCGCTTCTGCGGCTTCGGGCTGAGATCCAGCTCCTTGACGGACCGCGGCTCGGGCATGGTGTCCCCCTGGGCTATGTTCCCGGGCGCGGAAGGCTTAGGCCGGCCACGACCCGGAGTCCTCCGCCTCGGCCACGATCGGCAGCCGGATGAGGAAGGTGGCGCCATCGCCACGACCGGGCTGCAGCGCCAAGGACCCTCCGTGGGACTCCACGATCTGGGAGCAGATGGCCAAGCCGAGCCCGGTCCCCTCGCCCTCCGGCTTGGTCGTGAAGAACGGCTCCCAGATGCGCTCCGCGATCTCGGCCGGGATGCCGGGGCCGTTGTCCTCGACGCTCACGACGATCTCCCCGGCTTCGCGGCGCGTGCTCAGCCGGATGCGCCCATCCGCGCGGCCCGCGGCGCGGATGGCTTGGTGCGCGTTGGTCAAAAGGTTGAAGATGACCTGCTGGAACTCCGCCCCGGAGAGCATGGTGCGCGGCAGGCCCGCGGCCAGATCGGTCACGAACTCGAGCCGGTCGAAAAGCCAATCATGCTCTTTGAGGGCCACGCATTCCAGGATCAGGGCGTTGACGTCGCAAAGCTTGCGTCCGCCCGTCTTCTGGCGGGAGAAGGCGAGCATATGCTGGATGATCTGGTCGCAGCTGCGGACTCGGTCCTCGATGCTGCGGAAGATCCGCTTGGCCTCGGCCGGAGAATAGTCCTGGTCATGCGCGAGTTCCGCGTAGCCCAGGATGAACGCCAGCGGCGACTTGAGCTCATGGGAGACGCCGGCGATGAGCGTTCCCAGAGTGGCGAGGCGGTCCATGCGCTGGAGATGCTCGCGCGCCTGGACCCGCTCCGCTTCGCTGCGCCGCCGCTCCTCTTCGAGGCGAGCCCGCGCCTCGCGTTCGCGATCCGCGACCCGCGTGACCACCACCGCCGAAGCCGTGATGATGGTCGCCTTGACGAGCAGCTCGATCCCGCCGCTCCAGCGCAGCCGGGCCAGAGTCCCGGCGTAGAAGGCCAGCAGGGGCAGCAGGACCGCCGCGATCGTGGCCAGCACGCCGCGCCGGCCGAAGGCGAGGCAGCCGTTGAACACCGGCAACAGATAAAGCACCCAAAAATAGGATTCCGGACCGCCGGAATAACGCAGGACCAAGGTCAAGAGGAATATATTGAAGGTCACGGCGAGAGCGGACCGGCGCAACGGCGACAGCAGACGGGGCAGAACCGAAAAGTTGAGGAGGTTGAAGGCCAGCAGCCCCAGGAAGCAGTACAGGACTTCGGGATAGATGAAGCGCGGGTTCTCGCGGCCCACGAACGCGGCCACGACCATGATGAGCGCGAAGACCACGCCATCGATCGGCCCGCCGAACCAGTCATCGCGCTGAGGCATCAGGATAATAGTTTAAACCTGCAGACAGCCGCCGTCAAGCGGTTTGCTAGCGTTCCGGGACAGGCACCGAGAAATCGAGCGGCTGTCCGACCTTGAGCTTGTAGCGCCGCGCCGCGCCGGCGGGCAGTTCCAGGACATACTGCGCCGGACCCCGGACCCGCGCGACCTCCTCGTCCGTGGTCTTCTCGGTCGAGGGACGCACGCGGGCGTGGATGCGCGTGATCCTCTGGTCCGCGCCGATGAACACGATGTCGAGGCTGACCCAGGTGTTCTTCATCCAGAAGGTCATGTTCCCGATCTCGATGGGGAAGACGAAGAGCATGCCGTAGTCCCTAGGGAGGGACTTGCGGTACATCAGGCCCGTCTCGCGTCCGGCCGGGGTGTCCACCACGTCCACCGCGATCCTGCGGCCGGAGGCGAAGCGTAAGTCGGCGTGTCGGGAGACGACCTGCGGCGCGGGGGTGGCGCCCGCCGCGGCGCACAAGGCCCACGCGGCCGACACCGCCCAGATCAGTCGGGTTCTTCTCGCCATGAAGCGCTCCTCTTGCGGCGGGGGATCTTCTCCGGGAACCGCGGCAGGTACTCGCGGTCCACCACTTCTTCGACGGCTAAGGCCGCCTCGTGCACGCGGTCGTAGTCCAGGCCGTAATCCTTGGCGATGGCGGCCAGCGTCGTCCCTTTGCGGCGCAGCTGCACGGCTTTCTGCAGAGGCCGCCCCGCCTCCGCGCAGATCAGGACCATATCGATGAGCTCCAGTTTGTAGAAGCCCCCGCGCACCAGCCGGCTCAGGTCCACGACCGGACCGTTGGTGGATATCCTGACTTGGGCCCAGACCGTCGCTCCGAAGGCCAGGTCCAGGGCCTGGGCCACGGGCTCCGGTTCCAAGGTCTCCGGCTGATTCCGTGACGAGGCCCACAGATCCTGGGACGGACCGAGGCTGACGTCTTGCGCCGCGGCCGGAGCCGCGGCCGCCAGCCAGAGGCCGGCCAGCAGCGAGGCGGTCACCGGGCCTCCTCCCGAGGATGGGCCAGAGCCTTGAGATGCCGGATCGCGGCGCGAGCCTCGTCGAGCCAGGCCCGCGTCGACCATGGTCCCAGCCGGCCCCACAGCGCCCGGCCCAGGTCGTGGACGAAGAGCCCGCGGGCGGGGCCGTCCGAATAGATGCCGTCCACCGCGCGCACCGTGCGTCGATAGAATTCCTTAGGGCCGTCGGGACTGCGTTGGTGCAGGGGCCAGTCGACGACGTCTCCCACGATGAGCTGGGCGTCGCTGCGGGCCACATAGCGGTGCCAATCCGAGAGCAGGGCCGAGTACTGCTGCGCGTCGGCCTCGTAGAGCATCAGGGCCTCGGCGTCCACGCCCGCGTCGTTGAACATGACCGGGTCCTGGCCATGGTGCCAGCCCTTGTCCCAGGTCAGCACGAAGGCCCAGAGCGGCTTGGAGCCGCCGACCTCGGCCTTCAGGCGCCGGATGATGCCGGAGACGCGATGGGCCCGCCACCACTGCCAGGCGTCTATGAAGGCCAGGTCCTTGCGCATGGCCTTCTTGCGGGCGAAGTAGACCATGCGCTCCTCGGCGCTCAGATGCGCGAACTCGGGCGGAGGGGAGACGACGCCCGCCATGTCCCGGTAGAACTCGTCGACCAACTCCACGCCGCCCAGGGCGTTTCGGATGTAGTCCACGCCGAGGTAGTCCACTTCGGGGATATCCCGGAAGCGCTTGAGCAAATCAGCCACGTCGCGCATGCGCTTGTCCTCGCGCAGGGAAAAGGCCCGGGTCGGGACCGTGCGCCCGTCCTGGACCTCCAAGGCGTATTCGTAGCCGGGCAGGCGCGACTGGCCGGACATGGTCAGGAAACACTGCACATAGACGCCGAACTTGATGCCGCGACGGCGGCACTCCTTGGCCATCTCAGGGATGATCGGCAGGTTGTAGGAAAGCCAGACCTCGCCGGGCTTCTCTCCCGGCGAGCGGCCGCCCAGGACCCAGAAGGCGTCGGCGCCAACATACTCGACCCAGTCCAGGAGTCCGCGCCAATCCTTGGTCGTACCGTCCGGGGCCGGGACCTTGAGGCCGGAGAAAGGCAGGTCGCATTCCAAGCTCAGCGCCGCCAGGCCCTGCGGCAGGGCTTGCGGCCGCCGCCGGCCGATACGGAACGGCTGGGTCAAGAGCCGCTCCGCGGCCACGGCCGGAGACGAGAGCTCCAGCCGGTACTCTCCCGCCGCGGCGTTCCAAGGACAAGGCCAGCGGCCGGACCAGCGGCCGGGCCCATCGGGGCTCAGCCGCAACTCGCGCAGGCCCGCGACCGTGGCCACCGGCCGGCCTTCCCGGGTGACGGTCACCGCGGGCGGCACAGTCCTCCAAGCGTCGGCCAGGACCGAGTCGCGGGAACGCAGCCGGATGTCCACGAACTCGTCGTGCAGGTACTCGGCCTTCGCGGCGGAGAGCCGGACCGGGCGCTGCCAGCTCAGCCAGCCCCAACGACCCAGGAAGAAGACGGCATAGAACGCGGCCAAGGCGACGAACAGGGTCCGGCTATCGGGACGCTTGAGCCTGGGCATGGGGTCGGGGCGAGCCTCGGTCGAGGAATGATACCAATAATTTGATATACTCCCAACCGTTCGCTGTCGTCGAGCGGGAATCGCTGCCGCGAGGAGAGAAGGCTATGGTGACGGGACTCGTGCTGGTTCGGCTCATGGCGGGGCAGGAGAAGCAGGCCTTGGCCAAGATCAAGCAGACGGAAGGCGTGGCCCATGTCACCGCGGTCTTCGGCCGCTGGGACCTCGTCCTCGATATCGAGACCAAGGACCTCTTCACCCTGTCCAACGTCATCGTCCGCGACATCCGCGCCATCCCGGGCGTGATGTCCACCGAAAGCCTCATCACCACGGCGATCTAGCCCATGACCGTCAACGCCTTTCCCGAGGACGGTCCCATGCGTGCCAACGCATCCCCTAATCGCACGCAGGGCGACGGCACTTCCGTGCCGACGCAGTACCAGCGACGTCGTGCCTGACCAAGACATCCGCACTCTCAACGATCTCCTGGACGCGGCGGCCGCACGCCGGCCGCGCTCGGGCGGCCTCCTCACGCCGGGAGAGCGCCTGAGCTACCGGGACCTCCGATTGCAGGTCCTGCACGTAGCCGCCGGGCTGCACGCCGCCGGCATCGACCGGGGCGACCGCGTCGCTCTCGTGCTGCGCAACGGCATCCCTTTCGTCGTCACCTACTTCGCGCTGGCGCGCCTGGGCGCGGTGGCCGTCCCCATCAACTTCATGGTCCAAAGGCCGGAGGACCTAGCCTATATGCTGGGCGACTGCCGGGCCAAGGCGGCCGTGACCCAGAAGGAGTTCCTCTCCGGCCTGCGCGAGGCGGCCAGGCGGACGCCATCGTTACGGACGCTCTGGCTGACAGACTCGGACGGGGAAAGTCCCCAAGAGCGGCCCTTCGCGGACCTGCTCCGCTGCGACCCCGAGCTCCTGCCGCGCCGCGCGGTCTCCGAGTCCGACTTGGCCGGGATCCTCTACACCGCCGGGACCACGGGAGCGCCCAAGGGCGTGATGCTGACGCACCGCAACCTCATCACCAACTGCGCGGCCGCCGCCGCGCACATGGGCCTGCGGCGCAAGGACGTCATGCTCTGCATCCTGCCCATGTTCCATGCCTTCGCCTGGACCGCCAACGTCCTCGTCCCCATGTGGGGGGGCGTCCAGGTCGCGGTCGCGCCGGGAGTCACGCCGGCCAAGCTGTGGCTCAAGCTCATGGCCCGCCACGGAGTCACGATCTTCACCGCCATCCCGCAGCTCTACGCGGTCCTGGCCAAAGAAGCGTCGGGGGTCAAGCGCATCGTCCTGAGGTGGTGGTTCTTCCGCCGCGTGCGCATGGCGGTCTCGGGCGCGGCGCCCTTGAACCCCGAGGTCGCCCAGCGCTTCGAAGCCCGGCTCCACGTGCCCATCCTGGAGGGCTACGGCCTGACCGAGACCTCCCCCATCGCCACCATCAACCCCCCAAAAGGACGCCGGCCCGGCACCGTGGGGCTGCCCATCGCCGGGGTGCGGATCAAAATCGCGGATCCCGAGGGCCGCAGCCAACCGGCCGGACAGGACGGGGAGGTCTGCGTCCAGGGCGACTGCGTGATGCAAGGCTACTACAACCAGCCCGAAGCCACGGCCGCGGCGCTCGACGCGGAGGGCTGGCTCAAGACCGGGGACGTGGGCAGCCTCGACGCGGACGGCTACCTGACCATCAAGGACCGGATCAAGGACATGATCATCGTCAAGGGGCTCAAGGTCTTCTCCGCCCAGGTGGAGGCGGCGCTGCTGGAGCATCCGGCCGTGGCCGAGGCCGCGGTGGTGGGCGTTCCCGACGAGACCGGCGATGAGATCATCAAGGCCTTCATCGTGCTGCGCCGGGGAGCCGACGCCGACCGGGCGGCGCTCCTGCACTTCTGTCGGCAGCGGCTGGACAATTTCAAGCGGCCCCGCGACATCGTGATCGTGGAAAGCCTGCCCAAGAACGCCCTGCAGAAGGTGCTCAAGACGGTCCTGCGCCGACAGGAGATCGCCCGGCGCCGCTCATGACCGACCCCACCGTCCCCGAAGGCCGTCAGTCCGGGCGCGCGGCCGCGCGCCCGCGCCCGCCCCTGAAACCGGACATCCGTCTGCCGGCGCCCGCGCTGGCGCTCTTGCGCGCGGCCGCGACAGAACTGCCCCAGCCCGCCTACCTGGTGGGCGGCGCCCTGCGCGACGCCTGCCTGGGCCGGCCCCTGCTGGACCTGGACTTGGCGACGCGCGGCGCGCGGGCCGGGGCCGCGCGCCTGGCCCGCAGTCTGAGGGGGACCTTCGTGGTCCTCGACGACGAGAACGGCGTCTTCCGCGTCGTGCTGCCCCCGGACCGAGGCGCCCCGCAGATCGACGTCAGCGAACTGCAGGGCCCGGACATCGCCGCGGACCTGCGGCGCCGCGACTTCACGGTCAACGCCCTGGCCCTGCCGCTGACGCCGGACCTTCCCGCCAGCGTCCCGACCGCGGCGCTCCTGGACCCGCGGGAGGGCTTGGCCGACCTGCAGCAGGGCCTGTTGCGCTGCGAGGACGAGGACATCCTCAAGGCCGACCCGCTGCGCATCCTGCGCGCCTTCCGTCTGGGCGCCCAATTGGGATTCGCCATCGAAGCCCGGACCATGCGCCGGCTGCGCGACCTGCGCTCGCGCGTGCGCCGCAGCGCGCCGGAACGCATCGCGGCCGAGCTCACCCTGCTCCTGGCCGAGCCGGGCTGCCCGGCCTGGCTCGCCCGCCTGGACCACGCCGGCGTGCTGACCGTGCTCTTCGAGGACCTCGAGGCCGCGCGGCGATGCGCGACCTGCTACTACGGCCGCGGGGGGGTGCTGCGCCACACCTTGGATGTGACCGCCCGGCTGGACTTGCTGCTGGCCGACCCTCGACGCGCCTTCGCGCAGGCGGCCGGCCCTTTGCTGGAGTCCTTGGGCGAACGCCTGCGGCCCGGTCACCCTTGGCGCGCCGCCTTGATGCTGGCCGCGCTGCTCCACGACGTCGCCAAGCCCGAGACCGCGCGGCGCATGGGTGGCAGACTGCGCTTCTTCGGCCACGACCTGGAGGGCGCGCGGCGCGCCGCGGGCCTGCTCAAGGCCCTGCGTTTCCCCAACGAGACGATCGAGCTCGTGGCGGCCGTGGCCACGCACCATCTGCGGCCGGGCAACCTGACGGCCGGAGGCGTGCTGACCGACAAGGCGGTGTACCGGTTCTTCCGCGACCTGGGGGAGCAGGCCGTGGCCGTGCTCCTGGTCTGCTGGGCCGACCATGCCAGCTACCTGCCGCACCGGCAGCTCGAGCGGCTCCTGCCCGAGGCCTCCGCGGATCCGGACTCCTACGACATGTCGGGCGTGCGGCCCGTGGAGGCGCGCAAGACCCTCAAGCACCTGCAGGTCATCGCGCTGCTCTTGCGCCGCCGCTTCGACACTCGGCGCAAAGCCGTGCCGGACCGGCTGGTGGACGGCCACGCGGTGATGAAGGCCCTGGGCATCCCTCCGGGCCCGGAGGTGGGGGGGGTCCTGGAAAAGCTCCGGGAGGCCCAGGCCGAGGGCAAGGTCCGCACCAAGAAAGAAGCCCTGGTATTTTTAAGAAGTCTGAAATAAGTTTCTAACACTTTCCATATACGCTTGCCTTGTGGCGGGAGCGAACGCATGAACTTCCGGAAAGTTTCCCTGGCGGCCTTTTTTCTCCTATCCCTTTCGGCCCGAGTCTCCCTCCTGCATGCGACCCCGGTCTGGAGCAACTTCAAGATCGAGCACTGCTACGGCGCCACGGCCACGAGCGACTCCGTCGCGCCCACGATCTACACCACGCATCCGATCTGGTTCTTCGACCTGCAATCCTCCGCGTACGGCCTCATGGGAGGGACTCCCAATGGCGCCCAGACCCGGAATCTCGCGCCTCAGCCCCGCACGGTGATCTCCGGGGCCTTCGGCACCACCCAAGCGTTGTTCCACATGGACGATGCCCCGGGGAACGGGGGGACCACCCTGAAGGATTCCTCATACGGAGGGACTATCCTGTACATGTACAAAGCCCTGCAACGGAGCGGCGATCCGTTCGGCGGCAAGTATCTCTCCTACAGCGTCGCCAACTCATCCTCCATGATTACCGGCCTCGATGGCGCTTTCACAGTCAGGCCATTCTCAGTGGAAGTCTGGTTCCGGAGCCCTCCTGCCGCCTGGGGAACGATCCTGAGCCAATGCCCAAGCCACGTCGGCGGCTACAATGATTGCCTGCGCATCATGGTCGACTCCACCCAAGGCTATTTCGGGTTCGGGAACGACGCCATCCAGGCCGACGCCCCCAGCGGAGTGAACATGGCGGACGGCAACTGGCACAACCTGGTGGCCACCTACGACTATTCCAGCCTGACGATGACCCTCTATGTGGACGGCAACCAGATGGGGACTCATTCCGGGACCGGCTGCAGCTACCAGAACGGCGGGAACACCTATCTGGGCGTAGCGCAGGCCATTGGTGGCAATCACTTTACGGGCGACATAGACGAACTCCGGGTCGTCAACTACGAGCATAGCGCCACCCAGGTCGCGGCCAATTACTTCGGCCAGGGCGGTCAGCCGTTCTCAGGCGTCTACAGAGGCTATCCGACCATCGCCAATGGGACCTCGACGGTCGCCAACATAAGCTACGACCTCGGGAATCGGGGCAAGGCCGCCTTTCCCTACAACCCCGCCCCCGCGGTCTTCGCCGAGGACACCTCCGAATCGGTGGGCTCCCAGGGCCTCTCCATCACCTATGACGACTCCGACCTCGCCCTGCCGCCCAAGCCCACGCTCCGCTCGGTGGGATATTCCTCGGCCACCTGGGACTGGTCGAGCTACATATGCAACAGCATCAACACGACCTACACGGTCATCCCCACCTGGGCCAGCTCCTTCGACCTGCCCAGCGCCACCAGCTATGCGGCGACCACCCTGACCCCCAACACACGCTACGGTCTCTCCATCTTGGCGACCTATCTGGACGCCGGCGGCGACGGGGAAAAGATCGGCCCTTCCGGCCAGAGCCCGACGGCCTACGTCAGGACCTTGGCCGCGCCTCCGACCAGCGCTCCGGACAACATCTCCGCCACCGGCCCCACCTCGGTCCAGATCACCGCGCACATCCGGCCCAATCCCGACGGCACGCTCTGCGAGGTCCTGGCCAAGCAGAACGGCGTCTACACCGCCGTCTCCGCTTACCAAGCGACCAATGAAGGCAGCGTTCTGTCCGTCGGCGCTCTGCCCAAGTCGTCCCACTACGTCTTCGCGATGGACTGCGAGAACGACGACTCCATCATCGGAGGCAGAGGCCCGGATTCCGCGGGGGATCCTCCCGCGAGCTTCGTCTCGCAGCCCGCGGCCCCGACGAGCTTCGGGGGCAACGCCCCAGCGGATGCCCCCGTCCACTGCCCCAAGACCTCCATCAGCTGGGGCTGGGGTCCGGTGAACATGGGCAGCAGCTATCCCGCTCCCAGCTCGGCCAACACTCCCTATCAGGTGTCCCAAATCAACGGCGACGGCTCCCTCGGGTCCGTGAAGTGTACGCCCGCCAACGGGCAGGCCAGCTGCGTCGAGAACGGATTATTGTCGGGGAACGGCTATTCACGCGTCGTGCAGGCCCAAGACTCCAACCCCAACGGCTACCCGATGTTCACGCAGTGGAGCGGCACCTCGACTGTGGCCACCGTCTCCACCACCGGAGATTTCACCGACGCCCCCACGGACCTCTCCGCGGTCTCCGGGAGCAATTTCCTCACCTGGAACTGGAGCCCGCCCTTCAACGTCTGCGTCTCCTTCGAGTACGACATCTACGACGCGGTCAGCGGGAGCCTGCTAGGGAAGGTCGGCGACCGCACAGTGACCGGCTCCTATCCGGCCCCCACCTTTAACCAGACGGCCGACGCCCAAAGCCGCCCCCTGGGCGTCAATGCCCTCTACTCGGTCCAAGCCGTCGCTATAGACACGGTCAGCGTCCGGAGCCCGCTCTCGCCTTCCGCCAGCGCCTACACCGTCGCCAATCCGCCCACGGACCTCGCCGTCGCCTCCGTCTCCACCGGCTCTTTGCTGCTGCAGTGGGACCCAGCGAACAATCCGAGCTACACCCGCTACGAGGTCTCCATGTCTCCGGTCAACGACCTGGGCCAACTCGTCTCCTTATCGACTCTCACCTATATCTCCAACAACTACACCCAAACCCGCCTGCAAGTCAACGGCCTCAACGCCGGCTCCACCTATTACTTCCGAGTGCGCGCCGCCAATGGCCGCGCCGAGGACAACTTCGGGGGGCAGTTGACCGGCTTCGCGATCCTGGCCTCCACCGTCACCATGCCGCAGCCGCCCGCGCTGACCGGAGTCGCAACCGCCACCGACACCATGTCCTGGAGTTGGAACTACGTCGTCGGAGCCTCAGGCTACAAACTCGTCAACGACGCGGGCGTACCGATCCTGGACAACCCCAACACCACGCAGACGAGCTTCTCGTCCAGCACCTTCCTGCCCAACACGGTCTGCGGGGCCAAGATCGCCGCCTACAACTCCCACGCCGGCCTGGGGCCCTATTCCGCCCCGGTCTACGCCTTCACCTGGGCCACCCCGCCCGGCACACCCGGGGTCGTCGGGGTCACCAGCAACACGGTGAGCCTCTCCTGGGACCCCAACGGCAACGCCACCTACACCTTCTACGAGATCAGCCTGGCCACGGACTCCGCCTTCGGCGTGGTGGCGGCCACGGTCAGCGCCATGGGGACCTCCGCCGTCATCGGAGGCCTGTTCCCCGACCTCGACTATTACGCGCGCCTGCGCGCCATCAACGGCTCGCAGCAGGGGACCAAATTCGTCACGGCGGGCTCGGCCCACACGAATCCCGACCTCTACGTGACCCGCTCCTCGGTCCCGGCCTCGCCCTACGCGATCCCGTCCGGCCTCGTCGGGCTCTGGCACCTCGATGAGTCCTCCGGGACCTGGGCCGGCGACGCCTCGTCCTGGCGCAACACCGGAGTGCTCACCTGCCTGGACAACCCCGCGCTGTGCAGCGCGCCCGACTCGACTCCGACCTTCACCACGGACGCGCCGCCGGGCCTCGGCCACGCGGTCACCTTCTCAGGCATGCGCGGCTCCCTGCTGAGCATCCCGGACGCGGGCCAGTACGACGGCTTCAGCGGCTCCATCACGCTCAGCGCCTGGGTCAAGCCCGCCGCCAGCGCGCAGCCCGACGGAGCGGGACTCGTCGCCAAAGGGCTCTGGGGCCACGAGTCCTTCGGCCTCGACCTCGCCTCCGTTTCGGGTGCGCCGCGCTACCGCTTCCGGGCGAAGCTCAACGGAGGAGGCACCGCAGTCGTAGTCGCCACCACTGCGGTCCGGACCGGCCAATGGGACCTGGTCACCGGGGTCTTCGACGGCGGCGCCGCGGCCGACGTCGCCCTCTACATCAACGGCATATTCGCCGGCAGCTCCACCACCGGCGGGCTGATGCGCGAGCTCAGCGCGGAGCCCGTCTCGATGGGCAACCGCAAGGACGCCTCCGGCGGCTACAACCTGGGCTTCTCCGGCGTCATCGATGACCTCCGCCTGGTCAACGCCGCCCTCAGCGCCGCGGGAGCCGCGGACCTCTACCGCAGCTACATCCCGACCCAGCTCACGCCGTCCGGAGCCAACAGCGCCGTCCACCTGCTCCTGCCTCCCAACGCCTTCACCTCGGCGGCCAGCATCTATATCAGCGACGACCCCATCGGCCACCCTCTGCGGGTCCCCTACAGCCTCCTGGCCCAGGCCCTGGCCCGGGTGCCCACGGGGCAGATGCTCATGCCGCCCTCCCCGACCTACCCGACTTTGGTGGAAATCGTGCCGACCTTGGACGGCGTGAACTATTTCAACGGCCCCCTGGGCTCATCGGCGGTGCTGTCCTTGCCCTATGCGGACGCCAACGGCGACGGCATCATCGACGGGTCCAACCCGCCGGTGCCGGCGTCCAAGCTGCAGCTCTACACCTTAGACGCCTCGGTCCTGGCCTGGAACCTCCTGCCCACGACCGTGGACATCGTGGCCAAGAGGGTCTCGGCCCCGGTGTCGCATTTCTCGATCTTCGCGCTCTTCGGCGCCACCTCCTACGGCCAGACCATGTCCGACGCCCGAGTCTACCCGGTCCCTTGGAAATGGAACTCCTCGGACAAGTTCGGAGGGCCCTGCCTGTACTTCGACGGGCTGCCCACCTCGGGCTCCATCCGTATCCTGACCCTCTCCGGAGAGAAAGTCATCGATCTCAACGTCTCCAGCACTGACACGGGCAAGAAGTGCTGGGATGGCCGCAACACGGCCGGCAAGGCCGTGGCCAGCGGAGTCTATTTCGCCCAGATCAAGTCGACGCTGGGCGGCGACCGGGTCCTGAAGTTCGCGATCGAGAAATGAGATGAGGCGCGCCTTCATCCTGACGGCGGCGTTTTGGCTGGCCTGCGCCGGAAGCGCAGGCGCCGCCTTCAACAACAACGACGCCGGCACCTCCGCCGCGCAGTTCTTGAAGCTCGGCGCCGATGCGCGCGCCGCGGGGATGGGCCAGGCCGCGCGCGCCCTGTGCGAGGACGCCAATGCCGTCTACTGGAACCCGGCCGGGCTGGCGGCCTTGAGCTATCGCCACGCGACCATCACCCACGCCGCCTATTATCAATCCACGTTCTACGACTTCCTGGCCTACGCCCAGCCCATCGACTCGATCCTGGGACGCAACCGCCGCGAGCTGCAGACCAACCAGCTGGGCGCCGTGGGCGTGGGCGTGCTCTACCTCAACTCCGGCCAGCTCCAGGAGGTGGACAACACGGGCGCGGCCACCGGGGAGCGCTTCACGCCGCAGGATTTCGCGGCCATGGTGGCTTGGGGCGGGGCCTTGACCCGCGACATCGACGCGGGGGTGGGCGTCAAGTACGTCTCCTCCCGCATCAAGGACGTCGCCTCGACCGGAGCAGTCGACTTCGGCGTCCGGCTGCGCGAGTTCCCCGGCGGCATGCCCTACACGGCGGCGCTGAGCCTCCACAACCTCGGCGGCCGCATGAAGTTCCAGCAGCAGAGCGACCCGCTGCCCCTGCAGTTGGCGGTCAGCCAGAGCCTGCGGCCGACCCGCAACATCTCCTTGAGCATGGACGTGGTGGCGCCCCGCGACAACCGCGTCTATCCCGCCTTCGGCGCGGAGTTCCGCAGCGCGGTGGGGCCCAACCTGTCGGCCGCGGTGCGGGTGGGCTACGAAGGCCGGACCATGTCCTCGGATCTATCCTCCCTGTCCGGGCTGGGCTTGGGCGCGGGGCTGGGCGTGGCGCGCTTCTCCCTGGATTACGCCTGGATGCCTTACGGCCTGCTGGGCGACGCCCACCGTTTCACACTCTCCTACCGGTTCTGAATTAGCTAGAATCATCCGTGATGTCCAAGCGAGTCCTCGTGACAGGCTGCTCCGGTTATCTGGGGCGGCTGCTGGTGGCCCGGCTGCTCGAGCATCCCTTGGTGGCCCGCGTCATCGGGATGGATGCGATCGTCCCGGACCTGCCGGCCCACCCCAAGCTCCGCACCGTGAGCGCGGATGTCCGCGACGAGTATTTCCTACGTAACGTCCTGGAGGAGGAAGCCGTGGACGCCGTATTCCACATAGCCTTCCTCAACGCGGACGACACCGACGACGTCCGGGCCCGCGAGACCAACGTGCACGGGACCATCGTGGTCCTCGAGGCCGCGGCCAAGAGCTCGCGGGTGCAGCGGCTCGTCATCGCCGGCTCCACCGCGGCCTACGGCGCCCGCCGCGGCAATGGGCGCCTGCTGGCCGAGACGCACCGCCTGCGCGCCGCGGGTTTGGCCTACGCGGTGCACAAGCGCCGCATCGAAGAGGAGCTGGCCAAGGCCCTGCCCCAGGTTCGGAGCAGCCTCCAGGTGGCGGTCTTGCGTCTGTGCACGGTGGTGGGGCCCGGGGAGCGGCCCGGGGGCCCGGTCCACCGTTTCTGCCGTCTGCCCTTCGCGGTGTCGGCGCTCGGCCGTCAGGGCGCGCTGCAGTTCCTCAGCGAGTCGGACGCCTTGGAGGCCTTCTGCCGCGCCTTGGAGGCGGCCCAACTGCGCGGGGCCTTCAACGTGGTCCCGGATGATTCGGTCCCCTTCGCGCAGGTCTGCCGCGAGCTGAAGAAGGCGCGCCTGCCGGTGCCTCTTTCCTGGCTTTGGTTGGGCCTCTGGCTGGGCCGGCGGATCTTCAAGACCACCATCCCCGAGGGCATCGCCTCCTATCTGGCCTATCCGGTCGTGGCCTCCAACCAGAAGTTCAAGGAGGCGGTGGGCTTCGCGCCGGTCCACGGCTCGCTCGAGGCCCTGCTCGCCTGCGCGCGCAGCCTTCCAGAGAGCCAAGCCGCCCAAACGGATTGACTGCCCCGCCAGGGATGCAATAGAATATGGGGGCCTTATCGACGCGGGCGTGGTTCAATGGTAGAACGGGAGCTTCCCAAGCTCTAAACGAGGGTTCGATTCCCTTCGCCCGCTCCATTTCTCGTCGGAAATTGATATATTCGTTGTCGCGATGGCACTGTTTCGGGTCACTCTCCGTCGGACATGCTGGCCGCCACGCTTGACGCCCCTGCGGATCGCGCTACTCCTCGGCGTCATGGCGTGGTCGACAGGCGCCGACGCAGAAAGCCCTTTTCTCCAACACATAGATAGCCAGACCG